>Ga0209810_1000039_pt1 | contig 398836 bp, 337 predicted proteins | sample Coa_R1_7_FD_187159 | JGI IMG/M metagenome (GOLD analysis project Ga0209810, IMG submission 187159) | Surface soil microbial communities from Centralia Pennsylvania, which are recovering from an underground coalmine fire - Coalmine... | ecosystem: Environmental > Terrestrial > Soil >...
CTGCTGAAGGCTGACTGCTGAAGGCTGACTGCTGAAGGCTGACTGCTGAAGGCTGACTGCTGAAGGCTGACTGCTGAAGGCTGACTGCTGAAGGCTGACTGCTGAAGGCTGACTGCTCCCTCCGGGAGCAAAATAATCGTCCCCGGTGTCTAAACATCAGCTAGTGCCCTATTGGAGAGATAGGTATGTTTGAGGACAGCCTGGTCGAATCGTCGGGGAGAATCAAAACCAAGCGCGGCTTAACGACATTCTTTTCGTTTGCGCTGCAGATACTGCTGCTTGGTGTTCTGGTTCTGATCCCGCTCATCTATACGGAGGCGCTGCCGAAGCAGCAGCTCATGACCTTCCTGGTCGCCCCGCCTCCACCGCCGCCACCACCGCCACCCCCGCCGGCAGCAGCTCCGGTGAAAGTGGTGAAGGTGCAGACGGAAGTCATTAACAATCAGCTCCGCGCCCCCACCAAGATTCCTAAAGAGATCAAAATGATTAAGGAAGACGAAGCTCCGCCGCCGGCGATGGCTGGCGTCGTTGGAGGCGTCCCAGGTGGCGTTCCTGGCGGAGCCATGGGCGGCGTACTTGGCGGAATCGTGGGATCGTCTTTGCCCCCGCCGAAAGTGGCCGCGCCGCAAAAGGTGAGAGTGTCATCTGGCGTGGTCGCGGGCAATAAGATTTCCGGGCCGAACCCGGTATATCCGGCGATCGCCAAAACGGCTCGCATTCAAGGTCAGGTCGTGCTGCAGGCAGAAATCAGCAAGCAGGGGACGATTCAAAACCTGCGGGCTGTAAGCGGTCCGCCGATGCTGTATCAGGCGGCTATCGATGCAGTGCGCCAGTGGCGCTACAAACCGTACATTTTGAATGGCGAGCCAGTAGAAGTTGAAACCACCATTCAGGTGAATTTCACTCTGAATGGGGGATAAGAAAGAAACAATCAGCGGTCAGCACTCAGCATTCAGATTTGCATGTGTAGGGCGAGCGAATCTGAGTGGAGTCCCTCAACGGCAATTCCAATGGGAATTGCCAATGCTGAGAGGGTGGCGGGTTTTTCTGAAGGATGATTGCTGAAAGCTGAGTGCTCGGGTTTTCCCTCCGGATAACCCGAACGCATGAAGTGAGCTTCTGAGTTGTTGGAGGGGCAGAGCTGCCCCTCCCTGTATTTGTTCCGTATTCTCCCTCGATGAAACGCAGCTTTGCTCGTACCTAAAGCGCCGTGTTTTTATCGAGAGTTCTTGATCAATGGGCTCGGTCTTAAGCAAGAGAATTTTCTGGTGCGAACGCCGCTTTCGAAGGGCTTCGCGCGGGAACATCTTAAGACTGGGTGGAGTCGAATTCTGTAAGCAATACCGCGAGCTTTGATGTCTAAATCATCGTCGCACTGAAACGAATAGTTCTGAGGAGGACTAACTCAAGTGATTCAACTGGCAACTCTCGCAACGGTGGCGTATTACAAGCTGCCCGTCCTGGCCATGTGGCTCCAAGCCGACACCGGCGAAGTCGGATGGGATCCGATCTCGCTGTGGAAGCAGATGGGCTGGCTGGCGCGCATCGTCGTGATCATTCTCTTCATCATGTCGGCGTGGTCGATCGGCGTGATGATCGACCGCTACATCGCTTTCAACGCGGCACGCAAGCAGTCACGCGCCTTCGCTCCGCAGGTTGCGGGCGCACTGCGCGACGGCAAGATCGACGAGGCCATCCGCGTAGCCGAGCGCAACAAGAAGTCCCACTTGGCCAAGGTAGTCACCGCTGGACTGCAAGAATTCAAGGCCCATGGCGAATCCACTGATATTCCCGGCGAGCAGATTGAGGCCAGCAAGCGCGCACTGGAGCGCGCCGAAGCCATCGTTCACGCCGAACTGAAGCGTGGCCTTGGTGGTCTCGCGACCATCGGTTCCACGGCTCCATTCGTCGGACTGTTCGGCACCGTGGTCGGTATTTTGAACGCGTTCCGCCAGATCTCGGCGCAGAAGACCTCCGGTCTCGGTGCGGTCGCCGGCGGTATTTCGGAAGCGTTGGTGACGACGGCTATCGGATTGTTCGTCGCCATTCCGGCTGTGATGATGTTCAACTACTTCACCAACAAGGTGGAAGCCTTCGACGTGGAGATGGATAACTCGTCCTCTGAGCTGATCGATTACTTCCTGAAGCGCAGCGGACGCCGGTAAGTCGCAGCAGTTCGAGAGTAGCCAATGCCTCCTTCGGCATCAGCGCCGTGCTGAATCCGAAGGAGGCTCCTCCTCGGCTGAATCCCCGGATGCCGCATGCATCCAGATGAAATAGGCAAACAAAATGGCTCTAGCAAAACGAGACGAAGGCAAGAAGGTCAACTCCGACATCAACGTCACGCCCATGGTGGACGTGATGCTGGTTCTGCTGATCATCTTCATGGTCATCACGCCGATGCTGCAGAAAGGCCACAGTGTGGAGTTGGCGAAGACCAACAATCCGGAGCAAATGCCGGATGCCGACAAGGAAGACGCAATCCTGATCGCGATTACGCGCGACAACAAGATCTATTTAAACAACGATCAGATGGGCGCCGATCAGCTTGGCGACAAGGTTCGTGATCGTCTGGCCAACAAGACCGACAAGCGCGTGTACGTAAAGGCCGACGCGCGCGCCAAGTACGGAACCGTGGTCGCGGTCGTGGACAACGTCCGCTCCGCAGGCGTCGATCAGTTGGGTCTGCTCACCGAGCAGAAGCGTCCGTTGGCAGAACAGCAGCCCGGCAAGGCCGCGGCCGGCGGCGAGTAATTTAACTTCCGCCGAGCTGGCGGAACTATAGAGGATTCCAATATGGCAATGGCAATGGGGGGCCAGGGTGGCGGCCCCAGCGCAAACATCAACGTAACCCCGCTGATCGACGTTCTGCTGGTGTTGTTGATCATCTTCATGGTCATCACGCCGCTCACTCCGCGCGGTCTTGATGCGCTCGTTCCGCAGCCTCCGAAAGACAAGCAGAAGCAACAGGAGCCGAACGACCGCACGATTGTGGTTTCGGTAGTGCAAGGCGCTCCAGGACAGCGTCCCTCGTTGAAGATCAACCAGGACGATACGAGCTGGAACGATCTGCAGACGCGCCTGACCGACATCTTCAAGACCCGCGCAGAACGCGTGATGTTCGTAAAAGGCGACGACGAGGTGCCATTCTCCGACGTAGCGCAGGTGATCGACATCGCACATGCGTCGGGCGTGGATAAAGTCGGATTGATCACGGCGAAGATCGAAGCGGGACAGTAAGAAGAGCATTCAGCAGTCGGCACTCAGCAGTCAGCTTCGCAGCCCGTGCATTAGGCGTGCTCGAATATCGAGACGTTCCGGTTGATTGCTGATTGCTACTGCTACAATGCACTAGCTTTTCATCATTACGATTTGCCTCCGAGGGCAAGGACAACTTCATGAACAGAAGCGCACGTTTCCTGGCAGCGCTAGCCGTGCTTGCATCACTCACCGGGGTAGGATGTGACAAGCTCAGAGCGCGCGATCAGCTCAACAAGGGCGTCCAGTCGTATCGAGGCGCACAGTATGATGCTGCGATCGAGCATTTTAAGAACGCGGTAAATTTAGATCCCAATCTTTCCGTAGCTGGTCTTTATCTCGCAACAGCTTATGCGCAGCAATGCGTTCCGGGCGTCGATACTCCTGAAAACACGCGCAACTGCAATCAGGCGATCGATGAGTTTAAAAAACTTCTCGAGAAGAATCCGAACGATATTAACAGTCTGAAAGGCATTGCTTCGCTGTACTTCAACATGGCCAGCGGCGCGACTAAGCCTGAGGACAAACTGCAGGACCTGGAGCAGGCAAAGTCATATCACGAAAAGGTTCTGCAAGCCGATCCCAGCGATCCTGAGGCTTATTACTCGGTCGCGGTCATCGATTGGACTGAAGCCTACAAGCGTCGCATGGACGCCAAGACCGCAGCCGGCATTAAGGCAGATGAGCCGATCAAAGACAAGAAGCTTTGCTCCGAGATCCAGTCCAAGAATCAGCAGGAAGTTCAGGAAGGCATCGACGATCTGAACAAAGCGATCAGCCTGCGTAAGGACTACGACGACGCAATGGCTTACTTGAACCTGCTCTTCCGTGAGAAGGCGGATCTGGAATGTGGCGATCCGGAAGCGCGTAAGCAGGATCTGGCCGCTGCCGACGACTGGGTGAAGAAAACGATGGAGACGAAGAAGGCGAAGGCCGAGAAACAGCAGGGCCCGGGCGGCATTGTCCTCGAGCAGCCTAAATCAGGTGGCAGCCAATAAACCCAATCACTTTCCAATCGAGAGCCCGGCTTTCAAATAGGCCGGGCTTTTCTGCCTCTAAGTAATTGCGTACGTCAGGCTATTCGCGCTAACCGCGACCCGCGAGCGAACGCTTGTGTTCTATTGCCCGATTTCGCACATCCTGATCTCGCACCGGACATCCTCGATCTAACTTTCTTACCTCTTCCGTCCCTAACCCGTTGGTGTTCCAAGTTATTGGCTTAGCAGCCGTGTGGAGACTAAAGTGCGCATTAGCTGAGTACAAGCATTCATATTTGCAAACCGGGAGGCGTTGTGGCCAAGGTCGAGCGAATTCGCCAGGTTCTTTCCAGTCCTTTTGGAGCAGACGATCTCAAGACGCAGATGGACCAGGGATGGAGGGTTGTCGCCATTGAGTGGGAGCGCGAGATTCCTGAAATGCAACCGGAACCAACATCTTCAAGTGGAGAAGAGCCGCCGTTTGGACTCCGCGTCTCAGAGGAAAACAAGCAACTCGAAGTGAATCCGACTGAACGCGAAGCGCTCTTTGCCATGATGGAGCTGACGGTGCAGGAGGGCCCATATTCCCGCATCGCTGAAGAGATGAACCGCCGAGGCTTCCGTACGCGTCAGGGACGAAGATGGAGTCCCGTTTCGGTATTCCAGATGCTCCCGCGTCTTATTGAGGTCGGTCCGCGTATCTTCTCGACCGAGGAATGGCAGGAGCGTCGCCGGAACCTGAAGGCGGCGGGCCAGTAAGAACGAGCTGATCAAGCTTAGCGTTTTTGCTCCAGCACATCCCTCAATCTTGCATATCCCGAACGGCTCACGGGCAGCCTCGTTCCGTCACTGAGAATTGCCACGTGAGTGTCCTTGCCGTATGGTTCGATTTTCGTCACGCGCTCCAGGTTCACGATGTATGAGCGATGAATGCGCAGGAAGTGCGCGGGATCGAGAGAGGATTCAATGCTCGATATCGTCTGTTGCTTCAGATGTTTCTTTCCTTGGTTCGCCAGGGCGATGTAATCGTCCTGAGCCTCGACATAATCGAGCTTCGCGACCGGAATGATATGTACTCGTGTTCCGTCGCGCACAACAATCCGCTGGGCATATTCTCCGGGATCCCTGGTCGCAGCCTTGAGTTCCGAAACGGGAGGCAACTTTCCGCCGAGGCGCTGCTTGCCGCGTGCGAGAGCCTGTTCGAAGCGCTCGGCGCCAAACGGTTTCAGCAGATAATCCACCGCATGGACCTCAAACGCGCGCAATGCATGCTGGTCATAGGCCGTGGCGAATATGATGGCCATGTCGGTACCGATTAACTCAAGCACCTCGAAGCCGTCGAGCTTCGGCATTTGAATATCGAGGAACAGGAGATCCGGTTTCAATTCTGTGACGGCCTTCACCGCCTCGAATCCATTTGCGCATTCTGCGACGATCTCGATTTCCTTGTGCTCGGAAAGAAGTTCGCGAACGACTTGCCGCGCAAGATCTTCGTCGTCCACGATCACTGCGCGAATTTTTGCGTCAGCGACGCTCATGCATGCACCGCCTGGCGCTCTGCGGGAAGCATAAGGCCGACGCGAAAGAGCCCGCCGTTCTTCTCGATGGCGACGCTGGCACTTTTCCCATATCGGGTATCGAGGCGCCGCCGCACATTCATGAGCCCCACGCCGCTTTTGCGTCGCGCCGGGGCCTCGGGATCGAACGTATTCTCGAGATCGATTGCCACGGAGTTGCTGTCCGTGGCATAGCCGGCGTGCAGGCGAATCCAGCCGCCCTCGGTCAAATTGGCGATTCCGTGTGCGACTGCGTTCTCTACCAGAGGCTGAAGGATTAAAGGCGGCACCATGCAGTTGAGGACCTGATCGTCGATCTTTTCTTCCATTTTCAGGCGATTCCCAAAACGGATCTTTTCGACGGCAAGAAATGAATGAATCAGCGAGAGCTCTTCCTGCAGCGGGATGAGTTCTTTCTCCCCAAGTCCCAAAGTCGCTCGAAGGAAATCTGCAAGAGCGATGCACATTTCGCGCGCTCGCTTCGGATCGCTATTGGTAAGCGCGCTGATGGAGTGCAGGCTATTGAACAGAAAATGAGGATTGACCTGAGCCTTAAGCGCGCGGAGCTCCGCGTCGCGCGCAAGCACATGGGCTTCCATCACACGTTGTTGAGCCTCCCGAGACTCTTCCTGAGCTTGAAGCACGTAGAACAGTGCAACCGCAAGCAGATATTCGAGAATGCCAATGATCAGCAGAAGCTGAGTGATATTGAGAACTTTCGTCTCAATATCGCTGAAGCGCCGGGTGTGCGAAAGCGCCTTGGCGAAGCCCAGCGCCGTGAGCACCCAGAACCCACTGACAATGATGGCCGCTAGCAGATGAGGTCCAACCAACCCAAGAAAGCTCGTCCCTTCGATAGGAATGCCACGGCATGAATACCAGGCCGATAGACAGACGAAAGCGTAGAAGACCGACAGGGGAAAGAAGAAAATGCCGGCATCGAGCCAGCGTACTCCGCTGTGATACGTGATCAGATAAAACAACAGCTCAGTAACGATGAGCCAGGCGAAAAGGTAAAGAGCAAGCCGCCGCGGGTGTCCAAGGATCGGATGCATGGGCTACCAGCTCTTCACTTCGATACCGCCGAACACTGCAGCCCCACGCACAACAACGGTCTTCACTGGACGATCCGGACGCGGAATATGGCGGGTCTTATCGACGTAGCCACCAAAAATCCCAAGGCCCTCTACCGACACCTTCCACCATTCTGGAACGATGATTTCGCCGCCGCCGAAGATCGCAGTCGCGTCGATGATCGTGCGGTCGCCTTCCATTTCGGCTCGGGAAAGATCGATCTTGAATCCGCCAAAGAACGCGACCAGACTGCCGCCTTCAACGATCGTTCCCTCGATACGGCGCTCAATGCCTCCGAATACCGCGACAGAACTTAACGGTCCGCCGCCTCCCCCCGGATTCATCACGCGGGGAAACGAGAATGTTCGTCGTCCCTCGCGAACCTCATTGGCCTGCCATGCCAGCAGGACGCCGGCCGCGATCAGGAACAAGGGCCAGAGCTGTCCGAATCCGTAGCGGATATATCCGAACTCGTGCAGGGTGATCAGAAAACCGAGTGAGATCAAAACCCCGCCCCAGACTCGACCGCTGGGCGTGTTTGCGTCGATCAGGTGAATCAGGCCGCCGGCAGCGAAGAGCATTGGCCACAGGCGCCAGAGAATCGCGGCATCAACGATTCCGAAGCGATCGAGCAGCAGCACGGTGCCGATGCCGGCGATCACCAGGCCGGAGATCAGCGTGCCTGTTGCCGCTCGGTTACGCGCGTCCATTTCGTCGCCCCAGAAGTCTCTCCATTGCTCCGGACTCATGGCTTACCGCCTCGCTTTCTGGGGGAGAAGCAGCACGACAATGCCCCAGGAGATCAGCAGCAGCGGCCACCATGTTACGAGGTCTCCTGGAAGATTAAAGCTCATTTGCACCACATGCAGCCGCGCAAGCAGCGCCAGGGTGCCGATTAAGGCAATGACGATCCCGATCATGGTGTCGCTGGGGTGAGAGTGCAGAGGGCTGCCGTTCATACGGATCTCCTCGCCAATAGTTCCGTTGTTCACGAGTCGAAGGTATGGGATCGCCTGAATGGTAGTCGCGGTCTTTTCGGCAAACGACGGCTGTTCACCGGCGAATGGCGGCACCGCTCGGTACGCGATTACAGCCGGCCGACGTTGAGCCAATCCGAACCAAGTCTCTCATCTATGCGGGACGACTGAATGGGACCAAAATTGAGGAGAATACAAACGACTTTTTGCCTCATAGAGCGCGCAAAAAAGCCAACAGCACATGACCTATGCTCTGCTGATTCTCACAGCATCGCTTTCAGTATCCACGGCCGACCTCACGCTGCATGATGCAGCGCGTAATCGCGACATTCCGGTGAAGATCTATTACTCGTCTTCGACGCAGCCGGCGCCATTGATCGTCTTCTCACACGGATACGGAGGCAACATGGACGGCTACTCCTATTTGGGGGAGGCGTGGGCGACTGCCGGATTCATCGTGATTTGCCCGACACACAAAGGTAGTGATCGCGATGCGATCCTCCATTCCGGCTCTGAGCCGTTACGCGATCCGGCGGAATCTTTTGCTCTGCAGGCTGATCGCACCAGCGATGTTAAATTCATTCTTTCATCGCTGGGCACGGTCGAGAGTTCCATTCCAGAACTACGCGGCAAGATCGACAAAGGCCGGATCGGGGTCGGTGGTCACTCGATGGGAGCGGGAACGGCGATGCTTCTCGCCGGCGCCACGGCGATGTCTCCTGAAGGAAGGCGGACTTCATTTCGCGATTCACGAGTGAAAGCAATTGTGGCGATGTCGCCGCAGGGATCGAGTGAAGAAGGATTCGATCAGCATTCGTGGGACGACATCCACATTCCCGTAATGGTCATGAGTGGAACTCGCGACCGCGGTGTGGGAGGGCAGTCGCCTGAGTGGCGTCAGGAGGCCTACAATCGCATGCCGCCAGGAGAGAAATACGAGGTTATCGTAGATGGCGCCGGACACCTCGCGTTCGCCATTGGAAAAAGATTTCACGACTGCATCGCCGCCGAGAGCACGGCCTTCTGGAAGAAGGAACTGCTGGGGAGCGCAGCCGCGATTCAAAGCACCAGGCAGTGTCAGGTGAATTCGAAATGACGCGGATGACATCACGTGCCGGCGAAATCGCTAGATCAGTGGCCTCTGGCAAGATTTAAGGTTTACGCGACAGTTCGCTTTAATTGTCCGCAAGCCGCATAAATGTCTCGTCCCCGGGGGCGACGAATAAAGGCGGGGATTCCCGAATTGGTAAGAAACGACTGGAACCCGAGCACCTGCTCATGTGTCGGCATTGAGTAGGGTACGCCCGGGCCTGGATTGAAGGCGATCAGATTCACTTTGCAGCGGATGTCGCGCAGGCGACGCGCAACTTCACGCGCGTGCTCTGGCGCATCGTTCACGCCGGCAAGCAACACGTATTCGAAGGTAAGGCGCTCGCGAGGCCGCAGCGGGAATTGTCGCGCTGCGTCGAGCAGGGTCTCGACGTTCCATTTGCGCGTAATCGGCATAATGCGCTCGCGAATTTCATCGTTTGGTGCATTCAGCGAGATTGCCAGCTTCGGGCGGATGGCCTCGCGGCCGAAATCGAGGATGCGCGGAACGATCCCAGAAGTCGATACGGTCATCCGCGACTCGGGGAATCCAACTTCTTCAACCAGCAGTCGGACAGCTTTCATGAAGTTGTCGTAATTTAGAAACGGCTCACCCATCCCCATAAACACGATGTTCACCCGCTCGCGTTCGAGATCAACGGAATGGTCGCGTAACACCGCGAGGATCTGTCCGACAATTTCACCAGCGCTCAAGTTGCGCTTCACTCCGAGCAGCGCGGTGAGACAGAACTGGCAATTGACTGCACAGCCCACTTGGGAAGAGACGCAAATGGTGGCGCGGCTTCGCCGCGCGGCTATCGGCTTTCGGCTCCCGGCTGCCGGCTCATGCTTCGTGTGTGCAAATTTTGGATCGCCGTGATCCGGATTGTTGTCTGAATCAATCCCAGCAACGCTATGGTCTGGCCGGAAGCCGGAAGCCGATGGCCGATAGCCATCTTCCTCTTCCATTCCCGCTTCGCTACCATCGCCTGCTTCTCCGAAATCGCCTTCGGGCATCCAGACGGTTTCAACCGATTGGCCGTCGGCGAATGCCATTAGGTATCGCACGGTGCCATCGACGGACTGAAACTTGGCTTCGATTTTGGGTAATCCGATACGCAGTCCGTCTTCCGCCAATCGGATTTTCAGAGATGCTGGGAGATTGGACACGTCATCAAGCGACTCCCGACGCTGGCGGAAGATAGCGTCGGCAAGCTGTCGAGCCCGAAAGCTGGGTTCGCCCAACTTCTGCACAAGTTCGGTAAGCTCCTGATTCGACAGGCTCAATAGTTCAGTCTGGGCGGGTGGGGTGGGCATCTAATACTCTGGAATTGGCTATGGGCTTTCGGTTCTTGGCGTTCGGCCAGCCGCCTTCCTTTGGCGACTCAGAAATCTAAAGGCTTCAACTACTTACGAGATGCCTGATCGGGATCGACTCACCATCGGCCCCGACTGCGATGGGCAACTTTCAGCAAGCAGACTGGCCGAAGCCGACTGCCGAAAGCCGACAGCCGATTTACAATAGCAATCCTACGACTTAGATGGTTCAAGAATTGAGAAATGTGCGACGTGAGGTGCTGCCCAACGGGCTCACCATCCTGACCGAGGAGATGCAGCAGATTCGCTCGGCCTCAATTGGCATTTGGATCAGGACCGGTTCGCGAAACGAAGAGTCCGAGCGCAATGGCATCTCGCATTTCGTCGAGCACATGCTGTTCAAGGGCACTACCAGCCGCTCGGCGCAGGACATTGCCCGCCAGGTTGACTCGATCGGCGGCAACATGGACGCGTTTACCGCGAAAGAGTGCATCTGCTTCAACGTAAAGATCCTCGACGAGCACCTGCCCATCGCGATGGACATTCTGACGGATCTCGTGCTGAATCCTGTTTTCGCAGCCAAAGATATCGTCCGGGAACGCGGCGTGATTCTCGAAGAAATCAAGATGGACGAGGACAGCCCTGACTACCTCGTGCATGAGATATTCACGCAGAATTTCTGGAAAGATCATCCGCTGGGCAAGCCGATCCTCGGCACCAAAGAGACGGTTCGCAAATTCGAGCAGCAGATGCTGTTCGATTACTACAGCAGCTTCTTCTATCCCGGCAACATGATCGTCGCCGCCGCCGGCAGCATCAATCACGATCATTTTGCGGATCTGGTGCGGCAGAAATTTTCCGGCCTTAAGGCCAAGCAAAATGGCTTCGTGCAGCCGGCACCGCAGACGTTCGCGAAGATCGTTACTCGCAACAAGAAGTCACTCGAGCAGGTGCAAATCTGCATGGGTGTTCCCGCAGTGCATATCGCCGATGATCGCCGCTACGTTGCCTATGTTCTCAACACGCTGCTCGGCGGAGGCATGAGTTCACGGCTCTTCCAGAATATCCGCGAGAATCAAGGCCTCTGCTACGCCATTTACAGCGACCTTAACTCGTACCGCGACACCGGATGTTTATCGGTGTGCGCAGGAACCTCGCAGGAATGGGCTGCCAAAGTGGTCGAATCGGTGGTCAGCGAATTCCGCAATTTAAAAGAGGAACCTGTCGCTCAGGAAGAAGTCAGCCGGGCAAAAGCACAGCTCAAGGGCAGTCTGATGCTGAGTCTGGAATCCTCCACTGCGCGTATGTCGAACCTTGCCCGACAAGAGATGTACTTCGATCGCTTCTTTTCGCTCGATGAGATCATCGAGCGTATCGAGAGCGTAACCGCAGAACAGCTTCAGGAGATGTCGCAGGAGCTCTTCAATCCAGAGAAGATTGCCGTAACGGTTCTCGGCAACTTGGACGGGTTGAAGATCACCCAAGATCAGCTAGCCTGCTAAAGTGGGCTTAGGCCTTCTGGTGTTCCTATATCTGGCACCATTCGGAAGAAAGCTGCTTTCTGGCCAATCCGGGCTATGCATTCGCTGCCAGCAACAATCCTTCTTACCTGTGCAAGTTTTTCCGGCCGTGACATTCTATGACTGAAGAATGCCGATTTTTGTCAGTCGCCTGATCCGATTTAGTTACTTTTTGGGGAACATTCACCACTGCGAGGTAGTCGTACGACTTAAGTAGTATGCGGCTAAGATGATGATTTGATATAACGTTAGTAAGATTTCCACAAATAAAACTGCGCTGTTGATTCAGTTGTGCTTGTTGGCGGGCAAGCTGCGAGTAACAGGGCGTCGGGCTGATCAGAGGCCTTGGTAGAAGGGCGGAGGCAGCCACTTAAAAGGAGCACAATGAAAAAGCAAAAAGGTTTCTCATTAATCGAACTTCTGATCGTCGTGGCGATCATCCTGATCATCGCGGCTATCGCCATTCCGAACCTGCTGCGCGCCAAGATGTCGGCCAATGAAGCGTCGGCCGTAGGCTCGCTGCGCACAATCAATACCGCCGAGATTCAGTACAGCTCGACCTACGGAATCGGCTTCGGTACACTGGCAGCGATCGGCAGCAGCGCACCTGGAGCTTGCACGGCGACGTCAACCAATGCGTGCTTGATCGACGACGTTTTGACGAGCGGTAAAAAAAGCGGTTACACCTTCGTCGTCACCCCTGGAGGTGGAACTCCGCCAGTCACCTACACTTCGACTGGACTTCCTACTGCACCGGGCCAGAGCGGACAACGCGGGTTCTGCTCGGATCAATCAGGTGTGATCCGCTTCAATGCCAACTCGACCTGCGATCCAACCAAGGATGCGGCACTGCAGTAAGTTTGGCGAAGTACCTGGGGGAGGGTACCAGCCAACGGGGAAACTGGCTCGTTCCGGTTTCCCCTTTACTTTTAGTTGACGTTTTCTGTCATAGTATCGACGAATAGTGGCTCGAACCGGGTGATGCTTCGGGTTCGGCTGCTCACAGATCCAGCATGTGCTCGATTCCTAAGCCATTGAAAATGTGGCTTCACCCGCGAGAGTCACGGAATCCCACCGAAGTGGTATGCGAGATGCATTGATACATGGCAGACGGCGGGAAAAACACCCGACCGACCAAATAGTGCTGGTTTAGCACTTTTACGGAGCGAATATGAAGAAACAGAAGGGCTTCTCGCTGATCGAACTTCTGATTGTCGTGGCGATCATCCTGATCATCGCGGCCATCGCAATTCCAAACCTCTTGCGCGCCAAGATGTCGGCCAATGAAGCGTCGGCCGTTGGCTCGCTGCGCACAATCAACACCGCCGAGATTCAGTACAGTTCGACGTATGGAATCGGCTTCGGTACCTTGGGAGCCATTGGCAGCAGCGCGCCAGGAGCTTGCACGGCGTCCTCAACCAACGCCTGCTTGATTGATGACGTCCTGACGACTGGCAACAAGAGCGGTTACACATTCGCCGTCACACTTGGAGCTGGAACTCCGCCAGTCACCTACACGTCGACTGGACTTCCTACTGCACCGGGCCAGAGCGGACAACGCGGCTTCTGCTCGGATCAGTCGGGTGTGATCCGCTTCAATGCCAACTCGACCTGCGATCCAACCAAGGATGCGGCGCTGCAGTAAGTTTGGCGAAGTACCTGGGGGAGGGTACCAGCCTCGGAAAAACCGGACGAAAGTCCGGTTTTCCCGTTTCTTTGGGCTGGCGGCCATTAGTATCAAGTGCTTAAGTTCATCTGCCCGCGCGAACCGCAGCACGGCACGGCGGGATAACAAATTTTGTCAATATAACTGACCAAACTCAGCGAAGTTGCGTGAGAAGTCGGCCATAACGCGAAAACCTTTACGGTGTCTGCTTGTAAGTGAAACATTCTAAACACGCTGAGTAAAACGGTTCCGTTGTCCCAAGTGGCCTAAAACTTGCACATGCAACTACTGGATTTGTATTTAACTCAAGACCTTGGAATCACAAGAGAAGGGCAAATTAGAGAGGAAAAAGGCCAATGAGGAGACAGAAGGGTTTTTCACTTATTGAGCTTCTGATCGTAGTCGCCATCATCCTCATCATCGCGGGGTTGGCCATTCCCAGCTTTATGCGAGCTAAGATGGCGGCGAACGAATCGTCGGCAGTGGAGTCCCTGCGAAATATCAACACCGCCGAGATTCAATACAACTCAACCTATGGTGTGGGGTTCGCCTCGTTATCCGCACTTGGCTCTAACGCACCGGGTACATGCACTGCCACGTCGACAAATGCTTGTTTACTTGACGATGTTCTAACTACTGGCAATAAGAGCGGCTACACCTTCACAGTGACACCGGGAGGAGGCACACCTCCAGTTACCTATTTGGCAACGGGACTTCCTTCCGCGCCTGGGCAGAGCGGGCAACGCGGTTTCTGTTCTGATCAAACGCAGGTTATTCGTTTCAATTGGGCAGGTACCTGCGATCCGCAAAAGGACGCGGCGCTGCAGTAAGTCCTGTCAATGAAACGAATTGCCTAATCACAAACGTGGAGTGCTCAACTTTTGATTGAGACGATATCCCCCTCCCTAGCTCCCGAGAGATCGAATCCGAAGTCATTCTCGGCTGAGCGTCCTCAAAGCCGGCATTCTTCGGCTCGCATCGCAATCGGATCGATGGTGATCGTCGCTTTTTTGTTGAGGATTCTGGTTATCTTCGCGTTCCACACCTATGAATATCAGACACGCATAATCACCAAGGATTTACCGGCAGGCAGCCATTACGCATTCGGGTTTGAGACAGGCAGCATTGCTGGGGCGCTTGCTCGTGGCGAAGGGTTTAGTTCTCCTTTTGGAATTCAAAGTGGTCCGACCGCCTGGATTGCCCCTGTTTATCCGTCAATGTGCGCGGTGGTGTTTAAGATCTTTGGGATTTACAGCACGGCATCAGCGGTTGCAATTCTCTCTCTGAACAGTTTATTCGCTGCATTCACGTGTATTCCGATTTACTTGTTGGCGATTCGACTCTTCGACAACCGAGTCGCGCAGCTCTCGATTTGGGCATGGGCGACCTTTCCTTTTTTCATGCGCTGGCCGACGACGTGGGTGTGGGAAGTGAGCCTTTCCGCACTCCTTATGGCATGTTTGGCCTTACTTTCAATCAAAGCAGCCGAGCGCGAGGGACAGAGAGCTTGGATTCTTCTTGGTCTCACGTGGGGCTTCGCAGGCCTTACCAGTCCATCTCTGTTGGCCGCAATGCCATTCTCCCTCCTATGGATAGCATGGCAAAGAAAGCGCAGGTCCCGTACGTATGCTGTTTCGGTTTTGCTTGTAATTGTCCTCTGCTTTGCTGTGATGCTTCCCTGGCTGATAAGGAATCGCGTCCGCATGGGCCACTACCTTTTTGTCCGAGATAATTTCGGCTTCGAGTTCTATCTTGGGAATTATCACGGGAGTAATGGCTTCGGATTTTCAGGAAAGCACCCCGCCGCCAATGCAAAGCAATTGATCTACTTTTCTGAATTGGGAGAAGTCGGTTATATAAGACACTTCCAAAACGAGGCTCTGCAGTTCGTACGTGAGTATCCTGAAGAGTTTGTACAACTCACATTCAAGCGGTTCGTCTGTTTCTGGGACGGCAGTTCGCTCAATTTCGAAAAACGCGAGGGATGGTATTGGCGACCTTGGGAAATGTTGTTGTTAGTAATTCCAGCAGCCTTCGGAGCTGCGCTCGGATTATCCCATCGGAAACCTGGCACAGAGCTTTTGCTTCTAATCGTCCTTTTTTATCCAATCCCTTATTACCTTACATACGCGAATGTGCGTTATCGGCATGCAATTGAGCCGGAGCTCCTGGTTCTGGCGTGCTTCTTCGCATGCTCTCTCTGGAATCACGTTCGAATGCGTTTCGCTCTTGCGCCGAGCGCTGAACCGCTGGAAGGTCGGCTATGAACGTCTGGACTGCATGGTTTCTCGCATGGGTGATCGCGGGTCTGGTAGTTTTGGCCGTCATAGCTCACGGCCTACCGAGACAGAGTGAACAACGTAAGCTGAACACCGCAGCGATCGCTGGGTGGCTTCTTTTCAGTGCCTTCGCCGCCGAGATCACGCGACTGTATCTCACCGTTTATCCGCTTCCTGCCTGGACTTGTGCTCTCGGAGCTTTAGGAATTGCAATTCTTGGCGCGATTGTGGGTTTGGCTACGGGATGGTTTATCGGTGGGCATATTGTCAGTCGCACCACGGATATCGCCTCTGGGGCACTGGGCGCCTTAATCACAGCTTGGGTTGAAATCACCTCCTCTTACAATCACGCCGAGTACGTATTTGCAATTATGCTGATCGGAGCAGCGTTTGCCACCTTTGTTTTCAGAACGTCGTTGCGACCGAGGGCGTCGCAAGTGCGATCCTCGCTTCTACAGTGACGGCATTACTGTCTGTATCAAGCAGCTAACACCTTCGTAACGCGAACAATTTCATCTCTGCTGCTAAAGTTTGAACGACTTCCGTCGGCAGCATGCAAATCCATGAATCTATACACACTGATCGGCATTCCACATCTGGAAATCCGATTCAGATCTCTGTCGTGATGCCGTGTCTCAACGAGGCTGAAACACTCGGACACTGCATCACCAAGGCTCAGCATGCGCTTGAAGAGCTCGAAATTCCCTTTGAAATCGTTGTTGCCGACAGCGGAAGTGTGGACGGCTCGGCCGGCATAGCAGAATTTCTGGGTGCTCACGTCGTTAGAGCAGCACAAAAAGGATATGGAGCAGCATTAATCGCCGGTATCAATGCCGCTCGTGGTAAGTACGTCGTCATGGCTGATTCCGACGACAGTTATGACTTCGCCCATATTCCGCGTTTCATAGATGCTCTAGAGCAAGGTCATGATTTAGTAATGGGGAATCGGTTTCTGGGCGGGATCAAACCAAAGGCGATGCCTCCATTGCATCGCTATTTAGGTAATCCGGTGTTGTCCTTCATTGGCCGGCTTCTCTTTAAATCTCCCTGTCACGATTTCCATTGTGGGATGCGCGCTTTTACTAAAGAAGCCTACACACGAATGGACCTGCGCACGCTCGGGATGGAGTTCGCCAGCGAGATGGTGGTGAAGGCCACGCTCCTGGGAATGCGAATCGCCGAAGTACCGACGACGCTTTCGCCTGACGGACGCAGCCGTCCTCCGCATCTGCGGACTTGGCGCGACGGATGGCGTCATTTGCGGTTTCTGCTCCTTTATAGCCCGCGCTGGTTATTTCTCTATCCAGGAATTCTGCTCATGCTGCTCGGGTTCGTGGGCACTATTTGGCTTTTGCCCGGAGCGCGAAGCGTCGGCATGTTGAAGCTCGATGTACATACGATGATGTATGCCCTCGTTTGCATGCTGCTCGGCTATCAAGCTATCAGTTTTGCCGTATTCGCGAAAGTGTTCGCGATTGGAGCATCTCTTGTACCGCCAGATCGCAGAATCGAGAAGCTCCTCTCATGGGTATCGTTTGAATCTGGGCTCAGCTTAGGAGGCCTCCTTGTGTTCTTCGGAGTACTCTTGTCAATGCTGGCAGTACACAGGTGGAGCTCAGTGCATTTTGGTGCATTGAACCCCTCTCTCGTGCTCCGACTTGTTGCCCCCGCCATTGTTTGCGTCACGCTTGGATGCCAAACGATTCTCTCCACTTTGCTATTGAGCGTGATGGGAATGGCGCGAAGATAAGAACTAGACGTCCGGCAAGCAGAACATTATCCGTGCGACTCGCGTTTGCGTCTAGCTACTTCGAGGGTACGCAAATAAAAGTCTATTGGGTGATTTGGTTCATAAATTGGGTTCTTGGGATCACAGATTTCTTCCTTTGTCGCGGACGAGAAGCTAACGGAGGGTCCCCACTCGTCCACCGTCCATAGCTTTCGGTCAGGATAAGATTGTATGAAAGTACAGTTGTGCTTAGCATCCATGCTCCTGGCCCACAAGATCTTTGCTCCAGTCAGATCTGCACCGTTGTAGATCCAGTCTTGATGGAGATTATGAAATGGGTAGTGATAGCGAACAATAACCAGGCTTTTTCCAGGAATGGCATTGAGTCGATCCACGACGGAATCGCGTTGCTCATTATGCAAAGTACTGAATGCCCAGTTCGGTGGCCAGGACCCTTCTTCCAGTGATTCTCGTCCATAAGCTCCAACACGAATCACTAACATGAGCAGGCAAATGACCGGGAGCGGTTGCACGAGGCGAGTTCCCAAACGGAACCGGCGAAGTTTTACTGTTCTGAGCACTCTGATGCCTGTAAGGAGTAATAGCACGTACACGCAAAACGCGGGCGCAAGATAGTGATCCTGAATCCAGCTCTCCAGCACTAAGCCGAAGGCAAGCAGAGAGATCGAAATCCACATGATTCGGTATTTGCGCAAACGCACGGTTAAAGGCACCGCTATAAGGGGCAGAGTCAACAATGGACCGGCAAAAAACTTCCAGTAATAAATCACGCGCATCACGAGGGTTTGAATAAAACCAAGAGGCTCGTGCATAAGATCAAATTCTTTTCGTTCGAAGATGGCATAAAGTGCGCGGAATTCGATGCTGCGATAGCGGGGCTCAGGATGCGGAGTTTGAAATACAAATGGTTGCACGACGTGAATCTGCTTGAGAGCCACACCCAACGGGCTTTGCCATAGGTGGCCGGTAACCTTGAACTGGTAATAAAGAATGAAAAGCCCGCAACTCAACAGGATCGATGTCGCAGGAAGAACGACCTGGGTCAACACATTCCTAAATTCTTGCCCACCACGGTCAACCACCCGCCTTAAGAAAACAACCGCCGGAGGTACACAGATGAGGGCGCCTTCAAAAGGCCGCGTCGCGAGCAAGATTCCCATTCCCAAGCCCAGGGCGATGGCATTGATCATCTGCTTCCGACCATAAACGTTTCGGCGGCCTAATCCGGGAATCAGCCGCGGAACGGCTCCAAATACCAAACAACCCCCAAGCGCGGCTAGGGATCCGCCCCAAAAGCTGTTTACCCAATATCCAAACAGGCCGAAACGTATCGCTGCCAGCAGCCCTCCCATAAGCGACCAGAATGGCGGCATCCAACCCTGAAGCATCCACACAAGCGCTCCGCACATGGCGGCGGTGGTTAGAAGAACTCCCCACCAGGGATTCCCAAATACGACCTGTGCAAACGCGAGAACAACCGGATAGCCGACTGGATATTGCGACTGATATGTCGGCTGGAAGATCGTGTGAAAGCTCTCAAAATGCTCCCACATCGGCGGGGTTGGATTTGAAAGACGTCCGTGAGCAAACGTGTCGGCAGTCAGGAGATAGCCGAACTCATCCATAACACCGGGACGAGGGATTCCAAGCTTCGGAATCAGAGCAACCCTGCCGATGAGCACTACGCCAAGCACCAGCACGACGGCCCGCGTTTGCCTACTTGCAATCTGAGATAAACCTCGTTTGGCGGCCCGCAGGAGCCGGGACTTTGCAGGCAGCAGCAGGCTTATACCCAAAAGCGCTGCAAGTAAAATCCATTCGAGCTCAATAATCGATGGGGTGAACAACCATGTCCAGTCCTTTATTAGCACTTGAGTCTCGACCTACCTGACCATTTCGCAATTGGCATTCGTCCGATGCGTCGCCCTACCTGCGCAGGCGACCGGCGAAAATCGCTTTGAAGCGCAGCAACATAATTATGAGGGAGCATCTTCCCCGGAATTGATTACGTTAGTTCACATTACGGAATTCCCAAGCACTTATCGCTGATGGAGTCGCTACAATTCAGTTCAGAACATGTCATACACCGCGCTTGACGACTTCATTGCACGGATGCGTTTCAGAGCCGCGTATCCATACATCAATGCAGGATCTTCGGTCTGTGACTTCGGATGCGGGCTCAAAGCTGCGTTTCTGGATTTTGCCTCAGACAAGATCGCAGAAGGAGTGGGGGTAGACGACCAGGTCGCGGCCGGAGCGCTGGGCCGGTGGAAATGTTTGCGCAGCGATTTAGGATCTCCTCTTCCATTGCAGGCGGAGTCGTTCGATCATGTGACAATGCTCGCGGTGCTTGAGCATCTGGCGAACCCGGAGCCCGTACTTCGCGAAGCATACAGAGTTCTGAAGCCTAATGGCACCCTCATTCTGACTTGGCCCGCCGCCCTCGTGGATCCGATTTTGAACCTAATGCATATGACGAGGTTGATCAGCAGTGAAATGGAAAGTCAGGAGCATCAAAAGCGAATTCCATTGAGCAATCTCGTCGCCCTGCTAGGCGCAATCGGTTTTCACAACCACCGACACCACCGCTTTGAGCTGGGATTGAACAATCTCCTCGTTGCCTCAAAATAGACGTGCAAAAATCATCCATGTGATCGGTAATCCAGCGAGCTGCACGACATATTTCGGTTGGAGACAAAACAAGTACAGACTGGCGTTGAAGTCTTGACTGCTGTTTGTGTGTAGGCGTGAGTTGCAAACTCGTCGAAGATAAGAATCGCAATTTGCCTGCTTGCGCGGACATGTCTCAATGTTCGCAACACCGGTTACTTGTATAGGTTGTGGATTTGCCGTTGGCTGTGATATCTGAAAATTACTGAGTTCTGAACCATGGCAGCCCTCGAAATCCTGGGATTGGAAAAAACATACACGGTCGGCTTCTGGCGAAAGACCAAGAAAATTGGCCTAAAGCCGTTTCATTTGGAGGTTCAGGCCGGAGAGGTTTTTGGCTTTCTCGGGCCTAATGGAGCTGGAAAGACCACTACTCTCAAGCTTCTGATGGGGCTGACATTTCCTACCGCCGGTAGCGCGCGCATTCTTGGGCGCGATTGGCGGGATCCGGCTATTCGTGCTCGGATTGGGTTCCTGCCTGAGCAGCCTTACTTCTACGATTACCTGACCCCCACCGAATTGCTCGATTACTACGGCACGCTGTCGGGGGTGTCGGCTGCGGATCGACGCATTCGTATTCCTAAGTTGCTGGAGCGGGTTGGGCTTGCGGAGCATGCGCGCGTGCAACTGCGGAAGTTTTCCAAAGGGATGCTGCAGCGGGTCGGCATCGCGCAGGCGGTTTTGCATGAGCCTGAAGTGGTGTTTCTCGATGAACCCATGTCTGGTCTCGATCCCGTCGGCCGACGCGAGGTTCGCGAGTTCATTCAGGCACTGAATCAGGAAGGCAAGACAGTCTTCTTTTCAACGCACATTCTGGCCGACGCGCAGGCGCTTTGTCATCGCGTGTCGGTGTTGAACCGAGGTGAGTTGCGCGGAGTCGGCGTAGTCGCAGAGCTACTGGGCAAAGCGCGAAAACAGTTTGACGTGATCTGGGAAGGAGCCGCGGTCATCCCCAAAGTGGAGGCTATCGGCGTGAGTTGCCATGTGGCGGGCGATACGATTCGCGCCACTGTGGAAGAGGCGAAGCTGCAGGATGTGCTCAACATCGTGCGCGGGCCGAATGCGCGGCTTGTCTCGGTCAATCCAGTGGGCGGCTCTCTTGAGGAGTTCTTCCTCGAGCGCGTTGCGCAAACTGCGGAGGTACGCCGGTGACTCGCCGTGTTGGAGCAGTAGCTTTCAATACCTTCCGAGAAGCGGTGCGCGATCGCGTACTATACAACCTCATCCTCTTTGCTTTGCTGCTGGTGGCGTGCGCTCCGCTCATCAGCGAGATCTCGGTCGGAGTGCAGCGCGTTCTGCTGATCAATCTGAGTCTGACGGCGATTTCCATTTTTGGAACTGTGATTTCGATCTTCGTCGGCATCAGCCTGGTATCGAAGGAAATCGAACGGAAGACGCTCTATCCCGTGCTGGCCCGACCTGTTGGGCGCGGGGAATTCATTGTCGGCAAATACTTTGGACTTGCCGGCACGCTTGCGGTCAATACGTTGGCGATGACCGTCGGTTTCTATCTCGTGTTGTTCCTGATCATGAGGAATGTCACGGCTGCCGACACGAATGTTCTGATTGCCGTTTACTTCCTCCTCTTGCAGTTCCTGGTTGTGATCGGCCTGGCTCTGCTGTTTTCTTCGTTCTCGTCGCCGCTGCTGTCGGCTTTGTTTACCTTGGCGCTGTTTGTGGCGGGAAGCTTTGCCCAGGATCTACGCGGGTTTGCGGGGTCCGCTCATGGCGTTGCGCGATGGTTCTCATGGTCCGCATCTTACATTGTGCCGAACGTGGACCGTTTGAATGTCATCACGCGCGTGGCGCACGATGAGAAGATTTCAGCAGCCCTCGTCGGGTACAACACGGTTTATGCGCTCTTGTATTCCTGTGTTGCGGTAAGCGGTGCCATGCTGATTTTTTCTCGCAGGAACTTGAAGTGAATCGACAGTCCACAATCCTGACTTCGCTGATTCTGATCGCTTCGTTTGCTTCAAGTTGCTTGGTGTTGCAGCGCGTAAGCGCGGTGTATCCCAATTCTTCATTGGAAGACGTGCTGTTTATCTCGTCCCCTCAATTTCTGAAGCGCGCGAGTCTTGGCTACTCGGGATTACTTGCCGACATTTACTGGATGCGAGTCGTTCAATATTTCGGTAGTAAGCACCTGCGCGATTCGATGCAGTACAAGGCGCTCGCTCCGCTGCTCGACATTACAACCACGCTCGATCCGCACCTAATCGTCGCGTATGAGTGGGGCTCGACATTCCTGCAGCAGCCTCCTCCCAGCGGTGCTGGCGACAACAAAGCGGCCGTGGCTTTGGTGCGCAAAGGAATTGAGAATAATCCCACTAATTGGCATCTGTACATGACGCTCGGTTTCATTCAGTACCAGGGAATGCACGACTATTTGGCGGCGTCAAAGACGTTTGAAGAAGGCTCTCGGGTTCCCCATGCGCATCCGGCGCTCAAGGTAATGGCGGCGAAGATGTTGACCGATGCTGGAAGTCTGGATACAGCGCGATACATGTGGCAGAGCGTTTATGATCAGTCCACCGACAAAGACATACGGCGCAATGCTCAGCTACATCTTGCCTGCTTGCTTGTGGATCAGGAAGTCCCGCAATTGGAATCGATCGTACAGAGCTTTAAAGCGAAGTTTGGTCGCAACCCAACTTCATGGCGAGAACTGATCTCGGTTGGCGCTGTTCGTGGACTGCCGGTCGATCCCACCGGTCAGCCTTACGTCTTGGGAGGCAATGGAAAGGTAACGGTGTCGGATCCCAAAAAGCTCCCTTTCATCCATCAGGGAAAGCCGGCGTAGCGGGCTCGCGATGTCCGATATACGCGAATATCGCAACGGTGATTTCGAGCAACTTTGGAACCTTGACCAGGCCTGTTTTTCTCGAGACATTGCGTATTCCCGCGACGAGCTTGCCTACTACCTGAGAGCGCCGCGCGCTCTATGCTTCGTCGCCGAAGAAAGAGCCGAGCCGGTGGCTTTCATCTTGGGTCACGACCAGCGTGGAGGAGTGGGACACATAATAACGCTCGACGTTGCTCCTCAGTTCCAGCGAAGCGGTCTGGGATCGATTCTTATGAACAAACTCGAAACCAGCTTCGTGGCATTGGGCTGCGACTCTCTCCGGCTTGAGGTCGCGATAAGTAATCGTGCCGGGCTAAGTTTCTATAAAAAACACGGTTTCAGCGTTATTAAGAGTTTGCGGCGATATTATCCCGGTGGGTTGGACGGCTTACTTATGGGCAAAAAATTATCAAGACAGCTTTAAATGTTTGCTGCTGTTTGAATCTGCTAATTCAGGCGCCGGCATTTCAATGGCCGTTCACTCGCGAAAGCCTTCCTGGCCGATGAGTGGTACGAAAGCACAGCCGTCCAAGCGAACGCGGGAAATTCCATCCTCGTTTTTCTGTATAAGAATTAAATCCTGCAATTCGCGGCCGCCCACCGGTAGAACCATCCGTCCGTGTACCGCAAGTTGCTCGATGAGAGATGGAGGGATTTCAGGAGCAGCGGCGGAGACGATGATCGCGTCGTAGGGAGCTCTCGGCCGATATCCGAGCGTGCCATCGCCCACGACTATCTCGAAGTTTCTATAACCCAATCGGGCGATGTGCTGCTGAGCCAGTTCGGCCAGCGGAGCATGGCGTTCGATGCTCGTTACGCTGCCCGCGATTTCGCACAGCAGTGCTGTCTGGTATCCCGATCCTGTTCCCAATTCGAGCACGGAATCTTCAGGTTTCAACTCGAGTGCCTGAAGCATTGAGGCGACAATATACGGCTGGGAAATCGTCTGCGAACATCCGATGATCAGTGGGCGATCTTCGTAAGCATGCTCCTGCAGCTCAGGAGCTAAGAATTCCTCACGAGGCACCTTACTCATGGCCTTGAGGACATCTTCGCTCGAGATGCCGCGCGCCTTGAGCTGGCGCTCGATCATGAGCTCGCGGGAGTCCATAGGGTAGGGAACAGGTTACAGGGAACAGGGGACAGGGAAAACATTAGAGCATTTGTTTTCCCTCGGCGTAATGCCGTACTACCTGCTCCCCCCTTTCCTGTAGCCTGCTCCGTTCACTATCTCTTACGCTGTCGTATTCGCAAATCAATTGCGAGCACTCCGGTATAGTCGCGCACGGCAACTAGCGAGACATTTCTATTGATGTTGTATTCCACCTGAACGACTTCCTGCGCGTATTGGCCGAGATTCGTGAGGTAGGTGACCGTCAGGTCCTTCGATATCTGCTGCTCGACTGTGAGGCGCGCGTTGGGGTTTCCTTCGGTTCCGCCCAAATTAGGATCAATCTTGATGCGGCTGATTCCGAACAGCTTTTGTACCCGGCTACTCACGGCAGCATTCAGCGCCTCTCCCAAAATGGCACTCGACGCGTTTTGGGCGAAGCTCTCGCCGGTTGCCGCTTGCGATCCCTGCTCGGCCTGAACTTCCGTTTCCTGGCGGGTGCGGCCAAAAGCAAGGAGAGCAATGATGTCCTCAGACGGAAGCGGCGGCTCGGAGCGATACGTAATGTTCAGCTTGTCAGGAGTGCCATGGAAGCCGAGTGTTATGTCGTAATCGCGGACCCGTGCAGATGCTTCGACGTTTATTACAGGTTCGATTCGAACCGGGTTGGCGAATACCACATCTCCGCGTTCGAGATGGTAGGTAGTGCTGTTGAAGGTAATATCGCCTTCGGCAATGCTCACGCGTCCCATCACGGAGGGCCGGGCGGCCGTGCCTCTCAGGCGAATGTCCACGTCGCCTGACAGTCGCGCCATGGAAGTCTCGACACGCAACTCCGGCGTGGAAACGATGTGTACGTCGAGTCGAATGTTGTCCACCAGAGAGTTTGGGTTTGGAGGCGCGGGAGTCTGCTTGGCTTTCTGTAGGTATGCCGCCAGATCGAACTGCGGTGTAAGCCCAAATTTGGTAATCGTAACGTCGCCCGAGAGGACTGAATTCTGAGCGGTGCCGACCAGGCGAAGATCCGCCGTTGCCTGCGAGCTTACGCCTTCCGGATACCGGATGCGGATGTCGTGACCGGTTGCGCTCAGGTCAAAGAAAATACCGTTCGCGTACGTGATATAGCCGCCAAGAACCAGATCGCCGCCGCCGGTTTTCGCCGTGAGCCTCTGTACACGAAGGCGGTTGGTGTCGAAGGTCAATGTTCCGTTAATCGCGCTGAGCCCGTTGGGAAGATTCGTGAGTGCGATGTTTCCGTCAACGATCTGCACGTTGCCCGCGAGCGAAGGAGAATCGACTTTGCCCGTAACATTTACCGTAAATGTGACTTGCCCCGAGGAAGAGACATTGGAATTGAAGCTTTCGAGCACAGCAAGATTAAGGTGCCCATTGCCGTGCAGATCGAGCCGGCGTGCGCCGGTGAGTTCCACCGTTCCCGATCCGGTAATATCTGTGTCGGTTCCGACGATGTGGAGTTGGTCGATCTTCGCCGTGCCGTTGCCAACAGAGAACTTGAGCGGTCCCTGATTGCGAAGCTTAATGTTCTGAATGTCGGTCGCGAACTGATCGATGTCGCCGGTTACCACGATTTCGCTTGGCCGCTTCAACGGGCCACGCAAAATGAGCTTTCCCGAAAGAGAAGAATGACCGGTCAGCTTGCCCGGGAGATAGACGCGCAGAAGCGGATCGAAATCCAGCTTCGTAAGATCAAGATGCAGCTCCGCCGGCCAATCCTCGCGCAGAGTGACGTCGCCGCTCAGGTTTGCGGAAGCAATCTGCGTGTTCGCGCGCGCCTCAAGGTGCAGGTCTGTCCCGTGAGTTACGGCAGTCGCCACGAGATCGCCTTCCTGCTCTCCACCCAAAATTAGATTTTTGATGGAAACCTGTGCGTTGAGAGATGGCTGCGAAAGAGTTCCCGATCCTGTAAGAGTAAATTCAGCGCGGCCGCCAATCGGCAGCTTCTTGTTTTGCAGCCGTGCGATGTGCGCAAGATCGAAGTTGTTTCCGACCAGATTCAGGGCAAAAACGTCGGAGCCAAGGTTATAGCTCCCAGTTCCGGTTACGTTCGCTCCATTTTGCTGGAGAGAGATGTTTCTAAACTCAAGTTGCTTGCTCCGGAGTTGCGCGTCTGCTGATAACGATCGATACGGCTCCCCGTAAATAGTTCCTCCCGCAACTTGTACATGACCGCTGCCATGAAGATTCTGCTGGCTGCCTGCCAGCATTAGCTGCGCGTTGAATGTTCCCGTTATGGGATAGTTGGTTCCGACAATCGTCTGCCAGCCGGCGATATCGTTGTCGAGAAGCCGCAGGCGCGCCTCGACTGGCAGGTCGGCTGCGAACTGGCCATCTCGCAAGGTTGCACTAGCCGTTCCTTGTATCTGGGCTTTTCCGTGCTTCAGAACTATGTTCCGCGCGGAAATGGAAGTGGGGGAATAGTTGATGGCGGCATCGAGCGAGTCCCAGCGAAGCAGTTGGCGCTTCTGCGACTCCGCCGAAATTGTGGCAGATTGTGAACCGAATTGGGAAGGCAGCAGGGTGTCGAAATCCGTAGCTTGCAAATGTCCCGTGACGACGGGCGCCGATAACTTTCCTGTGGCGGTTCCGTTGAACGAAGCTTGTCCGTGGACCACCGCCGGTAGTGTACCTGTCGCCGCACCGAAAGCTCGCATGATGGGCTCGAGTTCTGCCAAATCCGACGTATTGAGCGACAGCCTTAGTTGCGATTGCTTCCCGATTGCGCCTGTGGCGTTCAGCCGCGACATTCGTGCCGCCAGGGCGAGCCCAGTTACATCGACGCGTTCTTCGCGGCCGTGGTACGTGGCTTGCACCATTCCTCTCAGCGGAAGCTCTGACGGCGGCACGGATGGAGGCGCTTCCGCGCTCAGGTTCACAGCCGTATCCGCAAATCTCGGGGAATCGGTCCATCGCATTGCAACCGTGCCATGCGCGCGGGATGCAATTTGCAAGCGGTTCGCAGGGCTTTTAGCAGGGAAGATCGCCGCCAGGGCTTGTCCCAGTTGAATGTTTGCAACCGTAAGCTGAACGTTGCCCTCTGCGGGCCTTGGCGCAGTTTTTTTCCGCGGTTCTGAACCAATTTCCGATTTGGGAGTAAGCGCGATCCAATGCAGGAGGCTAGTTCCACCGTTGAAGCTGCCGCCCAGTGTTCGGCCGTTCAGATTGGTCAGGGTGATTCGATCTACGTCGATGGTGTAGTCCGATGTGGCATCCACGTCAGCGATGCGAAAATCGGGTGACCGGTAGGAAGCCTGAGTTAGCTTCAGTTGACCCGAGCTGAAGAAATCTTCTGACGACCGATAGCGGAGCGTGCCATTGAACTCGGCGATGCCGTCGCGCAATTCCGGGACATCGAAGATCTTGCCTACAGATTGCAACTCGAGGACGCCCTTGTATTTAGCCTCTATTCGAGGATTGCGCAGATCGCTAACTACGCCGTTCGCATCGATCTGCGATTTGCCGCTGGACCATTGGAGCGAACCCACACGAATCGCGTTCTTTTGGATAGTGAAGTCGGTCTCACCCTGGGAGAGGATCTGTTCAGTTCCAGGATGCTGCAGGCGCACTTCGCCGAATTGAATGTGGGTTTTATAGCCGCTTTGCGGACCAGCCGTGTACGCCATGTTTGCTGCGACGCCGCTTGCTTCCACGTTTAGCGGTATCTGCTTTTCGTTGAGTAAAAGCTCCCCATCCCGGATGCGAAGATGGTCGGCGCGTAGCGCGAACAATTGTTCGATTCCGCTCCCTGACGCTTGCGTCAGTTTGGGCTTCGGCTGATTTGTGCTGCCATCGGGATAAACAACCAGATGAATCACCGGATGTTGCACGTCCAACTCACGCAGCCCAAGTTCCCTGCCAAAAAAACTGATGATCTTGAGTGCGACGTGTGCATGATCAAAGTGGGCATACGGAATCTCGCCGGCGGCCTCCTTTCCGTGAATGGTCAAATCATTCACGTCTAACTGGAGGCCGGAGAGACTCCATCGAATGCTTCCCAACTCGACTCTACCGCCCGTGACTCTTTCAAGCTGCGCGATAAGTTCAGCGCGAACCATCGAGCGGAAGGCATTGCTGCGCAGGTAAACCAGGGCGCTGACAATTACGAGCACGATCGCCGTAACGACTCCAAGCACAATCCATCGTTTTCGCGAAGGAGATGTGAGCGGATCGGCAGGCATGAGGCTCTATTGTTTCGCGGCTTCTGCCGGACCTGAGATGTGCAGCGGTAGGAAGTGCAAATCGGAAACGTCGGGCATCTTCTTCTCGACTCCCGTCAGAGGCAGAGATGGATCGAACGCTTGAATGCGGCTCTGGTTGCGCAGGCTCTTCAACCAATCGGAAATGAGCGCGTTCACGCGTTCTTCACGAAGGATTGCCTCAATCTGATCCTGCACCTGGTCGAGAGGCGCAGGGGTGAGGTTCTTCGTTTTCATTTCGGGAACAAACTTCGTGTCGTAGTAAGTCTGGATAGCGCGGGGACCGACTCTTACTTCGGAGCGAAAACGCAAATCAATAAACCGAAGCGTCTCGATTTCTTGCGTTAGACGTTTCGCGACATCGTCCTGCGTGAGCCCATTTTCGCCCAGCAGGCGAACCCAGCCAAGATTCGTCTCGGCGCCTGGAATTTGTTTGCGAATCTCAGAGATGCGATTATCGAGATCCTCTTTACTGATCGGGATGGCGCCAAAAACTGCGATCTGGTTAGTCACGAGACTGCGATCGACCAGTCGGCCTAGCGCAGCGATTTCGTCCTGAATCGTGATTGGTCCTTTTTCCGCATTGATCAAATGAGTGAATTTTGCTTCCTGCTCAACTTCGCTGCGCGTGATCGGATGGCGATCGACGGTCGCGACGATACGGTCCAACGTCTCGCCTGCGTACATCGACGATGCGAGCAGAACCGAAAAGAAGATGGAAGACAAAATCCTCATCAGAAAGTTTGGCCAATGCTGAAGTACACGTTTATGTGGCTCGTGCGATCGAGATATGGACCTTTGTTCGGGTCGTCGCGAACCGGAAACAGCGGCGGATTCAGGTTGTAACCCACATCGACACGCACCGGCCCAATCGGCGTCCGATATCTCACACCTAATCCTACTGCTTGGGATATGTAGTTGAAATCGCAAGTAGGCGTAGAAGCGGTTACCTGAGTTTCATGAGGAACGCAGGTCTCGGGATGAGGCTGCGACCAATGGCTCAGGCTGGGAAAGATGTCCCCGGCGGACGCAAAAACGTTGCCGGCATCGTGAAAGAGTACTGCGCTTAGATTTTCGCCAATGTAAGGCAAGGCGATGGGAGGAGTACGGATTTCAAGATTGTTCAGAAACAGGCCATTCCCGCCTAGCGGAAATCCTGTTTCGGCATCGCGCGGGCCCGCCTGATTTAAACCGAAGCCGCGATGAGAGTTGCTGCCACCGGTAAAAAATCGCTCTGGAAGAGGAACTACACCAGGGACCGACGTCAGCACACTCGATGCTCCTGCAACTGGCGTTGACGCGACCTGCACATTGCCAAATGGATTCTCCACGCCAATGCGCGTAGAGCGAGCAAACACCCAACGCCGTCCGCTGATGTTCTTGTTCTCAGCAAACGAATGGTAGCTCGAGTTTTGCAGGAAGAGCCGCGTGTAATTTGCTTGAGATCCAAAGATGCCGGATGCGACGCCAAAATCAAGCGCATTGTAAGTCCCTTTATGGGAATCGAGAGGATCGTCGCGATGATCTCGAACATAGCTGAAACTTGGCATGCCTACGCGTACCGGCCGGGCGAGCAGCGGTATGAGTTCAGGGCTGATCTGCAACGTATTCTGATCGACCTTCACTCTCCGATAACTGTATTTGTATAAAAATGTTTCGCCTTTTCTCCATTGCTGCAGGACTTGTACGGATCCGGCAAGCTGCTGGGAACTGAATGTCAGCACGTTTTGCGTGCTGTCGTAAAGAGCGGTGAAGCTGAGAGTAAGGTCGTCGCGATTCATCCAGTGCGGCTGCTCGTAGGTCAGTGACGCCCGCTGCTGGAGCCGTCCCAAATTGGTTCGAAAAACGATGGTGTCGTTACGTCCGCGGAAGTTTGCCCGAGTCACCCCAAACGTAACCAGCGGGCTGAATCCGGTCCCGCCGCCTGGATTACAGACCTGTGTGGATGTCGGATTCAACTGAATTTTCTGACAATCGCTGTTTACGTTACCGGTTTGCACCTGGAAGCCAAGTCCGTAATCGAAGGTGTAACGCTTAGCCTCCTCAATCTGCACCGTCAGGTTTTTCTTGCTTACATTGCCATCTGGATTTCCAGTGGCCATATCGACTTGGTTAAAGATACTCAGGTCATAGAGCCTTCGCTGGGTATTCAGAACCCGCGATTGGCTCAGCGGATCTCCCTCCTTGATTTCGAACTCGCGGGTCACGACAAACGGTTTAGTAAAACGCAAGCCTGAGATGAGAATCTTGTCCACGAATACCTGGCGCCCCTCGCTGACCCTGAAGGTAACGTCCTGTCGATTCGGCTCGCCAGGTGAAGGCTGATTGGTGGTTTCCACCTGTACATCGGGAAATCCGCGATCGTAGTAGTAACTGACTATGGTGTCGCGATCATTGGCGAGTTGATACGACGAAAATGGCTGTCCCGGAATAGTACTCAGTTGGTCTTGCAGAAGGTCGTTGGAGAAATGCAAATTTCCGACCATCTGGACTGCGCTTACGAGTGTCTGGGGTCCTTCATCGATGTCGATCTGGACGCATAAGCGTCCGGTTTTTCCTTTGCAGTCGTCCGTGGTCTTCGCGGTGACGCTCACCTGTTGGAATCCGTTTGTTTGATAAAGACCGGTTATTACGCCAAGATCGCGTGTCAGCAACGCCGAACTGAAGACGCCGTGGCGCTGGAGTATGTCTGCCGGCTGTATGACCATTCGCTCCCGAATGGTGGCGGACGGGAAATATTTATTTCCCTGAATGGAAAGATCGCTAAACGTGTGCAACTCTCCGCGGTTAACGTCAAAGATGACCAGTTGCCGCCCATCTTTTTGCGTTAGTTTCGATGTGACCGTCGCGTCGAAGTAGCCTTTCGTTTGGAAATAGTCGCGAAGATTGCGTCTGCCCTCGGCGAGCAGATCTTCATCTACCGCGCCTTCCTCGAAGATGGGGATGTACTTCTTGATTAATCCCTTGCGCATGCGAGCCCCTTCGACGCGAACATCGACGATAGGGCCGCGATTAATATCGAACACGTAATCGAGTTTGTTTGTGTCGGGGTGATAATTGCGGTCAACGACCGCTATCTGCGCTTCGAGATGATTCGTCTGCTGATACTTCTTCCGCAGACGTGTAAACGCCCGGCTCAACCTTCCCGCGGTAATGGGCTGGCCTGGATGAAGTTTGGTGATGCCGCGAATCTTCCCCGGAGGATAACCAGGATCGCCTTTAACGATCACTTCACCGAGCCGAGCGTGCGGACCACGATCAATGATGAAATCCACTCCGATTCTTTGGTGCTGAGGATCGAGTTCTGAGTTCATCCGAATGGTGGGCGCGAAGTAGCCGGCTTCTGCTAACAGGCGCTTCATCCGTTCCATGCCGCTGGCGACCGCATCCTCGTCGAACTCCTGCCCAAGTTGGAGCTTGCTTGCATTTACGAGTTGATTAGCAGTTGGTGGCTGGGGAGCGCCATAAACAACAATGCTGCCGAGAAAAAGCTTTTCATCGACGACAAAGACGACATCGAGCGAACGGTCGGGGTGGGTATCGACGTCAACGCTGATGGTGCGAAATCGCCCAGTTGCGAACAACTGCTGAATGCTGGCTTCGACTGTGCTGCGGTCGAGCGCCGCGCCTGGCTGCAGAGGAAGCAATTCCAGCAAGTCTTCCTGATCGAGGCGCTGAGCGTTTTTGAAGCTGATGCTGCGCACACGATATCCGGAGTATCGCGCGAAAGCGTTGCTGGATTGATTGGGAAATTCCGGGCTGGCTACATCTGAGCTGCCGGCCCCGCGTGGCTTGGATTCTGCCCCGACTGAACTGCTTGCTGTGCCTGATTGCGCCTGTGCGCCCGAAATAACCACAGCGAGCAAGAGCAACAGCATGGTTGCGTGTGTGCGAATTCGTCCTCGCGTGTATGAAGCTACAAAACGATGCGTGGAGCCCGCCGCTCCGGATTCCCGGAGGCGCTGCACGGCGTTTCGGCGCAAGGAGAATAGCAATCGGGTTAAGCCTTCTCCATAGAAGCGATTTCGCGCGCGCACGCACGGATAGCAGGCGCGGCCCTGTGGGAGCATACGCCTATAATAAAGGTGATTTCGTTAGCTCCAGGCCTACATCGCGCAGTCGGCAGCAAAATGTTCCAAGAAACTAAGTCCCCTTGGCTCGATACCGAACGATACTCTCGCCAAATCCTCTTCGCGCCAGTCGGTCCTGAAGGACAAGAACGAATTCGAACTTCGAAAGTCGCGGTCGTGGGATGCGGAGCAATTGGGGCTACCACCTGCACGCTGCTAGCGCGCGCCGGCGTGGGATCTCTGCGAATTATCGATCGCGACTACGTTGAGCCCAGCAATCTGCAGCGCCAGCTCTTGTTCGACGAAGAGGATGCGCGACAGAGCACTCCCAAAGCCGAAGCCGCGGCACGGAAGATTTCGCAAATTAATTCAACCGTTGCGGTAGAGGCGAACGCTAAAGACCTGACCCCTCAATCCGTCTCTCTGCTCGACGGAGTCGATCTGATACTCGACTGCACGGATAATTTCGAGACTCGATATTTAATCAACGATTTCGCGGTAAAGAATCGTCGCTCCTGGATATACGCTGCCGCAGTCGGCTCCTATGCCGTGACGATGAACATCTTGCCCGACGAAACTGCGTGCCTTGCCTGCATCTTTCCGGAACTTCCCCGTGGCACATTCGCTACTTGCGATACCGCGGGCATTCTGAATTCTGCCGCCACGCTTGTCGCCTCCCTCCAGGTGGCGGAAGCTCTGAAGATGTTGGTTGGCGCGCGCGCTCAGGTGCGTCGCACCATGCTCTCCATCGATGTGTGGACGAACGATCGCTCAGAAATTTCTGCGGCGAAGCCGCGAGAAGGCTGCAAGGTCTGTGGCGAAAGAATCTTCGAGCATCTAGATGGCAAAGCCCGTCCGCAGATCACACTTTGCGGCCGCAATTCGGTGCAAATTCACGAACGCGAGCGGCCTGTCGATTTTCCCGAAATGAGTTCGCGTCTTTCCGCGCACGGACAGGTTCGCTACAACGACCTAGTGCTCAAGTTCTGGCGGGATGCTTATGAGATGACGCTCTTTCGCGATGGTCGCGCCATCATCAAAGGCACCAGCGATCCTGCTGTCGCACGCAGTTTATATGCGAGGTTCGTAGGTTCGTAAAGGACCTGGGTTTATTTCGCGAGCGCAGCCGCTTTTCTGAACCATGGGCGTTCGCGTCGTTTCAGATATCGCGGCAATGTCCGCTTCTTCGACAACACGCGTTGTGCCCATTCCCGCGCTTCCTGATCCTTGCCCTGCGATTTCAAGAAATCCGCGTAGTTGACCAACGTCTCCGAAAGCGTCGAAACCTGAATAACGCGTTCAAACATCGCGGCCGCAGCTTCTGTCTGCCCAATATGCGCAAGCGAATGGGCGAGCAAGCCGGCCGCGCGGTCATAGTCGTAGCGAATATCTTTCGAGACAACGTGCTGAAGATCACTGACGGCGGCTGCATAGTCTTCCAACTTCAGGGAGCAAAGCGCACGCCGATAGAACGGATCGGGCGAGTCCGTGCGCGAGGAAATTGCGCGGTTGTAACACTCGCGGGCGCGCGCAAATTTACCGTCGTCGAGATAGAGATCCCCGAGCTCTTCATAGTTTCCTGCAGAGGGATTGTCGAGAATAATCGCTTCGAGTCGTCGTATGCGGCTACGACGCGGAAATACCTGGAAGCTGCGGGCCAGAGTTCCCATTTCCGGCAGAACTTCCACGCAAATGTAAATGAAAGCCCCTAGTCCGCTGCCGAGAATGATGATCCACAGCCAGTACCAGTCTGGGCGGCGGCGAATGAAGTGAATGATTGCGATCGCCTGCAGGATGAAGCCGAGTCCGAAAAATCCGGGTAAGCCGATCATCGTTTGTAAAGTACAGAGGTTACAGGGAAGAGGTTACGGAAGGTAGCGAAATCTCGTATGAGCGGGGTAAGTCCAGCCAGAATGGCCGCCTGCTCACGATAAAATGAGAAGCAAGTGACACTTCCTGTTCGCCTTATTGCCGTGGACATCGATGGTACCCTAATCGATTCCACGCTAGATATCCCTCCTGCCAACCTGAAGGCTCTGAGACGCGCTCACGAGTTGGGTGTACACATCGTCTTAGTGACGGGCCGCAGGCACCGCTTTGCCATGCCGATTGCCGAACAACTCGGCTTCGAGTTCTGCCTGATCAGCTCCAACGGAGCGATTACACGCTCGACAAGTGTCAAGCTGCACTATGCCGACATGCTCCCGCGCGCGACGGCGCACAGACTCTGCGAGCACATGGCCGAGTTCGCCGCCAATACGGTTCTAACCTTCGATAAAGAAGAGCGCGGCGCAATTGTTGTGGAGCACACTCATGAACTCGGCAGCAACATCCAGCGGTGGATCGACAAGAACCGCATGTACATCGCGGAAGTCGCGCCGATCGCTGCCGCGCTGGTATGCGATCCCGTCCAAGCGATGTTTTGTGGCACCGTGGAAAAAATGAAGCCTGCCGAGCTTCGCCTGAAAGACGGTACTCTGGACCATGAAATCAGCGTTTTAAAGACGCAGTACGACCATCGCGACCTGTGCATCCTGGACGTTCTGCGCCATGGCTGCTCCAAGGGATCGGCGCTGGCACGGTGGGCATCGCACCTAGGCGTCTCGCGCGAACAGGTGATGGCCATCGGCGACAATTACAATGACGTGGAGATGCTCGAGTTCGCAGGATTCCCATTCGTGATGGCGAACGCTTCCGAAGATCTGAAGCAAAACGGCTGGCCAGTTACGCTGGACAACGAGGCTTGCGGTGTCGCCGCAGCGGTGGAAGACGTCCTCGCGGGAGTCCGAAGATGAAAGCGCGGCAACTCTTGTTCGCTTTAGCCATCTTCATTTTTTCTGCGGAAACCCTTTGCGCGCGCGAATCCGCGGTGCTCCGGAATGGCTTCAGCATCTCGCATGACCATCATCGCGAAATCGGCTCGGTCACGCGGCTCTTTCTTTCTGTATCCGACGACGAGTACGTGGACATTTCTTCGGCCGACATTGTGAGCTATGAGCCTGAGGTGGATTCGCCAGCTCCCAAGCCCGAGCAGGTTCAGGCTCCTGCTTCAAAATCCAAACCTGACCTGAAGCAGATCGTAGAGAAGGCAGCAAATGAGAATCAGCTTGATGTCGATTTTATTCAGGCTGTAATTCGCGCCGAGAGCAATGGAAAGCCCACGGCAATTTCTCCCAAAGGTGCCCAGGGCTTGATGCAGCTCATGCCTGAAACCGCGACGAAGCTTGGAGTGAAGAACAGCTTTGATCCAGCGGAAAACGTGAACGCGGGCACGCGATATTTGCGTGAGTTGCTCGCTCGCTACCATAACGATCCGGTCCGCGCTCTTGCTGCCTACAATGCAGGAGCTGGCCGGGTGCAGCAATATCGCGGTGTTCCGCCGTACCGCGAAACGCGGGCCTATGTGGCGGGCATCATCCGCGACTTCAATCGCCGCAAGCTCGAGCAGGAACGTGCGGCAAAGTCGGCCAACAAATCGGCGCGGAACGCGACCACTCAAGTCTCGGATGGCAACTAACGATCGTGGACCGCAAGCGACTCATCGTCACGTCGGTTGTGGTAGTCGTGCTGGCCGTTTTGGTCGTCTGGCAAGTCCATTCGTGGCGCAAGTTTGACTGGCAAATCTTCGGACAATCCCTTGAGCAATTAAATTGGTGGAAGATCCTGGCCGGCATCGGCCTCGTCTATCTTGCCGACGGTTTGCGCGCTTTTCGCTGGGCGATCTTTCTAAGACCAGTGAAAAAAGTCTCTCCCTGGAGCCTGCTGCCGGCGCAGTACATCGGTTTCGCTGGACTCGCGCTGCTTGGACGTCCAGGGGAAGTGATCCGCCCGCTCATTATCGCGCGCCGAACCGGGCTGACCTTCGCCTCGCAGTTCGCGGTATGGACGGTGGAGCGCATCTTCGATATCTCTGCGGTGACAGTCATCGTCGCCGCCGACCTACTGCTCTCAGGCACGCTCAAGACATTTACCGACAAGCAAATCGACATCATGCGCGCACTCGGCGGCGTGCTGATCTTCATTGTTCTGGGACTACTGGCGTTTGCCTTCAGCGTGTGGCGCAACGGAGAGCAGATCGCGCAGTGGCTCGAGCGGAAGCTTGCGCGACGGCACGCGCATACCGGTCATCGCATCGCCTCGAAGATAAGAATTTTCAGCGCCGGCCTACACACCATCCATGACGTCGGATCATTCCTGGCTATCGGATTCATTTCCATCGCCATCTGGCTCATGATCGCGTGCGCTTACTACGCCGTCCTGCAGTCGTACAACGACGAGACGGTTTACACCATGACGTTCGTGTACGGAATCATACTCATGGCATTCAGCGTCGCCGGAGGAGTTCTGCAGTTGCCGGTAGTCGGCGGCGGATCGCAGCTTTCGACCATCAAGGCCCTCTATTCGCTCTTCAATACGCCCCAGGAACTTGCCACGAGTTGCGGCATGATGCTCTGGCTCGTGACCTTCGTCTCCGTGACTCCGCTCGGCCTAATCCTTGCGCGTGTTGAGCACGTATCGCTGAGGAAGCTGGGCCAGGAATCTCACCTCGAAGAAGAGCAGGCGGAGGAGGCGGTCAGCCTCGAGCATCGCTGATTCCAATTAACAGCGATAAATACAGCGAATCATTTCGCAATCTCATTTGAAAGCTGCGAATATTGCCCAAAATTCGCGAATTTCGGCGAGAGGCAGGGAAATTAACAGCGATTCCAGGGAATTCGACTCCAACCTGCTGACGTGCAAGCGTTTAGTCGCCCCCTCATCGCATATGAATATTCAAACAGGGAACGGGCAGGGAATCGCAATAACAATATTGTTACAGATGCGCTTCTGATTATGCCCGCAAGCGTCCGCCGAGCTTCTCGATTGCCGAGACTACCTGCTCGCTCCACCTGGTCACCTCGTCATCGCGCAGCGTGCGCTCGGCGGACTGAAAGACCACCCGCAGCAGGAGTGAGTATTTGCCGGCCGGAACCGAACCGCCTCGGAAAAGCTCGCGCGGGCTGATCGAGATCATCTCCGCTATGCCCAGACGCTCGACAGCTTCGCGCACACGACTGTAAGAAACGCTGTCGTCCAGCAGCAGTGAGAAGTCGCGCTCGACGGCAGGGAAGCGCGACAGGCGCTGGTACCGCGGCTCGCGTAGAGCAATTGCGAACAGGGTGTCAAGGTCAAGCTGCGCGATCCAGACAGCCTGCTTAAGCTTGCGCTCGGCTGCAACGTCTGGATGCAACTGCCCGAGTTCGCCGACGGTCTTTCCGTTCAAAACCACGTTCGCCGAGCGGCCTGGGTGCAGATACTTCGGTCCGGGAGCTTCGAAGCGCAGTGATTCGGTAGAGAAGATGTCGAGCAGGTTTTCAACGTCCCCCTTAACATCGAAAAAGTTCAGCTCGCGCGCAGCCTGCTCCAGACTAGTCTCTGGAACTGCTCCGGTGCCCGCAAGGCAGGCTTGATATCTCTGATTGACGCAATCTCCGTCCGCCGCGAAGACATTTCCCATTTCGAACAGCCGGACATCGTTTGCTCCGCGATTGAAATTCCAGGCGAGCATGTTGAGCATGCCGGGAAGCAAACTGTTGCGCAGCAGCGGCGCTTCTTCGCTCAGCGGATTTTCCAGCGCAACCGCGTTGGTGGCGGCAAACTGCTCAGCGTCGGATTTCGAAATGAATGTCGGCGAGATAGCTTCGTCGTAGCCGAGAGCCAGCAGGCGAGCGCGAGTCTTCGCTTCGGGCGCTGCGTACGGCTGCTCCACGACCGCCCCTGAGAATGCCGGAAGCGTATTGGCGAAGTTGTTGAAGCCGTAAACGCGCGCGATCTCTTCGATCAGATCGATCTCGCGCTCCACATCCATTCGCCAAGTAGGAATGGTTACAGGGTAGGAATCCGTCTGTTCCGCGACCGCCGCGCTGGACGAAGTGCTCGAAGAGCTTGTGCGCTTAGTGGTGCGAATGAAGCCGAGCCGCCGCAGAATGCGGCTGGTATCCGTTTCGGGAATTTCCTGGCCAAGGATGCGGCGAATCTCGCCGCGATGGAGTTCGAGCGCAGGTCGAGTCAAATCGCGCGCGACTGCATCGGTGTACCCGCCAAGCTTGCCGCCGGCACTGGCGAGAATCAGTTCCGCGACGCGATCGCACGCCACCGGAGTCGCGCCCCAATCGGCGCCACGCTCAAAACGGTGCGAAGCGTCGGTGTGCATACCCTGTCGCCGTGCAGTTCGACGAACGCTGGCAGGATCAAACCACGCCGATTCGATGAGCACATTGCGAGTCCTGCTGGTGATCATCGTGTCCCAACCGCCCATCACTCCCGCCAGAGCGACTGGCTTTGCTGCATCGGCGATCACCAGATCTTCAGGATGCAGCTCGCGATCGACGCCATCCAGCGTCTTGAGCTTTTCTCCCTTACGCGCGAGGCGAATGATGAGCTTGCCGCCTTCGAGCAGATCGAGATCGAAGGCGTGCGTTGGATGACCCATTTCCATGAGCGTGTAGTTGGTCGCGTCGGCCACATTGTTGATGCCGTGATGGTCCTCGATCAACAGGCGCTCAATAATGTGCTCGGGAGATTTGTCGATATGAACATCGCGAATCACGCGCGCCGTGTATCGCGCGCACAGTTGCGGTTCAACGATCTCGATCGGGAACGGATCGAGGTGTCCCGTAACGGGAAGATGCAGTGTAATCGGCTTCAGGTCGAGGTCGTAGATCGCCGAGCACTCGCGCGCGACGCCGTAGTGGTTCATGGCATCGACGCGATTGGTCGTGATCTCCATCTCGAAGATCATCGCAGCGCCTTCGCCGGTGATGCCTTCGACGGCGATACCCGCGTGAGTCAAATCATCGGCAAGGCGGTGATAATCCACCCGCAGCGGGACAAACTCACGAAGCCAATTGGGAGAAATCTTCATGTCGGCTGCTGGCTGCTGGCTGCTGGCTTCTGGCTAACCAGCGCAAAGCCGGAAGCCAGTAGCCAGTGGCCAGAAGCCCTTTATGCAAACTGCTCCAAAAACCTCACATCACCCTGATAGAAGAGCTGAATGTCTTCGACTCCATACTTCAGAATCGCGATTCGTTCTACGCCCATTCCGAAGGCGAAGCCGCTGTACTTTTTCGGATCGTAGCCGACGAACCCGTACACGTTGGGATCGACCATGCCAGAGCCGAGAATCTCGATCCATCCGCTGGCTTTGCACATGGCGCAGCGTCCGCCATCCAGCTTGCCGCTGCCTCCGCATTTGAAGCACGAGATCTGCATGTCGGCGCTCGGTTCCGTAAATGGGAAAAACGATGGATAGAAGCGTGTTCTCACGCTCGAGCCGAACATCTCTTTGGCCCACCGGTCGAGCGTGCCTTTCAGATCGCAGAACGTGATGTTCGTATCCACCGCCAACCCTTCCACCTGATGAAAGATCGGCGAGTGCGTGGCGTCTGCCGTATCGGCGCGATGCACTTTTCCCGGAACGATCACACGCACCGGCGGCGGCTGCTTCTCCATCACGCGAATCTGCACGGGCGAGGTATGCGTGCGCAGCAGCAGACGTTCGCGCAACGGCTTGTTCTGCTGGCCTGCGACAATCAGCGTGTCCTGCGTATCGCGCGCGGGATGATTCGGCGGGAAGTTGAGCGACTCGAAGTTGTAGTAGTCGGTCTCGACCTCCGGCCCTTCAGCGACGGAGTAGCCCATCGCTTTGAATACAGCGACAATTTCGTTCTTCGTGCGAATCAGCGGATGCTCGACGCCCAACTTGCGTCGGTTTCCGGGAAGAGTGACATCCACGCGCTCTTGTTCGAGCCGCGACGCTGACGAAGCAGACGAGATCTTCGCAAGAGCCGCGTCGATCTTCTCCTCAACCAGCTTCTTGAGTTCATTTACGCGCTGCCCGACGTCGCGCTTGGCCGTCCCCGGCGCGGCTTTCAGCCATTGCTCGTTGAGCTGCGTGAGAATACCGTTCTTGCGCGCCATCCAGCGATCGCGAAGAGCCTTCCATTCGCTTTCCGAAGAGACGCTCCCCGTTTCGGTTTGCAAGGCAGACGTCAGCTCGCGCGCTGCGCTGTCCAGCGCTGCAGAGGAGAAATCGTCGAGCTTGGGGACGGTGTACATGGCCGCAGTGCGATTTCGCGAGAATTTCTAATTCTGTCATCCTGAGTCCGCCTCAGGCGGACGAAGGATCTCCCGCGATCTTCAGGACTTCATTTGCACTGTCCCGGCTCTTACACCCTTACTCCCCGTGGAGGAGCCAGGAAGGAGCAAATTCGTCCGACACATCTCGGGAGATCCTTCGTCCGCTTGAAGCGGACTTCAGGATGACAGCGCTGAAGGGAGCGGAACCGGCACGGCTGAAGCCGTGCCCTTCCCGACGGCTTACGCGGTCTTGGCCAGAGCCGACTTCGCCTGGGCCGCCAGCGTCGCAAATGCCGGAGCATCGTTTGCCGCGAGCTCCGCGAGCACCTTGCGATCAAGCTCCACGCCGGCCTTTTTCAATCCGTTGATGAACTGGCTGTAGCTGATGCCGTTCAGTTTGGCGGCGGCGTTGATGCGCACGATCCAGATCGAGCGGTACTGACGCTTCTTCTGCTTGCGTCCGGCGTAGGCGAACTTGAGTCCGCGCTCGACACTCTCTTTCGCCGAGCGATAGAGCTTCGATTTAGTTAGAAAATATCCACTTGCACGCTCAAGTATCTTTTTCCGCTTGGCGCGCCTCTTAGTTCCGCGTTTTACGCGAGGCATCGGTGAGTCTCCTTTTTGACTACGGTTATGCGGCTGGAGGTAAGGGTCGGTACCTCTTCACACGCTGGATCGGAGTTGTCATTCCGAGCGTAGCGAGGAATCCCTATATGCGCCTGTGCACTGTCGGCTCGTAGAGATTCCTCACCGCCAACAACGGGCGGTTCGGAATGACACCGTTGAATCCTAGTACGGAATCATGCGCTTGACTTTGGGCTGGTCGGCCTTATCGACCATCGTGTCCAGGTCCAGGCGCCGCTTCGTCTTCTTCCTCTTCGACGTAAGAATATGGCGCATGAACGCATGCCCGCGCTTCACTCGACCGCTGCCGGTCTTCTTGAAGCGCTTCGCAGCGCCACTATGGGTCTTCAGTTTTGGCATCGTTCCTCTGCAAACAATTCAAAGCCCCAGCAGCGTTGGAGCCGCTGGGGACTAGTGTAAGTATATCAGGCGGTCTGCCCAAACACACGACACGGATCACACGGATTTCACGGATAAACCTTGAGTAATTCCACTGAGAAGTATCCGTGTGATCCGTAAAATCCGTGAAACCCGTGTCGTGTTTTGATTTTAAGCCGGATGCCAGTGGCCCTCTTACGCCTGTTGCGCTGCCGGGCTGCCTTGCGGCTTCGGCGGAGCTTGCTGCTTCTTGCCTTCCACCTTCTTCGGCGGGGCCAAGATTGCGTGCAGCGTATTGCCTTCCATCCGCGGACGAAACTCCACCACAGCGCGATCGCCTACTTCTTTCAGCAGTCGCTCGAGCACTTCGCGTCCCAGATTGGTGTGCGTCATCTCGCGGCCTCGGAAGAAGATCGTCGCTTTGACCTTATCGCCCTGTTCGAGGAAGCGCAGCACGTGGTTCTTCTTGAACTCGTAGTCGTGCTCATCGACGTTAATGCGGAACTTTACTTCCTTGATGGTGATGACTTTCTGGTTCTTTTTCGCCGCGCGCTCCTGCTTCTCTTTTTCATAGAGAAACTTGCCGTAGTCCTGAATGCGACAGACAGGAGGGTTCGCGGTGGGCGAAATCTCCACCAGGTCCAATCCTCTTTCACGGGCGATTTTGAGCGCCTCAAACGGCTGCATGATGCCGAGCTGAGCTCCGGTTTCGTCGATTACGCGGATTTCGCGGGCGCGAATACGCTCATTGATGCGGATAAAACGCTTGTCGATACTTTCCTCCGGGGAGTGTTGCGGCTTGGGACCGCACAGATTTTCGCAGTATAGCATGGGTTCCGAGCTGGTCCCGCCGGGTTGAACACGGAGGGCACGGAGGGAACGGAGGTTGGTGGGTGCAGTTCGCGACGGCGGGTGTGAGCACCGTCACGTCAGTACCGTACCGTCCGCGGTAGCGGACGGGTATGTCTGTGGATTGTGCTACTCGCTGGGTCCACGTCCTGATACACCCATCCGCAACCGCGGACGGTACTGACTTCCGTTGCCCGCGCCTTCTAGTCGGGCGCTGCATTCTTGTTCTGCGCTGCGTAACGCGGCATGCAGGTTTGTTGGAGATTTGTGAGCTGAGTACTCTGGAATTCCTCAAAATCATCTGCTCCAGCCGAGCTGCTTCTTTCGCATTACGAAACTCGCCTCTCCGATCGAAAACTCATTGCAGTCTTTCGCACGTCCCGAGCAGCATTTTTTCAGTCGGAGAAGCCTGCGTAATGCATTTGTGGAGGTGGTTGTGGGTAATTTTCTTGGAAAGGCACGTCAGTTTCTAACTCTTACGGCAATCGTTCTGGCCGGAGCCGCTTATACATGCGGGCAGTCGCCGATCACGATTGATACTTCGAATCCCGCCGCTTGGATAATTTCGAACGGTGTCCTTACCGTGCGGTGGCTTCCTGGGGATGGACGCGTGAACAGCATTCGCTGGACGGCGGCTCCCAATGTGGAACTCATCGATCAGACGAACGCAAATCGCCTCGGCCCGAAGGGCTTCTACATGGACAACGCTGGGAACATCGGCGGGGCACTCACGTCCAACTACTATCTCGATCCGAACGGCAATTACATCGACTTCTACGTGACGCATGCAGCGGATTCCGCCTCTGGATTTACGTGGTCTTGGCACGACGTGCTCTTTGCTAATGATCCCGGCATCCACGTCTATTTCACTCTCGATCACGGGCCTGGAAATATCGCCGCCAGCGTAGGGCAAGTGCAGTGGGTCTTCCGCGGAGACCTGAGCCAGTTCACGAATACGTATTCGGTGAACACCGGGCTATCAAACCTGGGCGCAACCAGTGTCCCGCTGCCCGATTCGGTTCTTTTTGGAACTGGCCTGACAAGCGGACGCAACGTGCAGGACGCAACTTCCGATCTACACGGGCTTCCGGCGCCTGCGAACTATCGTCGGCAGTTTTATACGAAGTACGACTACTCAAGTTACGAGTACCTGCACAAGGCCCAAGGACTGTTCGGGTCGAGCCTTGCCGCATGGATGGTTCTTCCCAGTTCGGAATCGCTCACCGGCGGTCCGACGAAGCAGGACCTGATCTTCACCGGCAATCTGCTCATCATGGAGGCGTACTCCAACCACCTCGACAACCAGATCAACTTCAGCGTTCCCGCGAACGCCGTGATGCACCGGCTCTATGGGCCCTTCTATCTGCACTTCAACCAATTCGACGCCACTCACGCCAATGCAGCGTCGCTATATCAGGAAGCTCTAGCGGCGGCTGCGCAAATCCAGCCTGCCTATGACACGGAGATTGTGCTTGTGAACAGCGGGTATGTGCCATCGACCGCGCGAGGCGAGGTCCAAGTGAAAGTAGGCGGCACAAAAGGGCTCGATCTAAATCAGGCGTGGGTCGTACTGAGCGATGCAAATACCAACGTTCAGTACTCGCACGCAGGCTGGGAGTATTGGGAGAACATCAATCCAGCCGGCATTGCGAACTTCCACAATGTTGCGCCGGGAACTTACCGGCTCACGGTTTACGCCCTCGGACAATGGGGAGAGCTGAGGCAGGACAATGTGACCGTGAAAGCCGGAGGAACCACGCACCTCGCGGTCAACTTCACTCCAGAGAATTTCGGAACGGCGACGCCGGTGTGGACCATCGGCACTGCCGATCGTTCTTCGCACGAGTTTCTCCACGGGCAAATTGCAAATCCAGTCGATCTCGACAGCAACTACAGCGACGAATACACCGCCCGGATTGGGAACTCTGTTCAGGACGATCGAGAGTATTGGGGCAACTGGAACTACTGGGCCGATTTCGCGTCAACCAACGGAGCCGTTGTTTATTACGCGACTCCGGTTGGTTCGATGCCCGCGACGAACGATTTGACGAAGTGGAATTACAACCAGTGGCACATCTTCAATCCAGGTCTATACGCGGGTGTCTATAACCCCACTGATCAGACGTCGCACGGATACACCTACATTTGTCCTGCCTACGTCGGTAATTGCGCGACTGCGGCGGTTCCCGACTGGCAAGTCCATTTCACCACCACCGATGCGCAGCAGCAGCAAGGACAATACGTGGTGCTGTCGGTCGGACTTGCCGCAACTGAATCCAGTCTCACCGTTTCCCTGAATGGGAATCCTCTGGTTTGGCACGGCTTCAATGTGAAGAATGCCGACGCAGGCGTGCGCAGCGGCTTCTCCGGCACTTATCAATGGGTGGCGTTCCAGTGGAATACCAGCCAACTGAATCCGCCGGGCGCAGACAACGTACTCACGTTTAACGTAAGCAGAACTCAGGGAGTGATGTACGACGCACTGCGCATGGAGATTACAAATACTTCGGCAGCGCACGAGGTGAGCGGCTGGAACGATTACGAGTACGTGAACGCGAGCAGCTACGAACCGGCGACCGACGCCGTCGCAAACAACAATCAGTAAGGTCTCCGCAGACGAAGAGAGTCCACTAAGGTCCAACTTCGCTGCTGTTGGTGTTTCACATTGCGAAAGGCAATGGTCGATTTCGCAATCCGGAACATCTGGCAGGTGTTTGCGGGTACTCCCATCAAGCCTACACTCAGGCACTTAGGCCCGATTTTGCACTGAATGTATATTTTGCAGGGTGAAATGCTTCAATCCGTCAGCAGCCGGGGTTGACAGCGTCTTTCTGTGAGCGTTACACCACCCAAGCCTGCAAACTGCGAAACCGACGTGCGCCCGACGGCGCCACTCACGAAGGAGATCGGAAATGCAAAAGATGTGGTCCAGGATCGGATGTGTACTGCTCGGCTGTCTGCTCATGCTGCCTGCAGCTTTGGCGCAGCAGGTGAACGTCGCGCAGGTTGCAGGACAGGTGACCGACAGCAGCGGAGCCGTGATTCCCGGCGCGACCGTGAGAATGATCGAGTCGCAGCGCGGGGTGGTACACAGCGTTGTAACTGACAACGATGGACGCTACGTCCTGCCCGGCCTGCCTGTCGGTGCGTACCGCCTCGAAATACAGAAGCAGAGTTTCAATACATACGCGCAGGAAGGAATCGTTCTCCAGGTAAACGATCACGTTACGTTGAACGCCACGCTACAGGCCGGAGCGGTGAGCCAGATCGTGGAAGTGAATGCCGGCGCATCGATGGTACAAACGGAAACGACCTCCGTCTCGAACGTCGTCGATTCGCAGCGTATGGTCGATCTGCCGCTGAATGGAAGATTCGCGACGCAACTCATCTACACCATGCCCGCGACCGTGTCCGGCGCGACCCTTACGAACGACTCCACAGGCAGCAAGAGCTTCTTCAGCTCAGTGACGATCGCAGTTGCCGGCGGTCAGACAAACGGGACCAATTATCTGCTCGATGGTGGAGATCACAACGATACCTTCGGCAACGTGAACCTGCCGTTCCCATTTCCGGACGCGCTGCAGGAGTTCAGTGTCGAGACAAGTTCACTGCCTGCTCGCAACGGGCTTCATCCTGGCGGGGTGGTAAACGCAGTCACAAAGTCGGGTACAAATAACTTCCACGGTGATGTTTTCGACTTTGACCGTGATGGAATTTTCAACGCCAAGCCGCGTGGATTCAGTCCAGCCGGCTCGCAGCGAGATGGACTGCGCCGCAACCAATTCGGAGGCACGATCGGTGGACCCATTGTTCAAGACAAATTGTTCTTCTTTTCGGGGTATCAGGGAACGCGGCTGAAGGCGCAGGCCAATAACCTGCGGGCGAAGACGGTCACGCAGGCAGCCCTGAATGGGGATTTCACCACGATCGTCGGAGCGGGCTGTACAGGGACTGCGAACGGAAAAACCTTGAAGGCACCCTTTAGCGGTAACAAAGTGAATCCGGCCTCGTTCGACAAAGCGGCGCTCGCTCTGTTCAGCGGCAACTACATTCCCATCTCCAGCGATCCCTGCGGCAACATTACGTACTCACTGCCAACGATCAACAACGAAGATCAGATCGTAGAAAAAATTGATTACACTCACAGCAGCAAACAAACGCTGTTTGGACGCTACCTCTTCGACCAGTACACGTCGCCTCCGCCGTTCAGCCCAACCAACCTGATCTATACACAGACTCCGGGCAACTGGGAGCGCGCTCAGAGTTTCGTGCTTGGCCACAACTACACATTTACTCCAACGCTCATCAACTCGGCGCACCTAACCTATACTCGCAGGCGAGACAATCGCGGCGTTGATCCGCGAGACATTAATCCCACAACGCTGGGAGTCAACATGAGCCCGGCGATCCCTGATTTCCTGCTATTGAGCATTACCGGCTATTTTGGTGTCGGATGCGGAACCTGCGCTCCCGGACACTTCAACGTGAATACCGGGCAGGCAGCAGACGACATCGACTGGATTCGCGGCAAGCACCACTTCGCTTTCGGCGCGGACTATATTCACACCCAGAACAACACACTCACGGGATATAACGAGAACGGAACCTTCAGCTTTAGCGGAAGTGTAAGCGGAGATGGATTAGCAGATTTCCTCCTCGGCAACTACAGCGGATGGGATCAGAGCCGCGCCCAGCAAGTGGCTTATCGGCAGACGATGTTTTCGATCTACGGTCAGGACACAATTCGGCTGCTGCCGAACCTTACTGTGATCGCCGGCTTGCGGTGGGAACCGTCGCTGCAGCCTTATGACTATTTCCATCGTGGAAGTTTGTTCAACCTGGCTGACTTCCAAAACAACGTGCACAGCAGCGTCTATCCAACCGCGCCGGCAGGCATGTTGTTCTATGGCGATCCAGGCGTGCCGGCCGGTTTCACCAATAATCATTGGGCAAATTTTGGACCGAGATTAGGCGTGACATGGGATCCGACCGGCTCGGGCAAGCAGGTGATACGTGCCGGTTATGGACTTCTCTATGACGCGACAATGACCTGGTACAGTCAGCGTCTTACGTCGAATCCGCCGGTCGTGAATGAAATCAACATTACGACTGCGGGCTGCGGCTCGTTTTCGAATCCGTGGATGAACTACTCCATTGCGAACGGCTGCGTGGCGAATTCCAAAACGAACCAGAATCCGTTTCCGGGTGGATTTACATTCTTCCCTGGCGGAGCGCAATGGGTATCGCTGCTGGACAACATGCGGCCCATGTACATGCAGCAGTGGAATTTCTCATACGAAAACCAGTTCGCCGCAAACTGGATGGCGGGACTCTCTTATCTTGGAAGCCGCAGTCTGCACTTGCCTCTCTCGTATGACTTCAACTGGGCGCAGAACCAGCCCAGCGTTTGCGCCAAGTTCACGGGCGGTTGCAGCGTGAGCAACGAGCCGCAGCGCCGATATCTGACGCAGATCGCGACCAGCCCGGCTCAGGGCGCGTCGTTGTATGGCCAGTTCTATCTCGCCGACGACACCGGCAATTCAAACTACAACGGATTGATTGCTTCCATTCGTCACCGCTTCGCCCACAACTTTACGTGGCTTGCAAACTACACCTGGTCGCATTGCCTCAGCACTGGCGATTTCAACGGCGACCTGCGTGGAACTTATTATTCGCAGCAGAACAATCCGCGCGCAGACTACGGAGATTGCAATTTCGACGTCCGACACATCTTCAACACTTCGGCAGTTGCTTCCACCCCTGCAATCGGAGGAGGAGCTGTGCGCTGGCTGGTTGAAGGATGGCAAGTGTCGCCGTCTGTGCGCGTTACTTCCGGGCTGCCGGCGAATGTCACGCTGGGAACCGACAACAGCTTCACGGGCGAGGGAACAGGAGTCGATCGTCCGAACCTCAATCCCGGTGTGCCGCTTTATTTGAACAGTTGGACGGTGCTGAGCAACGGCAATTATGCATACCAGGTGTTCAACCCTGCCGCGTTTAGTAAGCCTGCGGCTGGAACTTTCGGAGACGTTCGTCGCGACTTCCTGCGAAATCCGGGAGCATGGACTGTAGATCTGTCACTCACGCGAACTTTCCCAATTCGGGAGCGTGTAAAGCTTGAAGGTCGGCTCGACATGTTCAATGCGTTCAACCACTGGAATCCAGTGGCCCCCAGTGCCAACTTTTCGTCGAACTTCGGCCTGGTGCAGTCGGCGCCGACTCCCTCGTTCGTGCCGCAGGCGGCAACCTGGAACGATCCTCGTGTGCTCCAGCTCGCTGCAAAAGTGACCTTCTGAAAGTGCGCTAGCCTACACGAGAGCTGCACCAACGTAGCTCTCGTGCTTCTTTTGAGCGCGCTACACTCGTCTCCGTTCGGCACTTGCGTTATGGCTAGCAACCAAGAGCTTTACAACGACCTGGCGTACTACACGCTCGCTCACAAGGCGCCATCCTTCATCCATCAGCTCGTCGTCGATGCCTACACAGCTCAGAATGCCGATGCGGAGACGAAGCCGATCGCCGTCGCCTTTGCCCTTATCGGGATCTCTCTTCACACGGAGAAAGGTTACACAGGTAAGCAGGTGCAACAGGCTCACATGCGTCTGGCAGCGCGGCGGAAGGACTGGCCGCGCATGGCGCTGCCGAAGACTCGTGGCGCGATTACCATCGCCGAGCTCCTGGCAGTTCCTCCGGGAAGCCAACGCGACGAAGCGATCGAGCGATGGTGTCGCGCCGTGTGGGAGTCCTATTCAGAGTTACACGAAGAAGTGCGGAAGCTTGTGAACGAGAATCTTTATTGATTAGAGGTAGTTGAGATTCTCTATCGCGGTGCAGCTTTGAAGCTCTGAACTCCCTATGCAGTTTTAGCTTGCGCAACAGCCTGGGCGGTGACCAACTGCCCGAGGCAGTCGTTCGGATAGTAGTGATCGACGGTCTTTGGCGTAACCAGCTTGTGCTCGACGAACAGCGCAGGGGCGACTTGACGATGATTGAGGATGTCGAGGCTCAGGCGAATCAGGTCCTCTCCGTACCGTTCCGGGAAATAGGCTACTGAGCCAACAAGGCGTGTTTTGGGAACGCGAAGTTCGGCGCGACCTTCGGGCGAGGCGTTTTGTCCCATAACGGCACAGCAATCGCTGCGTCCGGCTTCTTCAAAGGCGCGCAACGCTCCGAGGGCGCTCGGATCATTGACCGCTGCGACCAATACATGACGTGAATTCGAGGAATGCAGATGGCGTCGCACGGCTTCGAGGCTGGTGCCGAAGCTTCCATCTCCGTCGAGATAAGTGATGCGGCAGCTCTTTGCATTCGGCAGCACGAGGTTGATGCCGACCAGCGCTCCGGTCAGCCGCATGCGCGGCAGATTCCCCGCGCGCACCAGTTCTAGAAGAATGATTTCATCAACAGCGCCGTCCCAATTTTCTTTCGCCCAACGTCCGAGATAGCGGCCGCCGATCAGTCCTGCTTCGTAATTGTTGGCGCCGTAGTAAGTCGCGCCGGGATGGGGAATGTCGATGGCGATCATGGGAATGTTGGCTTCGCGATACTTGGCGGCGACGATTGGAGCGACATCTTCATCCGTCTGGAATTCGATCGCGAGATCGACCTTCTCGCGTACCAGAAGATCCGCATTGCGTTGTGCCACTTTGGCACTGTAACGATTGTCGAAGCAGATCAGTTCGATGCCTTCTGCCGCCGCCGCGCGCTGCAGGCTTGCAGACACTTCCTTTGAGAACTGATAGTCAGTTCCTTGCGCCGCATATCCCAGGCGATATAAGCGATGCTTCAGCGGACGGACGCACGACTGGTAAAGATTCGCTCCGACTTTCTCGACCAATCCGCATTTCTCCAGCGTGTAGAGCAGGCGAAAGACCATGGTCTTCGGCAGTCCGCAGCGTCCGGCTACTTCTTTTAACGACAATGTTTCGCCGGAGCTTTGAAATGCTGTGAGCAGCTTCGAGGAGTGAACGACAGCCTTAACCAGGTAAGGATCGCGAGATTGCGTCGTGGCAGCCATAAGCGATGCGGACGAACTATAGCAAGAAAACCCGCAATTTGGAATTCGCTATGCGAAAATCGTCCCAGCCGTGCGTCCTGCAAATGACTGGCAAAAGCAGCGACTTACGCGTGGCTTCCAGCCCGGCATCGCTGATTCCGAAGATTTCGCAATGCGAAATACAATGAGTATGGAGCCAGCGAGCCGATGAGCTGCTCGCGGTGGTGTAAGCTCTCACAATCGCAGAGGTCTGCATATGAATTCGCGGCAATCCGATCGCATCTTTCAAGCGCTCGAAACATTTCGCATCGAGGTGCCCTCGTGGGGATTCGCGAATACCGGGACGCGCTTCGGGAAGTTCATCCAGCCTGCCGCCGCGATGACGATCGAAGAGAAATTCAGCGATGCCGGCCAGGTGCATCGGCTTACGGGAATCTGTCCCACAATGGCACTGCACGTCCAGTGGGATTGTCCGAATGGCGCGAGCAGCGCTTCTGCGATCACAGGCTATGCGCAGCGGTACGGCGTGCAGCCGGGCTCGATTAATCCCAATCTGTTTCAGGACCAGGAATACAAGTACGGTTCGTTCGGCAATCCGGATAAGGATATTCGGGAGCGCGCCCTGCAGCACGTAAAAGAAAGCATCGAGATTGGCCGACGATTGAAGAGTGTGGATGTCTCTTTGTGGTTTGCCGATGGCTCAAACTATCCCGGCACGGCAAACATTCGGGAGAGAAAGCGCTGGTTTGAAGAGAATCTTCGTGCGGTTCACAGTGCGCTAAGCTCCGAGCAGCGGATGCTGGTCGAATACAAGCCGTTCGAGCCGGCGTTCTACCACACCGACATCGCCGATTGGGGAATGGCTTTGCATCTGGCGCGAGCCGCCGGTCCACAAGCGAAAGTTTTAGTGGATACCGGACACCACTACTCGTCGCAGAACATCGAGCAGATCGTGGCCTGGCTGCTGTCGGAAGAAATGCTTGGCGGCTTCCACTTCAACGATCGTCGCTATGCCGACGACGATCTCACGCTCGGCTCGATCGATCCTTACCAAGTATTCCGCATGTTCCGCGAGATTCTGTCGTATGAGTGGGAGACGGGAACGAAGCCTGCCATCGCGTACATGATCGATCAAAGCCACAACCTCAAAGGCAAGATCGAGGCGATGATCCAGACCGTCAGCATGGCGCAGCAGCTCTATGCTAAGGCCACTCTGGTCGATGATCGCGAGCTCGCGTCAGCGCAGAAGAAATGCGATCTCATTAAAGCTGAGGGTCTGCTGCAGGACGCGTTCGCGTCGGACGTGCGGCCGGCGATTCGCGATTGGCGCGTGTCGAAAGGGCTGCCCGAAGATCCGATCGAGGCCTTCCGCCAGAGCGGATACCTGGAGCGCATCACCGCCGAGCGCTCAGCGAGGAATGTTGAGAGCCTCACGTCCTATGCCTAGCGCCGCTTCCAGGAATTATCTAGCGTTCGATATCGGCGCCGAGAGCGGGCGCGCCGTTCTCTCGCGCGTTTCCGGAGAGACCATCGCAATCGAAGAAGTCCATCGATTTCCTAACCAACCGCTACAGGAGTCTGGTTCGCTTCGGTGGGATGTAAGGCGGCTGTGGAACGAAATACGCAAAGCCCTGTCAAAAGCGGATTGTGAACTGCAGGGTATTGGTGTTGACACCTGGGGCGTCGATTACGCTCTGCTCGACGAGGCGGGTGAGTTAGTCGAGAACCCATATCACTATCGCGATTCACGAACCAAAGGCATTCCCGAAGAGGTATTCGAGAAGGTTTCGAAACGGGAAATTTACTCGATCACCGGCATTCAGTTCATGCCCATCAACACTCTCTACCAGCTCTTTGCAGAGAAGAAGCAGACTCCCGAGGTTCTGAGCAGGGCTAAGCGGATGGTCATGATGCCTGACCTGTTCCATTACTGGATGACGGGTAACGCAGTATGCGAATTCACGAACGCCAGCACGACGCAGATGGTGAATGCGAGCACCCGTACTTGGGATTCAGAGCTTTTAGAGCGCGTCGGCCTTCCATCTTCATTGCCGGCTCCCATCGTTGAGCCTGGCAGCGTCGTTGGCAAGCTGCTTCCCGAGGTGGGAGCGGCAAACATCACAGGCACGCCGGTGATTGCTCCGGCGACGCACGATACAGGATCGGCTGTCGCCGCGATAGCCGCACGCGAGGGCACTGCATTCATCAGCTCCGGAACGTGGTCGCTGGTGGGAATGGAAGTGGATGCGCCGGTGCTTTCTCCCGACGCGCTGCAGATGAATTTCAGCAACGAAGGCGGCGTGAACGGCACCACCCGTTTGCTGAAAAACGTAATGGGGCTGTGGATGCTTCGCTGTTGCCGAGAATGCTGGTCTCAATCCGGGAATGGATTCGATTACGAACAACTTGTAAGGTCAGCGTCGTCAGAACCCGCGTTCGCGCACCTTGTCGATCCCGACGATGAGTCGTTCCTCGCTCCAGAAAACATGTGTGCGGCGATTGATGAATTCTGCAGGCGAACGCATCAGCCGAAGCCAGCAAATCCTGCGAGGTACACAAGAAGCATCCTCGAGAGTCTCGCGCTGAAATATCGAAGCGTGCTTGAAGAGTTGGAGCTGCTCACGGGCCAGCGCATCGAGCAGATCCGAATCATAGGCGGAGGCTCGAAAAATCGTCTGCTGAATCAGTTCACCGCGGACGCAACCGGCAGGCGAGTGCTCGCCGGTCCGGTGGAAGCCACAGCTTTGGGGAACGCTGCCGTCCAGATTCTCGCTACCGGTCGAGCGGCTTCCCTAAAAGAAGTGAGAACGATCATCGAGTGCTCTTTCCCGGTCGAGGTTTTCGAGCCGCGAGATACAGATCAGTGGGCTAAAGCCGCTGAGCGCTTCCAGCACTATCGAGAGACAGTTTATGCCTGAGACAATCGAAGTTACTCTGCTTAAAGATTTGTGGGATGAGCGCGAGGCCAAACAACTCGACGGCACCCAGCTCGCGCTCCTACGCTACCGCTCGAATCTTCTGGGCGCGGATTTGCGCATCACCAACTTCGGAGGCGGCAACACGAGTTCCAAGATGGAACTCCCCGATCCCTTTACCGGCAAGCCTGTTCGCGTACTGGCGGTAAAAGGAAGCGGCGGAGACATAGGATCTATCAAAGAGTCCGGTTTTGCGCTCCTCTATCTTGACCGCCTCGAAAGCCTGAAAGAGCTCTATCGCGGAGAAGAGTTCGAAGACGAGATGGTCAGTTATTATCCGCTCTCAGCATTCGGCGAGAATCGCGTCGCCGCATCGATTGACACCCCTCTTCACGCATTTATTCCGTACGACCACGTCGATCATCTCCACCCCGACTGGGCCATCGCAATAGCAGCGAGCGCGAACGGCAAACGCAAACTGGAAGAGTTCAACCACGAGTTTGGGCGCAAGATTCTCTGGCTGCCCTGGCAGCGGCCGGGTTTCGAATTGGCACTGATGCTTGAAGCAGCGGTCAAGAACAATCCTGGCGCCGAAGGGCTTCTTCTCGCCAGCCACGGATTGTTCACCTGGGGACGCACGCAGCGCGAGTGCTATTTGAACAGCATTGAGACCATCGACGAGATGGGTCAGTTCGTCCAGCGGCATCAACAAAGAAAGGGTGACCAGTTCGGCGGAGTGCAATATCCCGCTCTCGAAAATCGACGTGAGATCGCCGCGCAGATTCTGCCCGCGTTGCGTGGGACGGTCTCCTCGCAACGCCGCGTGATTGCCCACTACAACGACCACGAAAATGCGCTCGTCTTCGCAGGATCAAAATGGTCGCGAGATCTCGCAGCGTTGGGCACAAGTTGTCCCGATCATTTCCTTCGCACGAAAATTTGTCCATTGTTTGTGAACTGGGACCCGGCCAGCGAGAGCGTGAGCACGTTGAAGGCGAGAATCGCCGAGCAGGCAGTTCCATATCGCGCTGAATACAAGAAGTACTACCAGGACTGGGCGACGAGCACTTCGCCCAAGCTGCGCGATCCCGATCCTTCGGTGCTCATCGTTCCCGGTTTAGGGTTGTTCGGGTTTGGGAAGAACAAAAAAGAAGCTCGCATTACGACTGAGTTCTTCATCAACGCGATTCACGTAATGGCAGGAGCCAATGCGCTCGATGAAGGCGAGGTCAAGGGCGAGCTGCCGCACGCCCGCCGGCCGGAGCAGTCCAGCCAGTTTACGCAATGCCACAACTACGTCGCGCTGCCGCGTTCGGAGGCTTTCCGGATCGAATACTGGGCGCTTGAGGAAGCGAAGCTGCAGCGCATGCCTCCGGAAGCGGAATTCAGCCGCAAGATCGCGCTGGTTGTGGGAGGAGCAAGCGGAATCGGCCGAGAAGTCGTTCTACTGCTGGCCAAGAAGGGCGCGCACGTCGTCGTAGCCGATGCCGACGCTAGCGGCGCGGCAAATGTGGCAGCGGAAGCAGCGGCGCTATCGTCATCCGAGTTTGTCACCCACACTCAGGTGGACCTTGCGTCGGTCGCGAGTCTGGAGGAGGCGATTCGGCTCACGATTTTGCAGTTCGGAGGAGTAGATCTGATCGTGAATACCGCCGCCATTTATCCCGTGCCGGGCGAGAGCGGTGAGCTAACACCGGAGCAGTGGTCGAAGACTTTCCTGGTGAATCTCACTGGCAATCACCTGCTCGCGCGGGCCGCTGAGCCGACGTTCCAGGATCAGAAGCTTCCGGTTGCCGTCGTCCTCACCAGCTCTGCGAATGCCGTGGTTCCTAAAAAGGGAAGCGAAGCCTACGATGTGAGCAAAGCAGCGCTGAATCATCTGATTCGCGAGTTGGCGATCGGACTCAGTCCGCACGTTCGCGTGAATGGAATCGCTCCCGCGACCGTGGTTGCCGGCTCCACGATGTTCCCACGTGATCGCGTGATGCAGTCGTTGCGGAAATACAACATCGCCTTTTCCGAGTCCGAGAGCACAGAAGCGCTGCGTGACAAGCTGGCTGACTTCTACGCTCAGCGGACGCTGACAAAGCGGCCCATTTTGCCGCAGGATTGCGCCAATGCGATCGTGTGGCTGCTGAGTGATCAAAGCGCGAAGACCACGGGCCACATCATTCCGGTGGACGGGGGTTTAACCGAGTCATTCCTCCGCTGATGTAATTCCAGATCGGGAATTCACGAGGCCAGAGTTCATGAAGCGGGTTTGTTTCGTGTTGCAAGTAAAGCCGAGCCGGCTTGAGGAATACAAGCAACGCCATCGCTCCGTCTGGCCGGAGATGCAGGAGGCCCTGCACGAGTCCGGCTGGAGGAATTACTCGCTCTTCCTGCGGCCCGATGGCTTGCTGGTCGGCTATCTCGAGACCGAGGACTTTGACCGGGCCCGCGCCGAGATGGCGAAGCGCGAAGTTAATAGGAGATGGCAGCGCGAGATGTCCGGCTTCTTTGTTCAGGCGGACGGGCTGACACCGGATCGCGCAATGGAGCCGCTGGAAGAAGTCTTTCACCTGGCTACGGAGAATACCGAGAATGTCCATTCGTCTTAAACACGGAGTGCAGGCGAAGATAATTGCGACTGCGCAAGTTCTGGTCTGCGCGGCTGTCCTGATGTTTGCTTCGCAGTTACACGCGAAGAGCCATCCAAGGACTGCGATCAAAGAATTCAGCAATTGGCCGGCGAGCACTTCGCCGCAGGAGATCGGGAAGCGCGTGGCCGAGCGCTATGCCTCAAGCGACTACATCAATCTTCACCGTATTCCGCCGACGCCGACCATCATCTATCCCGAGGTGTGTACCTGGTATGGCGCGCTCACCTTCGCGCAGCTCACGCACGATACCGATCTCACCCAGCGGCTCATCAAACGCTTCGAACCGCTATTTGGGGAGAAAGCTTCGCTGATTCCCAAACCGAACCACGTGGACAACACGGTTTTTGGAACTGTCCCGCTCGAGATCTATGTCGAAACCAAAAATCCCAAGTATCTCGAATTGGGAAAATCGATTGCGGATGCGCAGTGGCAAGATCCAACGGCCGACGGCCTTACCAGCCAAACGCGCTTCTGGATCGATGACATGTACATGATTACCGCTGTCGAGGTGCAGGCGTATCGCGCAACTGGAGACCGGACATACCTCGATCGCGCCGCACACGAAATGTCTGTGTACCTCGACAAGCTCCAGCAGCCGAACGGGCTTTTCTATCACGCTCCCGATGTTCCGTTTTTCTGGGGACGCGGCAACGGGTGGGTTGCTGCCGGCATGACGGAGCTTTTGCGCTCCATGCCAGAAGATTATCCCGAGCGAACGCACATTCTCAACTCCTATCGCAAGATGCTGGCAACGTTGCTGAAGTATCAGAATCAGGACGGCACGTGGAACCAGCTCATCGATCATCCTGAGGCGTGGCCGGAAACTTCATCGACAGGAATGTTCGCCTTCGCGATGATCACCGGCGTGAAAAATGGCTGGCTGGATGAGAAGACCTATGCTCCCGCCGCGCGGAAGGCCTGGCTCGGACTCGTACACTACATTGACGCAAACGGCGACATCAGCAACGTTTGCGAAGGCACGAATAAGAAGAACGATCTGAATTACTATCTGACTCGCGCTCGCAATACCGGCGACCTGCATGGAGAGGCGCCGGTCTTGTGGTCGGCATCGGCGCTGCTGAGATAACGTACGTTCCCGGCTAGAACTCGGATCGCGCAAGGGCCGAGAGTTTCCTTCATGAGCTTCGATACATCACTCGTTCGCGCCGACCGGATCAGCAAAACCTACGAAGGCGTGCGTGCGCTCCGCGATGTTTCGTTTGATTTGCGCGCCGGCGAGGTCCACGCGCTTGTAGGAGAGAACGGTGCCGGGAAGTCAAGTTTAATCAAGATCATCACCGGTGCGACTCAACCTGATCAAGGAACCATCTTCATTCGCAATCAGCCTGTTGACGATCTTTCCCCGCGTCGCGCGAAGGAACTTGGGATCGCCGCTATTTATCAGCAGCCAGCGTTGTTTTCTGCTCTGAGCGTAGCCGAGAACCTTGCGCTCGGATTGGAGGAGCAAAGCTTCTGGAACCGAGTGAATTGGCGCGCTCGGCGATCGCGCGCTCAAAAATTGCTCCAGAGAGTTGGAGCCGTGATTTCTCCCGAAGCTGAAGCCGGCAGTCTCAGCATGCCCGAGCAACAGTTGGTCGAAATTGCTCGCGCAATCGGAGCCGATGCTCGCGTGCTCATCATGGATGAGCCGACGGCCTCGTTATCAGATCGGGAGACGGAGAACCTTTACGGAGTTATTCGACAACTTCGGCAGCAAGGTGTCGGCATCATTTACATCTCGCATCGGCTCGAGGAACTCACGAAGATCGCTGATCGAGTTACCGTGCTGCGCGATGGGCAGGTGATCGAGACGCGCAGCATGGCGGGAATCTCACGCGAAGAGCTGATTCGTTTAATGGTCGGCCGGGAACTCGCGATGGTTTTCCCGAAACGGGCAGCTGCGCCGGGCGATGTGGCGCTTGAACTATGTAATCTTTGTTGCGCAGAGGCCGGAGTGCGTGACGTAAATCTCGTAGTACGCTCAGGAGAGATCGTCGGCCTCTCCGGTCTGGTCGGGTCGGGCCGGACGGAGCTTGCCCGCACCATCTTCGGGCTTACGCCTCCCGATTCGGGAGAGATTCGAATCAAAGGGAAGCCCGTCCAGATTGCCAGTCCCGCGGATGCGATCGCCTGTGGTCTCGCTTACGTTCCGGAGGATCGCCGGAGGCATGGAGTGATCTCAGAGCTGCCCATCTCCGCCAACGCGACGCTCGCAATTCTCTCGAGGCTCTCGCGCGGTGGGTCGATTGATTTCGCAGAAGAGACCCGCATCGCGAGCGAATACCTTCGCCGCCTCCGGATCAAAGCTCCGTCGCTTCACACGTCTGTGGGTACACTCTCAGGCGGCAATCAGCAGAAAGTGGCGCTGAGCCGCTGGTTGGCGACCAATCCCTCAATCCTAGTACTGGATGAACCCACGCAGGGAATCGACATCGGAGCAAAGGCCGAGATTCATGCGCTCATTGGCGACCTCGCCGCGCAAGGTATGGCTGTGCTTATGATTTCCTCGGAACTGCCCGAGATTCTGGGCATGAGCGATCGCATTGCTGTTATGCATGAAGGTACGATCGTGGGCGTTCTCGATCGCGCAGAGGCAACGCAGGAAAAGATCTTGAACCTGGCGCTCGGCCATTCTGCTCAGAATGGCGCTTTGCTGGGCGAGCCGACCCAATGAATTTTCGTCAGATGCTCACCCGCAGCAAACGCGAACTCCCCTGCGTGATCGCCTTCGGAGTTCTTCTGCTGGCGCTTGCCTTGCGCGCTCCTGACTTCTTCGATCCGCAGAATCTGCGGGATTTGCTCGTTAATACCGCTCCCACACTGATCGTTGCTTTAGGAATGACGATTGTGATCCTCACCGGCGAAATCGACATTTCTGTCGGTTCGCTTTTCGCAGTATGCAGCGTAGCGCTTGGATGGCTGGCAAAAGCCGGCGTTCCCATTCTTGTGCTTCCACTGGCGGCGCTTGTGATCGGAGCGGTTCTCGGCGCGGGCAACGGCTGGCTCGTCGCGCGCGTAGGTATGCCTTCGATCATTGTTACTCTTGCGACCTACATTGCCTGGCGTAATGGCTTGCTTTGGATTACGCAGGGCGCATGGGTGCAGAATCTGCCGGCCGGATTCCAATGGTTCGGACTATCGCAGCGTGGCGGGGAAACATTGATCGTTCTCTCTGCGGTGATCCTGCTGATCGCCTTCGCAATTGCACTGCGACATTTGAGCGGCGGACGAGCTGTGTACGCCGTGGGCTGCGATCGTGAGGCTTCTCGGCTAGCGGGAATTGATGCGCGCAGGGTTGTATTCGGAGCTTTTGTGTTGATGGGAGCACTCACCAGTCTGGCGGCTCTTCTTAACGACGTGCGATTTTCGGCCATTCCCAGCAATCTCGGTACCGGTCTTGAGCTAAAGGCAATCGCGGCTGTCGTCGTCGGAGGCGTGTCCATTACGGGAGGAAGCGGAAGCGTGATTGGCGCCCTGTTTGGCACAGCGCTGCTCGGCAGCATCGGAACCGCGTTGGTTTTCGCCGGAATCAATCCATTCTGGGAAAAGGCAATTCAGGGCGCGATTATTCTCACCGCAGTCTTCGCCGATGCGGCCGTCAGCAGACTTCAAAAACATGTCCACCTCGACTTCTCCCGCGCCGGAAGCGCCTGAGCGCCCGCTGCCGCTGCATCGCCGCCTATTCCCAGATGGGGAATGGGCGCTGCTTGTCGTTCTGGCATGTGAATGTATCGTCTTTGGACTGGTCTCCGACAACTTCCTTACGGTTGCCAACTTCTTCGAGATCGTGCGGCTCAGCGTCGAACTTGGCCTGCTGGCGTTGGCGCTTACTCCGATCATCATCACCGGCGGAATTGACCTTTCAGTTGGGTCAGCATTGGGACTCTGCGCGGTAGTGCTCGGCGCCCTCTGGCGGGACGCTCATTTCCCGATGTGGGCTGCCATCACCGTGACTCTTCTGGTTGGGTGCGGCTGCGGATTGTTGAATGGCGCCCTTGTCGGTGGGCTGAACGTGCCTTCCCTTATCGTTACGCTCGGAACATATTCACTGTACAGAGGAATTGCCGACGGCCTGACGCGCGGCATAGAGAACTACTCCGGATTCGGGCACAAGTTTCTTTTTTTCGGACAAGGCTATATCGCCGGGGTCCTGCCTCCGCAGTTGCTGGTGCTCGCCGTTGCCGCTTTTGCGACCGCCTGGGTTCTGCACCGCAGTGCGTTCGGTCGAACTCTCTATGCTATAGGCTTTTCTCCTGAAGGGTCGCGCTTCGCAGGCATACCGGTGCAGAGGCGACTCACGCTCATCTACACCGCTTGTGGTTTCGCCTCCGGTCTTGCGGCGATCATCTACGTAGCGCATGTAGGCCAGGCGAAGTCAGACGCGGGCACCGGTTATGAACTGACGGCGATTACCGCGGTCGTGCTTGGCGGAGCGTCGATCTTTGGCGGACGCGGCACAGTCCTCGGTACCATTTTGGGTCTCTATGCCCTTGTCGTTTTGCAAAATGGCTTGCGGCTAGGAGCCATGCCGGCGGAATTCACCGGCGTTCTAACCGGCGTATTGCTGTTAGGGACAGTGGCGCTGCACGGAATCCGGCGCTGGCGTCCACCGCGCCGAATTCGCGCTGAACAAACCGAAGATAAGGAGTTCCACTTGAAAAACTGGCAAGTGGCGGTTCTTTGTGGCGTGATGCTGGTCTGCGCCTTGATCGTCGCCGGCAGCAATTGGGTACTGGTGCGCTCGATTCGCCAACAGCTCCAGCAGGGCGCAGTCGGATCATCTGCGTCGCACACTTCTGTGGGCCGCAAGCTCACGATTGCCATGATGCCGAAGGCAAAGGGTGATCCGTACTTCATCAGTTGCGAAAAGGGCGCCGAAGAAGCCGCGCACGAACTGGGAGACGACCTGATTTGGGATGGCCCTACGGATCTCGATCCCGCGAAGCAGAACGAAGTAGTTGAAGCCTGGATCACTCGCGCCGTAGATGCGATTGCGGTAAGCGTCGAGAACAGGCAGGCGATCTCTACCGTGCTGCGCAAAGCGCGCGGGCGCGGAATCGGCGTGCTCGCCTGGGATGCCGATGCGGAGCCGGACGCGCGCGACTTCTTCGTGAATCAAGCGACGCCGCAGGGAATCGGATACACGCTCACCGACGAAGCGGAGCGCATTCTCAACGGCAGTGGCGACTTCGCCATCATCACCGCGAGTCTCACGGCAGCGAATCAGAATGAATGGATCAAATACATTAAGGAGCGTCTGCAGCGCTATCCCAAATTGAAACTTGTTACGATCCAGCCCAGCGAGGGCGATCGTGATCGCGCGTTTGCAGAAACGCAAAACGTGCTCAAGGTGTATCCGAGCGTGAAGCTCATTATGGCGATCGCCGCTCCTGCCGTTCCGGGAGCAGCGGAGGCGGTGAAGCAATCGGGCCGGAAGGACGTGAAAGTGACTGGCCTCTCACTGCCGAACATGTGCAAGCCTTACATCAAGGACGGAACGATTGAGAGCATCGTGCTCTGGAACACGACTGACTTGGGATATCTGACAGTCGAGGCAGCCGACGCCGTGGTTCGCGGCCGTCTAAAACACGGCGATCGCGAGTTTCAGGCAGGACGATTAGGCAAGATTCAGGTGGAAGGCGATCAGATCATGCTGGGGAAGCCGTTCGTCTTCAACAAGAGCAACATCGATCGGTTTGACTTCTAGAGGCCCGGCCGACGCAACCGTGGTGCCTAGCAAATTCCGGCAGGCGACAATAAGTCTATCGTTTTCCCTTTTTGGGAGATTTCGCGGCCGACTTTTTCGTCGCGGGTTTTGCGGCCGCTTTCTTCGCGGGCTTAGCCTTCTTTGGCTCCGGCTTCTTTGGCGCGGGTTTCGCGGCGACCTTGGCCGGCACCTTCGGCGTGGCGGTCTTCTGAGGCGCTGCCGCCGGTGCCGCCGCTTGAGCCTGGGGCTTTGCCGGAGATGCTTCTTTTTTGGCGGCCTTTGCCGGCTTGCCTTCCTGCTGGGCTGGCGCAGCCTGCGCGCTCGGAGCTGCTTGCTCGCTCGCGGCAGGGGCTGCGGCGGAAGCAGCCGCCGCTTTCGCGGCCACTTTCTTTTTGGCTCGGCCGCGACGTGTGGGAGTCGGAGGCGCTACCGGCAATGGCGGCTGATGCGGCTCGAGAAATTTCACGATCTCGGCTTCGGTCTTCAGCTTGCCGTCGAGCATGAGAAAGAACATCTCATCCAATAGCTTTTGATAGACAGGAAGATCGGGAGTGATACGCATCTCTGCCATTTTGAGCAGAGGCATCTTCTGGCGATACTGCGGCCACTTGGTGAGAAAGGCCTTGATCTTTTGCTCGACCGCTGACTGCCGCGTAGTTACATCGAGGAACAGGATCAGCTCAGGACGCGTCGCCATGAGCAGCTTCCACGTCGCAGAAGGAGCCGCGTATTCCTTCGCCAGTAACTGTTTGGCTAATTCTTTTGCATCTTCTTCGATATTGCGCCATTGCTCGACAAAATGCTGGCGCGGCAGCATCTTCTGCATCGCATGGATCTCTTTGTCACCCATTTTTTTGGTGAGAAAGTACATGCGTGCGGCGGCTGGATCGGATTGCACTCCGATATCGGTAAGCTCCTGACGCGTTTTCTGCAGTGCAGTGAGTCCCGCGGTATCGACCTTCGCCGTTGTCCAGGCGGGGAAGAGAATCTTCATCCAGCCTTCCTTCTCGAAGGCTTTCATTACAGCTACCGGATCGTCCTCATGCGCGATCTGCTCGATTTCGTAGCCGATGGCGCGATTGGAAATGTATTCGAGGTAATTGTTCTCTTTTGCTGCGTCAAAGCGCGCTTGCGTGCGCTCTTCGAGCGTCCAGTGGAAGCGTGTCATCAAGCGCACGGCGCGCAGCATGCGCGACGGCTCTTCCAGGAAGGCGTAGTTCTGAAGAATGCGCAGATGCTTGGCTTCGAGGTCGGCAACGCCGTTGAACGGGTCCATCAGGAGGCCGCGCGAGCCAGGATTCAGCGACAGGCCCATCGCATTGACGGTGAAATCTCGCCGGCGCAGATCCTCGTTGATGGTCTCGAAGGTGACCTCAGGTTTTCCCGGTTTGGGATAGCTCTCCGAGCGCGCGCTGGCAATCTCCGTCCGGACGTGATTGGGAAAGAGGACATAAAGGATACGCATGTCCTCGTCACTGCCCTGGATAATGGCGCCGATCTTCTGCAGATCCTTCTGCAGCTTGAGCACATTGCCCTGAACCGTAAAGTCGAGGTCCCGGATTGGGAATCCACTGATAATGTCGCGCACCGCGCCGCCGGTGAGATAGACGTTCATCTCGTAGGCGCGCGCGATTTCCTGCACTTGTCCCACGACCTGGAGTTGCGCCGGGGATAACCGGCTCTCCATCATGTATATGTAGTCAGCCATTCTGGTAGTTCGTTGTCCCTGGACGGCAGGATTTCCGCGAGCCAATAGCCCAGACTGCCAATCCGGAAGGGCAAGCTTGGGATTGGCAGGCCCGGATACCGTAAGCCAGTAAGTCGCTGCAGTACAGACACTTAGCCCGATGCAGGCCTCGAAAGGTCACGGCAAACTTAGAACAATATCACAGCCGTTGACAAGTTGGCTACTATTCGCCCTCTCAAGACACACCTGAGTGGTAAACATGCGAGAATCGGCGTTCAGGCTCTGGCTCTGATGCCCTCGACCCACAAGAAAGTCATCGTCCGCAAAATGGACCGCGACACCCTTACGGGATACGTCTCGGGCAGCCATTTTGTCTCGGATGGAAAGCTGGAGCTCCTCACGCAATCAGGCAAGGTGATCTTTATCGATCTGCGCGAGGTCAAGGGAGTTTATTTCGTCCGGGATTTTGCCGATACCGAGTCGCTCGGCCGCAAGACGTTCACTACGCGTCCGCGCTCAGAAGGTCTGTGGGTGAGGATTGAGTTCACCGACAACGACATCCTCGAAGGCCTCATGCCTAATGATCTGACCCAAATCACAGGGGATGGGTATCTCGTCATTCCGCCCGACACACGCTCCAACACCCAACGTATCTTCGTGCCGCGTTCAGCTCTGTCCTCGCTGACGGTTCTAGCAGTAATTGGCGGAGCAGTCCGTAAACGTCGTGAGACAAGAGATACCGGTCAGGTGGCGATGTTCGGAGAAGAGGCGGCAGGTACGTGATGCCGACTTCGGTGAGTAGAAACAGCGAAATAAAGAGGCAAATTTTCGATTTCTCTCGAAATTCATCGAAATATGCCCAGAATTTAAGAATTTTGCTTGGAACCAGGGAATCTTGCAGGGACTTTAGGGAATTCACCGCTAACCCCAGCAGAGTACTCGACTTAATGCGCCGTTGGCTCGGGTTGAAGAAAAGCCAACAGGGAAGCCTCAGGGAATTTTCTTTCTTGCCTCTTAGTCTCGCAACAGGTTTTCCGGGAGCCTGACACCTACCTCTAACCAAAGCCGTTTACTTGCCAGCCTGGACATTACCCGAGCCCCCGGCAAACTCCTCTGACATCCAGTGCTCGAAGGCGGTCATATTCTGCGGACAGCCAAGGAAGTTCTTGACCAGGTCGTTCGCTGACATCGTGCCACCCGGCTCGAGCACCACACGGCGATACCGCATGGGCGTCTCACCCGCCAGCAGATTCTCCTGATCGAACTGACGGAAGAAATCTTCAGCGATGACCTTGTCCCAAAGGTAGGTGTAGTACGCCGACGAATATCCGCTCAGGTGTGTGAAGGAAGCCCACATGTGCGTTCCCGGCGTTTGCGTTAGCAGGGTATACCGACGGACAGCCTGTTTCGTGACCGCGTCTGGGTCAGTCGTCTTCGGATCCGATTTGTAGAGATCGTAAGAAACGGCGGTGTACTCGTTCTGCGTCACCGCCCAGGTGCCGCGTCCAAAGGCTGAGGCGCGATTCATACGCGCAACCAGTTCGGCCGGAATCGGCTCGCCGGTTTTGTAGTTTCGCGCGAAGGAAGCCAGCACCTGCGGACTGCGCATCCACTCTTCCAGCATTTGTGATGGAGCTTCGACGAAATCGGACTCCATCGTCAGCCCGCTTACGCCTGCCCATTGTTGGCGGGCAACGATCCAGTGCATCAGGTGGCCAAACTCGTGGAAGAAGGTGACCACGTCGGCGTATTCCATCAGGCCGGGATCATCTGCAGTCGGAGCTGGGAAGTTGCAGACTAGGATCGCCTCGGGCAATTGCTTGCCGCGAATGCCGTCGAGCACTGGAACCATCTCGGCGTGGCTGTACTTGCCCGGACGCGGATGCAGATCGAGGTAAAACCGCCCAGTCATCTTGCCATGGTCGTAAACATCCCAGGTCTCGACTGCAGGATCCCAGGATGGAACATCCTTCTCCTGACGAAATTCGAGCTGGAAGAGCTTCGAAGCAGTATCGAGAATGCCTTTCTTCACGCCATCAAACGGTAAATACGGACGCACCGACTGCGAGTCGAAGTTGTACTTCGCCCGCCGCACTTGCTCCTGCAGGTACTGGAGTTCGTAGTCACCGATTCCGGTCGCCTTAGGATCAGTTTTGCGCTTCTCTTCGAGCAGCAACGCAAATTCCCGTTTTGCAACCGGCTTCGCCGCGTTATCGACCTGCTGAATGAAATCGGCGATGTTCTGCCCCTTCAGGATCATCTTGTCGGCAGCGTTGTAGTCTGCCCATGAGTTGTATCCAAGAAGCTGCGCGATCTCATACCGCGTCTGCATCATCTGCTTAAGCATGTCGAGGTTCTTGGGATACGCGCGGGTCTGGTATGCCTCGTACAGCCGCTTGCGAAGAGCATCGTTCTTGGCGAACTTTAATACCGGCAGCAGGTCGGGATAATTCGTGGTGATCTTAATTTTTCCGTCAGCTCCAGGCTTGTGGCGATCGATGTAGTCCTGAGGCAGCCCATCGAGTTCCGAAACGGAATTGACGGTTACAGTCTTCTGACCGTCGGAGATGTTACGATCGAAGACCGACTGCTCTTCGTTGAGCTGGTCCTGCAGCTTCTTCAGCCGATCACGCGTAGCCTGGTCCTTATCGACTCCCGCCAACTTGAACTCGAGCAGTTGCCGTTGCACATAGTAGCGGGTCGCCGAATCGGCTTTGGAAACGTCGAGAGCCTGCAGCGCCTTATAGACGTCCTGGTTCAAAGATAACGCAGTAGCCGCAGCGCCCGCCTTTTGGAACATCGCCGTAGCGTGATCGCGGAACGTCGCATCCGGATGGACCTGCTGCATCAGACCTGCAAAGTACTGCGCCGACCCAAGCTGATGCACAGCTTCGTCGAACGGCACGAGCGTGTTCTCGATTGTTCGCGCGTCTTTTACCGCGATAACTTCGTCGATCGCTTTTTGAGCAGCCGCCAAACGGTCGTTCTCGATTTTTTCGAAGGCTGCGACATCGGGCTTCGCGCTCCAGATGGTGGGTTGAGAAACATCCTGGGCGATCAGAGTAACTGAGCAGATCACAGTCAAAATAAAAGGCGCAAAATGGCGGAGAAGTAGCATCGATACCTCAGGTACGTAAATTGCAGGGCTGAAGAGGCAGTATAGAGGAATTAGACGGACGAACGCAGCCGTAGTTAAACCTGATTTTCGACGGTTCGTCCCAGCCCCTCGGATCACAAGGCCGCACTGAAAGATACTGAAAGATAAAGTGGGAGGCCTTATACGCTGTCATCCTGAGGCCCTCTTTTGGTCGAAGGATCTCCGGTGATGTTTCAACCTTAAATGCACTCGCGTGGCTCTCGACAACTACTGAGTGCATACGCCAAGAGCCTGGCGAGCGCATTTTCAGTCCCCAGGCATTACGGGAGATCCTTCGCGCAAAAGAGGCACTCAGGATGACAGCTTTTGAGACGATCGGAGAAAGAACGTAAATTACTCTAAGATGCTCCTCCTTGAGCTTCCCAGCCACTTTCCCATATAGTCGCCTACCTATGCGATGTTTGCTTTTCCTCTTGGTAACCTGCTTCGCATTCGCCCAACATCAGCACAGCGCCGATCCGTCCGCTGCGCGGCTCGATTTAGCCAAGCTGCTCGCGCCGAAACACATCGATGGGCTCGGCCATGCGCACATCGCGATCACGACAAAGTCGCCAGAAGCGCAGCAGTGGTTCGATCAGGGCTTGGCGGCTCTGCACTGTTTCTGGGACTACGAAGCGTTGCGTGCGTTCGAGCAAGCTGTCCGTCTCGATCCTGATTGCGCGATGTGTCACTGGGGACTCGCCCGCGCTCTCGACAGTCGTGGCGGCGAGAAAGATTTGCAAAAAGCGGAATTGAAGAAGGCGCAAGAGCTGGCGTCGAAAGCTACCGATCATGAGCAGCGCTACATCCGAGCCGATGCAGCCGGAGAGGGCAAGAAGGATGATGACGCCGAAGCAGCATACGCAAAAGAGATGGAAGCGCTTATCGATCATTATCCCGACGATCTGGAGGCTCGGCTTCTCTACGCACTATCGCTAAACCACGGCTACACAAACGATGGCGATCCTCGTCCGGGCTCTCTTTACGGCCAGTCAGTATTGCGCGAAATTCTCGAACAACATCCAGACAATGCTGCGGCGAATCATTACTGGATCCATGCAGTCGAGGGCAGCCATCCTGAATGGGCCATCAAGAGTGCCGAGCGCCTCGGATCGCTTGCTCCCGCTTCGGGACATATGGTGCACATGCCTGGCCACATCTTCTATCGCGTAGGAGACTACGAGCGCGCCCGCAAAAGTTTTCTGGATGCCATGCGTGTTGACCGAACCTACATGAACACCCAGCACGTCGCGGAAAAAGACGATTGGAACTACGTACACAACATCGCCTACCTCATCGCGGATTGCGCCGAGGAAGGACGCCGCCAGGAAGCCCAGCAGTACGCGAAGCTGCTCGAAGGCTCGTACAACGATCCCGAGCACTCTGGCGCGGCGAACTTCTACGTCTTGCAAATTGGCCCCACGGCAACTCGTCTCGCAATCCGATTCGGTGATTGGGATGCCGCCATCGGCAATCCTTTGCACTTCGGCGTTCCCGATTCGAAACTCAGCGTTTGGGTTCGTGATTACCGCGATGGTCTCCTTGCCTACGCCAGAGGAATGAAAGCTGCAGAAGCTGGCCGAACTGAGGAAGCTGACCATCAGGCTGGAGTTCTCGACGCGCTGCTTTGGCGCCTTTCTAAAGAAGATGTCGATGAAGATAATGCACGGGCGCGATCGTGTGGTGAAGATCCTAGGCACGGCATCCTTCGAGCTCCGTGGTGATACTGAAATGGGAAAAAGCAATCTCGAAGACGGCCGCAAGTTGCTGCAGCGCGCCGCTAAAGACGAGAAAGAGCTTGGGTACTCCGAGCCGCCGCAGTATTCTCGACCGCCATTGGAAGTGCTCGGCGCTGCCCTGACCCGCGCCGGACATTACCAAGAGGCGCGCGATGCATATAAAAAAGACCTCGAAGAACGTCCCCACTCCGGCTTCGCGCTCTACGGAATCGCGAATGCCTGGGAGAGGGAAGGCAAGCACGCCGAAGCGGCGAAGGCTTATCACGAGTTTCTCGATGCCTGGTCGCACGCTGATCCCGATCTCTCGCAGATCAAGACTGCGCAGGCATATTTTCAGTCGCAGACGGTTGCGCAGGCGAAATAGTAGCCTCGGTTTTCCCGGCTCGGGATTCCAATTTGGGATTTGCTAGAGCTTACTTCCAATGTCACTGTCATCCCTCGCGCAGCAGCGAGGTCGTCGGCACGTTCGAGAATCTGCTTTGCTGCGCGGGGGACCTGCTGTTCTTCGTGACTGCGCAAAACAGATCCCCGCTCCGCAACAGCAGCATTGGACAGAGCCAAATGGCATAGTGCGGAGCGAGGGATGAGAGCGTCTCTGATGGGGCAGTATTAATCGACACACAGTGCTTGTTGCGGAGCTACAGATTCATCCCGCGAGCGCCAGCTCATTCCCCACGAGTACAGGCTCACGAAAATCAGTACGTCCAGGAATGGTCCGAAGATGAAGTAAAGGGTAGGCATGAACAAAACGGATTCGTGAATGATCCACACATGCAGCATGTACTGAAAGGGCATAAACAGCACCAGATACGCCATGGTAGCTAGAGTGAGCCCCACCTTTTGCAAAAGCCGGAAATCAAAAAGGAAGTAGCTGAATCCGAGAATCAGGGGCAGCAGGGAAATGAAGATCGTCCCGAAATGGAGCATGCCGACAACGTAGCTCGGCAGGTCGTGCGGAAACTTTGCCGCTTCGAATGCGAAATAGGCCAGTGCCGTTCCTTGCACGATTACCAGAAAGCGCAGCAGATAGACCCAAGGCAGATGCTCTTCTGAGATCCCGAAGGTTCCCCAGAGCAAAAGAAAGCAAGCGCCCGCTGTTACCCACCATGTGACTGCTCCCGGGGGACCAGCAGCGATGAGTACCGTCGGGATAGAGAAGTGAATCGGTCCCCAGTGCTGTGGGGCCCGAGCTACCGAACTCTCGAGTCCGAGCGCGTGGTGCCAGAAGCGGAAGACTCGGAACCAGAATTCTCCTACCATCGGCAGCGACAAAAACCAAGCTGCAGCAATTGCGATCACGCACGCCAAGGTAGTGACGAAGTCCTTAACATCGAAATGCAACTTCGCGAAGGCGCGATGTGGCGTAATGATGCCGCCGCGCCATCCGCGATAGCGAAGATCGCGAAGGCGTTCCGGCGTGAGGACGGGTTGTGCGGTGTGGCTCATCAGTATTCGAAGAAAATTCCCACCGTGCCTCCGTTGCGGCGGTAGAACGGCGTGTTCTCGTGGTTAAAGATGATGTTGAAACCCCAATCGACGCCCACCCATTGCCGCCATGTGCCGGAATACTGGCGGAAGGCGAAGTCCTGCAGCGCTGTCTGAGGTCCAACGATCTCGTAACCCTCGCGTCCGAATTCGGCACGAACGGTGATGAAGTGCTCCTTGTCGTGGCCCTGGGTGATCGCCAGATATTCCGACATGTCGAGCAGGTTGCCGGGATTTGATCGGACGAAGTTCACTCCACCCTGGCCGACAATCGACCAGTGCGTGTAATACGTGAATGCGGGCCCAAATCGGAAATCGTGATTCTGCACCTTCGATTTGTCGTAGCCGAAGACCCCAGTCAGGACGAGCTGTTTGTTTGTCAATAGTTTCCGGCTCAGACTGCTGTCGAAGCGCAGCTTGGGAAGGAAGAATCCGCCAACGCTGCTGCCGGCGTGCGCATCGGCAAACCAGTTGTCGGAAAGGTCGCGCGTGATTCCCGCTCCGTAATACCAACCGGTATCGCCGTAGCGGTTTTGGCGCGAGCCCTCGCCACTGAAGGTATTGCGTCCGCCCGAGGCAAGTACGCGCACGTACGCATCTCGCCATGGCACATACGGACGTGGATACATGTCACTGTATCCGCCGCCGAACTCGATGTATCCTGGACCGTTCAGACCAAATGGTATCGCTCCCAATCCGGGAATGCTGGCGGCTTGCGGCGGGGGATTGCCTGTGTCCTGGGCGAAGAGCGCAACAGGAGCAGCGAGCGCCAGAACAAGAAAAAAAATGAGGCACCGTTTTGATTTCATTTTGCGAATCCTCAAGATCAGTTTGCGGTCTGAGGGTTCGTATTGCCGGTCTGTCGCTCAGCAATGCGGAGCTTGAGATGTTTGCAGTCTTTCGCCGCTACGATCCAATAACCGTCCTGATCGCGAATGTCGGCGGTTCCTTCGGTGATTCGGGGCTCGTCATATCGATCGTCGGGGAACATCCACGCCTGGTTCTCCAGAGTCTTAGGATGCGAAGCTTTCATGGCCCAATGGCCATTCTGGTCCTCGAGTTCCCAATCGACTTCCTGCCGAGCGTTTAGAAAATTCGCGATCTGTGACATCGTGTACCAGCGGAAGCGCTGCTCACCCGCAAGTTCATGCGCACGATCAAACCACGCATTCAAGGCGGAGATGTAGCGTGTCGCGCCGATCGGATGCGAGTACACAAGTCTGACGACGTGCAGAGCCGAGGTGAAGTCGGCGATATTGAGGAGCCACTTGCGCACGGTCGAATCGGGAACAGAGTCCATGTACATTTCTTCCATGCTGGCTTCTTCGCCGAAATGCAAGATCGGGAACGCCCAGATTTTGTCTCCTTCGCGCCCATGATCGCGATAGACGCGCGTCGGTCCCATTCCGGCATCGCCGGTGAAGTAGTAGGCGACGACGCCGTTCTTCTCCAGCCAATCCGTTACCCACTCAGGATGATTACCGAGCGGAGCGGAATACTCCGTCACTTTCCTCTGTGCTGCGCCTTCGACAGCTTGTTTGTTGAGTTTGAGATATCGCTCGAACGAATCTGCGTTGGAGTCGGAGAGATTTTTCCCGAAGTAGTTGTGAATCCATCCGCCGTGGCTTCCTACTTCGTCACCATGCTGCAGCAGAAACTGCACCCATCCGCGCGCGGCAGTGTTGTTCTCCAGATTCAGCCCGTGTCCATCATGGAACTCATCCACGTCCGGACCAGCGGTGAGATCCGCGGAGAAGCGTCCTTTGTCGAAGATGCCGGCTGAGCGCAGAGTTGCCATTGGCTTCAGCGCGGAGGCTGCATCGATATGCCAATTCATCACTACTCCGCCGATGCCGTCCGGCACAGTTGCGAGATACGGCAGGCGCAGCATGTGCTCTGCGAAATAGCGCACGAAGGAATGAAGCAGCATGCCGTCGGTGCGAGTCACCAGATAGCCCAACGGAAGATTAACGAAGAGTACTTTGCCTGACCCGTGGCGCGATTCGCCGGCAACTAAGCCGGTCTCGGACTGCAATAGAGTCTTGCCATCGAATTGGCCGGCGGTCTGAAAGCTCGGATAATCGAGGTCGCCGTACAGATATCCGACCAGTTTTTGGCGATCTTCGGTCGCGGATTCGGAAGATCGCAGCACCACCTTGCGTAGCGGCGAAAGGTCGCGCTGAGACTTGGCCTGAGAATACGATCCCGGCGGAATTGCCAGCAGCTTCATCGCGGCTGTGGTGCCCCAAACGCTGCCGCTGGTGATGCTCTCAGTTCCAAAACGGTCATAGAGCGCGTAATCGACCCCTGCAAGATCGGAGAGCCGCGACGTTTCACCGGGATAGCGGTCGTGCAGGTCCCAGGTGCAGGCGTCATACACGATCATCAGATTGCCGCCCTGCTCGACATAGCGGTGAATTGCTCCCACTAACGCATCGTTTGCCTGGCGATGAACTTCATCGGGAAGAATCAGACCCGAGGAGCGCATTTGAAACATGGGATCGAGCAGCGCCGAATCGCGAACGATACGCAGGTGCAGGCCTTCTTCCTGCGCGGCATCGAGCCAGAGTTGCACATGCGGGTCTTTTGCATCGAGTGCGTCGGGAAGAAGCAGGGCAATGGAATCGGCGGATGGCGGCTGCCTTTCGCTATCGCGGTACATGAATGCCGCAGCGCAGACGATCAAGATCAGCGCCATCGCCAAGGCGAGCTTCGGTTGAAACATTTGCTTCATGGCGCGGCGCTCACCTTGGTGCATGCTGCCGGATCCGTCTTGCTCGCCTGTCCAACCTTTGCCTGCACTGCCTGGAAGGCTGCTTCCTCCAGCACATTCCAATTCGAGCTGAAGCGCAGAGGCTCGGCCCGCGACAGCCAGCAGCTTGCGCTATTGGTGTCCTCAAATTTCAGTGCGGCCATCGCGACCAGTCCCCAAGGGTGCGGGTCAAGCTTTTTATCCAGCCACTCGGCTCCAAAGCGGCTCTTCCAGCTCTGCCATGCGTTTTGGTTTCCCACATTGGAATCAACGGGCATATCGGCAAGCCACGGATAGACTTGTGCCACCACATCCGGGTAGAACTCTGGCTTATTCTTCTGAATAGATGGCCGGAACCACTCCTCGTGTTTGTTCCAGAACACCCGCTGGATGGCGGAATCCAGAGTCTCTGCTTTTTCCTGAGTAGCTCGAGCTTCCTCGACTTGTCCGAAACGTTGCTGCGCCCGTGCGATGGCGACCAGCGCCGAATAGACCTCAACGTTGTCCATCAGGAGAGCGACGTGATTCTGCCGGGAGACGTGATAGACGCCGAGGCGGCTGTTCCTAAGTCCTTCGAGCCCCTTTTCTGCCCGCTTGACGCTTGCCTGCCATTCGATAGGCAGTCCCGAATCAGGAGCATTGGTGTATAGAAGCTGAAGCCAAAGCGCCAGCATGGAGTCGTCGGCGTCAGCGGTCGCGCATAGATGCCAACTTTGACTTCCTTTTCGGCAGTAACGGCCGAAACTGCCGTTCGTTTCCTGGCGGGGGAGAAGCCACGCGATCCATTTCTGCACTGGTTCGCGCACATCGAGGCCGGCATCTTCCGCCAGGAGCAGAGCTTTCGTGGCGAAGTACGGCTCAACGTAATCGCCGCGATAGTGAAGTGATACTGCGCCGTCTGAGAATTGATATCCGTTTGGATCGAATTCAGGAGCAGATCCGGAGGCGCACACCGCCAGCACAGTAGAGAACAACACCAGAATGAAAACCCGCATTCAGACTCCCACGCGTCCTTCTACCCTGGCCCAAACGGTGCCGTGCAGCACCGAGCCGGTGGCGAGGTGGATTTGTGGAGCGCTTACAGTGGTGGGAGTTCCGGGCAGGCCAATCTGAACGCGCGTCCCAATACGGATCTCGTGCTCGGAGATAATTGGACCTTTTACGAATGAACCGGCAGCGATGGAAATCGTCCTGGTGCTGACCAGGCTTCCGTCCACAGTGGTGCCTTCCTCAAGCCGCACCTCGCCATTTGTCTTAACGCTGCCGAGCACCGACGATCCTCGATCCATGTGCAGACTTCCCGTACTCACGAGATCGCCGCGATGTTGCTGGCCGCGGGAGAGCCGAGCTTTTCCATGAACTCGCATTCTTCCGATTCCGGAACGCGCCAGCTTTGAGAAGGGATCGGATTCCTTCCGCATCGGCAACTCCGACGCCTCGCCTGATGTGTAAATCACCGGTGCGTGCATTCGCTCGAACGTACATCCGTCGGCGAGGGTCATCGAGCGAGTCGCGGATGCTCGGCCAAAAAGCGCGCAGTTTTCGTCCGCAGCTAATGAGGACTCAGCGTGAATCCAGCGGAGAATCTTGCTCTGTTTCGCAAGTTGGATCTCCGACTCGCTCATGAGAGCGCGAAAGACATTTCTCTGGCCCGTTTCCACCGAAGTGAACGAATAAAAATCTCCAGTGCTGTGAAAGTCGTCCGGAAGCTGAATCGGATTCAGGCACAGCACGAAATCATCGATGCGCGATTCGATCGGAAATTGGCGCACGATGACAAAGACTTTGGCTTCTCCGGCGACTAGAAAAGAGTTCTCCTCCGGATACCCATTCGGGAAGAGCAGGACTTGTAACTTGTTGCAGTGGGACCGGAGTGACGCCGCAAAGTTCGCGATGCGGCCATCATCTTTGCGGGTGACGAGCGGAACAGCATCGCGCTTCGACTTTAGCTCGCGCAGCGCTGGAGCCAGTGGCAAAGCCAGTAATGCGCCGGTCGAAGCGGTGAGCGCCAGAGGCGCGAGAATGGAGCTCACGCCGACTTCTCCAGTGCCACCGGAGCAACGCGCGAGCGCTCGGTCTTATGCCAGACCATCTCCTGACCCCGCAGCGAGGCCGTGAACTGCTGCCATGCCGCTCGCGAAACGCTGATGGCGCTTACGGAAAAGCCGAGGAACGTCAGGGGCAGGAGCTGAATCCGCGCACGAGATCCATCAAGCCGGGCTGCGGCGGCGATCTCGAAAAACGCTGCGAAATTTCCCAAAGTGGTAAACGCTGCGAGTCCCAGGACGGCAATTCCGCCGCCGACTGGCGCGCCAAGATAGAAGAGAGCGATGGCGAGAACCCAACCTGCCAAAAGGACCGGAGCCATCATGTAAACGCCGAGCAGCAGCAGGCCATCCAGTTTTTCCCACCAGCTCACGTTCCGGGAACGCAGAAGAGCGGCCGAGTAGCCGACCATTGCCTGATTGTGTCCCTTGGCCCAGCGCATGATCTGCCGCACGCGCACTGGCCAGCGCTCAGGAACTTCTTCGTAGCATTCGGCGCGGTTCTCATAGACGGTTTTCCAGCCGGCCAGCAGCAGGCGATAGGTGAGGTCGGTATCTTCGGCAAGCGTGTTTTCGTTCCAGCCGCCGATCTCGTCGAGCGCCGATTTGCGAATTCCCGCAACGGTTCCACCGTACTGAGGAACGAAATGCAGATTCATGCGTGCCTGCTGATCGACCTGATATCCGCCGGAGCGTTCCAGATCGAGAATGCGGGTGAGCAGCTTCTTGCCGACGTTTAGCGGCACCACGCGTCCCATCACGCTTCCCACTTCGGGATCGAAGAAAGGCGCCACGAGCTGGCGGATGAGCGCCTTGCCGGGGACATAGTCGGCGTCGAAGACCAGCATGATTTCGGTATTCACATATGCCATCGCGTCTTTCAGCGCGGCGGCCTTGCCCGGCTTGCCGCTGGTGCGATGGAAGGGAGTTATGCGTCCGGGATGTTTTTCGACGTATGAGTCGATGATCTCGCGCGTGCGATCTTGAGAGCGGTCATTTACGGGAACGATCGCGAGCTTCTCTGCCGGATAATCCACTTCGAGCAGTGCGGTAAGGATGTCGCCTACCACGGCTTCTTCATTATGGGCAGCGATGAGAACTGTGACTGCGGGCCAGTCTGCGGAATCAACGTCAATGTACGGATGCCTTTGCTCGCCGATGATTCGGCTGATAGTGAAACAGTAGTGCCGAATCGTGTAGATGCAGATGAGAACAACGACCGCAGTGAATAGAGCCAGTAACATTCGCCCTCACGTAAGGCTGCTTGGGTTACAAGTCACCATCGGCGGGGCAATCTTCACGCGAGTGAATTCCGGGGCCCGTACACCAATGATCGCTTTTCGAAATTTGCTGCTTTCAGCTTGGATGCGAGTTACAGCGCAACTGTGGCGATCTGTTCCTTCACTCCGCTATCAAATTGTTGTGACAGATCGAGCACTGGAGTGACGCGATTCATCCAGCGCCAGAGACTCTCGACGATGCGCGACGCGGCGCGTCCATCGCCGTAAGGGTTCACACCTTCCGACATCGTGCGGTAAACCACCGTGCTGCTCAGGATGTCGCTGGCTTCGCGCACGATCGCCTCGCGCGTTGTTCCCACAATTCGCGCTAGACCCATCATTGAGGCTTCCGGTCGCTCGGTAACTTTTCTTAAAACCAGCACCGGTTTCCCGAATGTCGGTGCCTCTTCCTGCACGCCGCCGGAGTCGGTCAACACCAGATAGGAACGACGAAGAAGCGAGAGAAATCCGAAATAATCCACCGGCTCGATCAGGTGAACGCGATCGAGGTTTCCGAGACGCGTCATCACCGTACCGCGCACGTTGGGATTCATGTGTACGGGATAGATCGCGCGCACGTCAGAAAAGCTGGTCACGATCTCGCGAATGGCGTCGCAAATGTTTTCCAGTTCCGTTCCCCAGGATTCGCGACGATGAGAAGTAATAAGAAGAATGCGGCTGCCATCGTCGGGAACGCTCGCGGGCAAAGGCTGGTCAGCCATTTGCATATCGACCAGCATCTTCACCGCGTCCACGACGGTGTTGCCAGTGGTCACGATCTGATCCGCCGCAATTCCTTCGGCAAGGAGGTTCTCTCTCGCGAGCGGCGTAGGCGCGAAGTGGAGCGCGGTAACCACACCGGCGAGCCTGCGATTTACCTCTTCAGGGAAGGGATTGGCGATGTCTCGGCTGCGTAGTCCTGCCTCAACGTGAGCTACCAGAACCCTGCGATAGAAAGCAGCTAATGCTGCAGCAAACGCCGTGGTTGTGTCGCCTTGGACGACTAGCGCATCGAGCGGATTCTCCAGCAGAACCGAGTCCATTGCCTGCAGCACGCGGCAGGTGAGGCTGCTCAAAGTCTGATTGGTCTGCATGAGATCGAGATCCACATGCGGAGCAATGCCGAAGACGTTCATCACCTGATCCAGCATGGAACGGTGCTGAGCGGTTGAGATAAGGAATGGCTGGAACTGTTCAGGACGCGAATTCAACTCGGAGATGACCGGCGCAAGTTTGATTGCCTCCGGCCGGGTGCCAAATACCACTCCCACTCGTAACCGCTTATTAACCATAAGGTAAATAGCTCCTCGACAGAGTAGAGTGTCCATTCAGCGGCTCCGGTTGCCCTCTGGATGCGGGTTTCGTCGCATGCACCAAAGCAGAGTTGCTGAATGCGTGAAAAGTGGCACTGTGAGCAACACTCCTGTTAACGCTCTCATCACTACCACGGTGAGTCTCTGCGCGGCGGAGCTCACCCGGAGTTCTCCTCTGGCAACAACTGGCCGAATGCACGTGAATGCGCGGGTGCTCGCTGGCTCCGTGCGATCTGAAAACGCTCAACGCAGTAGGAGCAAGAGTGAGACGAAGCAATCTCCAATCGCTCGAAGAGCAGAAGCCGGAGCTGTATCGAACCGGCACTGCGATCATTCACGAAGTGCCTCGTCGCAGAGCTGCGAGCAGCGGTGTCCCGCGTTTCGTCGAGGTAAGCGCTCCACGAAAGTGGAATCGCATGGGAGCGAGTCTGTTGCTCCATGTGGCGGCGCTCATTTTTCTAGTGAGAGTTGCTGTCTGGCTGCCTAAGCAAGTACAGATCATGGCGCCGCGCCACGAAACGGTGACGCTGATCGCCCCGAGTCTGGAACGGCCGGTGATCGTCAAGACGCTTCCGCCGCCTCCGCCGAAGGTGCTGGCCGAATTGCGAACGGAACCGAAACTGCCTACGCCGCCGCCTCAGGAAGTCGTTCCCAAAATGGAAGCGCCTGCGGCGAAGCCTGCGCCCGCGCCTGAACCGCCGAAGGTAGCGGAGGCTATGCCCGCTCCGGTGTTGCCGAAACCGCCGGTTCCGGCGAAGAAGGTTGTGGAAGGCGTCTTCGATTCCGGCAGTTCGGCAAAGCCCACGATCAAGGCTCCTGTTCGCGAAGTTCAGACAGGAGGCTTCGGCGATCCTAATGGCGTTTCCGGGAAGTCAGAACAGGATCGTAAGCTCACCGTCGCGTCTGTCGGAGCCTTCGACATGCCCACTGGTCCAGGAAACGGCAACGGCGCCGGCGGATCTCACGGCAAGCAAGGCGTAGTTGCGAGCGCAGGCTTCGGCGACGGCATGGCTGGGAATGGCTCCGGCGATCGCGCGCCCAAAGGCGACGTGAATACGGGTGGATTCGGAGACGCCACGGTCGCGCAAGCTTCGGCGAAAAAGCCTCTTCATGTCGCCGACTCGACTCCGGTGGAGATTCTGTTCAAGCCGCGTCCGGCATACACGCCGGAAGCGCGACAGATGCATATCGAGGGCGAGGTCCTGCTCGACGTGATGTTCGGAGCCTCCGGACAGATTCGCGTGTTGCGCGTCGTCAAAGGATTGGGACACGGCCTCGATGAATCTGCGCAGCGCGCCGCGCAGCAAATTCGTTTTAATCCCGCGAAAAGAGACGGGCAACCCTACGACTCGGACGCGGTAGTACACATCGTCTTCGCCTTGGCGGAATGACGTTTCATTTTGGGAGGAATCATGTGGTTCGCTAGAAAGATCTGGATTGCGGCGGTCGTGCTTACCGCGCCTTTCGCCCTGGCAGCGTCGGAGCCTTCTGCTCCGCAGGCAAACGCGCCGACATCTGCAAACAACGCCATCGCCGACACCATTTTTTACCGTGAGGCGAAGCTCGTCGAGACGATGCACAAGTACACCCCGCTGGTGGAGACCTACATTCAGAACACCAAGCCCGATGAGGAACTCGGCGAAGTACCTGTGAGCGACAAGTATTTCCTTGGTCGTCTGGTGCTCGACAAGCACGGCATCAACGACAAGATGTATGACAAAAAGAAAGCCGGCATGTTTACGCGTGTTCTCGACCGGCTGAACAGCTTCTACAAGATGAATTACCTGCCGCAGGGATTCATGCAGCTCGTGTTCTTGAGCAACGGCTTCAATAAGCAGAATTACGACCTTAAATATCTGCGCCAGGAATTTCTGGGCGACGTCCGCACCCAGGTATTCGATGTGGTTCCACATAAGAAGATCAAAGGCGTTCACTTCGTAGGCCGCATCTGGGTCGAGGACCAGGATCACAACGTCGTCCGCATCAACGGCACGTATGAGCCGCAGCGCAGCGGCAACTTCTACTTCCACTTCGATAGCTGGCGCACCAACATGCAGCCGGGACTGTGGTTGCCGGCGTTTGTCTATACCGAAGATGCAGATGTGAAGTACGACCTAGTGCGCAAGATCAACATGAAAGGCCAGACGAGGCTGTGGGGATACGACCTGAAGCATTCCGGCCAGCAGACGGAGTTCACCGACATGCAGGTGGACTCGGTGAAGGACGTGAGCGATCGCAGCGGTGATGGGCCGAATGAGGTCAGCCCGATCGAGAGCCGTCACAAGTGGCAGCGCGAAGCCGAAGACAACGTGCTTGATCGCATGGAGCGCGCCGGAGTCCTTGCGCCTCCGGGCGAAGTAAGCAAAGTACTCGAGACCGTTGCTAACAATCTGGAAATTACGAACAACCTGAACATCCAGCCGGAAGTGCGTTGCCGCGTGCTGCTCACAACTCCGCTGGAGTCATTCACGGTCGGAAATACGATCGTGTTAAGCCGAGGGCTGCTCGATGTGCTTCCTGACGAGGCTTCGCTGGCAATGGTCATCTCCCACGAACTCGCCCACATTGCCCTTGGCCACTCGGTGAACACCAAGTACGCGTTCAGCGATCGGCTCATCTTTCCTGACGAAGACGTAATGCAGAAGATCAGTATGGAACGCAATGACGCCGATGAAGACGCAGCCGATAAGAAAGCTGTGGAACTACTTCGAAACTCCCCTTATAAAGACAAGCTTTCCAATGCCGGGCTGTTCCTGCGAGCTTTGCAGGCGCACGCTCCCGAGCTGCGCTGGCTGATCAGTCCCAATTTTGGAAACAAGATGGCCAAGGGCAGCGATGTGCTGCGCATGGAGTCGCTCATCCAGAAAGCTCCGGAGTTGAAGGTGATGGACGTTCATCAGATTGCTGCTCTGCCTCTCGGCAGCCGCATCAAGCTGGACCCTTGGGACGATCACGTGAGCCTGAAGAAAGCGAAGCCGGAAGCAGTCTTATCCGCCCGCGACAAGCTGCCGTTCGAGGTCACGCCGATGATTCCCAATCTGGTACGTGCGAATCAGGCCAACGAGGTCGCACAGAATGCAGCAAGAGCTCAATAACACATCGCGCCGCCTCGCACAACGAACGTTATGAACAGGAAGTCTGCGAAATCACTTTTTGAATTCGCCGCGACGGCGATTCTCTGCCTCTCGCTCTGTGGCTGTCTCGCTCTCGCTGGATCGAAGAACACCAGTAGCTCCGGCGGCAACAACGGAGGCACGAGCGGAGGCGGGACTGCGCCAGGCGGAGGCGGCACTGCGGGAGGAACCAATGCGTTTCCTCCGGTGCCTCCGACGCCAGGGCCAAATAATGGGCCTACCGGCGACTTGAGCCCGATTAATCACATCATCTTTATGTCGCAGGAGAACCGTTCGTTCGATACCTACTTCGGACACCTGAACGACTACCGCGCATCGCAGGGGTTGCCCACGGATGTGGATGGCATGCCGGCCGACGCTAAAAATCCGGCATTCGATGGGACTATCATCCCAGCGTTCCACCTGCAAACGATGTGCGTTGAGAATACGAGCGCCGACTGGGCCACCAGCCATATCAATTTCAATCGTTTCAACGAGACCTCGGACACGCCGACGATGGATGGCTTCGTCGTTCAAGCAGGGGCGGCAGCGATGGGGCAGGGAAGTCAGGACACGGTCGGCAAGCGCGCCATGGGCTACTACACCGCTGCCGATCTTCCGTACTACTACTTCATGGCGAGTCAGTTCGCTACATCGGATCGCTGGTTTGCGCCAGCGCCGACGGAGACCGAAGCCAATCGCCTGTATTTGGTCGCCGCGACTTCAGTTGGGCATGTGCATCGTCCAACTCAGCAGGTGAGCGCGAAGACGATTTTCGATCTACTCGACACGAAGAATATTTCTTACAAGATTTACTACATGGATCCGCATCTCGATACCGAACTCGATGACTTTGCCGGATTTATGGCCACTCATGCGAACAAGTTCTTTCCTCTCACCCAGTACTTCACTGACTTGCAGAACGGGACGCTGCCGCAAGTGTCATATATCGAGCCGGGATTTACGGATGGCAACGACGAGCATCCCGGATTGGGAAATGACATTCAGGATGGGGCCGCCGAAACGGCAAAGATTATGAATGCGCTGATGGCGAGCAGCGCATGGAAGGATTCGGCGTTCATCCTGGTGTATGACGAAGAAGGCGGATTCTATGACCATGTGCCGCCGCCGACAAACGTCCCTTCACCCGATGGCATCCCGCCGCAGGATCTGATTACGACCAATCCACCTGATCCGAAGGGCGACTTCACGCGCTATGGCTTCCGCGTGCCCATGATGGTGGTTTCCCCATTCACGAAGAAGCACTACGTGTCACATACAGTGACCGACAGCACGGCGGTGCTCAAGATGATCGAAGCCCGTTTTGGGCTTCCTAATTTGAATCATCGCGACGCTGCAGGCATGGACATGAGCGAGTTCTTCGATTTCGTGAACAAGCCCTGGGCGACTCCGCCTACGCCGCCTGCCCAGCCTACGAATGGGCCATGCCGAGACGGTTTGCCATAATCAACGCACTCTGGAGTCGGTCGAGCTTGGGCCGGCGATAGCCGTTGCAGCCCCGCGAATCACCGGCAAACTCACGCTCTGCACAGCCGAAGGATCGTCGCGCAGCTTCAAGTACAGGGATTGCGCAGTCGATGCGGCCGACGGACGAGGCACATCGAGTGTTGTACCTGTAAAGCCGTCCGGAATCTGCTCGTCGTCGTTGAAATCCGGGCTGGTTGAGACTGCCGCAAGCAGAAACAGGTCCGAGCCACTCAAAGCGCAGGTTTTCGCTGCTGCGACTGGGCAGCGGATCTCTTTCAGCGCAGGCAAGCGCACCAGAGTTCCGAGATTCTGCCACTCGCCGGGTGTCCCATTTGCGTCGATCGCGCGGAATCGTAGTGGACCAAACGCGGAGGCGCCGAACGTCTTCGCTGGATCAAGCACCCCTAGTGCCGTCTGCGCGTCCTGAAGAACAAGCGTGCCATCGTTGAGGCTGAGAACAGTCTTAAACGATTCATCGGCGGCCGCGACTTCGATCTTCTGCGTACGCGGAAATGTCTCAGGCGAAATAGCTTTCACGAAAAAGACGATGCGTCCCGTTGTGGGAAGATCGTCGGGATTCCCAAGATGGATTGCCTGCGGAGACGCTTCGTCCTCCTGCACGCCTTTGCTGATCAGCACGACTCGAGGACGCGCAGGCAACACCGTAGCGATGGTCGAGAAAGTGCGGCCATCCTTCAACGTGACGCTGGCTGTGAACTGCTGAGGCTTCATGCTGGCGGTGTTCGAGTCGGTAGTGAGCCCGAGTTCGTCGCGTCCGTTATCGCGATGAAACGCGCCCGGATGAAACTTCATTCCGTAGAGTTCGAGCGCAGCAACCTCGTCAAGGCGCTTGCCTTCCAGTTGCCCCACGCTATCGCCGGCATTCAGGGTGAAGCGATCGAACTGCGCTGCTTCGGAGTAGGTCTGCACCGTGACCTGGTCCGGCTTCTTCAGGCCGTGTTGGGCGATTTCGATGGTGAGCTTTCCCGGCTTGGAATCCCCGAGAGGAACGTCAAGCTCCATCTCATCCGGTTTGGTGGCTTTCCAATTGAGCTTGGTAGCTTTTCCGGATTCATCCCGCGCGGTTACAGCGCTCACGCAGGTCAAATCCTGACCATCGATATGAAGCTTATCGTCGCGTCCGACTACGAGCGAGAGGGCATCGCTCGGCTGCACGTGCCAGGGCTGTGAGCGCGAACTTCTCAATTGAAACTGCGGACCGCGATAGTGATCGAAGCCCCACATTCCGACGACGGTGCCCGTGGTCTCCGCATTCAGTTCCGAGGGTTCAACTTTCGCGGTGTCCACGATGAATCCGCCTTTTGCCGGATCGGCCTGCAGCGGCAGGTGCAAGGTTTTGCCATGCTTGTCCTGTACTTGCAATGTCAAGTCATGCGCAAGCTTGCTGGCGAAAACCAGAGGCGCTCCCTGCGTGGGAAGCAAAAGCGCGGGTGCTTCTGCGCAATATTGTTGCTTCGCATCGATCGGCTGCAACGGCGGAAACTGTGCCTTCTGAACTGGCGGTAGCGCCACGACGAGCACCGACTGTGGTTTTCGGAACGAAGGCGGATTATTCAGTTTAAGGTCTAGCGAGTCCTTAGTCGGAATTGCCAAAGCGGGAATATAGACGTACTGCGCGGTATGGATCGAACTCATGATCCGCGCGAGATCGACCACCGCTCCGACGTATGCGCTGTAGGCTCCGCCTCCGCCGAGCCGCGAATAGCTGAGCTGATTCATCAGGTCGGCTGTAGCCCCGTTTGCAAGTTGCGCGACCATCGACTGGCTGTGCGCGTCATCAAGCACAAGATCGTCTTTGTGCTGCGTGAGACACACGGCTTGCTGCTCGGCGGGTTTGTCAAAGCACTGCTGATCTACCTTGATCTTGAGACTACGCGCCAATAATGCTGACTCGGGCTGCAAGGCCGAGGGATTCGATTCAGAAATGGACTTGATCTCGTCCAGGTATCGATCCAACCGCATACGGTCGAGGCCAGCCTGTTGGAGATCCTGAGCCGCGCGAACAAAAGCACCCGGACGCCCTCGGACTGCCGAACGCAAGGTGCTGAAATCGCCTCCCGTTTCGGGAGCGAAGAAGACCAACGCCTGCTCGGCTTCTTTCGGTACTACTACGAACGCCCCTTCCTGACGCACTGAACGATCCCAGCTCTCGATTTTCGTGAACCACTCATCCGGCGGCGGATTGGTAGCGCCACGAAGAAAAGCGACGATCAGCAGATAGTGAGTCGATTGGCTCTCAGGAAAATCTGGACGCAGCCAGAGGCGATCGCCCGCTTCCAGGTTCGGCACCTCGGAAATCGGCAGAGTTTTTCCTGCACGCTCAACATGGACGTCGAGCTTGGGACCATCGAGGTCAAACCCCGGAGCATCGGCACGCGCAATTACCGATGCCGTGCAGATCAAGAGAGCCAGAATGAATCGACCAAGTCGCATTCTTTCCTATTCTATTGGACCTTGATTCTCGATTCGCAGGGTTAAGACGTAAAGGCTCGTATCTTGAGCGTTTCGTCTTAATACTTTCAGAGCAGTTGCGCGTAATCGCCAGAGGCCATACGCTTGGGCGTGCGTTTCCCCATGGGCAAATTCTTCTCGGCCGTTGTTGCCGTGATTGCGCTGGCCTCAGTAGGGCTCTTTTTCTCTCGCCACTGGATACCCGCACCTGCGGCACAACATGCGCCCATTCTCGATTCTCAACTGCATTGGACCCTGATCGACGCGGGCGTGATCTTCTTGATCGCGCAGTTCGTGCTGGCAGCATTTGTGTGGAAGTTTCGCGCGGATCCTGAGAGGAAAACGAAGGTCTTTCCGGCAGGAGTTCGGATTGCTGTCATCATCGCAGTGGTGTTCATCGGTGTTGAGCTTTTCAGCGCAGCTACATTAGGCAGGCGTGCATGGGCCAGCATGTACGACGGCTCCGCATCGAATTCGCTCCAGGTTGAAGCCATGGGGCAGCAGTTCGCGTACTACTTTCGTTATCCGGGCGCAGACGGCAAGTTCGGTCCAGTACACACCGACAAAATCGATGCAAGCATCGGCAATTATTTCGGACTTGATCGCGCTGACGACATGGCATCGAAAGATGATATCGTGAGTGCCGAATTGGTACTGCCGGAAAATCGCCCGATCGATTTGTTTCTCACGGCGCAAGACGTTATCCACAGTTTCTATGTCCGCGAGCTGCGCGTGCAACAGGACATGGTTCCCGGAATGAGAATTCCCGTCCATTTCACGCCTACCAAAGTCGGCAGATATGAAGCTGTATGCACCCAGCTCTGCGGGCTGGGACACTACCGGATGCGAGCGTACGTACGAGTCGTTCCAGAAGCGGAATTTGAAACCTGGATGCGAGCGCACGCACGATGAACTCCGCCGGAGTAGCCAAAGATCCGCCGCGAGGTTTTCTTCGCAATTACCTGTTTAGTACCAATCACAAGGTTGTCGGGCTCCAGTACTTCTTTCTGTCGCTGTTCGCAGTCGTCGTCGGCATGGCTCTGTCCTGGATCATGCGCATTCACGTTGCCTGGAGCGATGCGGGGATTCCTGGATTTCAAAGTATTTTCGGCATGAACGCGCCCGGTGGCGTGCTGACTCCCGAGTACTACCTCTCGCTACTCACGCTGCACGGGACGATCATGATCTTCTTTGTTCTCACGACAGCGCCGCAAAATGCTTTCGGAAGCTATTTCCTGCCGCTGCAAATCGGAGCGGAAGAAACTGCGTTTCCCATTTTGAACATGCTGTCGTTTTGGACGACGCTGGTGGCTCTTTGCGTTCTGCTTTCGACTCTGTTCGTCGGCGATGGCCCGCCGATCTCCGGGTGGACATCGTATCCGCCACTCAGTGCAGTCGGCAGTGACGCCGGGCCGGGTCTGGGTACGGGGCAGAACCTATGGCTCATTTCACTCGGCATCTTCTGCATTGGCGCAATGATGAGCGCCCTGAATTTCATCGTCACCTTTGTTGACATGAGATGCGAAGGGATGACCCTCACGCGGGTGCCGCTTACCTGTTGGTCATGGTTCGTCACAGCGATTCTCATATTGCTGAGTTTTGGCGTGTTGCTTGCGGCGGCAATTCTGTTGCTGCTTGATCGCAATGCCGGGACCAGCTTCTTCGTGCCTGCGAATTTGCTTGTAAGTGGCAAAATCGAGCCGCACGCAGGCGGTTCGCCTTTGCTGTGGCAGCATCTGTTCTGGTTCTTCGGACACCCTGAAGTCTATATCGCGATCCTGCCGGGATTCGGAATTGTCTCGCACCTGATCGCATGCTTTGCCCGCAAGCCCATTTTGGGATACAAGGTGATACTCGGCTGTATGCTGGCCATCGGATTCCTCAGTTTTGTCGTCTGGGGACATCATATGTTCGTCAGCGGCATGAATCCCTTTTCGGGATTTCTGTTTTCGATACCAACCATCATCATTTCGCTTCCATCGACGATCGTCACATTGCTTTGGCTGGGGACGCTGTGGGGAGGAAGGCTTCACTTCAGCACGGCCATGATGTTCTGCCTTGGCTTCATCTCGACATTCATCACCGGAGGGCTGAGCGGAATCCTACTCGCGCATCCGGCGATCGATTCCTATCTGCACGCGACATACTTCGTTGTCGGCCACTTCCATATGGTGATGGGAGTTTCAGCGATCTTCGCCATCTTTGCCGCGACGTACTTCTGGTTCCCGAAAATGTTTGGACGAATGATGAGCGAGCGTCTGGGCGCTCTCCATTTTGGGCTGACGTTCATTGGCGTTTACTGCATCTTCCTGCCCATGCACGTGATGGGGATGCAGGGCAGTCCTCGCCGTTATGCGATGCTGACCGATGACTTTCTCCAGTCCACGGTAGCAATGCATCAGTTCATCACCATTGCGGCAATCGCTGCCGGAGCGGTTCAGTTTGTATTTTTGTTCAATCTATTCTGGAGCATGTTCAAGGGGAAGGAAGCGAGTGCAAATCCCTGGAATGCGACTTCGCTGGAGTGGTTAGTAAGATCGCCGGCGCCTCTGATTAGCTTTGCTGGAGAACTACCTGTCATACGCTATGGGCCATATGAGTACGGCGACAGCACGGAAGAACAGGATTTTGTGATGCAGTCCGATCCTGAGAGAAGGCAAGAGTGATGAAGAGAAAGTCTGGTGCAGCTTTGTGGATCCCGGCCTTTTCGCTCGTGGCGAAAAATGTGTTCGGGCAAGGCTGCGCCGTCTGCTACACGACTGCGGCAGCGGGGGGAACCCAGACTATCCATGCATTACGGAATGGCATTCTGGTTCTGCTGGTGCCTCCGGCGCTCATGTTTGTGGGAATCACGTTTTTGGTAAAGGCATGGAGAACCGAGATAGACGCTTCACAAGCCTGCTCGCCAGCATGTGAAAAACAGGTCCCCCCCAGCGCAACTTCTACGTCTCAATGTTCCTGAAATGAATCGCTGCGCTGCGAGGGATGACAGTCCTTAAGGTAAGCAGAAAACACAAACCGCAGCCTTGGTTATGCTGCTTGGCAGCATGCTGAGATCGCTTCATCCTCCGAAGAATAAATTTCCAGCACGCGATCGACCTTCATCATTTGGAATAGATCGTGCACTTTGTCCGAGGCTCCGCCGATCAGGAGCAGGGAACCTAGCGATCGCGCCTTCTCGAAGCAAGCGATGATTGTGCCGAGCCCACGTGCGTCGATCTGATCAACAGATTTGAGGCCCAAAATGCAAATAGAAAACTGCGACAGCACGCTTTCCACGCACTTCTTCAATAATTGTGCTTCCTTCCCAAAACGGAGACGGCCACTGCAACGTATGAGTGCGATTCCCTGATCTGCAAGGATTTCCAGCTTTAACTCCAATGCATCCTCCATGAGACATCTACTCCTGTGTGTATGGCGAAGAATGATCGTTGATGAATAGACGGACTAAGGAACGAAATGTTTACCGCATTTTGCGGAAAATCTGAGGCGTAGTGGCGGACGCAGGACAGCGAGATTTGTTGAAGCGAATGCCAGAGCTGAACATCGAATTCAATCTACCTTGTCTTCTACTTAGATTCAAGCGGAGCTTTCCACGATTCAGGAAGTACGTGGTTCGGTGTGGTTCCATATCAGGAATCAATCGCGTACGTTAAATGTGGGACCGATCGCCTGTTCATTATGGTGAAACGACGTTCGCGAGGAATTTGTTCAAAAATTCATGTCAGGGTGCCAATGCGTCCGTGGTCATCAACGTGCCGAGCTCGCCTTTCTCTGCCCTCCCGTGTTTTTGCTGGTTCGTGAGGCATTGAGTTGCTACTATCTGCCGCAAGCGTCAGCTCGATGGTTACTCCCGTAATCCACTCCTCCCCGGACTGCGGAGGATGAGGCCTATCCGGAGCTAACATTCGATTTACGCCAGAAAGCCGAACCTCCATGAAGCCAGAAGCGCTCATCCTGACCGGAGACGTTGAACTCTCGCAGGCAATTCGCACTGCGGTGGAGCGCTTTGGCATCGCTACAGGCTCCGGTGTAAAGGGCGGAGACGTTCTCGAAGAATTACAGAGAAACAAATTCGATCTCGTCGTAGTCGATTGTTCCAATCTCGAACAGGGCTGTGCCGCCCTGCGCGAAATTCGTCTCAGCCCGACGCATCGTTCCGCTGTATCGATCGCCATCATCGGCGAACATGGGGGCCGAGAGCGGGTTTCAGAGGCGGGCGCCGACTTCATTGTTTCTCACGCAAATTATCCGGTAGAAATTGCAACCACTCTGCGCTCTGCCTACGGACTGATTCTCCGCGAGAGAGGGCGATATAGCCGTTTTCCGCTGGTTGCTGAAGTTCACGTTCGCAGCGGTTCATATTCGACCGATGCGTGGATTTTGAACGTGAGTCAGGGAGGCGTTTGCATTCGGGGTATCGACGAACCGCTTTCCGGCAGCCTGAATATGCGATTTGCATTCGAGGACGGCGGAGCTTTGGTGGAGTTGACTGGTTCAATCGTCTGGCAGCGCGACGGTCTCACCGGCGTGCAGTTTACGTCGATGACAAAAGCCGATCGCGCAGAACTTGAAAATTGGCTATCGCGGCAGTTCGAGATTCAAACGCTTGTTCGCCCCCCACTGACATCAGCCCGAGCAACATCACACGTTGCGGAGCCACTACCGCAGATGGAACCAAGAACTCCGGCGGGTCCCATTCCGGGAGGCCTTCATCCCATTGTTACGGCAATCATCCGCGGAGGTCCGGTGCGTGCTCGATGTTCCGGGTGTCAGGCTGACATCCCTCTGGGATCCAACATCGGTGATTCCATCGAGCAGGAGCGCAAACTGCGCGATGCCTTTGCGCGACATGTCCAGGAGAAGCACTCGGCAGAACTGAAGGACTAGTACGCTATGTTTCGGCGCGCAGCGCCTCGACTGGATGCAGGCTCGCAGCGCGACTTGCTGGTTGATATCCGAAGAGCACGCCAACGGCGCTCGAGACCAGCAACGCAAAGAGAACCGCTGTCCACGAGACGTTCAAATTGACAAAATCTTCTACGAACACCGCCGCAGACGCCACCAACGCCAGCGCGCAAAAGGCGCCGGCTATGGAACCCGCCGAACTGATGAAGACCGCCTCGAGCAAGAACTGAAGTCGAATCTCCGACGCGCGCGCGCCCAATGCTTTCCGCAGCCCAATCTCCCGCTTTCGCTCTGCGATATTGGCCAGCATGATGTTCATAATTCCGGTGCCGCCGACAACGAGAGTCACCAGACCGATCGCCAGCAGCACAACGCTCATTGCCAACGAGATGTCGCCTGCGGTTTCGAGAAGAGAGGAAAGGTTCTCCACGTCGTACTTCGCTTCGCGGCGATGACGGCTCTGGAGGACCTGCTTCATGTCGCGCGTGAGTTGGCGCACTGCATACGACGAATCGGCTTGCGCGTAGATCACCTGCAGAAACGATTCGCCGGTGATTAACCGCGCGGTTTTATAGGGGACAAGTACCGTTTCCGCCTGGATCTCGGATTGTCCGAAAGTGGGAATGCCTTCAGTGAAGGTTCCAATCACAGTACAGTGGAATTGGTCAATGCGCAGCTTATCTCCGAGTGCCAATGTGGGATTCCGTTCGGCAATAGCGTCGGTGACCAGACACACTTTCGAGCGGGAGCGAAAGTCTTCTTCGTCGAAATAACGGCCCGAGGTGATGTGCAGATTGCGTATTTTGAGAAAATCCTGAGTGGCGCCCACCAAGCGCGCGTGGCGCGGACGTCCCGCGATCTGGAAATCAACAGGAGCGTCATACGTTCCCGCAACCGCCTTCACCTCTGGAATGCTGGTGCGGATTGCGTCCAGGTCGGCGAGGCTCAGCTCGTCTTCGAGTGTCGTTGGATTCCCATTTCGGTTCAGCGTTGCATACGCCAGATTTGCGCCGATGCCTTCGACACGCGAGACAATGTATTTCTTGCCGGTGCCTGCGATCGTCAGCACCAGAACGAGCGACGCACATCCTATGACCACGCTGAGCGTAGTGAGAAACGCCTTCAGCCGGTCAGCTTTCAGGGCCGCGACGGCTAAGCGAAGGCATTCCATCCATCTTTGCATCGTGTCATTCATGGCAATGGCGAATTTGTCAGTAAGTAGTTGTCGGCATTGCGAGCTACAACGTGCAGGCTCGGGTCGCCGACAAGTTCTTTCAAGTGCGCGACGTCGCTTCCATAGGCGAGCAGGTAATACCTCGCCGGCTGCGACCAGAGCGATCGAAACTTCTGGTCATCGATAAACACGTTCGGAGATCCAGGAGCACAGGAGCCATACTCCAGGTTGTCTCTGCGTCCATTCAGCAGCAGCGCGCTGCGATTCGTGTAGAAGAAAACCGAGGAGAACGCGTAATAGGCATCGGCCTCGATGAGCTGCCCCGGCGGTGATTTCTCCAATGCTTGCGCCAAAGGATACGAGCCGAGATATCCGTCAAAGCGAATCAGCGCCACTCGAGCTGCTTGAAAGAACACGATCATCGCAATCGCGAGGCTGGCGATTTTGCCGATATTTCTGCGCGTGAGCATCAGCCCGACGCAGCCGACAGCAAACGCAAGCGCAGCCAGAGCGAGCGGAAGTTTGAGATACGCGAATGCAGTGAGCGTGAGATCGCCGAAATGGCCGAGCGACAACGTATATAGCTCAGGATGCTGCACCAGAGCCTGTGAGATGTCGCCAGCAACCGGCGTGCGCCAAACCATCAGCAGCAAAGTTGCTACGGCAACGAAGAGCGCTGCAAAGGCGATCTGCAGGCTGCGCATTCCGGCGCGCACCCGAGTGTTCTCTGACGCGAGCGCCGATCCAATGAGGAGCGCGAGCGCCGGATAGATGGGCATTGAGTAATACTCCTGCGTCGTCGAGAACGTGAAGAACACCATCACCACGCCTATCCAGCACAGAGCCATCAAACGCGCCCGTCCGGCGCGCGTGTTCGGGCGATAACTCAAACGCGCAGCCGCAGGCAAAAATGCCGACCAGGGAAACAGCCAAATCAGGTTCAACAACCAGAAGAGCGCACGGGGAACCGTGTTGTAATCGCGCGGATAACGGAGATTCAGAAATCGAAGCAGATGCTCGTTAAAGAAATAGAACCAGAAGAAGCCGCGATATTCTCCCGGGCCGCTGTGCAGGGAAAATGCCAGATATGGGGGATTGCGCAACGTCGCGAGCACATGCCACGGCGCCGCGATCAGAAGTGCGACTGCCGCAGCGGTAAAGATGTGCAGACGCTTCCAAGCGGTGAGAGAAAACAACTGTCGCGTGCAAGCCATGTACGCCAGACCCGCGAGCGCAGGGAATACGACTGCGATCAAACCCTTCAGCAGCAATCCCAGCCCAAAACAGATACCGAGCCAAACGGCATCAATCCTTCGCGGTTCCTCCTGGGGATCAAGCAGCCGCAGCCCGGCCCAGATCGCGCCTGTGATCGTCAGGGTCAGCAGCGCGTCGGGAATCAGAATTCGCGTGAACAGAAATAGGCCAATGCAAGTGGCAAGCGCGAGTCCTGCGTAAGTCGCCGCTGCCTCGTCGAAGGCCCAGCGCGCAAATCGGTAGGCGGTCCAGCACAGCAGAAGAACACCCAGAGCGAGCGGCAGGCGTGCGGACCAATCATGCACGCCAAAGATGCGGAACGAACCCGCCATGAGCCAATAGACGAGCGGAGATTTTTCCAAATAGGGAACGCCGTCGAGACGCGCGGTGACGTAGTCTCCCGAGGCGAGCATGTTGCGTGCAATCTGCGCCTGGACGGCGTCAACGTCGTCCATCAGATGCGGCGGGCTGATGACGCCTACGAGGAAGACAAGGCTAGCTGCGGCGAGGACGATCCCACTACCTCTAAGTCCTCGACCAGCACCTCGGACACCTGTTCGGCCGCCGGCAGTTCTACGCTCCAGCGCTTCATCCACATCAACAACACCATAAGTCCCCATAACTGATAACCTGCGTTTTCTCTCCTATCGAGATGCCTGTGAATCAGGCGCTCGACTGCGGGCCAGCGGAACAATCCGGTGGCCTCGACGTTTTCCCGACACAGCGTTTCCAGCAGGAGTGGACGAAGCACTCCGCGAAACCAGTCGTGTACCGGGATATCGAATCCCATTTTGGAACGACGCAAGACGTGCGGCGGCAGCTTGTCCGCCATGAGCTTGCGCAGCACATACTTTGACGTGCTGCCGTACAACTTGAACCTCGCCGGAAGCGCCCGGGCAAAATCGACGATGCGCGGATCAAGGAACGGCGGACGTACTTCCAGCGAATGCGCCATGCTCATGCGATCGACTTTGTAGAGGATGTCGTCCGCAAGATAGAAGCGCTGATCGAAATCGAGAAAGCTCTGCAGTCCAGAGCCGTGCATTTGCCCGAGCCATGCGCCCAGGGAGTCCTGTTCCGCGAAGAGGAAGAGAGCTTCCTTCTCTGGTTCCGAATTGGTGCCGTTCCAAAAGATGTGAGCAACCTCAGGCGACAGCAGCGATCCTTCGAGAAACCGCTTCAGCTTGTATTCGAAGCTAATACGGCCGTCTTGCGCTGGAAGCTTCTTTGCCGCTGCCAGAGCGGCGCGTCGCAGAGCGCGGGGCAAAAGTCGGAAGCCCGCAGCATAGCGATCGGCTTTGTATGTGAGGTAGCCGGCAAACAGTTCGTCAGATCCTTCGCCGCTGAGAGCGACGGTCGCGCTCTTGCGCGTCATCTGTGCAAGGAACCATGTCGGCAGCGCTCCGGCATCGGCACTCGGCTCGTCCGAGTAGTAAGCGAGGTCTTCGATCGCCCCCACCATATCTACTTCGGGATTCAAATCGAACTCGGTGTGGTCCGTCCCGTAGTGCCGGCTGACGCGGCGGATGTGTTCGCTCTCGTCGCCGGAACTGCCCTTGAACGTGACCGAAAAAGTTTTTAACGGCCTGCTCGATTGCGTGCTGGCATAGTGAAGGACGGTAGATGAATCAAGTCCACCGCTCAGCCAGATTCCAACCGGAGTATCTGCGACCAGTTGCTCACGGACTGAGTTGGATAGAAGAATGTCGAGTTCTTCGCAGGCAGCCTCGATCGTGCCAGGTGCATTTCGCTTTGACGGCGAAGGAACAAAGTCTGTGAGATGGGCCGCTCCACGCTGCCATTCGAGCATTTGACCCGGCATCAGCTTCACGATGCCTTCCACCAGCGTGAATGGCCCCGGAACGTAGTTGACGCTCAGGAATGCATCGAGTCCTTCCAGGCAAATGTGCCGCGGCACATCGGGATGAGCGAAGATGCACTTAAGCTCCGAACCGAAAAAAATCTCGCCTTCATGCAGCCGGTAATAAAGAGGCTTAATTCCCATGCGATCGCGCCCGAGCAACAGGCGTCGGCGAGATTGGATCCAGATCGCAATGGCAAACATGCCGCGGAAGCGCGCGAAGCATGAATCACCCCAATGCAGGTACGCGTTCAACGCGACTTCTGTGTCGCAATGGGTTCGGAACAGATAGCCCGCCTGCTGAAGTTCGCGGCGAAGCTCCTGGTGATTGAATATCTCGCCGTTAAACGCGAGTACAACATCGCCATCGGGACTCTTCAGCGGCTGATCGCCGGCTTCGAGGTCCATGATGCGCAGGCGCGTGGCGCCCAGGGATACGTGTCCTGAAACAAACTGTCCCTGATGATCCGGACCGCGATGGGCGATCGAAGCGAGCGCTGATGTCAGAACTCCGGCAGGAAGACGTCTTTCAACGTGGGTAAATCCCGCGATTCCGCACATTATTCCAATGTTTCTCCGGCGCGCGGGCGCGGCTCAAGCTGGACTCCGGCCCGTTCGTATTGCACCGCAAACTTCAAATTCACGGTTCGATTCGACTGACGGGGGAACCGCAAGGGGTCTTCAAAATGACACATTTACCTGCGAATGTAAAGGAATGTTAAGTAACCTTCTTTCGCGTGAAGCAAGTTACCACATTGATTTCATGGCTTTTACTAGCCGAAACGCTGAGCTGGTTTGAAAATTCAGCCCGAGTTTCGTTGCGTGGAGGCTAGACCTTAGTAGGTGGGAATCCAATACGACTTTTGTGGAGGACAAGCTATTAGCTCTGTCTGCTACAGCCCACCCCCCTTGATTATCAACGCGAACGTTTCGGCTGGTACCTGGCTTGAATTTAGTGGGTTGCTCAATCTATGCCGTGGGATTGAACCAGCGGATTGTCCAAAACAGCACGGCGGCAACCAGCGCGGAAGCGGGAATCGTTAAGATCCAGGCCCAGACGATTTTTCCCGCGATGCCCCAACGCACTGCAGACAGGCGTTGAGTGGAACCCACGCCAACAATGGCGCCGGTAATGGTGTGCGTGGTGCTGACGGGAATGCCTGCTGCGGCGGTGGCGAACAAAGTTATCGCGCCCGCGGTCTCCGCGCAGAACCCGCCGATGGGCTTGAGCTTAGTGATTTTTGAACCCATGGTGTGCACAATGCGCCACCCACCGAAGTATGTGCCAAGTCCCATGGCAAGGTTTGCGCCGAGGATGATCGGCCAATGAAAGTGCCCCCAAGTTGTCGAGAACTCATGCTTGGTGATGATGCCATCCGCATAAAGTGCGCCGGCGATGATACCCATAGTTTTCTGCGCGTCGTTGCCGCCATGTCCGAGGCTGTACGCAGCGGCGGAGAGAAGTTGCAAGCGTCGAAACAGTCCATCGACGTTCTGCGGCGCCGAGCGCCGGAAGATCCAGAACATTGCGGTCATGAAGATCAAGCCGAGAATCATTCCCAAGATGGGAGCCACGACAATGAAGATCAGAGTCTTGGTCCAGCCGTGGGGAATGATCACGCCAAAACCGGCACGCGCGATCGCCGCTCCGCCATAGGCGCCGATCAGCGCGTGTGAGGACGACGTCGGCAGTCCCCACCACCAGGTGAGGATGTCCCACACGATCGCGCCGACCAGTCCGCTCAAAACTACGGCTTGACTGATGCGATTCACATCGATCATTCCCGCGCCGATGGTCTTTGCCACCGCGGTTCCAAAAATGAATGCAGCGATGAAATTGAAGATCGCCGCCCAGACTACGGCTAGGCGGGGCGATAGGACGCGTGTAGAGACAACCGTCGCGATGCTGTTCGCAGCATCGTGAAAGCCATTGAAGAAGTCAAAGCAAAGCGCCAGCAGGATGGTGACAATAACCAGGATTGTCGCGTTATCCAAGCAGGAGAGTCTCCGGAGCTAATCAGCAGCGAAGGCTGCCGCAAGTTACACAACAGATACAGCGGAAACAGAGGATCTAGCAATCTTTACGCGCTTTTTACCACGACCGACTCTATGACGTTCGCGGCGTCTTCTGCCTTGTCCGTGGCAGTCTCCAGCACTTCGTAAAGCTCTTTTTTCTTGATGAGTGCGATTGGATCAGTTTCGGCTTCGAATAGCTGACCGAGGGCGACACTGGCAATACGGTCGGCTTCATTTTCCAAACGATTGATTTCGACGCAGTATTGTAGGACGTTGTTTTTCTTTTCCAGATGCGAGACCGCTTTGCATAACTGCTCGCCCTGCCGAACGATCACGTCAGCAAGCTGCGGAGCCGAAGGCGTGAACTCAGTGATCTTGTACATGACCAGACGCTCGCCTGCGGCGTGAACAAAATCGAGAACATCGTCCAGCGATGACGCGAGCTTGTGAATGTCCTCACGATCAAATGGCGTGATAAAGGTCTGATTCAAGCGCGTGAGGATCTCGTGCGTCATCTCATCGCCACGATGTTCGATGGTTTTTAGCTGCTCGACGCGCGACTTAACGTCCTTCATGTCTTCGAGAATGGCCTTCAGTAGCTTGGCGCCGTCAGTGAGGTTGTTCGCCATGTCGTAGAACATGTCGAAGAACTGCGTTTGCTTAGGAAGGAACCGGACCATGCGTCTCCAGCCGAGGGTCGAGAATGCTACGAAATGATGACTATTTCATGGGGCAGCTTTGATGGTCAAACGGGTGGCGGCCAGTTCACCACGGAGTCACGGAGTACAGGGAGGCAAGAGGAAGCCAAGAATTTGCTCGGTGTGCTCCGTGGTGAACTGAGGATCAACCTGACGAAATATCGCTTAGGAGGGTTGACAGCTTTCCGACGGCTTGCTTCAATCCGCTCAGATCCTGGTCCGTTTCAGCATGCGCCAGATCCTCGCCAAGTTGGGTAGCCAGCTGTTCGGTAATGCGGATGCGTTCCTTCAGCAGCAAAGTCTGCAGTCCTGATTCGCCGCCTTCCAGCCACTGCTGAACGCCCCAGCTAATCAAACGAATGCGATTGACGGCTTCCCGAAAACTGACAAGCACTCGCCGATCGACCATACCGGCTTGCAGCAATTGGCCGAGTTTGTTCAGCTCCGCAGTAATTCGTTCCGTCTGCGCGTTAACCTGGGCATTAAACGCAGAGTCCGAGGAGCCAAAAGGCTCGCTGGCCAATGTTTTCGATTCCGGCACAATGCTAAAGATGCCACTTCAATATAGAAGGTAATCTGGCAATTCAGTTCAGATCTGCGGATATAATGTGAGCAGCGTCTGTCGCGTCCCTTCTAGATGTCACCCAGAGCGAAGCAAATCAAACTCCTTTTGATCGCGCTATCGCTGTTTGTCTTCCTTCTTGCTCTTGATGCCAAGCTGTCGCTGTATGAACAGCCTACGCATGTGAATACCACGAATAGCTCCAAGCTGTGGCTCAATGGGCAGAAGATGGAAGCACAGAGCTCGCCGGTATTGGTTTTGGCGGTCCTGAGCATTGCATTTGTTCTGCTGCGGCCCCGATTTCATAGATCTCCTTGGCCAGCCATGCAGCTTCGGGTCCCGCGGGTGCCATTGATCGCCGCCTTGGAACTGCATCGATTTCTACGTCCTCCGCCTCGTTCCTAGTCATCGCTTCTATTCAGCTCATCTCCAACAGGTCCCATTTCCCGAGTGGGATTTGGCACTCCGTCAGGAATTTGAGCTGAACCTGGATTTCGCTGGTCAGTTTCATTCTGAAATCCAGAACACCTGGCCGTCGTGCCGGCTAACGGGCGCCAAAAACAGAGCTGAAATGCTCTATTGGCACCTTCTTAATCGCGAGGAACAAAGTGGAACTTCGCCGTAAGTATGCGGTTCCCATTGCGGGATTCGTATTCCTGTGTCTCATTGCTGGACTAGTCATCTCGGCACGCGTGGGTGCCAACACGCCATCTGGCGTGAACGGTAGGGCCGTGCCTCGAGCAGCCGTGGCCCTGGTGCGGCGAGGGACCATTGCCAATACGCTCTCCATCGCGGGGGAGTTTCTCCCCTTGCAGGAAGTCGAGCTGCACGCCAAGGTCGCCGGATACATAAAGAGGATCAATGTCGATATTGGCGATCGCGTGCATCGCGGAGAGGTATTGGCCGTTCTTGAGGTTCCCGAACTTGCCGCACAGGTCCAGGGCGCCGATGCGGGTGTACGCCACAGCCAGGACGAGATTGTCCGCGCGCAGAATGAAGTCGCGCGTGCGGAGGCCGATCATGAAGCGCTGCATGCAGCGGCGATCCGCCTGAAGCAAGCCTCCCAGGCGCGCCCCGGACTTGTGGCCGAACAAGAACTTGACGACGCGCTAGCGAAAGATCGCGCGGCCGAGGCGCAGGTGGAAGCTGCGAAATCGGCGCTCTCGGCGGCGCGACAGCAACTCGACGTGGCGAAGGCAAGCCATCTTCAGGTGTCAGCGATGTCTGACTACTCGCGCATCGTCGCTCCGTTTGACGGTGTAGTCACGTGGCGATATGCCGATACTGGCGCTCTCGTCCAGGCTGGGACATCGACCAACAGCGCGCAACCAGTAGTGAAAATCGCACAAGTGGACGTCCTGCGCCTGCGAATTCCCGTTCCGGAATCGCTGGCCGCGTCTGTTCATGAGGGCCAGCCGGCAGAAATTTCGGTGCAGGCTACCGGCAAACACTTTACCGGCAAAGTAGCGCGGCTCACGGGAGCTCTTGATCCCTCGACGCGCACTGAGCAGGTCGAGATCGACGTTCCCAATCAGAAACTACATCTCGCACCGGGCATGTTTGCCGATGTTGTTGTTCAGATCGAGAGACATGACTCTGCGTTGCTGGTTCCGGTGCAGGCTGTGAACCGGGCAGGCGACCAGAGCTCGGTGCTGGTCGTCGGCAGTGATAACCGTGTGGAGGTCCGGCCAGTCCGCACCGGACTTGAAGATCCAAACTCCGTCGAGATTGTTTCCGGAGTCAAACAAGGCGAGCGTGTGATCGTTGCCAATCTCGGCTCGTACCAAAATGGGCAAACGGTCGATCCCCGCGTTAGCGTCTTCAATTCCGAGCAGGCGAATGGAGGCGCGCAGTAGTCGATGTCTCGATTCGCAATCAAATATCCCTTCTTCATCACCATGCTCTGCCTGATGATCGCCGTCGTTGGTGTCGTCACCGTCGCGCGCATGCCGGTAGATCTTTTTCCTAACATCAACATTCCCGTTGTGGTAGTCGCGACCTTTTACTCTGGAATGCCGCCGGAGCAGATTGAGTCCGATATCACCGGACGCTTCGAGCGATTCTTCACTCTGGGCAGCGGCATCGATCACATGGAATCCCGCTCGCTCCCGGGCGTGAGTCTGATCAAAATTTATTTCCAGCCGGGGACGGATGCGAACGCCGCCGTAAGTACCATTTCGAATCTCGCCATGGCCGATCTCCGCCGTTTGCCACCTGGCACGCTGCCGCCGGTAATCCTGAAGTTTGACGCTTCAAGCCTGCCGGTTTGCCTGATCACGCTAAAGGGTACGGGACTTACTGAGACACAACTTCGCGATCTGGGCCAGTACAACGTCCGCAACCAGGTGGCGAATATTCCCGGCGCTTCGGTGCCGCAGCCGTTCGGGGGCAAGTACCGGCAGATCCAGGTGTATGTCGATCCGGTCAAGCTGCAAGCGCATCAGCTCAGCGTGATGGACGTTGTGCGCACCATCAACGACTCCAACATGATCCTGCCCGCAGGTGATGTGCGTATTGGCCCCAAGGACTTCAACATCTACACCAACAGCCAGCTTCCATCTACAGCGGAGATCAATCAACTCCCGCTCAAGACGGTTGGCAATGCTTCGGTGCTGGTCGGCGATGTGGGCCGCGCGATGGACGCGGCGCAGACTCAGAACAGCATCGTACACGTAGATGGACAGAAATCCGTCTATCTGCCGGTCATGAAGCAAGGCGGCGATAGCAACACCATCGCCATCGTGAACGGAGTCAAGTCGGCACTCAATGATCTCTTTGATGTTCCCAAGCAGCTAATCGCGCAGGTAGTTTTCGATCAATCCATTTATGTAAAGACCGCGATCAAGAATCTGGGCAATGAGGGCGGCATTGGCCTCGTGCTCACGGCTGTGATGATTCTCATCTTTCTCGGCAGTGTGCGCGCCACTGTCGCGGTCATGCTCTCGATTCCCCTTTCGGCACTGGCGGCCTTTATGGCGCTGGATGCCGGCGGCGGCACTATCAACACCATGGTGCTTGGCGGACTTGCGCTGGCGTTCTCCCGCCTGATCGACAACTCGGTGGTGGTTTTGGAAAACATCTTTCGCCATCTGGAAATGGGCGAATCGCCAGAGGTCGCTGCCGAAAAAGGCGGACGCGAAATGGGCCTGCCGGTGCTCGCGGCGACTTTCACCACGGCGATCGTCTTCTTTCCGGTGATCTTCCTCTACGGCGTGAGCCGTTTCCTGTTCACCGCGCTCGCTCTTTCGGTTGTGCTGTCGCTGTTTGCGTCGTACGCGGTCGCTATGACCGTAGTGCCGCTTTTCTGCGCAAGGTTCATTCACAACCTCGAAGCCGATGAAGAAGAAGGACACGACCGGCGCCGCTCTGGATTCGGCCGCTTCGTCCATTGGTTCAACCATAAGTACGAAGCGATGCTCGCCAAATACGACGTTGCCGTCGGCAAAACGCTGCTCCGTCCTGCCGCGAGCGTGATCGGAATTCTCGGCGTGTGTCTCTTCACCTTTGCCCTGTATCCGCTGCTCGGAGTCGCGTTCTTTCCCAGAACGGATCCGGGACAGTTCATGATCAACGTCAAAGCTCCGACCGGCACTCGGCTCGAAGTCACGGATCGGTATGTCAAAAAGGTGGAAGACGACATTCGCGGCGTTGTCTCCCCGCGCGATCTCGGCGTGGTTGTCTCGAACATCGGCGTTCAGCCGGGATTTTCTTCCATGTACACCAGCAATTCCGGCCAACACACCGCGACCGTGCAGGTGAGTCTGAAAGAAGGGCACGAAGTCGGCAGTTATGAGTACATGAAGCGCGTGCGCGAAAGGCTGGCCGACGATCTGCCGGAGCTATCGACGTATTTTCAGTCGGGCGGATTGGTCGATGCAGTCATCAACCTTGGTTTGCCCGCGCCGATCGATATCCAGGTTGGTGGAAATAATCTCGACGCCGCCTACAAAACTGCGCAAGAGCTGGCGACCAAAATTCGCAAGCTGAAAGGCGTGAGTGACGTTCTCATCCCCCAGGACCTCGACTATCCGGCGCTGAAGGTGAACGTCGATCGGGAAATGGCTTCGCGTCTGGGGCTCTCATCGCGCGAGGTGGTCGATAACGTCATCACGGCGCTCAACTCCAATCAGATGATTGCGCCGAGCTACTGGGTCGATCCTAAAACGGGAAACGACTACATGCTCACGGTGCAGTATCCCGACGCGCAGGTCAAATCGATGAACGACCTGAAGCAAATTCCATTGCGCTCGGCGAGGGGTCTCGACACCACGCAGCTCGGGGCGGTATCGAACATCGAGCCGATGCTCGCGCCGACCGAAGTGGATCATTATCAGCTTAGGCGCGTGATCGACGTGTATGTCGCTCCTTCCGGCGAAGACCTTGGCAGCATCGCTTCGAAAGTCGATCGAATCATCCATGACACAAAGATTCCCGACAACGTCCGAATCACCGTTCGGGGATCTGTGGAAGGCATGAGGCAATCGTTCAAGAGCTTCGGCATCGGCCTGATACTCGCGATCGTGCTCGTTTATCTGATTTTGATGGCACAGTTCGCGTCATTCATCGATCCGCTGATCATTCTGCTGGCCGTTCCGCCCGGCATCGCCGGTGTGATCATCTTCCTGCTGGTTACGCACACGAGCCTGAACGTGATGTCGCTCATGGGCGTGATCATGATGACCGGAATCGTCGTCTCAAACAGCATTCTGATCGTGGATGTAGCGCGCAATCTGCGCCGCGATGGCGTGCCGATTCAGCAGGCGGTCTCAACTGCTTGCCGCATGAGATTGCGTCCGGTGCTGATGACGTCGCTGGCGACCATTTTGGGAATGATCCCAATGGCGCTGGCGCTCGAAGCGGGAAGCGAGCAGTACGCTCCGCTTGCGCGTGCAATTATCGGCGGGTTGACGGTATCCGTGATTGTGACGGTCTTCTTAGTGCCGGCAGCATATCTGCTAATCCATCGCCGAGAAGAAACGGAACCGCCGGCGGTATAGCGGGGCCCCCAGCAAGCGCCACATTTGCGGTTGCTGGGGTGCAGATAGCCGGGGGGTCGGTGCTGGGCGCCTAAGCCCAGCACCGATTGTCTGGGTCGGCTGCCTACACGGTGCCGTCTTGAAGAGATCGGTTTTTGCAAACTGATATGAAGCATTCATGCCTTTCAGTCTTAACTTTCGTGCTTTGTAGCTTTTCCGCCTCCTTTGGCCAAAATCAAAGTACTGCGCCAATGCGCCTGACGCTCCACGACGCTGAGCAACTCGCGCTCAAGAACAACCCGCAGATCACCGTCGCGAAGTTACTCACATTCGCTCAACACGAAGCCACGCGCGAGACGCGTTCTACCGAGCTGCCAACGGCAACGGCGAATCTCACCGCCGTCGATGCTCATGCGGGTACGCGAATTACGGCGGGAGTGCTGAACAATCCAAGCGTGTTCGAGCGAGCCGGAGCCGGCGTGAATGTGGGCCAGCTCATCACCGACTTCGGCCGCACCCATAACCTGCTGCAGTCGGCGACTCTCCGCGAGCACGCGCAGCAGTTCTCGCAACAGGCAACTGCGGCCGACATTACCTTGGCCGTCGATCGAGCTTTTTATTCAGCACTCGCGGCGCAGGCGCAGCTTCTGGTGGCGGAGCAAACCGTGACGACGCGCCAAACAACTGCAGATCAGGTGCAGGCTCTCGCGCAAGCCAAGCTCCGTTCGAATCTCGACCTCAGCTTTGCGAACGTCAATCTCGCGCAGGCCAAGCTGCTGCTGCTCGATGCCCAAAACAGGAAGGAAGCAGCATTCACCGGTCTCAATGAGATTCTTGGCTTCGAGAAGCCCACAACCTATCTGCTGATGGATGAAGCGGAAGCGGAAAGCGGAAATGCCTTCTCCGCTCCCCCGGCGAAAGAAGAGGATCTCGTCGCCGAGGCTCTCCGCTCGCGTCCTGACCTGGCCGCTCTCGATGACCAGTGGCAAGCAGAGCAGCGTTTCGCGCGCGCGGAGCACGAACTGAATCGCCCGACGATCAGCGCCCTGGCTGCCGTTGGAGGAACTCCGGCGCGTGCCGACCAGATCACGTCCTCCTGGTATGGCGCCGCGGGCGTGAACATGAGCATTCCGATCTTCAACGGATTTCTCTTTTCAGCGCGCGCCCGGGAAGCGGACTATCGCGCCTCGGCCCTGCAGCAACAAGTTCGCGACCTGCGCGATCGGATCGCAAGAGACGTTCGAGTTACCTGGCTGGAGGCGAATACAGCCTACGAGCGAGTAGGCGTCACAGAGCAATTGTTGAAGCAGGCGAACCTGGCCCTCGACCTGGCCCAAACGCGCTATAAGCTCGGGCTAGCATCCATCGTCGAGCTAAGCCAGGCGCAATTGCAGCAGACCGATGCCCAGATTGGGAATACGAATGCCCGCTACGAATATCTCTCTACGCTGTCAGCATTGAATTATCAGTTGGGAAAGTAGCAGGACAATGTGGAGCCGGCACCCCCGCCCGGGTGTTAGGAATTTCGCGATTTCCTGATTTCACGCTTTCGTGATTGTTCTCAATCGCGGAAGGCTTGAGGTACCCCAGTTGAACGCGTGGCGTCAGACGGAAGTAGGCAGATCAGGCTGTCCCGCTTGGTTCGCTTCGTTCGATTCGTCCACAGTTTGCCGAGCGCGGTTAGAACATGGTTCGATATCAGTCCTGGTTACGTTAGGATGACCTCTTGCTGGCCGGCTAAACGCAATGGGCGTACCAATCAAACCAAGAAAACTGCAGGGAAGCTGGAAGCAGGGGTACGCTCTTGACGTACACACCACCGGCAGCACGTTCATTGGACACAATGAGTATGGGCATCCGGTATTCGACACGACGAGGTCTCCTCTGGGAGAGCTCCTATACCGTTTGAAATACGGGCGAGATGCAACCGTCATCGAAGAAATAGCCGAAACAGTTTTTGAATTCCTCAAGGGTGCGAGCATTGCAGTAGATGCGATTGTTCCGATGCCACCGTCCACAGTACGCGCGAGCCAACCCGTGCTTCAGATCGCTGAAGGCATCGCGAAGAAATTGGGAGTTCCCCTCCTGACAACGTGCATTTCAAAAGCAAAACACACTCCCCAGCTCAAGAATGTTTACGATTATCAGGAGCGTACCAAGCTGTTGGAAGGGGCTTTTACCGTGGATCGCAAGGAAACCGCAGGCAAACGGCTGCTGCTTTTTGACGATCTATATCGTTCGGGAGCCACGATGAATGCGGTGGCGAAAGAGCTGATCGAAGCTGGTGGCGCAACGGAAGTTTCTGTGCTCGCCTTAACTTATACCAGGAGCAAACAGTGACCAGCGTATTTATTGGTGGATCACGCGCGATCTCGCGGCTGAACGAAACGATCCGCGAACAGCTCGACAACCTCATTGCGAAGCGCTGCGAAATTTTTGTCGGCGACGCGAATGGAGCAGACAAGGCGGTGCAGGCGTACTTTGCTCAGCGTCATTACTCCAATGTCACGGTTTTTTGCATGTCGGGCCACTGTCGCAACAATGTTGGCGGCTGGCACACGAAGCCAATCACATCGCCTAAAGGCGTTAAGGGTTTCGAGTATTATGCACTGAAAGACAAGGCCATGGCCCAGGAAGCCAAATGCGGATTGATGTTGTGGGATGGCGAAAGCCGAGGCACGTTAACCAATGTGCTGAACCTCCTGGGAGGAGGCAAAAAGGTAATGGTCTATCTCGGCCCCGAGAAGACCTTTTATAAGTTGTCGAATGAGGATGACCTTGACGCTCTGCTAAATCGATGCGATCCCAGCAAAGTTCATGATCTCAGGGGCCTGGTCTCGCCACAACTGCGGCTATAGCAACTTCGAAGATTGCTTCATGGCGGGTTGCTGTGGCCGTTAGCTAGCAGCTCAGCAGCTTGCTTTTACCTGCGTAGCCACTCTGTGCGGAAAATAGGACGGATCAGACCCGCCCCATCCGTGCCAGAGATCACATGCGCTGCTATTCTTTACTTTCATCACGAAGCCGCAGCGCGGCTGCAGTGCAAATCCCTACTTTCCTCCTGTTGGCGCTGATAGTTCCAGATTCCGTAATCGAGCAGACTTGGCGTCAGCCTGGGAAATTCCGATCGCAGAATTGCGACTGCGTCGCGGACGAGTTGTTCACACGCTTCGGGCGACACAGTTCTTACCCCGAGTGCATCAGCTACGAACCGCGTTACCATGCGGTCTGCCTTAACGGCGCTCGTGTCCCCAGCGAGTATTAGGAAATAATTGAAGGAGAGCCCGCTGCCCTGACCAGGAATCGAGGTGATCGCGCGTCTAAGCAAATCGCGTTGTGTGAAGTTCAAGGCATCCACAAACGTTTCAACTCGAAACTGCTGGAGCGTTTTCGCAAAGCGATATACCGCCTCTGCCTTGAGGATGCCCGACCTTGTAGATGTCCGCTGCCGATTCCGAAACACTTCGTCGGCTAGAGCCTCCCAGCGATTCTCATATGGCGACAAGATATTCAAGAATTCGCTGATTGAATGTTCCACAGTCGACTTCTTCCGATCCTGTTCCCATCGGAGCCTACGACAGCAGTCCGCTACGGTCCGTTCGACTGATTCGTAGCGCACACCCAACGAGTAAACGGAATCGACAACGCACAGCGCCAGGTGGGCGTACTGATATTCACCTTGTGGTAGCGGAATGTTGAGATCACGAATGGTCTTCCGGGCGTGGGCTACCACTTTCTCCGCTTCGGTCATGGATGACTCCCGGTGGCTGGGCATTTTACATCTGCCCACGGCGGCGGTTGCAAAGGCTGAACACGAGGTCCTTCATCCGCTGCTGCGGACTCAGGATGACGCGGCAGGACCGAATTATATTTAGCTCCGGCGGGATCGCGGGAGAGCGGCAATCGGCACTCAGCAGCGGGCATATACCGAGCTGCGGTCACGAACCCAGTGCCGGAGGCACGACATGTGAAAGCCCAGGACGAAGTCCTGGGAAAGGCGACATATACAATGCGAGTCCCGGAGGGACGACACCGAATGCTGCCTATCCGAACACGTACCGTGGATCGTAATCGACGTTGTGCGCCTTCAACAACGCAATGAATTCTTCCTCGAAGGTGCGCTTCTTGTGATGATCTTCCTGATTGTGGATGTAGGCAATCACGTCTTCGCGGCGTGAATCGCTCACGCTGAATGCTCCGAATCCTTCCTGCCACTCGAACTTCGGTCCCATCCATTTCGATGAATTTTCTTTGATCTTTTGGATCACAGTCGAATGCCCAATCGTTCCTGGAAGGGCGACTAACGTGTGAATGTGGTCGGGCATTCCGCCGATGGCGAGAACGTTGACCTTGATGTTCTTCGCGATGCCGGTCATGTATCGCCAAAGGTCTTCGTGGCGATCGCGCGGAATAATCTTGGCGCGATTCTTGGTGCTGAAAACAATGTGAACGAGGACGTTGGAATAGGAATGTCCCATGTCGGGTGTCGTCCCTCCGGGACTCGCATTGTATATGTCGCCTACCCCAGGACTTCGTCCTGGGCTTTCACATGTCGTCCCTCCGGGATTCGGATCTTTTATCTGTAACCCAGGACTTTCGTCCTGGGCTCTCATATGCTGTGCCTCCGGCACTGGGGCTCGTAGCTCGTGCCTCCGGCACTTGGGTTCATGGCTCGTCCCATCGCTACCACAAGCCATAAGGACCACGACATGGCGGTGGGGGTGGTTCATCGAGACGCTTCCAGAGGTGCTCTGGCACGTCTTCTTTCTTGATGAGTCCTCGCCTGTAGTTTGCGATCGTTGCTTCGTCTTTGTAGTACTGCTGAATACCGGACAAGAAGGCGCGGCTCTTGAACCAGCGCAGGGCCTGCGACGTAGAATCGACCTGGTCGTAGTGTTTCCCATTTGGGAACGTCACCATCTCGTGGATGTACTGTGAGAGCCACGGCGCTTTTTCCGGCAGATAGACTTGGCCGTTCTCGATCATGTTGCTGGCGGTGGACATGCGCACGATCTTCTCTTCCTTCGAGTCGCAGCGCGTGAGAGTGGACAGGCCTTCTTGCCGGAGTTCCTGGATGAGCTGCGTGCCGGAGGCTCGGTCCTCGATGAGGATGTTGCGCGGTGTCCACTCTGCGGCATGAGCCAGGACGGTGCGCTTGAGCTCGGGATACTCCATTCGCCGGCGGAGGCAGTCGAGCAGGTAGAGGCAGCGGTTGGGGCGTGTGTACCTGACCCGATCGTTACCACGCTCGGTACCGACTGAGCCTGCGTTGCTACCACCTGTGCCGCCCGACGGCCGCGGTGAGCTCACCACACCCCAGGTGGTGCAAACGCTGTAGTCGTTCAGCTCGCTGGCTTTGTTAGCTGTGTCCCAGCTTTGAAAAATGAAGTCGAAGTGCTCCGGACGCTCGCTGTAGTACCGGAACCAATTGGCCTTGACGATGCCTCCGCCTAATGGCGCGGGCGACTGCTGATACTGTCCGGCGAAGTGATACTCGCCTTGAGTTTCGCGGAGCTGGTCGAGGATTTCGCGGGGTTCGCGTTCGGGATGCAGCACCTCGCCGGTGCGGCGATCGTAGGCGATCGGTTTGCCGAGGCGCATGAGCTGATAATGCTCGTCCTGTTCGGCGATGGCCGGGAAACTTATAACGTTCCATTTTGGTTCTATGTCGAGGCCCATGCGCTCTTCGATGGCGAGCACGTGTCCGACGAGGTCGTCTTCATGCAGACGCTGCATGACGATCACGATGCATCCGGTGAGCTTGTGGTTCAGGCGGCTGATGAGCGTGTTGTCGTACCAGTCGTTGGTCGCGTTGCGGCGCGCGTCGGAGAGTGCTTTGTCGGGCTGCAGCGGGTCGTCGATGATGATGAAGTCGGCGCCGCGTCCGGTGAGCACGCCGCCGACCGACGTTGCTTTGCGGCATCCGCGCGCGGTGGTAAGAAAATCCGCTACGGCGCGTTTTTCCGATGAGAGGCGCGTTGCCGGAAAAATGCGCCGGTAAAGCGAACTGTTGATGAGCGCGCGACAATCGATGGCGTGCTTGTCGGCGAGGTCCTGGGCGTAGCTGGCGCAGATGATCTGCGCGCTGGGATTGTGCCCCATGATCCAGGCAGGAAAGGCGATCGAGGCGCAATGAGATTTGAGCGAGCGCGGCGGGAGATTGATGATCAAGCGCCGGGTCTCGCCGAGGAGACAGCGCTGGAGTTCGTAGGCCATGACGTGCAGATGCCAGTTGCGCGCGAACTCGGTTCCAGGATTGAGCTCGGTAAAGCTGCGCTCCACGAAAGTGTAGAAGTCGTTGCGCAGCAGAGCGTCGTATTCGGCTAGAGAGAGATCAGAGGTTGGCATTGGTTTTTCCTGAGCTACCGAAATGCGGTTTCACCACGGAGTCACGGAGGACACGGAGAAAGCATTTTGGTTTCGATGTCAGGTTCACATCGCGGTGGTTTAGTTCCGATTCGGGATATTCATACTATTGAGCGAAGCTTTAATTCCGCTTGTAAACCTTTATTTACTTTTAAAGCGTTTTCCAATTTAAGTTTGTCATCCTGAAGCGCTTCCTTTGCGCGAAGGATCTGCCGAAATACCTCCAACTGAACTGCGCTTTATAGGCTCTTGGTCCACGGACGCAATTTCTTTTCGTGAGAGCCAGGAGAGAGCGTTTAAAGTTGAAACATCGCCGGAGATCCTTCGGCCAAAATCGGGCCTCAGGATGACAGATCATTGAAGGCATTCCCGGGAACAAAGTTCAGTAATCCGAACAAGGTTCGTGCCCGATTGAGATGCGTGGACTACATGAATCGACAAAACGCTAGTAGCCTTACATAAGTTGAGTCTTCTTACAGATTTATTGAGCATTACCCGCTTATTGAGCAAAGAAAGAAGCTTTAGTGTTTCTCCGTGATCTCCGTGACTCCGTGGTGAAGAGCCGTGGTAAAAAGCCGTAATGAAGAACGCCGACCGGCCTAATTTGTGCTCGGATCGGCAAATCGGCGCGAGAGACTTTCGATGAGCCTGCGATCCTGCTCGGCGAGATCGGCGATGTTTACCGGAGGCGCTAAGTCCTCGGCAGGCATGAGCGCAGCGAGCGCTCGCAGGGACTGTACGTGCCCGCGGATCGAGTCTTCGATAAGGCGGCTCACGATGGCGTCGAGCCTGGTGACGGTTCGCTTTTCTCCGTTCTCCTCGATTTCGATCTTCTCTTTCAAAGCCGCTTCGATGGTGCTGGAGAGACTGCGGCGGCCCTTCGGTCGTCCTCGGGGATTGCCTGAGGTGCCCTTCTGCCAGGAGTGCTCCTTCGGGGGTCTGCCGCGTCCGACTTTGTAGTTCGCCATGGTGGTCTCGCTTCCGCTGTCCTTACATTCCTCTACTCTCTGTGCTATGACGAAATCGAAAAAAATGCAAGACTGTTTTATTTCTGTAGTAGCATGAGTGTTGAGCATTTATAGTTCCAATACTAGGCTAGTATAGAGTTCTATTATGGGAATTACATAATGAGAGACAGCAATTGTGGGACCATCGTCCTTTTTACGCTGTTATTACGCTGTTCTTCGCTGTTATTTGGCTCGGGCGAAATATGGCGATTCCGCTAAGCAATTACGCGGCAGAGACTTACACGAAATTATCCGTCGGTCGTACCGGACGATTTCAAAATTTACGCTGTTAGTTACGCTGTTATCGAAAAGCGGCTTTCGGCTATCGGCTACGGCAAAACCAGACACGGATCGCACGGATGTCACGGATTACACGGGTTATGTGAGCCGGGATTGCGGCCGAATCTGCAGCTTCACCAGCTCTGTGCCGCGAAGCACGGTTATTTCGATTGGCTCGCCGGGAGCGACTTCGGTCAGCAGTCGGTGGAGGTCATCGACACCTGCAATGGAACTACGGCCGAAGCCGATGATGACATCTCGCTCGCGCAATCCTGCCGCTTCCGCTGGCGAGCGGGGCTCGATTGAAATCGCCATCGCTCCCGTGCTCGCCTTCAGTGAATAGTGGCGCACGATGCGCGGATGAATGGGCACATCCTGTCCGGCGACTCCGATATAGCTACGCTCGATCTTCCCATTTCGGATCAGCCGGACGGCGATGAACTGGGCCGTGTCGGCTCCAATGGCGAAGCAGATTCCCTGAGCGCCCATGATCGTCGCCGTGTTCACGCCAATCACTTCGCCGCGCGAGTTCACCAGTGGGCCGCCGGAGTTGCCGGGATTTAGTGCGGCATCGGTTTGAATCACGTTGTCGATAAGCCGGCCAGTCCGCGAGCGCATGCTGCGTCCTAACGCGCTCACCACTCCGGCTGTGACCGTGTGCTGAAAGCCCAAAGGATTGCCGATGGCGATGGCGACTTGTCCGACGACGAGCGGGCGGCGGCTGCCCAGCGCGGCAAACGGGAGTTGACCGGATACATCGACGCGAAGAACGGCGAGATCGGAATCGGGATCGTCGCCGATCAGCGTGGCGCGGCAGGTCTGCGCGTCAGGAAAAGTGACGACGATCTCCGACGCATTATGAATTACGTGGCTGTTCGTCAGGACAAAGCCATCGGGTGTGAAGACAAACCCCGAGCCGCTGCCTCCGCGTTCACTTTGCGGATTGCGTGCAGAACTCTGTTGGCGTACCGAGATGTGAACAACCGCAGGGCCAACCTTCTCGACGGACGAGACGACTACGCGCGAGTAGGAGTCAAGCAGTTCAAGGTCTTCGGGAATCGCGGCAGAGGACTGAAGGGAAGGCTGGGCCGGGAAAGCAGAATCGACTGGAGCAACTAGCATGGCCATGTAGATGCTTTATGGCGGAGTTCGATTCAAACCCAAGAGCGAACACGAAGGTCACGAAGGTAAACGGCGGAGGTCACGGAGTCCGTTTAGCTCCCGATCACGCTGTAGTAGCTCTCGCCTGCGCAGGCGCGGCAAAGGATTTGGTCACCTCGTCTGACTTCGCGATGAAAATTAATGCCTTCGCCGCACTTTGAACAGACGATTCTTTCGCCTTTAAATCCGGGCAGATCTTCGGGGCGGACCTCTACCTTCACGTTCTGAAAATCGAAGAGGTCTTCATCTTTCATTTGTCGGTATGCGAGCATTTGCTGCTCGTTCTTGCTCTGAAGCTCTGGATGCAGGCGCCGAGCCGCTTCCTTCGATGATTCTTTTGCTGCGACGCGAATTGCGCGACCCGATTCGAGATCGACGAACGTGGCAGCCATCTTTCCCCAATCGAAAAACTTGAGTGCGCGCTTCCCCAGGCGGCAGCCGGTTACGACACCGATCGCATCTGTAGCGCAACGATCAATCTCGACATACGTTACGAGCCGCTTGCGATCGGCTCCGCGAGCATCGTGAATCCCCAATCGGGAAAGGCCGGCCATTGCCATGCGCACGCCTAGAACTTGTCCGGCACATAAATGGCCGTGAGCAACTTCGGCTTCATGAAGGTAGGTCTCCAGGGGTTCCATGCACGCCACAGCTATTGCTGCTTCTCGCCTTCCTTCGGCTCGGATTGATCTTCTGCCTGCTCGGGCTCGGTTGACCGGCCGCGAACAGCGAAGCTGCGTTTTTCGCCGTTCAGCGGTTCAAAGGTCACTCGCACCGGCTGCTTTTGCCAGACCGGTGCTTTGCATTCCGAATCGGGATCGTCTCCGCCTTTGGCCTCGCCGAGCGGGGTTCGCAGGATCGGTTTTCGCTGGCCGAGCTGTGCTACGACTGCGTAGAGCTTCTGTCGGTCGGTGACTCCGCAATAAGCCGCGTAATCGCGGAACCAGCTCACGACAGAGTAGAAGGGATCGAAGTCGGGAAGATTGATCTTCGAGACCCGTCCCGAGCTGCGATCAACCAGAAGCCAGCCATCGCGCTGCCATTTCCAGTCCGGACGTGAGGTAAGCGCGTCGTTCATGCGATAGGCGCGGCGCACCACGAAGACGCGATCCGTCACATCGTGCGGCTGGTCGATGGTGAACTCGCGCGAGCGGCCATCGACATTGAGCGAGCGAATCTTCATGTCTTGAACGCGGTCGGCCTCAGGTCCGAGGAAGAGTTTGACTTTGATCCACGGGCCGAAGGTGACCAGGTGCGCCTTGGCGGAATGAGCCAGAGTTGCAGAAAAAAATACGAAGCAGATCGCGACCAGGAAGCTATTGCGCATGTTGGTATTAAGGTAAACTTGGCTGTCCAGTCGTTCGGCGGTGCTGGCACAATAGTAATTCAGTCTTGAGGCACCTTTGTGCAACTCAGAGATGCGCATTTTGCCTCACATCTGTAGATGGCACACATGCTTCAGGGCTCCCGCAACGGCACGCCGCGCAAGTCCCAGACGATTCTCGTAGTTGACGACAAGCTGGACACCCTCCTGCTGGTGCGGGAGCTACTCACCTCGCGCGGATACAACGTCACCACGGCCTCTGATGCTGACGAAGCCTTGGAAGCCATTAAGGCGGAGAGGCCCGACTTAATCCTGCTGGACGTCATCATGCCCGGCCGGTCTGGGTATGACTTGTGCCGGGAGTTGAAAGAAGATCCCTCGACCCGGCTGATTCCTGTGGTCATGATTACCGGCCTTAGCGACCGCGCAGACCGGATTCGCGGTATCGAGGCCGGCGCGGACGACTTCCTCTCTAAGCCGCTGTATCCGGAAGAGCTTTATGCGCGGGTTAAGAGCCTGCTAAAGCTGAAGCACTTCACGGATGAGCTTGAGAACGCCGAGTCCGTACTTTTCACTCTTGCGTTGGGAGTCGAGGCCAGGGATCCCTTCACGGGCGACCATTGTTCCCGGTTGGCACATTATGCCAGCGCGCTTGGGAGGCATCTGCACTTAGACAATGAGAACATCGTGGCACTTGAGCGCGGTGGATATCTGCACGACTTGGGGAAAATCAAGGTGCCCGACGAAATTCTGAAGAAGGGCACAGAGCTTACGCGCGAAGAATGGGACATCATGAAGCAGCATCCCATCGATGGGGAAGCGATCTGCCAGCCGCTCAAGTCTTTCCGCAAGGTGCTGCCCATTATTCGCCATCATCACGAGCACTGGAACGGCTCTGGGTATCCTGACGGATTGGAGGGCCATGACATTCCAGTTCTCGCACGGGTGCTTCAGGTAGTGGATGTTTTCGATGCACTTACAACGGAACGTCCATACAAACCTGCGCTCTCAGCTGCTCAGGCGAAAGACACGATGGTGCGCGAAGCCAAACGTGGTCTTTGGGACTACGAATTAGTGCGCGAGTTCTTCAGCATGCTGGAAGCCCAGCGCCGCGCGGCTTAGGGTCAGTGAATTGCAAATTATCGATGCGAATCCGTTGCGTGGTCATTCCTACTTAAGTCGTAAGTCACACAAACTGGGGCCGATTCCGCCCCAGATCGCTTACAACTGACGTACAATCGAGAGCGTCTAAGACTCAGGTACCGGATTGGCACCAAATGCCAGCGCCCTTTTACAGCATCGTCATCCCGGCCTATAACGAGGCCGAGCGTATCGGCGCGAGTCTTGACCGCATTCTTGCTTTCATCGCTGAATCGCGGTGGTCGGCGGAAATTATCGTCGTAAACGACGGCTCCCGCGATAACACCTCACAGGTCGTTCAGGAATACTCGCGGCGCAATCCGATTATCCGCGTGCTGGAAAATCCAGGAAATCGCGGTAAGGGTTATAGCGTCCGCAACGGAATGCTGAACGCTTCCGGGCAGGTTTTGCTGTTCACGGATGCCGACCTGTCCTCCCCGATCGAGGAAGCGAACAAGCTTTTTGCGGTGATCGAGAGCGGTCAGGCCGACGTTGCCATTGGCTCGCGGTATCTGCAGAGCGAACTGCAGACTCGCAAGCAGCCCCTTCACCGTCGCATGCTGGGTCGCGCGTTCAATGGGGCGCTGCGCATGATCCTTGGGCTCTCCTACGTGGATACCCAGTGCGGATTCAAAGCCTTCAATCGCAAAGCAGTGACAACGATCTTCCCCAATATGAAGATCGAGCGCTGGGGATTCGACCCGGAGATACTCTTTTTGGCCCGCCGCTATGGACTGCGCGTGGCGGAAGTTCCGGTCTCATGGGCGCACGATCACCGCTCGAAGATCAGCCCACTGCGCGACGGCACGCGTATGCTCGGCGAGCTTCTCCGCATTCGCATGAACTCTTTGGGCGGGAAATACGTTTCCTCGGCTGCGCAGGCTCGGGTAGTGACGAAGACGGCCTGATTACCCGCCACAAACGCTTTCGCTGTCTTTCCTGCTCCATTCCGGGACGCAGCACCGCTTGTGACAAATCGGCGTCTTGGTCAACCGGACTCGCATCAGAACTAGTGTGATTCGCAAATTGAAATCCGGCGACTATCGGCTGTACTCACGCAAGAAGAATGCAAGAACAGGAAAGCGCCGTAATCTGGGGACGTTCCCATCCCGGGAAAAGGCCCTAGCTCACGAGCGTGCGGTTCAGTACTTCAAGCGCCATTGACCGAACTAGGTTTCTTCGCTCCGTCTGTTCTGAAGCTGCAGATTTATCTACGGCGAAGCTTACGACGAATGCCCTTCTGCTGGGAAGGAGGGGCACATCACTTTGTTCAGCTCAGCGAGACGTTCTCCGATAGGCCTCCTCTCCGTGCTCATTGTTGGCACGCCCCATATATGTTTAAGGGGAATGCATCCAAACCAAAGTTATAAAAGGCCAGTGCGCAAAATTTCCGGCAGAGGCGGATAAGCTTCAGTTACAGTGTTTCTCACAAAAATGACAAAATCCGCGATGGTTGATGTCGTAGGCGTGGGACTTAACGCTACGGACATGTTGATTCCGCTGCCCGAATATCCTGCTCCGGGATCAAAAATCGAATTTCGGAACGCGAGCTTTTTGCCCGGGGGACAAGTTGCAAGCGCCGTGATGGCGTGCCAAACGTGGGGTCTGCGCGCACGATATGTAGGAAAGCTCGGAGAAGACGATGCTGCACGACTGCATCGCTCCGAGTTCGAGCGCGCCGGGGTTGACACGCAGCTCATCGCAGTCTCGGGATGTCCGAGCCAGCAGGCGGTCATTCTGGTCGATCGCCACGGCGAGCGGACTGTACTCTGGCGACGCGATCCGCAGCTTAGTCTCCGACCTGACGAACTCGATCGCGAATGGATCGTAAATGCTCGCGCGCTTCACGTAGATGGCTACGACACCGCTGCAGCCACACTCGCGGCAACTTGGGCTCGGGCCGCCGGGATTCCGGTTATCGCTGATCTTGATGATGTTTACTCTGGAGTCGAGCACCTGCTGGAGAAGATCGACTACGCCATCGTGAGCAGAAACGTACCTGCGCGGCTGGTCGATGAAGAAGATCTCGAAAAAGCGTTGCCTCTTATGCAGCGTCGTTTCGACTGCGCTCTCACCGCCGCGACTCTCGGCGAGGATGGTGTGCTCGCGTGGGACGGCAAGCAATTTCACTACTCCCCCGCATTTCAGGTGGACGCAGTAGATACCACCGGAGCCGGTGACACCTTCCATGCCGGATTCATTTACGGTCTGCTCCAGGATTGGAAGCTTCCGCGCATTCTCGATTTTGCTTGCGCCGCTGCAGCTCTGAATTGCACGGGTGTAGGCGCGCGAGGCGGAATTAAGCCCGTGACAGAGATCGAGAAATTGATGGCCACGGGCCTTCGCTACTCGCCTCTTCTCGACGTCGCAAATCTGGGATAAACCACCAACTGCAAGCAACTTTCGTCGAGTTCTGTGAACTCGATAAGATGACGATTAGTTCTGCTATTCGTCTAATGAGTATCCGAAGGGAACCCTGAAGGTGCGGCCGGAAGCGCGAAGGCGTTGACGATGCGCGACAACGTCTGGTGCATGTCGGCCGCTTCTTTTTTGCACGCGCTTCTGCGATTTCCCTCAGTGTTCTTGGCCCGGTTTATTTCGGCTGCGGTTTCGCTTCGAGTGTCAGGACCTCAAATGGCTTGAGCTCGATCTTCTGTGTTCGCCCGCCGACCAGTTTCCTTGGTGCGCTCCCTGAATTCCAGACGTTGCTGACTCGGAACGAATGGACCGCGCCCGTGGGTAGTTCGAATGCCCGACTCACATCCAGGAGAAACTCTTGTGCGTGATTGCCTGGATTTCTCAAAGTAATAATTCCTTTTTCGGGCGACCACGCCGCCCAACCATAGACTTCGAGTTTTCCCGGGTCGCCTCCTATCCAGTGCGTGTCGCGCAACACATCTGCGTTCTCGCGCGACCATTTGGCTGCCGCAGCAAGCACGTTCCAATCGTGCGCATTCAGCAGAGAAGGAGTGATGTACATCTCCTGGAGCTGAGTCCCGGTTCCGAAATAGGAATGCACCTCGTCGGGGAAATCGTGTGCGGGATCGGAGCTGAGATCTTTTGCGTGCTGAGCGTAAATGAGTCCGTGGAGCATCAATGAACTTAATGGGAATAGCGGCCCGGCTTTCACGACATGCTCGTAAGTGTCGCCATCGCGATATGTGATCCAGCGCTGCCGGGCCGTTCCCACGCCCGCAAAGTCATGATCTTCCCCGCCGCGCCAGATGGAATCGGCGTATCGAAGCCAGAAGGGCGATGGATAAGTTCCAGTCGTGAGATTCACATATAGATCAGGCTTGTGTAAACGCAACTCGGAGATTAACGAGATCGCCGCATCGAAATCACTGTCGAAATTGCTTCCAGGAATCACGCGATTGGCGTTACCCGTTCCATCGAACTTGAATTGATTCACACCGTAGTGATCGATGAAATCGAGACAGACTTGGCGGAAGTAATCAAAGTAATGCGGTCCGGAGAGCGCCAAGCCGCCTTGATAAGTTTCATATCCGGAATGCTGCGCCGATTCGAGCCGTTGCTGCTTGGGCTGCCCGTAGCCACCCCACGGCGAGAGCCACATTCCAGGCGCGGCATCGTATTTCGCCGCAGCTACAGTTATGCGCTGCAATCCATCCGGGAATCCCGGATTGAAGTGCCACAACTTCGTTGGATCATCCCATCCGTCGTCCAGCAAAAATGAGTCGAGCTTCACTCCACGTTTTTTCGTCAGCTCCTGCCCGAACGCGTTGATCCGGTCGAGGACACCGGCTTCGTCATATCGTCCGAAGTATCCGAGGTCGTACCAGGTGTTGTAGTGAAGGAAGGTGCGATACGGATGAGCTCGTTCTCGCTCGACGTAATTCAGAAAATCGCGGCGAAGCTGCCCCTGGCGCGTGACTCCGATAACGGCAGAATAAGTAGCAGACTGGCCTGCGCGGATCGGTAGCTCACGCGCCAAGCCACAGGTAGCAGTGATCTGTTGAACCCTACACATAGAGAGAGGATGCTCGAAGGCGAGAAAGTCGCTCCCCTCCACCACCGGAGAGCCCTTTACCGTGCCCACGACATGAGCCTCGGCTGAGTTCGAGTTGATGAGACGGATCTCTGTGACAGGCAAGTCCTGCTGAATGGCACGAATCGTGACTTCAGTTCGCAGGTAGTTTGAGTCATCACGGAGAATCGCGTGCCACGTGACGTGCAGATGTCCGCCGCTGTCTTCCAACTCGGCGGCAACCTCCCGTCCCGCAGATCGCTGGGCCAGGTTCGATGATCCGGAATCGGCAGAAAGCGTCTGGATATGCGGAGCGGCGACGACCTTCATCTCTGAGCAGCGGACCGCATCGCCATCATGCAACGCGAGCACGAAGATATCAGCATCGACGGGAATCGGGCGGTTTGCAATGCGATCCTCAATTCCAACGAGACGCAGCCCACCCTCACCAACGCTCCACTTGGCAGCGATCACAGCGTTGTGAAGCTCCAGGACTGACGTGGAGCCGGCCGCCCCCGGCCGGGTTTGGGTAACTTCTGTACTGCTGGCCGGAGTCAGCGAGCCTCTCGCCGGACCAGGAGTTATGACCAAGTTTTGAGTGGCTTGTCCAAAACAGGCGCAACCAAGAATGAGAAGAAGCGGGTAAACGAAGAAAGTTCTCAGCAGCGTATCTCCCGGTTGTTCAGTTCACCGGATTGTATTACGCTCGGCGGCAGCTTCAACGGACGCGCGCCAATCTCTTCATGACCTTCACGCCGCTCGACTGGACCATCGTTGCCGTCTATCTCGTGCTGTCGGTTTCTATCGGGCTGATCGGCAAGCGCCTCATCGGCAGCAGCGTTTCGCATTATCTGGTCGCAGGGCGTGAACTCGGAGTCTTCGTCGGCATCGCCACTCTGGCAGCAACCGAGATCGGCACCATCACTTACATGTACAACGCCGAGCTTGGCTATCGATATGGCTTTGCCGCCTTCGCTGCCGCGATCATCTCAGGCGTAGTGATGATCATCGTCGGACGCACTGGATTCGTGATTAGCCGGTTTCGCGAAATGCGCCTGATGACGGTTCCGGAGTTCTTCGAGCGCAAATACAGTCGTGGACTGCGCGTGCTCACGGGTGTCCTCGTTGCCCTCGGGGGCATTCTCAATATGGGAGTTTTCCTCAAGATCGAAGGAGAATTTCTCACCATCGTCAGCGGCATCGGTGCGCATTATCTCGTGGGAGCGATGACGATCATTCTCCTTCTCGAGCTTTTGTACACCGTCGTCGGCGGAATGGTCGCCGTCGTAATCACCGACTTCCTGCAGTACGTTCTTCTCTCAGTCGCGACCATTCTGGTCACTGCGTATTCAATTCACCATGCCGGCTGGACACAGATCGTCGATAAAGTAACGCACACGATTGGAGCCGCAGGATTCAATCCGCTGCTGGCCCCGAAGTTCGGCCTCACGTTTCTGATCTGGCAAACGCTGCTCTGGTTCTCCATTCACACCTGCTGGCAGACCACAGCGATGCGCATGTTCTCCACCCGCAGCCCGGAAATTTCAAAACGCGTGATGACCTGGACCGGCTTCATCTTTCTCGGCCGTGGCATGCTGCCCATGCTGTGGGGCATCGCCGCTCTCACCCTCTTCGGAACAGGAGCATTGAATACAGGAGTGCCGGCTCCGGTGATCGCCAACCAGACGCTCGCGCCGATCGATGCGATGCCGGCAATGCTTGCGCAAATTCTCAAACCGGGAATTAAAGGCGTGGTCGTAGCAGGAATGCTTGCTGCAACCATGTCCGTCAACAGCTCGTACTTGCTCGGCTGGAGCGCGGTGATCTCGCAAGACGTGGTCCTGCCGATGCGCCAAATTCTCCGACGCGCGCCGCTCAGTTCGCGATCACAGATTCTGATCAATCGAATCGCGAACCTGTTCGTCAGCCTGTTCCTGATGTTTTGGGGACTCTACTACACGCCTCCCGGCGCGGTTTATCTGTACCTGAATATCACTGGAACCATTTTTCTCGCGGGCGCATTCGTCTGCGTAATCGGCGGACTCTACTGGAAACGCGCCAGCATCGCCGGCGGATATCTCGCCATGCTAATGGGGGCGCTGGGGGCGATCATTCCCTTCTTCTTCCTGCATTGGAACGAAAACGTCACCGGCTTCATGGCATTCGGTCTGGCGGCCGCCGGATTATTCGTCGGATCCTTGGTGAAGGCGCAGCCCAGCGTGAACCTGCGTTTTGCGAATGCTGCAACGGAGGAGGAATGAGAGGCTGGGAAATCTTCTGGACCGTCTGGCTCGTCATCTCGGGTGCTTCATTTGCGTTGATCACGGCAATAGTCACTGTTCTCGGACTACGTGATCTGAAGGCAATGTTCCGCTCACTCGAACATCAGTTGAAGGACCAATAACTTGCCGGTTCCATATCGGGAAACATCCAAAGCAGTCATTCTCGCGCGCGGAGGAGGCAAACGCATGCGCGCCACTCTCTCCGGGAGTTCGCTGACGGCCAAGCAAGAGGAGATCGCCGCGCGCGGAATCAAGGCGATGATGCCCATTGGCCGCCCCTTCCTCGATTACTCGCTTAGTGCATTGGCCGATGCGGGCTGTACTGAGATTTGCCTGATCATCGGCCGGGAGCACGATTTAATTCGAAATTATTACCAGGCGCTCAGACCGAAGCGCTTGCATATCTGTTTCGCCGTGCAGCAACAACCGCTGGGAACCGCGGACGCGTTGCGAGCAGCGCGAGAGTTCACAGGCTCGGACAGCTTCCTCGTCGTTAATTCTGACAACTACTATCCCGTCGATGCTCTGCGGAAATTACGCGAGCTCGGCGGCTCTGGCGTGATCGGTTTTGAACGGAGTGGGTTGCTGCAAAGCGGAGCTATCGATGAAGAGCGGCTGCAGGCCTATGCGGTACTACAAACCGACGCCAACGGCCATCTCCGAGGAATTGAAGAAAAGCCTGCTCGCGTCGAAGCCGATGCTCTCATCAGCATGAATTCGTGGTCATTCACGCCAGCGATTTATGGCCCGTGCGAAGCGATAGAACCATCATTTCGCGGCGAATACGAAATACCCGCGGCCGTGCAATATGCGATCGACAATTTAGGTGAACCGTTCCAAGTAATTCGCTATCGCGGGGAGGTCCTCGACCTATCCACCAGGGCTGACGTGGCTAATGTAGAGCGTCGTCTAGCAGGGCGTTCCGTACAGTTATGAATCGCTACGCGGAGGCACTGCAGCAAGCAGGAATGAGTACGATCGAGGCCGAGAACAAAGGCCGCCTCTTCGATCAATTGCAGCGCCAAGGCAAAGACTTAGGGATCGCTGCTGCACAACACGCATTCTTTGTTCCAGGAAGAATCGAAGTACTCGGCAAACATACCGACTATGCCGGTGGACGAAGCCTGCTTTGCTGCGTCGAGCGTGGTTTCTGCGTGCTCGTAAGTCCTCGTCGTGATCGTCGATTGCGTTTCCTGGATATGATCTCGGGTGAGCGCAGCGAATTCCAGTTTGAAACCAACATAGAGGCGCCACAGCGGGGATGGGCAGCGTATCCGGCGACGGTCGCTCGACGGATCGTCGCAAACTTTCCCAATTCGAGAACTGGAGCCGACGTGCTCCTCGCCAGCGACTTGCCTCGGGCATCTGGCATGAGCAGTTCGAGTGCGCTGGTGGTGGCGTCATTTCTGGCGCTGGCTGCCGTAAACGGTCTCGCCGGTACGGACCCGTACCAAGGCAATATTCAATCAAAAGAAGATCTGGCGACGTATCTCGGATGCGTGGAGAACGGATCGACCTTCCGTGAACTCATCGGAGATCGCGGCGTCGGAACGTTTGGCGGCAGCGAAGACCAGACCGCAATCCTCTGTTGCGAGCCAGGCAAAATTTCTCAATTCTCGTTCTCCCCAACGCGCTTCGAGCGCTCTCTGGAACTGCCCAAAGATCTCACGTTTGCGATCGCCGTAAGCGGAGTGGCTGCTGATAAGACCGGCTCCGCCCTGGCGAAGTACAATCGCCTCGCGCTCGCAACTCGTTCCATTCTGGAAATCTGGAATCGTGAGACAGGACGCAATGATTCGTCGTTAGCCGCAGCGGTCGCTAGTTCCAAGAACGCGGAGAGTGAGTTGCGAAAACTTCTTAATTCATCTCCGACAAATTCCGACTTCCCGCTCCTCGACCGTTTCGAGCAGTTCGTCTCTGAATCTTGCTCAATCATTCCCCAAGCAGCGGATGCGCTCGCTGCTCAGGACTGGCGCCGTTTCGGCGATCTGGTCGATCAGTCCGAACAATATGCCGAGCAATTACTGAAGAACCAAACCACAGAAACCGTCTTCCTCGCGCGCACTGCCCGACAGCACGGCGCATTAGCCGCATCGGTCTTCGGCGCGGGCTTCGGTGGAAGCGTGTGGGCATTAATAGAAGCAGAACGCGCCGGCGAGTTTCTAGGACGGTGGTCCCGTGCGTATCGCAGTCAGTTTGCGACGCCACGAGGCTCGATGTTTTTTAAGAGCCGGGCCGCACCGGCCGCATCAGCTTTGCCGATTACGCGTTAACTGACTTATTGCTGATCCCAACCCACCAATTCTTCAAGTGCCTGCTCAATTCTCTTTACAGTACCTCCGCCACAAATCACTCATTGTCCGTGCCCTTGGAGGCTCCGTGGTGAAGAACCAGGTTTAGGGAATTGCGCTCAACAGTACGTTGGGCGGAGCGTTGTCAGAAAAAGTCTCGCTGATGTGAACGAAGTGGTCCACGTTCCCAGGCCCAAAGACGAAACTGCCTCCAAGCTGAAATGGATCTTTGCCCATCTTGTGCTGGCGATGGCCGGCAGCCTTGGCTCGGTTGCGTCCTAAGCGGTTCACCTTCCAAAACAGTTGGAACAGGTTGCCTTTCTTGAGTTCCAGTGCGCTGTAGGCCTTCCGCTGTTCATCAATCAGGAGTGGAAAGCTGATACCAGACTCATTCCGGAACGCCCGCGCGTAATGAGCATCTCCCAGTCCGATTGCTGCCAGTCCTGCCCCCTTTCGGATGAATTCACTTTCGTGGTCGCGCAACTGCGCGATGTGCTCGCGGCAAAAAATTCAACCATAATGGCGAAGGAATACCACTACTGTCGGGCGCTGCTCCCATAAAGAACCGAGCCGCAGTTTTTCGCTGTCCGTCAGGCAGCACTATATTCGCAAGTTTGGAACTATACGATTGCGGCATGCGTTGAAGGTTACAGCCTATCTATAGTACCCCTGCTTCGTCCGTACCAGCATTCGACCTTCGCGCTTTTGAGCTTCCGGTCTCACCTGCAATTTGATTTCGCAGAATTTTCCTTTCGGCTGCGTGACCGAAGGGTAGTAGCCAATCGTGTAGCGCGTGCGAATGTCGTCGATGAGCTGCGACAGTTTCGCGCTTACTTCCTCCTTGCTGGACTTCATCACTTCGCCACCAGTGCGCTCAGCGTATTTGTGAACATCTCCTGGCGGATTGTGCGCGCGCAAGGGAGCAAACATCGGATTTTTGCTGAAGGTTGCACTGAAACATCGGAGGCTGCGCTTCGTTCCAGCAGCGACGAAACTACCGTTCCTTTTTTCGAAGACCCTCACGAAATGCTTCCTGCTCGCTACGCACCTTGTCTGAAGGAATGTTGGGCACATTCTCCGTGAGCCAGAGTAATCGTTTGCGGCTCCTCGGATTCGTCGTTTTTCCTAAATGCTCCGCCGCTTCGAAAATCGCTTCGTTGAAGAGTGCTGCGTCCGCGCTCTGCATCTCGCTTGCTTTTTGAATCGCAGCCACGGCTTGGGCGCGATCGGTTGTGAAATCCTGAACGAGCTGTGTCGAGGCTGCAATAGACCATCACCGCGATTTCGTCCTCCGGCTTCAGATGCTCCAGCGATTGGAGCGCTCCTGCCGCAATCGGTTTGAGAACAGGTTGAACCGAGAATGTGAGATCAAAAAGCAGCACGACGTAAAGCGGAAGCTAGTCGCGGCTCAACTCAGCGATTTTCTGTGGGACTCCATCCTCACAGAGCTCGAAATCATCCTTACTCAGCGACCCGATGGGCGGATGCGTCTTCTTGTCTAACACTTGAGCATCGAGTTGAACCAAATCGACACTTACACGGATTGCGTGATCCTCCGAGGTGCTCGCCTGTTCTTGCGCAACGGTGCTGGGTGAAGAGATTAGAAGCGCGATGAATTCCCCATTGGTCCGGGAACGCGGGATGCCTCTGGCCAATAGACTCCGGAGCAGGCGCGCAAAGTGCTGGCGTACACCAAGTCGGCCGGCGGACGAATTGCCGCCGCCGAATTCATGAACGAACCCAATCTCCCGACGTTCGGAGGCGCCCCCAAGGGATACGACGCCGCTGCTTACTCCCGCGATCTTGCCATCTTCAAGCCATTCCTGAAACAGAACTCTCCGGGTACGCTCCTGCTCGCGCCAGGCTCGACCGCGGAAACTCCGGACCGTCCTCCCAGGGCCATTCCAGGATTCCTTACAACCGACGCGCTGCTCACAGCCACCGGTCCGGCGTTCGACATCTTTGACTATCACCTCTACGCGGCAGTGTCGCAGCGGTGCGCACAGAGGTCTCCGGAAGCACAAACCAAAGCGGCCGACGCGCTCTCGGCCGATTGGGTGTTCGGTTACGGGAACTAAATTCAGCGTGTCATCCTGAGCGCCAGCTTCTGGGGCGAAGGACCTTGTGTTTGGTTTTAGGTGGGATGAGTCCAATCGCATTTGCTACGAGCAACTTGCTCCCTTGATGTACACTTTCCGGTTTTCAATTTTCACAACCGATCGAGTCGAACGCGGGGGCACGCCGCATTAATGAAGGAGCAATTGTGATGCGTAGAGGATTGGGTCTTGTGCTGGCGATCGTTTGCGGCACGACCGTTCTGTCGGCTCAAACTGCCGACGAGCTTGTAGCCAAGAACCTTCAGGCCAAGGGTGGTCTGGAGAAGATCAAGGCCATCAAATCGCTGAAGTACAGCGGGAAGTATCAGCAGGGAAGCTTTACAGCGCAGGTTGCCGAAGAGGCCAAGGCTCCGGACTATCTCCGCGAGATGTTCACAATTCAGGGCATGACGCAGATCCAGGCCTACGACGGGAACGTCGGCTGGCAGATTTCGCCCTTCGAAGGACGACGCGATCCTGAGATGTTGGGAGAAGACGATCTGCGCGACATCAGCGAAGATGCCGACTTCTACGGTCCGCTGGTCGATTACAAAGAAAAAGGAAACACGGTTGAGTATCTCGGGCACGACACCGTGGACGGCGACGACGTCTATCGCCTGAAGGTCACGCTCAAGAACGGCGACATCGTTTACATGTATCTCGATCCGGATACGTACATCGAGATTCGCACTGATCGCCAGCAGTTCATTCGCGGCGCAGTCCGCGAGACGCAGACCGACCTCGGGTCGTACAAGCAGGTGAACGGAGTGTACTTCCCGTTTTCCATTTCGAGCGGCCCCAAGAACCGGCCGAACCAGAAGGGGACGGTGACCATCGAGAAGATGGAAGCCAACGTGGATATTCCCGATTCTGAATTCAAAATGCCGAGCGCGCCTGCCGCTCCGGCAAAGCCGGCGGGTTCCAAGCCGGGACTCAAGTAGCTGAAGAAAGTCGCTAGATGAAATTTACTGCGAAATTCAACCGCCACTTCTCCAGCAACTGTCATCCCTCGCGCAGTCGCGATGAAGGTGAGGATGCTGGAGAGTCGTTTTTGCTGCGCGGGGGACCTGCTGTTGAATTCACTCTCACGAACAGCAGATCCCCCGCGCCGCAAAAGCAGGTTTTCCCGATTCGATACTGCGTTGCGGCGACGCGAGGGATGACAATACATACACATCGATTGGGCAGGGCGCACGCGGATCGCGTATGTCCTCAACAGATTAGAAGAAACGATGTATTAGCCGAGAGGATCTCTAGACAATGATGGTTAGTGCCAGAAAGCATTTGCATGGGTGTTCTCAATCATTCCTTGCTGCTCTTCTAATTTCAGTCAGCCTCTTCGCCCAGCAGCCCGCGCCTCGTCCCGTGCGCTTCGACGCCGGTACCATTTCGGGATTGCCGGCGCGCAACATCGGCTCGGCGACCATGAGCGGGCGCGTCGCTGCAGTCACCGCCTATAGCGATCACGGCCGCCTTACGGTGTTCATAGGAGCCGCGAGTGGCGGCGTATGGAAATCAGTGAATGGCGGCAGCAGCTTCCGTTCTGTCTTTGACCAGCCGGACGTTCAGTCGATTGGCGCGCTTGCTGTGGATCCGACGAACACAAAGATCGTTTGGGCCGGCACAGGCGAAAGCTGGATGCGGAACAGTGTGTCGATCGGAGATGGCATCTACAAATCCACAGATGGCGGCGAGAACTGGAACAACGTCGGACTCAAAGACACTGAGCACATTGTCAAGATTCTCGTGAATCCCAAAGACGGAAATTCCGTTTTGGTCTGCGCTACGGGTTCCGCATTTGCCGATAACGATGCCGGCGGAGTTTACAAAACGACCGATGGCGGGCAGAACTGGCGCAAGGTGCTCGCCGGAGCCAATCGTTCGACCGGCTGCGGACAGATGTCCGCCAGTCCGCAGGATCCGAACACGATTTACGCAACTACGTGGGATTTCCGCCGTCAGGCTTGGACGTTCCGCTCCGGAGGTCCGGGCAGCGGCATCTTCAAATCCACCGACGGCGGCGAGCACTGGAGCGAGATCAATGAGAGCAACGCCAAAGGTCTGCCTGCGAAACCATACGGTCGCATTGCCCTAGCCGTAGCTCCATCGAAGCCGCAGACCGTGTACGCGATGATCGAGTGCAAGGCCAGCGCGCTTTATCGCAGCGACGATGGCGGACAAAGCTGGAAGAAGCTCGACGCGAGTCAGTACATGGTGTGGCGTCCGTTCTACTTCGCCAACCTGATCGTCGATCCGAAGAACGAAAACAAAGTTTTCAAAGTCGATCTAGTGCTATTGCTGAGCGTGAATGGCGGCGAAAGCTTCAGCGCAGTCTCCAACCAGGCACACGGCGATTTTCATGATGTCTGGATCGATCCCAACGATACAAACACCGTCTTCGCCACCGACGATGGAGGTGTATGGCGCAGCTTCGACGGCGGCTCGCGCTGGGAGCACCAGATGAACCTGCCGATCTCGCAGTTCTACCACGTGAGCGTCGATAACGATATTCCGTATCACGTCTATGGCGGACTGCAGGACAACAGCTCGTGGGTGGGCGATTCGTCATACCCCGGCGGCGTGAGCAATTCGCGTTGGGAAAATATGTACGGCGGCGATGGCTTCTGGATGTGGGAAGATCCGTCGGATCGCGATTACATCTACGCCGAAGCGCAGGGAGGCGAGATCGGACGCGTGAATCGTTGGACGCATGAGACACGCGCGATCAAGCCATATCCGCAGTACGGCGAGAAGAAGCTGCGCTTCAACTGGAATACTCCCATTCAAGTCAGCCCGAACGACAAGAACACGCTTTATCTCGGTGCGCAGTTCCTCTTCCGCTCGCGCGATCACGGGCAATCATGGGAGCGCATCTCGCCCGATCTGAGCACCAACAATCCGGAGAAGCAGAAGCAGGAGGAATCGGGCGGCATCACCGTCGATAACTCCGCCGCGGAGATGAACACGACCATCTACTCGATCTGCGAGTCTCCCAAGAATGGCCAAGTCATCTGGGTGGGAACCGACGACGGGAACATTCAACTGACGCGCGATGGCGGCAAGAATTGGACGAATGTAATCGGCAACGTTCCCGAAGCGGGACAGGGATCGTGGATCGCGTGGGTAGAAGCCAGCCGCTTCGATGAAGGCACGGCTTATGCGGCGGTCGATCGCCACATGTACGGCGACATGACTCCGCATGTCTTTAAGACAACCGACTTCGGCAAAACGTGGAAATCAATCGTCGCCAACGACAGCGGAGTACGCGGCTGGGCTCATGTCATAGAAGAAGACACCGTCAGTCCCAACCTGCTTTTCCTTGGAACCGAATTTGGGCTCTTCGTGAGCAACGATGGCGGCGAGCGCTGGGCGCAGTACAAAGGCAGCAGCTTCCCAGCAGTTGCAGTGGATGATCTTGTGATTCAGCCGCGCACCAACGATCTCGTGCTGGCCACGCACGGCCGAGGCATTTGGATCATCGACGATATCTCTCCATTGCGCGCCCTGACGCCGGAAATCATGCAGGAAGATGCTGGATTCCTGCCGACTCCGCCTGCGGTGCAGTGGATGGAAACCCAGGGTGGATGGCCCGAAGGAGCGAATTCGTTCAACGGGCAGAATCGTCCGGAAGAGGCAACGATTCCGTACTATCAGCGCACGCGCCACATCTTTGGTGACTTGAGGATCGAGATCTTCGACGATCAGGGCAGATTCGTTGATTCTGTGAACACCAGCAAGCACCGTGGCGTCAATCGCGTGACCTGGTCGATGCATCTGAAGCCGCCCAAGGTTCCTCCTGCTGCGAGCGCGGCCTTCGGAGCTGCGTTTGGTCCGCGAGTTCTTCCCGGCGGGTACACGGTGAAGATGACGAAGGGCGACAAGACTTACACGGAGAAGATCAATGTCGTTCTCGACCCGAGGGCGAAATACACGGTTGAGGACCGCAAGGCGCAGTTCGATCTCGCGACGAAACTTTCCGCAATGCTCAACCACATGAGCTGGGCAGTGGATGCGATTGTTAACGTTCGTGACACGGCGAATCGCGATGCCAATCAGCTCAAAAATAACGATCCGCTCAAGGCGCGGCTCACTAAGTTAGCCGCCGACGTGGACGTCATTCGCGGCAAGATCGTCGCCACGAAAGAAGGTGGCGCGATCACTGGTGAAGAGCGCTTGCGCGAATTTCTGGCGGGTCTCTACAGCGACGTGAACGGCTACGAAGGCAAGCCGACGGATTCGCAGGTGGCGCGCACCGATGTGCTCGGCCACGAACTCGATGACGTGATCAACGAATTCCAGAAGCTGGTCACGCCTCAGCTCTCAATGAACAAGCAGTTGATATCGAAGAAGCTGCGGCCTATCGAGATCATCTCGGAGCAGGATTGGCAAAAGGAGCAAAATGCAACCGAAGGCGGAGCGCCGTCGCAAGGACCAGGTTCAATGCGCATGCGCGAGATGGATTAACCAGTTTTAGCCTCGGCGTCAGTACGAGATCGCTATACGAGGTTGTGGGTGGAAGCCCTCGACTTTAGTCGAGGGCGCACGGCAAAGCCGTGCATCTATTGTCGCGAATCAAAAATCGCGCTTTAGCGCCCGTGTACGCGCGCTGCGCGCTCATGATGCGGGGATGTTCTGCATGCGGGCTGTGCGCGTGGGCCAGCGCTAAAGCGCCTTCTTAATTTGCGTGTTTCGGATACGCACGGCTTCGCCGTGCGTACCCCCGACTAAAGTCGGGGGCTTCCACCGGCTTCCACCCACGCGTGCATCGGAGATCCCACGAGACCGCTCCGCTTGCCACCAGCAGGAACTCTCAGCTAGCTTTATGCGCATGCGGTTTTGTGTTGCCCGGGGTCGTTTCTGGGTTGGTTCTGCTGTACTGATTGCGGCGTTCGCAGGTGTCTTGTCTCGCGCCGAAGCGCAAGGCTTCGGCGACAATCATCAGTCTCCTCCTGCATATGTCCTCACCGGCACCGTCGTAAATTCGTCCACCGGCGCTCCGATTCCTTACGCTCTCGTTCAAGCCGATCAGAGCGCCAAGCTCGCGGACCAGAATGGGAATTTCGAGTTCGATGATCTCAGCTCTGCCTCCGTCACCGTCCAGGCGCACAAGCCGGGATTTTTCGGGCCAAACGAGGTCGGAGAACCGGGTGCACCGCTTACCGCTGCATTGTCCGATCATCCCACCAGCATCACCATTCAGCTTATTCCCGAAGCGGTAATCAGCGGACACATCGAGAATCCCGAAGGCGAGCCGGTGAGCGGCGTTCCGGTGCGCCTGCGCTTCAGCCAGGTGATGAATGGCCGGCGCATGTGGCAGCAGTTCGGACATCGCCAGACCGATGAAGACGGAAATTTCCGTATCGCCGATCTTCGCCCGGGAACGTACTACGTCGAAGTAGGACCCAACAATCGCGCGCGTCCTCTCGGCGAGGAGCAGAGCGATACAGGAAAGTTTGAAATCGTACCAGCGCAGTACTATCCCGGCGTGCGCGAGATGAGTTCCGCCACTCCGCTGCGACTCGCGCCGGGTCAGCACGCGACCGTGGACTTCGCCGTAAAGCGGGTGCCCGCATATCGCATCTCCGGCGTGATCGCCGGAGCTACCGACAATGGCGGACTGTATTTATCTGATCTCGACGGCGATCACGTCGATGTCGGCGTGCGCTTCGATCGCCGTAATGGACGTTTTCAGGCGTTCCCCGTGCCTGCAGGTTCGTATCGGCTGCGCTTCAACGGACACAACCCCGATGGCGAGCAGCTCTTTGCGGACGTTCCCATTCAGGTAACCGGCAATATCACTGAAGTGCACGTTGGCGTTTCGCGCACGCTTTCGATTCCAGTGGAGTATCAAACTGACTTCACAAAAGCGGACTCGACGCCGAGCGTGCCCGGAAGCTTCGGATTTGCGGCCAAGAGACCAGATTTCTGGCGCCTCGGTGATGGTCAGATCCGCCTGATTTCACGTACACCTCCCTATCAGCAGTTTTCCGCGAGCCGCGACAGCACCGTTTCTCCTGCAATCATTCGCGGGCTCGAACCAGGAACGTATGACGTCGAGGTCGATTCCAACGGAGCCTCTTACGTGGCGTCGATTACATGCGGTGGACTGAACCTGCTTACGCAGCCTTTGGTGGTTGCCGAAGGCTCGGCCCCGCAGCCCATCGAAGTCCTATTGCGCGACGATGGAGCTTCCCTGAATGGGAATGTGCAGAACTCAACAACAGGACAGATGGGAATGGTACTGCTGGTGCCTGATGGAGATACGCAGACTACGCCGAGGCAGGTTTGGGTCGATCCGTCGGGAAAGTTTCAGGCGCAAGGTTTGGCGCCGGGAAGCTACGATGTGCTGGCATTTGACCGTCTCGACGGAATCGAATACCGCAATCGCGAAGCCCTCAACGCATATTTGTCTCATGCATCGCACGTCACACTGAGTCCCGAAGAACAGGCTCGAGTCACAGTCGATCTGATCCACATCGCACAATGAGATGCGCTCGCTTGGTTCTCGTCATTGTTTGTTTGGCCGTAGCCGTTCACGCACAGCAGGCCGCGAGTACCTCCGAGGGCCGGTTTGAGGTGAGCGGAACGCTCGTAAATTCTGCTTCGGGAGAAGTGGTTCGCAACGCTTTCGTGCAACTGATTGCCTCCAAGCAGGCGGACCAGCCGCGTCGATCCGAGGTTGGCACCGACGGTTCTTTCGTCTTCCACAATGTCCCTGCAGGGAAGTACCGACTTAACGCGCAAGCGCCGGGATTTCTTTTCCAGTCGCTGGATCAGCACGAGGGTTTCAGCACGGCCGTCGTCGTTGGCGCAGACAAGATTTCCACCGGCATCGTTTTCCGTCTGCGTCCGATGAGCGCGATTAGCGGACGCGTGCTCGACGAGCATAACGAAGCAGTGCGCGATGCGCAGGTTTGGTTGTTTCAAAAACGGAACGACATGGGACATTCTGTCATCGAGCACCGCGGCGCATCTCAAACCGATGATTTGGGCGAGTACCATTTTGGGCATCTTGGACCCGGGACATATTACGTAGTGGTTTCGGCGCAGCCGTGGTATCGCCGTTATTTCCAGGGAGGATATCGGCAGCGCAGTGGAGGCTTTCAAACGGTCACGGATGTCGATCCTGCGCTTGATGTCGCTTATCCGCTTGTCTATTACCCGGGAACTACGGACGCAGATGAAGCGGGAGCGATCGTATTGCGCGCCGGCGATCGGATCAGCGCCGACTTCACCCTCACGCCGGTGCAGTCCCTGCATTTAACCATTCGCGAGGGCAGCGGAGAAGGGAATCAGCCACCCGCGCAGCCCAACTTCCGCCAGATTGCGTTTGGACAGCCGATAGGCTTCCAGCAGGCGAATGCAGTATTTCAACAGGGCGAGATGGAGATATCCGGACTCGCTCCCGGTGACTACGATCTGAATCTCTATCACTTCGATCCCAAGAACGGCGCTGGCAGCAACCAGAGGCAGAGCTTGAATCTGCAGCAGAGCGGCGATCTGGATCTATCTTCCGCCGCAACTCTCGAGCCGATTCACGGAACGATAAAGTTCGACGACGCGCCTCCACGAAATGCGTTTCTGCAATTTCGCGATCTTGGCTCCGGCAATTCGATGGGAGCGCGCGTGAATGAGAATGGAGAATTCAACGTGCAGCCGGAAGTACCGGGTCGATATGGAGCGATGCTGGCAAACGCGCCGGGATGCGCTATTCGCAGCCTCTCCGCGACAGGCGCGCGCGTGAGCGGACGCACAATCGAGATTACAGGTGCGCAGCCGGTCGAGCTGTCCATCGTAGTGTCGCAAGGTGTAGGAACGATCAATGGCACTGTCATGGATGGTGACAAATCCGTCTCCGGCATCATGGTTGTGCTCATACCGGAGCAGATCTCCGATAACGCCAGCCTCTTCCGCCGCGATCAAAGCGATAGCGATGGAACGTTTACTCTTCCCGATGTCGTGCCGGGACGGTACACCGCAATTGCGATCCGAAATGGATGGGACCTGGAATGGGGTTCGCCGGATGTGCTGCGTCCTTATCTCGCGCACGGCACACCGGTGCTGATCGCCGGCAAGCAGACGCTCGATGTCAAAGTTGCCGCGCAGTAGCCGATCCAGTTAGCACCTGCCTGGATTCAGGCCAACTTGAACTCGGCTGCGCAGATGTACCAGACATATGGCGACACTGCGAGCGCGACCAACCCGACGGATACTTGGACTACGCCGTTCGGCGATGCCATACATACAATGACAGACGCGACAAGCCCGATGCACAGGAAAAATGGGATCCCCCTGTCTTGGCCGATGCCGCCCAATGCTTTCCACCATGGAGGCGCAGGAAACCCATTAGCATCCGGCGAGACCTGGGCGAACATGACTCCTGAACACATGCAGCAGAACGTTCAGTCCATCCGGCAGGCCTACGAACAGGTGACCGGGAAGAAGTGCAGGTGTCATCAATGAAACTCAACAAGATTCAGGCCGTAATTGGAATTGTGTGCGGGATCCTCCTGTTGTCTCTTATCTCATTTCCGCCGTGGCAAGAAGCTGCCGAAAGAGAGCTTTCGTACCGAAAGGATCTTGGTCGTGGTTTTTTGTTGAGTCCGCCAAAGTCCGTTGCTGTTGAATGCTACTTTGTCGGTTGCGTTACTGCCCCGGCTGCTTACTTTCACGTTCTTCTGAACCGAAAGCTCTTGCTCCAGGAATGTGTGACTCTGGTGGTTGTTGAATTACTTCTTTTGTGGCTTTTCAGAAATCGTCAAGGTCGAGCTGTGGCAGACCTGAGGATGCCCCGAACAAGGCTGTTAATCAGTCTTATGTTGGCACTGCTAATCCCTCCAGCAGGGGGTGTCCCGTTTGGGGCGGCGTTAGCTGGAATCCCAATGATGCTCGTTGAACGTGACGAGCTTTGGCTCATTCCGACGATTATGGTTTTGGTCATGTATGCCGCCAGTGTTCTGCTCATTTACTGGCTCATCCAATTCACGCTTTGGATTCACTATGGTCGTTCCGGTACTGGTACTTCAGGACCAATTGGGGTGAGCTGACCTTGCGAAATGGCCGGATGTGCTTACGACAATAAGTTCGGACTATCGCGCCAGGTAGCCGCCCTCGGCCGGGTTTTATTTCAGACTCAGACGGCTGCTTCAGGAGAGGAAACCCGCGCGAGGGCGCGCGTTGGTCCGGGGGTCTGCCTCATTAGGCGAATTGTCGAATTCGCCCGATTACAATGTGCGCACCATTGCGCTTCGATTTGCAATGGGCAATTAATTTCGCGAACAGAATCCATCGAAGGAGAACGCGAACGATGAATCGTCGTGAGTTGTGCGTAGCAATGCCGTTTCTTGCGCTGGCTACCTCGTGGGCGGCCAACGATCAGACACTTACCTCCACTACATTTCCCTTCGACGAGCTTCAGAAGAAAGAAGCCGATGGGCACACGACGCGTCCAGTGGTAAATGGCAAGCTTTCAACCGGAGAGCACGTTGAAGTACATGAGACGACGCTCGCTCCCGGAGCCATGCCGCATGCTCCGCATCGTCACAAGCACAGCGAGTTCTGGTTAATCCGCGAAGGCACCGTGGAACTCAATATCAATGGCCAGACGCATCGCCTTGGTCCCGGCGGCGTGGGATTAGCCACAGGAAACGATCTGCACGGGATAAAGAATGTCGGCGACACTCCTGCCAACTACTTCGTGGTTGCAATAGGCGAAATGGGCTAGGACGAAAACAGCGGCAGGAAACGCTTGCGGATTACGCGGACCGGATACGGATTACCGGAAAAATTCTGACCTACGCAAATGCTGCGAGGAGCACCTTCGGCTGGGCCTAATCTCGAATTCTGTGTATGGCGTTCTCGGCTCAATCCGCATCGAGGCTTTGGTTTTCAGATCACCCGATGACCCGATCACCCGATGACCCGATTGCTCGAATCCACTTCATCGTTCGGTTTTGCTAAATCGATTGTCTTGCCTGTCTTGACAGTGCCTACGCTTGTCGGTAAAGATGCCGTTCGCCTAAACAACTGCAGTTTTCGCTGTACAAAACGGCCAGGAGGAGAGATGTTCGTAAGTAAGAGAGCCCGTACAGTTCTAGTTCTGGTTGCGTGTGTGTTAGGGATTTCCGCAACCACAATGTTCGGTCAAGCAGTGAACGGTACCCTTTTGGGAACGCTCACCGATTCATCAGGCGCAGTCGTACCCGGAGCAAGAATCACCATCACCGAAGAAGGCACCGGGATTCCTCACACCACGGAAACAAACGCAAGCGGCAATTACGTCATTCCAAATCTTCCGCCAGGAAATTACGACGTAACGTCTGAAGCGCACGGATTCAAGAAGGTGACCAGGACCGGTGTACGCCTGGACGTAAACCAAAGCGTCCGCGTGGACATGACCATGGAGTTGGGCGCGGTGACGGAGACCGTAGAAGTCACAGGCGCTGTCCCGCTGCTCAAGACCGACCGAGCAGACGTGAGCCAGAACATCGAGACCACGCAATTGGAGCAACTGCCGGTCGGCGGAGCCAATCGCAACTTCCAGAACCTGCTGCAGCTCATTCCCGGAACGGACAAGCCGCATCGGGATCACTCAGAGTTCTTCAACGCGCAAGACACGCTTTCAGTCGAAGTGAACGGCCAATCGCGCGAATTTAATCAGCTCGCGATCGAAGGCGTCAACGACGACGAGCGCACCGGCCTGCTTCAGATTTATGTTCCTCCGGCGGAAGCAATTCAGACTGTTGATGTGACCACCAGTAACTACGCCGCCGAGTTCGGGCGCGCAGGGGGCGCGGTTACAAACGTTATTCTCAAATCGGGAACGAACAACTTCCATGGCTCGTTGTACGAATACAATCGGATTAGCGCGTTGCAGGCGCGTACGTATTTTCAGCGCACGCCAAATGGCCCGAGTCCGATTGCCCGCAGCACCTTCAACTACTACGGCGGGACGATCGGCGGTCCGATTATCAAAGACAAAACGTTCTTCTTCTTTGACCTGCTCCGAATCAACGACATTCGCGGGCAGTTTCAGAGCACGCAGTTGCCGAATGATGCGTTCCGAAATGGGGATCTTCGAGCAGCAATCACATCAGGCAAGGCGAACATCTACAATCCCTTCACGGGAAATGCGGATGGTACAGGCAGAGCTGTAATTTTCTCCTCCTCTGCTCCTAATGTAACTACGATCCCGGGTCGAAACGGACCGGTTGACGCCTACAATCCTGCGTGCACAGGCGCACCCACCTGCAACAACATTGTTCCACTCGCAATGATGGATCCCATTTCTCTCAAGATACTTGCGCTAGTTCCGCACACGAATTTGCCTGGGCTCACCAGCAACTATCAGGAGAACACGCAATTCAGGAAAGACAGTTGGTCGTTCGACACTAAGATCGATCACAACTTCAGTCAGAAGGACCGACTCGCTTTTCGCTTCAGCAGGGCGGTTCAGAACCCATTCCAACAACCAATGTTTGGCCTTGCCGGTGGTCCCATCGGATTCCAGGGACCTGGAAATCAGCATGAGCAGAGCGGAGCGATCAACGAAACTCACATCTTCTCGCCGACGCTCATCATGGAAACCCGCGCTGGCATTAGCCACTATCGGAATATTGCAGTGACCTCTGATCACGGTTCCACTGCAACCACTGCTCTGGGAATTCCTGGCGCGAACTTGGATGCATTCACCAGCGGTCTAACGCAGGTTGAGATTGGGAATGGTTTTGGCAATCCGTTTGTCGGATATTCTGCTTCCCAACCTTGGGATCGTGGTGAGACCAACATCGATGTCGTGAACAACTGGACAAAGATCAGCGGCAATCACACCTTCAAGTGGGGAGCTGATATCCGCAGGCTGCGCGATGACCTGGTTCAGGCGCAGACGTTTGGTCCACGCGGGCACTTTGTCTTCGGTACCGGCACAACTTCACTCAACGGCGATAAAGCCAGCTCTACTCAGGCAAACAATTTTGCTGCGTTCTTGCTCGATGTTCCCACTTCGGTCGGTCGTGACATCTCCCTCGTTTCGGGTTCGTGGAGAGAGACCGAAGCCTTCTTCTTCGGTCAGGATACCTGGCACGCATCATCTAAGCTGACCATCGATGCTGGATTGCGCTGGGAACTGTATTTGCCTGCTACGCCGAGCCGTCCAGGGCGCTATTCAAATTATGATCCCTCCATCAACCGGCTAGTGATTGCTGGCGTAGATGGAAACCCGCTGAATCTTGGTCGCGAGACTTACTACAAATACTTTGCACCCCGACTCGGTGTAGCCTATCGTCTCAGTGAAGAAACGGTGGTCCGCGCGGGCTTTGGAATCAGCTATGAGCCGTTCACTAACAATCAGTACGCGTTCAACTTCCCTGTAAGGCAAAATCAAGGCACAAATCAAGCTAATAGCTTTGCGTTCCCTTTCTTCGCCAATGGGCAGCTGGGGGATTTTCCAAATGGATTTCCGCCGCCGAGTACGGTTGCGATTGATTCCAGTGGAACTGTCGCACCCAGCAATGGCGATCCTTACAACGTGGTGGACAAGCATTTCCAAGAGCCCTACGTCGAGTCGTACAACTTGTCCATTCAGAGAGCGCTACCTGTCAATTTCGTGATGGATCTCGCATATGTCGGCAATCACGGCGTGAAGATCCCTGTCGCGTACAACTTGAACGCGGCGTTTACTCCTGCAGTAAATCCGGACGGAAGTCTGATGAAGACTACCTGCGCCGTGCAGCCTGAGTGTGCACAGTTTGGGCGCACAGCATCGACGACTTTCCTGTTCAAGCCCACCGTGTCCAACTACAACGCACTCCAGGCCCGTTTTGATAGGAAGTTCAAGAACGGTTTCCTCCTCACTACCTCATACACATGGTCCAAAGCGCTCGCCTACCGTTCCGATATGGGTGCAGATGACGGCGGTCCTGACAACTACCTGGATTTCCAGCGAAACTACACCGTCACCAGTCGGAATCGCGCGCATGTTTTTGTCCAGAGCTACGTCTATGAGCTACCGTTCGGCAAAAACAAGAAATTCCTCAATTCAGGTCCGACGAGCTGGATTCTCGGTGGCTGGGGTGTGAGCGGAGTTTTGACGCGCATGAGCGGCACTCCCTTGCACTTCACGGCGGATGGCAAAGCTCTCAATGCCCCAGGCTCAACGCAGTATCCAAACCAGGTCGCTCCTTTCCACGTGTTAGGTGGAATCGATACCAATTTGTGGTTTGATACTACTGCATTTGTTCAGCCTCAAGGCAATGGTGTACTCGGCAACATGCGCCGGTATCAATTCTCAGGACCAGGCTACTTCAATCTGGACGCTTCCCTGTACCGCAAGTTCCCGGTTCGGGAGCGGATGGGGTTCGAGTTTAGGGCTGAAGCTTTTAGCGTCACAAACACGCCTCACTTCAGCAATCCGAGCACGAGCATCACGTCTTCGACCTACGGTCGCATCACCGGCACTGGCGATCAGAATGGTGCTGTTGGCGACGGTAATCGCGTAATCGAACTGAGCGCGAGGTTCACCTTCTAGAACTCACGACCGAGATGGCAATGAGCTGTCTCGGTCGTTTGCCTTTCGGTTTTGCAAAATGGACGAAGTTGATCCGGATCGCTTCCAAATCTTCCCTCACGTTTCGCTGCTGGGACGAAATAGACTTCAGCCGAGCTGGAGCGGTATCGTTATTGGTTCGGTCGTAGTTTCCGAGGAGGACTGTAGAGGAAATGCCTTCTTTTTCGCGTCGTGATTTTCTAGGCGGACTGGTTGCTGCAGGAGCCGTAGCTGCGCTGCCCAAGCCGGCATTTGCGGCTTTCGAGCCGCTGTATCCGCCGATGGATCTTTCCTATTTTGATACTCCGATTTCCGCAGCTCCGGCGCATATCAAAATCGGCTATGCCGCGATTACCTGGGGTGGCAACGATCGGCAGGCAATTGAGGACATCGCTGCTCTTGGGTATCCGGGCATTCAACTTCGCTCGAACGTTGTGAAGGAGATTCCAAATCCCGACGAAGTCGCCAAGCTGCTGGACGAGCACCATCTCACGTTCGTCGCGCTCTCGAGTGGCAGCATAAATATGGAGTCGCCCGACGAGAAGGCGGAGATTGCGAAGCATAGCGCAAATGCCAAGTACACGCATGATGCGCACGGACTTTATCTGCAGATGATTGACATGCGTCCCAAACGGGAAGCTACTTCCGACGATTACAAGAAGCTTGGCCGCATGCTTACGGAGATCGGCAAGCGTTCGGCCGATCTCGGCGTGAAGCTTGGATATCACAATCATATGGGTTCGCTGGGGCAGAGTCCTGAAGAAATGGATCGCGTGATGGACGCGAGCGATCCACGCTACGTGAAGCTCGAACTCGACATCGCGCATTGTGTACAAGGTGGCGGCGATCCAGTAAAAGCCATTCAGAAGTACAAGGATCGTCTGCTGTTCGTGCACATCAAGGACGTTGAGAGCATCCCGAAAGAGGAATCAAAGCGCGGAAGAGATTACCGTTTTGTCGAGCTCGGGCGCGGACGCGTCGATGTGCCGGCCAGCTTCAAGGCGCTCGAAGACATCAACTTCCGCGGCTGGGCTGTGATTGAGCTCGATGCCGTACCCGATCCGTCGCGTACTCCAAAGGACTCTGCATTGATCAGCAAGAACTATCTTCACGACCATGTGGGAGTCAGCCTATGAACTCCCAATTTCGAGTCGCAGTCATCAACGACGAAATCAGCCAGGATTTTGGGCACGCGGTCGATGTCGCCTCGCGCGAGTTCGGAATGAATTGGATCGAACTACGCGGGATGTGGAACAAGAACATCCTGAAGCTCGATTCGAAAGAGATCGACGAAGCTCGTCAGATTCTTGAAAAAGCGAAGATGCGCGTTACGGATATTGCCAGCCCTGTTTTCAAAGTCGATTGGCCGGGCGCACCGCCATCGAAGGAGCGCGAGCGGCACGACACGTTCAACGCCGACTTCACCTTCAAGCAGCAGGACGAGCTCCTGGAGCGCGCGTTCGAACTGGCCAAGGCCTTCAACACCGATCGCGTACGTATCTTTGATTTCTGGCGGCTTGACGATCAAGCTCCCTACCGCGCCGCGATCGACGACAAAATGCGAGATGCGGCCGACAAAGCTGCGAAGAAAAAGATCATTCTGGTTCTGGAAAACGAATTTGCCTGCAATACGGCTACTGGCGCAGAAGCTGGGCGTCTGCTCTCTGCCGTGAAGGCAAAAAACTTCATGGTCAATTGGGATCCGGGCAATGCTGCGATGCGCGGCGAGAAGGCATTCCCTGACGGGTACAATGCGCTGCCGAAAGACCGTATCGGCCATGTGCATTGCAAAGACATCCAGAACAAGCCGGACGGTTCGGGCAAGCAGTGGGCAGCGATGGGACGCGGGCTCATCGACTGGACCGGGCAGTTCAAGGCACTCAAGCAGCAAGGCTACAAATATGCGATCAGCCTGGAGACGCACTGGCGTGGCGGCGGAACTCCGGAGGAATCCACGCGTCAGAGCTGGGCAGGCATGAAAGAAGAGCTGCAAAAAGCGGGAGCGCTCTCCTAATACGACCGCAAGCGAATTGTTTTTGCACAAGGAGAAGCCGGGTTGCGTTTTAGGGAAGGGCACGGATTCATCCGTGCCGTCATAGAAGGTCCTTTTGTTCCGGCTTTTAGCCGCTGCGGTGGGCCGCCGCGTATGAAGACAGGCGCTAAAGCGCAAAGAAAATGAAGGAGAAAACCATTAGACGGCACGACTGAAGTCGTGCCCTTCCCTAAACCGTCGTGCCTTTCCATAAAACAATGCTTCACGCAGGCTTCACCGGCGGCGGAAACATCACGGAGACTCACATCCGCGCCGCCGCTGCTGCTGGGCTGAAGATCGGCGCCGTCTATGGAACGAATTCGGCGAAGGTCGCGAACTTAGTTCAGAAGTACGGCGGCGAAGCCTATAACGATTTTGATCGATTTCTCACGCACAAGCCGATGGATGTAGTCATGCTTGGCAGTCCGTCGGCGCTGCATTCCGATGAAGGTATTGCCGCCGCGCGGCGCGGCCTGCACGTGCTCACGGAGAAGCCGATTGATGTGACGGTCAAACGGGCCGATGCTCTGATCAAAGCCGCGCGGGCTGGCGGCGTAAAGCTCGGAGTCTTCTTTCAAGATCGCCTCAAGCCCGACATTCTGCGCGCGAAGGACTGGATCAATTCGGGAAATTTCGGTCGTCCCATTTTGGTCGAGGCTGCAGTTAAGTGGTATCGCCCGCCGGAGTACTATTCCGGCTCGAAGTGGCGCGGCACGCTCGCCCTCGACGGCGGCGGAGCACTGATGAATCAGGGCATCCATACGGTCGATCTTTTGATTTATCTGCTCGGCGATATCACGCGCGTGCAATCAGTCACCAAGACAGCTCTTCATCGCATCGAGAGTGAAGACACCTGCGTGGCGACTCTGGAGTTTGCGAATGGAGCGGTCGGGGTGCTGCACGCGACTACTGCGGCTTTTCCCGGCTATCCAAGGCGAGTCGAGATTACAGGAACCGAAGGCACGGTTCGCATTGAGCAGGACCGCATCACCCGTCTCGATCTGCGCAATCCATCCGTTCTCGGGGCTCAGATCGAACCAGCGGACCAGAATGCCAGTGCGAGTTCTCCCGTCGTGAGCGATATTCGCGGGCACCAGCGCATCATCGAGGACTTTTTTCAGGCAATTGAGACCGGCCGCGAACCTGTATGCGACGGAGAAGAAGGTCGGCGAAGTGTTGCAGTTGTCGAAGCGATTTATCAGGCTGCGCGCGTGCGCGATGCCGTGGGGTGTGGTTGATGGTTTTGTGCATGAAGTTGGCTGAGCCCTAGTCCCGTTCTGTTGAGGAGCATTTTTCGGCGTGTCATCCTGAAGCGCTGCTTTTGCGCGAAGGATCTCCCGAGATGTTTCAGGCAGAAATGCACGTATTAGGCTCATCGGCCTGTCAGGTCAGAATTTATAGGTAGAGGAGCCACGTTGCCAGCAACGAAGTCCGAAATATCGCCGGAGATCCTTCGCGCAAAAGAAGCGCTTCAGGATGACAGATATTGGAAAGTTATGTGAATGGAGCAGTCTCGATTGTAAGACGTAGATATCTAGGAGGCACTATGTCAGATTCATCGATTTCGCGGCGTGATTTTATCAAGCACGCTGCCATCGGCACCGCTGCATTCATGCTGTATCCACCTGCGCGTGTGCTTGGCGCCAACGACCGAGTGCGCGTCGGCATGATCGGCGTGGGCGGGCGTGGGAGCGAGCTGCTCAAACAGATTACTGCTGTTCCCAATGTGGAACTCGTCGCCATGGCCGACATCTACACGCGGCGCCGCGATGAAGCCAAAGCCAAGGTTCCAAACATCCAGACTTTCGACGACCATCGCAAGCTCCTCGACCAGAAAGATATCGATGCCGTGATCGTGGCCAGCCCGCTGCACATCCATGCCCGGCACTTTCTCGACGTGATTGCGGCCGGCAAGGACCTCTACACCGAGAAGACGATGACGTGGTCGATCCCGGAGGCGGAAGAGTGCCTGCACGCCGCGAAGAACTCGGACCGCATTGTTCAGCTTGGCCTGCAACACGAGAGCGATGGCTCGCTTGCTGACGCTAAGAAGTGGATCAAAGACGGGATTGTTGGCAAAGTGACGATGGTGGAGTCCTGGATGAGCCGCAACACGCCGCATGGAAAAGGGCAGTGGGTGCGTCCGATTCCGCCTGATTGCAATCAGCAGAATGTGCGCTGGGATGCATTCCTCAATGGACGTCCGTCGCAGCCGTTCGACGCCAACAAATTCATCAACTGGCGCCTCTTCTGGGAGTTCTCCGGCGGGAACATCACCGAGAACATGGTTCACCAGATCTCGTGGATCATGAGCGCGCTCGATCTGCCCGTGCCGAGTGCTGCGACGATGTCGGGCGGCGTGTTCTCAGAGAAAGATGGACGCGAAGTTCCCGACACCATCGCTGTCACCCTCGAATTTCCGCAGGACATCGTGGTGATCTGGCAGTCAACATTCAGCAACAGCCATTACGGCCTTGGCGAACACATCCTCGGCAGCGATGGCACTATCGAGCACGTCTCCGGTGAGCAGAACATGGTCACCGGACGCTCAGAGTCCGCTACGCGCTACTATCCGGAAAAGGTAAACCGTAAAGACGGAGCCGCGCTTACCGGCGAGACTCCTGATCAGAACCACATGCAGAACTGGATCGACTGCGTGCGCTCGCGCAAGCAGCCGAATGCCACGGTGGAGATCGGATATCTGTCGGCTGTTGCTGGACACATGGCCAACCTTGCGTATCGTAACAAGCGGCGCATTACCTGGGATGAGGCCAAGTCGATGACGCCGGATGTGACCTAATCCGGAGTTCCGTTCTATGACGAGCCACGGAGGATTGGAATTCTCCGTGGCGAATACCGTCTTATTATTCCCAAATTGGGAATTAAATTCCCTGGTGCTTCCCTGTTCGGTCTTGTCCTCTTTTGCCGAACGCCCGGTAAGCCCCCGCAAACACGCAGCTTAGGTGCGATTTCCCTAGATTCCCTGCAAGGTTCCCTGCCTCGAAGGAAATTCTGCAGATTTTGGGCAGAAAACAGAGGTTCTTGCCTTGCCGAAAATTTTCCCCCTGTAAATCTCGCTGTTCTTTGGGACGATATTAAAGGAAGGCGGCCACATCATTCGCTGGTTCAGCCTTCGTTCGGTGCCGCTCAGGCAGTTGAATCACCACGGACTGGCTCAATACCAAAGCCATTCCGAGGACTTGCCAGCCACTCAAGCCCTCGCCGGCAAAACTCGCCGCGAGCACACTGGCAAATACCGGTTCGAGACAACTCGTCACGATGGCGCTGGTTGGATCGAGGAGGCGCAGTCCGCCGAGATACAGCGCGAACGGGAGGAGCATCGAGATCATGGCGAATCCAAAAAGGAACAGCCATTCGCGTCCGGAATAATGCTGCGCTGCGACGCGCCATGGAGGATTCACGACTAGCCAGAACACGGTCGAGAAGAGGAGCGCATAAAAGAGCACAAGCCAGCGGGAAAACTGCTTAAGTAGATCAGCGCCGATTACGTTGTAGAAAGAGTAAGAGAAAGCGGCGCCGAGCGCAGCAACAATTCCAATCGTGCTTACCTTTACTTGTGCCTGAGGTCCGGTGAGAGCGACGAGTCCACAGCCCACAAATGCGAGCACCACGGCCACGCTGCGCAGCCATGAAGCCCGCTGGTGTCTCGCCATCACCGTGTAGGCATAAACCCAAACTGGAGCGGTGTACTGCACAGTGATTGCCGTCGCAACGGTGCTCTTGGCGATCGCGTAGTAGTAGAAGAAGTTGGCGCCGCAGAGTCCGAGAACTCCCATCGCTGCGCACTTCCACAGTGTGCTACGGCCGGCTCGCAGCGTTCCCATTCCGGGACCCACAGCCACGATCAGCAAAAGGACGACTACCGCCAACGTCGATCGCGCCTGCGACAGGATCAGCGGATCAATACTGGTTCCGTGCAGCCAGCTTTGTCCGTTGAAGACAACTTTGCCCACCGCCGCCGAAGCTCCGTAGCAGAACGCTGCAGCAGCGATGAGCAGGTAGCCTTCGATTTTTGCGGCGCTAAACCTGGAGCATCTGTTCGAGTCGCTGAGGATCGAAGCCAATCATCACCTGGTCGCCAACAACGATGGTGGGAGTGGAACGGCTCTGATATTTTCCGACCAAATCTCGGACAGCCGAGTAGTCGCGCGAAACGTCTCGTACTTCGAAATCGATTCCTCTCTCCGAGAGGAAGGCCTCAGCAGTGCGGCACGGCGGTCAGCCAGGCTGGCTGAATACTACGACTTTATGTTTTTGCATATATCGTTAGTTTCGCTCCCGGGTTTTGAGTTTGTCTGCAATCATCTTCGATTATCCGTCAGCGGCTCAGTATGGATGAGCACCTTGAAAAGCTCCGGAGCCGCCTGTTTAAAGCGGATCTCCAGCGCGGTTGAAATGTCGTGAACCCGCGCCAGAGAGAGATCGTCGGGAAGAGTGGTGTGGCACGAAAGATAGACGCGATTGCGAACTCTCTTCAGCACGATCTCATGCAGATCAATGATATCGGGGAACTCACGCGAGACGATATCCTTCAGCTTCTTTTCCAGACGAGCATCATGAAACGTGGCACCGCCGGTTTCGATGGTGGCCGAGTCGCTCTCAATGTGGGTGAGGATCGAATCTATTTCGGGAACTTCGCTGCGCATCTCCGATTCGAGCACGGTCACGAAATCATGAGCGTCTTTCAGAGACATACGCTCATCCAGCTCCAGATGCTGCTCGACATGCAGTTTCCCGTTCAGGTCCTGGACGTTCACGTCGTGAACGCTGAGATTGTGCCGCGCAGCTACAGCATGGATGCGATCGAAGATGCTTTCTGCTCCCGTTGCTCGCGGAAGTGTGCGGATCGTGACGTCGGCATCCGGGAGCACGCTATGAACGGCATCGGTCACGGACGCTGCCATGCTCTCGGAATGCTGCAAGGTCGCATTGCGATTGAGCGCAACCTGCACTTCGGCGAAGTATCGATTTCCGGCGCGGCGCACGCGAACCCGATCGACATCCAGAACTCCATGAACTTCGGCAACCGCTCGGACAATTTGTCCACGAACGCCCGTGGGCGCCGCGTCGAGCAGAGCGTCGATCGTCTGCCGCGCCAGCCGCGAGCTCACATAGATAATGACTCCTGCCACGGCCAGGGCGGCGAGCGGATCAGCTATTCGCAGCAAGGGAATGCCCATTCGATGCCCAACCCACACCAGAGCGAGTCCGATTACGACAACACCGCTCGACCAGATGTCGGTGGTGAAGTGCAGCGCATCGGCTTCGAGCGCCTGGCTGTCGTAGCGAACTGCCGTTTTCCCCAGAGCGCGCGATCGCCAGAAGTCCACCGCCATCGAGAGGAAGAGAACACCGAATGCTGCGATTGAGGGCTCGATCGAGACATGATGAAAGAACAGCCTGCGCACTGCCTCGCTGACGATCCAGATGCACGTGACCAGCAGCAGTCCGGTTTCGATGAACGCAGAGAAATTCTCGACTTTTCCGTGGCCATATTGATGATCCGCGTCAGCAGGCTTATCGGAGACGCCTACTGAGAAGAAGGTGATGACTGCGGCTATCAAATCGAGACCGGAATGGGCCGCCTCGGAGATAAGCCCCAAACTGCCTGTAGCAATTCCGACAAAGATTTTCAGGCCGGTGATTCCGACAGCAGCAATCACCGAATTTCGCGCCACTGAGCGCTTTTCCGTGCGAATGCTGTCGGTGCCGGAGATGTAGGAGGTCGCCATCGGGCTTGGTACCTTAATGTTATACGGGTACACCGGGCATAGGCGCAGCATTCGTTTTGCGTGTGCTAGCATCAATTTTCCCTCACATTGGAGGCTTCTTGATTCAGCGTCATTCCGCGTTTTTCTGCGTCCTACTCATTGCCTGCACTTCGTTTGTTGCTGCCCAGAGCGCGCCGGGAGCGGCTCCGGCGAGTCCCGCACGCGGACAAAGCTCGGCGCCCTCGGCCCAGCCGGGTCCTGCACCTGCTGCGCCCACCGCTCCATCGACTGCGGTTGTGCCGGAGAATTCCCCAGTCATCACAATCGACGGTGTCTGTGACGTTTCCCTGAATGGAACTGCGAAAGCTGCACCGTCCACGCGTGCTGCGGGTTCATCGAGCACGGCCGCGAAGTCATCGGCGTCCCACTCTGCGACTACGAAGAGCGCTGCTGCAAGGACATCGACAGCCCATCCTGCAGATTGCAAGACCGAGATTACGAGAGCGGAGTTCGAGAAGCTGCTAAAGGCTGTGGCTCCCAATGCGCCGGCGACGGTGAACCGGCAGATTGCGGCGCGATATGTTCAACTCCTGACTGCTGCGAATAAGGGCGTGGAGATGGGCGTCACCAAGGACCCAGAATATGAAGAGCAACTCGCGATCGCGCGCTTACAGGTCCTGGCCCAGACCGCCGAGCGCAAGATTCAGACCGAAGCCGCGAACGTTAGCGAGGCGGACGAAAAGGCATACTACGATCAGAATCCCTCCGCCTTCGAAGAGGTCACGCTCACTCGCGTCTTTATTCCTCGTAATCCAAGCACAGCGAACAACACCGGCAGCGGCACGACACAGCAGCCTTCGTCCACGCCTGATCCGCAAGCCATAGCTGACGAGGCGCACAAGCAGCTCGTTGCCCGCGACGATCCCGAAAAGGTTGAGAAGACTGCCTACGAGCAGCTCAAGAACACGACCGCGCCGCCGAGTACGAAGTTCGGATCGCGTCGGCGCGGAAGCTTGCCACCTGCGCAGGAATCGAAGATATTCGCGATGAATCCGGGAGATGTCTCCGAGGTTTTTTCTGACTCGATCGGGTACACGATCTACAAGCTCGATGCCAAAAAACAGTTGCCCTTCGATCAGGTAAAGGACGACATCAAGCGACGACTCACGCAGCAGCATCTCGAGGATGCGCGGCAGCAGATAACCGGCGCCAGCAAGGCCGAATACAACGACGCCTACTTCGGTCCGGAAGGCGGACCAGCTCGTCCGGCTGCAGCGAGACCGTCCGCGACTCCGGGTACCGGAGCAGCGTCCGCGAATCCTTCGACCACGACTGAGTCACCCACGCCTAAATAGCTATGGCTTCCAAGAAGCCCGCATTGCTGGTGACAGGCGTCTCCGGAAGTCTCGGACGACGCCTGCTGCCGTTGCTTCGCGAGTTCCATGTCGTTGGGCTCGACATCGCTCCGCCTGAAGAAAGCGCGGGTTCGCTCGAATTTGAAAAAATCGATCTCGGCCAGGAGTCTTCGTGCGGACGCATGGCGGCGATTCTGCGTGAGACGCATGCAATCGGCGTAGTACATCTCGCGTTCGTTCTCGATCCGCTGCGCACGGGCATCCTCGATCGCGATCGCATGTGGCGCATCAACGTTGCCGGAACAGCGCGCGTGCTGGAAGCGATCGCAGAAGCCAATCGCATGGGCGGGAACGTGGAAAAGCTGATCCATCTCAGCAGCGTTTCCGTTTATGGTCCAAATCTCAAACGGGCGGCGCGAGAGAACGACGAACTCAAGGCGCACACTCTCACCTACGCTGTTCACAAAAAAGAAGCTGAACTCGCCGTGCAGGCGCGTGCGCAGGGCCTTGGAGGATGCGACGTTTACATTCTGCGTCCGCATATTTTTGCCGGAGCCACGGTCCACAACTACATGATCGACTGCATTCGCGGCACCGCCTACGGGCCCGGACGCTTGGGCAGAATGCTGGCGCGCAGAAAAAGCAAATTGCCGATCATCCTTCCCATGGGCAAGCAGTTTCTTCAACACAAGCTACAGTTCGCTCACGTAGATGATGTCGCGCGGCTCATTGCATGGCTGCTCGCACGCGCTAAAGCCTCCGATCCGCTGACCATCCTCAACGTCGCAGGCAAAGGCGAATCGCTGACCGTGGCTCAGTGTGCTGAGATCATCGGCACGCCAGTCAAGCGTCTTCCAACCGTGACCATGTGCCGAGCCCTAATCAACACGATGTGGAACATGGGCGTTACATCAATTCCGCCGGATTCATTCCCATATCTCGTAGGCAGCTACACGCTCGACCTCTCAAAGCTGCATGCGCTTCTCGCCGAAGATTACGACCAGGTGATTCGATACACCAACGAAACCGCTCTGGCGGATAGTGCGGTTCCCGCCGCTATGGCAGGCGTCTCTTAGCCGAGTTAAGGTTTAGGAAGTTCCCAAAACTGCACTTAACTGCATGATTCCGCCCTCGAGAGCGCAAATTTTTGCAGTGTTTCCGCAACATCCCTCCGCGAACTAGCGAGCGGCTATTCCATCCCTGCTGAGCCTCGCCAAATGCATTTACATCCCGCCCCGAGTAGCAGTATTGTTAGCGGGCTCGTTTAATAACAAATCCGCTAAGGAGTATCCAAGGTGTTCTTGAAAAAAGGATCTAGTCGCTCTGGCCAGTTTTTGTCGGCTAGCAAAAAAGTTGGTCTGTGTTTGATGTCGCTTGCGCTGTTTAGCTTTTCGGCGTTCGCTGCCGATGACGATGTAGTACCTGACAATTACCTGATGGGTATGCACGTAAAGCATACGAACAATGCTGGTGGATTAAACGGGAAAGGCAACATTCCCACACCCCATGGTTTTCCCTTGGGAGTCGATACTCTCACAAACTTCACTGGTCACTTCGAGTCACAGGGCGTTTACTTCGATGGCAGTGCGCACCACATTTGGGAGTACAGCATGGTCGGCACTGATCCGGCGCAAGGGGGCACCACGGTTTTCAATGCTCCTGTAGTTCCGGTTTCACTCGATCTGCGCAACGGTGACGGTACACCTCGATATGTAAAGGTCGTAAATGGAGTCGTTGTGACCTGCACGGATGGACCAAACGGAACCGCTCCGTCCGATCCGGCCTGCAAGCGGCTCTTCTCCGATGTGACTCCGTTTGTGCAGCCGTTCCTCAATAGTCCCGTCTTCCGGAATGCGATGTACAGCAGCAGCCCGGTGCCGACGCAGATCACCGATGCAGTTCAGCGCGCCGAATTTGGAAATCATGCTCGCGCCGATTGGCACACACTGCTGGCTGCAAGTCTGAAGAGTACGCGAGTGATGACGTTACGCCGTGGGACCTACCAGTTCGTACTAAATTCCGACGGGTCCTGCTGCCGATATGTTCTTGTGGACGCAAATACGTTCGGAGCGAAGCTGTTCCCACCCGCAGCCCCCGACAGCTCCACCGTGATCGGATCCGCGGAGGTTGCACACGACATCACCACCAAAGACATTTCCACATTCTTTTTCCCAAATACGTACCTGTCCACAAATCTCAGCGATCCGCATGCGTGCTGCATCCTTGGCTATCACACTTTTGACGTTGAACAGGGTGACGCGAGCAATGGCAATCAATTGAGGTTCTACGTCGTCAACTATGCCAGCTGGATTAGTCCTGGCCTCTTCAACGGTGGATTCCAGGATGTGACGGCACACAGCCACGAGATCGCAGAATTATTCAACGATCCTTTTGTCGGGTTCGCCAGTCACAATGTGACGCCGTTCTGGCAGAACGACGCGGGACAATGTCAGGACGTACTCGAAACAGGTGATGTGATCGAAGATCTGCCCCGTCCCACGTACCCAGTTACGATTGACGGATTCACCTATCATCCACAGAACGAAGCGTTGCTACCGTGGTTCATGTTCGAAACGAACTCGAGCGCCATCGACAACGCCTACAGCTATCCGGATGAAACTGTGCTCACTCACTTGTCAGATCCGCAGCCGCTAAATTGCGGTCAGCAGTAAACTGCATCAACAACGAGGAGGGTGTCGAAGGCGGCACCCTTTTTCTTCAGTGAACGGTAGTAGCACCAGCAATCAGACCGCGTTGCTTTGTGACTTGGATATCAGCAGAGTGATTTGTTCAGCCAGTCAGAAACCTCGTATTCGTGCCCGCTAGCAAAGCGGCCAATACAGTGCGAGCGGTACACCCAGCAGCATCCAAAAAAGCTTTCTTTCGGAAACAAAGACTCGAAACCGCTGAGATGGCAACCATCGGCAGGCTAGAAGTGTGCGTAGTGCAGTGCCGTTTTGAGCAGCAGATCGGAAGGATTGCCTTTCGCCAGCGGCTCTGCGAACGCCAAAAATCTCTTTCGAGCTTCTTCAATGGGCACACCAAGCATCGCTTCCAACAGTGGTTCTCTGCCTGCGAACAGGTTATACCATTCGTTGCAGGAAATAGCCCAAGACGCTGTTTCCTCGCTGAGCAAGAAACGGAAGAGTCCACAGTCGCGATTGAACTCACGTAGATCTTCTGCTGTTATTTCGAGTTCAAAGCAGGACGGCAGCGGCTCAAGCGGCTCTGTCGCGACCGCGATGCAGGTATGGTATCCCGCATTCTGTAACGCCGGAACCATGGTGGCAATGTCCTCTTCCGTGAAGTGGTTTCCATCTTCAACGGGCACCACCTTCCACTCACGTTTAATTATCCAGTCGGAACGAAAGTGATACTCTTCTTGCTCGTTTGCCAGTGTCATATCAGTGACGAGCTTCTTATATTTCTCGATCTCCCGTGCTCCTGTTATCGGCTTCATGGGTTGTACCGTATGGCGACGGATTTGTAGCCTCCACCCGCTGGCTGGATTTCCAAGGTCGGCCTGCCATCAGAGCTAAAGTTCCGAAGAACTGCCCGGCCTTGCCCATTTGGCAAATCTTTCACCTGAACTCTGCCAAGATTTTGAGATTGGCCCTCCAAAGCCTCGAAATCTTTTGTCGCTTGGGCGAAACCGCCCGGTTTGGAAAAAATCTGTGCGCGGGAACCCCCTTCGTCGACTGCCCCTTGCAGGATATCTTGAACGGTGGCTTTGCCGGCGGTTGCTCCCGCAGCCCCTCCAACTTCGCCCGCTGTCTCCCCAGCTCCTCTTCCGAACCAACCGCTTATTCCGCTCCAGATTCCGCCAATCGCCCGTCCAATGCCTGATCCAAAAGCCCATCCGCCAAGGTATTGCTCACCTAACGGATTAACAGCCCCTTCATCCATGTAGGTTGCATGTCCGCAAACTACTCCACCACACGTGATGTCGCCGGACTGGCCCCATTTAGGAGCGTTGATCCCAGGATTGTTCCCCTTATTGACTGCATTGTAATAGTCTCGGTCGGAAACCGTCGTACACTTCTGTTTTCCATCCTCATCATTCGTGCAGATGACAACGAGATGCCCATCTGGATCGATTGAATTCAGAGGGTTGTTGCGGACATAGCTGTAGAGGTTCAGCTTCTGCGGGTCGCGTTGATCACCATCGTAAAACGGTTCGTCGGGCGACATGAATCTCCCCATCGATGAGCCGTAATACCTAAATCCAAAGTTATCAAGGTTGCTCTCTGCATCCCGCTCCTTATCGGTAAAGTGATGTTCCGTTGCATCCGCGCCGTTGGTTAGCAGTCCATCACCGAAAGGATAGTTGAAATATGTGCCTTCCGACGTGCCGTTGGCATCGGCTTGAACTCGTCGCGACCCAAGAGCATCTGATAACTGGAAGTGGGTCCCCGAACTATTGTAGGTTGCGAGTAGTCGTCCTTCTGCGTAGATATTGCTGTGTATCCACTGGCTTGAGCCATTCAGCTCTGCAGCTTGCTCACCGTTGGGGCCCACGACGTAGCTGCTAATGACGCCTCCTCCAACCTGCACCTTGGCTACACGATGCCCTTCTGCATCATAGACATATTTCGTCGCTCCATCGACTGTGGAGAGCCTGCCTTCACCATCGTAGGTGTACTGGTGTATCCCATCGTTAGTGACATTACCGGCGAGGTCATACTGCCATCCATCGATTCTGTTGTTTGAGCCCGAATAAGACAAAGTCGGCTGTCCAATCGTGCAACTGGTTGTGCCGCTTGCGCTCTGAGTTCTCCTATTTCCAAGCTGATCATATGTCCAGGAGATGTTTATCCCATTGCACGGACCTGCAGTCGAAGTTGCGTAGATCAGCCGATTGAGATCGTCGTATCCCGGCGTGCCAGAAGGACCATAGCTCCATGTTCCTAGAACGCTATCCGACATTCCAGATACGTTTCCATTTGGCATGAAGCTCAGGGTATATGCGTACAGCTCTCCAGGCGAGGAGGAGGGGTCTCGCCCTCCTGCAAGAGATATTTCAGCAGGTCCGCCGAACGAGGGCGAACTAAAATCAGCAGTATCGTGAGTCTCGGCAAAACTGACCCCGTAGTTCGTAGCGGCGCCGGTCTGCTTAGCGGTAATAGTTACAGTCCCTCCACTAGAAGAGACGTTAACGGGCGAATTGCTGTCGCCCGAATAAGCTGAGGCCAAATTGGCAGCGATAGTGGCCGGAGTGTCAGCCATCCCGTAGGCAACTATTTTGGAAAACGCTGGCGATGAACTCACGCTCATTGTCACAGAGCCGGAATCGGAGACGGAGGTCCCGCCCGTCAGAGTCGGACCGGAAGTGCTCGCAGTAAACGATGGCTGCGAGAAATCGGCGGAATCGTAGCTGACAGAAGACGATAGCGAGTAATTTGTATTGCCTCCAAGCTGCCTGCTCGTGAATGAAACGGTCGTGTTCGACGCAGTTGCCGTAACTGGTGCCAACGGATCGTTTGTGAAAGCCGAGGCAAGGCTTGATGCAATTCCACTCGCCGTACTGTTCTGGTTAAAAAGTGCTGATTCGCTGTAGCCGTTGACGGTAACAACCACCGTGCCGGAATCATATACCGTGTTGGTCTGTCCTCCTGTCAGAGTCGATCCGGAAGCTGTCGAGAAAAAGGAACCGTCCGCGCTACTGGTGTATGTATCCAGTGGTACGTTTCCGCTTGTCCCTCCATTCACAGCGGTTAAATAGACAGTGCCGCCGGAGGTCGTCGCAGTGACTGGGGGAAACGTTCCACCATCGCAACTCCCGCTATTTATCCGTTGAGCGAGATCGGACGCAATGCTCGCAGCAGTTGTCGAAGAGCCAGACCAGGTCGAGGTAATGTTACAAACGGGGTTCCCCACCGTAATGACTGTCGAGCCTGAATCGTACGTCACCTCAGAGTCTATTCCGCCCGTCAGGGAAGAACCCGAAGGGGAGACGGGGAATGATGTTCCTGTGAAATATGGGCTGGTCGTTGCACTGGTAACCGAGAGCGGGTAGTTTGTGCCAGATCCTGCTGCTTTCGACGTAAAATAGATCGTTCCTTTTCCTACGTTTTGCACAAATGAGGCAGTCACAGGAGAAGAAGATGCGCCATTGAATTGGTTCGCAAGACCTTTTCCAATTGTTGGTTGCGTATCGGAGCTGCCATACGTATATGTCTCGCTAAAGCCGTTGATTGTTATAGTGACCGTTCCGGTATCGTAATGTGAACCCGACTTCCTTTCTGTTCCAGTAATATCCACTGATCCAGCCGCAGGCTGCGGACCTTGCATTGAGCTCTGCAGAGTGCCGTTAATTGTTACGCTTCCAGTCGCATAGACGTACTTAACTGTACTTTGCTCACCGGGTCCTGAAATCGAAATCGACCCTGTGCCCGGAGTAACGCCTTTCGTCTGCTCAGCGAATTGAATTGTAGTGCTTGCCGATCCTGATGTCGCTGGATCTACAATGGTCCCCTGATCGCTCTCCTGATACAGACGGGTTCTGACATCATAGTCGCGATGAAGAGTAATACTTGTTCCAAGAGTGGCGTCCGTTACGCCGATCGGACTCCATGGCTGAGATGAGTACAACGTGCTTGGATGCAGCGAGTCGGTATTCCAGGTACTCGTCACCTGCCGTAAGTGATTGGCTGCGTCGAATGTATATCCGATCGTGAATGGCGATGGAGCAACGCCATCGCTGGCCGAAGTGACGTTGCCCACATAATCGTACAAGTAAGTGACGGGATACGGTGTAGCGCCGCAATTGAGAGGAGTACATTGCGAGTTGTCTAGCACTCGACCCATCTTGTCATAGCTGAAAACGGCACCTGTAGGATAAGGCCCGGCAGTACTCTCGGATGACTTACGGCCCGCGGTGTATTGGAGCGAAACCCCCATTGCGGATGGCTCCCCATAGTTGTAAGTTACAGTCGGAGTTCCGTCCGAATAATTCTTTTGAACGATGTGGTGCAATGAATCGTACTGCACGCACATCCGAACGCCCCTCGCATCAAGCTTCGACACAAGTTCACCTGCAAATGAATTAGGCGTAGGACAATTGGAATCCGAGTCGTAGAGATAGACAGTACCGTTCGATTCGGGATTGGAAGCGTTAGTCAGCCGCGACAATCCGTCGTAAAGGAATTGACGGGGATTTAATCCTGCCTGGGCAACGTATGTAAGGTTTCCAAGGGCATCATAGGAGTAATTAGTCAAGAAGCCACTGGCCGCCGTATCCAAACCGCAGTCTGAAGGCGTGCCACCCGAGGATGCCACTTCACACACGGCAGTTGTTCGGCCAAGGGCGTCGGTCTGCAAAACGCGAGCGACGCGTTGGGTGCCGTTTCCTTCATCTTGAACTTTTGCAGCCCGCCCAGTGTACGAAGAGAGGGCTGTCGTGCCATCTGGGTTCGTCACCTGAGTGACACGGCCTAACGCATCGTAGGCGTACTCGGTGTATCCCCACGTCGTTTCAATACATCCAGAGATAGAAGGATCGCAGTGCGTTGGGTTATATACCCGCTTGGTCCTGCCCAGAGGGTCGTACGTCGTTTGCTTATACAGCGTACCGTTGGGATCCGATGTCACGAGTTGCAGCACCGGACGACCCAGGGGGTCGAAGTTCGTTTGAGTGGCCAGGGCAGCGCCGGAGTTGTTAATGAGTTCAGTGGTGACGGTGTTGGGAGGGTTATCGGTATCGTGATAATGAGTTTGCGTTTGACCTTGGTCGGGATAGCTCGTCTGAGTGCGCCGCCAGAATGGGTCACCGACGTTGGTTGTGGTATCGATGTAGCTGTATAACGTTTGTTGCAGATTTTCATCGGTGGATGACAGGAGAACGCCACCATTACAATCCCAAGTGAAACTTTGGCTCAAACCAGCCGTAGTAACCTTAGTCGGATATGAGCCATTGCAATCCCCATAAGTGTAGGTCGTTGGAGTCTGTCTAAAATCCGTAGCGGTGTTGACTAAACCGTTTGAGAAGTACGTGAAATTACGCGACAGATAATAGCCGCCGTAAACCCAGTTTTGCACAAGGCCGACATTCCCCTGAGCGTCGTAATTCGAATACTGCGTAATAGAATTCGTGACTGCATTCACGACTCCGCAGGATGAGGGTGCAGGCCCGGCATTAATCTGAATACAGGACGGTCGGGTCTGGATATTGTTACTGAGCGACGCATATGTGATTAGCGTTGACTTTAGCGGATTCACGGTTGGACTCCCACCGGTATTCACGCCAAAATCAAACTCGTTATCTTCGTTTATCAAGTACGGAATGCCAGCTTGGTAGAACGTCTCTGAGAGGGATGGCTGGGATACGCCAGGCAGATAAGTATAGACATCCTTTCGCATTCCAGCTATCGATGCAGGCCCCTCGGGTTTTGTCGAAGTTTCGCAGTTTGTAAAGTTTCCGTTGTAGCAAGTGATCAGCGTCTTTAGCAATGTGCCACTTGTGCGTGATCCTTGATATATCTGCCGTTGAACCTCTAGCGAGTTTGTCTGAGGAACCTGAGTTGTCGGGTCACTCCCGAACGTGTACACCGTATCATTGCCGGCTGGATCGGTGACTACCGTCGTCCATAGCCCTGCGAACTGTGCAGTTTGGGTAAAGTAGTGATTATAAATCCATGTACCATCCGGAGTCTGTTTCGTAAGGGTTGCTGGACTGCCATCTTGACAGTTGATTCCGTTGTTGCCTCCTGAATATGTATATGTAATAGTGGCTCCGGACGGCAGAGTCAACGAATGAATACGTCCGGTGGTCACAGTTGATGGGTATGTCCCGTTTGTTGACTCATATACAATCTGATATGAAGTTTGATCGGGCAAACCTATGGAGGTTACAAGGCTGACGTCCCCGGCGGGATACGAGGTTCCAGTAATGTCGGCAACAGTGGGACACTGGAAATTTGTGTTCAGTGTGAAGGTCGTCAACGTGAAGACAACCGGCTCCGTTACTCCACCGTTCGGACTGGGATAGTAGTAAGTTAAGCTCGATGTGCCGGGGAGTTCCTTGAGAGCCACATTCCCCGTTGTGTCCGTCAATGTCCAAGGGACGCCAGGTTGGTTGCTCGTGGTGGTTGAGATGCTGTTGCCGTTCGGGTCGGTCAGGGTCCCTGCGAGCAGGTCATGCACGTTGCCCGACGGATCAGTAACCACTTCAGACGTTATATTGCCAGACGCAGGATCAACCGATACTGTTAGCTTATAGCCATCTACGAACCCTGTGCCGGTTGTCGGTTGTGCGCAGAAACTGGGGCCGCCTACTAAAATCGACTCTTGAAAGTCATGGGGGGGTATTATCCGAATCAAAGTAAACGAATTCGGAATACCACCAGTAATCTCTGGTGCCACCCGCATCGTCATAACAAGGCGGATCTTGTGGAGTCGAAGTATGCGCGGCATAAGTTACGTTCCCGAATCCACGAATGGACACTCCCCAGCCCTGAGAGCGAAGAATATTAGGATTCCAGTCATTCGGGCCCGTACTGAAAGTGTGAACATCCCTCGGCTGATAAAGGCCGTTATCGTAAGTCACGTTTGCGATGAAGTCTAGTCCTCGTCCCTTTTTTGCAAACAGTGGGAACGCGAAATGGATATTCAGATTCCCTACATTCACTGTGTCAATCTGGTCACGATTAAGAGTCCCAAAGGGCGGCAGGCCGGTACCCGGATCACTTTGGCCGAATGTTAAAGGGGAACCAAGAAGAGCTAGTACCACAACGAGAATGGAGCGAGCTGATCTGCTCATCAAAATATCCACCTTATTTTCGAGATCTAAACTTGCTTCTACGCGGGGGCCGAGGACTGCAACAACTAGCTGGGAAAGATAGGTTGTGCTGTAATGCAATTCCCTAATCGGGAAGTTGCAAAAAATGAGAATACATCAAATTTTGAATCTGTCAACACTGTCTTGTTTAAAAAATCAGTTAGCCGCTGATAGTAGTGTGTCAATACGGGAAATATGTTCACGTGTCAGTCGGCCGGGTACTGTGGAAAACAAGGGCTCGCATGCATACATGTTTTCATTCTTGTAATTCCAAGTTTGGAATAAGGTGTAAGTTGCTGAATTCGTTGCGGGTTCTTGTACTACCTGCGACTTCGCTGGGCCTAGCTGTAGAGCACTAAATTCTTTTCATTTTCCATTTTCGTAATTTTTCACACGATCTGTGGGAAAACCGATCAACTGTGGAAAATTATGGATTTCAATAAGTGGTGTGTTCGCGCCGGCCTTTTCTGGAAGACAGGCGACATGCACCTGCAGGATGTCCTGCACACGGTTGGCATTCGCGCGGTTTGGAACTTCCGCCGAGCACGTTTGATACCAGGGCCCGAAGAGTTTTCCTCAGCTAAATCCGCTGTGAGACAATGCAGCACGTTTGATAGGAAGGAGCACGGAATAATGAGGCCGAAACATTCTTGCACACTGTTAGGGAGCGCCGTCCTTTTAACCAGCCTTACTTTGAGCAGCACGCTTGCAACTGGGCAAAACAATTGGGCAGTGCAAAACACCTTTCACATCGGCGGCGAAGGCGGATGGGATTACGTCACGTTCGATCCAGACACCCATCGTCTTTATGTGCCGCGCAGTACTCATACTCTGGTCATCGATGCCGAATCGGGAAAGACGGTGGGTGACATTCCGGGGCAGAAGCGAAACCATGGCGTTGCCATCGACCACAAAACCGGACGTGGATTCATTACCGATGGCGGCGGCGATGGCGCCGTAGTTATCTTCGACCTCAACACCAATCAGGTCCTCGGCACCATAAAGGCTCAGCCGGATGCAGATGGCATTATTTTAGACCCGGCCAGCGGGCTCGTGCTCCTGGTTTCAGGAGATGGCGGCACGTTGATGTCGCTAAAGCCCGACATCGATCCCAAATCGGGACAGCTCGACCCTCCGATCGACCTTGGCGGTAAGCCTGAATTTCTGGCTGCAGACGGCAAAGGCAAGGTCTATGTCAATTTGGTTAATAAAGGCCAGGTCGCAGTCGTCGATATCAAATCCAGAAAGGTCCTCAATCATTGGTCGGTTGCTCCGGGCGGGAGTCCCGTCGGCATGGCGATGGATACGAACAAGCGCCGCCTGTTCATTGGCTGCCGCAATCCGCAAAAGCTGATCGTCATGGACGCGAATAACGGGAAAGTCCTGGCTGATCTGCCGATCAGCGCCGGAGTGGATGCGACTAAGTTCGACGGATCAGACATCTTCGCGAGCTGCCGTGATGGGAAACTCTACATCGCCAGCGAGACCTCGCGTGGGAAGTTCGAGCTTGCGCAGACCGTGCAAACTCCCGAAGGCGCCAGAACCATGGATGTAGATCGCTCCGAGCATAAGGTGTATCTGCCGACCGCCGAGTTCGAACCGGCGCAAGCGGGATCGCGGCCTCGAGCGAAACCTGATAGCTTCATGATCGTTGTCGTCGGCAGAAGTTAAGCGCGAGCGAACAGACACCGGATTTGTTCGCATGCGCACGCTTCGGTCATGCAGGTTGTTCTAAGGAGGAAGTAGCGTGGCCATCGATGTTCGCGGGATGACCCCGTTGTTGCAGGTCTTCGATATGGCGATGTCGCTCAACTTCTACTGTGATGTGCTTGGGTTCGAAGTGGTCGCGACCGACAGCAACACTGTTGCGCCGAATCACAACTGGGTTTGGCTCCGGCTCGGCGGCGCAGACCTGATGCTGAATACGGCCTACGAGTACGACAGTCGTCCATCAGCGCCCGAGCCTCCCCGCGTCCGCAGTCACGACGATACTTGCCTCTACTTTGGAGCGCCGGATGTAGATGCAGTCTATGAGCACCTGAGCGCGCGCGGCATTAAGGCGAAGAAACCGCAGATCGCCCACTACGGTATGAAGCAACTTTATGTACATGATCCGGATGGATTCAGTTTGTGTTTTCAATGGAAGGCGGAAGTCGCAACCAAGACCTCAGTTTAACTGCAGTGCGTCAGCACCGAGCCCGGTCCGTTTCTTCGCCAGGAGATCTTCCGCGCACACTGGGGATGATGGACTCTCTTTCGATTGTCGTCGTAGTGGCTATCGGTGCAGGCATCTTCTCTGCAGTGGTTCGGACGCGAGGATGCATCGGCTTCCCTGTGAGTGTGCCGCTTGCCAGCGTGTGCGCTGAGGCCTTCACCTCAAATCGCTGCGGGTTCCTTACCGTTCACCTCGAAAAAATTACCGCTCGACGGGACTAGCTGTAACTCTATGTTTAAATAGAACTTGAACCTATAAGATGCAAGAGAGACCCACTCCCCCACAGCCAGTGTCCCGACTTCAACGCGATGCTGCGGCCGCCAAGCGGCGCGTCCGGGAGCTGTTGATGATCGGCAAGGCGCTCGCCTCGACTGATCATCCCGTGATGGCGCACATCGTCCCTATGCGGCGATGCAATCTCTCTTGCGCGTACTGCAACGAGTACGACGACTTCTCCAAGCCGGTGCCAATTGCGGTCATGTACGAGCGCATCGATCGGTTGGCCCAACTTGGGACAACGATCGTAACGATTAGCGGCGGAGAGCCGCTGCTCCATCCCGATTTGGACCTGATCATTGCGCGCATTCGTAAGAACGGCATCATCGCCGGCATGATCACCAATGGGTATCTGCTTACCGCAGAGCGCATTCATCGACTTAATAAGGCTGGACTCGATCACCTGCAGATCTCGATCGATAACGTGATGCCGGATGACATTTCGAAGAAGAGCCTCAAGGTTCTCGACAAGAAGCTGCAGCTCTTGTCCGAACACGCGCTCTTCCATGTGAATATCAATTCCGTTGTCGGCGGCGGCATTCACAATCCGCATGATGCGGTCAAGGTCGGCACGCGCGCGCTGGAGCTTGGTTTCACTTCGACCATTGGCATCATTCACGACGGCAGTGGACAACTAAAGCCGCTGCAGGAAGAAGAGCGCGAAGTCTATCGTTTGATGAAGTCGTTCGAGAAAAAGAATTACTCGCGCTTCAATCATTTCCAGGACGCGATCGCCGAAGGCAGACCGAACACGTGGCGCTGCCGGGCAGGCTCACGGTATCTCTACATCTGCGAGAACGGACTCGTTCACTACTGCTCACAGCAGCGTGGCTTTCCAGCCAAGCCGCTCGCGGAATACACCATCGACGATATTCGGCGAGAGTTCCTGACCGAAAAAGGCTGTGCTCCGCATTGCACTGTCTCCTGCGTACATCAGATCTCCTACATCGACCATTGGCGCGCGCCACAGACGATCTCCTCTATGCCAAATCGGGAACGGATCGATGTAGATGTTCGCGAGCTGGTCAGGATGGAGTAACAGCTTCTGAGCTGCTAAGCTGCTGAGCTTCTGAGCGAAAACCTCACCATCTGACGACGCTTTCGCGTTTCGGCTAGAAGGCGTCGCCGCCGCCGCCACCGAAGCCTCCGCCGGAGAATCCGCCGCCACTAAAGCCGCCGCTGCCGCTGAACCCTGAGTTGCTGTAGCTGGCTCGAGGAGTCGAAACGAATGCTGACGTTGTATCGACCGCCATCGAGTTCAAGCTGTTCACAAATAGCCAGGTGTTGAAGTTAGGTCCGTATGTGCCTTCGTACCACGTAGGCGGATTCTGCACGATTCCCTGAAATGCTTTCGCCCAGCGATGTTCTACGCCGAGCGCCATCGCATATGGCAGGAACTTTTCGAACGTATCAGGCGGCATGCGCTTGAGTCGGTCGGCATCAACGCGGTTCATGAATTCCTGGAACCCGAGAATCTCGATCCGTGTGCGTACGCCTTTCATGCTCCGCGCCGTCATGATGCGGGCAAACAGGATGATGATGATTACAGCAAGCGCGATCGCGCCGAACATCCATAGACCGGATTGAGTGAAATCAACGTGCAGGAAGTATCCGGCGAGAACAAACGGAGCAGCTGTGATCACCGCCCCGAGAATCCAGTAGGCGTGCGCACTCTCGGGATCCAGCGTGTACATGCCTTTTTCCTTCAGCGCTGACATCACATCAGTCTTGATCGGCTGAATCGCTACATAGAAACGATTGCGCAGATCGGCAATGTGCGTTTCTGTTTGTCCTGCCGGAAACAAGTTCTCCATCATCACGCGCTCGAATGGAGCGAGGTCGTTCCACTGGTCTGGCCCTTTGAGCTGCACGAAGATGTAGTCCTTTTTGTGAAAGACGATCATCTGCGCGATTTCCTGCTCGCGAATCTTGATGTATCCGCGGACCGCCAAATCGACAAGGATCGAGGTGATATCGCGCGGATCGGTAGAGTCATCGATCAGCGTTCCCACTTCAGCGGGACTCATGTCCTTCGGTGGTCCATACATCGGTGCGACGGAAACTCCAGCGCTTGGGTCCCGACCTTTGGTCCACCACAGGACGAACATCACGATGAACGCAACAAGGGGAAGAAAAATGATTGGATTGCTGAAGAGGAACCAGAGAGTCCTCGTGAATTCGCTGGGAGACTGCAGTACGCCTTTGGGAATAAACACATCGACCGTGAGTCCGCCTCGGGCAGTCAACGGATCCGAGGTTTCGGCGACTACGTTCGGGCCCTGAATGTCGGTTATCGCCTTATCGTTCGAGTGGTAAACGCCCTGAAATGCCTGGGCTCGCAATTTGCCGTTTGCGTCTTCCGGAAAGCGAACGTATGCCGAGGCCGCATCGATCGCAACCGGCCATCCGTTGCCGGTGATGTTCCAATAGAACTCGTCGTGATCGTCGAAGAACTTCACGGCATTTCGAACGGAGTAGATGATGTGAATGCGCTTGCTCGTGTCGGCTGCGCCGGGAATGTAGATTGTCAACACGCGATATCCACCCTGAGTTTTGCTGCTGTACTTGAGCGGATTTCCTTCTTCGTCGACAACCTTCTGAACTTTCAAAAACAACGAGTAGTTCGAACCCTCCGGTCCGACGTAATCGACGGGGATGTAACGGTGAATACCGTGGAATGTTCCAACAAACACCAGCGTGAGCCGTTCATTCACGTCAGCGGAGCCGTTCTTATGAACGTCGATGTCTGCGCTGAAGTCGGAGATATGCCAACTGCGCTGCTGCGCGTGTATCGGCAGGCAGCAGAGCAGCAGAAGGATCGCCAGATAGGGTGCGCGTTTCAGCGCGTGCTTTTCCGATAGCCGAAAGCGCACGCGCCTTTCATCTCCACTCACGCTAAAACTTAACCACCGGCGTAGCCCGGTCCTCCGGCGTCTCCGTTTGGAAGAATTGACGAGGCGTGAAGTTGAACATTCCCGCAATGATGTTGCTCGGGAAGGTCGCGATTTTCGTGTTCAGATCGCGCACCACAGCGTTGTAATAACGGCGCGAGTTCTGAATCGCGTCTTCTGTTTGCGCCAACTGGTTTTGTAGCGAAGTGAACTGTTCCGACGCCCGGAGCTGCGGGTAATTTTCCGCTACTGCGAGCAGGCCGCGAAGGGCTTGCGTTAGCTGTCCTTCAGCCTGCGCTTTTTCATCTACCGTAGTTGCTGACATCGCTGCCGAGCGATAGCGGGCAATGTTCTCGAATGTGCCCTTTTCGTGCGCGGCGTATCCTTTTACGGTCTCGACCAGATTGGGAATCAGATCGTGACGCCGCTTAAGTTGCACATCGATATCGCTCCAGGCGGAATCTGCGCGGACGCGCAATCCTGCCAGTCCGTTGTACAGAACAATGAGCAAGAAAACGACAACGGCGATCACAATGATCGCGATGATCATGCGTTTGCCTCCGGCTTACACCACGATGAACGTCAATCGCGGTCCTGAAGTTCCATACGAATCTAGTTGGCCGGAAGTTATCACACGCGAGAGTGCGGCGCAATGAATGCCGTGCCGTAGTGATTACTTCTGCAGAAGCCGATTTCGAACCGTTTGTGGACAAAGTGGACTTTCTGGACAAAGTGGACGACATGGACAATATAGAGTGTCCATGTCGTCCACTCCGTCCACAAAGTCCAGGCGTGAGCCAAAGGATTCGGAGCGTGCTCTCATTTTCGGAATGCAACATTAATCAGCAGCTTTTCGCCCGAAACATCGACCACGTTGCAGAAAGACCGTTCACCCTGACGCGTGAAGTCGAGCGAGACACGGCTGTTGCCCACGCGCAGGTTACGAATGCGCAGAAAATCCAGCCAGTCCGGGAGCGTGGGATTCACGACATTCAACTCTTTCCGCGCAGCCGATGGCCGAATACCGAGGACCGAAGTCAACAGCAGGAAAAAAGCTCCTGAAGCCCACGCTTGCGGCGAACACGAGACGGGGTAATGTACAGGCTCGTCGTATTCGTTGCGTTGGACGCCGCAGAAGAGTTCCGGCAGCCGATAGTCGCGGAAGTTGAGCGCTGCTTGATAGAGGGCGGTGAATATCTTCTTCACCTCCTCGCGAAACCCATATAGCGCCATTCCGTGAGCCACGAGCGAGTTATCGTGCGGCCAAACCGAACCGCGATGATAGCTAAGGGGATTAAACACACGCTCGGAAGCCGCGAGCGTTCTCCATCCCCACCCCGATTCCATGTCGTCGCGCATGAACCGCTGGACAATAAGCCGAGCGCGGTCCCGCGAGATTGCACGTGTGAAAAGCAAGTGCCCGGCATTGGATGAAATCACTTCCAGCGGACGCTTGTGCGCGTCGAGTCCCATCGCGTAGAAGTTCTCGCTGTTCAGCCAGAAGCTCTTCTCGATCTTTTTCGCCAACTCCGCTGCAGACTTGCGCAGACGATCGGCACGTTCGGTATCGCCGAACAAGCGCAGTAGCTGCGACATTCGATACTGCGCCTCGTAACAGTAGCCTTGCACTTCTACCAGTGCGATTGGAGGCGCAGCAACGCTGCCATCGCGATGCATGTTCGCATCCCAGGAATCCTTCCAGCCCTGGTTGGTCAGTCCTTTAGGAGAACGGCGCTTGTATTCGACGAAGCCATCCCCATCGAGGTCGCCATAGTTCTCGATCCAGTCGAGCGCGGCGCGGGCGGCAGGAAGCAGATCGATGACAAGACGCTCGTCTCCGGTCCAGTTGAAGGTCTCGCTGAGAAGAATCAGGAATAGCGGAGTTGCATCGATGGAGCCGTAGTACGGCCCGAAAGGCATTTCTCCCGCGCGCGTCATTTCGCCGGTCCGATATTCGTGCGGCATCTTGCCTGGTTCTTCGTCGAGCCAGTCGTTGAAATGCCTGCCTTGATAACGCGCAAGCACGCGGAGCGTCTCTGCCGCAAGCCGCGGATTCAGCAGCAGCGACTGGTAGGCGGCAATCAGAGAGTCGCGGCCGAACATGGTCGCGAACCACGGAATTCCGGCGGCGACGATGTGCTGTTCCCCATTTGGGATTTGCAGCGCGTGAAAGTCCGCGATGCACGTGCGCAGCGCCTGATCGAAGATGTCGTTGCTGCTCTCGAAGCTGGTCGATTCCTGCTCCCAGCGATAATACGCATCGCGCCGCTCGCGAAAGCCCTGCACGACTGTCTTCGTCATCGGACGCGCGCTCTCGTCGCCGACGCGGCAGCTTACCGTGTTCAAGAGCTCGCGGAATTGCGATGCCGGAACCTTCAGCTTCCAGCGCGCAACATTGTTCTCGATCTCATCCGGAGGAGTTTGGAAACGGACGACGGTCTCGCGGGCAACATTGTCGAGTCCCCGATAGTAGAAGACGAGAGTGTTGTCGCGGAGAATGGGCTTGTAATACTTTCCGCATTTGTGCCGCGCGCATCCGCGCACTTGGAAAACATCAACGAAATCCGCTTCAAACGCAATCTCGACCAACAATTCGGCGTCCGACTGATTGAAGTTCGAAAAGGTGATCGAGTCGTAAAGCAACTGCGAAGCCAGCAATTGCTGGCGGCGAATGTGGATTGTGTTTTCAGGTAAATCGAACGAGTTGATCTGCGACAGAGAGCCGGTGGTCAGCTCGATCTTCGAGGCAAACGTCTTCTCTTCACTCGATGAGAGTACGACTGTGCGATTCCCCCCAACTCTCAGTTCCAACTTGCTCAGGAATCGCGTGTCATCGTGAAAGAATCCCACATCGGGAGCCCCGGGCGGCACGATGTCTCCCGAGACGGTCGTCGAGAGAAACGTCTTCCCATCGATCAGGGTAAGGTTATTGACCTTCCTCGGCTCGTGAACAAGAAACCCGAGCTGTGGCTCGGGATACGGACATCCGACCTCCTGAAGTTCATCAGGAGGTATCTGAATCAGCGTGCTCATGCTGCTGTGGCTCCCGGCTCGACAATCACGGACAGCGTATCGGCAGGGGCAAGTTCAATGGTCTCGCCCACGCCGTCGATCGATTCATAGAGTTCAAGGTACCGTCTCGTCATCACCTCAACCGAAAAGTGCTCGCGCGCATATTGGTGGATAAGGAGCGGCGAGATGGAAAGATCACGCACGCGCGCGACCATCTCCTCCACCGTGTCGCAGACAAAGCCGGAAACGCCGTCGCGCACTATTTCGGGAACGGATCCGCGCCGGAAAGCCAGCACCGGAGTTCCGCACGCCATAGCCTCGATCATGACCAGCCCGAACGGCTCGTTCCACTCAATAGGAAAGAGCATTGCCATCGAGTTCCCGAGAAGCTCATTCTTGGCCGCCAGATCCGCTTCCCCGACGTATTCGATAAAGCGGCCGTCCAGGTGGGGCTTAATCTGCGATTCGAAGTAGCTCTTGTACAGCGGCTGCACTTCCCCCGCGATCTTCAAGGGAATGCCGGTCTTTTTGGCGACTTCAATCGCAAGATGAGGTCCCTTCACCGGAGCAAGACGGCCAATGAAGCTCAGGTATGGCTGCTTCTCTTCCTGGAACTTGTAGTCGGAGATTTCGATTCCGTGGTGGATCGCAGTGCGCCGGGGCATATGCTCGAGCGAGCACTGGAATTCACTGATGGCAACGTAATACACGTCAGGGAAGTGCGCGTAAAAGTCACTCAACGCCTGCTCATGCGGATGATGAACCGTGTAAACGAAGGGCAAATCGACAAATCGTGAGCTTGCCAATCCGGGCGCATTGTTTAAGTGAATGATGTCGCAATCGCGAGCTGCGTCGGCGATAGCCCAGGTGGTGTGATTAACGTCCTTCAAATTGCCGAAGATTTCACCTTCAAGGGGCCACTCGGAGTGGGGATACAAAGACTTGATTTCGACGTCGGCAGTCGAATCCCCGTTCGTATAAAGGACTACATCAATTCCCTTCTGCTTAAGGCCCTCAGCCAAATGGCCGATAAACAGCTCTGTTCCGCCGTATCGGCGCGGGGGAACCGTGATAAATGGGGGAGCGATCAGGGCAATTCTCATTCTTCTCCTTTAAGTGTTGGTAAACGCGAGAGTTGTGGAGGTCTTTTGCCGGGATCGAGCAATGCAAGCTAAATGCAAACTAATAGGATGCCAGTGCCTCTGGCCCACGTTGGCGCACCAGGACAGGGCAGATCATTGGTTCAGCAACTGAGAGAAGCGGCCCCAAATCAGCCAATCTGTCCGCATCACTGATCCGCCTACCCTCCCCCTCCCCCTCCCTGGCCGTTCGTTGAGCAAAGGTGTTCAATCTAATGGACTTTAGCCTTCCAGTGCCGGATAAATTGCCATTTTGAGCCACAATATCTTGTGATTGCTGGTCTGTGATCAGCACATATGGTGATTCCCGCTTCTGTTTGTCGCTGCAGGCGACTTCCCCGCAGCGCAGACGAGGCGATCTGCAGACCGTAAAGCAGCATGCCGGCACGCTTGCTGTCCAATGTTTTGTCCGCGAGGCCGCGGCAGACATTCATGGCCGCCGCACGGATGGCGTCGTCGTCACTCAGAGGCGGTACCTGACAAGCCGTCGGCTTGGCCGCCTCAGTGCGCTTGCGCTTACGTCCCTCCGGCGTTCGGCTGTGGAAGTAGCAAAAAGGCTGACCCTTCAGCGCTGGAGAGCCACAGCCACTGCCGTCATCCCGAGTGAACTGACACCGTGGCGCGTTCAGCGCCGCAAGCTGCTTCCGCTCAATATTCTGAATTTCGCCACCCATGCTAACTTTCTCCATTTATTCGCCTACATTAAATCCGACCACGTTCGAGCATCAAAGTCAATACTTGATCCGTCGCTCGTTGTGGAAAACTGTGACCAGTCCCGGAAAGGTTTTGATAGGAAGAAGAGGATTGAAATCGGACTGTTCGGCTGGCGATTCGATCTATCAGTTAGTTGATTGCGTCTGGATCGATCCATTCCGGCGGCAGGTCTCCTGCCATGTCGATACCCGCCGTAGTTGCGTTCCGGAAATAACAAGTCCAGATCGGGCCGGCTCCTCCAAATCAGCCCACCACGGCCGGAACCGACACTTGCGATCCAGCTCTCGCCTTCTCGACTGCGGCTTCAAACTGCGCGGCACGGACTTCGCTGGTGTGTTCTGCGAGGACTCTCTGCTGAGCGGCTTCGCCGATGCGGCGGAGTTCAGAATCGGGCAGGGCAAGGTACCGGATTACGTCGGAGGAGTCCACCGGCAGCAGAATCTCTCGTCCGGGGATGAAGAACGAATCGAGTCCGGGCCAGTTGTCGGAGACGATTGTCGCACTGCATGCTGCGGCTTCGAAGAGTCGCACGGAAGGCGAGTAGCCGGCGATCACCATCTCGCGGCGCGTTACGTTCAACGTGAGCCGCGCGGAGGAATAGAAGCGCGCGTGCCAGCGCGGATTTAAATGAACGATGCGCCGCACGTTCTTCGGCCAGCGAATGTCTTTCGGATACTGCGGGCCGGCGACGATGAATTTCTTTTCGGGAAGCTGCTCTGCCGGCTTAACCAGTAGCTCCTCGAGCTTTGCCTGACGATCGGGAGCGTACGTTCCCATGTAACTCAAATCGCAAGCGAATCGTTTGTTCACGCCGAAGCGCCGGTACTCGCGTGGATCGAACGAGCAGTAGAGAGGGACAGCCGCTCGTGCTCCAAAACGGGACTCGATTTCGTGCAGCATCGGTCCGCCGGTAAAGCTGAAATATACGTCGAAGCCGCTGACCTGTTTTGCGTCGAGATATTCCGTTTTCCCATTTTGGCGCAGGCCGGCAATGGTGATTGGCGTATCGATGTCGTAGAAGGCCTTTACGGCGACGCCGCTATCGAGCAGTTCGTCGATCGCGCGAATGCCATCGGGAAAGTACGATCCGACAAGCCCAACCTCGGCGTTGGCGAGTTCTCGTCTGGCTTCGGCCACGATCTCCTGCCAATCCTCGTACAGGCGCAGCTTGCAGTAAGGAGGCTCGGGAAGATCGCGGTTCGAGGCGTACCACTCGACATTCTTCTCGTAGAAGGTGATGTCGTGTCCGCGCCGATGCAGTGCTTCGAACAGGGCGCGAAAGGTAGTCGCGTGACCGTTTCCCCATGCAGACGTGATCGACAGTCCGAATACGACGATCTTCATGGCTACGCCACCGCACTCTGGCGGGTGGTTGCATGCTTCAGCAGCTCAGAGACTTGCTCAGCACGTTGAGCATAGGTGTGATCGCGCAGAGCGCGGCGCCGCATTGCTTCGCCGATTTCGCGCGCCTGTTCCGCAGTTGTGTTGCGCAGCAAGGAAACGATCTCTTCCGCCGAGCACGCCACGAGAATCTCTTTGCCGGGCTCAAAGAAGGTATCGATGCCCGTCCATGCGTCGGTAATCAGACAAGCTGCAGCTCCCGCCGCTTCGAAGACGCGCGTTGGCGGCGAGAAGCCGACGTTTGCCATCGAGTCGCGATTCAGGTTCAGCACCATGCGTGCAGAACAGTTCACGCGATTGTGGGCGCCGGTTCCCACGTGGCCGATCAAGCGCACATTGCCCGGCAACTGCTTTCCTCCCCAGCCTTCTCCGCCCAAAATGAAACGCAGATCGGGAGCAAGTTCGGCGGCACGAAGGAAAAACTGCTCGACGCGACGCTCCCGATCGGGGAGGCGATTGGCGACGAGCACCAGATCGCATTCGTAAGCAACGTCCTTTGCGACCGGATGGTGGGTGTCTGGATCAAGGGCGTTGTAAATGGGATGGCAATTGCGCGCGCCAAGCTTCAGGTAATGCTCGACGACCGGCGGACCGCCGCCGTACGTGAAGATGAAATCGTATTCGGGAATCAGTTCCCGAAACGGGTCTGCGGGATTATTCTCGACCCGCGCCAGCGTGGCCGGGGCATCGACATCCCAGAAAGCACGCAGGGCATCAGTTTCGATGTCGCGCGCCACAGCGAATTCCAGTTCGGCATCGTCCGCCCCGACGCCGCTGTGCTTGATGATTAGATCGGCTCCGGCTGCCCGCGAGAACATCTCCGGCAGATCGCCCGGAGTGGAATAGACGACGCTTTCGACGTAGCTGTAGTCGCCCGGATCGCGATTCTGCTGGCGGCGATACACATCCGGCTCGGCGAAGGTGATGCTGTGCCCGAGACGAGCCAGATTGCGGTAAATGCCGCGATAGTACGTCGCCGCTCCGTTCCAGTACGAAGAAGTAATACTGGAACCAAAGACGAATATCTTCATCGGCTCATTTCCTCGAAGATGCCGATCAACTGCTCGGCGCGATGCATGCAGGTGTGGTGCTTGAGAATCGTCTCGCGCCCGCTCTCGCCGAGCTGCCGCCGAGCTCGGTCGTCCTTGAGCAGATGCTCGATCTCGCTGCGCATGGCTTCGCCATTCGGAACACAGAGATAATCCTGCCCGGGTCGGAAGAGGTTCTCAGCATCGCTCCAGGGTGCGCAGAGCAACGGCGCGCCGCACGATAGAGCTTCGAAGACGCGGATGGTCGGAATCCCGCTCAGTCCATTCGCATACTGCCGGCGAGGCACATGGAGCGAAAGCGCACTCTCGCTATACGCTTGCGGAGCTTTCAAATTAGGCAGATACCCGCGATATTCGATGCCGGCAGCCTCCAATTTCTCTAGTGCCTTTTCGGGATAGCGAACACCGTACACGATGATCTTGCGACCGGTTAGAGCTGCTGCCGGTTGGACGAGAAATTCCATCAGCTCATGTGTGCGCTCTTCATCGCCCCAATTGCCTATCCAGAGCACATCGGCATTTTGCGGCGTTGCGAGTGGACGGAAGACCTGCTCATCGGCTGCTTCATGGAAGGTCCAGGCCCGGGGAATGCCGAAGCCGTCGGCGTAAATACGCCGGATCGCCTCGCCAAAGGCGAGGACTCCATCTATTTTGTGCAGATGAAAGCGCAGGATTTCGCCGGCGCGTGTGTAGGCCCGATGGTGGGTGTCGTGGAAGAGCGCGCGAAACCCAAACTTTTCCTTCAAAGCAAGAACCTGGTTGACCACCCAGGGCTCATTCCACTCGTGAATCAAGACGAGATCGACATCCTGGAGCTGCTCTTCGAGGAACGGATCGAAGGTGTCGTCGTTCTGGTAGAAGTGGATGTCCAGTTCCGGATAGGTTCGGCGGAAATCGTCCACCGCCTCAATGGCCGTCTCTCCCTCATGCTTCATCAGGTTGCTGAGCGACCATGCTCCCAGCTCCTCGTACGAACGCACTTCGTGTCCGAGCCGAATCAGTGCGCGCGAGAGGCCACGCAAAAAGTGGGCGTTGCCATGATTCCAGTCTGAGACCAGGGAATGCGCAAAGATTCGGATTCGCAGTTTGCCGCTCATGCCGTCGCAACCTCCACGGCAACCAGGGATCGATAGAGCTTCAGATACTCCTCCGCCATGATTTCTGAGTTGTACTTGGTGCGGGCGCGTTCAAACGCACGATCGGAGTATTCGCCCAGCCGAGAGGAGTTAGATGCAAGTTCACGGATTGTGAGTAGCAGGTTCTGTGGATTATTCCGCTCGAAATAGAGCGCCGCGTCGCCCCAGACCTCGCGCAGGCTGGGAATGTCATTGGCAATCAGGGCGCAGCGAGAAAGGGCGGCTTCCAGCGGAGCCAATCCGAAGGGCTCGTACCGGGAGGTCGCGATGTACATGGCAGCCCGGGAAAATAGCTGCCGCAATTGCGATTCGGTCTGCGGTCCCTTCATCTTGAGGTTCGGGAACTGTCCAGCCGATTGGGCGGAAGCAACTGCTCCTGTCGGGCTTTGTTCGGAGCCAACGAGAATGGTGTCCAGCGGCAGATCGCTTTGGAGCAGAAGGGTGGCCTGTTTGCCCGCGTCCCAGAGCCGCCCGACGGAGATCGCGAACGATTCCTTCGCTTCGTAAGGCATAAACAGCCGCGGGTCGCGCCCGTTATAAACGACGGCTTTCTCTCGCGGCTCGCCGTAGTGGCGCCGCACTTCACCGAGCATCCACTCGGTGGGTGCGACTACGATGTCGGCCCCGGCAAGTCCACGAACTACGTTTTCCCGATACGTGCGAATCCATTCGCTATCCGGAGGCTCCGCGCCATGTACCGCGACCCACCAACTGACTACGTCGCTATGAGCGACGACGATCCGCGGCAAATCGCAGTCAATGCTGCCGTAATAGAACTGGTTGAAATGCAGAACATCAGGCTTGCTTTCCGCAACGATGTCTTTCAGGAGAGCCGCAGACTCCTCAAGATCGCTTTGCGCATCTTGCATCCATTCCAGCCGGAACGCGGTTGGATGCAGAGAAACATCGCTCAAGCCTTCCAGCCACTCAGTCTGACTTGAGGTCGGGATCTCGCCGAAGCTGACCAGCGTTACTCGGATCCCCTTGCGCGACAACTGCGTCACCAGTTCGCGGGTGTAGGTCCACACGCCGCCGATGGTGTCGGCAGTCATCAATACGTGCATTCGAGGTCCTCGATGGCCGCAGGCTGTTGTTCCTGAATGTCGCTGTAGCCCTTGTCCTTGAATAGAGAAGTATAGAAGTGGTGTGCGCGCTCCCAGGCGTTGTCGTCGGGCGCCTGGCCGAAGGTCTGCACGTAGAGCGGGCTTCCCGGGAAAGGAAACATCGGCACTGGCTCGCTGACCCAAACTCCGTGGGCTTTGAGATTTTCCTGCCAGCGGCGGATCTCAGCTATATCGTCCTTCTCGGTCAGGATGAGATTCGCTTGCACCCAGGGAATTCGCTGGCGCGCGTAGATCAGCAGTTCGCCGATCCGTTGCGTGTCGATGCGGCAGTTCTTGTTCAGCTCTTCGCGTCCTTCTTCCGTAATCGACTCAATCCCGCACTCCATGGAAATGCAGTGCGCGCGGCCGAGCAGGTCGAGCGTTTGCTCGTTCCAGAGATCGATGCGCGTCTGAAAGCCGATATTCAACGGTCGCTCGGCGATCGCTTCGAGCAGGCGCAGCACGTTTTTACCCACGCCGAAGATTTCGTCGATGAAGTAGATGTAATCGACTCCGCGCGCGATCAGCGCGTCGATTTCCGAGAGTAGAGCTTCGACGCTGCGCTCGCGGAATTTGTTGCGGAACAGTGTCTTGTTGCAGAAGGTGCAGGCCCACGGACATCCGCGCGCAAACTCGAGTTCGGCGCCGTGTCCTTCGCCGCTGAACACGTGATGACGGTGTCGATGCAGCTCGACAGGATAGTTATGGAAGTCGAGCGCGCCGAGCGCCTTCATATCTGTGACGCCGAGCTGAGCGCTGATGTGCTCGCCTTTGTCGTCGCGCCAGCAGCAGCCGGCGATGTCCTGCCACGGCTTGGTTCCCAGTTGCGGAATCGTCTGGTCGGGTTCGCCGCGCAGAGCGACTTCGCAGCCGGTTTTTCGCATTGTTGCGGCAGGCGTTGCTGACGGATGCGGCCCAATCGAAACCTGCGTTCCCCAACCTCGCAGCGCTCGGAACCACTCTTGTGGAACGCGAAGCTCGGGCGGCGGACAACGCCAAAAGAGGTATGAAGGAGCCGTTGGAAGCACGAGGAAGTCTGGATTGAAGTCGCGAATTTTTGGCGCTACATCGGAAGTGCTCAAATTCTCAACCTGAGCATCGACCAGCAGAGCTTCATCTCCGGCCTGCTGTACCTGCTGATACGCAAAGAGGAGTTCCAACGGATAATGCGGATCGGTACAGCCGAAGTACGTCGATCCCGTAAAGTTCCAATTCGGGTTTATAAACGCGTACTTCATTACGCTGTCCTCTCCAGCAGTCCCAAGCTTGCGGCCAGCGGCGCTTCCACTTCGCGAGCTGCCGGAGCCTCGCCGAAGATCTCCGGATGCTCGCGCCAGAAGGTATAAATCGCGAGCAGCGTCTCGCGCACGGAAGCCCTCGGCGCCCATCCCGTGTGCTGTGCCAGCTTGGAATAGTCGCTCACGTAAATAAGCTGGTCGCCGGGACGCCGTCGCTCATGCGAATAACGCAAGCGCTTGCCTGTCATCGCAGAAATCTGATCGATCAACTCGACAAGAGAAACTGTGTTCTCCGGTCCGCCGCCAACGTTGTAGATCTGGCCGGCTGTCTTGTGCAGGCAGAGGCGCGCAGCGTCGAACGCGCGCACAAGATCCCCGACATAAAGCACGTCGCGCACCTGGCGTCCATCGCCGTAGATCACGAGCGGAGCGCCACGCAAAGTCGTGTACAAAAAATGCGCGACCCAGCCCTGATCTTCATTCCCATATTGCATCTCGCCGGCGATGCACGACATGCGGAAGACCACCGTGGGCAAACCATACATGCGGGCGTATTCGTGAACGTACTGATCGGCGGCCCCTTTTGAACATCCGTACGGAGAATGGAAGTCGAGCGGCTGATCTTCCGAGACGGCTTGCCGCTTTGCGTATGCGTAACGGCTCACAGTGCTCGTCAGCGGCTCATCGAGCATCTCGCCATAGACTTTGTTGGTAGAGGTAAACAGAACGAACGGGCGATTGCCTGACAATCGCGCGGCTTCGAGAACATTGAACGTTCCAATGCAGTTGGTTTCGAAATCGCTGCGTGGATCTGTGACCGAAGTGGTAACGGCAACCTGCGCCGCGAAGTGATAAATCTCGCTAGCATCGCGGGCTGCGCGTTGAACAGCGCTGGAATCGCGAACGTCTCCAACTGTCACGCGCAATCTGCCGGACTTGCCTGCGGCCTTCTTGAGCTGCTCCAGGTTGTGCTGCACGCCCTTGCGTGAGAGATTGTCGAAGATATGGACGCGAGCCTCTGTATCGGTTAATAAGTGACGCGCCAGGTTCGCGCCGATGAATCCTGCTCCGCCAAAGATCAGCGCTGACCGGTTTTCGTCTCGATTTACCATTAGCCTCTGTTCCCTTTTTGGTTCTCGGCGTTAAGCCGTGAGTCCAAATGTCTGCAACTCCGCGACCATGTTCTCCGCCTTGTCTTCTGCGCTCTGCTCGCGCAGCCATTCCACTAATTCCGCAATCCCTTGATCGAAATTGACCTTCGGTTCGTACCCGAGCAACTCGCGCGCCTTGCTGATGTCGCCAAAGCAGTGGCGAATATCGCCCGCGCGGTACTTGCCGGTGATCTCGCATGGCAGGTCGATTTCGAGCGCGCGCGAGAGGGAATCCGCAACTTCCTGGATGGAAATTGGCATTCCCGAGCCGATGTTCAGTGCGTGCCCGTTCGCCTTGTCAGAATTCATCGCCAGCAGATTGGCTGCGACTACGTCGTGTACGCTGACAAAATCGCGCATCTGGCGGCCGTCTTCGAAGACCAGCGGCGCGCGCCGGTTCAACAGGCGCGAAGCAAAGATCGCTGCTACGCCGGTGTATGGATTCGACAGAGCCTGCCGCGTGCCGTAGATGTTGAAATAGCGCAGGGCGACAACCGGCAGATCGTACGTGCGGCCGTAGAGCAGGCAAATTTCTTCCTGATCTTTCTTCGAGAGCGCATACACCGAAGTACATTGCAGCGGCTTAGCTTCCGTGGTCGGGACCGGAGTGAGTTCAGCGCCGCACTTCGGGCACAGCACTTCCCATCGCCTGGTCAACAACTGGTCGGAGCCGCGCGGACCGGGTGCAACGTCTCCGCAATTCGCGCAGAGATATTGGCCTTCGCCGTAGATGGACATGGACGAGGCCAGCACCAGCTTCTCAATCTGATTTTTGTTGTCGAGCAGCGCCTGCAACATGATCGCGGTGCCCTGGGTGTTGGCCGACATGTAGTCGGCGATCTGATACATCGACTGCCCAACGCCGACAGCAGCAGCCAGATGAAAGATCACATCGACGTTCTCGATCGCGCGCCGCACCGCAGCGGTGTCGCGCATGTCGCCGGCCATGAGCTCCACATCGGGAGAGAGATAGTCCGGCGCTCCGTTGCCGTGTACCTGCCGCGAGAGACTGTCGAAGACGCGGACGTCGTGTCCGGCCTCAAGCAGGGCATCCGCCAAGTGCGAACCTACGAATCCAGCACCGCCCGTGATCAGAATTTTCTTAGCGCTCATTTCGCTCCAATTCCTTATCTGGTTACCGGCTCGGACGCGTACGCTGCGTCGGCCCTGCGCTCCTGCTTCGTCGGCGCATATCGCGCCACTGCCCACTCCGCGAACCCTGCGAAGGTGTTTGGATCCTTAGGTGGACTGGTGTAATGCGGGGCAACGCCCAGATGCTCCGGCGTGAAGCAGAGCGTCATGGTTACTTCAAACTCTTCGAGCGCGCCCATCTGCCGATCAAACCAGGCTTCGGCGTTCTCGCGATAGCTGTCGGCCCAGCTCACACCGGTGCGGAGATAGCGAACTCCTAACCGCCGCAGCCACTCAACGGCTGAATCCAGCCGGTGATCTTCGTAGTGGAACCACTGGCAAATGCCAAGTCCCTCGGGAAAATGTTCAGCCGCCATCTTTGGTGTGCCGTCCTCGCGCAGGAGACCCATGTAGTAATGGCGGTAATACGCGCTACCTTCCGCCTCTTTGTGGCGAGTCGTCGCAGTCCAGGACGCTGGCAGATCGTAGAGGCTGTACCAGTGAATGCGATCGACGCGTCCTCGCAGAAGCTCGGCCATGCGTTGGAGCCCGAAGAGTTGTACCTCTTCTGCGCCGAACGACGAGGCGCCGACTTCGGAGACCCAAATCGGCAGCTTTGTAACGGCACGGATCTCATCCAGCTTCGCGGGCCACTCGTTTACATTCCAGTGGTTCCAGTCGAGAGGAAAGCCGTGAAGCGCGACGACATCGACGGCATTCAAGACACCATGCGATCCCATCAACTCGATGAAGTGTGGATCGATAGGAGAAATTCCGCCGAGCACAATCGGCAGGTCCGGATTCACACGACGGATGGCTTTCGCAGCCGTGATTGCCATCTCGGCGAACATCTTCCAGTCGGTGTCGATCTTGAAGTCCCAGTGGGAAAGATTGTTCGGCTCATTCCAGAGCATTACCGCTTCAACCATGAGTCCTCGTCCCTGTCGAATGTGCTACAGCGTTCCTGAAAGTTCTAAATCGAAGATGTACTTGCCGTCGCGCTGCACGCGCCGCGGCTCGCACACGTAAGTTTCAGCCTCGGGATGAGCTACGATCTCCAGCCCCGAGCTGCGCAGCATGCCTTCGACGGCGCCGCGATTGGGGATCCACCAGTTGGTCGGATCGCCCGCGTAGCTGTGCTCGATAAAGTACATGCAAGGGAAATCCGGGTCTTTGAACGGGTGCATGTCCCAGAACTGGTAATCCTCGCTCCACTGCCTGTCTTCCTGCGAGCCCCGCATCATGCTCTGGAAGAACAGCTTCCCTCCGACTTTCTTAATGATCTTGTCCAAGGCGTACAACGGGTAGCGCAGATGGTAGAAGACGCCGAGGAAGAGCACATAGTCGAACTGGCCCTCGATCTGATCCACGTCATAAACAGAGCGCTTCTCGAACTCGATACGGAGGCCAAGGGTCTCGGCGGCAAAACGCGCCTGGTTTAGATAGCGATCATCGACATCCACTCCCAGCACGCGGCCAGCCCCTCTCTTCTTGAGAGCGATCGAGTAAAAGCCCCCGTTGCAGCCGATATCCAGCACCGAGGCGCCCCGTAAATCCTCAGGGAAAGCTTTAGAGATGTGCTTCCACTTGACGTTGGGAAAGTCGCCCAGGAAGTGGTTGGGAGCCGTCCAGACGCCGTTGATGTTGATGTTATGAAACCAGTCGCCGAGCGAGCTGATGCGGCGCGCTAGCTCCGACGCGGCGCTCTCGTCCCAAATGCTTCCGTTCTGCTGGATTTCGCTGGATTCTGCTTCTGGCTGGATGTCGATAACGAGCTGGCGGTTCTCGTCTGCCTGCACCGCTTGTCCTCCCGCTGCTGCGAAGCCTCCACGAAGTGCCGGATCTGACTTGTTAGCGGATGTTGGGATCAATTTGCTGCCTGCGCTTGCAAAGCCGGAACGAACGCCGACTACCCGGAACAGCAACCAACAAAGGGGATTAGAGGAAAAGGAACTTACCTTGGATGCCTCAGGAGAGCGTCAACCCGCGCCATGATCTTCATACGAACGAACAAATTCTCTCAGGATTCACGCCAGCCGGAACCGCGCCTGCAACAAATTTTATGCAGGAGTGGCATTGGGAACGTTTTCCAACTGCTTTTTACGCTCGTATTCACGCAGACGGCGGTACAGCGTAGTTTTCCCGATTCCGAGCATTTGCGCCGCCAACAACTTGTCCCCCTTTGCTTCAGCCACTGCATTAAGAATGGCGTGCCGTTCGACCTCGGCGATAGGAACTACGCGGCCTATGCGCCGGAGAGGCTCCTCGCGGGAAAAATGAGGAGGATTCAGACGTGCGCTGATCTGGGTCGGAAAATCGATCGGCTCAAGCATGTTCCCGCTGCTGAGAGCGACCGCGCGCTCGACGAAGTTCTCGAGTTCACGAACGTTCCCGGGCCAGGAATAGCTCTTCAGAAGACGTAGGGCGTCCCGGGAGATCTCCTTCCGCGGCTGACCGCTGGTTTTTGCGATGCGGTCAAGAAAGGTATCGATCAGATCCTCAACATCGTCCAGGCGGTCGCGGAGTGGAGGGAGCTTGAGGGTGACGACGTTCAGGCGGAAGTAGAGGTCCTTGCGAAAGCGGCCCTCACGAACTTCTTCCTCCAGCTTCCGGTTCGTGGCGGCGATCACTCGGACGTCGATGCGAATGCGCCGCGTACTTCCTACCGGACGAATCTCCTTCTCCTGAAGTGCCCTGAGGAGCTTGGCTTGAAGTTCCAGAGGTAGCTCCCCGATCTCGTCGAGGAAGACGGTTCCACCTTCGGCGATTTTGAGCAGGCCGTCTTTGGAGCGCTCCGCTCCGGTGAATGCGCCACGTTCATGGCCGAAGAGTTCGCTTTCCATGAGCGTCGGAACCAGAGTGCCGCAGTCAACCGGCACAAACGGACGGGCATGGCGAGGTCCGCTGTAATGGATCGCTCGCGCAACCAGCTCCTTTCCAGTGCCGCTCTCGCCCAGGATCAGTACGGGGTGAATGTTGCCGGCTACTTTGCCGATGAGCTTGTAAAGTTTCATCATCGCGGGAGTCTTGCCCACAATGCCGTAGGCGCCTTCTGCGTCCGGCGACTCACGCATGACCGTGTGCTGGCCTGCCTCGATTCGATACGCTTCCATTGCGCGCTCGATTGTATGCCGCAAGGTCAGTCTGTCCAATGGCTTCGGCAGATATTCGAAAGCTCCGAGCCTGGCTGCCTGCACCGCCATGCCATAGCTCGGGTCATCGGCGATCATGACGACCTGGGTTTCCGGATACCAATAGTGGATATGGCGAAGAAGCTCCAGGTCTTGAGCTCCAGGCAGCGCCTGGCTGAGAAGAAGAATATCGACCAGCCCCGATTCAAGCGCGTCCATGACTGTGTCGGAATCGGAGGCATCGCGGATTGTGAGCCCCAGGCCGCCGAGGAGATCCCTACAGACTTCGACAGTAGAAGGATCCGCATCCGCCACCAGAAGATCGCAGGGATTGAGAGAGCCTAGAGAAGAGGCTGAGAGCGGCCCATCAGCCATGGGCGGCCCCGCACAAGCAGCGACAAGGCGGATTGGACTGCCGATTCAAACCCACCTTCCATGCAGAGCGAGGTCCAAATCGTTTGCGCTAAGTCATTCAAAACGCAATTCAAAATGGTCAGTTAGGCCGTGCAATCTGGCCATTCTGGGAAAGTCGAGCGCGGTCCGAGGTCCTATTTAGCAGGCAATCTGTTTTTTCCCCGATAGATAGAGCTGAAAAGACGAAATTCCCAAAATGAATCAAATGGCCAAATCGGGAACACTCATCCCGAAGCGTAGGCCCCACCCCTAGGGGAAGTCTCGCAATCTGGCGTCGGTACCGTTCGCGGGTAAGCGAATGTGTGAGCGATACTATCCGTCCGCACGGCAGCCGTCACTGGCGAAGCTCTGTTGAGCAAAAGGTATAATCAAAGATTCCCCTCTGCCTTCTGAACCTTCCTGAGTGCGGCGGGAATAGGTCTTCTCCGGATGTCGAACGAGAGCATCGTGGTGCGCGGGGCCCGCGTCCACAACCTGAAAAATATTGATTTCGAGATTCCGCACAATACCCTCACGGTAGTCACAGGCGTTTCGGGCTCCGGCAAGTCTTCATTGGCTTTCGACACCATCTACGCCGAGGGACAGCGCCGGTACGTGGAGTCACTTTCCGCCTACGCGCGTCAGTTTCTGGAACGGATCGAGAAGCCGGACGTCGATCTGATCGACGGCATCTCGCCCGCAATTGCCATCCGGCAGAAGAACACGACGCGCAACCCGCGTTCCACGGTAGCCACCGCCACTGAAATCTATGACTACCTGCGACTCCTCTTTGCGCGTGTGGGAAAGACGTTCTGCATCAAGTGCGGTACCGAAGTAAAGAAAGATACGGTCGATGAGGTCTTTGCCGGGTTGAGCGAGCTGCCGGAGGGTACACGGTTTAACGTGCTATTTCCCGTGCTTCCGACAACGCCGCAGACGTCGTCCGACAAGAAAGCCAAACGCGGACGCGCGAAAGCTCCGGCAAAGACAAACGCCGCCCTTACCGATCAACTCAAAGATCGGCTTGGCGAGCTGCGCCGGCGAGGGTTCAATCGCCTATACCAGAATGGGAAGATCTTCGAATTCTCGACGCCTGAATCCTTGCTCGAACTCAACTTCGCCGAACCTGTTTTCGTGCTGGTGGATCGCATCGTATTTGCGCCTGACCAGCGCGCGCGCATCGTTGATGCGCTGGAGATCGGCTATCGCGAATCGGGCGAGGCCATCTTCGAAATCGTTCCGCGCGATGAGAGTCCGCGCCGCCAGCTTCGGTTCTCGCAGCGCTTCGAATGCAAGAGCTGCGGATGCAAGTACGAAGAACCCGAGCCGCGTCTTTTCTCGTTTAACAATCCGTATGGCGCCTGCCAACGCTGCCAGGGATTCGGCAATACCATCGACTTCGATCTCAATTTGGTCATTCCCAATCCTCTGCTCACATTGAACGACGGCGCGATCGAGCCGTGGACTAAGCCCAAATATCGCGTCTTCCAGACGGAACTGAAGCGGTTTGCGAAAACTCACGGCATTCCGCTTGATGTCGCATGGTGCGATTTAGAAGAAGATCAGCGTCTTCTTGTTCTGCATGGCGAAGGCAAGTTTCCTGGCATCACTGGCTTTTTCTCATTACTGGAACGCAAGAAATACAAGCTCCACGTCCGGGTATTTCTCAGCCGCTACCGCGGGTACGCGACCTGCCAGGATTGCCAGGGACAGCGTCTGCGCGCGGAAGCCCGCAACGTGAGGATCGAAGGCAAGAACATCTGCGATGTGACTGCGATGACGGTTGAGCAGGCAGCGCGCTTCATGGCTGATTTGCAGCTCGCGCCGCATGAGCTGGAGATCGCCGAGAAGATTCTGGAAGAAATTCGTGACCGGCTCGGATTCCTGAACAGCGTCGGCCTCGAATATCTCACGCTCGATCGCACCGCTTCAACGCTCTCAGGCGGCGAATCACAGCGCATTCAGCTTGCGACCTCGCTAGGCTCGCGTCTGGTAGGCGCGCTATATGTTCTGGATGAGCCATCGATTGGTCTGCATAGCCGCGACACCGACCGGCTGGTGCGAATCCTGCACGAGCTGCGCGACTTGGGAAATACCATTTTGGTAGTCGAGCACGATCCTGAGGTGATGGCTGCCTCGGATCGCATCGTCGATCTCGGACCAGGAGCCGGCGAGCTTGGTGGAAAGATCATCGCGGCGGGAACGTATGGCGAGATTTCGCGCAATACACAATCGCTTACCGGCCGCTATCTCAGCCACAATCTTGCGATTCCCATTCCCTCGTCGCGGCGCAAGTCTTCAGGCGAACTGCGCCTGATTGGCGCGCGCGCGAACAATCTGAAGAACATCAACGTGACCATTCCCTTGGGAATGCTAGTGGCAATCACCGGGGTTTCCGGTTCGGGAAAATCGACTCTCGTACACGATGTTCTCTACAAGGCCACGGCTGCCGTAACTGGCAGTACCGATGCGGGAAGCGCCGCCGGACTCTTTCAGCGGCTCGAAGGCGGCGAGCTGATCAAGGAGGTAATCCTCGTCGATCAGTCGCCAATCGGCCGGACTCCACGCTCGAATCCCGTGACCTACATTAAGGCGTTCGACGCAATCCGGGAACTCTTCGCATCTCTTCCGGAAGCACAGAAGCGCGGCTACAGCGCAGGACATTTCTCGTTCAACGTTCCCGGCGGACGCTGCGAAGCCTGTCAGGGCGATGGCACTGTCACGGTCGAAATGCAGTTTCTCGCCGACGTCGAACTCACATGCGAAGAATGCCGCGGAACACGCTACAAGCCTTCGCTGCTAGAGATCCGTTACAAGGGGAGAAACATCCACGATGTTCTGAACCTCACGGTGAAAGAGTCATTACAGTTTTTCTCCGGCGTGCCGAAGATCACCGACAAGCTTCGTGTTCTCGAAGAAGTAGGCCTCGGCTACCTGCGTCTGGGGCAATCCGCCACGACGCTGAGTGGAGGCGAGGCTCAGCGCATGAAGCTGGCGGCGCACCTGACTCCGCGCGCTGGGGATGGACGCGGCAATCGAGAGGAAGAATCCGAAAATGGCTCGAGATCGCGGCGGTCTGCTGCCCGCCGGACGCTTTACATCTTCGATGAACCGACGACTGGCCTGCACTTCGACGATGTCAGCAAGCTGCTGGCTGCTTTTCGTCGGTTGATCGAAGCCGGTGGCTCTTTAATCGTGATCGAGCATAATCTAGATGTAATCAAAGCAGCCGACTGGGTGATCGATCTTGGCCCTGAAGGCGGCGCACGGGGCGGAGAGATCGTCGCGACGGGCACGCCTGAGGCGATTGCGCGCAACAAGAAGTCGCACACCGGTCAGTGGCTTTCGCGTGTTTTGTCGAAAAATGGGAACTCGTCTTTCAACGGCGATGCGCTTTTGCAGTAAACGACTCGTCTCTGCGTTGCTGTGCGCTCTGGTTGTGTCCGGGTTTTCTCAAGACACAGGACGAGCTGTTCGCCATCGTTCTGTCGCTGTCACGGAAGATTCTGCTTCGAGCCTTCTCGATCAAGCCGAAACCTTGCTCAGCAAAGGCGATGCTGCCGGCGCGCAGCCCCTTTTGGAACAAGCCACCCAGAAAAATCCGAAAAGCTATCAAGCCTGGTATGACCTCGGCTACGCCGAACAGGCACTAAACGAGCGCGAACAGGCCATTGCCGCGTACCGCAAGTCGCTTGACATCAACCCAAAGGTCTTCGAAGCGAATCTCAATCTGGGAATCGTGCTGGCTGGCGCGGGTCAAAGAGAAGAAGCCGTCAAATATGTGAAGGCCGCGACCGAGCTTCAACCGGCGAGTCATCCTGAGCGAAGCAAAGAACACGCATGGCTCGCGCTCGGCCAGATCCTTTTATCGAGTGATTCAGCAGGGGCTGAACAAGCGTTGCTGAGCGCGTCTAAGCTGGCGCCGAGCGATCCACAACCGCATCTGCTGCTCGGTGAGCTGTATGAGAACTCCGGCAAGCTCGACCAGGCCAAAACCCAATATCAGCAAAGTCTCAGCGCAACGGATGCTCAGCAACGTGCGCACGCACTACGAGGACTCGTAAACATTGCCGTCGCATCGAAGCAGTATGCGGAAGCGGAAGCTAATGTGCGGCAGTACCTCGCGACCACTCCGAACGACTCTCAAGCTCATCTGTTGCTCGGACGCCTTCTCGCCGCTCAAGGCAAGAACGACGAAGCTCTTCACGAGCTAGACGCAGCCGGTAACCAGAATGATCCCGCCGTGCTGCGCGAAAAAGCCGAACTCTTGAGCGCCGTCCATCGCGAGGGGGACGCAATTCCCATTTACAAACTGCTCGTCAGCAATAGCAGTAACGACGCACAGCTTCGCTACGAGTACGGGCTCGCGCTCATGCATGACCATCAGTGGGCTCCCGCTGAGGAGCAACTGTTGGCCGCCGTGAAATTGAATCCCAATCTTGCTCCTGCTTATGGCGATCTTGCAGTGGTTGCGTCTGAGAACCAGCAGTACGACCTCACCTTGAAGGCATTAGAGATTCGCACTAAGCTGCTGGGCGATAATCCGGGCACTTTCTTCTTGCGCGCAACGGCTCTGGATCATTTGCGGCGTTTCCCTGAAGCCACGGAAAACTACCGGCAGTTTCTCGCGGTAGCGAACGGAAAGTATCCTGACGAGGAATGGAAGGCGCGGCATCGGTTGATCGCGATTGAGAAACTGAAATGAAGCTGGGTATCGTCATGGCTGCGTGCGTGCTGTCGGCCTGGTCGTTTGCCGATAAGCCGGGCACAACGCCCGAACAACAAGAGGCCGCGAAGATCGAACAACTGAAGCAGAAGATCGAGCACGACTCAGAACGGGAAATCTGCTACAACTCCGCCGAACTAGTGCGCGATCTTGTTGAGCAGTTCAACAACCAGATGAACGCTGGAGAGCTCCAGCCCGCACAGCAGACGCTCAACGACATAGGTACCTATGCTGACAAAGCGCGCGACGCCGCAAAGAAAAGCCACCACAAGCTGAAGCAGGCGGAGCTCACCCTCCATAAATCCGCGCGGCGACTTTCCGACATCGCGCAGGCGCTCTCGGTTGAAGATCGAGACGCGATCGAGAAGGTGGTCAAGAAGATCGAAGCCGCCGACGACGACATTCTGAATCAGGTCTTCAAGAATTGAGGCCCTCTATGCGCATTCGTTCAATAGCGTTTCTGGCCGCAGTTGTTGTGAGTTATGCCCCGCTCTGGTCGCAAATTCACGATCGCGATCCGCTCACCGAAGCGGAAGTCGATCAGCTCCGCGAGACTGCGATTGAGCCGGAGAAGCGACTCAAGTTGATGGTTGAATTCACAAAAGCGCGCATGGCATCGCTCGAGCAGATCCGCACCGATCCTAAAGCCAAGGACCGCGGCAAGCGCATGCACGACCTGCTGGAAGACATCTCCACACTGGTCGATGAAATTGACGACAACGTCGATGACTACAACGAGCGCAGCGCCGACCTCCGCAAACCGCTCAAACAGATCGTGGAGATGGATAGCGACTTCCAGACAAAGCTGCACGAATTGAAGAACGCCGAGAACGATCCCAAGAACATCGACGAAGCTTCCGACTACAAGTTTGCCCTCGACGACGCGATTGAATCAGTCGATCAAAGCGCCACGACGAACCGTAAGCTGCTCGATGAGCAGAATGTGAAGTTCGCGAAGAAGAAGAAATAATAGGTGCGGAGCAACGTGGAGCCGGCCGCCCTTGGCCAGGTTTGTGAGTCACGATTTCGTGATCGTGAACGATGGTCAGTACCGTTCGCGGTAGCGAACGGGTCATTCAAGACCTGAGCATGAGCACCCATCCACTACCGCGGATGGTACCGACATGCACCCTGTGTAATCGCGAAATCAGGAAATCATGAGCTTTCAAATACCACTGCGCGCCGCAGGAATCCTCGTTTGGCGCCTCATGCTAAATTCGACAGTAGGTGATCCCCAAGCTGAAGGAAATTTTCTTTGAGGCATACCGCGAGCTTCGTCCGCGCGCGCCTTATCCTGAATTTCACGTCGAGTTCTTCCCGTTTTCGAATATCAACAACACTATTCGCCTGCGAGAGGGCAGAGTACTGGTGCGCATTTCCGATCTTCTCTCCGGAGCGCCGGAAGACGTGCTGCACGCAATCGCGCATATCCTCCTGGCGAAGCTGTACCGCAAAGAAATTGAAAGCCGCCACGCCACGCGGTATCGGCGCTACTTAGGCCGCCGCGATGTCTCCCGCAACGCTCATCTGGTTCGCCAGGAGCGCGGCCGTAAAGTGCTGCTCACGGCTGAAGGCCGCTACTACAACCTGGAGGCGATCTTCGACGATCTGAACCTGCGCTTCTTTCATGGACTGTTAGCGCGCCCGCTTATGACCTGGAGCCGCCATGTCTCCCGCCAGAGTCTCGGCCACTACGACCCTGCACACAACACGATCGTCATCAGCCGCATCTTCGACCGTCCCAACATGCCGCGCTATGCCATCGAGTATCTCGTCTATCACGAAATGCTTCATCTGAAGCACCCGGTCAAGCTGAACGGAAGCCGTCGCTGTGTTCACCCCAAAGCCTTCCAGGAGGAAGAAAAGCTCTTTCCTGAATTGGACCGGGCGAAGGCGTTGCTGAAAAGGTTATAAGCGCTAGCTCATTTATACTCGCCAACAATGCTCAAGGAGACTCTGGCTTCCGGCTGCGCGCTGATCGACTCGACTCTCGACCGTCTCCTTCCGCGCGAGACGCAGATGCCTGCGTCGATCCACAGAGCCATGCGGCATAGCGTCTTTGCCGGCGGCAAGCGGCTGCGCCCGGTGCTGTGCATGGAAGCGGCGCGAATGGTGCAGCGCGAAAATCCCGCAGGAGCTTTGCCCGAGGGAGTGGAAGAATTGGGCAGCGCGCTGGAAATGCTGCACACTTATTCGCTCATCCACGACGATCTGCCGGCGCTCGACAACGACGACCTGCGACGGGGAAAGCCGACCTGCCATGTCGTTTTCGGTGAAGCCATTGCAATTCTGGCCGGCGATGCACTGCAAACGTATGCCTACGAAGTCTTGAGCAAATTGCGGTGCCCGGCCGAAGCCCGCATTCACATTGTGGAGGAGATCGCTCGCGCCACTGGCACGGTGGATGGAATGATCGGAGGCCAGGTACTCGATCTCGAAGCAGAAAACAGTAAACCAGACGCAAGCGTTGTCGAATATATTCATCTTTCAAAGACTGGTGCTCTGATCACCGCCAGCTTAGTTACTGGTGGAATCTTCGCGGGCGGAACGAACGCGGAAGTCGAACGGTTGCGCAGCTTCGGGCGCGCCGTCGGGCTTGCGTTTCAGATTGTCGATGACGTACTCGACGTCACTCAATCATCCGAGCAACTTGGCAAGACCGCCGGAAAAGATACAGCTTCTGAGAAGGCCACCTATCCCGCCGTCTACGGCATAGACGAATCCCTGCGTCGGGCCGACGCTCTTATCGCCTCCGGCTGCACGGCGCTTGATTCCTTTGGCCCGCGCGCAGAGACTTTGAAAGAGCTCGCGCACTTTCTCGTCGAACGAAAGAGTTAGCTTCGCAGCTTCGTGGCTGCGCAGCTTCGCAGCTCTGTCTTAGAATGAATAGCGATGTAAGGCGATGGAGTTCGCCTGAACCGCCGCGCCAACGGCTGATGACTCCTACCATCTCACTTCCAGCCTCGCTGGACGGGTGGAAGTCTCGAGGGCAGCGAACTTCATGCGAGCATATCTGTGGGTTTCTCTCGGCGCCATAATCGGCGCGAACCTTCGTTATTTTGTAAGCCGGCTTGCGGCGAAAATAGTCTCAGCCAACTTTCCGTACGGCACGCTCTTCATTAACGTCACAGGTAGTTTCATTCTGGGACTGTTCATGATCTGGACAACCGAGCGGGTGTTTGCTGATCCCAAGTGGCGATGGCTGATCGCGATCGGCTTCTGCGGCGCGTACACCACCTTCTCGAGTTACGCGTTTGAAACTATTGCTTATTTCGAGCAGGGCCACTGGAGTCTTCTCGCCCTCAACATTCTGAGCAACAACGTTCTTTGTCTTGCAGCCGTGATCGCCGGGGCGGCGTTAGCGCGGGGAATCTGAATGGCTTCAGTTACAATCTCGCCCGTGGCCGTTCAAGTCACCATTTACCTCAACGAAGGCGATGAGTATCAGCGTCGTCCTGCGCACCTGCAGATTCTCAATTATCTGCGGCAGGAAAACATCGCCAACGCGGTGGTTGTCCACGCAGTCGCAGGATTCATCGGCCGCAGCCGGGTTAAGACGAGCACGTTGGTGGACGCCGGTGGCAAGCTCCCGCTGGTCGTGCTTTTTGTCGATCAGGACGAGCACGTGGCACGTGTGTTGCCGAAGCTGAAGGAGATGGCCGGTTCGCGGTTGATCGTCAGAGAAAATGTTGTGGTCGAATCCGGGAGCCTGGCCTAGTTCATGTCCGCCGCCAAGCCGCAGCAATCCATTCAGCTCGACATTCTCGCTATTGCCGCTCACCGAGATGACGTTGAGCAAACGTGCGGTGGAACGCTGCTGAAGGCGGCCCAGAGAGGGCAGCGCACCGGCATTCTGGATCTCACTCGCGGCGAGATGGGGACGCGCGGCACTGCCGAAGATCGCGAACGTGAGGCGACGGAAGCTGCGCGGCTTCTGTGCGTCAGTTGGCGCGAAGCGCTCGACATCCCGGACGGTCGGGTCGAAAACACATGGGTGAATCGGCTCAAGATCGCGCAAGTGATCCGCCGGACGAAACCTCGCGTCGTAATCCTCCCATATTGGGAAGGGCGTCATCCTGACCATTACACGTGCGCAACTGTGGGATATGAGGCTTGCTTTCTTGCCGGATTGAAAAAGCTCGAAATCCGGCGCAAGCTCCGCGAAGAAGACGTGGAAGTCTTAAACATCGAAGATCTACCTCCACATCGCCCTTTCAAAATCGTGTATGCAACTCTCTATCACCATGTGCGGCCGACATTTGTGGTGGATATCTCAGAACAATTTGAAACGCGCTTGGCTGCGCTGATGGCTTACAAGTCTCAGTTTTCCGATCAGGAGGAAGGGAGCGGCATTTTCCCTGTGCAGGCAGAAATACGTGATCGCATTCATTCGATGGCGCGATTTTATGGAATGCTCGCCGGAGTTAAATATGCCGAGCCGTTCCTGCAGAAGGAAGTCGGACTCGTAGAAGATCTGCTCAGCATTCCGGTGCAGAGCATTTAATGGCAGCTCTGAGAGATGATTCCAAGGCGCTCGGGATCAGCGCTGCAGACCTTCCTGCCGAGCAGCGATGACTCGCGCCAATCCGGAACGTGCGGCGGTATTGCGATGGTCGAGCCGCAGCACGATTGAATATTCGTAGCGCGCAAGGGCGTAGTCGCCCGAACCTGCCGCAGCATCAGCTTTGCGCAGCAAATCGGGAATATCGGAGCGGCTAAAGCCTTCTACCCTCGCGTTCTGCTCTTCTTCGAGTCGCTGCTGCCGCATGGCCCGGCGATTCTGCTTCGTAGGCTGAGCATCACTGGAATCCCCGGGGTTGTTGTCGGCACTTTCGTCTGTTTTCGGTTCGAGGGCAGACGTTGCGGGTGCTTGAGAAGGAGCTTGCGCTACCGTTGGCGCTGCAACCTGAGTTTTAAACGGATCGGCTGAAGCAGATGTCGGCGCCAGAGCAGATGAAGCGCTCACCTGAACTGGTGCGGGCGCGGCGGTGCTGGAGGCGTCGGATTTCGGCTCCGGCTTTTGTTCCACAGGATTTGCTGCAGGGATGGAAACTGGTGCTGAATTTATCGCCGAACTACTGGGAGCGTCCGATGTGATCGTCGTTCCCGTCTCGGGTTGCGCATCTGTCGGGGCTGCCGAAGCTGTGGAGTCTGCGGCATGCGCGATCGGAACTGGAATGCTTTGCGGCATGTCGCTGGCCGTATGGGCCGTCTTGTAACCGTAGGCAACTGCCTTCTGCAGCGGAGGTGGGAGCGTGCCCGTTTTCTTTTTTACCTGATATCCCCAGCCGGCGACCCCGCCAAGAGCTGCGAGCAGCAGAAGCATGAAAACCATTGCTCCCCGTTCCGATCGGGGCTGCTTCTGCGTTCCGTGAGTTTTGGTCGCAGCAAGAGATCGCGTGGTGATTGGATTTGAAACCGGCTGAACCGTTTGCGGAATTAGGTGGGTTTGGGCAGTGGTGCCGAGTGTCACCGCTTGTGTGCGCAAGGCATCGCGCAGCTCCTCGCAGCTCTGGTACCTATCCTGCGGCTTCTTCGCCATCGCCTTGCGGATGATCGCGTCAAGTCCCGCGGGAAGCGCTGGATTGATCACCGATGGGGGCGTCGCATCTTCGTGAATCAGTTTGTAGAGAACCGATGGTATATCGCCCTTAAACGGCTTCTCACGCGTGAAGAGTTCATAGAACACTGTTCCCAAACTGAAAATATCGGAGCGCTGGTCGAGCTTATTTCCTTTTGCCTGCTCCGGCGCCATATAGGTCGGAGTGCCTACGACCATGCCTGTCTGCGTGAGGGAAGAGTCGCCGAGCTTGGCGATACCGAAGTCCAGAACTTTGACCATGCCGTCAGCCGTGAGCATGAAGTTCGCCGGCTTTAGGTCGCGGTGGATGACGCCGTGCGAATGCGCGAAGCCGACCGCATTGCAGATTTGCTCCGCATACGACAGCAGCGTAAGCAACGGCGGGAGCTCGTGGCTTGTGAGCAACGCAGCGAGAGTCTTGCCCTCGACAAACTGCATGCTCAGATAAACGAAATCTTTTTCTTCACCGACATCGTAGATGGTGATGATGTTGGGATGATCGAGGCATCCCGCTGCCTTGGCCTCCAGTTTGAGACGTTCGACCAGTTCGCTGCGATTGGCAAAGTTCTGCTGGATGGAGATGGTCTTCAGCGCGACCGTGCGTCCGATCACCTGGTCGTGCGCCTTATAGACGACGCCCATTGCGCCGCGTCCTAATTCAGAAAGAATCTGGTAACGACTGGCTCCTGATGTCGCAGGCGCAGGAGTCGGGATAGGAGCAGGAATCTGTGGCACGGCTTGGAACTGTCCGGTCTTGCGCACGTGCGCGTAAGTCGATTCATCGGTCCAGAGCAGCTCGTACATCGCTTCCGTAAAGCCGCGCTCTCCCGCCGCATGTGCCGGTTTCGGATTGAACGCGAACCCAGGGATGTCCTTCGCCGCTCCGTATAGCTCTTCGCTCACCAAAATCTGCGCCGAATCCTGATCAATGAGCACGCTGCCGAGGCGGAGAACTGTCGTGTCCGGCGCAGTGCTCTGAGCTATTCCATGGACGATTGCTGCCGCTACGGCTTGTCCGGAAGGTGCAGGTCTCTGTAACGTGAGCAACCTGACCTGCAGAGCTTTTGCTGCGGCCAGAGCATTTAGCGAATTCCCGAAATGGATTGCAACTGTGTTGCCGGAGTGAGGCGAGATCCTTCCATGAGATTCGCTAGCGACATTACGGACCAGATCGGAGATTTGTACGTCGGCTTCCCACTCGAGCTCGCGAAGCTTTTCTTGCGGACCGCGATATTCCCAAATTCGGGCACAAAGCGCGGCCACACAGGGTGAGGCCTGGTCATTGGGCACCGCATCTTCTTTCTGGGTCCCGACGGGCTCGATTCGCATAGTGTCCATAACAGTCGTATGGGAGAAATGTCTTTGGTTACTTCCTATCGACACATTCCCAACAGAATGTTACGGGCTAACTCTTATAAGACAGTGGTTACTTTAGTTTTTCGACACCTCGATGGTATCGGCCTATCCTAGGCCCATCGTTCTCCCCGGAAAGCGCTTATTTCACAATGAGTTCGCGAATCTCTATTTTCTCCCCTACGGCCATACGTGTGTCGGATTGGCCCGGAATCGCCAGTTTCATTTTGGGCTTCGCCCTATGCCTCGCCTCGACCTCGGCCCTCGCCTCCAATACTCATGCCACCGCCATCGAGTTGTTTGACACGCCGAACGGCGCTGCCTACGTGCAGATTGCGGGCGTGATGATGAACGGGAAGAGCGACGTTCGCATTTGCGAGGGAATGCCGAAGTTCGATAAGCGCGCTTATGAGTTGATGACCAAGACCCAGCTTACGGCGGCAACATCCTTGGAGCGCACCGCGGACGGCACGCTGATGCTCAGCTTGAATTCCAAGCCCGTATGCATCGTGCCGAACAACGTAAAGTTCAACGGCAACTCAGAGTTGACGCCGGCGGAAGCTGCCGAACAGGCATTGGTGCAAGGAACTGTCGTTTCATCTTCAGTCCAGGGAATTGGAATCGCGCCGCTCAAGCCCGGTGTAAAGCTGGTATTTGTCGCAGCTCCGGATAACGAACTGGCAGAATTTCTACTCGCAGAGCGAAGGAACTCGGTCGAAGGCTGGCAATCGTTCATCGCCCAGTTTGGCTCCTCACCGCGTGTCGCCGAAGCCAAGAACGCGATGGCGATGATCTACGAGCAAGCTGCCGAGGCTTCGCTCGTGGCATACAGAAGATCAGTTGCAGCGCGGAATCCCGATTTGGGAGCGCTGAAGCTGAGCCGCGAGCAGGCAGCAGCGGCCGACCAGATTGTGCCCGGATACGCTCCGGCGCGCCAGCTTCGCGAGCAGATCGCACGTGAACTAGACGGCCTGCTTGAACTCGATCGCGCTCGCCTGCAGGCGTATCGCAAGGCGCTCTCCGACCACAGTTCCGGATACGCACAGCTACTCGTCGCCAAGCAATATTGCGATCAGCTTCTCAGTGTCGACCCGCTGTACGCTGGGACGAACTTACTGCGCGGCGAGATTGTGAGCGAGACGCGCAAAGTCGATGCAGCCGTGCAGGGTGCGGAGAGTCTTATCGCCGCTAAGCGTTACGACGACGCTCTGAGCGCTATCGCTGCATATCGTCAGTTTGCGCCGGAAGCTCCGCGTATCGATGCCGTTGTTTCTGCAGCGTACGCGTTCCATTTTGGACGAGGGCAGGAGTATAGCCGCAATCAATCTTGGGACGGCGCCGTAACCGAGTTCCGCAAAGCTCTAGAGGTACGCACCGACAGCAAGGAAGCCGCTGCAGCGCTCAAGAACGCGGAATTGCAGCTTGACTCCTCACGCAATCAGCAAGCTGCGGAACAAGCCATTGCCGACAGCAACGCTTATGCGCAGAAGGGTCAATACGTCGAAGCGTATGAGACTTTGATCAACCTTCCTGCTTCGCAACAGAGCTATGTCGCCGAACAGCTTGCCGCGTTGCAGAAGAACTATGTGCAGGCAGCAACCAAGCGGGCTCTCAAGCTGGAAGAAATCCATCTTCCCATTCGCGGACGCGCCGACGAAGATGCTGTGCGGCAGGCATACGACCTGCTCGATCACGCCAATGCGATCAGCAGCGATCCTGCGCTGCGGCTCAAACTCGACCTGCTCTCGGACAGAATCAGCGCTTATTACGTTGACCAGGCGAAGCGCTATTTAGAGAAGCCGATGGGCTCTGGCGTTGGCCTGGGGTGGATGTATCTTGCGCAGGCGGAGCACTACAAGCCCAATTTGGCATCGGTGAAGGATGCGATGGCGCAATACGCGCCGGTGTATCAGTTGCACTCGCGTCTCTCAATCGGCGTGCTGATGCGCGATCAGACTTCGCGCCGCGACAGCGTTGGCTTTGCCGATCAGATGCGCGACGCTATCGCCAGCGGACTCGAATCATCCGGTTCGTCCATCAAAGTCGTGCGCCAGAGCGCGGATGCCACGGACAAGAGCTCAGCACAACCTAACTTCCTGCTGGTCGGCGAGATTCTCGAACATCGTGTAGTGAAAAATGCGAATTTGGAAACGCTGCAGTCGAAGTATCGCGCAGCAACCCATGAGGTGAAGAACGAAGCATGGCTGCAGGCGAGCCGCGACTACGATGCTGCACAGCAGCAGCTAGCCGCAGCGCAGCAGGAATTCACGCTGGCGCAATCGCAGCACAAGAAGAAGGAAATCATCGCCGCCGATAATGATGCAGTTGCGGCGGCACAGAAGCTCGTAGCCGACACTCGTCAGAAGCTCGATTCAACTGAGCAGACGCGCACTGAGAATGTGATCGAGCCTTACAACTACACGAAGAAGACAGTCGATCTTTCGGCCGTAGTTGACATGGACTTTCGCATCAACGATCCGGCGGGCAATCCCGTGGAGACGAGCGTGCCGATCCGGAAAGAGGACCACAGGACGATCGTGATTCTCGACAATGTGAAGCCCGAAGATGTACAGGGAGTCAAGAAGCAGGGGACTGAGCCAGATGAAACGCAGTTCCTTGCCGACTTGGAAATTCAGACGCGTGATGCCTTGGTGAAGGCTGTCCGGGACAAGGCCCAGGGATTGCCGTCGAGAATTCTGGCTGAAGCGCGGCGACGCGCGCAGGCAGGCGACTTCGATGGCGCAGCCGAAGAATACATTCTGTACTCGAATGCAGTCACGGACGCCTCGCCCGAGCGACAGGAAGCAGCGAAGTTCCTCCAGGATCACTTCAATGTGAGCCCTTCAGGCGCGCCGGTTGCGACCGAATCGCGGCTGCGCGCGATGAACTAGCACGCTTATGTGCGTGCATAGTTAAGACAAATTCAAGTCTGCGGCAAGCCTGGGAACTCGATCAGTTTTACGACTACCTAAACTTGTCATCCTGAGGCCCTCTTTTGGCCGAAGGATCTCCGAGAATTTTTCAACCTTGAATGCTCTTTCGTGGCTCTCTCACCAGGAACGTGGCGTTCATGGGCCAAGAGCCTGGAAAGGGCATTTGAGTTTGCAACATTCCGGGAGATCCTTCGCGCAAAAGAAGCGCTTCAGGATGACAGGACATTGAGCATCGGCAAGAACAACTGAAATTGCTGGTGACCAAAGTCTTAAAAAAAGAATTTCAAATCGCAGCACCCGCACTCATAAGCTCGACGCTCGCTTCGCGATCCACTCACCTGATTCGCGAGTGCCCAGATTGCCACCAACATCCTGAGTCGTCTTCTTCTGTCGAACGGCATCGAGCACGGCAGCGTTGATCTTCTGCGAGTCATTCGCGAAGCCTAGGTATTCGAGCATCATCGCAGCAGTCGAAATGGCGCCGATCGGGTTGGCGATGTTTTTTCCCGCGAAGGGCGGAGCTGAGCCGTGTACTGGTTCGAACATCGAAGTTCTGCCTGGATGAATGTTTCCGCTTGCCGCCATGCCGAGCCCTCCTTGGAGCGCAGCGGCGAGGTCGGTAATGATGTCACCGAACATGTTGTTGGTCACGATTACATCGAACTGAGTAGGATCGCGCACCATGTGCATGCATAAGGCATCGACATACATGTGCTGCGATTGAATGTCGGAGTACTCAGCGGCGACCTGTTTAAACACGCGCTGCCAGAGACCGTGAGCGTAGGTCATGACGTTTGATTTATCCGTCATCAGTACTTTCTTCCGACCATGTTCACGGGCGTACTCGAAGGCGTAGCGGATCACGCGTTCGACGCCTTTGCGTGTGTTCACGTCTTCCTGCACGGCAACTTCGTCGGGCGTGCCTTGCTTGAAGACGCCGCCAATATCTATATAGGGTCCTTCGGTGTTCTCGCGTATAACAACAAAATCGATATCTTCAGCGCGGCAACCCTTTAATGGACAGAGCGAATCGTCCAGACACTTCACCGGTCGAACGTTTGCGTAGAGGTCCATTTTGAAACGCATGCCGAGAAGGATTTCTTTGGCGTGAATGTTCGAGGGCACACGCGGATCCCCCAGAGCTCCAACGAAGATTGCGTCGAAGTCGCGGGCAAGCATGGTGAAACCGTCGCCCGGGATGGTGGTGCCGTCCTCAAGATAGCGATCTGCTGACCAGTTGAATTCGGTGAACGCCACGTCCGCACCAGTGGCTTTTACGACAGATACCGCCTGCGCGATTACTTCCTTCCCGATTCCGTCGCCAGGCACGACGGCGATGCGCTTGGTCGCGTTCACGTTAGAAACGATATCAGAGAATCTTTTTCACCACGGAGGCGGGCCATGTTGTCATTCCGAACAGCATGTTTTTGGCGGTGAGGAATCCGTACAGAACTGCTGCAAAGGTAAGGTGGCACCATGATCGCTGCTTGCCGATGGCTGACACTAGCCAAGCCATGAATTTAGTTGCCTTTTTCAAGTCCAATCGCATGGATCTGGGTAGGGATTTCTCACCGCCAAACTCCGGCGGTTCGGAATGACAGTGCACTGAAACGAGCCTTTATAATCAAGGGTTCTGCTATGGCCAAAAGCCCTATTTATGACGCGCTCGTCAACTCCGGTGCTCGCATGGGCGAGTACAGCGGAGTGGAGACTGCGCTCTCGTTTGGCGATGTGCGTCAGGAATTTCGCGAGCTGACCTCCGGCTGCGCTGTGTATGACCTCGGTTGGCGCGCGAAGGTGATGGTCTCAGGCAACGACCGTGTGCGCTGGTTGAACGGCATGGTTACGAACACGATCAAGAACCTGCAGGTGAATCGCGGAAACTACAACTTCGTCCTGAATCCTCAGGGACGCATCCTGGGTGACCTCTACGCCTACAACCGCGGAGAATATCTCCTCCTCGATACGGAGCGCTCGCAACTCGAAAACCTGCTGACCCTGCTTCGCCGCTACATCATCATGGACAAAGTTGATCTCGTCGATAAGAGTTCAGAGCTGAGCGCGATCGGGGTGCAAGGGCCAAAGGCAGTTGAGGTTCTCAAAGCGCTTGCGATCGACGATCCCGGGTTGGAGCCGATGCAGTTAGCGGATGTGACTTGGGCGGGGAGAGCGATTACGTTGACGCGAATGGCGAGTGACGAGTTTGTGACCTATGAACTCTGGGCGAACGCCGAGACCCTGTCGCATCTTTGGAAAGCATTAGTCGAGGCTGGAGCTGTTCCCGTTGGCAGCGAGGCACTGGAAAAATTCCGCGTGATGATCGCATTTCCCAAATATGGAATCGATATTCGCGATCGCGACCTGCCGCAGGAGACAGGTCAGAATCATGCGCTGAATTTCAGCAAAGGCTGCTACATCGGACAGGAAATTGTCGAACGCATTCGCTCGCGCGGCAATGTGCATCGCGCATTCACAAAGTTTCATCTAGAAGGTGAGCTCCCTGCGGTTGGCTCCAAGCTTCAGGCAGACGGCAAGGATGTAGGAGAGATTACCAGCGTGAATCGCATTCCCGCGGAAAACGGTGAAGAAGCGCTTGCGCTTGGGTATATACGTCGCGAGGCGATTGAGGGCGGGGCAAGAATTACTTATCCCGGAGGCGAGGCCCGACCCGCTGAGTCTCCAGTGACGATGGCATCTTAAAAAGTATGGCGGAAAAGAAACCTGATTTTGTCGTAAGCGACCGGCGTAAGTTCACCGAAGAAGGTGAGCTTCGTACTGACGTGCGCGAAGAGTCACAGCCGAAATCACAATCATCTCAGCCGGCTCAAACTGCCCCTCCCGCTGCCGAGGAGCAAATGCCGCCAGCCCCTACGCACGCCGAGCAAGAGGCTCAGCACGACGAATATCGCGCATCGAACAAGAAGCTCGACGACATGCTCGCAGCGGGAGGCCATGGCAAAGCCGAAGATTTCGAGATGACGTTCGACCGGCTGGTGCAATCGCTCTACGTCACGGCGATGCTGCAACTCGGCATCATGCATCACGAAGGCGAGAATCCGCAGCCGGACATCATCGGTGCGCGCCAGACGATCGATACGCTCGGCGTCCTCAAGGACAAGACCAAAGGCAATCTCACGAAGCAGGAAGAGAACCTGCTTCAGAACGCGCTCTTCGAGCTGCGCATGGCCTTTCTCGAAATTACCAATGCCATTACTCGCGCACCCAGCGCTCCCGGCGGCAAGCCAGTCGCAAAATGAAAGCCACGCTCACGGTCCTGGGAAGCGGGACTTCCATGGGGGTGCCGACGATTGGCTGTAGCTGCAAAGTCTGCACTTCCACTGATGCCCGTGATCGCCGTACGCGTCCGTCAATCATGCTCGAATACGGCGGGCACGTCGTCCTGATCGACAGCACTCCGGATTTTCGCGAGCAGGCGCTCCGGGAGAAGATCACTCGCGTCGACGCGGTTCTATACACACACGCGCATGCGGATCACATTCTGGGCCTCGACGACCTGCGTCCGCTTACTTTTAAACGCGAACAGAAGCTGCCGCTCTATGCAGATGACAATACGGCAAAGATCATCGAGCGTATGTTTGCCTACGTCTTCGATCCGGAATCGACGTATTCGACGCGGCCACAGGTCACGCTCCACCGGCTGAACGGAGCACTGGAGTTGTTCGGCGCAGAATTCCAGCCGTTGAGAGTTCTCCATGGCCACTCAGAGATTACGGCATACCGTTTTGGGACTGCCGCCTATCTCACCGATTTCAGTAGCATTCCCAATTCGACCATGGAAGCACTGCACGGTCTCGATCTCCTATTTCTTGATGCACTTCGCCGGCGCCCACATCCCACGCATTCCTCGCTCGATGAATCCCTGAGAGTCGTGGAGAAGCTTGCACCGAGACGCGCGTTCTTCGTGCATATGTCACACGACTTGGGCCACGAGGAAACCAACGCCTCGCTCCCGGCCCATATCCGCCTCGCGCATGATGGGCTCAAGCTGGAGTTCGAAATCTAAGCATGCGAGTCTTTCGCCATTTGGATGAAGTTCCTGCCGATTGGACTTCGACGATTGCGAGCATCGGCAACTTCGACGGCGTGCATTGCGGGCATCAGCATGTACTTTCGAGCGTGGTTAGTCGCGCCCGGCATTCCGGAGCGAAATCGATAGCTGTCACCTTCGACCCGCATCCGTTGCGAGTTCTGCGGCCGAGCACCGCACCTTTGCTTATCACTCCTCTCGATCAGAAGCTTGCGAACTTAGATAAAACGGGAGTCGATGCGGCTCTGGTAATCACCTTTGACAAACAGTTTTCGACTACGTCTCCTCGCGACTTTGCAAAAGAGATCATTCGTCGCAAAATGCGCGCGAAAGAAGTTCACGAAGGCGCTAATTTCCATTTTGGGCATCGAGCCGAGGGAGACTGCGAAAAGCTAAAGCAATTCGGGAAAGAGTTTGGATTTGAGGTCTTCGTCTATCCCGAGATGCGCTTGCGCGGCGAGCCGGTGTCAAGCAGCCGTATTCGGCAACTTGTGATTGATGGAGAAGTCAGGAAAACGAGACATCTACTAGGTCGGCCTTTCTCGATCGTCAACTCTCCGGCCAAAGGACGCGGCTATGGCTCGCGTTATACCGTGCCGACCATCAATCTCGCGCCTTATTCGGAACTCGTGCCGAGAAACGGCGTGTACGTTACCTGCACCCGAGTGGCGCGAGAAACCTTCGAATCGGTTACGAACGTCGGCACTCGTCCGACGTTCACAGGCGAATCTTTCGCCATCGAAACCCATTTGCTCAATTTCCATCCCCTCGATCTCGATGAGAGCACGGAAGTGGAGATCTCTTTCCTGAAATGGCTTCGTCCGGAGATCAAGTGGCCCAACGCTGAGTCGCTGAGGGAGCAGATCGGGAAAGATGTGAAGAAGGCGAAGAGGTTCTTCGCGCTGCATAACGGTCTGCTAGTTTAACCAGGGATTTACGACGAAGACCCCTGCCGCGCTGAAATGATCCACGTTCCTGGTCATGATATGCAGTCCATGCTGTCGAGCGGTCGCCGCGATTAGCCCATCGCTTGCCGGGATTGTTGCACCTCTTCGTTGTGCAGATGCCGTTAGCTCGCCCCAAACCCGGCAAGTTTCGACATCGATAGGAAGGATCCTGGAGCCGTGGTCGCGTTCCAATGCTCGTAACCATGCCTCAAGCTCACGTCGGCGCTTGCTCTCTTTCAGGAGAGCTATTCCCTTCGAAATCTCGCCTACGCAGATGACACTGAGAAAAATGTCTCGACTGTCGAGAGATTCAACATTTCGCCGCACCGACGGGTTGCAGTGCGGATGTCGTAGCTCGGAAACTACGCAGGTGTCCAATAGAACTCTCACAACTTCACATCGCGCATAGGGGAAGGATCGCGTTCGACATCGAGACCTTCGAGGCTGGGACCCCGCTCCAGTAGAAAGCGCTTGAAGTCTTGGTGGCTGCCGGTAAGTTTCTCGTAATCGCGCTCTGCTACTACCAAAACGGTGTCCCGATGACGGCGAACCCGCTGTGGTCCTTCGGAGAGGGCTCGATTCACTAGCTCGCTGAAGCGATTTTTCGCGTCTGCCAAACGCCAGTCCACGGCAAAGCTCCTAAATGTGTCTAGACTGTCTAGATTATAACGGATCAGAGATGACGTTGGCAAGAGTGAACGGTACCTCTGGTACTCTCCTACTCTTGTTAAACATGCGGAATCCCCTCGCCTTCATCGCTGAGGTTGGTCCCGGTCAGCGCCGTACGCTCATCGCCGCTGCGCTTGGATGGATGCTCGACGCATTCGACGTAATGCTCTATTCGCTCGTAGTGGCACACATCATGCGCGACCTCAACATGAGCAAGCAAAGCGCCGGGCTGCTGAACACGCTCACGCTGCTCGCATCCGGAATCGGCGGCGTTCTCTTTGGATTTATTGCCGACCGCATCGGACGGACACGCGCGTTGATGCTGAGCATTCTTACTTATTCCGTTTGCTCATTCGCAAGTGGAATGGCGAAGTCCGTATTGGTATTGGCGATTGTTCGTTTTGTCCTTGGCCTCGGAATGGGTGGTGAATGGAATACCGGAGCGACGCTGGTCGCCGAAAGCTGGCCGACGTATCTGCGGGCGCGTGCTGTCGCCGTGGTACAGAGCTCCTGGGCGGTGGGATACGCGTTGGCCGCTCTCGTCGCCGGCATCATGTTGCCGAGGACCGGATGGCGGTACGTGTTTTTCGTTGGAGTCCTTCCAGCGCTCGTTACGCTGTGGATTCAGAAAGGGGTTCCCGAATCAGAACTGTGGCAATCGCGGCAGCTCGCTGAGAACACGAGTAATTCAGATTCGCAGCTCCGTTTTCACGAGCTCTTTATCGGTCCATATCGCCGGAAGACTCTCACTCTGCTGATCATGAATACCTTCGGGATGTTCGGCTGGTGGGGCTTGTTCACCTGGATTCCGCCATATTTATCTCTTCCCGTCGATCAGGGTGGTCGCGGTTTCGGGGCTCTCAGCACCACTACCCTGCTGGTCTTTCTCAACATTGTAGGCATGGCTCCCGGTTATGCGAGCTACGGTTGGGTGGCTGACCGGCTTGGACGTCGTCCGGCGTTCATGCTCTACACAATTTGCGCGGCTCTCCTCGTCCCTGCGTATGCGGCAGCACGGCAGCCCGCAGTGTTGCTTATCTTAGGAGCGGTCGTAGCGTTCTTCGGGACAGGATTTTTTTCCGGATCGGGAATCATTGGAAGCGAATTGTTTCCTACGAGCGTTCGCGCGCGAGCCTTGGGGCTGACATACAACGGCGCTCGCGCTCTCAGTTCCGTAGCGCCCTTTACCATCGGCCGCATCGGCCAGCAGCATGGGCTCGATTCGGCGTTTTATGTTTGCGCTCTGGCCTTTTTCATTTCGGGCATTATTGCGATTTTCATTCCTGAGACTCGCGGTGTTGAGCTGACTTGAGCGTCCGCAGACGGAATGGCCGCCGGTAGGGTGGAACGTCCGCGCGTTTGCGGGCTGGGTTTGGGCGCCTCGATCCAGCACTTCCTCCCTGCACTGCTTCCAGTGCCAAGAGTCGAAGCAAATCTACGGCCATCGGGCCCCTACCGTGTGCCGGGTTACCGACAAGCAGGCGTAAGTCGTTGATTCGATTGGCGTACGTCTCACTCTTTACTAGAAGTAGTCATCGGTCATAGGCACTTTCGTACATTGCCCGGACCTTAGCTCTCGACTACCTTTTTCCCACTAGGCCCCATGGAGTCCCGCAAACCCCAGGTAAGCGAGCACGAGTTTGTCGAGCGTCGGCGCGACGAGCGCGTCAACCAGCCGGAGTCGGTCAAGGTGTGGGTTGACGAGCCGGGCGCTGAGAGCGAATTTCAAGCCGTTCTCGTGAACATAAGTTGCAGCGGATTCGCTATCCGCCACTGGCGCAAGGAACTCTCGGTCGGACAGCGAGTCCGGATTGCGCTCATGGCGAAAGGTGAGATCGTTGCTCGCGTGATGTGGAATTGGGCGGTTGGTCCGGTGGTTATCTCCGGGCTGGAGCGCGTGCAGAGCGCGCCCGTGGTTGGATTTGGTCCTCGATCGGATGTGGTTCCTTCGGGGGCTATTTCGCGATCGAACGCTCGCGCCTGGTTTCTAGCCGCAGGAACGGGATTGCTGGTTGTGATCGGGTGGTACCTAACCAACAGGGGCTGGTAGCGAGGAGTTTCCCCATGTACGCATTAAAACGCAGATACCCCAGGTACAAAATCGATAAGCCGGTCGTTGCCTACCGCGCTTACGAAGACATGAAGATCGGAATCCGTGGCCATTGGCAGACCTTCGGCGAAGGCGGCCTCGGCGCCCGCATGTCCGAGCAACTGCGTTCTGGCGAAGTCATCGCCTTTGAGCTTTCCCCGACACTGCGGGTCTACGCAGCCGTGCGCTATTGCCAGGCGTTTTATCACGGCTTTGAATTTGTATTGCTGAAGGATCGTCAGAGAGCCGAGATCGCTCGCATGTGCCGCGAACTCGGAGGGAAGATGGGCCAAGAGGCCCCCAAGCGCACCCGCCTTGTGCGGTCAGTTCCACATCGGGAGCAGGGGTGAGTTCGAAGCTGCTGCGCATTCTGTATCGATTGCTTTTCCCCGGCGGATTCATTCTGCTGGCTTCGGCTATCGGGCTTAACACGCTCTCGCCCGGGACGTTGAACAGTTCGTTTTGGCGCGATTGCCCGTATGTCATCTTCGGCGCCGGGCTAGTGCTCAGCGCGCTGTTTAAGTGCAGCCGTCTGTTCTTCGCGATGTTGATTGTCGGTGTTTGTGATCGCGCGCTGGCATTGATTACTCCGGCGCTCTCTTCGGCAGGAATACACCGCACGATCTTTGACGCAGTTGCGCTGCTGCTGCCCTTGAACCTCATTGCGCTGTCATTCATGCGCGATCGCGGAATTGTCTCGCCTCGTGGGAGGCGCCGAATAGTTTTTGTTGCCGCACAGATCGCGATCGTCGCGTTGGTGGCTCTCATTCAACCCGCACAAGCTCTCGCTGCGGGTTTTATGCAGGGAGTGATTCTTCCAACGAATTTTTCCGAATGGAGCCACATCTCGCAACCGGCGTTGCTGGTGTTCATCGTCGCAGGTGTCGTAATGCTCATCTATTTGGCGGATCGTCGTCGTCCAGTAGAGAGCGCATTGTTTTGGGCTTTAGTCGCGGCGTTTGTTGCCCTGAACGCCGGTGGGGCGAACCACATATCTTCGGCCTACTTCGCGACTGGTGGACTCATCCTCAGCGTCGCTGTGCTCGAGACCTCCTATACGATGGCCTATCGCGATGAACTCACCCAGCTCCCCAGCCGCCGCGCGCTCAATCAGGAACTGGCGAAGATGGGCGATCAGTACGCGATCGCGATGATCGACGTCGATCACTTCAAGTCCTTTAACGACACCTATGGTCACGAAACCGGAGATCAGGTCCTGCAGATGATCGCATCGCGGCTGTCAGAGGTTTCCGGTGGCGGGAAGCCATTCCGCTATGGTGGCGAGGAGTTCGCAGTTGTTTTTCCGGGCAAGTCGGTTGACGATGCTTATCCCAATCTGGAAACCCTGCGAAAACGAATAGAAGCCACTCCGTTCAAAGTTCGAGGCAACGATCGTCGCAGTGACGGCAATCGCCGAAAGAAAAAGACGAAGCGGCGCAACTCGAAGCAACAGGTTCAGGTCACAGTCAGTATCGGAGCATCTTCCTGCGATCGCGAAAAGCGACCGGCAGATCAGGTGCTCCGCGATGCCGACAAAGCGCTGTATAAAGCCAAAAACAGCGGCAGGAATTGCACCGCCGTGGGTGTTTAGTTACTCGCGTGGACTTTGCGAGCTGCCGGGCTTTGATTCGTGTCCCGATCCTCGCACACGCCTAGAACCAGCCAATCTGCTGGTCCGCCACTCTGGCCGCGAATAACTGAGGGCTGCGTCGCCGCAGCCCTTGTTCTATTTTGGGAATCAGCTATGCCGCTGCGCTTTTCTGTTTGCGGTTGGGGTTGGCGCCACTGAGCGGAATCAGGTCCAAAGGAATCTGCCATTCAGTTGCGCAGCGCTGGCAAAGCCAGAAAAGTTCTTGATGTCCGGTTTCTGCATTCGTTTTTACCAGCAGTTCGCCGGTGCCAAAGTAAGTAAACTTCACGTCGCACGCAGGGTTCACACATTTCGAGACCATTTCACTTGCTCCATTCAGCAGGGGGATCTACCCGCGCGCGTTCTCGAACCGCGTGCGAGGAGGCGAAGTAAGCCCCACGGAGTGAGTTGGAAAGCGCCAAACTGTGCCGGATTGTTAATTTTTTGTAAGCAGGCGAAGGAAGCAGGCCTAATCGCCTACCCAGGGCTGACGCCGCTAGCTTCCACTTCTTTTGCTTGTTTGGAGCTCATCAAGGCAGGCCGCGAGGGCCCAAGAGTCACGAATCGATCGACGATTCTGAACGCCAGCAATCCAGTGAGGATCGCTGCCATAATTTCTGGCCGCGTAAGATCGCGTTTCACGAGCCACCAGAAATGAACAACGCCGGCGATCGCGCTGGCATAAATCAATCGATGCAGCATCTGCCAACGCTTACCGCCAAGCTTCCGAATCGAAGCGCCCGTGGAAGTGAGCGCCAGAGGAAACATCAGCAGCCACGCCGTCATGCCTGCCGTGATGAACGGACGCTTATAGATGTCTTTCACGATCTCATGCACATCGAAAAATTTGTCGAACCACAAATAAGTCATCAGGTGCAGGCAGCCGTAGAAGAACGCGAAGAGCCCGATCAGGCGACGGAAGCGAATCAGCCAATTCAGGTGTGTGATCTTTCGCAGCGGAGAAATCGCCAGCGTGATCAGCAGGAGATAGAGCGTCCAGTGGCCGGTCGAAAGCGTGATCTCGCTCAGTGGATTCGCGCCCAGCAGATCGTGCGTTGCTTTCCACGCGAGCCAACTCACCGGCGAGAGGCATAAGGCCCAAACGATGATTTTGAGGACGACGATCCAGCGGCGCGGCATCAGAAATACTTTTTCAAATCCATGCCGTTGTACAGACTCGCGACCTGATCGCCGTAGCCGTTGAACATGAGCGTCTTGCGCTTGAAGAACTCTCCGATGCGGCGCTCTGTGGCCTGGCTCCAGCGTGGATGGTCAACGTTGGGATTCACGTTCGAGTAGAAGCCGTACTCATTCGGAGCGGCAGTATTCCATGCCGTCGCAGGCTCGGAGCCGACGAAGTCGATCGAGACAATCGACTTGATGCTCTTAAATCCGTACTTCCACGGCACGACGATGCGTACTGGGGCGCCGTCCTGATTTGGGAGCGTCTCGCCATATAGCCCGAAGGTCAACAGCGTGAGTGGGTGCATGGCCTCATCCATGCGCAGGCCTTCCGTATAAGGCCAGTCGAGAACTTGCGAGCGCTGGCCAGGAAACTGCGTCATGTCCATCAGCGTAGTGAACTTTACGTACTTCGCTTTCGAGGTAGGCTGCACCTGATTGATGAGAGTGCTGAGCGAGAAACCCACCCAGGGAATCACCATCGACCACCCCTCGACGCAGCGCATGCGATAGATACGCTCCTCCAGCGGAGCCAACTTCATCAGATCCTCGACTTCGTAGGTCTTTTTCTGCGCCACCGCGCCTCCGACCTTGACCTTCCACGGACGCGTTCGGAAGTTGCGCGCCAGATCGGCAGGGCCGTATTTGTCGGTGCTGAACTCGTAAAAATTGTTGTAGTTCGTAATATCTTTGAAGGGAGTTTCCGGTTCGGTTGTGCTGAACTGGCTCTTCACGGTCGTCAGTTTCGCGCTCGCGCGCACAACTTCCGACGGCTTCACCATCTCGCCTCCCAGCGCCGCCAATCCAGCTCCAAGCGCTGCAGCGCCAGAAATGAAGCTGCGCCGATTCATATATGCCGATTGTGGTGTGATCTCGGACGAGGGGATGTCGGAAGCCTTCTTGATCAGCATGGCTATGAGTTCCTGGTGATTAGATTCATATTGTGTACGAAAGTGACGAAAGGACGGATGGAAAAGTGGGCCGATTTGTCACTTCTTGTCCTCCTCTGGCAGATCAGAAAACTGAAGCTCGAACCACCTACAAGCCTACAAATACCGGCTCAGGCTGCAGTTTCACTCCGAACGTTTGAAACACGCCTTCCTGAACTTTGTTCTTGAGTCTGAGTACGTCGTCTGCGCTTGCGCCGCCGCGGTTGACAATCGCGAGGCTGTGCTTTCGCGAGATGCCAACCTTGCCGTCAGTGTAGCCCCGTTGAAACCCCGAGCGCTCGACAAGCCAGGCCGCTGAAATCTTGACGGCTCCGGCAGGAGCAGGGAATGAAGGAGGCTTCTGGTTTTTGCAGGCCGGCAGCGACGCGATGCGGTTGTACTCGTCCAGCGTAACAATTGGGTTCTTGAAAAACGAACCTGCACTGCGCGAATCCTGATCGTCTGAACTGATCAGCATTCCCTTTGTGGAACGAATTGCGCGCACGGCATCGCGAACCTCCTTCAGCGTCGGTGCAGATTGCTCCCCGAAGTGGCGTTTCAGATCTGCATATTCGATCTTGGGAGTGCCTCCAGGCGTGAGCGCAAAGGAAACCTGCGTGACGATGTAGCGTCCCTTTTCGGAACTATTGAAGATGCTCGTGCGATAGGAGAATCCACACTCGGCCGCAGCCATGTCGCGCCGCTCCAGAGTGAGGATGTCGAGCACACGGACGCTGGTGATCGCGTCCTTCACTTCTTGCCCGTAAGCGCCTACGTTCTGCACCGGCGTCCCGCCGACGGTTCCGGGAATGCCGCTCATACACTCGATCCCCGCACAGTTCTGCTCCACCGAGAGAGCTACAAACTTGTCCCAGTCCTCTCCTGCGCCGACAACGAAGATGCGCTTGCCGTCTGCGGGGTGCGCCGTTGTGCCGGCTACGGCGATCTTCAAGACAACTCCGGGCCAGCCCGCATCTGCGACCACCAGATTGCTTCCTCCACCGAGAACGAAGACCTCAAGCAAACGCTCGCGCGCGAAGAGCAGAGCATCGCGAATCTCGCCTTCGCTTCGAGCTTCAATGAAGAATCGAGCCGGTCCGCCCACCTGTAGCGTCGTGTACGACGCAAGCGGTACGTTTTCCTGAATTTGCATTGCTTTGAGATTACAGTGGCGATAGGCAATACGCGATAGGCAATAGGCGTCAGTCAACAGTAGTTCTGAACGAACCCTGCGCCGGCAGAAGCCCATTGGCTACTGCCTATCGCTAAAGCCGTACTTTAAACTCGCCATGTAGAATCGAGTCAGCATTTTTCCCGGAGGATTTCAGAATGTATCCAGAGCTTATGGTCATGCCGATGCGTGAGGAGCTTACCCGTTTGGGTATCAAAGAAACGCGCACGGCGGAAGAGGTGGATAACGCACTGAAGCAGCCCGGCACGACCATGGTTGTGGTGAACTCGATTTGCGGTTGTGCTGCCGGCAAGATGCGGCCCGCCGTGCGCGCAGCGCTGCAAAATGCCACGCGCCCCGACCACACGATCACCGTCTTCGCTGGGCAGGACCGCGAGGCGACAGAACGCGCGCGCGAATACTTTCGCGGATATCCGCCATCATCACCTTCTATCGGACTGCTTCGCGACGGCGAGTTGGTGTACATGATGCAGCGCTCCGATATCGAAACCAGCGATCCACGGACCATTGCTCTTAAGCTGGCGCAGGCGTTCAACCAGTACTGCTCGAAGTCGGCAGTGGGATAAGCTAACTAATCCACGCTCGCCTCGGTAGCTTTCGAGCGTAATTCCGCATGAGCGATTCTGACGACTGCATCGTCGAGCAGCGCCGCATTCTTCAGGATCGCCAACTCACCCTTCGGCTCTCTTGCCAACACTGATGCGCGCCCAAGCAATCCTCGGGCCGGGTGCCGCAGACAGTGATGTGCTCCGGCGGCTTCGCTCCGCCGGGCTATCGGTTGATTCCTCTCGCGATTTTCGGTGCGAGCCGGATATAGATCTAGTCATCATGGCAGGAGGCGACGGTACTATCCATCGCTTCCTTCCCGAACTGATGCTGTGCGGCAAACCCACATTGATGATGCCGTGCGGAAGCGGCAATGATCTCGCGCGTGCTCTCGGAATTCGCTCCATCGCAGATGCTGTAAGCCTTGCCCGCGACTTCTTGCGCGACAGCGCCAGAGTAAAACAGATCGATATTGGATCCATCGTCGATTCGTTGGGCAAAGAGACGCCGTTCTGCTGCACTGCAGGCGTTGGTCTTGACGCCGTCGCGGCCCAATTCGCCAGTCGCATGCCGCAATGGCTCAGAGCGCATGGCGGTTACTTGATCGCTGCGCTGAACGGCATACTCCTCAGTCCCAAAATGGAACTGACTGCTATTTTCGGCGCTGGCGAAACCGTTACTCCAATCAAACGATCGGTTTGCCTATTTACTTTGGCTAACACTCCCTCGTTCGGCGGAGGCCTGCCGATCGCTCCCGGCGCCCGCCTTGATGACGGCGAATTCGACTGCGTCCTCGCCGACACTATGAGTCGTGCAAGACTCGCGCGTGCCTCGTTATCTTTGCTGAAGGGTACTCATCTCGATCTGCCGGAAGTCCACTTCATTCGTGTCGCAAGTATCAGCCTGGAGACCGATCCACCCGCGAAGGTGTATGCGGATGGAGAATTCGTGTGCGAGACACCGATCCGTGTGCGCATGCTGCCAGGAGCGTTGCGTGTGCTGTCCGGTGCACCGGAACAGTTTCGAGACTCCCGAACTGTTGCCTCTCCGCGCTAATTTAGAGCCATCGCTTGTCGCTTATCCTCTTTCAATACCGGCATCCCACCAGGCTGCGAAGCCACCCACGACGCCCAGCGATTTGCAAATGCAAGAGTCTGTCCCAGCTCCACACCTCGCAGCAGACAATGTGTCGCGGCGGCGCTGAAAGCGTCGCCTGCCCCGATCGTGTCGCAGACCTGCACTGGGAACCCTGGATGCTCAACTACAGTTGAGCCATCGCTAGCAGCAGCACCGCGTTCCCCCCGGGTGACGAAAAGTAGTTTCACGCGGAATTTCTGGTGCATCGCCAGCATTAATTCCGCAGGAGACGAGCCGGCGATGGAAAACATCTCCGCAACTTGTGGCAGTTCGAGATCATTCATTTTCAACATGGTGGTGAACGGCAGAGCCGCTTCGATCATCTCTCGGGAGTAAAACGGCTGGCGCAAATTGATGTCGAAGACTTTCAAACACGAGGCTCGCGTGTGATCGAGGAAACGGAGAATGGTTGAACGTGATTGTGCTGAACGCTGCGCCAGGGTACCAAAGCAAACGGCATCACAGCATCGAGCCAAGCCCTGCCACTCTGAAGACCACTCGAGAGCGTCCCAGGCCACGGGTTTTCGGATGTCGTATTCTGGTTGCCCATTCTGGAACCGCACATCGACGGTCCCCGTGGGAAGCTTCGGATCAGTCTGAATCGCGCTCGTGTCCAGGTTGCGTGCATTCAGCTTGCTGCGAATCTCTCGGCCCAAGGAATCCTCACCGACCCGGCTGGCGATCACCGAGCGATTCCCAAGCAGTGAAGCGATGTAGGCGAAATTCAATGGCGCTCCGCCTAGATGCTTTCCCGAGGGCAGCATGTCCCAAAGCGCCTCGCCAATGCCGACGATCAGCCTACCGTCTGAGGTACTCTCTCCATTTTCCTCTTCGAGAGTCATGAGCTAAGAATCCCAATTAGGGCCGTTCGTCGGGCGTATTGACTCGAGATTCAATACAAACATGAAGTCCAACATCAAAGTGAACCGAAAGGACGTCGTGCTTCTTCACCGCTGTAGTGACTATCGCAACCAGAGTTTTACTGGCGTAACGCCGTATAATATCTGATACTCTGCCGTCCTCGTGATGTCCCTCTTCTGGTTACGCGTTGCGGTTTGCCTTTATGGCATCAGCTTGCTCTATGCGCTGATCGCGCTGGTGCGAAGGCGGGAAATTCTTTCGCGAGCCACGCTGCCCGTCGCAGTCGTTGCCGTAACACTTCATTTCGTTGCTCTCGTTGAGGCCTTCGCCGCAGGCAAGATGGTGGCGATGCCGCTGCATCAGTCGGAATCTTTGCTTGCATTTCTGATGATGCTCTTGTTCATCGGAGTCTATTACCTCTACCGTACGACTTCACCCGGCATTGTAGTTCTACCGATCGCCTTTCTCCTGTCATTGTCGGCTGCCTTGGCGCAGGCTGCGCCGCAGTTCGGATCGCCTTTGCTGCGCAGCGGGTGGATTTACACCCACATCATCCTGATCCTCACTGGGTACGCAGCGCTCTTCTTCAGCTTCATCGCCAGCGTGCTCTATCTCGTCCACGAGCGCAGTCTGAAGAACAAGAACCTGAATGGAATTGCGGGCAAGCTTCCGGCGCTCGAGACCATCGACAGCATCGGCTACAAGCTGCTGCTCATTGGCTTTCCGTTCATGACCATCGGGCTGATTGCTGGATCGGTGATCGCTCAGGTCCAGTATGGATCACGCTACTTTCTCGATCCCAAAGTGATACTCAGCCTGCTGATGTGGGGCGTGTACATGCTGATGCTGTACACGCGCTGGAATGCGGGATGGCGTGGCCGGCGTGCGGCTCTCTTGGCCGCAATCGCCTTTGCTGCCGCGCTAAGCGTGTGGGCAGCCAACTACTTCAGCGGCGTTCACAGGTTCGTGGCGCGATGAGATTCCAACTTCTCGGTATCAATCACAAGACCGCTCCGGTGGAAGTGCGCGAGCGGCTTGCGATTCCCGAGTGGAAACTGGAAGAAGCTACCCGCAAGCTGCACGCGCATCCAGCGGTGCGCGAATGTGTCGTCTTCTCCACGTGCAATCGTGTGGAGCTCGCCGTTTGCTCGGATAATGGCGCCGACCTCCATGCTTTCCTGCGTGACTACCTGCTCGCCGATGATTCCCAGTTTCGTCCATATCTCTACGAGTTTTGGGAAGACGACGTCGTTCGTCACGTCTTCCGCGTTGCCGCCAGCCTGGATTCGATGGTCGTCGGCGAGCCACAGGTGCTCGGGCAGGTAAAGCATTCATACTCAGTCGGAAAGGCAGTCGGATCGATTGCCGCCAACTTTGAAGCACTTCTTAGTCGAGCATTTTCCGTCGCCAAGCGCGTCCGCACAGAGACGGCGATCGGAAGTTCGGCCGTATCGGTGGCATCAGTCGCGGTGGAGCTTGCAAAGAAAATCTTCGGCAGCTTGCAGGGACGTAGCGTTTATCTCGTCGGCGCAGGGAAGATGAGCGAGTTGGCGGCGCGGCATCTTCATTCGCATGGTGCGGGAGCGATTCTCGTCACAAATCGCACGCATGAGCGCGCGCAGCGCATGGCAAAAAAAATCGGCGGCAGCGCGATCCAATTCGATCAGCTCTACGAAACCGCCGACCGCGCAGACATTGTGATCACTTCGACCGGCGCTCCGCACGCGATCTTCCGTCGAGAACATGGCGAGCTCTTTATGCATCGCCGCAAAAATCGGCCCATGTTCTTTATCGATATTGCAGTTCCGCGCGACGTCGATCCTGAAATGGGACAGGTGGACGGCATTTTTACCTACAACATCGATGACCTGCAGCAGATCGTCGAGTCGAACGTAAGCGACCGCGGACGCGAAGCGCAGCGAGCCGAAGCTCTGATCGAAGAAGAAGTCGCTCGTTTCCGTCGCCGCATGCAAACTCTCGATGCCGTTCCAACTATCCTCGCGTTACAGCAACGCATGGAGCAAATCCGGCAGGACGAGATTGAGCGGCTGCGAGCGAAGCTTGGTCCGCTCACAGCGGAGCAGCAAAGCGCAATCGAGAATCTCACACGCAGTATCGTCAACAAAATCCTGCATCCGCCAATTTCCGCACTCAAGAGCGCGAGTGGATCAGAAGATCTGACGGCAACCGCGGAAATGCTGCGCGCTCTATTTGGATTGGAGCTTGCTTCTCACACCAACGGCTTTGCTCCTGCGCAGCAGGGCTCCAGTTTGTCGCCTACGGGAGAAACTAAGTCTAAGTCTTCTGCAGAGAAGTCCGAAAGCGCTCGTCCCATTCTGAAATTCACCGCACGATCCTAGATGGCTCATTTGCGCATCGGTTCCCGTGGTTCGCAACTGGCGCTGTGGCAGGCGAACTATATTGCTGATCAATTGCGCGCTGAGGGACACGCCGTTCACATCGAGATCATCAAGACCACAGGCGACAAGATTACCGATGTCGCTCTCGCTAAAGTAGGGACAAAAGGAATGTTCACCAAAGAGATTGAAGAGGCGATGCTCGATTATCGAATCGATCTCGCGGTGCACAGTCTCAAAGATCTGCCGACGGAGCTTGCTCCGGAGTTCGTGATTGCTGCCGTCCCGGAACGGGAAGATCCGCGCGACACGTTCCTGTCCAGCAAGTATTCTCGAATCGAAGATCTGCCGCCTGGGGCGCGCATTGGCACGAGCAGCTTGCGGCGTCAGGCGCAACTTCATTCGATGCGCAGAGATCTCGAGATCATCCCCTTGCGCGGCAACGTCGATACGCGCCTGCGCAAGCTGCAGTCGGGAGAGTTTGATGCCATCATTCTGGCGGCTGCCGGCGTGTCCAGATTGGGACTGATGGACTTGGTCCGTATGCGGCTCGATCCTGAGCAGATGTGTCCGGCGGCCGGGCAGGGCGCATTAGCCGTTGAGGCGCGCTCTAATGACGCCGCAACAATCGCTGCACTGAATTTCCTCGATCATGCGCCGACGCGAGCTGCTGTTGAATGCGAGCGGGCTGCACTGAATGCGCTCGGCGGTGGATGCCAGGTGCCCATTGGGGCGTACGCCAGCCATCAGAATGGGAAGCTTACGCTGCAAGCTGTCGTAGCCAGTCCGGATGGCAAAGAGGTCATTCGTGAGCGGCGCTCCGGCTCTGATCCGCAGAAGCTCGGTAAAGAAGTCGGCGAGGCGCTGCTCGCACAGGGAGCCAGACGGATTCTCGAATCCGTTTATGGCAGCGTGACATCTGTTCCGCAGCAGCCGTAATATCGTGCCATATTCATGCCGGCAAAGAAGAAAGTCACAGATCGTGAATCGCACCGCGTTGCTGAACTGGTAACCGCTGGTCCGCTTGCAGGCAAGCGCATCGTTGTTACTCGCGCACATAAGCAGGCCGAAGGACTGTCTTCACTTTTGCGCGGTTACGGAGCCGAGGTGATCGAAGCTCCCGTGATCGAGATTCGTCCGCCCGATTCTTTCGAGGCACTGGACGAGGCGTTAAACGACATCCTGCAATATGACTGGCTCATCCTCACCAGCGTGAACGGAGTGGAGGCGCTGTTCTCGCGCCTGGAGCCTCTTGGACTGAGCATCGATTCGCTGCAGCATCTCAAGATCGCGGCGATCGGACCCGCGACCGAAGAGCGCATTCAGGACCATGGGCTCGTGGTCGATCTTGTGCCCCCGCGATACGTGGCGGAGGAAGTCGTCCACATCCTGCGCAAGCAGGTAAAAGGCGAGCGAGTTCTGCTGGTGCGCGCGAAGGTCGCGCGCGACATGATTCCCGAAGAGCTACGGCACGCCGGCGCGCAGGTGGACGTTGTTGAGGCATACCAGACCGTAATACCGGAAGGCGCAAAGGAGCGGCTGCTGGAAGTGTTTGCCGATGGTGCGCCCGATGCAATTACGTTTACAAGTTCATCAACCGTCAAGAACTTCCTTTCAGTCGTCCTCGGAACAGAAATTCCCGCCAAGCTAGCGAAGACGAAGTTTGCATCGATTGGGCCGGTCACGTCAGAAACGCTGCGTGAGTACGCCCTGCCGGTTCACATCGAGGCTGACGAGTTCACGATGGACGGCTTGGCCCAAGCTCTGGTGAGAGAACTGGGTGGTTGACAGTCGGCTGATCTTACGACAGTAGGCCTCAGTACCGTTCCCGATAGGGAACGGGTCAACCAGGGTCCCCGCTGCCTCACCCCTTCGCTACCGCGAACGGTACTGACGAGTTGCTTCGACTGTCAGATTTGCGATGAACGCTGCTCCGTTCGTCGTTGCAATCGCTCTTCTCGGCTCTGTGATGCGACCGCCTGAATTTCATTTAGGGAGTACGTCGTTCCTCGCCACACGACTCCGCCGTGGATGACTGAACTCACGGCAGAATTCAGCAGCGTATATACGAACATCACTGCCGCAATCGGATGCGTAAACACGTACCATGGTGAAACGTGAAATCTGCGTGAGGCCCGGGCATAAAGCAAAACGATCGAGAATAAAGCTAGTCCGAATCCCAGTTTGGAAATTCCTGAAGCGAGGAAAATTCCAACCCAAGGGCCTATGTGATAGATCAAAGCTCCGATGCTGGCAAGCACCGCCAGCGGCCAACTGAAACGCAGCAGGCTGAACATATTCTTCTGCAGATTGCGGACAACGCCGAATGCGCCTTCGGCCCATCGCAGTTCGATCAGGCCGGGCCCGCGAACGCAGTCCTGTGTGAAGCCGTGCTCTTTCACCGCCTGCCCGAGCTTTAGATCGTCGATAACCTCCATCCTGAGCGCCTGATATGTGCCCAGGTTTTCATAACTCGTGCGGCGGATCAGGTTGAACGCTCCAGCACCAACATGATCTTTCGCGCGTGGATCGCGGACTTTCCACGCGCGTAGCAGCAGCGACGATGCCAGACCAAAGAATCCCAGCATCATTTTTTCCCCAACCGTATGCATGATCAACGTGGGGAAGATCACGAGATGATCGCAGCGCGTAAGCTCAGCGTAAGTAATCGTGCGGCGCAGCGCGTCGGGGCGAAAGATGATGTCGCCGTCGGTGAAGAGAATCCAGTCGCTTGGGGTTGCGGCGGCGCCGCGCCACATCGCGTGCGTCTTTCCCAGCCATCCAGGAGGAAGCTCCTTGATGTGGATGACGTCGAGCGTGCCGGGAAATTCGCGCTGTAGCCGGTCCATGATGCTTCCGGTCTCATCCGTCGAGCGATCATCGACCGCACAGATTTCCAATTCGGGATAATCCTGCTCCAGCAGAGAACGCAGGCATTCTTCGATCTTCGCGGCTTCATTGCGGGCGGGCACGACTACAGAAACGCGCGGCTGCTCTCCAGCGAGTACGGGAACTCTGTCCCACTCCGGGTGAGTGAGATCGGCAAGTTTTGCCATGCCACGCACCGCGTCGAGCGAGCGGCGAAGCCAGTCTGCGCCGAGGATCAACCCCGCCGCGAGCCAGATCCAGCGACTCAAGCGGATGCTCCGGCAAGATTCGGTTGCTGTTCCGACGAAAGCGGCGGAGCGAAACGCATGCCGATGAACAGAATGATTGCTGAAAACACGAGCGCGATCAGAGTTATGGAGAAACCCAATCGGAGCGTGGAGCGATCAGAAATGGCTCCGATAATAGTCGGCGACAACGCGTCGCCGAGGAGATGGATGGTAAAGAGATTTACGCCAATCGCTGTCGCGCGAATTGGGGCCGCGACGGAGTTCACAATTGCGGCATTCAGCGGTCCGGTATTGAGAAAGAGGAAGAACTCTGCGCCCGCAAGCGACAGGAAGATCCAGGCGGGATTTCCGTAGAACGCGAAGAGCGCTCCGGGAATGGCGAGGAGCATGCTGAGCGCTGAGAGCAGGTAGTAGGCAGAACGGGTGCGTTTCAGCCAGAGATCGCCAAGCCAGCCTCCTACCGCAGTACCTGCAAGTCCGTCGATGACGGTGATGATTCCAAAGTAGTAATTCGCTTTATCGAGCGGAATTCCGCGTTCCCGTTCCAGGAATGTAGGCATCCAGGCTGAGATTCCACCCATCGCGAACGTCATCATCGCCAAGCCAAGAGTTGCGGTCCAGAATGCAGGATTGCGCAGCAATCCGTGGAATGTTGTGCGCTCAACCGTCAAGAGACCAGCTTCCTTTGCTCCCCGCGTCGGCTCCGCGCCGGCGAAATAGAATGCGAAGGCTACGATGAATCCTGGAATGGCACAGACGTAAAACGGTGAGCGCCACCCGTGAGTTGTACCGAGTGCGCCGCCGATGATGTATCCCAACGCCGCCCCGACGGGAATAGCTAGATAGAACAGTGCCAGAACGCGTCCGCGCCGCTCTTCTGGATAAAGATCGGCGATGTAGGCGGGCGCGATGAGTGAAAACGTAGCTTCACCTACGCCGACGACCGTGTGGCGAACGAGCAGTTCGGTGAAATTGTGTGTAATTGCGGTGAGAAGAGTGGCTGCGCTCCAGACAACCGCGCCGATGGTAATGATCATTTTGCGCGACTTGCGGTCAGCGAGGAATCCAATGGCTGGGGCGCAGCACATGTAGAAGATGAAGAAAACAGTGGTGAGCGCACCAAGTGCCGTGTCCGATGGATGGAATTCTTGTTTTACCAGCGGCTGCACCGCGGGAAGGATGTAGCGGTCGATGTAATTCAGGAAGTTCAGCGCGGTCAGCAGACCCAGCACCAGGGCCGGCCGCGGGACGCGGTTCATGCGCGCTTTTGTCCGTTACTGCTTTTGCTGGTAGTTGGACGCGGCCACCGCGCTTCGACGGTGGTTCCGATTCCGCCGCGAGGGCGGAAGACTCCGCGCACTACCGCCCATTCGGGATCAGCGGCGCGTACGACATCATCCAGAACTCGGTTGACGATGTTTTCCTGAAAGATGCCGAGATTGCGGTAGCAGGTCAGATATTCCTTCAGCGACTTCAGCTCCAGGCAACGCTCGCGGGGCATGTAGCGCAAGGTGAGTACCCCGAAATCGGGGAGTCCGGTTTTCGGACAAACGGAAGTGAATTCTGGAATGTCGATCTCAATTTCGTAAGCAGGGAACTGGTTCGGCCAGGTTTCGATTTCAGGGAAATCGAAATCGAGTCCCGATTTCGCGTGCTCGGGAGTGTATCTGGGGCTTTTTGGCATTGCTACGTCTATTGTAGCGGTGCGCCTCGCACTGTCATTCCTAACCGCCGGGATGTGGCGGTGAGGAATCCCTATCCACTTCTACACTCTGGAGAGCTAAAGAGCACGCGATGTGGGGGTTTGCGCTGCAGAAATCTCAGTAGGGCTCTGGTCTTCTTCACCTTATCGAAATCCATAGGGATTCCTCACCGCAAAAAAACACGGTTCGGAATGATAAAGGTAGGCTTTAAGCCGCTTTCGGAAGTTGCGCGACCTGTCCCGGAGCAACGCGCTGCTGGCCCTGCAGCTTCTTGCCTTCTACCTTCAACAGTTCGGAATTCAGCTCGGCTCCAATAAGAATGGCGATGCTGCTCACGTACAGCCAGAACATGAGCGCGATCACCGCTCCGATGGTGCCGTATGTCTTGTTGTAGTTAGCAAAATTCGAGATGTAGATGTTCACCGCGAGGGAAATCAAAATCCATAAACTGGTCCCAACAATGGCTCCGGGCAGGCTGTGTTTGAATCGGTGTTTCACATTGGGACCGAAGAAGTAGAGCAGTTCCATCGAGAGCACAATGCACGCTACGATGATTCCCCAACGAATCAGTCCCCAACTGCGTTCAAACACATACGAAAGATGAAGCTGGTTGCTCAAGAAGGCTCCAGCGCGATTCCCGACCAGGGTGAGCACCATTGCCAAGGCCATCAAGCCCCCGGTCATGAATGTAAGGCCAAGCGCAAGGAGCCGCTGTTTTAGCATTGGGCGGCTCTGACGCGCATCGTACGCGATATCGAGGGCGTCGATCATTGCCGAGAACCCTCCGGACGCAGCCCAGAGTGTGCCGACAATTCCAAACGACAACAATCCGCCCCGGCTCGGGGTTAATACGCTGTGCAGAACCTTTTGCACGAGCCCCATCGCATCGCGAGGCACAAAGCGTGAGGCGAAGTCGAGTATCTGGTTGAAGAGGTTCGGAATCGGGAGATATCCCAGAATAGTCGCGAGCAGAATCAACAGTGGGAAAAGCGACAGCAGGAAGTAGTACGAGAGACCGGCGGCAACGTTGAACACACGCGTCCGCTGGACTTCCTTGTACACAGAAACGGCAACTTCTTTGACTTCGTGGAGTCCAATTCCCATCGCAATTCGTACACAGAAAATGCCGTGTTGCTGAAGGGATTAGATGAGGGGCACGTTTTCCTGAGATGTCGTTGAGCCAAAACGACCTTTGCGGGCATCTGATTAGCAGCGCACATATGCAGACAATAGCCAGGGGGAGGCTCGGGCGAGGAGCCTCTTCGTTGTCCGATATACTTTACTTTTGTTAACAAATGGCCGAACGCACTAAGAATGGGAATGGGAGGCATGTCTGGCGATTCGTAATCATCGCGATCGTCGCCGTCATCGTCCTCGCCGCCTTTATCTCCAGCCGTAGCGGCAGCGTTCCTGTGCGTGCAGATCGCGTCACTCGCCAGGATCTGGTTACCTCCATTTCCACGAACGGGAAGGTCGAGCCCCTCCAGCTCTTTGAACCGCATAGCCCTATCCCAACGACGGTGAAAAAGATCTATGTACATGAAGGCCAGCAGGTGAAAGTTGGAGAGCTGTTGATGCAGCTTGAGGATTCTGACGTGCGCGCTCAAGTTGCACGCGCCCAAGCTCAACTCAAAGGAGCTGAAGCCGATCAGCACGCCGTGCAAACCGGTGGAACTCAGGAAGAGGTCCTCACGACTCGATCGGATCTGGTAAAAGCGCAGGCCGATCGCGATGCTGCGCAGAAGAATTACGAAGCTTTGCAGCAGCTTGCGAAGACGGGTGCGGCTGCTCCTTCGGAAGTACGGGACGCGCAGAGCCGCTTAGCGGCTGCTGAGGCTACGCTAAAGCTTCTGCAGCAAAAGCAGCAAGACCGCTATTCACCTCCTGAAGTAAACAAAGTTCAGGCGGAAGCGGCGCAAGCGCGTGCAACATTAGCCGCTGCTGAAGATCAGCTAAAGCACACCGAAATCCGGGCTCCGTTTGCGGGGACGGTTTATTCGATTCCGATCAAGCAAGGCGAGTACGTGCAGCAAGGCGAGTTGCTGCTTCAGCTCGCGAATCTCAAGAGAGTCCAAGTGCGCGCCTTTGTCGATGAGCCGGAAATCGGCAAGCTTGCTACTGGACAGCCTGTAAACATCACCTGGGATGCATTGCCCGGAAAGACTTGGCACGGCGAGATCACGCAGATGCCGTACACGATCACAACGTACGGAACTCGCAACGTCGGCCAGGTGCTCTGTGGTGTGGATAACGACGACGGGCGCTTGCTTCCCAACATCAATGTCACAGTCAACGTGAGCATCGCCAACAAGAAAGACGTGGTTACGGTCGCGCGAGAAGCTCTTCACGATGACGAGAGCGGACGCTTCGTCTATCTCATCAAAGATGGGCATCTGGATCGTCAGCCAGTCGAAGCAGGAATCGCGAACAATACTCGAATAGAAATCACGAAGGGACTCGAACCAGGAGAACTGGTTGCCCTCAACAGCCTCAACGCAACGCAAGCCTTACGACCCGGACTGGAAGTTCGTACTCGGTAATTCTCGGATGTTCAATCCCTTTTATTCTCTCAATCCTAAGTTTTATCGACGCGGCATTCTGGCCGGTGTAATGGCTACTTTAATTGTTCCCATTCTGGGCTTCGCGCAAGCGGCAAGTGAATCGCCACTGAATCTTTTCATCAATGGTCAGGCAGACGCTGCAGTTCGCTCTCTCAGGTCTTCACTGAACTCGAACCCGTCTGACGCGCAGCAGCATAACCTACTTTGCCGCGTTCAGTACGCCGAAGAGCGATGGGATGCTGCAGTTTCCGAATGCGAACGTGCTGCGAATCTCGATCCTAAGAACGCGACGTACCAGCTCTGGCTGGGCCGCGCGTATGGCGAAAAAGCCGAGCATTCAAGCTGGCTGACGGCCATCGGATTGGCAAAGAAGACGCACATTGCTTTTGAGAAGGCAGTACAACTCGATCCGCAGAATGTTCAAGCTCATTCAGATCTGAGCGAGTACTACATCGAGGCTCCGGGCTTCTTGGGCGGTGGCACGGACAAAGCTGCAGCGCAAGCCAATATCGTCGAGAAGATCGAGCCGGCAAGAGCACATTGGATTCGTGCCCGCATAGCAGAGCACCAAAACAGGAACAGCGATGCCGAAACCGAATACAAGCGCGCCTTGGCTCTCGACATGAATTCTCCGCGGAGGCTATTCGACCTGGCCTCTTTTTATCGCCGCGCGAATCGGCTCGACGAGCTTGAGGCGACCATTCAAAGGTCCGCGCAGTTGAATACAAAGAACGACTCAACGTTGGTGGATTCCGCCGCTTTGCTGCTACGCGTAGGGCGCAATTTGCCGCTTGCGGCGACTCTGCTGCGGCGCTACATCGATCAGGGGACAAAGTCCGAAGATGCGCCGCTCTTCCAAGCTCAGCATCTGCTAGGGCAGATTCTTGAAAAATCTGGTGATGTACAGGGAGCCAAGCTCGCCTATCTCGCAGCCCGATCGGAGGCTAGCGAGTTTGCCCCGCCCAATGCTGCACTCAAGCGACTTGGCGCGTAAGAGGCCTCCTCTTCGTCACATTGACTCTCATAGATGTCCGACTTAAGCTCTGATTTAAATGACGATTACATTACGGCCCGAGCACGAGAAGGTCATTTCGGAAGCGATGAAAACGGGCGCTTACCGCGATGCTGACGAAGTAATCAGCCGAGCCCTTGAAGCTTTGCAGATTGGCGAGGAGTGGCTCCGGGAAAACAAGCAGCAGATTTCAAACAAAATCGAAGCCGCTTTCAGGCAGTCGGAAAAGGGCGAGTACTTCACGGCAGACCAATCTCGCGCCGACATGGAAGATCGCAAATCAAAATGGAAGCGTGAGCACAAACATTGACCGCTCCATCGTATGAGCTCTCACCTGAGGCCCAAAACGATCTTTTCGAAATATGGAGCCGCATCGCAGAGGATAGCGTAGAACTTGCCAATAGAATCGAGAGCGAGTTTTACGAGTTGTTTCAATCATTGGCGCAGTTCCCAGGGCAGGGCCACTCCAGACGCGATCTCACCAGCAGGCCTGTATTATTCATCGCGCTGTACTCGTTCTTGATCATTTACCGGTCTGATCCGAAGCCTGTCCGAATCATGGCAATTGTCCGCGGTAGCCGCGAGATAGGTCGATTCCTTAAGGGGCGCTCGTGATTCCCGTTTGCTTCTGCGCCGCCAGGAACGCGTCGTAGAGGGACACAACCTTCATCGCTTGCCGCAGTTGGTCGAGCGACGCTTTGCTTGTGACTTCGATTTGTGCGGTCTCTCCCGGAAGAAGATCGATGTAATTGTCGGAGAACTTGGCGTCTGCATCGCCGAACGACAGATAGACGTCGCGCGCGAGCTGCGCCGAATGCAAGGTCACGCGATAGCTACTACCTGCTGCTTCGATGTTTGCCGTGATCTCCGGCTGGGGCAGAGCGATGTTCTTCATCGGAGTGAAGAAGTAGAGATTTTTCGAGACGGGTTTTCCATCGACCAGCAGTTCGGCAGCGATGAAGACCTGATTGCGTTGGCGTTGAGCGAGCAGTTGAGTTACCGGTAAACTCAGGTACACGTCGCTGGCCAGTGGCTTCACTTGGATCTCAGCAGATTTCTCCTCCAGCACTTTTCCTGAAAGATCCAGCAGGCGCACATGTAATTGTGCCGGTTGCGTCTGCTGGCGATCGGAGACGACATAAATCTGCAGCGCGCTGTTTTCCTCATTTGGGCTTACCAGCAGATCGTTATAGAACCGGCGAGCGTAGTACTGCAGCGCCTTCCAGCGTCCGTAATAATCGATGCTTGACCACGAAGCTACGGGCCAGCAGTCATTGAGCTGCCAGTACAGAGAGCCCATGGTTCTCGGCCGGCTGCGCCGCAGATGCTCCGCGCCCACTTTGATCGCTTCCGCCTGCATCACCTGGCTGGCGTAGAGGAAGGATGCAAAGTCCTTCGGCTGGCCGAAGTACCGCAACAGGTAGTCATAAATCCGGCCATTGCCGCCCTTATTTTTCTGATGCGACAGCATCACCGGCGAGCTGATGTCCCAATCGGACGGAACGCTGAATGACTTGATCGTGTTCATTTCGGGAAATGACTGGAAGCCATATTCCGTCATGAATCGCGGCACCTGCAGCTTGTAATCCTCAATTGGTGCGAGCGCATGCCAGACCTGCCAGTAATGCATGTCGCCGATGCGCTGCGAGTCTGGATCATCCTCGAAATTGGAACTAGGAGAACTCGGCCAATATGGGACTGGCTGCCCGTATTGAACAACCACGTCCGGCAGCACGCGGTTGAAGAGCACCATGTAATCCTGCCAGACCTTTTCTGAGACCTTCTGCCCGACTTCAGCTTTGAATTCTTGTCGATCTCCCCAGTGAACCCAGCCGGTTTCGACCTCGTTGTTGCCGCACCAGATCACGATGCTCGGGTGATTGCGCAGACGCTTTACCTGATCGATCGCCTCCTGGCGAACGTTGTCGAGGAATGCTGCGTCGCCCGGGTACATGTCGCCGCCGAACATGAAGTCCTGCCAGACGATCAGACCGAGTTCGTCGCAAATGTTGTAGAAGTCGTCCATCTCATAGACTCCGCCGCCCCACTCGCGAACCATGTTCATGTTGGCGTCGCGGGCGGATTGCAGAATCTGCCGGTACGTGGCTTCGGTTACGCGGGAAGGGAAGCTGTCGAACGGAATTACGTCTGCGCCCTTTCCGAAAATGGGAATGCCATTGATAACGAATTCCATGCTGCGACCCCAGTGGTCGGGATCCTGACGGAGTTCGAGAGAGCGCAGGCCGGTGCGAACTTTGGCTTCATCAACCACGCCACGCTTGACCTCTACCGAAGCAGAGAAGTTGTAGAGCGACTGCGGACCGTAGCCGGCAGGAAACCAACGCGCCGGCTTGTCGATTTCGGTTGGCACGCTGATCCGATTTATTCCGGGATGGAGGGTTACATTGCGGTCAATCTTCTTTGAAGCATTTGATTCTGGGTCGCTATAGCTGATTGTCACTTTTGCGGGGTTATTTCCGTCAGAGTCGATCTCAAGGTCAGCGGCGAGATTGGCGACATCCGCGGTGACCTCGTTCTGGGCTATGTGAAGATCGCGGATTACAGCATCGTCCCAGCTTTCGAGCGTGACCGGCTTCCAGATTCCCAAGGTGACAAAGCGTGGTCCCCAATCCCATCCATACTGATACGGAGCCTTGCGAGTGTAGGGATCGGTGCCGATTCCTTTTTCGACGTCCGCATCGTGTACCGAAATGGAAGGAAGGTGATAGGGAAGAAGCTGAATCTGCTTCAACACCAGATTGATTGGTGAGCGAAACGTGATCAGCAGAGTGTTGCTGCCCTGCTTTAGATAAGGCTTCGCATCGACACGCCAGATGCGAAACATGTTGTCGGCATCGAGAATTCCGTGGCCGTTCAGATTCACAGTCGCATACGTGTCGAGTCCCTGAAAAACCAGCTCGATGTGTTTGCGGCTGATATTTGCTGCAGGAACATCGAACGTCATTTGATATTGCCAGTCTTCTTCACCGATCCACTGCAGAGTCTTTTCATTCTCCCGATAAAACGGCTCTGGAATGATTTTGTTCTGTAGCAAGTCTGTCTGCACGCAGCCAGGAACTGTAGCCGTGGTCCAGTTTGATACGCGCTGCAGGGTCGCCTGATCCACTTCGGGATTCACGCCTTCCACGTGGTTCAGAGCGGCGTCGGGAGCAAGGCGAAATTGCCAACCGCTATCGAGCTTGATTACTTGTTTCGGCGAGCCCATTGCGGATGTGCAGATCAGGAGAGAGAAGACCAGAAAAATCGATTTGTTCATGGATAGCTGAATGAAACAGCGGCGGCATCATAACAGCTCTATTCACCACGGAGCCACGGAGGCCACTGAGAAACAATAAAGAAAACAGAAGAAAGCGGCTCTAAATCTTTTCTCCGTGAGATCCGTGGCTCCGTGGTGAACTCGCGCTTTCCATCTCTTGCAATCGGCCTGCAAGGAAAGCGCGCTCGATCTCATTGGTAGCCAGGGCTAGAGCGCTGCGATACGACTCGGCAGCTTCCGCCGGACGCTGCAATCGACGGAGAAGATCGGCGCGTGCAGCGTGAAACAGGTAGTAGTTTTTCAGTTCACCGGCTTGCCCGAGCGCGTCGATCTGCTTCAGTCCTTCCTCGAATCCACTGCTCATTGCGATCGCAACCGCTTGATTCAGCGCGACGATGGGCGAGGGATTCAGTTCGAGCAGCTTGCCGTAGAGAGCGACGATCTGCGCCCAATCGGTTTCAGCCGATGTTTTTGCGGTGGAGTGGAGCGCGCTGATTGCAGCCTGTAACTGATACGGTCCGATTTGCCGCAGCTTCCACGCATCGTCGAGTATCGCAACGCCTTCTGCAATTTCATTCTGGTCCCACAACGATCTGTCCTGCTCTTCTAGAGTGACCAATTTGCCGTCGCGGGTTCGTGCTGCACGCCGCGAATCGTGTAGGAGCATCAGCGCCAGCAGCCCTCGATTTTCCGGCTCCTTCGGCATGAGTTCGCGCAAGACGCGACCCAGGCGAATCGCTTCGGCGCACAGGTCGGTGCGAATGAGATTCTTTCCCGACGCAGCGACGTAGCCTTCGTTGAAAATCAGATAGATTACGGCCTGTACCGAGGCCAGACGTTCCGGCAGGCTTTCGGGAGGCGGTACTTCGTAGGGAATGTGCGCTTCCTGAATCTTCCGTTTTGCGCGAACCAGTCGCTGTGCCAGTGTTGGTTCGGGAAGGAGAAAAGCCTTTGCAATTTCGGGAGTGGTTAATCCGCCGAGCGTTCTCAGCGTGAGCGCGACCTGTCCTTCGCGATTGAGCGCGGGATGGCAGCACGTGAAGATCAATCGCAGTCGGTCGTCGGGAAGATGCATGGGTTCGCTCACGAGGTCTGGCTCGCTGGAAGGGGCGAATGCTTCGATCTCGTATCGGACGGCGTCTTCTTTATCGCGGACGGTGCGGTCGCGGCGGACCTGGTCAATCAGCTTGCGATGGGCGGCGGTCATCAGCCACGCGGCCGGATTGGTGGGAATTCCCGTTTTGGGCCATGTGGTGAGTGCGGCGGCGAACGCTTCCTGCGTTGCGTCTTCGGCTCTATCGAACGAACCGGACACGCGAATGAGACTGGCGACGATTTTGCCCGACTCCTCGCGAAAGACCGTTTCGGCCGCCTGCCGCGCGTCCATCTAGTGTGCTAATCCCTCGTGCAGCGGACGAATCTCGATGCAGCCCTCCCCGCCTTTGCAGCCGGTGGGAATCTTTTTTGCCCACTCGATGGCCTCGTCCAAGTCCCTGCAATTCAGGATGTAATACCCGGCAAGCTGCTCTTTGGTTTCGGCAAATGGGCCATCAAGCAATATCGGCTGCCCGTTGTTTGAGCGCACCGTGGTCGCAGTGGTCGTGGGTTTAAGCGGCTCGGCGCTCTCGAAGACTCCGCGTTCCGCAGCTTCGTTCATGACCTTCCGATGTTGTTCCGCGACTGCCTGCATCATCGTCGGCTCATTGTCAGGCCTTTCGACCGAGTACACGAGAAACATATAGCGCATTCAAGCTCCCCTTCCATGAATACGACGGTCGAGAGGCAGGGGAATCGACAGCCTCTCATCTATGTTTCTTCTCATTTTTCAGCAATTTACAGCAGAAATTCGCGCCTGGCTACACCCACTGCGCCGATCGGGTTCTGCGCGGGGGTTCGTCGGGCAGGCCTCGTCGATATCGGGTGACCCTCATAAGGCACAGGCAGAAAGCGAACATCCACAAAATCGCGAGCATGCCCCACAGGATAAGGATGCGGAGGAGTTCACGCGAAATCTGTCCGGAGTCTCTGGCGCCCATTAGCTCGTAGCAGAAGATCAAACAGCAAGCCGCGAAGGCCAGCATGCAAATGACGGAAGGTGTGCGGGTGTTCAGGAAGCGCTGCAACATCATTCTGAAGTGAAGTAATCGACCGCCACAGGCGACTCGAATAGCGAGTAGTCGCGGGTCACAACCGTGATTCCGGTGTCAGTGACGAAGTAATTACGTCGATCCTCTTCTATATCGTAGCCGATCACACTGCCTTCAGGGATATGGACGTCACGATCGATAATCGCGCGGCGGATGCGGCAGTGGCGCCCGATATTCACGTGCGAGAAGACGATGCACGATTCCACTTCGGCATAGGAGTTTACGCGCACATCTGGCGAGAGGACGCTCTTCCGGACCGTCGCTCCCGAAATGATGCAGCCAGACGAGACGACGGAATCGACCGCCATGCCCGTGCGTCCGGGTTCGCTGAAGACGAACTTCGCCGGCGGATACTGTCGCTGATGCGTGCGGATCGGCCAAGCTTTGTCGTAGAGATTGAACACAGGCGAGACGGCGACCACGTCCATGTTGGCCTCGTAGTACGCGTCCAGCGTTCCTACATCGCGCCAGTAAAGAGCTTCTTTCTTGTTCTCGTCGATGAAGTTGAAGGCATAGACGCGGTACTCGTCGAGCAATTTCGGCAGAATGTCGTGGCCGAAGTCGTGCGAGGAGTCGGGATCTTCGGCGTCCTTCAGCAGCGCGGGTAGGAGCACGTCGGTGTTGAAAAGATAAACGCCCATCGATCCCGAGCACATGTTCGGATTGAACGGAGAACGAAGTTGCGTGCTTTTTGGCTTCTCTTCAAAGCCAACGACGCGCGCATTGCGATCAACGTCCACGACTCCAAATCGGGAAGATTCGGAAGGATCGATCAAGATCGTTGCCAGCGTCACATCTGCTCCGGCGTCGAGATGCTGGCGCATCATTAGGTCGTAGTTCATCTTGTAGATGTGGTCGCCGGAAAGGATGAGCACGTACTTCGGTTGCTCGCTGCCGATGGAGTAAATGTTCTGATACACAGCGTCGGCGGTGCCCATGTACCAGTTCTCGCTCACGCGCTTCATCGGTGGCAGAATCTCGATGAATTCGCCGAGTTCGCTGGCCACGATCGTGCCCCATCCTTCGCGGATGTGGCGGTTCAGTGAGAGAGCCTTGTATTGCGTGAGGATATAAACCTTGCGCAGGTCGGAGTTGATGCAATTCGAGAGCGTGATATCGATGATGCGGTAGTTGCCACCAAAGGTCACGGCGGGCTTGGCGCGGTCGCGCGTAAGAGGGAAAAGACGCTCGCCGGCGCCTCCGGCCAGCAAGACTCCGAGTGTGTCCTTCATGCGTGCTCTGATGTGCTGCTAGTTCGTACTGCGAGCTACCGTGTGGGCCGGAAGGTGGCCCGGAAACAAACGATGATAACAGGTCAAACGAAAACCCGGAGCTTCGGCTCCGGGTGATAAAAGTGCGAATGCTCGAAAAATTCAGGCTGCGCGATCTTTGCTCTCATCCAGGCTGATCCGCAAAGATTTCAAGAAGCGCAGATCTTGGGCGTTCACTTTCAGCTCTGGATTCGCGTTTACGGCCTTGCCAGCGCGAACAACTTCCGGCTTGGCCTGTTCCTCTTCTTCGTGCCGGTTAAAGCCGACTGTCGCTTCCAGCACGAGGAACACATCGTAACCCTCGCCCTTGATCTTGCCTATGACTGTGGCTATCGGTTCTGCCTCAGATAAGGACTCGTTAATTGCCTCGCCCAATTCCTTCATCAACTGCTTCAGCCGTTGGTTCACGACTCGCTCCATGTTGGCCGACAGCCCACGTAGAGAGAAGTTCAATGGACTGAAAGCCGCTTTGTTTATTGGATGCCCCGCCAGGGGGTGGCGTTCCGGCAATCGCTTGAAAATCGGGGGTATTAGGAGGACAGCTCTGCATTGTAGCAGCTAAGCTCCTAAGCTGCGAAGCCTCCAGGCTCGGAAGCCCACGGCGTTGCCTCCATCTAGTAAGCGCTGCATCAGCAGCCACTCCGGAAGCTCAGACGCTAAGGAGCTTAGCAGCTAAGCAGCTTAGGAGCTATTTTCACTGACCCACCGTCTCGCGCTTATATGGCTGGTTTAAATACCGGCGGGCTTCGTCCAACGCCCCTTGGGTATTGTCGTTGGTCTGAAGCGCTTGTCGGTACTCGTTTGTCGCCCGCTCTCGCTGGTCGGTGATGTCGAAGATCTTGCCAAGCTGGATGTGGCTCCAGACTTCCGTCCATTTCGGCTCACCGTCGCCATTCAGAGCCTCGCGATACGAGTTCGCGGCTGACTGGTAGTTCTTCTGCAGGAAGAAGACCTCAGCAATCCTGTAATGCGCCAGCGAGCTGTTGTGATTGGCATCCAGCGCCTTCTGGTATTCCTTTAAGGCTTCAGCCAGATCTCCCTGCGCCACGAGCTGCTGGCCGCGCAGGATTGCCACGCGCACCCGCAAATCGGGGGAATTCTTCAGTACCCAGTTGTTAGGATCAAGAACGATCCGTCGCGGCTTGCCGAAGGTCTCAATCGAGTAGGTGGATTCGGTCCCGACCACGTCGATGCGCTTCATCTCGCTCTTGCCGTCAGTATCGACGCGGACTTCAAGCGGCATGCGGAAGAGATCGAGATCCTGGTTGATTTGCCCAACGATGCGGAAGCCTTTGTTGTTTCCCAGGCGATAAACCGTGTATTTGTTCTTGAATTCCGGAGCGCCGGTTCCATCGAGCCATTGAGTAAAGAATGCGCCCAGTTTCTCGCCGGAATTTTGTTCGGCCAAAGCTCGGAATTGATCCGTTGTAACTGGCTTGTTTGCATACTGTTGTGCCAGCGATTTCATCGTGCGGTCGAACGCGGCATCGCCGAGCTGCCAGCGCAGCATGTGGAAGATCATCCCGCCTTTGTCAGTGACCAGGGACTGAAATTCGGGAGAGAAGGGGTCGAGTTTTCCGATGCCGGAAAGCGGAATGTTGTCGTAGGCGAGCGCGCCGACGGCCATGTCTTTCGTCGCTTCTTCAAAGCCGGCTTCGCCTGCTGCGTCCTGAACGTAGCGAACCTCGCTGTCGCGGGCCGCGCCTTCGGTGATCCAGAAGTCGTCTTTTGCCGCCGGGCTGACCGACGCTCCCCACCATTGATGGGCGAGAACATTGCCAAGCAACCGATAATTCACTTTCTCGCTCACAGCCCGTGACGCGATCGCCGCAATCTGCGGAGCCCAGGCCGACGGGACGGTGTCGTCAGGAAGTTCGACGATGCTCAGATTTGCCGTCGAGATTGGCCCATAGATCTCGGAGAAGAATGCGATTTCTCGCGCAGCCGTATCGGCGTAGCTGTGGGCGAAATCTTTGTGATTCGGTTTGAAGTAAATCTTCAGGTTGCTGTCGTTGGTCTCGACGAAAGTGCCGGCAATGATCGTTCCCGGAAAGCTCGGAGTGTCCCAAACAAAGCTCGCTGTCTTATTACCAGCGGAGGCCGGATGCTCTGATCCCGGCTTGGCGCCGCTCCCGATCACGGAAAAGAACGCCGGAACCGTAACGTTGATGGTCGCTGTAAAACGATTCGTGCCATAGCCGACCATCGGAAACCAGCGCGCGGCGTACAGCAGATAGCTGGTATCAGGATTGATCGAAGCGAGCTTCAGACCTTCAACCGGGCTGTCTTCGCCATTGGCGAGCACGCCTTCATACTCAAAATTCAGCGTGTGCGACTGCCCCTTCGACATGCCCTCGGGCAGGGAAACGCGAACCGTGTAGTCCTGAGTGACGCGCTCGGTTGGCAGCACCTTGCCCGCTTCGCTTGTCACGCGAGTTACGCGGAGAGCATTGTTCAGCTCGAATACCGCGGTGCTGATATCGTCGAGCGCCGTGAACTTGACCTTGGCTTTAGCAGTGATGTGGTGCGTTTTCGGCGCCAGATCGGCATCGATAACGTAGTCGTTTACCTCGATCCGAGGCTTCTCGGCGGCGCTGGCGGCAAGAGTGACAGCAACAAAGGCCGCATAAATCAGCAGCCGCAAAAGGTTATAGGGAATGCGCGCAGTGCGCATCCGGCTAGAAAAACTCATTGAAGCTCCACAGTGGCTGTCCTCGTACGACGCCCCGCACATCCGGTGAAAGATGCAGTTGAATGACCTTTACAGGAGGAGATTGGATGGCCCAATACGAGAATCGACACTTCCATTCTATAAACGAATGAGGTGCAGAAATAGTTTAACTCGCACTCCTGCTCATCAGCACGAACCACTGAAAACACGTAGAACGCAATGGAAGTTGCGTTGCCGGCTCGGAGCCACTTACGCTGCGAACAGCGTAAAAAACAGCGTACACATTTGCGATTTCGAGTCTTCTGCCCAACAGTTTGCACATTTTTGAAAGAGAACAGCGAAGAACAGCGTAATAACAGCGTAAGCTGCAGCCCCGGGGTGAATCCCCGGAAAGAACGATGATTGGTGTCGAGTTGGCACGGTGCCCCCGCTATCGCCTCGGAGAAACGGGAAATGAGCGCCTACTAATCGGAGGAAAGATTGACGGATTTAGAGATCCGCGTTGCTTTCACCACCTCAGACCAGAAGTTGACTTTCGCTTTATATTCGTGTACAGTGAACGAAGTTCACTGTTGTTGATCGGCGACGGTTGGGATAGCTGAAACAATCGCGAGCGCGCAGGGTAATAATCCGGCGTGCTATGAACGCTTCTGATTTGGCAAGATGCGTCGCGCGGTACCGTTTCGCTGAGTCCTACCCGTTTTTGCCAATAGGCTCCTTCACTAGCTTTTTCAATTGAGGTGGGAAGTCCCGCAGCCGTTTAATATCGACAAATTCTCCGTTCCTGTCGAAAAAGATTTGCTCCACTGCAGGGGAAATGCCCCCCATTGAGACAAGTAGCGTTCCCAGCGGACGCCCATGAAGGGGAACCGAAGCCTCGACCCACGGTAGATGTCGTTGGCGAACTATCCGGCTATCTGGGTCGGAATGCACTGCCCAACGAACAATTGAATTTTTGGGAAGCTCAAGCCGCAACCATTGTTGCAGTGGAATTGTTGGTAGTGCTGGGTCAAGCCGTGAAGTCGGCATTTGCTGAACGGCTGTGATCAGTCTTACAACTTCTTCTTTCCTCAGGCTCTGGCACACCGCGGAAGATGTGAGAAGTACAGAGAGCAGAAGAACCCGTGAGGTTATCTTTGGCATCTCAGCTTCCAATCCTTCCTTGTGAAATAACATCCAGCACTGCATGCGCGGCTCGGGCAATGGCTGTAGTCCCACTAGCAGCTGTAACCTGACGCAGCTTTGATTGGACACTCTGAAGCTCTCCGATCATCTCGTCGCGTCGAACGCCGTCGGGAAGTAACACTCGCAGCCGCTCGACTACCTTCTCTGCCGTAAAGTTCTGTTGAATCAGCTCTGGGACGATTTCGCGTCCCGCAATCAGATTCACCATTCCGAAGTTCTTCACCTTCACCAGACGCTTGCCGATTGCGTAGCTCAACCCGCTAACGCGGTACACAACAATGAAGGGATTTCCAATGAGCGCAGCCTCGACCGTTGCCGTGCCGCTGGCGACAACCGACGCTCGCGCATGGAGCAGCGCAGCCCGCGCATCGGAAACCAAACGAACACGCGCCGAGCCGATCTGCTGCTTGATCCATTCGCGCGATAGAGTGCTTGCCACCGGAACCAGATATTCATATGCATTGCCAAGTCTTGCCGCTGCCGCAAGCATCACCGGCAGATTCAACAAGACTTCTTTCTTCCTGCTGCCGGGCAGCAGAGCGATCCACTGCTTCGCCGGATCAAGCCCATGCTCGCGCGCAAAGACTTCGCGCGGGATCTGTGGTGGAGCAAGATCGGCCAGCGGATGGCCCACGTACTCGGCGTTCACCCCGCGCTCGCGGTAATAGTCCTGCTCGAAAGGAAAGATCACGAGCATGCGATCGACGAATTTCTTCACGCGCCAGATGCGCCGCTGCTTCCACGCCCACAGTTGCGGCGAGACGAAATACACGACCGGCACGCCAATCTCGTGCAGCTTGCCGGCGAGCCGAAGGTTGAAATCGGGAAAGTCGATCAGCACGGCAGCGTCGGGCTTTCGCTCCCGGGCGACTGCTACGGTCCGGAAAAATTCACGATAAATCGTCGCGACATGCTTGATGACCTCCGTGATGCCAACCGCAGCTACCTTTCCCGAATCGACAATCGTTTCGAATCCCGCAGCCCGCATCTTCTCCCCGCCGACTCCGAAGAACCGAACCTCGCGAGCGGAGAGCTTACGCAGTTCCGCCATCAGCATGGCGCCGTAGTTTTCGCCGGAGGCTTCACCGGCGGAGATGAGGATGCGGAGCGGAGTTGTGGGTTGCGGCTTGAGAGGAATTTGGATTATTCCCACTTAGGATATGTGCCGTTTTCGTTTCAGGAAAGTGGCTGCTGCACTGCTTTGCGCAGCAGCCACTTGAGCTTCTATAAGGAACGCAAACACCTCAGACACTGTCATCCCTCGCGCCGCCGTAAAACAGTCGATAGTCAAACAGTTGGGTTTTGCGGCGCGGGGGATCTGCTGTTCGATCCGAGGCTGAACAGCAGATCCCTCGCGCGGCAAAACCAACGCGTTCAGAGGATCCAAAATCTCGGCGCGCGCGAGGGATGACAATACCTAACGGAACAGATGTCTTGATCCATTGCTACGCCGCATTAGCGTTCACGTAGTTGCTTTCGCCAACTGCACCTTGCGGAATTGTATTTGGGGCGCCAACTCGCCACAACCATTCGTGTTGGGCACAATCCTGGGACGAGCCGTCGCTCTTTTCCCACTAACTCCGCTCACAGCGCGAGTACCTCCACGTCCAATCGCGGAGGCTACCCACACATGAAGAAGCGAATGCTGCTCGCATCCCTTGCGACCGGCGCATTGCTGTTGCTTGCGTCGCAATCGCACGCTCAAAGCATCCTGAACCTGCCCCGGCCCAGCCAGCATGCGCTGGTGACGCAGCGTATCGGCATCACCGACATCACGGTGAACTATAGCCGACCGCTGGTGAACAAACGCCAGATATGGGGCAAGCTCGTCCCCTACGGACAAGTTTGGCGCGCGGGCGCAAACGAAAACACCGTCATTGAATTTACCGATCCCGTATCCATCGAAGGCAAGCCGCTGGCGAAGGGCGTTTACGGCCTGCACATGATCCCCAACGAGAACGAATGGACCGTGATCTTCTCGAAAGCCGCTACCTCGTGGGGCAGCTTCTCCTACAAGCAAGACGAAGACGCGCTGCGCGTCAACGTAAAGCCGCAGCCCAGCGAGTTTCACGAGGCGCTCACCTACGACTTCGACGACGTGAAGCCCGACTCAACGCTCGTCACCCTGCGCTGGGAAAAAGTTGCAGTTCCGTTCCGGGTCACGGTCCCTGTACACGACATCGTCGAAGCCGATCTCAAATCTCAGTTGCGCACCGGCTCGCAATACATCTGGGAGAGTTGGGACGAAGCTGCCAGCTATCTCCTCGCAGAAAAAGTGGATCTGCCGCAGGCGCTCGATTACTCGAACCACTCGATACAACTTGAGTCGCGCTTCGACAACCTCCTGACCAAGTCCCAGATCCTCGAAGCAATGGGCAAGAACGACGAAGCCAAAGTCGTTCGCGCCAAGGCGCTCGACAGCGCGAATGCAATCCAGCTTCATTCGTATGCCCGCCAGCTTCAGTTCCAGGGCAAGCAGGACGAAGCTCTCGAGCTCTTCCGGGTGAACGTGAAGAGATATCCAAACGAATGGATCTCGCACTCCGACGCCGCCCGCCTCGCCGTAGCGAAGGGCGATTACGACGGAGCACTGAAAGAAATGAAGATCGCAGCAGCCGACGCGCCGGATATCTATAAGTCTGCGTTCGATCGGCTGGTGAAGCGGTTGGAGGCGAAGGAAGACATAAACAAATGATCGGGTGATCGGGCCATCGGGTGATCGGGTGAAGTAAAGCATCAAAATCTAACGCGGATTGCGTGGACGATTCGCTCGCGGATCAAAGCGGAAATCAGAAAGTATTCTTCTTCCGAGCTGATCAGCGAGCCGAAGGCTCCGCGCAATCCGCGTCGTGTTTTGGTGTTGGTTTTCAGATCACCCGATGGCCCGATCACCCGATCTCGGCCAGTCCCTGCGGCACCATCGGCAGCGATCTCAGCCTTATGCCCGTAGCGCTGAAGATCGCGTTGCCCACCGCCGGCGCGATTCCCACAATGGGAGTTTCGCCGGCGCCAAACGGTTTTTCGTCTTTGCGGTCAATCAATTCAACTTCGATCTTGGGCATATCGCGGAAGCGCGGCACGCGATACAGAGCGAAGCGCGGATTCAGCACGCGCCCATCCGCGAAGTGGACATCCTCGAACAATGCTCCGCCCATGCCTTGCATGATCGCGCCTTCGATCTGATTCTTGAGCCCGTTCGGATTTACCACCGGACCGCAGTCCCACGCTTCAACTACGCGCACCACGCGCACGGCGCGGCTGGCCGGATCGACTGCGACCTCGGCACACGTAGCGACGTATCCGCCTTTTTCGAATCCGCCAGCTAACCCAAAGCCGCGTTCTTGAGTCGCCTTCTGCTGCCCCCAGCCGAAGCGTTTTGCCGCAGTTTCAAAAACCGCGCGCAACCGTGGATCGCTAATGTGCTTCAGGCGAAATTCCAGAGGATCGAGGCCAATAGCATGCGCGACTTCGTCCATCGAACTTTCACGCGCGAAGTGATTAGCCGTTGCTGCCAAAGAGCGGTACGAGCCCTGGCGCAGCGGCGGATTCTCCGTGGGATGAAACTGGATTCTCTGATTGGGAACGTCGTATGGCGTGTTGATCGCCGCCGGGCCGGAGTTGTAGTTGTGATATTCCCACGCGACGAGCGAGCCATCGCTGCGCGCTCCGGCTTTTACGTCGATCACTCCCGCAGGACGGAAGTACGCCCAGGTAAATTCTTCTTCACGCGTCCATTGCAGTTTGACGGGCTTGCCTGCAGCTTTCGCCAGTCGAGCACATTCGACGGCAGCTTCGCCCGTGTGCTTGCCGCCGTAAGCTGATCCCGTATCGGGAATGATTACGCGCACATTCTGTTCGGGAAGATGAAAGGCCTGCACAAGCTCATCGCGGACGGCGAATGGACGCTGCGTCCCTGTCCAAACCGTAAGCTTGTCGCCGTTCCATTCCGCTACGGCAGCGCGCGGCTCCAGCGGCGCGTGTTGGATGTACGCGACGGTGTAAGTAGCTTCGATTTTCTTGGCGGCTGATCCGAAAGCAGAGTCGAAGGAGCCTTTCTCGTGGACATTGGCGCGACCACCGCCTTCTCCTCCGGCGTGCTGGTCTTGCTTGGCGGGCTTCTCTCGTAAGTAGCTGTACAGCTCTTTCTCGGAGATCTGCTGCGGCGCCTTCCATTGCGCTTTGATCGTGCTCGCCGCTCGCGCTGCGCTGGTTGAATCCGGGGCGACCACTCCGACGAAGTCACCATCGTGTACGACGGTTATACCCGGGGTATGCTGCGCTTCCTCAGCATCTAGCGAAGCGAGGGTGGCGTGATACGCGGAAGGACGCACGACCTTTCCGTACAGCATGCCCGGACGCGATATGTCGGAGGCATACTTATGCTCGCCCGTCACGAACTCGCGGCCATCGACTTTGGGCACCGCCTTTCCCGCAATCGTCCACTTCTCCGGCGAAATCAGCGGCGGATCGTCAGGAATCATCTGCACGAGCTGTCGGCCATTCAGCAGTTCGCCGTAGCGAATCGATTGGCGCGTCGCGTTGTTCGTCACTGTGCCATTCGCAGCAACCAACTGATTGCGATTGCCGCCCAGCTTGCTCGCAGCCATATCGACGAGCATCTCGCGTGCCGTGGCTGCAATGTTGCGCAACTCCGTTCCCATTTGCGGAGTGGTGCGGCTGCCGAAGGTTCCCATGTCGAAGGGACAAAGCTCTGTATCGGCCATGACCATAGTGATCGTGTCCACCGGTACATGCAGCTCTTCAGAGACCTGCTGCGCTAAGGAAGTGCGGATGTTCTGTCCCATTTCGGCTTTGCCGGTGAAGACGGTCACATTGTTGTCTTCGGCAATGTGAATCCAAGAAGCAACGTCGTGCGGAATGCGCTCTTCCTCTTCGTTGCGTCTTCGACCGCCGCCCGATTCCTGCAGCGCACGCGCATCGACGGCGCAAACCATGAGTCCGGCGCCGAAGAGCTTGAGCAGTTCGCGGCGATTCACGGTAAAGCTGTGGGTGAGGCGATCGACGCTTTGCTGGAGGAGTTCGCTGTCAAAGCTCATTGCGCGCCTCCTGCTTCTGCAGCGCGGCGAATCGCCGCAACAATCCGCGGATAGGTGCCGCATCGGCAGATATTGCCGTTCATGCCGCGAATGATCTCCTCATCGCTGGGCTTGGGATTTGCTTTCAAGAGGCCAACCGCAGACAAGATCATGCCGGGCGTGCAATACGAGCACTGAAAGGCTTCTTCCTCGAGAAATGCCTGCTGCACCGGATGCAGCTTGCCGTCGCTTTCGAGCCCTTCAATCGTCGTGATCTTCCGTCCTGAAACCGCCGTGGCATGCATCTGGCACGATCGCGTCGGGCGTCCATCGATCAGCACCGTGCATGCGCCGCATTGTCCTTCGCCGCAGCCATATTTTGTGCCGGTGAGATTCAGGCGATCGCGCAGCACGTAGAGCAGCATTTCGTCGTCGGCTGCAGGTACGCGGTGCTCGGCGCCGTTGACATTCAGAACGATCTCTCGCATGGCAGGCCCCTCCAGGAATATTGTCGCGCAAGTTGAGGAAGAGAAAAAACGTTGCGAAGAGAAGAAAGCAAAGGCCTGTCATCCTGAAGCGCTTCTTTTGCGCGAAGGATCTCCCGCGATATTCCCGACTTAGTTGCCGCCGGTATGGCTCTTCACCGAAAATTCAGAGCTGTCGCCGAGGAGCCTCGTAGGTGCATTTCCATCGCAAGCATCGAGGGAGATCCTTCGGCCAAAAGAGGGCCTCAGGATGACAGGTGTTGGACAAGTCCATCAGCTCACGAGTCCCGGACGATTGGTCTAGACGAGTGATCTAATGGATCGTCCCGAATTTGCCCTGCTGCCCTTCATTGCGTCTCGCCACCCCGAGTGTTACTTTTAAAGTTTGGCTTACGCATTCCCATCTTCATAGGAGCAGTTGCTCATGGCAGCGGTGTACAACGGCGTTGCTCTCCCTTCCGACGGCGCGCCCATTCGATACGAGAACGGCAAATATCAGGTTCCTGACAATCCCATCATTCCTTACATCGAAGGCGACGGCACCGGACGCGACATCTGGAAGGCCTCGCGGCGCGTCTTTGACGCCGCCGTCGAAAAAGCTTATGGCGGCAGGCGGCGCGTAGCCTGGTACGAGATCTTTGCCGGCGAGAAGGCATTCGCGAAATTCCGCAACTGGTTTCCGGAAGACTCACTGCGTGCTGCGAAAGATCTGCGCGTTTCGATCAAGGGACCTCTTACTACTCCGGTGGGCGGCGGCATTCGTTCACTCAACGTTGCCATGCGGCAGGAGCTTGATCTGTACGCGTGCGTGCGTCCGGTGAAGCACTACTCGGGCGTGCCTTCGCCGGTGAAGCATCCGGAAAAGCTGAACGTGGTGATCTTTCGCGAGAACACCGAAGACGTGTATGCCGGGATCGAGTGGAAAGAAGGCAGCGACGGTGCCCGCAAGCTGATCAAGTTCCTGAATGAAGAGATGCTCGCCGGCGGCAAGAAGCGCGTGCGGGAGGATTCCGGCGTGGGCATCAAGCCGATTTCCATTACGGGAACTAAGCGTCTGGTCCGTCGCGCGATTCAATATGCCCTCGACAATCGTCGGCCAGTCGTCACGCTCGTCCACAAAGGCAACATTCAAAAGTTCACCGAGGGCGCATTCCGCGAATGGGGATACGAGCTGGCGCAGACCGAATTTCGCGATCGGGTCGTCACCGAGCGCGAAAGCTGGATTCTCGACAACAAAGACAAGAATCCAAACATCACCGTCGAGCAGAACGCGCAGCAGATTGAACCTGGACTCGAGTTCGCGCCCGAAGAATTTCGCAAAGGCGTGTACGCCGAAGTGAAGGATGTGCTAGATCGCCTGTATCGCAGCCACGGCAATGGTCAGTGGAAGAAGAAGCTGATGATCAATGACCGCATCGCCGACTCGATCTTTCAACAAGTGATCATTCGTCCGCAGGAGTACAGCGTGCTGGCAACGCCGAACTTGAACGGCGATTACATCTCCGATGCCTGCGCGGCGCAGGTCGGCGGATTAGGCATCGCTCCGGGCGGGAATCTTGGCGACGGTTACGCGGTGTTCGAAGCAACGCACGGCACGGCGCCCAAGTACGCTGATCTCGACGTGATCAACCCCGGCTCGGTGATTCTCTCGGGCGTGATGATGTTCGAGCTACTCGGCTGGAACGAAGCCGCGCGTTTGATTGAGGACTCGCTCGAAGCGACGATCAAGCAGAAGAAGGTCACGTACGATTTCGAGCGCCAGATGGAAGGCGCGAAGAAAGTGAAGACCAGCGAGTTCGCCTCGTACATGATCGAGAACATGGAAGCGCTGAAGGGCGCGACTCGCGAAGCAGCGCTGGCTTAAAACCTTAACCACAGAGAACACAGAGGAGCACAGAGGCAAAGTAGTTTGCGCTTCTGTTTCGCCTTCGAATTGGCGGCGGAGTTTGAGATTGAGGCTGGGATTGAACGATCCATTTTCCGTTTTCTCTGTGTTCCTCTGTGTCCTCTGTGGTGATCTTTAAGCTTTCATTCCGATCTATAGGAGCTAGCAAGAATGCGAAAGAAAGTCTCCATTGTCGGCGCAGGCAACGTCGGAGCTACGGCTGCGCACTGGATTGCCTCCAAGGAACTCGCTGACGTCGTGCTGATCGACATCGTCGAAGGCATCCCGCAGGGCAAAGGACTTGACCTGCTGGAAGCGATGCCGATCGAAAAGCGCGATTCGCACGTCCGCGGCACCAACGACTACGCCGATACCGCCAATTCCGACATCGTGGTCATCACCGCCGGCATTCCCCGCAAGCCGGGCATGAGCCGCGACGATCTGCTGAACACGAACTACAAGATCATGCAGGACGTTGTCGGCAAGGTCGTCGCCAACTCGCCGAATGCGATTCTGATCGTTGTCTCTAATCCGCTCGACGCGATGGCGCAGGCTGCGTTCAAGATCAGCAAATTCAATCGCGAGCGCGTGATTGGCATGGCCGGTGTCCTCGATTCCGCGCGTTTCCGCACGTTCATCGCTGAAGAGCTGAAGGTCAGCGTGGAGAACGTGACGGCGTTTGTGCTCGGTGGACACGGCGACACGATGGTTCCTCTCGCCCGCTACTCCACTGTGGCCGGAATTCCCATTACGGAACTGATGGACAAAGCGACGCTCGATCGGCTGATTCAGCGCACCCGGGATGGCGGCGCTGAGATCGTGAAGTATCTGAAGACCGGCAGCGCCTACTACGCCCCATCAGCGGCAACCACAGAGATGGTGGAAGCGATTCTCAAAGACAAAAAGAAAATTCTTCCTTGCGCTGCGTATCTCCAGGGCGAATATGGCATCAATGGCTTATTCGTTGGCGTTCCCTGCAAACTGGGCACTCGGGGGCTCGAGCAGATTATTCAGATCAAGCTGACGAGTGAAGAACAGGCTGCGCTGAAGAAGAGCGCCGATGCGGTACAGGAGTTGGTGAAGGTAATCGGGGTCTAGCAGTCAGATGGCGAAGGCTGCTCGGCAAAAGCTTAAACGCGCAGATTTGCAGGAACTGGCGAAGCTCCGCATCGCTGAGGCGAAACATCTTATGGATGCCGGAAGCTTTTCTGGAGCGTACTACATCGCGGGGCTCGCTGTAGAGTGCAGTCTGAAGGCCTGCATCGCTCGAGCCACAGAACAGTTTGAGTTTCCTGATCTCGATGGCGCGAAAGAGAGTTGGAATCACGACCTGACGAGACTTCTAAACGCAGCCGGTTTGGTTGCCGAGCACGAGAAGAAAGCTGCGATCAATGTTGAGTTCAACGCAAACTGGCTAATTGTGAAAGACTGGGATGTAAGCAGTCGGTACGAGAAGCATTCGAAAGCCGAGGCTCAAAACTTGCTTGAGGCAGTTGTGAATACGCAGCATGGCGTTTTTGCGTGGATTGAAGGTTACTGGTAAATGTCTCTAGCGAATCTCACCTCTGCAGATATCGATTTCGGAAAGCGGATCGCCGAACGTTTGCGGGAAAGTGGCTTTGGCGTCAAGGCGGTTCTTTGGTTGTACGATGATACTGCCGACGATTGGCGACTAGTGATCGCGACCGATGCAGTAGATCGCCTGGGCCCGAGGCGCACCTATCTTGAACTTCTCCGTCTGATTCCCGACATTTCAGGATCAGCTTTTCAACGCATGAGAATCGAGGCGGTGAGCCCGAATACGCCGCTTCTCGAAGCTCTGCGCTCCGTGTTCGGAGCTACAGACAGCGTTGAGGGCGCTCGACTACAAGACACTGTCGTAAATGGAATTCGTGTTCCTCAAGCATACCTTTACGAAGTAAGACAATAAGAATCACACTCGTTCAGCATCTGAGGAGAACGTGGCGTTCAAGCACCGCGTGAAGGAGATTCATACCGTATGAATGTGAAAGACTTCTTCCTGAAATATTGGGACAAAGAAGGCCTGGCAACACGCAAAGTAATCGAACGCATTCCTGAGGGATCAAACTATCGACCTGATCCGAAATCTCGCACAGCGCGTGAAATTGCGTGGTTGATTGCTCGCGAAGAGATTGTGCTCGCCGATGGTCTGGAAAAAGGTCAGTTAGAGTGGGTAGAAGTGCCCGCTCCCGCAACCATGAAAGAAGTTTTCGCCGCCTATGATCGCAATCACAAAGAAGCCACCAGGAAACTTCACGCGCTCGATGCGGCTCGTTGGGAGGCGCGCGTGCCGTTTGTGATGGGCGGACAGACCTTCATGAACGAACCTGGATACGAGAACGCCTGGGGCTTTCTGCTTGATCTGATTCACCATCGCGGGCAGCTAACCACGTACTTGCGCGCGATGGGTGCGAAGGTGCCGCAGATCTACGGTCCAAGCGCCGACGAGCCTATGTGACCCCTCAAATTACTGGGTTTTCTCGATCGACACTGAATTTAACGTCACATCCTGCGCCGGGCGGTCCTGCGCGTTGCGCTTCACTTTGGTGATCGCGTTCACTACGTCCTGTCCTTCGATGACTTCTCCGAAGATGGTGTGATTTCCGGTCAGCCAAGGAGTGGCCGCGACGGTGATGAAGAACTGACTGCCATTGGTATTCGGGCCAGCATTGGCCATCGCGAGCTTGCCCGGTTTATCGAATTTGTAGGGTGAGCCTTTGGTCTCGTCAGCGAACTTGTAGCCGGGACCTCCCATGCCGGTGCCGCTCGGGTCGCCCCCTTGAATCATAAAATCCGGGATGACGCGGTGGAAGATCGTTCCGTTATATAGCGGCCCAGGACCTTTCTTACCGCTCACGTTGTCGCGCCAATCGCGTTTGCCTTCGGCGAGATCGATGAAATTCTTCACCGTGTTCGGCGCTTCTTTTTCAAACAGGCGGCAAACGATCTTTCCCATACTGGTATCGAATATGGCGTAAGTTCCAGGCTGACGAGCCATGCAGGTCCTCTCCGTTGCGAGAATGGCAAACGACTAATGTAAAGCATTTGCGAGCTGCGCGTGCGGAAGCGGACGGCTGGAGCCGGGTTGAACTTCGCGCGTGCGTCTGCGCTTCGTGGAGAGTGGGGGACAGGAGCATTTCGGCGTTGAGGTAGATCGTCGGTTTCCATCCCTGCATCCTTTTTGTCCGGATTGTTGAAGATAATCATGGGGAGCCGGGCTGCAAGCTGCGCTGCTTCATATTCAGGGAGGTAACATGGGCTATCGTTTGTTTTGGCTACTTTTGTTCGTCGGAATAATCGGCGGTACTTTGTCTGCCTCAGATTCAGGTGGCCGCAATACCTCTTCACATCTTCCCGAAAGTACGTTGTACGTTTACCTCAACCATGTTGGCGGATGGTGCGCCTTAAGAAGCCGCAGTACCTTCATGGCTGAAGTGAGATCAGACAAAGCCTCTCAATTAGAGGCAGATCAAGCTCAAGTCTGGCTCAGGGGGATGGTTGTTTACAAAATCACAGAGTTTCGCATGGACGCGGATGGTGAGTGGTCAACAACATCTACCTACAAGCTCGACGAAAATGGAACTGTAGTATCTGCCAATGTTGTCGCGAGGAGCGGTGAGCCAGCGAGCGACAAGACCTTTAGGTTCATTGTAAGTAAAGGCGTTTACAGCCCCAATCCTCCCCCCTTCCTCTCGTCAGAAACTTTTAGAAAGGCCATTTCGGCTTCCTCGTTTCCATACTGGGATTTGGTCGAGAAGCTTGCCAATAGCAAGACAGCCCCAAAAATGTGCATTTGATCGGTGTCTCGCGAGTTTAAGCAGTGGCTGGAAACAATGGGACTCCTCAAAAGACTTGCATCAACGACGCCCCAATCTCCTGTCATCCTGAAGGCCCGCTTTTGGCCGAAGGACCTCCCGTGATATTTCAGGTTGAAATGCTCTGGCTGCGCTCTCCCTCCACGTTCATGAGCCAAGAGCCTGGAAAGCGCAATTCAATCCGACACATTCCGGGAGATCCTTCGCGCAAAGGAAGCGCTTCAGGATAACAGTGTTTGAAAGCTTCGGCGAAGGACCACCATTGGTCCGGTAGTCCTCGTAGGAACACTGCCTTCTGCCAGCGGTTCGGTTAGCGCTTCGCGGTGGTTGACGTCGTTGGCGCTGCTGCGGGCTGATCTGTCGGCAGAGGTTGATTCAGCAACAACGTCACTTCAGGCGGCACCTTGTCGAGGTTCGCGAGCATAAGGCTCACCTGCCACATCTGCGTGTCGCTGAGCGACTGATGGAATGACGGCATGCCGGTCATGCGAATTCCGTTCGCGACCTTCCAATAGGTCTCGCCTGGGGGATCGTCGGTCACGCCATGCTTTGGATCGATCAACTGTGGCGGACGCGGATACATTCCCTTGGCGATCGAGCTCGGTTGTCCACCACCGATTCCGTGACACACCGCACAGTGCTCGCGATAGATATGCGCACCAGCCATATAGTTTTCCGGGGTGCCCTGAATCGGAACGGTGCGCGGATACTCCTTCTCCATCTTTCCCTGCAGTCCCATGCGCGCGAACCTCTTTTCAAACGGCATGGCCGGCGCATTGGTTGCGACAGGGGCATATCCGAAACGGAAGTAGCAGTAAACTCCGATCGGAATGATGATGAGGCCAATAATTAGTCCGAGCAGAAAGGCAGGGAAGCGAGAAGGTCGCATGGATCAGCATTGTAGCGGGTGAGGGGCCGGAACTAGTGATCTCTGTGTGAAGATTCTTGAAGGAGTCGCCCAGGCCGCACAGCCAATGTAGAGAAATTTCGTGATTTCGCGATTTCGTGATTTCGCGATTTGCAATCACGAAATCACCAAATCACGAAATCACAAAATCACTGCACACCCGGGCGAGGGCGCCCGGCTCCACGTTTTATTACTCGTAGCGCAGCGCCTTCGTCGGGTTCACTCCTGCGGCGCGCCGTGCGGGAATCGTCGCCGCAATGAGCGCGACGAGGCTCACCAGCACGACAACGCAGGCCAGCGTAAATGGATCTGTGTGTGACACGCCGTAGAGCTGGCTGCCGAGATAACGGCCCAGCAGGATCGCGGCAGGAACGGCAACCACGATGCTGATTCCGGCGAGCCAGAGCACCTCGCGCATAATCATGGCCACGACGGAACGGCGGCTGGCGCCCAGGGCCATGCGGATTCCGATCTCGCGCGTACGCTGCGTGATTGAAAACGACAGCACGCCATAGAGTCCAACTGCAGAGAGAAAGCTGGCGAGAATGCCAAAGCTGATCGCGAGAAAGGCGATGATGCTTTCGTTTGTGACATCGCTCTCGATTTGCGTATCCATGGTCTGCAGGGATATCAGCACGAGCTTGGAGTCGAGGTTCTGCATGGCGACGCGAACGGTGTTCATCGCCTGGTCGGGTGGCTGCCAGGTGCGGACATAGAACTGCATGAACCCAAGCTCGCGCCTAATATCCGGCTGCCAATAGGGAACGAAGACGGTCGGTTGAATTTCCGATCGCAAACTTCCGTGTTTGGAGTCTCTAACTACGCCGATGATCTGATATTCGGGCTTGTCTTCCGGAGCGCCGCCGCGAGCAAAGTTGTGGCCGATTGCATGTTGTGCGTCTCCGAAATAATGTTTAGCAAAGCTTTCGTTCACCACCGCAACCTTTGCGGCGGTGCCATCCGCATCGGTGATGCCACGGCCTGTAATCACAGGGATTTTGAGCGTATCGAAGTACTTCGAGCTGATCTGCTCCCATTCAACGTTCATCCTTTCGTTCTCACCCGGAGTGTAGCCAGGAATTCCGATGCTGCTGCGCTCGTCATTACCGGCTAATTCAGGATCGCTGGTCGCGGCGGCAGAGCCCACCCCGGGAAGAGCTGAGAGCCTGTCAACAATCGTTTTGTAAAGCTGGAAATTCAACTCAGGCGCGTAGCCTGCCATGCCCGGCGCAACTCCAAATGTGACCAGATGATCGGTAGCGAAGCCCACATCGACGTTCTTCAGGTTATGCAGAGTGCGTACAAACAACCCTGCTCCAAAAAGGAGCAACAGACTGAGTCCCATCTGCACGGCGACAAAACCACGGCGCAGGCGAAGCTGACCGCCACTCGAAGTTGTGAGCTGCTCTTTCAGCGTCTGGACCAGATTGGGACGCCAGAACTGCAGCGCCGGAGCCAGGCTGAAGAGCAGTCCGACTGCAATCGAGACTCCGAAGTTGAACAGCAGAATGCGGGAATCGAGCCCCGACGAGAAGGGAATCTGACCGACCGAGGCGGTGAACAGCTTGTTTAAGAGCAACTGAGCAATCACCGGCGCGAGCACAATGCCGAGGATTCCACCCGAGAGCCCCAACACTACGCCTTCGATGAGCAGTTGCTGCACCACGCGCATGCGCGAGGCCCCGAGAGCGTAGCGGACTGACATTTCCCGAGCCCGTCCGACCGCCCGCACAAGCAGCAGCCCGGCAATGTTGGCACATGCAATCAGCACCACCAGTCCAACCATCGCCATGACGATGAGAAGCGGTGTCCCGATTTGGTCGCGAACAGGCGAAAAGCCGGTGGCAGACGGAATGAGATCAAGGTGCGATTTATCGAGGAATCCTTGACGGAACTTCGGCGTGGCATTCGGCATCGCCTTAAGTTCGTCTTCACGGATGGAATGCCATAAGGGCGCGAGTCCAACCTGCGCCTGCTCTGCTGTGATTCCCGGTTTGAGACGACCGAAGATGTTGAGCCAGCGTGAGCGGCGATTGTCGAGATCGTTCCATCCTGGAGTAATCTGCGGCTTCATCATCATCGGCGCAAAGATATCCGGCGCCTGCCCTACGACGATGCTCCTGAAATTCGGCGGAGCGATACCGATCACCGTGAAAGGATGACCATTGATCAGAAGGCTATCGTTCACTATGCGCGGATCGGAGCCGAAGCGTCGCTGCCAGTATCCGAAGCTGAGCACGACCACAGGATTGCGCTCCTGCACCTGGTCATCGGACTGCACGAACAACCGGCCAATCGCAGGCTTTACACCGAGAACATCGAAGTAATTTCCCGAGACGAGTTCACCGTTTACCAGTTCAGGCTGGTTGTGCCACTGCACTCCCACCTGCACCTGGTCGGTCGCGAGCACTCCATTGAAGACCGTGTTCTTGTCGCGGATATCGCGATACATCGGATAGGAGAAATAATCTTTGTCGCTTCCTCCGTAGGCGCTCACGCGTCCGCGGTCGCTGCCGGTTGCATTCAGCCTGACGAGTTGCTCTGGATGTTGCACCGGCAAGCTGCGCAGCATGACTTGATCGAGCAGGCTATAAATCGCCGTGTTCGCGCCGATGCCCAGCGCCAGCGTTGCCACTGCCGTGAGCGTGAACACAGGCGCCTTGGTCAGTTGCCGCAGCGCGAAACGAACGTCCTGGAGAAAGCTGTCCATGGGACTCCTTGGAAGAAGAGACGGATATCCGAGCTACTGAATGCACTTGCTCGTCCATCAGTGGTCGTTTCTAAGTGATTGATTCAGCAAGATTGCGAAGAACGACCGTGACCGGAATTAACAAGCGTCGTCCGATTCCGGACAGCGCTTTCTCCTGCAGAATGAAGCCTCAATTCGCGACGGCTTGCACCAGAGCTTCAATTCCGCTGATGTTTTGAAGAAGGTTGTCGGGAATGGAATGACGCTTCGCCAAGTAAGCCGGAGAGTTGTAGGACAGCCACGTCTGGCGTCCGGGATCCTCGCCAACAAGGATCTTGAGCGGCAAGTCGAGCGCTGCCGATGGAGCTCCCAGCATAACCGGCGTTCCCACTTTGGAATCGCCGAAGATCACCAGCTTAGTGGGCGGCATTCGAAAACCTGCCGCCACCGCGTTACCGCCGAAATCAACGACGGCGAAGATCCTCATTCCCTTGGTGACGATCGTGCGCTCCAACTTTTGCATAGTCTCGGTGAACGGATGCTGGCTGCGAATACTTACTACCCCGTTGCCTTCTTTTCCGGCGGCCTGGGACATACCATCTCCTCCTTATGCGTGGGCGCGCTTGAATTCGTCGAAGCCGGCGAGATACCGATCGATGTCGCCCGGCAGCAGGTAGTAGGGCGTGGAGAGACGCAGCTTCGACGGTTCTCCGCCGCGAATGCGAATCTTCTTCTGTTGCCACAGCCAGGTTTCGAGATCGGCGCGCTTGAGCGGCGGAACATTCACCGTCACGATTCCGGAGCGCATCGCCGGATCAGGTGAAGTCCACGACTGCGCTCCGCGCTTCGTCATTTCGGCCAGCATGCGGTCGGCAAGCTGGCGATGGCGGCGCTCGATGCGATCCATCCCGATGTTGTTCGCTAGCTCAATCGCTGCTCGCAGCCCCGCAATGATCGGAAGATTGGAGGACCCGATGCGCTGAAAGCGTTCCGCCTTAATCTCCGGCCGTTCCCAGCCTTCCGTAGCAATGGTGTTCCACACGCGGTCCTGCACCTCGGTACGAATGTAGAAAAAGCCAGTGCCCTTCGGCGCCTGCAGCCATTTGTGCGGCGACGATGTGTACATATCGCACCCGATGTCATGGATATTGAGCGGCATCATGCCGACCACATGGGCGCCGTCAAAGGCGCTCAAAATGCCTTTGCTGCGAGCAAGCGCTGCGATCTCCTTTACCGGCTGAACCACGCCGGTCGCCGTGCTGATGTGACTGGTGAAGATGATCCGCGTGCGCGGCGTGATCGCGTCGTTAATGCGGTTGAGAATATCGGCAGGCGACTTCGGCGGAACGGGAATTTCGTACTTCTTGATTACCACTCCGTACCGCTTCGCGCGCAGTTGCCACGGCTGCTCGCCTCCAGGATGCTCCTGATCGCTCATCAGGACTTCATCGCCGGCTTTCATCTCAAGGCCGTTGGCGATGTAGTTATTGGCTTCAGTTGCGTTGCGAACCAGAGCGATCTCATCGCGCGTGGCGCCAACAAAAGCAGCGAGCGGATCGCGGTACTCGTTCCACGAGGCGTATCCCCAAATGGGATAGTCTTCAGGGTCCGCCTGCGCCATCTGTTCAGTCTTGTCGTATGCATCGAAAATGGCGCGCAGCACCGGACGCGGCGACGAGCCGACGGTGCCGTTGTTTAAATAGACCTCATCACTCGGAATAAGAAATTGCTTGCGGAGTTCTCGCCAGTAGGCTTCTTCGTCTCGGTCGTAAAGTTCGCGCGGGGGCAGGGGCGGATCGTCCTCGGCTTGAGACGCAGCGCGCGCCTCGGTAACGCTGAACGGAATTCCAGAAGCTGCGGCAACTGCGGCAGAAGACAGAAGAAAACGACGGCGGTCTAGCACAATGAGATCTCCCGAATTTGGGCACTATGCTGGACCGCCGCCGTCGATGTGTCAAGAACCGCTGAGGATCAGCCTTTCATCCGCCGGCGCTGGCAGCTTGTGACGACTTCGGTCGGATCGATAGCGTCTCGGTCCTTCTGCATCTCGACCACTTTGCCCTCTTTGTCGATCAGGTAGGTCACCCGGCGCGCTGCCTTGTAGCTTGGGTTATAGACGCCGTATTCCTTGCTCACATCCCCGCCAAGATCGCTAAGCAGCGGGAAGGTTACGCCGATCTGTTGTGCCCATGCTTTGTTGGCGAATGGACTGTCCATGCTCACACCCAGAACCTGGGTGTCTGTGCCTTCCAGGGTCTTCAGTTGATCCTGGTAGGCTTTCATTTCCTTCTCTCAACCACCGGTGAAGGCGAAGACGTAGAAGGCGAGCACGACATTCTTCTTGCCGTGGAAGTCGGAGAGTTTTACTTCTTTCCCATTCTGGTCGCGCAGCGTGAAGTCGGGCGCCGTGTCGCCGACCTTGATCTTCGGGTCCGGCGTGGACGCCTGGTCTGCCGCCGTCGCCGCGATCGCGCCCAGCAACAGTGCTGCTGCCAGCAATGAGCCTAAAGCCCTGGTTCGCATAAGTAGCTCCAAATAAAAGCAAATCAGGGTACTCGCCGGTGAGCTAGAGCGTCAACCCTTGGTGTCTTGCGCCGCGCGGCGAAAACCCAGTACAGTGCAGATTCAGTATCACCATGGCGCAAACCAGGCACGCGGGCAAGGCGAAAATGCAAGCTGGGCCGCAAGAGCAGGGACGAGTTTCCCCGCGCAGCTCCCCCAACGGTGCCCGTGGCGGCGATAAATACCAGCGCATTCTCGCGGCGGCTATCGAAGTAATTGCCGAAAAAGGATTCCACAGCAGCCGCGTCTCCGATATCGCCGAACGTGCCGATGTGGCGGATGGCACTGTCTATCTTTACTTCAAATCCAAAGAGCAGATTCTAATGGCCGCTCTCGACGGCGCGTTTCAGGCTTTCTATCGGCTCGCGAAGGAGGAGCTGAAGCAGGCGTCGAGTTCCAAAATGAAATTGCGCATCCTCGCACGACTGCATCTGCGTGAACTTAGCCGCAATCGCAGCCTCGCGGTGGTACTGCAGACCGAGCTGCGGCAGAGCGCGAAGTTTCTCGCTGAGTTCTCCCAGCGCGAGCTCAAGGGATATTTCGACCTCATTCGGGAGATCATCCGCGAAGGACAGTCGTCGGGAGAGATTCGCCGCGACATCTCCGACAAGATTGCCGCGGCGTGTCTCTTTGGCGCTCTCGACGAACTCGCAACTTCATGGGTACTCAGCTCCCGCGAACACGATCTCACTGCTGCCGCCGATCCGGTGATGAATCTGCTGCTAAGTGGAATGGAGGTTCGCCCCTGAGCCCCCTGCGCACCCTCATCGACATCTTCTTTACTGCGATCGATCGCGATCTGCCGCGCGTAATGACCTACGAGGGCGGAGGTACGTGGCATGAGATCAGTTCGCGCGAACTCTACACCCGCGCTTACCAAACCGCGAGGCAGCTCCAACAATGGGGAATCAAGAAAGGTGATCGCGTTGCTCTGATCGCAGAAAACCGCTTTGAATGGGCGGTTACCGACTGGGCCTGCCTTCTCCTCGGTGTGGTGGACGTTCCGATTTATCCGACTCTTACTGCCGAGCAGACGGAGTTCATGCTGGAAGACTCCGGCGCGCGCGCGATCTTCGTTTCGACTGAGAAGCAGCTCGAAAAGGTTCTCAGCATTCGAGCGCGAACCAGGCTCGAACGCATTGTAGTGATGGACGAAATCACCCATAGTGACGCCGTGCGCATGAGCACCATCATGCAAGCCGGCGTTCCAATCGATCGGGATGCGCAGTTCGACGCCGCGGCGCGAGCAATAGCTGCCGACGATCTCGCGACGATCATCTACACCTCAGGCACAACCGGTGTTTCCAAAGGCGTGATGCTCACGCACGGCAACATCGCTTCCAATTTGGAACAGACAGCGCAAAGCCTCGGCTGGCAGCCGGGACAGGTTTCTTTATCTTTCTTGCCGCTCTCACACGTCACCGCTCGCCATGTGGACTATCTCTGCTTTTTGCGTGGGGTCACGCTCGCATATTGTCCGAGCTTCGACGAGCTTCCCACGAAAATTCAGCAGGTGCGACCGCATCTGTTTGTGAGTGTTCCCAGAGTCTATGAAAAAGTTCGGCAGGAAGTCGATCGGCGAGCCAGTTCCGGATTGAAACAGAAGATCTACAAATGGGCCCTGCGCGTTGGACAGCAGCACCGATCTGAGATTGTCCACGGCGAGAAGCCTAAAGACTGGCGTTGGAAGATCGCCAACAAGCTAATCTACTCGAATATTTACGCGTGGTTTGGCGGACGTACGCAGATGTTCGTCTCCGGCGGAGCGCCGCTCGGCATCGATCTCGCGCGCTGGTACGCCGATGTCGGTATCCGGATCCTCGAAGGCTATGGCCTTACGGAAACCTCGCCGGTGATCGCCGTAAACACGCCGGAAGCAAACAAGCTCGGCACCGTGGGCAAGCCGTTGGCCAACGTAGAATGCCGAATCGCTCCTGACGGCGAATTGCTGGTGCGCGGTCCGTCGGTTTTCAAGAGCTACTGGCAGAATCCGGAGGAGACAGCCAGAGTCTTCGAAGGCGACTGGTTCAAAACTGGCGACATCGGCAACATCGACGCAGATGGTTTCCTGAGCATCAGCGATCGCAAGAAGGACCTGATCAAGACGAGCGGCGGAAAGTTCATCGCTCCTCAGCCGATCGAGGCCAAGCTGAAGTTGTCGCCGCTGGTGGCTCATCCCATCGTAATCGGCAATGGGCGCAAGTTTGCCAGCGTGATCATCTCTCCGAACTTTCCTGCTTTGGAACAGTGGGCCCGAGAGCAGGGCATCGCCTTGCAGACGCGCGAACAGCTAGTGGAAAATCCGCAGGTCGTGCGAGAGTTTCACCGCATCGTAGAAGATGTAAATCAAAGTCTCGCCCATTTTGAAACTATAAAGAAGGTTCTGCTTGTGCCCGACGACTTCACCGTATCCGCCGGCGAGGTGACGCCCACCTTGAAGCTGCGTCGCAAAGCGATCGAACAAAAATACAAGGACCAGATCGATTCGCTGTATTCGAATTTGGCGGCTGTACAAGCGTGAGGAACCGGCAGCGGTTCTGATGAAAGTCCACCTCATCGACGGCACTTACGAACTCTTCCGCTATTTTTTTGCGCTGCCGAGCGCGATTGACGCCACGGGACAAGAGATCGCAGCCGTGCGCGGCGTAGCTGGTTCAGTCCTGTCGATGATCGAAGCCGGCGCCACTCACATCGGGGTTGCTACGGATCATGTAGTCGAATCCTTTCGCAACGATCTCTATGCGGGATATAAGACCAGCGAGGGCGTTCCGCCGGAGCTGCTATCGCAGTTTCCCATTTTGGAAGACGTGCTGCGCTCTCTCGGTGTCACTGTCTGGCCGATGGTCGAATTCGAAGCCGACGACGCTCTAGCGTCAGCCGCTGCCAAGGCTGCGCTTGACCCGCGAGTCGAGCAGGTAATCATCTGCACTCCAGACAAAGATCTTGCTCAGTGCGTCGCAGGCAAGCGAGTGGTCCAACTCGACCGCCGACGCGAGATCCTGCGCGACGAAGACGGCATCGTTGAGAAGTTTGGAGTGAGGCCCCAATCGATCCCGGACCTCCTCGCCGTGGTCGGCGACAGCGCCGACGGCTATTCCGGCCTTCCCGGTTGGGGACTCAAGGCGGCTGCCCTGGCCCTGTCCCATTACGGAAATCTGGAAGGTATTCCCAAAGAGTGGCAGCAGTGGCATCCCGGCATCCGAAGGGCGCGGACGCTCTCTGAATCGTTGTTTTCCGCCTGGGATGAAGCCATGCTGTTTCGAACGCTGGCAACGCTGCGGCTCGATGTTCCTGTCTTCGATAGCGTTGACGAACTGCGCTGGACGGGTCCAGGTGCGGACTTTGCAGCCTGTTGTGAGCGGTTGCGACTTCCCGAATTGGCTAAGCGGGCTGAGGCTGCCCGGCACTTGGTTGAAAAAAGTGCTTGACAGTTTCTGTGCCAATCATGAGAATGCCTTCCCGTCCCCCCGAACCAAACTGATAAACGATCAGCTCTGAGCCTGAGGAGTGTCCCTATGCAATGGCTCGGCCCCGACATTGCCGACAATTACGAAAGCTCACACTGGCCGGTGCTGCTTTCTGTCTGTCCGGACATCGACCGGATGCAGAACCGGGAACACACGCTTCACGCCGCAGGATATGTAGTTGCCTCCGCCAGCACATTGTTTGCGGCGGAGCAAATGTGCCATCTCTGCAGTTTCGATCTGGTACTGCTCGATCGCGAATGCGCTCCGGACGACGAGGCAGCCGACCTGCTGCAGCGTTATCCCGCCCTCCTGTTGGAACCGGGGCTTAGCGAACGCCAGCTTCTCTCAAAACTGAAGGAAGCCCTGCAGACGCAGCGCACGACCATCGCCGTGCACTAAGGCGCGGCCCGGAATTCAATCGAGCCACGCCTTCTTGTGCTCCAGCTTTAGAAGAAATCAGTCATATCATTGGCTGTCGCCGATGCACCCGGATGCGCGCTAATCCCAAGAGCATCGAGCATCGTACGCAGCATGTTCTCGTGCTTGTACAGCGTCGATGAGATGGTGTGCTGTTTCACCTTGGGACCGATCACGGCTGTGTACACCTGCTCCGGACAAGCTCCGACCGCTCCGTCGCATTCGTCGAATGTGACAAACAACAGGCCGTCGCCACCTGGCTGGAATGCCGGCGAGTTCAGCAGCGGAGAGACATTGTTGGCAAGGAACGTGTCTGCCTGTCCCACGGTGCCGTCATGCGCGTCGTTGTTCACATCGGGAATGATGAGCGAATAGTTGGGTAGCTGATTATTGGCAAGATCCGTCGCGAACTGCGTGAAGGGCACGATGTTCTGCTGCGCCGCCGGCGTCTTGATCACGTAGTCGTACCACTTCGCCGGATTGTGACGATCCACGTACGCTCCTGAGTCTCCGCCCATGTAACCGGCGCTGGGCAGCGACTGCGCATAGACCTTCCACGACAGCCCCGCCTTGTTCAGCTCATAGAAGATGTTGTCCGACGTGATCGGCATCGTGCATCCATCGCCCGTGCAGCCGAACGACTGCTCGCCGCTACCCGACGAGAGCCAGAAGTAGTCGAGCGCCGATCCCGGCTCGTCGGCATGGTAGTTGGTGGCGTAGCCGTAGGTACTGCCCTGCGCAACCAGCCACGGCATTCCGTTTGGATAGACCTCGCCAAACATGTGGTTCTCTTCAATCACCAGCACGACATGCGACGAGTGCGGAACCGCGCTCGGTGTGGGAGCCGGTGTCGGTGTAGGAGTTGGAGTCGGCGTAGGCGTTGGGGTCGGAGTCGGTGCCGGACTGGGAGCAGGACTCGGATTCGCCGGTGTCTGCGTGGTGACCGGGGTGTTTGCCGACGATAGATTCGTCTTCGTTGCCGCTCCTCCTGCTCCGCAACCTGAGATTAGGGCAGCTCCGAAAGAGCAGCCGGCGATCAGAACCGTGCTAAGAACATGTTTGCGAGTAGGTCGCATTCAGCCTCCAAATGAACTTCGTGGAGGCTAAGGAAGCATCTACTCTGGATGGATCGGGTAAGGGTCTTATTCGTAACCCGAAAGAATACCCAAGGTGACCTTAAGGGTTAAAACATCCGGCTTCAGTGTGAGTCAATCAGATTAGACCCAGAACTAGAGCTGTTTTCGAAATTCTGCTTACCACTCATGAACTTGTCGTCCTGAGCGCAGGAGGGCTCCCGCGCGTTTCCGGGGACCCGCGAGCGCGCTGTTTGCGCTCGTGCGGCGGGCGCGGGAAACCGGAGTCGAAGGACCTTGTGTTTCCTCGGTGGTGCTCACCAGGTCAGAAACTTTAACAAGCACGCGTGAGAGGCGTACCGAATGGGCATGTCTGATCCTCAGGTGAGTCGAGAAGGATCTAGCTCATATCTCGGAACTACTCGGCAAAGCTGCCAACGAAAGCGCTGCGCTTGCCATGGCGATCCCAGTCAACTCCGAGTCCAGGACCCTGGTACTCGTCAGTCATCGCCACTGCCGCCATCGAGTGATTCAGCTTCGTCAGCGGCGGATAATAGGTGACCTCAGCGCCACAGGAGTGATCATTCTCGGTCAGAGCGCGAGTGCGGATTTCAGCCAACTGCCCGGCACGGAGGACTGCCTGGCCATGGTGAGCGGCGTCGTGTAGAACGCTCATCTCGATGGTCGTCGGAATCACTCTCACGACGTCTGAAACCAGCTTCCCGCCCATGTGCTCGGCGAACGAAACCAGCGCTTCGCGCTGCGCAGGCGTCGCCTGTTCATCGACCAGCATCACCGACTTTGCCGGATACGGGCTGGCATAAGGATCGCCGATCGTAGCGCTGGCTTTCACCGCGGCGATCACTGTGAGCCCATCGAGGTTCTGACCGTTCCATGTCCCGTGGTTCACGTGCCACGCCAGGAGCGCCTGGTCGCCGGTCAGGTTCACCTCGCTGTTGGCAAAGCACTGCGCGACGTACACGTCGGCACTGCGGCTTTCCAGATAGTCGCCGCTGATCTTCTGCTGCGGCTGGTTGGCAAACGAGAGGGAAGTCAGAAGCAGAGCGGAAAAGAGAGAAGTAAACAAACTGCGCATAAAGAAACTCCCTGAGGATTTTCGATGCCTAAGCAGAAGAATCCTCTTCCTAATTTTATCGCTCGCACGCGTAGAAGTCAGCCATTGCAGTTCAAAACTGTGTTGCTGACTTTCTCGTGCGAATGAACCCGAATGCGACTGCTCCATGTATCAGGATCAGTACTCCCAACATGATTACATCCGTCGTATTCATTCCAAGGAGGTGTTGAACGCTATATCCATCGCCGTCCGGAACTAGAACAACGGGACCATGATGCATAAGTCCGGCAATCCGAAAATCGAAGAGCAGCAGAATCGCCGAAATGCCGTAAAGGAATAGCCGAACTACTCGCCTCACGCGCCCCCCACTACCCACATTTCCCAGTGTGACACTCTCGATGCGAGCGGCAGTTTCCCGGCTCGGCGAGTTTGCCGTCCGGACCAATGCAGGTCTGCGTGTGTACGCACCAGAAGTTGCCGTCGTTGCAGGGCGGCACCGTCGGATCTGGCTCGACATTGAGATAGATCCGCTTCCAGCGCAGCGAGGGACACAGGTCCGGATGGTTGGTATTGAAACGTTCCCGTTCATCGACAATCATGCCCGTTCTCCTTTCGCCGCCTGCAGGATGGCGCGCCTTACCGCAACGCGCGCCAGCTTGATCTTGTGCTTGTTGCGGCCGAGGCTCTTGGCATTCGCAACGGCTGCGGCGCCGGCAGCGTCAGCCGTCTCTTCTGAAATCGTTTTGCCGTTCAGCGCCTGAGCCGCCTCGTTCGAAACCCACGGAATCGGCGCCACATGGCTCATCACGACCCGCGCCGCGCGTACGCTGTCACCATTCATGTCCAGAATCACGGAAGCAGTTGCGTACGGCCAGTCGAAGGCCTCCTTCTGCCGGATTTCATAATGGGAAACCTTTGCTCCGGCAGGCGGTGCGGGAACCACGATATCGGTAACGATCTCGTTCGGACGAAGATCGTGCTCGCGCTCGTTTTCCGATTTGGGAATCACGAAGAACTTCTCAAGAGGGAGTTCGCGTGGTCCCCCAGGGCCGAGCAGCCTGATCCTGGCGTTGTAGGCAATCAGCACCGGCGCAACCGTCGAGGGACTCACGAAGTAAGCCGGGCCGTCGTTTCCCAAGATGGCATGCCAGCGGTTATCGCCCTCCAGCACCAGCGACTTGCCGTCAGGTCCCATGGCCAGCAGTCCAAATCCATTTCGGAACCACCAGCAGCGCGGACGCTGGCACATGTTCCCGCCGATGGTGGCGACGTTGCGAATCTGCGGACTGGCTGCGTCTCCGGCAGCATGCGCCAGCATGGGATAGCGGTCTTTCACCTGCGGATGCTCGGAGATTTCCACCAGCGTGGTCAGCGCGCCGATGCGGAGTCCCTGAGCACTGCTGGTTATGCCGTGCAGGTCATTGATGCTTTTTACATTCACCAGGCGCTTGGGATGGACGATGTCGTCTTTCATCAAGCCAAGCAGGTCGCTCCCGCCGGCGAGCACCTCGGCGTCGTTCCACTGTTTGCCGAGCAGCGCGACTGCCTGCTTCTTCTCTTTTGGGACGGTGTATTCGAAGGCTCTCATGCTCTTGCTCCTTCGGCTTCAGCTTTTTCCAGCGCCTCCAGCACGCGCTCGGGAGTGAGCGGCAAGAACGGCACGCGGACTCCGATGGCATTGGCCACGGCATTCGAAATCGCCGCGCCAGGCGAGACCGTCGGAGGCTCGCCGATGCCGATCACGCCGCGCTCGTCGTAGCCCGGGCCGCTCATCAGGTGAACAACAAGTTCGCCGACATCGCCCAGACCGGCAAGGCGATAGCTGTCCATGTTGCTGTTGAGCATCGTGCCGGTGGTCTGGTCCATGACCTTCTCTTCATACAGCGCATAGCTCACGCCCATGATCATTGCGCCCAGCACCTGGCTCTCCGCCTGCTTCGGGCTGATTACCAGGCCGCAGTCCTGCACGGCGACCATCTTGTTGATCTTGACTATTCCCGTTTCGGTATCGACAGAAACATCGGCCATCTGTACGCCGCCGACGCCGCTGTTAGTCAGATCGCCTTCGCCGGGATTTGTGCCGTGAGCAGTGATGGACGTCGCTCCCAATTTGGAACAGGCTTCTTTCCAGCTCAGACTGCGGTTGTGATCGCCGGCGACGCGAACGCGCCCATCAACCGATTCCAGCTCGTTCGGCTGCGCATTCAGCGCCGGAGCGACTTTCGCGAAGAGCTGATTCTTCGCATCGGTCGCGGCGCGGAAGTTGGCCGAGCTAACGCCGCCGATCGTGCTGCTGCCGCCTGAGGCGCTGTCGCGGGGGTACGTGTTGTCTCCGATCTGCAGATTGATCTGGTCCATGGGAATGCCGAGCGTGTCGGAGACAACCTGCAGAATCGACGTTCGCGTGCCGGTGCCGATGTCCTGCGTTCCCATTTTGACTTCGACCGATCCATCCGGATGGATGGTGAGATCGGTGTTGCTGTTATGCCCGCGGCCTCCCCAGGTATGAAGCGCGAGACCGAGCCCCTGCTTCACCGCGCCAGCGGTCTTGTCGCCGCGCGGATGCCAGCGTGTCTTCCATCCCATCAGCTTGTCGGCCACATCCAGCTCTTCCGAGTAAATCTTGGAGCGCGGATCGAGCAGGTCGATGTTCTTCTTCACGAAGTCGAAGGTGTCCATGTTCAACTTCGCGGCGAGGTCGTCGAGCGCGCACATCGTGAGCACGCAGGCCTGCGGATGGTTCGGCGCACGCCACGCTCGCGATGGACCGATGTTGTTCACGACGTTAACGTGCTGCTTCTGCTGGTTGGGGATCTTCCAGACGTAGGGAATTGGCGGAGAGCCTCCACCGCCCACGCCGCCGGAGCCCCACGAATAGGATTCCCAGGCCAACAGCGTGCCGTCTTTCTTCGCGCCAACTTTCACCCGCGCATAAGCCGAAGGACGGCAGCCTGCCGTTTCCAATTCGGGCTTGCGGTCGAGCATCATCTTCACCGGCTTACCGCCGGCTTTCTTCGAGAGCTGCGCCGAGGCGACTCCCCACGGATCGAGGCCGAGCTTGCTGCCGAAGCCGCCGCCTACGTGATCCTGATGCACGTGAATGTTGGAAGCTGGGAAGTCGATTGCCTTGCCAAGCTGCTCGGCAATTCCCGGCACATTCTGCGTGGAGATGTGCATGAACAGATGGTCGGAGTCAGGCCACTCGGCGATGCTGCCGTGCGACTCGAGGCAGCAGTGTACGATCACGGGCGAGCCGTAGTATCCCTCGTGGACGACTTCCGATTGCTGAAACGCCGCCGCCGGATCGCCGCTCGTCTCCTTCAGCGCGACCTTGTACCACTCGCTCTTCTCGGCTTCGCTTAGATCGGGTTCCTTTTCGTCGAGTACCAAATGGGGAAGCTGCTCGTACTCAACTTTGATGGCGCGCACAGCGTCGCGAGCCGTGGGTTCATCGACTGCTGCAACAGCGACCACGTCGGTCCCGGCCCAGAAGATCTCTTTGCCGACATCGTTGATGGGCAGCACAGCAACTACGCCGGGCATCTTCTCAGCAGCGCTGGAGTCAATTTTGGTGACCTTCGCGTGGGCATACGGACACTTCACGCTCTGCGCGTAGAGCATGTTCGGACGCACAAGGTCATAGGTGTACTTCGCGCGGCCGGAGGCCTTTACCGGGCCGTCCACGCGGTTCACGCGCTTGCCGATCATCGTGCGTTGATCTGCTGCGGGCCATTTGTAATCGGTCGCCATGATTTATGCGCCTCCTTTCTGCTGACCGCCGCCTGAGAGCTGTGCCACCGCACCTTTGATCCCCGCGTATGTGCCGCAACGACAGAAGTTGCCGCCGAGCCCGCGATGGAGATCTTCCTTTGTTGCGTTCGGATGCTTGTCGAGGAAAGCTTTCGTCGCCATAACAAAACCCGGAGTGCAGAAGCCGCACTGCTGCGCGTCGTTATCGACGAACGCCGCCGATACCGGATGCAGCTTGCCTTCCGGCGCGAGTCCATCGGTGGTGACGATCTGCTTGCCTTGCGCGTCGATGGCCAGCACCGAGCAGGCATAGACGGCCTTGTTGTCCATCATCACCGTACAGGCGCCGCACAGGCCGCGATCGCAGACGCGCTTCGGCCCAGTGACCTCGAACTTCTCGCGCAGAGCGTCGAGCAGCGTAACGCGCGGTTCCAAATTGGCACTGAGGCGCTTACCGTTGACGTTCAGCGTGACTGGAGTTTTGCCCGGGCCATAGACATGAACTTCCTGGCCTTCAACTTCCAGGACGGTAGGACCAAGGACCAGCGGAGCAGAGGTGGTTAAGGCGGAGATCTTCAGGAAACTACGTCGTGAAATTCCTGGACCTTTGACATCTTCCTGATCACTCATCCTCGTTATCTCCTTCGTGAGTGTTCCAGAAGCAACGCAAAATGGTAACGCAAGGGCCGAGTTGCTGCAGGGCGTTTTTAGGGAATGAACGCGTCGTTGTTACAGGACCGACGCGCGCCCTCGCGCGGGTGTAGAGAACCGTCGCTGGTAGGCGGTGGGGCAGACGCGGTTTGTGCGTCTGCGCGAACCATGATGCAATGCAGATGCTCGAATGCCGGCGCTGGGCTTGGTCGCCCAGCACCGCCCACCGGCTACCGCCGCCGGTTCTGTTTGTGCGCATCAATTACCTGCGTTTGCTCAACAGATCTTCTCGTTCAAATCTGCAGCTATCTCTTCCTTATTCAGCAACATGCGGGAACAGCTTGACCCTATTCCAACCCTGCTGACAGCCATGCGTAACCCTGATTTTTCCACAGCGTTACCCAGCGATTTCCTCAGGGTAACGCTGCTGGCGCAGGGTTGAGGATGCGAATGCGATGGGTGGAGAAGCGTTCGTTTCAGCCCCTGCCGTAAAACGCTAACGCCGTGCATGCAAAAGTCTCATCAGATCCCATGAAATCCCACCCGATCTCATCAGATATCCCATCGCTGAAGGGATGAGATATCCCATCTCGATCTCATCGCGATCTCATGGAGACCGAATGAGATCCCTCTGCATAATTCACGCTTGTGGAAGTGGCGAGCCAGGCGGTGGAAGAAGCCGACATGTCGGCTCGCAGCAACGCGAGCTTGCTTTGTCCACCGGCGTCGTGCATTCACCACCTCTGCTTCTGTGCTATGACGAAATCAGGCAAAAGTCAAGCGAAATATTCGGAAGGCGTAATCCCATAATGGGAGATCCGGCGATTGTTGCCCTGTGCCGGTGGTTTCATATCGGGAATCAACCAGGCCTTGATCGCAGATTTAGCGACCGCCCCTTCAGGGCTGGTCTGTGGTCGATTTGTGCCCGCAGCGCTCGCCCCTTCGCGCTCCGCTTCTGGCGCTCTTCGCGCTCTGAATCCCTCGAGTGCCGGGCTGTTTCGTTTTTTGCACGTAACCCTTAAGCTGTACTGATGCGCTACTGCAAATTCCCCACCTCTGACGGCCCGCAGTATGGGGAAGTTGAGGTTCAAAACGGCGAGTATGTGATTACTCGCCGCATTCCGCCGCCGGAAGAAGAGCACGCGTGCGTTTTTCACGAAGCCGAGATGCAGCCGATTGCTCTCAGCGAGGCTCGGCTTTTGCCTCCGGTGAATCCATCGAAGATCGTCTGCGTTGGGCGCAACTATCGCGAGCACGCTAAAGAACTCGGTAATGAGGTTCCGGCAGACATTCTCATCTTCCTTAAGCCTCCATCTTCTTTGCTCGCTCCAGAAGGCAAGATCGTGATGCCCAAGCTCTCACAGCGCGTGGACTACGAAGGCGAACTTGCGGTCATCATCGGCAAGAAATGCCGGCATGCCACCGAGAACGAAGCGTTGTCGTTCGTGCGCGGATACACCTGCGCAAACGACGTTACGGCGCGCGATCTGCAGAAGAGCGATGGACAATGGACGCGAGGCAAAGGCTTCGATACGTTCTGTCCCGTCGGTCCGTTTGTGAGCGATGAGGTGCGCCCCGAGGCTCTCGATCTGCAAACGCGGGTGAACGGCGAAGTGCGCCAAAAAGGGAACACGCGCGACTTCATCTTCCCATTGCCGGCGATCATTCGATACATCAGCAGTGTGATGACGCTGCTTCCCGGCGATCTCATTCTAACTGGAACTCCCGCCGGAGTCGGACCGCTCAAGGCCGACGATCGCGTGGAGGTGAGCATCTCCGGCCTGGGGACACTTACCAATTTCACCGTCACCGAAGGGCAGTGGACGTCATCTGAAATAAACGAGATGGTGACGCAACCGCACGCATTTAGAGGACAATAGAAGCGAGGACGACAGAGCTATGAAATTTTTTCTTGATACCGCAAACGTGAAAGAGATCCGCGAAGGCCAGGCGATGGGTGTGCTCGACGGAGTCACTACGAATCCGTCGCTGGTGGCGAAAGAAGGCAAGCCGTTCAAGGAGACGGTTATCGAAATCTGCAATGTCGTGAACGGACCAGTGAGCGCCGAAGTCACGGCAACCGATCTCGATGGCATGCTTGAGCAAGGCCGCAACTACGCGAAGTGGAATCGCAACGTAGTCGTGAAGCTGCCCACAACCATCGAAGGCGTGAAGGGCTGCAAGACGCTCAGCAGCGAAGGCATAAAGGTGAACATGACGCTCTGCTTCTCGCCGACGCAGGCCTTGCTGGTGGCGAAGGCCGGTGCGACCTATGTAAGCCCATTTGTCGGACGTCTCGACGATATCAGTACGAACGGGATGACTCTGGTGCGCGAGATCGTGCAGATCTACAAGAACTACGGATACACAACGCAGGTGCTGGCCGCGTCATTGCGCCATCCCATGCACGTGGTCGAAGCGGCGCTCGCCGGAGCGCATGTCGGCACCATGCCGTTCAAGGTGCTGGAGATGATGTTCCACCACCCGCTTACGGACATTGGACTTGAGAAGTTCGCCAAAGATTGGGAGAAGGCGAACCTGAAGGATCTGCAGAAGGCGCTGGGATAACAGCACGACCGTCGATAGATCGACGCAGTTGGCCTGTCTGGTATATGCCAACTGATTGTTGTCTTCAATACACCAGCCCGAAGGGCGGAATATCGTAGCCCACGTGCGTAAGCCGTGGGCAGAAGAGGAAGGCAATCGAGCCCGAAGGGCGATATAGATGTTTCCTCGCATCTTCTATGCCGCCCTCCGGGCTCATTTCTTATGCATGCTTGCCCACGGCTTACGAGGCTGTTACGAAACTCAGACTTCGAACAAACCTCACCCGATCGCATTTGCTATTTGTCGATCGCGGACCTTTTGATTCCGTTCTTAAGTCATGCGAAAGCGGCGGTGAGCACCTTTCCGCCGAGCAGGCTCATCATCCGCTTCAGGTTGTAGGCGATGCTGGCCAGCGCAATTTCCGTACTGGCGCCGTGCACACCACGTAGCAAGAAGCGCGGATAGCCGAAGATGCGGTACTTCAGAAAGGCGAAGGGATGCTCGACGATCGAACGGCGTAATCTCATCGCCTCGGCCGTAGCTCCGGCTTGCATGCGCTCCAGCGCAGCTTGATAGCGATGGCGTTTCACGATCCGTCGTTGAGCCAAGGTGCATCGCGGCTTCAGCGCGCACGCATTGCAGTCCTGTTGCCGTGCTGCATAGATCACGGACCGACCATCTTGCCGTTGCCGCTGTAGCGTGTTCCCATTTGGGCACACATAACTGTCGCTGTCCGGTTGATACTGAAACTGTGTGCGCTTAAACAGAGTGCCATCGCCCTGTCGATTCGCGACTTCCACTGCAGGCACGTGCACCACGATGCCGGCACGTTCACACTCGGCAGCATGCGTGGCATTCGAGTAGCCTGCATCGGCGACCACATGCATCGTCTGTTCCGGTTCGCCGACTGCCTGCTGCGCTGCTTCGGCCATCGGCAACAGACTGCGCAGATCGTTCTTCTCCGTCGTCACCTGCTGCGCCACGATCAAACCATGCTCCGCATTGACCGCCGTTTGTACGTTGTAGGCCGGCACCTTGCCTTGACGCGTCTTCATGAAGTCGGCTTCCGGCTCGGGATGCTGGCGTAGCTTCTCCAACGCCGCTGCCACGGCGTGAGGATCGATGACCACTTCTTCTTCGCTATCGCCTTGTTCCAACTCCTCCAGATATCGCGCCATCGCTTCGCGCTCGCGCACGCTCTCGGCGCTGCTGACGGCCCCAAACTTTGAGCCATCGATCGCCACCCACTCGCCACGTATCAGTCCCACCGAGCGCGCGAACCGCACCAGTTCGGCCCCCGTCTTCTCCACCGCCTCGCGATGCACACGACGAAACTCGGCGATGCTCTTGTAGTCCGGATACAGTCGTTCCAGCAGCCACATCACTTCCACATTGCGGCGGCACTCCGCTTCCAGCCGCCGCGAAGAGCGAATCTGGTGTAGGTAGCCGTAGGTGTAGAGCTTCAACAAATCCCGCGGATCGTACCCAGGTCGTCCGGTGTCCGCAGGTTCGGCGCGCACAAAACCTGCCGCTTGCATATCCAGCCGACCCACAAACGCGTCAATCACTCGGCATACATGGTCAGCAGGAATCAGATCGTCCAGCATCACTGGAAACAACGTACTCTGCAACCGCCCCTCACCGCGAATGAAGCTCATTCATGCTCCTGCAACGCATCTTGCCATCGTTCCGATCTACAGGCTAGTAGGAGTTTCGTAACAGCCTCTTACGCACGTGGGCTATAAAGATTCCGCCCTTCGGGCTGGACTGTCGAGAACGTGACGCTACGGTTACTTATCGGCGATTTTATTCGCCTTCTCGCAACGTCATCCGACCTCGACCAACCCGTAGCGTCGCTGCCAATGTGTTTTCAAGTGGGTCATCACTGTGCTCAGTTCTGTTTTGGAAATGTTGCTGACTTCGCCTGTGACAATGCGGTGAGCCTCGGCGCGCGCTAATTCCAGCAGCTTGCGGTCGCGAATTAGATTGGCTACTCGAAAGCTTGGAGCTCCGGCCTGCTTTGTACCGAAGAATTCGCCCGGGCCGCGTAGTTCGAGATCGAGTTCGGCGATCTCAAATCCATCCTGCGTTTTCACCATGGCATCGAGGCGGCGCTCGCCTTCGGGTGAAATCTTGCCGCCGGTCATCAGCACGCAATAGGACTTATGCGCGCCGCGTCCGATGCGTCCCCGGAGTTGGTGGAGCTGTGAGAGCCCGAAGCGCTCGGCATGTTCGATGACCATCACCGTGGCGTTCGGCACATCGACGCCGACTTCGATCACTGTGGTCGCCACCAGCACATCGATTTCTCCACGTTGGAAGCGGGCCATGACGATGTCTTTGTCGTCCGAGGAGAGGCGGCCGTGAAGTAGGCCGACGCGAAGGTCGGGAAAAACCTTCTTGCGCAGCTCCTCGTACATGGCCGTCGCAGATTTGAGGTTGAGGGTTCGTTCTGAGCGGGATTTCTTCGGAGGCGGCGCGATGCCGGCGAGAGATGCTTGCCTTGGGCGTTGCGCAGCTTGCCGGCCCTCCCGGCGAAGAACCCGGCCGGGGGCGGCCGTCGGTCCTTTTAGTTCATTTCGTCCCAATTCGGCTTCGCGCACATCGAGTGGAACGTCGTCTTCATCGGCTGCGCTCTCGATCACTGGATACACGACGTAAGCCTGTCGCCCTTGCGTGGCTTGCTTGCGAACGAAGTCCCAAACATCGGGAGCGCGCTCGTCGGTGACGCGGCGGGTGACAATTGGGGAACGTCCGGGCGGAAGCTCGTCGAGGATCGACGAGTCGAGGTCGCCATAGAGTGTGAGGGCTAGGGTGCGGGGGATCGGGGTGGCGGTCATGACTAGAACGTCAGGCTCAGTGGGATCGGGTGATCGGGTGATCGATTCATCGGGTGATCTCGAAGCAGATCCATTCGCAGCGCTGGCTCTTGATTTGGGAGTTTTCTCCGTCCCGGCAGACACGCGGCCGAGACCGGGGTCCACAGCAGTTGTCGCCTTTGCGGCTGCTGGGGTTGAGGAGGCGGCCGGCTCCAGGTTGTCGCTTGGCTTGCGCATCAGACGCCAGCGCTGGAGGACTCCGAAGCGGTGCTGCTCATCGACTACGATCAGTCCCAATTTGGAAAACTCTACCTTCTCTTCGATGAGCGCATGCGTGCCGATCACGAGCTGGGCGTTGCCTTGGGCTATATGGCGGCGGGTTGCGCGCTTGCGGTCTTCTTCTAGCGAGCCGGTCAGAAGCACTACGCGATATCCGTGTGGTTCGAGCAGCTTGCGCGCGGAGAGATAGTGCTGCGTCGCAAGGATTTCCGTAGGGGCCATGAGCGCAGCCTGATATCCGTTCTCGATTGCGATCACGGCTGCTTCAAGAGCGACGAGAGTCTTTCCCGATCCGACATCGCCTTGCAGCAGGCGGCGCATCGGAATCGGTGCCTGCATGTCGGCGGCGATCTCTCCGAGAACTTTCTTTTGGGCGGCTGTCGGACGAAACGGAAGAAAGCGCTTGATGGCTTCTCGCACCCGGTCGTTCAGCTCGAAGCTGATCCCGGTGCGTCGGCGGAAGTTGCGGCGCTTGAGTTCCAGGCCTACTTCCAGAAAGAACAGTTCCTCGAAGATGAGACGCCGGTGCGCTGGCGTGCTGCGGCTCTCAAGCGCGGCGAAGCTTTCACCCATTGGGGGGAAGTGTGCTTGCTCGAATGCCTCGCGGCGGCTGATGAGATTCATCTCTTCGCGCACTGCGGCGGGAATGCCGTCGGGAATCTCCTGCGAAAGCTCTTTCAGCACGCGATGCATGGTGTTGCGAAACCAGCGCGAATTCAGCTTGCCGATGGCTTCATACACCGGAACAATCCGCCCGATTTCGACTGAGTTCTCCAGGCGCTCGGTCAGCAGGTCTTCGGGATCATCGTCGCTAACTCCGAGCACTTCCACCTGTGGCTGCATAAGCTGCAGTCGCGCTTTCGCGTAGCGGCCCCAGCCTTCTTCTACTTTGCCGTACAACGCGAGCATCTGACCGGCTTTGAATCGGTCCTTCAGGTACGCACCGTGAAACCAGGTGCAGACGATAGTCTTCATTCCCTGTCCGACGACGAGTTCAAAAATGGGAATTCCGTTCTTGGTCCGATACAGGTGGAACGCGCGCACCTCGGCGATAATGCTAGCCATCTGTCCCGGTTTCAGTTCGGCGATGGATTGAGGATTGGCGCGGTCTTCGTAACGGAACGGCAGGTAATAGAGCAGGTCTTCGACGGTGTAGATGCCCTTCTCGTTCAGGACCGCCGACACACGCGGGCCGATGCCCTTCACGTACTGGATTGGCGTGTGCAGTTCGAGCATGCGTTGAGAAATGCTATTTAAACACGGAGGACACGGACGACACGGAGTCTTCAAATCGAAGTTGTTCAGGCACGGTGGGCTTGTGTCTCCATTAGCAGCAGATAAGTTATAAACGCTACGGCGAAGCCTACGAACCAGGAGTAGTCGTACAGGAAGCGGACCGACGGGATCACGAGGCCGATCAGTGCAACTCCGGTTCCGATCACGAGGGCTGCGATTGCTCTCCAGTTGAAGCCTGCCGAATACTCGTATTCTGAGCCTCGAAGATACAGGCTGTTCAAGGCGAGAACTTTGCGGCGGATGAGGAAGTAGTCGCAAATCATGATTCCCGCAACGGGACCGAGGACTGCGGCGTATCCGCCGAGCCATCCGAAGATGAAGGTGCGGTGATTGGCCAACAGCTTCCACGGCATCATGGCGATGCCCATGAAGCAGGTGATCATGCCGCCGATCTTGAACGAGATCTTCTTCGGCCAGAGATTGGAAAAGTCATTGGCGGGCGAGACTACGTTGGCGCCGATGTTGACATTGAGGGTGGCAAGCAAGATCGCCAGCAGCGAGATGACGACGGCAACAGGCGAATGGAATCGGCTGAGCAGTTGGACCGGGTCCCAGATTGCCGAGCCATAGATGACGACTGTGGCTGATGTGACAGCGACCCCAATGAACGAATACAGCGTCATCGTGGTCGGCAGCGCTACAGCCTGGCCGATGATCTGACCGCGCTGATCGCGAGCGAAGCGGGTGAAGTCGGGAATGTTGAGCGAGACTGTGGCCCAGAATCCAACTGTGCCATTCAAGGCGGGAATCAGGAATTTCATGAACTCCGAAGTGCTTCGAAACTTCGATGGGGCCGAGAGCATCGGACCGAATCCGCCGGCCGATGTGTATGCCCAACCGAGCAGGAGTAATCCGACGCCGAGCAGGATTGGCGCGCTCACGCCTTGCAGGAAGCGGATGTATTCAATGCCCTTCAGCACGACGATCAGATTGATCGCCCAGAAGATCATGAAGCAGATGGCCACGCCATGCGTGTTCTTCGACCATGCCGGCCAGAGCGTCGCGAGGAGCGTGTTGATCGCCTCGCCGCCGATCCAACTTTGAATGCCAAACCAGCCGCAGGCGACAAGCGCTCTCAGCACGGCGGCGACGTTCGCTCCCAAAAGTCCGAACGATGCGCGAGCGAGTACCGGAAAGGGAATTCCATATTTAGCGCCAGGATGGGAGTTGAGCAGCATCGGCGCCAGCACGATGGTGTTACCGAGAAAAACGGTGAGCACTGCCTGCTTCCAGTCCATGCCGCCCTGGATCAGACTGGCAGCAAGCATGTAGGTGAGGATGTTCACCGACATCGACACCCACAGCGCGGCATAGTTGTAGGTGGACCAGCTTCTGCGCGCGGGTTCGACCGGCGCAAGGTCGTGGTTGTAGAGCGGGCTGGTTTCGATGCTGGTTGCGCGGCTTTGCTGTGGGGTTGTGGCCATGGTCACGGCAGATTTAACCACGGAGACACGGAGTCACGGAGAAAAGAATTTTGGGGAGAACGAAAGAAGAGCGCTTTCGGCCTTTGGCTCCGTGTCTCCGTGCCTCCGTGGTGAATAGGAAGTTATCGTGCTGCCATCGCCGCTGGCTCTCGGACTGCGCTCAGCGCCTCGTCCATGATTCGGATCGCTTCATCAACATCGCTCTTCGCGATATTCAATGGCGGCGACATGCGGATCACATTCGCGTAGAGACCCCCTTTGCCGACGAGCAGTCCGCGCTTGCGGCACTCTTCCATGAACTGCGTCGTCTCCTGTGGCGCGACTTCTTTGGTTTTGCGGTATTTCACGAATTCGAGCGCCTGCATCAGCCCCATGCCGCGGACATCGCCGATCAGGTCGTGCTTCTCCTTGAGTGCTTCGAGACCCTGGCGGAAGTAGCTGCCGACGACCTCGGCGTTATCCATCAGCCGATCTTCTTCGATCAGATCAATCGTTGCTTTCGCGGCGACGCTCACGACGGGATTGCCGCCGAAGGTTGAGATCTGCAGACCTTTGAAGCTGGCTGCGATGTCCGGTTTGGTGGCGGTGAGTCCGACTGGCATGCCGTTAGCCATCCCCTTTGCTGAAGTGATGATGTCGGGATAAACCTCCCACTGCTCGATGCCAAACCACTTCTTGCCGGTGCGTCCCCAGGCGGTTTGAACTTCGTCGGAGATGAACAGGCCGCCGTATTGTTTGACGATGCTGAAGACGATCTTGAAGTACTCCTTCGGCGGAGTGATGAATCCGCCGACGCCCTGGATGGGCTCGGCGATGAAGGCGGCGATCTGACCTGAGGTCGTGGTCTGAATTACTGCCTCGACATCCTTCGCGCATTCAACCCCGCATTCAGTCGGCTTCATTCCGAACGGACACCGGTAGCAATACGGATTCAGCGCGTGAACGATGCCGTGCGCACCGCTGGGCAGGGACTTGCGCCAGGTGCCGTGTCCCGTAAGCGATTGCGCGAGCTGAGAGCGTCCGCTGTAGCCGTGCCGCAGGGCAACCACCTCGTAGTTGCCGGTGTGAATGCGCGCGAGTTGGATGGCAGTTTCGTTGGCTTCGGTTCCACTGTTGGTGAAGAAGCTCTGCGAGATTTCGCCCGGAGTGATCTGCGCGATCTTTTCCGCCAGCGCAACGATGGCCTCGTTCGGAAACAAGGTCGATGCGTGAGTGATCTTGTCGATCTGCGCCTTGACCTTTGAAGTCACACGCGGATTCGTGTGTCCGACGGAGATCGTGACGATGCCGCCGAAGAAGTCGAGATACTTCTTGCCTTCGACGTCCCACAGATATTGCATGCTGGCATGATCTGTGACCAGAGGATCGGCGAAGTAGTTGGTGATCGATGGAAATAGATACTGCTTATGTTTGCGGATGATTTCGTCTTTGGTCATGGAGGAACCTGGCAATCAGCATTCAGCTTTCAGCAATCAGCAAAACCAACCCAGTGCGAATCGAACTGCCTCGCTGATTGCTGAGTGCTGAATGCTGATTGCTCCTTTATCCCTTTCCCGCTGTCGCGCTCCTTCCCGCTTGCGAGACCAGCGGCTCGTATGAATCTGGACGACGGTCGCGGAAAAACTGCCAGGTCTTGCGTACTTCAGCAATCATGTCGAGATCGAGATCGGCTACTATGACTTCATCTTTATCGCGGCTCGCTTGCGCGATGATCTTGCCGCGCGGATTGCAGAAGTAGCTTTTGCCGTAGAACTCGCCGATTGCCCAGGGCTTCTCGACTCCTACGCGGTTGATCGCGCCAACAAAATATCCGTTCGCAACAGCGTGCGCTGGCTGTTCTAGCTCCCAGAGATATTCGGAGAGTCCTGCGACTGTGGCTGATGGATTGAACACGATCTCGGCGCCGTTCAGGCCGAGAATGCGCGCGCCTTCGGGGAAGTGTCGGTCATAGCAGATGTACACGCCCACTTTCGCGTAGCGCGTCTGAAACACTGGATACCCGGTGTCGCCCGGAGTGAAGTAGAATTTCTCCCAAAATCCCGGCGCGACCTGCGGAATGTGGTGCTTGCGATACTTGCCGAGGAAGCGTCCGTCGGCGTCGATGACGGAAGCGGTGTTGAAGTACAGGCCGGTCATCTCTTCCTCATAGACAGGAACGACGATCACCATTTTGTGCTTGGCTGCGATCTTCTGCATCAGCTTCGTCGTTGGCCCATCGGGCACCGGCTCTGTCATCTCATACCATTTTTTATTTTGCTCAGCGCAGAAGTACGGGCCGTAGAAGAGCTCTTGAAGGCAGAGAATCTGGACCTTCTGCTTCGCGGCCTGCTCGATCAGCTTCAGGTGCTTGTCGATCATGGCCTTCTTGATTTGCGCCAGGCTATGCTCGGGGCCAAGAGGATTGTGGGCCTGAATCAGGCCGCAGCGGACAGTTCGCGACATTACCTACCTCGGTTCGGAATGCTTCGTGACTATAACGCAAAACCGCTTATCTCACCACGGAGACACGGAGTCACAGAGAAAGGCAGAGGAATATCCGATTTCGAGATGAGCGGACGGAACCGCACAAGAAGCGAAAAGAAGTTTCTTCAGCTTCAAATCCTTTCTCTGTGTCTCCGTGTCTCCGTGGTGAAAAGGCTTTTAAGCTGCTTCTGGATTTGTACGCAGGAAGGAGGGCGTTGCGATTGGGCTCAGCGTCGCGGTGATCTCGGAGAGGATGTTCATCAGTTCCGAAGCCAATTCGCGCGCGAAGTCGCGGGTGAAATCCTTGGAGGTGGCATCCACATAGGACTTCTGTGCGGCCAATAATTTGCTCCGAATCTGTGGTGGGAGGAACGTATCATTTTCGAGCAACGGGACAAGGTGCTGCTCGTGCGCGATTTTGAGCGCACGCTGAGGCGGCACCAGATCGCTGGTGAGTAGCTGGGCAGCTTCGAACAGGTGCTCTGCCGCGAATGCAAGGGTTATCGCAGAATCCCACTCCACTGTGGCGCGCTCAACTTCAGTGATTTCCTGACTAGTACTGAATGTTAGATGCAGAGCTTTGCCTGAAGCTGATGCTCAGTTGGTGCTGTGGAGCAACAAAATCGCAGGAATTTCGGGAACTTAGCTTTTGCGCCGCTTCAGTGGCCATTCGCCCAGCAGCTCACGTGAGAGTCCCTCGAGGTCAGGGAAGATGGTGGTTTCCGAAACACCGCATGTGCGCAGGTCGTTGAGGATGGCACCGACGCAGTCTTTGGTGATGATCACGCGGAAAAGGACACCCGGATTGCGCGCCGCGACCGTGATCAGACCATTTTGGTCCTTCCCGTGGATCGTAAAGCGGCTGCGCTGAACGGCAAGACGTCGTGAGACGTGGATCGGATCGACAGCAATCGGCAGCTCTGGCTTGAGTTCATCGCGCGGCGATTCGGGAAGATATCCCGCAGCTTGTGGCTCGTTACTCAGCACGACCGAGTCAGTCTTGCAGACGATCTGGTTCAGCAGCACCGGATTCAACACCCAAACCGCAGGCGGCGCCTGCTCCGGAAGCGGCTTGCGCAGCGCGAAGTAGAGCGCGATTAAAGCGCTGTCAGTCCAGTCGAGCAGACGCGTCGGCGCATTGTTGTGCCTCATGAGAAAGTACCATTCCCATTCATCCTGCGGCTCGCGCTCGGAGAGCATGAGGATGCCGCGGCGGCGAAACTCGCGGCGAATCTCCCACTCGTCCGAATTCTCATATCGGAACAGGCTGGGAATCGGGTCGTGCTCGCGATCCGCGCCGCGAAACCAGAGTTCCGCGCGCCGTCCCTCGCGCGCGGGCAGATGTTCGCGAATGTGAAAGACCGCGGCGAGATAGTCGATCAGGGAATCGGCCTGATGCTCTTCGATATCAGCGCGAACCGGCTGCTCTCGCGTGGTCTCGACCACATCGAATTGGGCCTTGGGCGTCACTAACTTGTGAGATGCAGCATAGTGTAACTGTGGCAAACCAGAACCGCCGGGGTTAAGACGGAGGTCACGAAGGTGCAAATCAAGCTCACGGAAATTCTTTCATCGTGACCTTCATTTGAGCCTTCGTGGCCTTCGTGTTAACCCGGGTTCTGCTACTTCGCCAGCGGCAGGCCAAACGAGAACACCGAACCTTGTCCTAGCTGGCTGGTCACGCTGATGCGTCCGCCGTGCGCTTCGACAATTGCTTTCACGATCGCCAGTCCCATTCCGGTACCCTGCACGCGATAACGCTGGCTCTGGCCACGGTAGAACTTGTCGAAGATCAACGATTGCTCCAGATCATCGATGCCGCTGCCGCGATCCGCGACGCTGGTAATCAGGCGATCACTCTTCGCCTCTGAGCTGATGAAGATCGGCGAGCCTGGCGGCGAATACTTGACTGCGTTCTCCAGCAAATGACGCAGGACCTTCACGATCCATGCCGCGTCCATCGTTGCCCGGGGAAGCTGTGCGGGAACACGGACTTCAACCGGATTCTCTGCCAGTAACTGTTTCGATTCTTCCAAGGCTTCATCGATCACTTCACGGATCGAATGAGGCGCGAGTTCAAGCTTTACTTCGTGCGCGTCGAGCTGAGCCATTTCCACCGCCTCACCCACCAGACGATTCAGACGATCGCTCTCCTCATCGATCACCGTGAGTAACTCAGTCCGCTGCTCGGGCGCGAGCTGGTCCTGTGTGAGAAGACTGCTGACTGACGCTTTGATCGACGTAAGAGGCGTGCGAAATTCGTGCGTGACAGAGTCGAGTAGTACGGAGCGGAGGCGTTCGCTTTCCCGCGCGGCCTCAGTCCGCGTGAGCTTCTCGACGGCATAGGCTCGCTCAATCGCAACTGCGATCAGTCCGCCGACAGCTTCGAGCGTCTCCTGCGAGACGCCGCTTACTCCCAAAACGAGGATTCCGAGAGTGCGCATTCCCATGCGGATGGGGACGAGGCTCATTCCACCGTCGCGTCCGAGTACGAGTTCGGAGCGCGAGGCGGCGATCTTCAAATCTTCTTTGCTGATGCCGCGCTCTGCTCCCGTGGAGCGGTAGATGCGGTCCCGATCGATGACATAAATCGCCGCGTCGGTTGCGGCGAACGTGTTCACCAGGTACTGGGGAATAGCATTCAGCAGTTCCACTACGTTTTCGCTGACTAACAACTGCTGGCTCAACGCGTAAAGACGTTCGACCTCGCGACGTCGTTCATCGGCCTCGCGCGCCTCGCGCCGCACGCGTTCGGAAAGATTACTGGCGATTACTGCAGTCACAAGGAACGCAATCAGGGCTACCCAGTTCTGTGTGTCGGCGATGGTGAGAGTCCCGACGGGCGGCAGGAAAAAGAAGTTAAAGGCCAGCGCAGCGACCACACTCATGAATACAGCCACGGTGAGTCCCCAGCTCGCGGAAACGACCAGCACCGCCAATAACAAGCTGAGCGCGACAGTAGTCGGATTCAGCTTCACCAGGCGCGTGTAGAAGATAACAACGACAGCGACGATGCCGATAGCAGCTACGAAACGCAGAATCTTGCGCGTGGGAGCTTGCACGCGCCGATTGTAGCCGAGTCCCACAACTCGGCAGTGTTCTCGCACAAGATTGCGCCAAAGGACGGTTCGCACTTCGAGATCGGCCAAGCCTGTCGGCTTATCCAAAGGCTGGCGGAGACTCCAAGGGGGATCCTTTGAAGCTGACTGCTTATGTTGGTAGATCTGCTGACGACAAATGGCTTCTGCCGGCGCTCCAGGTGCAGGCGTAGGCGCTCAATTGATTTTTTGGATTCCCGCATGCGGAAAGTCGCAAGCAGACGATATAGCTGCAACTGCCTGGATTGTGAAGCTTATATTTGCGGAGCTGAGGCTCCGGCTGCCAGCTCGCGAAGGGAGTCGAAGATTTCTGTGCGGCAGGTGGAGGTCGGCGCGATCGAATCCAGCGCCATTGTCGCGGTAAAGTGCGGTGACTTCTGGCTGAAGGCAATGCTCAGGAACTGGCGGTCGGGATGACTTAGCAGGCTGGTGATGACGGACGTGATCTCCCGCTGCCAGTCTTTGCGCGTGGTCAGAATAAACGGGGTAGTTTGCTCGAACTCCCAGCCGGGAGCTTCCGGCGGCAGGTCCTTGCGGGTTCGAGCGAATAACCGGTAGCTCTGGAGTTCAAGACTAAATGGTGGAGCCCAATCGAGATCGGCCTCGAACATTAAGGTTTCCTGCGACTTCTTAATCTTACTCATCACCCAGCTAACCGGAAGCTCTTTCGGAATTAGATTCACGCGTAGGCTCGCATTGTGAAAGGCGTTTGTGCGCAACTTGACCGGAATGTGGAAGGTGGAGGCGCCGTTCCATTTCACACCCGCAACGTGTCCATGACCGCAGAGCAGGTCTTCGATCCATCCCAATACTTCAAAGGCGCGCTTTCTCGATTTACGGGCATAGTACACATGCCACGCAAGCAGTGCAGCAACAGCGATAACGAGATAAAGAAGGACCGCGCCGAACATTACCCCATGATAGATGCCCTTAGAGGCGTTGTAGATGTGCGTTAGGTTCGTGGCCATTCGTCACTGGCAACTACCGCATGAGCGCTTCGAATGCTGCGCGGTATTGCTCGGGCAGAGATCGCTTTTCCATCGTCGAGTTTACGACCAGGTGCGTGGTTTCGCCTTCGGCCAGAACCGTCCCATCGTGCTGGCGCACGATGGCATAGCCGAAGTGAATCAACGAACCGCGGACATTGCGCAGCTCCGTTCTGATGACGATCTCTTCATCGTAGTAGGCCGGAGATTTGTATCGACAGCGCGCATCGACTACCGGCAGATGACAGTCGGCTTCGAGTTCCATCTGCTTGTATTCAAATCCCAAACTGCGCATGAACTCTACGCGTCCGACCTCCATCCAGATGAAGAAGTTCGCGTGATACACAACGCCCATCTTGTCGGTTTCGGCGTAGCGGACGCGAATGCGCACTTCATGAGCTTTGGACGAGGCTGGACGCGTCAATGTCCACTCCACTGCGGCTTGCGCTTTTCCAGGAATGCCGTGATGCCTTCGCGGAAGTCGTGCGTCTGGCGAATGCGCGCGTTTTCCGCAATCGAGGTTTCAATCCGGCGGTCCAGCTCTTCGTTGACGTTTTCCGACAGAAGCTGCTTGGTCGCGCGCAAGGAGGCAGCGCTGTTCTCCATCAGGGTGTGTGCCAGCTCGTGTGCCCTTGCCAGCAGATGATCGGGACTGACGATCTCATTTACGAGTCCCAGCCGCAAGGCTTCTTCTGCTCCGAAAATTCGTCCGGTGAGCAGCAGATCGCGCGCGTGTTTTTCGCCAACTTGCCGGACGAGGAAATTGGAAACGATTGCAGGAACGAATCCGATTCGAACCTCGGTATACCCGAACTTTGCTTCGGGAGTAGCAAGCGTGAAATCGCAGATCGTCGCGATTCCCGTGCCGCCGGCGATCGCCGCGCCATTCACTGCGGCGATAGTTGGTTTAGGAAAGTCGTAGATCGATCGGAAGAGTCGCGCCATCGTTCGTGAATCTTCCACGTTCTGTTCGTGGGTGCGTCCGATCAGCGACTTGAGATTCTCAAGGTCCATCCCGGAACAGAAGGCTTTGCCTGCTCCGGTAATGATCAGCACCTGCGAACTCGAGGTGCGCACATGATCGAGCGCACGTTGTAGGTCGGCGATTAACGCATAGCTGACGGCGTTGCGCTTGTCCGGCCGATTCAACGTGAGGAGCGCAATGCGGTCACTCTCGTGCAAAGTGATGGTTTGGAGATTCATTGAAGTTGCGGTGAGGCCGAACCCATGGCGATCAATTGTGACATCTTCAAAACATTCTCCAGCGGCTTCCGAATTGGGACTTCGGCTCCTAACTCCTTTAAAGCTTCAATGACAGCCTCGGTTGGGATGTTTCCCACAAGCTCGTCTTGCGCGAATGGACATCCACCCAGCCCGCCGAGAGCCGAATCGAAGCGACGGCACCCGGCATTGTACGCGGCCTTGATTTTCTCCTTCGCGTCGCCAGGACGGCTGTGCAGATGTACTCCGATTTCCAGGTGATCAAATCGACTGGTGATTGAGCCAACGAGATCTGCGATGTGTTGCGGAGAGGCGAGGCCCACGGTGTCCGCTAGTGAAATCTGCTCGATTTGCATCTCGGCCAGCAGATCGACTGCCTCCACCACTTCCTGCACGTTCCAAAGATCGCCGTATGGATTGCCGAAAGCCATTGAGATGTACGCCACAATTCCCAATCCGGCATCACGGGCTTTCTGTTCAATGGCTTCGAGTGCATCAATCGACTCGTCGAGACTTTGATTCTGATTGTTCTTGAGAAAAGTCGGCGATACCGAATAGGGAAATCCGAGCGTGCGGACGGCATCGGTAGCGATCGCGCGCTCCGCGCCTTTTTCGTTCACCACGATTCCGATGATCTCGACGTCATCAGGCGGATCGAGTTCTTTCAGTACCTGTTCGGAGTCGGCCATCTGCGGAACGGCTTTCGGCGAGACGAATGAGACCGCGTCAATGTGTTTGAACCCTGCTCCAATCAGCGCGCGCAGGTATTGCGTCTTGGTATCGGCAGGGATCTGGTGCTTCAATCCTTGCCATGCATCTCGCGGACATTCGATCAACTTTACTTGCATTTGAGAATCATGTTCACCACGGAGACACTGAGACACAGAGGGAGATTAAGCAGCTCTTGTTCGGTAGATCAACAGTCTGGAAGCTTTTCTCTGTGTCTCCGTGTCTCCGTGGTGAAATCAGGTTTGTAGGACTCCCACACTGAATTTCGGTATGTCAGGATTGAGTGACGCCGCTTCGAGCGCGGTGATCAGCACCTCACGGGTCTCCAGCGGATCGATGATGCGATCGATCCATAGTCGAGCCGCACCATAGCGAGGGTCCATCTGCTCGTCATAAGTCTTCTTCACCGACTCATACAGCTCTTTTTTCTCATCTTCGCTCAGCTTCTTGCCGCCACGCTCAAGCTGTTTGATCTTGATCTCGACCAACGTTCCCGCAGCCGACGCGCCGCTCATCACGGCGTATCGCGCCGAGGGCCAGGCAAAGACGAATCGTGGATCGTACGCCTTGCCGCACATCGCGTAGTGTCCTGCGCCGAACGACCCACCAATGACCACGGAGATCTTAGGCACCACGGAATTTGAGACGGCATTCACCATCTTTGCTCCGGCGCGAATGATTCCGCTCCATTCCGCGTCGCGTCCGACCATGAACCCGTTGACGTCGTGCAGAAAAATCAGCGGAACGAGGTTCTGGTTGCAGTCCATGATGAAGCGCGCAGCTTTCTCCGCCGACTCGGTGTAGATCACGCCTCCAAACTCGACGCGCCGCTCGCCGGAATGTTTATCAACCTCTTGCACATGCGTCTTCTGGTTCGCGATGATTCCGACAGCGAAGCCGCCGATGCGCGCGTAGCCGCACAGAAGAGTCTTCCCGTATTCGGCCTTGTACTCGTCGAAGCGGCTGCCATCGACGATGCGTCCGATGATCTCTTTCATGTCGTAGGGACGCGCCGGGTCGGCATCGACAATACCGAGCAATTGCTCTTTGGGCAGCGCAGGTTCGTCGCTCTGAATGCGGCTGAAGGGCGCACTCGGACGCGCTCCCATCTTCTCCACCAGCGAACGAAGCCGCGCGATGCAGGCCTCGTCATTGGGCTCGCGATAATCCACCGTGCCGGAGATCTGCGAGTGCATCTTCGCCCCGCCGAGTTCTTCGGCGGAGTACTTCATTCCAATGGCTGCCTGCACCAATGCGGGACCGGCGAGAAACAGCCCGCTGCCCTCAGTCATGAGAATGTGATCGCACATGACGGGCAGATACGCGCCTCCGGCGACACACATTCCCATAATGGCGGTGATCTGCGGAATTCCCATGGCGGACATGACCGCGTTATTGCGAAACACACGGCCAAAATCGTCGGTATCGGGAAAGACATCTTCCTGTAATGGAAGAAAGACTCCGGCAGAATCGACTAGATAAATGGTAGGAATGCGGTTTTCGATGGCAATGTTCTGCGCACGGATGACCTTCTTCGCCGTCATGGGGAAGAACGCGCCGGCTTTTACCGTGGCGTCGTTTACGATCAGCATGAATAACCGTCCATGCACGCGTCCAAGACCGGTTACGACGCCGGCGCCGGGAGCACCGCCCCATTCCTCGTACATTTGGTAAGCCGCGTAGCTGCCCAGTTCGAGCAGTTCCGTTTTGGGATCAATTAGCCGCGCAATGCGCTCGCGAGCAGTGAACCTTCCTTTTGCGTGTTGCGAATCGATGGCTTTGGCGCCGCCGCCTTCCCGAATTTTGTCCTGCTCGCGGGCAACGGCGCCGACCAGATCGGCCATGGTGCGCACGTTCTTCTGGAACCGAGCCGAAGTCGGATCGAGGTTGGATGTGATTACGTTCTGCGGGTCGGAACTGACGCGGCTGTCTGCCATTAGGCTCTCAGACGAAACCCTCTAGGGTAGCAAACCGCGTCCAAGTTTCCTTAGCTGCCCGGGTGATACTCGCGTTCGGTGTGCCCCTGCAACTGCGAGCGGTAGAAGTACACGTCGCGCAAATTGCCGGTGCTGTAACGCTGGGCTTCATCGTCGAAGTGACGAGATCGAGGATCCCCGCTCTCGCCTCCCACCTTCACGGCTTTTGCTCGAACGCGGTTACCGAATTCAACAACGGCGACAAAACTGTTCCCGGCGGTGCCGTACCACTTCTTGGTTCCCGGATAAGCCTTGGCGCTAAACGAAGCGAGCGAGCCCCAGCGGGAGTAGGTGAAACCAACAGGAATGCTTGGATCGGAGTCGCTGAAGTGCGGAACGATGCTGTCGTTCACGCGCTGGAATCGATTGATCTCGCCCCACGGAGTCCTCCAGGTACCGAAATCTGCGGTGAGTTTCTCCGTGGCACTGGACAGAGCCTTGAGAAGCTCCTCTGGACTGGCGTTCGTCGCTACGTAATCGCCGGTTGCAATTCCTTTGTTGCGACCTTGCTGCCAGAGGCTTCGCCAAACGTCCTCACCCCAGAAGACTGCAAGGGATGTTGGAACGGAATCGACGCCCCAGCGCAGGTCCCAGGAACGGAGAGTGCCAATTTGGTCCGCAAGTTTTGCCTTTCCAGGATCGCCTGAAGGCAGCGCATCCCAGGCCTTTACCAGCGCGGGAATCGTCTTCTCGAACCACGGTAGATAGCTGTCAAACGCTGCCGCGATGAGTGAATCTACGGTGAAATCTTTTTTGTCTTGCAAGACGCGGACGGCGTGCAGCCCGCGCGCAGTTTCCCCGCCCATTTCGACATATGCCGGGAAGTCTTCTTTCTTCGGGCTGCTTGGTCCCGCCGCAGACCACGGCGCATTATTCGAGTTGTACAGCCATCCGCTTTTGGGATTCAGCAGATGCGGAGTTTGCTCGATCGACAGCTCGCCTTGCCACTCAGTTGCCGGATTGCTACCGTCAACCGGCTTGGTCCAATCGAATCGCGTGTCGCGCTTAGGAATGAAGTTGCCGTGGAAGTAAGCGATGTCGCCGTCGGCATCGGCGAAGATGGTGTTGTTCGAGGAATTTGCCTTCAGCTCCATCGTCTTCAGGTACGACTTGTAATCTCGCGCCTTGGTGCGAGCGAATGACTGAATGAGCTGCGGGATGGGCTTCTGCATCAGGCGCACGCTCACCCACTTGCCATTTTCTTCGCGGACGATGGGGCCATGATGCGTGCGATAGACCGCGAACTTCCTTTGCGCCATTCCCGTTTCGGTTTTGTATGGCACAGTGATTTCGCTTACGATCACCGGACGCTCTTCGTTCCCATACTTGTAAAAGAATCGGTCGCCCTTCTTCTCCACCGTCTCAAAGTATTCGTCAATCGCATCCACTCCGCTCGAGGTGTGCATCCACCCGACTCGGTCGTTGAAGCCCTGGTAAATGAAGAACTGTCCCCAAGTAGCAGCGCCGTAGGCGTTGAGGCCCTGATCGCTCACCATCTGCAGCTCGGAGCGGAAAAAGAAATCGGTGTGTGGGTTGATCAGAAGCAGGGCATGATGATCGACCGTGTTCGTTGGCGAGATCGCGATCCCGTTCGATCCATGTTCATCGGAATGATCGTCCTCTTCTAAGGCTGCAGTCGTCTGATTCGCCCCAGCTCCGCCGTAGAACGCCTCGAGCTCTTTAAGATTCACGCGCTCGACGTCTCCGCCGATGCTGCCCTCGGTGAAGGTGAGCGCCATCCACGGCTCGAAGCGCTGGATGACTCGCGGTTTCACTTCGGGATGTTTGTACAGATAAAAATTGAGCCCGTCGGCAAATGCATTCATCAAGTTCTTCAGCCATGCCGGGCTGCTCGCGTAATCGTGCTTCATGGTTTCGGGATCGATGAATATTTTCATGCGCAGATCCTGATAAATCTTCGACTCGCCCTCCGCTTCGGCCAGCCGTCCCATGGCATTGATGTAGTTGGTTTCAACGCGATTGAAATCATCCTCCCCCTGTGCGTATTCGGCCCCGAAGACCGCATCGGCATCGGTCTTCCCATACACGTGGGCGATGCCCCAGTCGTCGCGGATGATCGTCACGTTTTGTGCTTCTTTTTCCCATCTCGCAATGTCGGCTTTCGGAGGTTGGGCGGCAAATGTGGGACAGAGCAGTGCAAGTATGACGAGGAGCTTGTTTATTGAAATTCCCAGTGTTCTCATGATTGCGAAAGGTAGCGCGATTGCGCATCTGTCTTTTTACCACCGTCAATTGATTTCGTCAGGACGAGAATGGCGATGTTCGTCAGGATTCAGCGAAAGTGCAGATGCCTTTGTAGCAATCTGTTCAACGCACTTTGCCAGAGGATTGGCCGTGATCTCGTTTACCAAGCCCACATCCAGCGCCTGCGAAGCCCCAAACTTCTCTGCTGCAGCAAACATCTGCAGCGCTCGTCCACGTCCCAGCAAACCTGCGAGCCTCTGCGTACCGCCCCAGCCGGTAATCAGACCGAGCGTGGCGCCGCGATGGCCGAAGATCGCGTTCGCCGCGCACACGCGAAAATCGCAGGCTAGCGCCAGATCGAGTCCGCCTCCCATGCAGTAGCCCGCAATGGCGGCATAGACCGAAACAGGGAATTCATCGATCAGGCTCATTAAGCTCTGCCCACATCGCGCGAACTCAACAGCCTCTGTGCTCGACAGGGCAGAAATTTCGTTCAAATCGGCGCCGACCGAGAAGTACTCGTCGTTGCTCGCCATGATCAGAGGCCTGCGATCCGCTTCTGTCGTCGCAATATCGGTCAGTTCTTCCATCAACACGGTCAATGCCTGCAGGCGCGCAAGCGTCAGCCGGTTCATGCGGTCAGCAGAGATTAGATGGATGATGCTGCACTCTTCGCGCGATTCGAGGATGAAGTGCTCAGTCGCGGACTGCACTCGATCTAGGCAGGGATGCCGCGCGGTTTCACATTAGCGCGGATGAAGTTTACGATCTGCTCCATCGGAGTCCCTGGGCCGAAGATTCCTGTAACTCCGTACTGGTTCAGATGGGGAACGTCCTGTTCTGGAATGGTCCCTCCGAGAACCACCAGAACGTCGTCCATCTGCTTGTCCTTCATAAGTGAGACCACTCTGGGAACGATGGCGTTGTGAGCACCGGAGAGAATCGATAGGCCGATCACGTCCACATCTTCCTGCAGCGCGGCATTCACGATCATCTCCGGCGTCTGCCGCAGGCCGGTGTAGATGACTTCCATGCCGGCGTCGCGTAGCGCGCGAGCGATGACCTTCGCGCCTCGATCGTGACCGTCGAGTCCGGGCTTAGCGACGAGGACGCGAATCTTCTTTTGAGCTTCGGAAGTCATTCGAGAACCGTGATTATAACGGAGAGTTACGAGTAGAGCGTGCCTCCCTCAGAAGAGCAAAGGCCCGAAGGGCCGGCATAAGCACAGCCCAGCGGCGTAAGCCCTGGGTTCGAGTGCAAACAGCGATCAAGCCCTGAAAGGGCGGCACGCCTCTGCAACCGCGGAATTGCAACGTTCACTCACATCGACGTATTCGCATTTCGCCTGAATCCATCTTTGTGCAAACAAAATGCCGCCCTTTCAGGGCTCTGTGTTCATAGGTATTCTGACCCAGGGTTACGCCGCCGGGCTGCGCTTCTGTCGGCCCTTCGGGCCTATTCTTCTGGAGTGCATGTAGAATTCCGCGTAACTGAATCCCATAATGGCACCGACGAAGAGAATTTCATCGAAATCGGTCCTTGCTTTATCGGACCTGAACGATGAACTCCGAAAAGCATCTGACCCAAAACGCGCCAAGAGCCTTGCCTGGTTTTTCAAAACTGGAAAAGGCGAATACGGCGAAGGAGATCAGTTCTGCGGAATCACGGTGCCGGAGCTTCGCAACATCGCGAGCCGATTTCGCGCTCGCGAAGGGTTCTTTACGCACTCGCAAAGTCATCGAACCTATGGGAGCGACGAATTGCAATCGTTGCTACGCACGCGTTCATCCGACGCGGTGACCTAGCAGACACATTCAGAATTACTGAATTGCTACTCGCGGATACGCACGATCTCATTCATAAGGCGGTTGGCTGGATGCTGCGCGAGGCCGGCAAGCAATCCGAACCACAGCTCGTTGATTTCATCAAGACTCACTACTCCGAGATGCCGCGAACAACTTTGCGTTATGCGATCGAGCGCATGCCGGAAACAGTACGCAAAAGGCATCTCAGAGGCGAGTTCGATTGAGGCGCAAGAAACTCTGTTCGATATAATTTCAAGTACCTCATCCCTAGCTCACCGGAGCCGTTCAATTGCAAAAAGCTGAGATTGGAATCATCGGAGGGAGTGGACTGTATTCGATGCCCGGCCTCTCCGATGTACACGAAGAGGAGCTGGAAACTCCCTTCGGATCGCCGTCCGACGCATACATCCTGGGCACACTCGAAGGTCGCAAAGTCGCTTTCCTGGCGCGCCATGGACGTGGCCATCGCATTCTGCCCACCGAACTCAACTTCCGCGCCAACATCTGGGGCATGAAGCAGCTCGGAGTAGAGCGCATCATCTCGGTTTCGGCGGTTGGTTCTCTGAAGGAAGAACACAAGCCGATGGACTTCGTGATTCCCGATCAGTTCCTTGATCGCACTCGCCAGAGGATCTCGACATTCTTCGGCCAAGGTCTGGTAGCGCACGTTGCGCTGGCTGATCCCGTTTGTGCTGAAGTCGCAAAAGCAGCAGCAAGCGCGTGCAAGAAATCTGGAGTGACTGGCAAGAGCGGCGGAACTTACATCTGCATCGAAGGTCCGCAGTTCTCGACCCGCGCCGAATCCAATTTGTACCGAAGCTGGGGCATGGACGTGATCGGCATGACCAATCTCCAGGAAGCCAAGCTCGCCCGTGAGGCCGAAATTTGCTACGCCACCATCGCGATGGTCACGGATTATGACTGCTGGCATCCGGAGCACGACGCCGTCACCGTCGAGACCGTAATTTCTTATCTCAACAAGAACGCTGAGAACGCGTGCAGAGTCGTGCGGCAGACGGTGGCCGACATGCCGAAGACCCGCTCTTGCAAATGCGGCTCGGCGCTGGAGTATGCGATCCTCACCGATCGAGCGAAGATTCCCACAGAAACACGCCGCAAGCTCAGCCTCCTGCTCGACAAATATTTGAAGACTCAAGAGGCGAAGGCCTGATGGCTATCGTTGTTGTCGGTTCGGTCGCATATGACGGCATCAAGAGTCCTTCCGGCCAGGTCGATCGCTGCCTCGGCGGAGCGGCAACATACTTCGCGCTTGCTGCGAGCTACTTCACGCAGGTTCGGATCGTCGCCGTCGTAGGCGAGGATTTCAGCAAACAAGACGAAGACGTACTCCGGTCGCACAAAGTCGATACGAGAGGCATCGAGCATGCTAAAGGGAAGAGCTTCTTCTGGCGCGGCGAATACGGCGAGAATCTGAACGAAGCCAAGACGCTCGAGACTCAACTCAACGTCTTCCAGAATTTCAACCCGCAGGTTCCCCAGGAGTATCTCGATTCCGAGTTTCTGTTCCTGGCCAATATCGATCCGGTCCTGCAAGGCAATGTGCGGCGCCAGATGGATGGCCGCGTGAAGCTCGTGGGCGGCGACACGATGAATTACTGGATCACTGATCCGCATCACCGTAAGAATCTTTTTGAAACTCTGAAGAGCGTGGATGTTCTTCTGATCAACGACACTGAAGCCAAGCTCATTGCAAGTGAGACAAGCGTTCCACGCGCAGCACGCAAAGTCCTACAGCTCGGACCTCGCGCGCTAGTGATCAAGCACGGCGAGTATGGAGCAACGGTGTTCTTCAAAGATGGCGAGTTCGGCGGCGGCAATCATCCATTCCGTGCTCCAGCATTGCCGATGGAAGAAGTGCGTGATCCTACCGGCGCAGGCGATTCCTTTGCCGGAGGCTTCATGGGATACATCGCGTCGCAAAAGAAAGTGGATCGCGAGGTATTCAAGCGCGCTATGTTCTACGGCGGAGTCATGGGCTCGTTCGCCGTCGAACGCTTCGGCACGGAGCGGCTGCAATCGCTCAGCAGAGAAGAGATCGACGCTCGCTATCAGGTCTTTCGCGAACTCACGCATATTGGCTAGCGGCTAGCTCTACGTTAGTCATGGACCTGCTTCTACGATGCATATGAGTTCCAATTCAGAACTGGTGGTAAGCAAAGCTAGATTGGGAGATCTCCAGGAAGGGATCTCTCGGTTGCATCGCGAGGCTTCGGCTTATCGATACAATTACTTGATCGTCGGCGCTCTCCTCGCCAGTGTCGCGGTTCTTGTCCTCTGGTTTTTCTATTCCAGAAATGAAATCCTGCTCTCCGGCGACGCTGTAGCTCACATCAACATCGCTCGCCGTGTCTTCGACTCCCGTACTCCTGGTCCGATGCAGCTAGGCACGGTCTGGCTCCCGCTTCCTCATGTGCTGACGATTCCATTTGTCGTGAGTGCCCGGCTGTGGAAGTCCGGTTTGGGTGGTTCGATTCCGTCGGTGATCTCATACGTGATTGCCGGATTGGGAATCTTTCGCTTGCTCTCGATCTGGTCGCGTCTCGCTGCCTGGGTGGCTACACTGATTTTCGCCGCAAATCCGAATGTCCTCTACGTTCAAACCACCGCGCTCAACGAGCCGATGTACCTGGCTTGTTTTATCTGGTCGGTCGTTTTTTTTGTGGAAGCGAATCGCGCATTGCTGCGCAACCATGCAAACGCAGGCAGGTGGCTGGAGAGAGGCGCCATCGCGCTCGCCGCAGCGATTCTTACCCGCTACGACGGATGGTTCCTCGCCTTTGCCTGTTGGCTGACAGTTCTCCCCATCGCTGTTAAGCGAATGCGCTCTTTCCCCGACGAGCAACGACAAACAATCCGCAAATCAGCCGTCAAAGCGCTGCTCCTTACCGCGCTCGCTCCCACGCTGTGGCTGGCGGTCAACTTCGGGTCAAAGGGCAATGCCCTCGATTTTGCAAATGGTCCGTACTCAGCGAAAGCCATCGCCGAGAGAACTACAGCCAACGGTGCAGCGCCGTATCCAGGCGAAGGACATCCCTGGACGGCCGGCGTTTACTTCGAGAAAGCGGCGCAATTGAACATGGGAGAGACAGGAGTCGCCAGGTTGCTCGTGATCTTCGCCGCCCTCGCCAGCCTGTTCTTTGCGCTTCGCTTCGATTGGCAGATGCCCGCGCTGCTGTGGTCGCCGGTCGTGTTCTACGCCCTTTCCATCGCATATGGCTCGGTGCCAATATTTCTGCCGGTGTGGTGGCCGTTCTCTTACTACAACCTGCGCTACGGACTTGAGCTCATTCCTGCCATCGCGGGAGGATTCGGATTCGCAATCGTGCTGCTGCGGCAAAGATGGAAATGGCAATACGCGCCTCGACTCGGAGCGTGCTGCTTAGGAGTCCTTGCAGTTCTTTCGTATTGGAACGCATGGCGCGCAACACCGATCTGCCTTCGTGAAGTGCGCGCCAACGGTCAGGCTCGCTTGCAACTGGATGCGCAGCTTGCCAGGGTTCTGGAGTCTCTTCCCGCGAACGCCACAATTCTGGCGTACGTCGGCTCCCATTCCGGAGCGTTCGAAATGGCTGGCATTCCTTTCCGCAGAACGATTAATGAAGGCATTTACCTGGTTTGGGATTCCTCTCTGCGGCATCCCGCAGCTGCGGCAGACTACGTCATAGCCTCGGCCGATGATCCTGTAGCCGCCGCAATCGAAGCTCATCCCGACTCGCTCACGCGCATCGCTGAAATCGATGTTCCCGGACAGGCGAGAACCAGCGTGTATCGATCTCTAACCCGCTGAGCGTTTTTTTACACTTTGTTAGAATCGCGCCTTCACCTCATGGCATGCATTCGCTCTTCAATATGACCGTGCTCGAGCTAGATCGAATGGAGCTTCTGTATCCAAGCCTCCTGCGATTGTGGCTCGCAGGCGCGCTCGGCGGGATCATCGGGCTCGAACGCACGCTTCACCATAAAAGTGCCGGCATCCGCACCAATATGTTCATCTGCATGGGCGCGGCGCTGTTCACGATCATGTCCGAACTAATTCCCGATGCCAGCGTCGGGGATCGCACGAGGATTGCGTCGAACATCGTTCAAGGCGTGGGATTCCTCGGCGCCGGCGCGATCCTGCACAACAAAGGCGGGGTCTCCGGTCTCACGACTGCTGCAACGATCTGGGTAGTTGCCTCTATTGGCATGGCGGCAGGGGCTGGCCATTACCTGCTTGCGACACTCACGGCCGTCATTATCCTGGTTGCTCTGAACCTGCTCGGATATCTTGAAGCGCGGCTAGGACTCAAGCCAATCACGGTGAGCTATGAAGTGACGGGCAAGAGTGCGCCGGAAATTCTCGATGAACTCAATCGAGTGTTCGAACAGTCACATCATTTCATGCACGGACTCCAGGTCGGACGCTCGGAGAATCTCTCTCGAGTAGTCTTCAATCTCACCTGCACGGTGCCGGAACATCGCGCGCTCGAATCGAAGATGAAGCTGCAGCGCGGAATTGAGAGCGTGGTCACCTTCAACCAGCCGGAAGAAGAATGAGCGCGCGATCGATCCCATTTTGGAAAGCTGAGGCCTGCGGCAACGACTTTCTCATCGCGAACGCCGAGCACATGGGTGCGGATGCGGAGGCTTTGTCTCGACGTTTGTGTGACCGCCACCGCGGAATCGGCGCTGACGGAGTGGAGTGGGTAAGCCTGGACGCTCAAGGGCGAGTCCACGCGCGACTTTTCAATGCCGACGGCTCGGAGGCCGAGATTTCCGGAAATGGAACTCGATGCGTGGCCGCGTGGTGCATCGAAACCCGTGGTGGCTCGGAGGTGCAGGTAGTCACCGCAGCCGGGGAAAAGGAATGCATGCTGCTGCGCCGCTCGGACTACGATTTCGAGTTTATCACCGAAATGGGACGAGCCGAAGTCATGGGTGAGAAGACGATCAAGTTGGGGAATGGCTCCGAACGCGGTCTGGAAATCTCAACCGGCAATCCGCATTTCGTGCAGTTAGTCGATCAGTTCCCATCCGACTGGCAAGCGCGAGCTTCCGCGATCGCCGAGAGCCGCGAGTTTCTTCAAGGAACGAATGTAGAACTAGTTCGCGTGCTCGGACGCAATCGCATCGAGTTCCGTATTTGGGAACGCGGCGCCGGCGAGACGCAGTCCTCCGGGACTGGCTCCTGCGCCTCCGCGATCGCCGCTATTCACTGCGGGAAGGCTGTATCTCCAGTCGAGGTGTACGCGCCAGGGGGCAAGCAGGTTGTCCACTGGGACGGTGCCGATGCGCTAATGCTGGAAGGCCCCGCGCGGCTGATCTGCAAGGGCGAGTTCTTCGTCTAGGTTGACTCTACGTTCGCTCTGGGATTGCCTGTCATCCTGATGCGCTTCTTTCGCGCGAAGGATCTCCGGCGATGCCTCAGACTCAATTTGCGCCTGACTGGCTCCTCAACCGAGAACTCTCGGCATCGTAGTGGAAGAGCCTGGAAAGCGCGTCGCGAGATTGAGCATCGCGGGAGATCCTTCGCCAACACAGGCTCAGGATGACAAGGCGAATGTTTGATTTCTCGATGTCTAAGGTTCGCTCAGACGCTCTGCATCGAATCTGTTACCTTAATCTGTTTTCGCCAAACAACCATTTCATCCTGCATTGCCCCACAAGAGAGACTCCGAATGCCTCCATTCAAGTTCAAAGGTGTTGATTTCATCGACTTCGACTCGCTGCTTTCTGACGAAGAACGATTAGTGCGCGACAGCACCCGCAAATTCATAGAAGAAAACCTCGTTCCCATCATCGAACAATGCAATCGCGAAGGCCGTTTCCCGCGCGAGCTGGTGAAGCCGATGGCCGAGCTTGGATTTTTCGGCGCCAGTCTCAAGGGCTACGGCTGCGCCGGAATGTCCAATGTGGAATACGGGCTGGTCATGCAGGAGCTCGAACGCGGTGATAGCGGCGTGCGGTCGTTTGTCAGCGTTCAATCGGCGCTGGTGATGTATCCCATTTACGCCTTCGGCAGCGACGAGCAGAAGGACCAATGGCTTCCGAAGCTGGCGAAAGGGGAAAAGCTCGGTTGTTTTGGCCTAACCGAGCCCGGTTTCGGCTCGAACCCCGGGGGAATGCGGACGCGTGCGGTAAAGCAGGGAAAAGAATACGTTCTGAATGGGGAAAAGATGTGGATCACCTCCGGCTCCATCGCCGATGTGGCCGTCATCTGGGCAAAGAGCGAGGAGCACGGTGACAAGGTTCGCGGCTTCCTGGTGGAAACCAATCGGCCTGGCTTTTCCGCGCAGGATGTACACGGAAAATGGTCCTTGCGCGCGTCCGTGACCTCCGGACTGTCGCTACAAGACCTGCGCATTCCCGAGAGCAATCTGCTCCCGAAATCCGACGGACTAAAGTCGCCGCTAATGTGTCTGAACCAGGCCCGATATGGAATCGCCTGGGGCGCGATCGGCGCCGCCATGTCCTGCTACGACACGGCGCTGCAGTATTCTCTTCTGCGCAAGCAGTTCCGCGATCAGCCGATCGCCTCGCACCAGCTCGTACAGGAGAAGCTGGCCTGGATGATCACCGAGATCACCAAAGCCCAGTTGCTTGCCCTTCAAGTCGGACGTCTAAAGGATGCCGATAAGGTTCAGCACCAGCACATCTCCATGGCCAAGCGAAACAATGTGTGGATGGCGCTGGAGTGCGCGCGCCTATCGCGCGACATCCTCGGAGCCAACGGCATAGCAGATGATTATCCGATCATGCGCCACATGATGAACCTTGAGTCAGTGAAAACTTACGAAGGCACTCACGACATCCATACGTTGATTATCGGATCGAACGTGACGGGAATCGACGCCTTCTAGCCGGGTTTCAGGCAGTCATTTTCCGAGCACGAATGAGGCTATAATCAGCAGTTTTCGCCTGCAGGCCGTCCCCTCCCTGCTGCTATTTTCGCGAGCTATTGGGCTCGCCGGAGGATCTCAATGGCAAAGTCCCTTTTGGGAACCGTGCAATCGGGCAACGGACTGACGCAGCAGATGGAGTTCGAGCTCGCGCTCGAGTTCACGCGCATCGTCGAAGAGGCGGCCATCGAGTCCGCCAAGACCATGGGCATGGGCGATCGCCCGAAGTCTGACCAAGTCGCGACCGAAGCTATGCGCCGCACGATGGACACCATTCCGATGCGCGGCACGATCGTCATCGGGGAAGGCGAACGCGACAAGGCGCCGATGCTCTACATCGGCGAAAAGGTCGGCGCGAAAGTGGATGGCAGCTTCGCGCTGCCGGAAGTGGACATCGCAGTTGATCCCCTGGAAGGCACAAATCTCTGTGCCACGGGCGCACCCAACGCGATCACCGTCCTTGCTGCTTCAGAGCGCGGCGGCCTGCTGCACGCTCCCGATTGCTATATGGAGAAGCTCGTAGTTGGTCCAGCTTGCAAGGATGGGATCGATCTTGATGCTCCAGTGAAATACAACCTGAAGATGATCGCCAAGAGCCTGGATCGTGACGTTAAGGATCTGGTGATCATCGTGCTTGATCGGCCCCGCCACGAGAAGCTCATCAGCGAAATCCGCGCCGCTGGAGCACGCATCAAGCTCATCGGAGATGGCGACCTCTCAGCCGGCATCGCCGCCGCTGTCCTTGGCACCGGTGTTCATGCGGTTATGGGAATCGGCGGTGCGCCGGAGGGCGTGATCACTGCCGCTGCCATGCGCTGCTTGAATGGGGAAATTCTTGCGCGACTGGTCATCGATCGTCCCGAGCTCGAAGAGCGCGTCGCCAAAATGGGAATCAAAGATATGAAGAAGATCTATCGCTCGGAAGACCTCGCACCGGGCGAGAACATTGTCTTTGCCGCTTGCGGAGTCACCGATGGATCCTTGCTGAAAGGCGTTCGCTTTTTCGGCGATGGCATTCGCACACAATCATTGGTGATGACGCGCAGCACTGGGAAGGTGCGGTTCATCGATAGCATTCACGTGCACCAGGGACCAGACTTCAAAGTGAGGTTTTGAATTAGTCGAACATCTTGTTTTCACCACGGAGCCACGGAGAACACGGAGGAAACGTTAGCGTTGCTTCTCTGCGTTCTCCGTGGCTCCGTGGTGAACTGCACCGAACAGGCCACGTCTCTGGCAAGATAGATGGATGGCTCTCAGCAACGAACGGTCCCGGGCTGCGGCCGACCAGCTCCGTCGGGATGGACAGGCGGCTTTGGATTGGGTCGCTCGATATCTGGAGCGTGCACCGGAGCTTCCAACGCTTTCTCCTGTGAAGCCGGGCGACATTCTGCGTTCGCTGCCACAGTATGCGCCACAACAGCCTGAGTCGTTCGAGTCGATCTTGAACGATCTCGATTCCAGCATTCTTCCTGGAATCACTCACTGGCAATCCCCAAATTATTTTGCGTACTTTCCAGCGAACAGTTCGCCGCCATCGGTTGCAGGCGATCTGCTCTCATCTGGCCTTGGGGTGCAAGGAATGCTGTGGACCACGAGTCCGGCGTGCACTGAGCTGGAGATGCGGATGCTCGATTGGCTGGTGGAAATGCTCGCTTTGCCTGAGCACTTTCTCTCCACCCGCAGCGGCGGAGGCGTGATTCAAGACTCGGCATCCAGCGCGAATCTCTGCGCGGTGCTCGCCGGTCGCGAGCGCGCTACGCAGTTTGGGGCGAACGAAGATGGCTGCGATCAGCGGCTGACTGCTTACACCTCCGGGCAAGCCCATTCTTCTATCGAGAAGGCCGTGAAAGTCGCGGGAATCGGGCGCAAGAACCTGCGGATCATCGAGGTCGATGATCAATTTCGCATGAAGCCTTCTCACCTGGCGATGACGATCGAACAGGACAAGCGCGACGGGCGCGTTCCATGCTTCCTAGGCGCGACCGTCGGGACTACTTCCACCATGTCCATCGATCCGCTCCCGGAGATCGGCGCGATCTGCCGCCAACATGGCATCTGGCTGCACGTGGATGCTGCAATGGCCGGCACTGCAGCTTTATGCGATGAATTGCGCTACATCCACAAAGGTCTGGAATATGCCGATAGCTACTGCTTCGATTGCCATAAGTGGATGCTTACGAACTTCGACTGCACGTGCTTTTACGTCCGTAATCGCAACGAACTCACTGATGCATTGACGATTACTCCTGAATACCTGCGCAACACGGCGTCGGCGAGCGGAACCGTCGTCGATTATCGCGACTGGCACATCCCGCTGGGTCGCCGCTTTCGCGCGTTGAAACTGTGGTGCGTAATCCGGTCGTATGGAGTCGAAGGTCTGCGCGCGATGGTCCGCAGGCACGTGCAGCTCACAAACCAATTTGTCGCGTGGCTCCGGTCAGATTCCCGATTTGAAATCGTCGCTCCGGTCTCGCTTAACCTGGTCTGCTTCCGAATGAAAGGACTGGATTCAATTAACGAAGCTCTGATGCACAAGTTGAACGCTTCCGGCCGACTTTTCCTTTCGCATACCAGGCTGAATGGCAAGTTCGTGCTGCGGTTCTGCATTGGCCAGAGCTACACCGACGAGGAGAACGTTCGCGCCGCCTGGCAGGAAATCCAGAAGCACGCAGCGGAGCCGGCGGTGGCTGCTGGATAATCCAAAGCATTTCTGCATCTTTCCGGCGGTACTGGAAATCAAAAGCTGACTGTAGTCACGTTATCGACGAGGGCTTGATTGGACACTCAGTGTCTTCCATTTCGTGATGTACCAGGGGTTCCCCGCCTCTTCCTGGACTTCCTCTCCGGGAATCCGCAGCTTCGGCCGTTTTATCCCACTTCAACGTTTTCCCTCGATGAGTTAGCGCAACATGCAAAGAGCGTCGAGATCCCGGCAGAACGCCGGCAGAAGATCGCCGACGTATTAAAAGGGCAAAACCAAGCCTGGAATGCGGACTCTGCGGCACTCGACAACATCGAAAAGCTTCGCAACGGTGCTTGCGCGGTCGTCAGCGGGCAGCAAGTAGGACTGTTCCTCGGGCCTGCATACACGATCTATAAGGCCGTAACCATCATTCGCCTCGCTCGGGAACTGAATACGCGCGGCGTGGATGCCGTTCCCATTTTCTGGCTGGCTTCCGAGGATCACGACCTTGCGGAAGTGAATCATGCGATCTTTCCGGATGCACAAGACGGATTGCGAAGACTTGAGACGGCTTCGCATGGAGTGGCATCGGCACCTGTTGGCACCGTTAAGCTTGATGCCGATCTTTACTCCCTGATTGAACAGATCAAGGAGATCACCGGCGAGTCTGAGGTGCTGAGCTCGTTGGCAGATGCCTATGCGCCGGGACAGACACTCGCCACAGCCTTTGCGAATCTGATGGCGCGTCTGTTTTCGCGATATGGTCTCATCCTTCTCGATCCATCAGGCGCTGCGCTTCATCAGATTGCTTCTCCTCTGCTTCAGAAAGCTGCAGCCCAAAGCGAATCTCTCATTTCTGCGCTGCTGGAGCGCACGAAGGAAATTGAAGCTGTTGAACACGATGCCCAGGTAAAGGTCACGCCCTCATCCACTTTACTGTTTTTCCTGAAGGACGGAGCCCGCGTTCCTATTCACCACAAGAACGGCGGTTTTGGCTTCAATGGCGAGCACTGGTCGGCGGAGGATCTGCGCGCCCGCATCGAAAAAAATCCTGAGCTATTTACCGCCAACGTGCTGCTTCGTCCTGTGCTTCAGGATTACCTGCTGCCAACGGCGACTTACATCGCCGGTCCGGCGGAGACTGCGTATTTCGCGCAAGTGCAGGTCGTCTATGAACATCTGCTTGGGCGCACTACTCCGGTCTGGCCGCGATTCTCGAGCACGCTGGTCGAAGCGCGTCTTGCAAGCTGGATGCGGAAGTATGGATTGAGACTCCGCGACGTGCTTCGCCCGAAAGAGGAATTCGTCTCGATGCTGTCGCGCCGCACTATTCCCTCCGATCTCAAGGATGACTTCGATCGCAGCCGCGAGCAACTCGATCGCCTGCTCACGCCCTTGCTGCAAACCTTGCAGAAGCTGGATCCAACCATAGCTTCCGCCGGTGAAGTCGCGGGGCAGAAGATGCGATACCAACTCGACCAGCTCGAATCGCGCGCGGCCCGAGCTCATCTGCAGCGCGAACAGGTCCTGGGCCGCCACGCCGGCCTGCTGAGCACAATGCTGTTCCCGGAACGGGAACTACAGGAGCGGAAGATCGCGGGCATTTACTTCGTGGCGAAGCACGGTGAAGGTCTGATCGATCAGCTCATTGAAAGCTACAAACCTGAGTGCAGGGATCATCAGGTGATCGAGCTGGGTTAGCTGCGAGGTCAGAACACCTGCAACTGGTTTCGCTGAGTCGAACCCGTTTGAGCTTGTTCTGCGGATGTATGGGTATTTGATTTGCTGCAACTCACGACACGATTTTTGCCACCGCGAGCGCGAGTGGTAGGGGAACTCGCCGGCGGTCGCGGCAGGAGCGCATCTGGCCGAGCAGGATCTTATCGTCGCTCGCAAGACAGTGCGGGTTTAATGTCGGCGACCGGGGTGCCGTCGATTGCTTCGATCGGTCCAATCAGCAGGCGGTCTTTGTGTATTTCGCGAATTGTGACCTGATGGAGCCCGAGCGGATTAGGACGGTCAGGAGATCGCGTGGCAAATACACCCGTGAGCGGATTGCCTCGATCTCCGCGCGGATGCACCTTCAGCACGCTGCGACGCGCTTGGTGCAACCATGTGATCACGATGACTTCGTCGCCAGGCTGGAGTCCTTTCATCGCCGGGATTGCAGGCTTGGTGATCTCGAGCCACGCATCTGGTGCGCCTTCGGAACCTTGTCGAGGAGCATCTTCGCGCTTCTTGATTTCCGAACGGATGTAGCCGATCGGCCGGAGGATTCCGGTGGTGTCCGGTCGGCTTCCCGTTTTGGTTTTCCTACCTTCTGCCATGCGAGTTACTTTACCGTACGGCGGTCCTCAATGTGCTTCATGTCTCGCACTGCGAGACGCCATTGCCAACGCCGAAGCTGGTCGCCGGGGTAGATCGCGCGATGCTACTCAAGCCGGTTATCTCTTGACCGGTTTCCTGCGGGGTCAACTCAATCAGACGTTCGCGTGAAATCAGCCGGATTTATTGATATGGCGGAAGGCGGCAAATCGGCTGGGTCCGAACCCAAGTTTGTATTCGGGACATCTCCCATTTGAAGTTGAAGGATTCCGCCTTTGATTATGTCGGCATGGCGAACCCAGACTTGATGCAGCGGTTTTCCATTGAGCCGGATCGATTGAATGTACTTGTTGTCCTTTGAATTATTCAGGCAAATGATGCTGAAAGTTTTTCCGTTGTGTAAGTGAATGGTAATCCGATCAAAAACCGGGCTGGCGAGATCGTAAATCGGCACGCCTGGAGTAACGGGGTAGAACCCCATCATCGAGAAGACGACAAAGGACGACATTCCACCACCGTCTTCGTCGCCAGGCATTCCCAGACTGGTATCCGTGAACCACGTGTCGAGCAGCATGCGGATGCGCTTCTGCGTTTTCCACGGCGCACCTAGATAATTGTAGATATACGGGATGTGCAGGCTGGGTTCATTGCCAATGGAAAACTGACCAACAAGTCCGCTGGCATCGGGAAGCTTTGCCCAGAACTCATACTTACTTCTGCCCAACGGTTCGCGGAAGAGCTGGTCCAATTTTGCTTCCGCTTTCGCCCGACCGCCCATCAATTCAAATAGTCCTTGCAGATCGTGCTGAACGTCCCAATCGTAGGTATAGCCATTGTTCTCGGTAGTGTAGTCGCGTCCGCCCTGGCCACCCGACCAGCCGGGATCGAAGGGCTCAATCCAATTACCTTCCGCATCTTTGGGCCACACGTGGCCTCGATCCTGACGGAAGACATTTTTGTAGTTGGCGGACCGTTTCAGGAACAATTGGTAATCGCTGTGTTTGCCGAGCGCACGCGCCAATTGCGCCGTGGCCCAGTCATCGTAACTTTGCGCCTCGGTAACTGAAATCGCTTGCCGCCGCTCGGAAGGATGAACTTCCGCCACCGTTTCTTTTTCTCCCGGATGAAGCGCGGGCATGTAGCCGTGGTCTGCCAGGAAATCGTCGAGCGAAGTTTTCGGTCCACGACGCCATGGCAACCACGTGCCATCTACAGAATTTTTCTTTATTCCGGCATAGGCAGTAGCAAGATCGAAATTCCTGATTCCTTTCGCCCATGCATCCGCCACCCAGGGAGCTACCGGATTGCCGGTCATGCACTCATGATTTCCCCACAGCACTGCGAAGGTTGGCATCCATCCTGATTGTTGATACATGCGGACAAAAGACTGCAACTTGTCGGCCTCGATCTCAGGATTCAACAGCGTTTGCAGTGGTTCCAGAGCGCGATAGGTATCCCACAACCAGTTATCGACATAAAACGGACGCGAATCCTGGTGCACCTGATGGTCGAATGCGCTGTAATAACGACCCTCCTCACTGATGTTCACCATTCGCTCGTAACTGCGATACAGCGCGGTATAGAAAACACTTTTCTGGTCCGCCGTGCCTCCTTCGACCTGAATCTGTCCAAGCACTTCGCTCCAGCGATCACGCGCGCGGCGCTTAACGGTCTCGAAGTTCCAATCAGGAATTTCGTTCTGCAGATTCTTCTTCGCTTGCTCAACGCTGATGAACGAAATCCCGTATCGGAACTCTAACGCTTGTTGCGCGGTTGGCGCTGAAACGATCAACAGCGTTCCATGATTGATGTCTCGGGCATCAATCGTCACTGGCGCATTGAATTCACCATAGACAAACGCGTGCATGGTGCCGGGAGACAGCCTGCCTTGGCCAACAATATTCTCGCTGCCAGAAACACTGTTATCAAAACTACCTCGAAGTTCTCCGCCCTGACGGTTTGCGAGCAGTACGACGCGCCTTCCCGACGGAAAGGTGAAACGAAAATAACCGCTGTGCGCGGCTGGCGTGAATTCGCTGCGGATCAGTGACCCTTCGAATCGAGCCGAATAGTAATAAAGTGTCTCCGTTTCCTCGTCGTACGCCACGGGACGATCCCACGCGTCCGGCACACCGTCGCTGGGCATCAGCCAGAACAACTCGCCCAGACGATGAGAAACAATGGTCAGCGGAAACGAATGAATCCGGTCATCCAACTGGTCTTTCCTGACCGGATACACACGTACCATGCTGTTGGGGAGAGAAACCGTTGGGCGAGTCGGCTCGAGCAGGAAGCCCTGTCCGCCGATACTTGGATCGACAAACTCGACCTGCGCTGCAGCTAGCGCCACATCGAGCAATACTGCGATCAAGATGAACCAAAGTCGGCTTCTCTGGACCAACACCCGCAAGCATCCCATGCGATGAATCATTCCCGGCTCCACTAAGACTCCCGCGACCGTGCTCCCGCGGACTTTTTCTGATCCCTTCGAGTCCACGACCGAGGATAAACCAGCACGAATCAGAAACAACGGTCCTGCCGCGTTATCTGAAATCTCGTAAAACCACAATTGTCCTTTTCGACGCTGGGAGTCTCTCCCATTTTGGGCCGCACCATTTCCGCTCAGGAGGACATCGCGGGAGGATCGCTGGTTGCCTTGGTAGGCAAGGGTCTGTGGAAGCGGAAGTTTGGGGCTTCGCCGCTCGAACGTAACCGCATTTTTCAATCTTCGAAACCATCGAAATTGGGTCGTCCCTCCGGGACTCGGATTGTATGTGCGTGCGCACCCAGGACTTCGTCCTGGGCTTTCACATGCCGTGCCTCCGGCACTCACTTCATCAAGCGAGCAGTGATTCAAGGCGGAAGCGTGTCTGCTATTCTGGCTGGCACCGAGAATCACCATCTACGATGACCGAGCTGATTTGGGAAGGGAAATATGTTGACGGCAAGCGTCAGAGTCCCGTTCGCGTCGCCTTGCCTTTTCAAACAATCGAGACAGTGAATGAGAGCGCGGCTGACCGCCGCCGCAACCTTGAGCTCTTCTCCAGCGGACGCGAAACCGAGTGGCGTAATCGCCTGATCTGGGGTGATAAGAAGTATGTTCTGCCATCGCTCCTTCCAGAATTTGCGGGCAAAGTAAACCTCATCTACATTGATCCGCCGTTCGATACGGGAGCGAACTTCTCGTTCATGGCCCACATTCCCGATTCGGAAGAGATGTTCACGAAAGAGCCTTCCATCATTGAACAAAAAGCATATCGGGATACTTGGGGTGTATCTCAGGAAGAGCGGCAGCGTGGTGTCCAGTCTCTTGACCGCTATCTGGGTTGGCTATCGGACGCTCTCGTTTTTCTCCATGAGCTGCTCGCGCCGGACGGCAGCATCTATGCCCATCTTGGCACTAATGTGAGTCACTACGTCAAGGCGCTCATGGATGAAATATTTGGGGTGAAGGGTTATGTCAACGAAATCGTTTGGAAGCGACAATCAGCCAAGAGCGGGGCTTTCGAAGGAATGGGCCAGTATGGCCGTATTCACGAATCGATTCTTTTCTATTGTAAAAGTGACACCAGGGTTTGGAACCAACAATACACGCCCTACGATGCCGAATATACCAACGCTTTCTACAAATACGTTGAGCCTGGGACGGGAAGAAAGTTTCAGCTTGGAGACCTCACAGCAGCCGGGACACGGAAAGGCGATTCTGGCAAGCGGATCCTAATTGAGGGAGAGGAGGTGTTTCCTCCTCCCGGACGCCATTGGGCACTCGGACTAAAACCTGGCGAGACCGTACAGGCGGCAATGGATCGTCTGATTGCCGAGAAACGGATTTGGTATGAGCCCGGAAAGATGCCACGGTATAAGAGATATCTGGACGATATGCCGGGCGTGATGCTTCAGGACGTTTGGACCGATATCGGTCCGGTGCCCGCGCAGGGTGGAGAGCGTCTTAATTACGACACCCAGAAACCTGAGGAGCTACTTAAAAGGATAATCACCGCCTCCTCGCGGGAAGGGGATCTTGTTCTCGATTGCTTCGTTGGTAGCGGTACAACCGCGGCGGTAGCTGAAAAGCTTGGACGGCGATGGATCGCGTGCGATCTTGGGAGATTCGCAATTCAAACCACTCGCAAGCGTCTGTTATCGATAGTGGGCGTGAAGCCGTTCGCAATTCAAAATCTTGGCAAATATGAGCGCCAAGCCTGGCAAGCGGCGGCGTTCGAAACCAAAGCTACACGTGACGTCCTGGAACAACAGGTCCAGCGAGAATCCGCGTACCGCACTTTCATACTCGATCTTTATCGCGCGACTCCCTTTATGGGAAATATTTGGTTACACGGCATCAAGTCGGGTCGCATGGTTCACATCGGAGCAGTGGATACTCCCGTTACTGTTTCCGATGTCAAAACCATAGCGCGTGAAGTCTGGAAATTAGTCTCCGTTGGAAAGGTCGAAAGTAAGGCTGCAGCAGATATCCTCGGCTGGGATTTCGCGTTGGATCTGAACGAAACTGCTCGCCAAGTCGCAGGGGAATCCCGAATCGACATCTCGTTTAAGAAGATTCCACGTGAGGTGCTCGAAAAGAAGGCCGTCGAGCAAGGCGACATCAAGTTCTTCGAGCTGGGCTCTTTGTCAGTCGAATCTAAACAGAAAGGACGTGAGCTTACCATCAAGCTCACGGATTTCGTAATTCCGCGCGATGATGTCCCAGAAGAGGTTTGGAGTGCGATCAAGCATTGGAGCCAGATGATCGACTACTGGGCCGTCGATTGGGATTTCCGAAATGATACTTTTCACAATCAGTGGCAATCCTACCGAACGCGCAAGGACCCGAAGATTGAACTTTCTGCGCGCAACGAATATTCCGAACCGGGAACATATCGCGTGATGGTGAAAGTAATAGACATTCTCGGCAACGACACTACAAAGACCCTTGAAGTGAAGGTGAAGTAACGGATGCCCCGCCGCAAGCGCGCTTCCGCCGAGGCGCAGCCGGAGTTGTTAGACGTAACCGCTCGCTTGCGCACCGCGCCCTGCGTTCCCGCTTTGCGAGAAGCGGTGAAGGCCTGGGTGGCAAGCGGATACCCGGGCACGACCGAGACGACGCGCATTCTGCTGAATTACTGGTTTAACAACGATCACAAGACACGCGCCGGCGCACCCTTCAAATACCACCGCTCACAGCAGGAGGCGATCGAGACGCTCGTCTTCGTTTGGGAATGCGAGAAAGTCCGTACACGCCACGGCTTGCTCGAACGCTATGCCTCCGATCTGAAAGATGTGCGCCTGCCTCCCTTCGACGAGTTCGCGCGTTACTGCATCAAGATGGCGACCGGCAGCGGCAAAACCAAAGTGATGTCGCTGGCCGTGGCCTGGCAATTCTTCAACGCAGTACGCGAGCCGGATGAAACTGCGAAAGATTACGCGAGAACCTTTCTGCTGATCGCTCCGAACGTGATCGTACTTGAGAGGCTGAAGTCAGATTTTGCGGGCGGCGCAATTTTTCGTGGCGATCCCGTAATTCCGCGCGAACTTGAAATCTTCTGGGACTTCGACTGCGTGATGCGCGGGGAAGGCGAGAAAGCAGCTTCCGAAGGAATGCTGTTTCTCACGAACGTTCAGCAGTTTTACGAGCGTGTGGATCGAAGCGCGGAAGAAGAACCGGAAGCGATGACCGCGGTTCTCGGCCCGAAACCGCCAAAAGACAAATTGGAGATAACCGATTTCGGCGATCGTATCGCCGCGCGTTCCGGACGGCTTCTCGTCATCAATGACGAAGCGCACCACACGCATGATGAAGAGAACGAGTGGAACAAGACCATTCGCCGCCTGCACGAGCGAACGCCGCTCTGTGCGCAGCTCGATTTTTCTGCAACTCCGCGTTTTCAGAAAGGCGCGATCTTCCCCTGGACGATCTCTGACTATCCGCTTAAGCAGGCAATCATTGACAACATCGTGAAGCGCCCGATGAAGGGCATCGCGCACATCGATGAAGCGAAATCGGATTATGCCAGCGTGCGTTATCGCGGATATCTCACAGCGGCCGTCGAGCGCTGGCGCGAGTATCGCAAGACTCTCGTTCCTTTCAAGCGAAAGCCGATCCTGTTCGTGATGATGAACGATATCGAAGAGGCCGAAGATGTGGCCGGATGGTTGCGCGAGCAGTATCCGGCAGACTTTGAGGGCGACAAGACGCAGGTGATTCATACCGACAAATCCGGCGAAGTCGGGAAAAAGGACCTTGAGAGCGCGCGCAAAGCAGTGCGCGAGGTGGATGAGCCCGAAAGCCCGATCAACGCGATCGTTAGCGTGCTTATGTTGCGCGAAGGATGGGACGTGAAGAACGTTACCGTTGTGGTCGGCCTGCGTCCTTACACCGCGAAGGCAAATATTCTTCCCGAGCAGGCGATTGGCCGTGGTTTGCGTCTCATGTTCCGAGATGTGCCGGTTGATTTTGCCGAGCGCGTGGACATCATCGGCAACAAGCGATTCCTGGATTTCGTCGATGACCTCGAAAAGATCGAAGACTTGAAGCTGGAAACATTTGAGCTTGGCAAAGATAAGCCGGTCATCGTTGCCATTATTCCGCTGGACAGCAAGAAAGAATTCGATATTGGATTGCCGGTTCTATCTCCCGTGCTCGTGCGCAAAAAGAGCCTCACCGAGGAGATCGCCGATCTCAACGTGATGAGCTTTCAAACCATCCTGCTGCCGCTAGGAGCGGACGATCCGCGGGCAAAGTCGTTCCGCTACGAAGGCTACGAAATCATCACCCTGCAGAAGATCGTCGAGCGCGATTACACGATTCCCGAGCCGCAGACGGCGCAGGAGGTAATCGGGTATTACTCGCGGCGAATCGCGGAAAAAGTAAAGCTGCCGTCGCAGTTCTCGGCGATTGCGCCCAAGGTCCGCGAGTTCTTCGAACAGAAAGCCTTCGGCGAATCGGTCGATTTGTCCGATCCCAAAGTGGTAAAGGCGATGAGCACGCCTGTCGCTCATTACGTTTGCGTGGAAGTGTTCGCCAAAGAGCTGAAGAAGCTTTCGATTGCCGAGCAGGAACCGGAACTATTGCAGCCCGACAGGATGCTCTCGACGTGTCCGCCGTTTCCGTGGTCGCGTCCCGTTTTGGAAAGCGAGAAGACCGTATTCAATTTCGTTCCCTGCGACAATCAGTTCGAGAGAGACTTTGCGCAATTCCTCAGCGCTGCAACTGACGTTCGCGCATTCGCGAAACTGCCTCGGCCATTCGGCTTCGCCATCGACTACACCGACAGCGGCATGAATCTCCGCTCCTACTATCCGGACTTTGTCGCCGTCGATTCAACCGGAACCAAATGGATTCTGGAGACGAAAGGCGCCGAATACGAAGATGTGGGCCACAAGGATCGCGCGGCGGAGCAGTGGTGCGAGAATGCAACTCAGCTCACGGATACACGATGGCAGTACTTGAAGATTCCGCAAAAGGCGTTTGAGGCGCTGGAGCCTACGAGATTCGCTCATTTGGTGGCGCTGAAGCCGGCGTAACCGCCGGGCTGCTGCGTGCGACCATGCGGCCGAACATCACCGTGAAGCGCGCACGTGAGTCTCTGTGTATAGTTGGCAAAAGCGCGAGCGACAGGAATTGGTATTTGCCAAGCCTCCAGCCCGGGCCTCGGCCGCTTGATGATCGAGACAACTATGAAAGAAGCCTTCGTCCGGTTTGTATTCCTATTGGTTTGTTCTGCCCTGTTTCCACAGAGCGCCACAAAAGCCACTTCCTCCCAGACCTCCGAGTGGCCGAACTATGGCAACGATCCCGGCGGCATGCGTTATTCGTCGCTGTCGCAGATCAATAATGCGAACGTAACCACGGTGAAGGTTGCGTGGACATTCCACACCGGCGACATCTCCGATGGAAAAGGAGAGCGGAGGCGCAGTGGGTTCGAGAGCACGCCGATCATGGTGGACGGCACTCTGTACGTGACGACGCCGTTCAACCGCATCGTCGCGCTCGATCCCGTTTCGGGAAGGCAGCGCTGGGCTTTCGACCCCAGGATCGACCCGACGTGGCAGTCAGGCGATGGGCTCACGAATCGCGGAGTCGCGACGTGGGTCGATACGGATGCGAAATCTCCGGAAACGCCATGCCGCAGGCGCATCTTCGAGGCGACGATCGACGCGCGGCTGGTGGCGATCGACGCTGTGACCGGCAAGCCGTGCGCGGATTTTGGCAATGGCGGCGAAGTCACCTTGCGTGACGTTCCTGGATTCCACGCCGGCTGGTATCACATGACCTCGCCGCCGGCCGTGATCGACGACGTGGTGGTTGTCGGTTCAGCCATTGATGACAACGCTCGCAGCGAAATGCCCAGCGGTGTGGTGCGAGCTTTTGACGTGCGCACCGGGAAACTGCGCTGGAGCTGGGACCCCATACCGCCGAACAAATCTGCAAACGCGAAGTGGAAGAGCGGCGCCGCCAACGCGTGGTCGATTATGACCGTCGATCCGGAACGGCATCTAGTCTTTATTCCTACCGGCAGCGCAAGTCCCGATTTCTTCGGCGGTGAGCGTCCGGGCGACAACAAATGGGCGAACTCGGTCGTAGCGCTCCGTGCCGCTACGGGCGAATTTGTCTGGGGCTTCCAACTCGTCCACCACGATCTCTGGGATTACGACGTGGCCTCGCCGCCGCTGCTTGCGACCGTGGAGCATGAAGGAAAGAAAGTGCCGGCGGTCATCATCGGTGACAAAACGGGATTCCTATTCGTGCTGGATCGCGACACCGGCAAGCCCGTTTTCCCGGTTGAAGAGCGCCCTGTTCCAAAAAGCGACACTCCCGGCGAGGTATCCTCGCCCACGCAACCCTTCCCAGTCGCACCGCCGCCGCTGGTGAAACAGAAGTATTCGGCAGACGATGCCTGGGGAATCAACGCGGAAGAACGCGAGGAATGTCGCAAGCAGCTAGAGAGCCTGCGGCTGGACGGCATCTTCACGCCGCCGAGCGTCAACGGAACGTTGTCTGTGCCCGGCAACATCGGCGGCATGAATTGGAGCGGCTACGCATTCGATCCCAATTCGGGAGTTCTGTTCGCCAATGTAAATAATCTTCCCTTCAAAGTGCGCCTGATTCCGCGCGCGGATTTCGACGCTCGCGGCAAGCGGACGAATGAGCGCATTGGGGAAGAGGGTGAGTATGGTTCGCAGATCGGTGCGCCGTTCGCGATGTTCCGGCGTCCGCTGTTCTCGCCGAACTTCGTCCCGTGCATTCCACCGCCGTGGGGAACGCTTACGGCAGTCGATATGGTCCGCGGCACGATCAAGTGGCAGGTGCCGCTGGGCTCATGGCACGAAGGCTTGCCGCCGGGAGACATCAGCCTGGGCGGCCCGATCGTCACCGCCGGCAAACTGGTGTTCATTGCAGGAACCGCACTCGATCCTTACATCCGAGCTTTCGATTCCGAAACAGGCAAGGAACTGTGGAAGGCCGAGTTGCCGGCTCCAGGACACGCCACACCGATGACTTACGAGATTGGGGGAAAGCAGTATCTCGTGATCGCGGCAGGCGGTCACGCGAAGATTGAACAGGAACCATTGAGCGACGCGCTCATTGCCTTCGCGCTTCCCTAGGAGCTTTCACAATTGCTGTGGCCAAATCGACTCGATTTCTGAGGTCAGTCAGTACCGTTCGCGATAGCGAATGAGCGCTTTCTTTCAAGATCAGATCAACCCAATCCGCTACCGCGGACGGTACTGACCTTTTCGCACCTCGAATCTGCTCTGATTCTGAACCGGTACGGCGTTTATCTATTCGGGCAGCATGATCTGGCCCTTCACGTCGAAGTTGGCGCTTACCGAAGCGGCTCCCGTTCCGGGCTGACCGCCGCCAACAGAGACGGTGTACTTGCCCTGCGCAACGATGATGTCTCCCAGGTCGGTGACCATGCTGAGATCGCGTGGATTCAAGTGAAACTCCACTTTCTGGCTGGCGCCGGGCTCGAGATGGACTCGTTGAAAGCCGCGGAGCGCCCGAATTGGAGCTCCGGCTACATCGGGGAACTTGAGATAAAGCTGCACTACTTCGTCTCCGGCGAGCTTTCCCGTATTGGTAACCGTAACCGACGCATTCAGCGGATCGCCGGCATTGATTCCCGTTTCGGGCACAACCAGGTCGCTGTAGCTAAAGCTGGTGTAGCTGAGTCCGTATCCGAAAGGCCACAGGGGCTCGCCCGTGAAGTAGCGGTAGGTGCGCCCCTTCATCGAGTAGTCCTCGAAGTGTGGCAACTGATGAACGTCTTTGTAGAAGGTCACGGGCAGGCGCCCGGCGGGATTGTTCTTGCCGCTAAGAGTCTCTGCAATGGCGGCGCCTCCTTCTTCTCCGGAGTACCATGCTTCCAGAATGGCGTTGGCGTGCGCCTTCTCCCAGTTCGCGCCCAGCGCGCTGCCGTTCATGAGCACGACCACGAGAGGCTTGCCGGTTGCCGATACGGCTTGCAGCAGGTCTTCTTCCGGCTTCGGTATGTCGAGGCTGGTGCGATCTCCTCCTAAGAAACCGGGAAGGTCAACCGGCATTTCTTCGCCTTCGAGGCGACTGGTGATTCCGACAACAGCCACAACCACATCGGCATTTCTGGCGGCTGCCACCGCTGCGGGATCGGGCGCGTTGTTCACCGGCGCCCAGATGAGTTGCGCTTCGAGATTGCCCTCGCCAAAGTGGCCATAACTCACGTGTAGCTTCACCGGATGACCCTTCTCCAGATGGACTTGTCCCAAACTGGTCCCACCCCCGAACATCTGAGCGACTTCCCTATCGTCAACCGACACACGCGCAAAGCCGTCAGCCTTAATGCCAAGTAAGTAATCGCCGGTCGCATTCGGATTGAGAGACCCGGTCCAATCGACGGCGAGCCCACCGGCTTGTTTCGCCTGCTCCGGAACGCTGCGCGCATTCAAGTTCACATTCGGTTCCACCCTGGTCGTGATCGGGGCAGGTTTAGCTTCCATGGCTGGACGAGAACTGTATTCGGCCCTCAAACCCGGCTTGCCATCAGGCGTAGTTAGCAGTGATGAGGGTACCGGATCGCCTCGCTCGGTTAAGAATTGCGTGCCGGGTACGTAATTGATGGTCGCGTTCGGAAATTCGGCTTTCATTCCTTCGAGAACGCTCACCGTATGGGTCGGCGTACCGTTGTAGTTGCCAAGCAAAACGGCGGTCTGCTCCGCCAGCGGTCCGACCAGCGCGATTCGCCTTGGAGACTTCAACGGCAATACTCCGTCGTTCTTCAAGAGCACCATGGATTCGTTAGCCATGCGCCGCGCCAGTTCACGATGCGCAGCACTGTCGAGTTCCTTTTCGTCGACCTTGTTGTAAGGAACATCCGAAGGCGGATCGAACATACCGAGGCGCATGCGCGCGGTGAACAGGCGAATGAGCGCTGTGTCGATCGCGCTCTCAGAGAGATAGCCCTGCTGTACGGCGTCGATATACGGGCGGTAATCGTGATCGTCTGTGACCTTGCTGATGAAGTCGATACACTCGTTGTCCATGCCGCGCTGTAGCGAGATTGCCGAGGCCTGCGCCTGCGTCGGACGATAGTGGTGATCGCGAAAGATATTGCGGACCGCCTCGCAATCGGAGACCACGTAACCCTGGAACTGCCAGGCTCCGCGCAACGTGTGCTGCAGGAGGAATTGATTGGCGCATGCGGGCTCGCCATTGATGGCGTTGTACGCGCACATCACCGATCCAGCGTGCCCCTCGACGACCGCGGCGCGGAACGCCGGCGTATAAGTATCTTCCTCGTCGTGCTTGCTGACGTCCACGTCGGCAAAATGGCGCGTGGGCTCAGGCCCACTGTGTACGGCGAAGTGCTTCGGCGTGGAGATCACGCGATAATAATGCGGATCGTCCCCCTGCATGCCGGTAACAAAAGCAACCGCCATGCGCGCGCTCAGGAACGGATCTTCGCCGTAGGTCTCCTGTCCGCGTCCCCAACGCGGATCGCGAAAGATGTTCACGTTGGGCGCCCAGAAGTCGAGACCTTCAAAGATGTTCGAGTGTCCGGCGCGCACGTCCTGCGCATGCTTGATTCGGCCTTCGACGCCAATCGCGGTGGCCATCTCGTGAATGCGCGGCGTATCGAAAGTTGCCGCGAGGCCGATCGGTTCAGGAAACTCCGTGGTGCCGTTCACGGCGACGCCATGCAAGGCCTCGCTCCACCAGTCGTATGCAGGAACGTTCAGTCGCGGAATCGCGCGCGCCTGATTCACAAGCTGCGAGGCCTTCTCCTCTAATGTCATGCGGTGAACCAAGTCCGCAGCGCGCTCTTCAGGTGAAAGCTTCGGATTCATATAGGGCAGATTGGAAGCCTCTTGCGCTACAGCGGCGCAGCAGAGTACGGCGATGCAGGCGAATAGGACAGCTCCTCTAAAGTTCCCGAAATGGTTCATCTGATCTCTCCGAAGACACTCAATCTGTTTGTTGATCTCACTAGATCGGCACGCCTGCGTCTCAAACGTTTTAGGGAACGCGAAACCAGGTCACCTCGGTGCGCGTCACATTGTAGCCATGATCGCAGTGAAAGTGAATTCGGCTCTGCACTTCAGCGAATCGGATCTCGAAGGTGAGATAGCTACCGAGGAAAGCGTGTCAAGGCAAGCTGTCGTAGCAGCGAGACACATCGACATTCGCAGCGGGCGGATTTGGCGGCGTGAGCCAAGGTGGGTTGGCGAAGTCGAAGAACTCGGTCATATCAATCTGCGCGGCGTCACGTTTGGTGAGCGGCGGCAGGTTCCAGCGTGTTTCGACCAGCTTCAGCACCGCGGTGTAATCGGCGGCGGTATGCGAAACGTATCCTCTCTTTGCAAATGGCGAGACTACGATCAGCGGCACGCGAAATCCGGTGCGAGTAAAATCGCCGGGAGGATCGGTTGCCGTAAGATCGCGCGGAGGAATGCCGTCCGGCTGCACTGCGGTCATTGGGACGACGTGATCGTACGCTGCGCCGCCTTCGTCGAAGCTGAGTATGAAGACCGAATCCTTCCACGACGAACTTGCCATCAGCGCGTTGATCAATGACGCCACATACTGCTGTCCTGCCTGAATATTCTCCCCGCTGCCCGGATGCTCATCGAGTCCGCTGAAATACCCCGCTTCGATGAATGCAAAGGCCGGCAAAGTTCCATTTTGGACGTCGGTCAAGTACTGTGACACTGGAACAATGTTGGCAGCGTGGCTCCGCGCAAATGATGGCCAGTAATTGTCCAGCGAATCCGCCGGCGTGCCGGCCGAAGTCTTATCCGTGTAGTAGATCTTCCACGAAATCCCTGCCTGGGACAGCCGATGAAAAATCGTTGGCGCCGTGAGCTCCTGCGTAGGCTCATGGGCATGACCTTGCGTCGTGGCTGCAAATGCCGCGACGCGATTGGGAGCGCTGTTAGTCGGCATCGGCGCGAACCATCGGTCGGAAGTCGCGAACGCCGTCGCCATGAAGTAGTAATAAGACAGATCGCCGGCATCGTAGTAGCCCATCCCGCGCCTGCCCGCCGTATCTTTGAAACCGTCAAACTTCGCGAGTCCCTGGGCAGTGTGTACGAAGCCGTCCATCAACGGAGGGCCGGTCGGATCCCACCGGTTGTAATCGCCATGACTCTCAAGCCATGCCGGGCTGAGGTTCTCGATGCAGAGAGTGTTCAGCTTGAACGCCGAGACCATCGTGCCATCGTCGGCAGGGTTGGCAGCGTTGGCTGGCATACCGTCAACGTCAGCGGGAAGTCCCTGCGTTTGGCGATAAGCGTTGAGCTGTCCAAAGTAAGTGTCAAACGAGCGGTTCTCCTGCAGCATGAACACAACGTGATTCACAGCAGCGATGTGTCCTGAAGAGGCTCCGGCAAGACCGCGGCAGCCAATCAAGAGGGGCAGTCCGGAGACGATCAGCAAGAAAATGAAGTTCCTCGGCTTCACTGGACGTAAGGGGATCTCCTGCTCCAAGATCGTTAACAATCCTTAGTAAGATGACGATTTGAGGGAGAGTTGTTGCAACGAATCTGATGCACCTTTATCCATCTCTCCTGCCGTGAGCCTCGGCACGCATCTTGTATGCGATCGATGCGCATTGGGTAAATTGATAAGAACAAGGTGAATGAAACTTCAACTGCCACCCGGCTCCTACGAGGCCTATTTGTTCGACTGCGATGGCACGATCGCGGACTCGATGCCGCTGCATTTCAACGCATGGAGTCGCGCGCTAGGCGAGTGGCAGTGCGCGTTTGACGAGGAGTTGTTCTACGCATCGGCTGGTAAGCCGCCGTCAGAGATCATCGCCATGCTGAATGAGAGCGAAGGGCTGAGCATGCCAGTGGCAGAGGTGGCTCAGCGCAAGGAACAGCTCTACTATGAACTACTTCCCCAATTGAGACCTGTCGCCGAGGTGCTCGAGCATATCGAGGCCAGCCACGGAAAAATTCCCTATGCTGTGGTGTCCGGGAGTAAACGCGACTCCGTCGTGGCGTCTCTTACAACACTGGGATTGCTGAACAAGTTCCAGGCGCTCGTCTGCGAAGGTGACTATCAGAACAGCAAACCTCATCCTGAACCGTTCTTGCTCGCTGCCCGCCACCTGGGCGTGTCACCGGAGCGATGCCTGGTTTTCGAAGATTCCGATCTGGGAATTCAGGCAGCAACCGCCGCCGGAATGGCGTCGGTGAAAGTCCAACCTCGGCCGGTCGGTCTTAAGCTCAACTCTGCGCACGGAGCTTCCGGGAATAAGTAGCATGAGCATCGCAGGTCGCGGCGGCTTCCTGCCCAAGCGCTTGGATATACTGAACGCTCAATCCGGAACAACATGCGTTGGATGACCAAATTGGGATGTAGAGCAATAACGGCTCTCGTCCTATCTAGCTTGGCATGGCCTGCGACGCCAGTTCTCAAGAAGATTGCTGCCCCACCTTCGCTCACATCTCTACCGATATCTGTGGGCGGAAGAGTACTGACGAAGGAATCGAGCGGACGTACTGGCTTTGGATCACCACAGTACGAGTATCAATGGCCCGGGACTTACTTTGAAGCAGGATTTGAAGGACGCGAGGTCTATTTTCAAGTCGGGAAGTCACATGAAATCCTCCGCGTGGTGTTGGATGAAGGTGCTCCCTTTATACTGACCAATCCCGATCCTGGCGTATATCGTGTTTCAGGTTTGAACACCGGTGCTCACCGTGTCCGGCTGTATGTCGTGACAGAGAGCCAATCTGCTCCCAACTACTTCGGTGGATTTGCCATCAGTGCTGGGGAGAAGCCCCATGCATTAACAAGACGCGTGCGCCAGATCGAGTTCATCGGCAATTCCCACACGGTAGGCTATGGGAATCGTTCTCCGAAACCGGACTGCACGCAGGATGAAGTTTGGACCTGGACTGACAATTCACAATCTTTCGGTCCGTTGGTTGCCGAACATTACCACGCGGACTATCAGATCAACGCCATCTCCGGCCGCGGAATCGTTCGCAACTACAACGGGTTTTCTGGAGATACATTGCCTGCAGTGTATCCATACGTGCTGTTCGATAAGAACGAGGAGTATAGCGATCCAGAGTGGAAGCCACAGATTATCGTGATTTCCCTGGGAACGAATGATTTTTCAACTCCGCTCAGCCCGGGCGAGAAATGGCACACACGAGAGGAACTCCACTCCGATTACGAAGCGACATACGTCCGCTTCGTTCACAGGCTTCGAGTGAGAAATCCAAACGCGCACATCCTTCTCTGGGCAACCGACATGGCCCATGGCGAGATTGAATCAGAGGTGCAGAACGTTGTAGAGCAACTGAAGAAAGGCGGAGATGCGAACGTAACCTTCATTCCAATCGATCACCTGTCATTCACTGGCTGTCATTATCATCCATCTACCGCAGACGATAAGCTGATCCGAGATGCGCTCGTGCGCGCTATCGATCGCACTCTCCGGATATGGCACCAAAAATAAAAGAATAGAGGTCTTACTCTTTGAAGGCGCCCGACCTTGGCGATGTCTCCTATGGACATCGGAATCGCAATTGGGATTACACTCGCAGTCTCTTACGGCGTCGTCATTTTCAAATTGGTCACAGTGCCGTCGGTATTGTGCGCAAAGCGAATTCCATAGACGCCATCCGTGGACTTGAGTTTCCCTGGCGCCACGACCTCTGACTTGTCGAACGTCTTCACTACCGTGCCGTTGATGATGCACGAGACCTTGTCGCCCTTTACCTGCATGGCGATGTCCTGCGTCACGGGCTGTCCTGGTCCTGCGGCTTTGTGCACGGCATCGTTCGCCTCGCGGCGTCCGTTTAACTGAAACGGCTCGGGCCCGAATCCGCGCACGATGAAGTTGCCGTTGCCGTAAGCGGCGCAGTAGAGATAGCTCTGCTGCGGCGTTCCCATGTCGTTGCCGGCGATCACGATGCCATAGGGATGCGGATGCGTGTTCAGGTTCATGAACTTTGGCTCGGTAAATGTCGCCGATACGGTGTAATCGCCCTTGGCCACGTTCTTCGGATTCCAGTAGGTGATCGCAGGTCCGGTGGTTATGTGCAGGGCGTCGCCTTCCTTCGTGAGCTTCGCGTCGTTCACCGTCTGGCCGGCTTTCTGCTCCTGGGGATCGACGGTCCCCTGCCAACCCGGAACCGAAATCCCGCCGCCCGCGATCTTGCGGTTCGCATCCTCCTGCGCAAATAGAAGACTGGCCGTTGTGAAAGCCAGTACGGCAACACTGCAAAGACGCCCAACAGTTCGCATAGAAATCCCTCGCGATGAAATTGCCAATCAAGCTGGCGCGATGATTATAGGCGAAGCGCCGGGACCACTTTTTCGTGGCTGGCGCGGGCGCGGTCGGGCGATGCGCTTCATCTCCAGCAGTTATGCGGGATTAATTCTCGTTCGGGTAGTTGAAGAAGAGCTGATTGCCGTCGGGATCATCGACTACCAGGACTCGGTAGCCCCACAAATCTTCTTTGACCGCAACGCCCGTGGACTCGAGTTCGGCGCGGAGCGCATCCAATGCGGCGATCGGGGCTTCGCGTGTCGCCGGCTCGACGTTCAGCGAAATGAAGATCAGCCCTTTGCCGATCTTCTCAGGCCAAGTGTCGGCCAGGATGAGCGTGCATCCTTGCCGATCGACCTGCGCGACGTGCGCCCTGCCGTTCTCTTCGTAGCGCCAAGGGCTGGTGAAGCCAAGCCGGTCCACATAAAAGCGCAGCGATGCATCGACGTCCTTAACGTGCAAGACGGGACGCGCAAACCAGTCTGTCATAGGGCATGTACCGTCGAACCAAGAGTACTTCTTCGAGGATCAAATTGGGAAAAACAACCCATCGTCGTCAGTTAGACCTTTCGACAACACGAAACGAAAATCGCAAGGGCCATGACCCCATCGTTTCGCACCGTTGCTCTCCCGCAGCCTCCACACTTGCAAAGGCAGCAGTTGATGGAACGCCCTTTACGACCGCAGTTCTGTTTCCGGTTGGCAGTGCAAAAAGCGAAGCCTCCGCACTGCGGAGGCTTCGGCTCGGGGGAGGGCTACGATCTCACTGATTGGCGGCAATCGGCTGTTGCTGTTCCACTGCGGGTCGCTCGCCTAAAAAGAATTTGATTTTCTCGATCAGGGCAGGGAAGAGATCTTCTTTTTGCAGGCATGCGGCGACATCTTTGCCGCCGTCTATCGGACCGTAGCCTGTCACGATGATGACTGGAGTGTTGGGACTCTTCTCGCGAACTTTGTGCGCCAGCTCGACGCCGTTCATACCTTCCATGCGAAAGTCGGTGACGAGAATGTCGAAGTCCTGCTGATCGAATTTCTCCAGGGCTTCCTTCGCGCTGTAGGCGCTCACGGCTTTATAGCCCTGCATTTCCAGGATCTCGCAGCTCAGCCGCGCCAGCACTTCATGGTCGTCCACAAACAGGATCGCTTTCACCATTGCACCTCTTTTGCGAGCTTACTCTTTGATTGCTGACGCCAACAAAAATTCTCTTACGAAAGCACAGAGCGGTAAGACGGAACGAAAAGACACACCCCAACTTCTACCGCCATTAGTTGCCGAAGCCAAGTAGAAGGATGCCCCACACCGCGAATAGATGCTGTCGAAAACTGCTGTTCGGTTCGTTCCACGACTGCAAGTCGTTGCTCGTCAGCGGCTTGCAGTGGAGACTTGAAGCTTCCCGGTCCAGATTGCCCCTGATGCAACGCTGTGCTACCGTCAGAAGCATCACGCCTTTTTCGGGCGGTTAGCTCAGTTGGTTAGAGCGCCTGCCTTACAAGCAGGAGGTCGCAGGTTCGAGTCCTGCACTGCCCACCATGAATCTCCCGCACCATTGATTTCACTCAGCCCGCAAGGCCTGGGTGGGTTCGATCGACGCTGCTCTGCGCGCGGGTATGAAGGCGGCCAGCATTCCTATCGCTATCAGCACAGCCGACACGCTAATGTAGGTGGCTGCATCCATCGGCGAGACTCCATACAGAAAACTCTTCAGCGATTGTTGCGCAGCGAGCGAAGCGAGCAGGCCGACTCCGAGCCCGATTCCAATCAGGACTAGTCCTCTCTGCAGCATCATGCGCAGGATGAGCGCGCGATCTGCGCCGAGCGCCATGCGGATTCCGATCTCGCGGCGGCGCTGCCCGACGATTTGCGACAGCACGCCGTAAAGTCCGGCCAGCACCATGACTACGGCGATGCCTGCGAACGCGGCGACTAAATAAAGCCCAAGGCGTCGATTGAAGTCGGCTTCCTCATGCGCGCTTTCGAGTGTCTTTACTTCGTCGAGCGCAAACTCCGGAGCGGCTTCGTGAAACAGATTGCGCACTGCCGATGCGATCTCCACCTTGCCACGCGTACGCACTACGTAGTTGGTTTCCGGAGCGACCAGGAACCCGTAGAAGAATCCCGTCACGGGAATTTGCGGATAAGGTAGATCGATCTCGGGCAGAATCGCTTGTCCCAGCTTGGTTTGGACTACGTCCGCGGTTACGCCGACAATGGTGTACGGCTTGATCATGCCTGTATCTTTTCCGCCCAAATCAAGTTGCTGTCCCAGAGGATTTTCATTCCCGAAGTAGCGTCGCGCGAGAGTTTCGTTGATGAGCGCAACGTATGGACTGCTCGCGGTGTCTTCCGCGGTGATCGAGCGCCCGCGAATCACGGGAACTCTCATGTCGTGAGTGAATCCGGCGCTGATAGCGCGCACAAAGGCATGATCTTCTTGCGTCTGCTCTTCCGGCCGCCCAACCACGTGGATAGAGGTGTTCATGTCGATGCCTTGGAATGGCACTGAATTGGTGTACGCAGCCGATTCCACTCCCGGCAAATTCTGAATTTTCTGCAGTAGCGGTTCATAAACGCGCAACGCGATCGAGTTTGCCTGGTCGGCTTGTGCCGACGGTTTCGTCGCTCCGGTGAAGAAGCCGGCGGCATTTCCTGGCATCGCAAGAAATTGCGTAACGTTCGATTCATCGAAGCCGAGATACATGTGCTGTAGTTTGTACAGCGTGCGGAACATTAATCCGCTGGAGATCAGGAGCACCACCGACAACGCGACTTCACCGCCGACCATGGCGGCGCTCAAACGCGAGCGCTTCGGACCTCCGCTGGCTCCGCGCGATCCTTCCTGCAGCACCGCTTGCGGATCAGTGCGAGTCGCAATCCATGCAGGCGCGATCGAGGACAGCAGAGTCACAATCGCTGCCACAACCAGAAGAGCCACAAAGATGGTTGCGCGAATGTGAATCTCCTGCGAGCGCGGAATCAAATCGGGAGGCAGCCGATGGACTCCTATTAGCATGAAGTGCGCGAGAGCGAGGCCAGCAGCCGCCCCGAAGGCGCAGAGTACTCCACCTTCGGTCAGCATTTGCAATAAGAGAGCGCTGCGGCTGGCACCGAGAGCCGTGCGCACCGCCAGCTCCTGGCTGCGTGCAAGGCAGCGTGCGAGCAGCAGATTGGAGACGTTGGCGCACGCAATGAGCAACACCAGAATGAGCGCTCCAGTAAGAGCGAGAAAGACCGGCTCTATCTGCGCTGTAACCAGGTTCCGGAATGGGATTAATTGGAGTCGCAGGTCCTTGGCTTCCTTCGGATATTTCTGCTGGATGCCGCGTGAGATAGCCGTGAGCTCCGCCTGGGCAGCAGCCATACTCACTCCCGGCTTCACCTTCCCCAAGACATCAAGGAAAGTCGATCCGCGCTCTTTCATCGCGTCTGCCGGCGGTCTATATGCGACCCAGATGCCTTTGGAAACATCGCTTTCGCGAAAATTGAAGCCGTCCGGGAGAACTCCGATGATGGTGTACGGTTCGTCACCCACTTTGAGCTGCTGGCCAACAGCATGCGGATCTGCTCCGAAATGCTCGCGCCAGAAAGGGGCGCTGAGGATCACAACATTCGGAGCGCCAGCCTGATTGTCGCTGGAAAGGAAACCGCGCCCCAGCATCGGGCGCACGCCAAGTACGTCAAAGATATTCGCCGTAGCATGGATGGCAAAGACTCCCTCGCTGCTCTCCGAGGTGCGCGCTACCAGGAAGTCCGGCAGATAGCCTGCGACATCAGAAAATTGGCGTGCCTGCTCGCGAATATCGATAAAATTCGGCCAGGATGTGGCCTCTCCCCCGGCAGGGCGGATGGCGACAATCCGATCGGCATCGCGATACGGTAGCGGACGCAGCAGCACGCTGTCGATCACCGTGAACATGGCCGTGTTCGCACCCATGCCTAGCGCGAGCGTAAGAATTGCGAGGGCGGCAAATCCGGGATTCTTGGCGACCTGCCGCAGAGCAAAACGAAGACTTTGGGCCAAGGTGCAACTCCTGCGCTGGCACTTGCACTCTGCAGGCCATTGTACTCAGTTGGAATAGAAAGACTTAGGTAGAGGGCCATCTATGGGCGCTGTTCGTTTGCGAACACCGTCTCGCGGCTACGAACGAGAAAGAAGAAACGGCTGCGCTTTGCAGCCGTGCCTCAGTTCAACTTTGTTTCTTACGCGGCGCTCTCGATGTCCATCATGCGCTCGCGCAATCCAGCGGTGCGCTCGAACATGCGTTCGACTATTTCCACTGCGTATCCAATGAATGACAGTCGTTCGCGTGCCACGCTGCGCGGCTGCTGCGGTTTGGGAGGCTTCGCCAACTGGTAGCGGGTGAACTGAATCGCGACTCCGATCGCTGCTCCTTCGGCGCTCTCTTCCACGCGCACGACGATTCCTTCGCAGATGATCTTGGTTTTTTCCCCCTGCTCGGGAAGGGAGAAATTCAGCTTTACCTTGTTCCCGACATTCGGCTTCTTCATGCAGTAGAAAAATGCGCCGAGCATGTTCATGTCGCGCATGAGGGCGGTGTGAGGATCGCGTCCCAAATCGGGAAACAGCGCGATGGCTCGAATGGGAAGATGGACTCTCGAACATCTACGTTGCTCTGGGAGGGCACAGCGCATTACATCCAGAGCCCGTTGACTTTGCTGAAAATGCACTTTATTCCTCCAGTTGTGTGGGAGGGCGCACCACGAAAGTTGCAGTTACGCGTCCATTTGTAAGTCGTTGAATCCAGAGTTGCTGCTGGATCTGATCTGAAACGCTACAGTGCAATATTTGCGCGGTGGCCGACATTGGCGTGTGATTTTCACCTGCAAGACGTTGCACACGAAATGGTGCAGTAAACGTCGAGGATTGGCGGGCGGCATACACTGAACCTGCGAGGAATGAGTGCACGACGAACGAACTTTCATGAGATCCAGGCAATGCGATCAGCCGGCGGCGAGCATTTTCCTGTTGGCGCTGATTGCCGCGTTCGCAGTTTCGGCGCAGACAGTATGGCCGCAGGAGCCGATCCCAACTCCACCTACCACGGCGAGCAAGGAATCTGCGCAGCGTCCGACGAGCACGCCATACACTGGCGATCTTTCCATCTTCGATACTCCCGATCGCGATAAGAAGCTTCAGATCGAACGCGTAATGGACATTCTGAACATCCACCCGGGCGGGCACGTAGCGGACATCGGCGCCGGTTCAGGATGGTTCACGGTGCGCGCCGCAAAACGCGTCGGTGATCAAGGAACGGTGTATGCGGTGGATATCAATCCCGACGCAGTCAAGTACATCGAGGACCGAATCCACAAAAGCGGCATTCACAATGTGCGCACAATTCTCAGCGCGCCGGACGACCCAAAGCTGCCCGCCAATTCGGTGAATTCCGTTTTGATACTCAAGACCTACCACGAAATCGCTGATCCTATTCGGCTGCTCGAGAACTTACGGAAATCTCTGCGTCCAGGAGCGCGCGTCGGCATCATCGATCGCAATGGCAACGGCGAAGATCATGGAATCGGCAAGGACGTCGTGGAGCGGGAGGCAGCGCGCGCCGGGTATCGGATCAGCGGCGATTACGATTTCGTGAAAGCCGACCGCGAAGATTACTTCTTACTCTTAGAGGCGAAGCAGTAAAGGCTGTTTCGAGTTTCAGGTTTCCGGTTTCGATTTAGGACCGACTCAAGGGTGGGCTGACCGTTTCGGTGAGGTGCGAAAACTCGACCTGAAACTTGAACCTGAACCTGGAAACGTCGCTATTCCTTTTTCACTGCCGGACGTTAGGATGCGCTGCGAATTCCTTTTGCAGCACTCGCTCAACCATCCGCTCGACATGGGGCATAAATGGTTCTGGACCGGGAAGAGCAACTTTGCCGCCGCTGTGTCCTAATTGCAAAGCCACTTCGTTCCAGCGAAGGAGCGGCGAGGTAATGGGAACGTGAACGGACTCGCGAGAGTGCTCCGGCTTCAGGAGATATACCACCCAGATCAGCAGCGAGGCGTAGTACCCCATAGGTAGCAATTGTGACCATAGGGGCAGCTTGCTCATGTGGTTGATCAACGCACTATAGACAACAAGGCGCCACAAGGCGTCAAAGCCAAGTCCAAGCGCGAAACCGAATACCCGATTCTTGGCCGAGAGTCCCAAATGCTGAGAGCCGATAAACAAGAAGATCAGCAGGGCGCACTCCATGATGCCGACCACCCTCTCGAAGTCATGAACCGTAGTAGAAATCCAGTGGGAGGGAGCGCCCACCGACGATGCCGGATTGCTGATGAAGACGACAAAACCAGTAAACAAGATCGATCCGGCAGCCCATTTGAAGGCAATTTTTGCGAGGTCACGCAAACCGGCAAAAGGCTTGAATCCAGCGCAGAAGATTTCGTAGAGAACTGCAATCACCGCGACATTCGCCAACGCGGTTCCCACCCAGTACACGGAAAAATAAGCCCAGGAAGAGAGCCCAAACTCGCGATAAACAACAAATCGAATCGCGTTCAGCAGAGTGAGGAAGAGCAGATACGAGGCGAACAGAGTGAATTCCTTCAGCAACTTGCGGCGATACAGCAAGAAGACACACAACAACTGGAGAACTGGGCAGGACGCCCATATCAGCGTTGCTTGAAGGTTAAGGCCGGGCATGGTCAAGCTGGTTGCGAGGAGGATATTCCCTCGCCCGGCCCTTCTTCAAGCAGAAAGTCGAGAGAAAAGAAAAGCGTTCCTGTAAAAGCCTTCAGAGTGCTAGTTGATAGCGCATCCACCTGGAGGGCACAGAGGTACCGGGTCTCCCCCGGCTGAGTTTAGCTGTACGCGCGAAACGTTCGCAGCCGCGACCACAGCTCCAAGGAGCAGAGTTCCAAGCAATAACCGAAGCGATTTCTTCATAGTGGTTCCCCCAATCAATAAAAAGTAACCTGCAGAACGTGCTGTACTGGTTACCCGATGACTCGACGATATCAATCTGGATGCGAATTCCCAACCGATTTTTGCGGCGGAAACCCACATCAACAACTCGGAAGAGCATGGCCTCGGAGAGTGCCCGGATTACCCTTTCGTGTCGATAACTGTCTTGGCGGGAAAGTGGGTGGAAGAAAGCCTAAAAGAGCGGGATACGGTGGGGGAAATCTTAGGCGAATATGCGGGCTTGATGCCCACGTATTCCCGTCAGAACAGAAGTTCAATCTAGCCAGCCTGGAAAGGAGCGTTGGCATTCTGCTTGAATCTTCTTATCGGGTCGCCACTAACTGTGGCACGCCTGCCAATCTGCCGAACTCCTCGTCGGATAACAGGACTGCGGCAGACGCGATGTTCTCTTCTAAATGCTCGATCGAGCTTGTTCCCGGAATGGGAAGCATGATCCGGCTTCGGCGAAGGAGCCATGCGAGCGCAACCTGCATCGGAGTTGCTCCGTGAGCTTTCGCAATCTCGGTGAGGGTGTTGCCTACAACTTTTCCTGCGCCCAACGGAAACCAAGGAATGAATGCGATGCCGTTGCTCTCGCAGTAGTCCACTACGTAATCCCATTCGCGATCGGCGAAACTATAGCGGTTCTGAACAGACACGATGGGCACAATCTTGCGTGCGCGCTCGATGTGCTCTCGCGTGACGTTCGATAATGCAACTTCGCGAATTTTTCCTTGCTCGCGCAACTCGGCCAGAGTGGAAATTGACGCTTCGAGCGAAACGATCGGATCGGGAATGTGCAGTTGATAGACGTCGATGCGATCGACTCGCAATCGCTTCAGGCTGCCTTCCACGGCTTGGCGAAGGTGAGCTGGGGTGGCGTTGTGGGTCCACTGGTTCGGGCCGGGACGCATCCAGCCGCCCTTTGTCGCGATGACCAGTCCGTTCGGATACGGGAACAGCGCTTCCGCGATCAGTTCTTCGCTGGTGTTTGGGCCATACGAATCGGCAGTGTCGATGAAGTTGACATCAAGTTCCACCGCACGCCGCAGAACGGCGAGAGCCTTCTTCTTGTCGCGCGGCGGTCCCCAAATACCATCGCCCGTGAGGCGCATAGCACCGTAGCCAAGGCGATGAACTCTCAATTGGGGTCCGAGGGAAACTTCGCCGGCTGCTTGTGCAGAAATCTGCTTTCGATTTGCCATTGCTCTTCAGTGAATATGCGGACTCTCAGCGCTGCCGCTATGACGCTTGCTTGATGCACCCACAACATGCACGTCGAACTGGAACGGAACTGACTTGGGCGGATAACAGGCATTATCGCTGCACGCTTGATATCGCAATTCGCCGTGGACAGTGAAGTTGCCGGTCAACGCCGTGCGCGCAGCGAGAAGTTTGGCTTTGACTGTAAACGCGTCGGAATAGACGTTCAGCTTTTCACTCGGATCGAAAGGGAACGATATGTCCTTTCCCGGGGGAAACGTGATTGCTGCTGCAGAGAGATTGGTGGGTGGTTGCAGTTTCAGCGTCGTCGGAATCAGCAGTTCCGAATTGGGCCTATTCGAGTTGACGTGAAAACCGTCTTTTACGCGGAAGTTGAGGTCCACCTCGGCTGGTTTGCCAGGAGCCACCGTCACAGGTGAGGAGCCTTCGAACTCTACGTAAACGTGCGCCGGACTTGGCTCGTCGGCCGCCGAGGCAGATGCGAAGGCCAATAAGAGAACTAGCGTTGAGGTTATGGAGCGGTTGTGCGATCTCAAGAGCGTACCTGAAACGACTGCTAAGAAGCCGATTTTGCCGGCGGGTTGGCCGTAGCTGCCTCGGCCTTTCCTTCATTTAGAGCCTTCTTGATGTTGTCTTCGATCTCGCTTCGGCTGACGAGTCCCGAAGCTGAATCCACAATTTTCCCATTCCGGTCTATATAAAAGGTAGTGGGAAGACCCACCGCGCCGTATGCGTCGCCGACGTCGTCCTGGCCTTGCAAGATTGTGTAATTCACGCCCATCTCTTTGGCAAACTTCTGGATCTCATCTCGGCCGGAATCGTCGAGCGCCACGCCAACAATCTGCAAACCCTGAGGTCCGTACTCTTTCTGAAAATCTACGAACCATGGCATCTCGACCTTGCAGGGGCCACACCAGGTCGCCCAGAAGTTCAACAGAACGGCCTTGCCGCGGAAATCGGAGAGCTTCACCTGCTTGCCCTCGAGATCCTTCAGCACAAAATCGGGAGCATCTTTACCCTTGCTCTGTCCATAAACCAGCGGCTGCGGATTGCCGATCATCGCCGACACCTTCGGGCGGGAGTTCTTCACTCCCGCATAAATCATGACAACAACCACAAGGGCAATGATGACGATGGCAGCAGCGTTACGTCTCACAAAAGGTCTCCTGAGAAATCATCTCACTTCTGTTTCACAGTGCAAAGCGGTTGAGGAATCCGAGGTAGCCCGAAAGTACTGTGAAATGGCGTGTCACAAAGAGTGCGCCGATCACAATCAGCAGCACTCCGCTGGCCACTTCTACTGCGTGCAGATGCCGCCGGAATCTTCCGTAAAACGCGAGGAAGCGATCGATTCCCAGGGAGGTCAACAGAAACGGCACAGCCAGCCCAAGCGAGTAGATGGCCAGCAGCACAATGCCTTTCGACACTGTCTGTTGGGATGCTGCGATGGCGAGGATGGCGGCCAGAATCGGACCAATGCAAGGAGTCCAACCAAAGGCAAATGCGAAGCCGACGACGAACGATCCCCACGCAGTCTTGCCGGTGCCTGCCGTGTGCATCCGCTTATCCGCATAGAGCGCACTGATCTTTAGAATGCCGGTCAGGTGCAGGCCAAAGATGATGATGATCGCGCCGGCGATCTGCCCCAGCAGGCCCTTATATTCACGCAGCAGCCTGCCGACCGAAGTGGCCGTGGCTCCCAAAGCGACGAAGACAACTGTGAATCCAAGAATAAAGGTGATGGAGTTCACCATCACCGCGCGCATGTGATTCGCAGCCTGCTCGTCGCGCAGTTCGTCCACCGAAGCGCCGGAAATGAGCGAAATATATCCTGGGACGAGTGGGAGTACGCACGGCGAAAGAAACGACACAATTCCCGCAAGAAATGCGGTCAGTGCCAGTGGGAGACTCTGCATATAAGCGCAATTTTACAGGCGGATGCGAACGGTCGAGTCATTTCTGAGCTATGATGTTTCAACCCAACCGCTCCTCACAACAACACAAAACCACCTGACTAAAACATAAAAGCGCCTTCTAAGGCGACTGGGAGGTATCGTGTCCGCTAACACTGTAACTCCGCCCGCACCGCTTTCCATGCGTGACGCCCTGAAGATTTCAGGGTTCAAACGGCTTTGGCTCGCGCAAGGGGTCAGCATCCTCGGTGACTTCCTCGCTATCTTTGCTGTGATCAACTTGATCACGTTCCGCTGGCACGGCACGCCGCTGCAAGTCACGAACGTGATGATCGCCTACATCATCCCGATCACCATCGTTGGACCGCTCGCCGGCGTTTTCGTTGATCGCTGGAACGTGAAGCGTGTGATGATCGCCAGCGACCTGATCCGCGCCGTTCTCATTTTGGGACTGATCTTCGTTACCCGCCTCGAGCATATCTATGTGATCTTCATGCTCGTGAGCACGGTCTCGAGCTTCTTCGGACCAGCGCAGTCGGTAACTCTGCGCACGCTTGTGCCGGTTCATGGACTGCTCTCAGCCAATGCGCTTATGTCGCAAGCGTTCTACACGATGCGAATCATCGCGCCCGCCGCTGCCGGATTGCTCGTCTATTGGCTGGGCGAGAATTCCTGCTTTTGTCTCGACACTGCCAGCTTCATCTTCTCCGCCGCCATGCTTTCCACGATCGCGGTCATGCGCATTGTCAGCGCGAAGGGAGCGGCAGGAGGCGAGAAATCCGTGCGCTCGCTCCTGCGCGACTACACTGCCGGATCGCGGTTTATCCTCACGCATCCTGCGATTTCATTCGTAATGATCGCCATGATGACGGCGATGTTCGTACTCAGTTGCTTCAGCCCGCTGATCTCCGTCTATGTCCGCGACCAGCTCCACGCCGGCACGCGCGCCTTTGGCCTGATCAGCGCCATGATCGGAGTCGGACTGATCGTCGGCACGCAAACCGTCAACGCAGTTGCAAAGGGATTCTCAAAGAAGTATGTCGCGCTCTGCGGGCTGTTAGGCCTGTCGTTCGCAACGTTCGTGCTGGCGTTATTCAAAACGTCGTTTCTCGCCGGCGCAAGCATGTTCGGGATCGGCTTCGCGATTGCGTTCATCGTTGTTCCAACGCAGACGCTCATGCAACAGGAGACGCCGCAGGATATGCTGGGCCGGGTAAGCAGCAGCTTCATGGCCGTGTTTTCGTTGTCGCAACTGCTGGGCCTGGTGCTCTCCGGATCACTCGCCGACATGATCGGGATCCGCCGCCTCTTCCTCTACAGCGCGATAGCCTTAGCGACGCTGACGGGAGCCGGATACATGTGGCTTCGCGATACTAAGCCGCAAACAAGAACCGTAGCCGCGACGGGATGAGAACAACCCCGCTGCAGCCCGATCAGGCTGCGAATTTCGATAGTCCACCACGGCAGAGGTGTCAATTGCCTGTCGTAATCACGACGCGGAACCGCGCTTTGTTGCTCATCATGCGGTTGTAAGCTTCCTCGGCTTTTTCCAGCGGGAAGGTTTCGATCATTGGCCGCACTCCTGAGGTTGCGGCAAACTTCATCGTGTCTTCCGAATCGATAGACGAGCCGGAGGGCCAGCCATAGATTCCACTGCGTTTGCCGATCAAGCTCACCGTATTGAGCTGCATGGGAGTGAAGTCAGCACCGAGGACGATGAGGCGTCCGTCAAGCGAGAGGCCGCCCATCGTTGCAGCCATTGCTTGTGCGTTGGTCGCCGTGGCGAGGATGATTCTCGCGCCGCCGAGCTTCTGTAATTCGGCAGCGGGATCTGTGGCTGCACTGTCGATGTAGTGTTGCGCGCCGAGCTGCTTGGCGAGCGGCTCCTTATCTTTGCCGCGCGCGATGGCAATGGTGCGGAAGCCCATTTTCGCTGCGAACTGGACACCAAGATGGCCTAGGCCGCCGATGCCGAGCACTGCCACTGTGTCTCCGCCACGCGCACCGCTGTTTCGCAGCGAGTTGAAGGTGGTAATGCCGGCGCACATCAAAGGGCCTGCTTCAACCGGACTGATCTCGTTCGGAATGGAAGCCAATCCTTCGAAGGGCACGAGCACGTAGTCTTCGTAGCCGCCATCCATTGTGATGCCGGTGATCTTCTGATTTGCGCACGTGACGAAGCTGCCACGGCGACACGACTCGCAATATCCGCAGTAGAAACCAAGCCAACCGATGCCGACGCGCTGCCCGACCTTCCACTGCGGAACGTCAGGACCAAGAGCATCAATCACTCCGGCAACTTCGTGTCCGGGGACGCGCGGATAAGTGATGCCGGGCCAATGTCCTTCTTTGGTCAGAGAGTCGCTGTGGCAGAGACCGCAGGCTTGGACTTTGACTCGCACCTGTCGCGGGCCAGGCTGCGGAATCTCGCGCTCGACCATCTCAAACGGTCCACCAGGCTTGCTTACTTGCACTGCACGCATTTTTGGCATGTGTGTTCTCCAGAAAACACTATTGATGTGGCGCATGCATGGGAAGATTCAACTCAGAAGCAGCGAGGAACTCGAGCCTGAGGGAACGAGAGTGTCCACTGAGTCCACGATGTCCACTGGGTCCATGCACGTCTTCTGTCCAGCACGGCAGCTCGTCGCCAGAAAAGTTGGTGCTGTGGAAGCATGCGCCGAGAGCTTCCGCGTGGTCGTGTTCTAGAATAGTGCGCCTTTCTGGAGGGACTTTTACCTGATGAAACTATTTCGTTCAGTCCTGGTTATGCTGCTCAGCGTTGTCGCCTGCTTCGCCGCCGACGTAACCGGCAACTGGGTAGCAGAGAACCCATCTTCCGACGGTTATGTGCGCAAAACGTACTTCGACCTGAAGCAGGAAGGTTCGCAGATCACCGGACACGTTCGCACTGGTCAGTTCTACTATCCGAACTGCACCAGCACTGGAACTGAGGAGCACTTCACGCTGACGTGCACGATGCAGGATGGAAACAACGAGCGTCACGTGGTGTATGAAGGCAAGCTGGTGGGCGATGAACTGCATATGTCAACGCGACGCCGTCCCGATGCTCCGCTCACGGAAGTGATCGCGCACCGAGCGCCGGAAGGCGAAGGTGCGATGCCCGCGCGCATTCCACCTCCTGCGCTGCACAAGGTTCCTTACAACGGACTCGCGAAGACTCCTCCGATGGGATGGAACAGTTGGAACAAGTTCGCGGGACGCATCGACGACGCAACGGTTCGCTCCATCGCCGACGCGATGGTCAGCAGCGGCATGAAAGACGCGGGCTACGCCTTCATCAATATCGATGACACGTGGGAAGGTGACCGCGACGCGCAAGGCAACATCCAGACCAACAAGAAGTTTCCTGACATGAAGGCCTTGGCAGATTATGTCCACGGCAAGGGTCTCAAAATAGGAATCTATTCTTCGCCGGGGCCGAACACTTGCGCGGGCTATGAAGGCAGCTACGGTCACGAGGAGCAGGACGCGAAGACCTACGCCGCGTGGGGCATCGATTACCTGAAGTACGACTGGTGCGGCGCCCGCAACATATACAAAGACGACGAAATGCAGGCGGTGTATCAGAAGATGGGAGACGCTCTGCAGGCGAGCGGGCGTCCGATCGTCTATAGCCTGTGCCAATACGGGAGACAGGAAGTCTGGGAATGGGGTCCCGATGTTGGGGGCAATCTGTGGAGGACGACGGGTGACATCCGCGATTCGTGGGACTCGATGTCGAAGATCGGATTCAATCAGGATGAGCTTGCTCCGTATGCTGCTCCTGGACACTGGAACGATCCGGACATGCTCGAGATCGGCAACGGCGGCATGACCGACACCGAGTACCGCACGCACATGAGTCTCTGGTCGATGCTCGCCGCGCCGCTTATCGCCGGTAACGATCTGCGAAGTATGTCTCCTGCGATTCACGACATCCTCACCAACAAGGAAGTAATCGCCATCGATCAGGATTCTGAAGGGCATCAGGCAAAGCGCGTGTCGAAGAACGGCGATCAGGAGATCTGGTCGCGTCCGCTGGCCGGTGGGGCGACAGCCGTGGCGCTATTCAATCGTGCAACAACCGATGCGCCGATTACGGTCAAGTGGTCCGATTTGGGACTGAAGTCCGCGCCAAAGAAGGTACGGGATCTTTGGTCGCATTCGGACGTGAAGGTAAGCAAGGCCGACTATACTGCGACTGTTACTGGTCATGGTGTCGTGCTGCTTCGCCTGTCTCAGAAATGAGCCCGGAAAACAAAGTCGAGAACGGGTCGAGCGAACGGAAAGAAGAGCAGAACGTCAGCGCCTATTGCCCGAACTGCTCTTCGCGGCTCGCCGAGTCGCGGTGCAAGCTCGTCTGCAAAACCTGCGGATTCTACCTGAGCTGCTCAGATTTCTACTGAGGCACTCTCTGGCCGTCATGCTCTTGGCCCCTTCATGCCTCGCTCCGCCGCCAAATAGGCCCGTTCTTCCAAAACTCGGTTTGGCGGAGCGGGGAACCTGCCGTCCTTCACTATGAGCAGCAGATCTCCTCGACCGTAAAAACCGGCGAAAATCGACGTCTTCAACTTCTTGCCAACGGCGACAGCGTTTTTCCCCTGCTATCCTGAATAGTTTTACTTCGACTCATCAAGGAGCAAGATCATGCAGAGAACGGCCAGCGCGCAGTGGAAAGGCGGACTGAAGGACGGCAAAGGCACCGTTTCCACCGCCAGCGGAGTGCTTTCCAACACGCAGTACTCATTCAGCACCAGATTCGAAAACGGCGCCGGAACTAATCCCGAGGAACTCATCGCGGCCGCTCACGCCGGCTGCTTTTCCATGGCGCTCAGTGCCGAACTGGGAAAAGCCAATATCACTCCTCAGAGCGTCGATACCAAGTGTACGTTGACGTTCGAGAAGACCGACAAAGGCTTTACCGTGACGGAGAGCCATCTCGACGTGAAAGCCCGCATTCCCGGCGGCAACAAAGCAGCGTTCGACAAAGCGGCGGCAGACGCCAAAGCCGGTTGTCCCATTTCGAGACTGCTGAACACAAAAATCACGATGAACGCGACGCTCGAATCTTAAACGCAATAAATAGAGGAAAAGGGCAGCCTCCAGGGCTGCCCTCCCGCGCTGTTCGTCGTCTTTACTACTTAGCGCCAACCCCAATACCGATCATTGCGGATGTCGCGGGTGTCGCGGCGTGCATCGGCGCGATCACGCGCGATATCGCGATACTCGCTCCGCAATTCCTGCCGCTCCTCGCGAGCTCCGGCGTAGTTGCCGTTGCGCAGGTCTCGGCGAAGTTCCCAGCGGTCATGCGCGATCTTTGCCTGATCGTTCCGCATGTCGCGATAGTCGCCGCGCCGGTCCGCATAGTCATGGCGGAGATCGCGGTTCGGACGCCAATCGTCACGATCTTGCGCCATCAGTGAGCCGGCGCCCATCAGCCCCACAAGTACGATTCCCAAAATAGTCCGTTTCATTTTGCCTTCCTCCTCGATTAGGCTCGCCGGCGAACCTACCCGTACAAACACTGTTTCCAGGAAGAGTTGCGTACGTGAGATTAAATCTTTACTGCCTGTTCATTTGCGTCCACCGCGACAGCCCTTCTGCATTACTTTCTTACTGCTGCATTGATCTTTCCTGTTTGCGGCAATCTGGAAAAGCGCGCAACTGCGAAATTCGGAGATAGAGAATAAACGTCGAATCGCCGGGGTAATTCAGCAGCTCTCGAATTTTCAAAATCTCTGTCAACCTCCGGTGCAACGCGCCCATCACAACAACTGCGACCAATGGCCTGCTGTCACCAAACCTTTGTCTATCGGCCGCGTGACCGCGCGCTTCGTTGAGCAGGCAACAAATCACTCACATCAGAGGGAGTAACCGAATGAAGAAGAACCTGTACAGACTAGGAATGGTACTGGCGATGAGCGCTGGTTTCGCGCTTGCTCAAAGTTCAACAGCGACGCCCAGCACATCGAGTAGCACCACTCCGGACCAATCGCAAACCCCGGCTGCGCAGCAGAGCACGTCGCAGAATCCGACGTCGGCTCAGCCGCAGTCAGACCAGCTACCATCCACGAGCAGCCAGACGCCGTCATCGTCGTCTTCCAGCTCGACCACCGCAGCGCCGAGCACCAGCACGAGCAGCAGCGGACAGACCGCGAGTCCGTCCTCCAGCAGCTCGTCAGTAGGTTCGCAGAGCTCAAGCAGCTCAGCCAGCCCGTCGAGCAGCAGCAGCTCGTCGAGCCCATCGAGCAGCAGCTCAAGCTCCACGCTGCCGCAGTCGGACCAGAGCAGCACGGCGCCTTCGAGCTCAACGAATCCGCAGAGCACGACGCCTTCGAGCAGCTCATCGTCATCGAGCCCGTCGAGCAGCTCAAGTTCGAGCAGCCCGTCGAGCAGCAGCAGCAGCTCCTCGATGCCGCAGTCCGATCAGAGCTCAACTTCTCCTTCCACCTCTTCTTCGCAATCGACTTCACCTTCTAGCTCATCGTCACAATCGACTTCGCCTTCCAGCTCATCCTCTGCTGACCAGAGCCAGACTCCGTCGAGCAGCAGCAGCGGACAGACCGGCGCAGCTTCTTCGAGCTCCGCTTCCGCCGTTCCGCAGAGCGACATGGGCGGCGACGCGACCAGCAAGATTCAGTCTGCTCTGCAGCAGAACTCGAACCTCTCTGGCGTGACCGTGAGCAGCGATGCGAAGGGCAACATTGAACTGAGCGGAACTGCGAACAGCTCGCAGGATCGCAAAGAAGCAGTCCGCATCGCGAAGGAAAATGCCAACGGCAAGAAGGTAAAAGACCACATCAAAGTTAGCGGCTCTGCGAATAACAACAGCAATCCGACGAGCCACTAATTGACATTCGACCCAACTTGTAAGGCGGCTTTCGAGCCGCCTTATTTATTTGCCTCAACCGTCCCGCCAGCGAAGCCGTAAGGACAATGTCGGCATCCTGATTGGCAGCAGTATCCGCGCTTCAGCAAGTAGTGCTCGGTGAAGACGTAGAAGCCGTTCTCGATGTAGTAATCGACGTCTTCGACCAGCCGATCGCCGGAAGATGATTCGATGCTCTTCTTCTGCTTAGTCGCCATTTGAACCTGTCGCTAACACCTGCATTGCAGGGCTCACCACCGAACCCGGCTCAACTGCGTTTCCGTCGCGGAAGCTCACGGTGTGGCCGGAAATCGCAGGGACGCGCTCACCGGGTACGATGATTCCCACCAGGTTCAGCGGATCCGCTGCAGAGATGGTGACGGTCTCTCCCGAAACGGGACTTGAACGGATCGCGCGCAGCGACTCTACGGCTTCGGGCAAAGCGAATTGTTCGCCGATGAAGCCGGAGACGAATCTGCCTCCACGCACCTCGCCGCGATCTTCGAGCCGTCGGAAGGTAATCAGAAGCTCCCGCCACTTTGGCAGCACAGACTCGCGCGCCAGCAGCTCGCGGAACACGACTCCGTAGCGCGCCAGCAGCATGCGGCAGGCGGCTTCGAGAGCAATCGCGTGATCGCGTGCCGGTTCTGTGTGCAGCAGAGTCCAGCGGCCGGCAGCATGGCGCGGCCGCTTGTGCCGGCTGTTATTGTGCAGGCGCTTGGGCGCGATCAGCGTGCGCAGGTTGTCAAAGCCGTCGGCTGTGACCAGGCCGGCAGCTACAAGCTCCCACAATCCGGTTTCGACTTCGGCTTTCAATCTTCCTGTGCCGCGAACAATGTCGGCAAAGAAGGATGCGCCGCGCGATTTGAGATACGCGTGTACCTCGGCGGCCGCGGGGCTCAGGCATCGTTCAATTTCGGTTGGCTGCTGATGCGGAGCCGCGCTCATCCAATCTGATTCTTCGCGGATAAAGAACGTGATTGGAGCCACGCTCGTCGGCACCACACGGCGATTCCCGCCGGCAGCAGCTTCGAGCGTCGCCGGATGCGGCGACAGTCTGCCCCACCCGACAGCACCGGTGAGGCACAGATTATCGAGATGCGCCGAATCGTACTCGCGCAGACGCTGTCGCAGAATCTGCCGCTCCCATGCGTTGGCCGGGATTTCAAATCCCTGGAGCTGACGCAGCACTTCGAGCAGGCCGCGTTCTCCGTTGAGCTGCGTGCCGGGAGCGACGTGCTGCCACCTCGGCAGCCAGCGCATGAATTGCGCCGGAGTCGAAGGCTCGATCTGCTTGCGCAGCACGCCGAGCGTGAGTCGATGAATGCGAGCCAGCAGGCGGCGATCGCACCATTCGGTCACGCCATCGTGACGTGCGAACTTGCCGCGCAGAATCGAGCCTTTGGATTCGAGGCGCAGCAGAGCAATATCAACGTCGCTCACCGGCTGCTGCAGGATGGCGGCAAGCTGCTCGGCAGTGAGTGGACCCGAGTGCATCATCCAGCCATGAATCATCGCAAGCCGAGCTTCATCTGCACTCGGACTCTCGCGCTCAGCCGAATCAATCAGCGGATCAAGTTCCGAACTGGGATACAGCGCGCGGAAGCTCGAAAGCTTCTCCGCGGCGACCCAGAAGTATTTCTCGCCGACTCGGGCGCGAGAGGCCCGTTTCTGCCGCTGCAATTCTTCCAAGTGCTGCACCCAATGAATGCTCTCGCGGCTAGTTGCAGCCGCAGAATCGGAATCATCGGCATTGAGTGCCGAAAGGTCTTCTGGAATGGCAACGAGCGTGAGCAACGCATCGTGCAATTCATCGGCGTCGCAAACATCGGGCCATGCCTCGGTGCGGACCTGCTCGATCGCGCCTGCATCGAGACCACCGACCTCTTCCAGAACCGAAGGCGGCAGCGTACGCCGCATCTCGACTGCGCGCGCCCGGCGCTCTTCCAGCGGAGCGTCATCGAGATAGGCGTAAGGCGCGGAATTCAGAATCTCATGCGAAAACACCGAGGGAATCGGCGTATCGACTGCAAGCAGACGAATCGTTCCGTCGTTCATGCCGCGAATCACGTGTTTGAGGCCCTCGATATCCATCGCTTCGGTGAGAACGTCCTTCATCACTTCGCGAATCAGCGGATGATCGGGAATCTTGATATCACCTTCGATGTTCTCCTGGCACGCAGCTACATCGGGGAAGACTGCCGCGAGAAGATCGTCGGAACGAATCCGCAGAATCGGTGGCGGAACTTTCTTCCCGTTTCGGTACCGAAGCAGCGCAAGAGATCGTCCCGCATCCCAGCGCCAGCGCGTCTTGAAAATAGGCGAGGGAAGCGCCGCCTGTTCCAGAACCTCTTGCACGTTCTCTTCGCGCAGAAACTCGAATACGTCGGCGAGGGGAAAGCTGTGCTGTTCAGCGAGAGCGATGTTCAGGCCGTTTTCGGTCGCGGAAGCCTGCAGTTCGAAATTGAAGGAACGGCAGAAGCGTTTTCGCAGCGCCAGCCCCCAAGCTTTATTAATCCGCGCTCCGAACGGGGCGTGGATCACAAGCTGCATACCTCCGCCTTCATCGAAGAACCGTTCGGCGATGAGGGTGGTTTGCGTGGGAACTGCGCCGAGAACGGCCCGGCCGGTGACGATGTGCTCAACAATCTGTTCGGCGCCGGAATCGTCCACGTGGCATTCGTTCTTCAGCCACTCGACGGCCGCTGCCACTTCGGGAATATGACGCGAGATGCCGACCGGCGTAATGTTCGGCGTAAGCTCATCGACTTTGGCGCGAATGAACGCAACCTGATGGGAAAGCTCGGCGGTTCGGGCCGGAGCCTCGCCGCGCCAGAAAGGAATCGTCGGAGCCGCGCCCTGTGCGTCTTCGACCAACACACGTCCGCCTGACTCGACGCGGTGAATGCGCCAGCTCGTGCTGCCCAGCAGCATGATGTCGCCCCTCTGGCTCTCGACGGCGAAGTCTTCATCCAGCGTTCCGACAACGGCTTCTTCGGGCAACGCTACAACGGTGTAAAGCGAGTTGTCGGCGATGGCCCCGCCGTTGGTGACGGCGATCATGCGGCTGCCGCGACGAGCTTTGAGAACTCCATTCACGCGATCACGATGCAGGTAAGCGCCATAGCGTCCGCGGCTGGCGGCGATGCCATCGGAGAGCATGGTTACGATCTCGTCAAAGTCGTCGTAGCTGAGATTGCGATACGGATATGCTTGCCGCAATACTTCGAAGAGCTTGCGCTCGGGCCATTCTTCGGCCGCGCACATCGCGACAATCTGCTGTGCCAGCACATCGAGTGGAGACTCAGGGATGATGAGCGCATCCAGTTCGCTCGATTCAATGGCTCGCACCAAGGCAGCGCATTCGATGAGTTCGTCGCGCGTGGTAGCGAAGATGCGTCCTTTGGGAATAGCGCCGCGCCAGTGTCCCGCGCGGCCAATGCGCTGGAGCATGACCGCAATCGAGCGTGGCGAGCCGATGTGGCAGACAAGATCAATATGACCGACGTCGATACCAAGTTCCAGAGAGGCAGTAGCAACCAGCGCGCACAGCTCGCCTCTGCGCAGACGGTTCTCTGCACTCAATCGCAGCTTGCGCGAGAGGCTTCCGTGATGGGCTGCGACGGCATCTTCGCCAAGCTTGTCTGCCAGTGCATGCGCGATGCGCTCAGCAAATGAGCGGGTATTGACGAAGATCAGCGTGGACTTGTGCTGCTCGATGAGCTGCACGAGACGGTCATAAACCTCGTCCCACATTTCGTTCGTCATTACCGCGGCCAGCGGACTCGGCGGGACTTCAACAGCAAGGTCCAGCCGACGCTTGTGGCCGACGTTCACTATCTCCGGTTTGCCCGAAGCTCCAGCGAGAAATTCGCCTACAACCTCGATCGGCTTTTGCGTGGCCGAAAGCCCGATGCGAACAGGCTTCCGATGAGCCAGTGCATCTAGCCGTTCAAGGGAGATGGCAAGGTGCGCACCGCGCTTGTCATCCGCAATGGCGTGAATTTCATCGACGATCACTGTTTCCACATCTCGCAGCAGCTCGCGGCTTCGCTCGGCGGTCAGCAGGATGTAGAGCGACTCCGGCGTGGTGACGAGAATATGCGGAGGCGACTTAAGCATCCGCTGCCGGTCTGCAGGCGGCGTATCCCCGGTGCGAACGAAGGTCCGAATCTGCGGCATGAGGTAGCCGCGCTGGCCCGCCAGTTCGGCGATCTCCGCTAAGGGCCGTTCGAGGTTCTTCTGGATGTCGTTGCCGAGGGCCTTGAGAGGCGAAACGTAGAGGACTTCGATTCGGTCTTCCAAACCGCCGGAAACCGCTTTTCGGACCAGGCGATCAATGCACGCAAGGAACGCGGAGAGAGTTTTGCCCGATCCCGTAGGAGCGGAGATCAGGGTTGAGCGGCCGCCGAGAATGTGCGGCCAGCCCTCCTCCTGCGGCTCCGTTGGGGTCCCGAACTTTTGAACGAACCACTCCTGCACCAAGGGATGAGCCCAAGTGAGTGAGGTCGGAATTGCAGCGGTCAAGTTCGCCATCAGACTCGCCTCTTTGGGGTACCCCTCCCTTTTTCGCTAAAATCCGTCAAAATCAGGACTTACCGTCGATGAATCCGCGGATCTCTATTCTTGATACGCAACATCTTGCGGAACGCCATGTCCTAATCCGGCACATCTTGCGGATACCTCCGGATCTCTGCGCCACTAAATCCGGCAGTAAATAGCCCTGTCTCAAATGGGCAAATCGATCACCCCAGTATAGGCGAAGAAAAGACAAAATAAAAGCCAGATCTGGCGGGGTTCTTTTTTGATGAGGCTGAACTCCTCCTTGATGGAAGTTTTTGATTCATGGGCCAGTGGTACGGCCAGCAGCTCTGCATCTAACTTAACCGCCTGGTCTGAGGGATCGGGCTCCATCTACTAAACTACAAGGTTCACCCACCATTTCTATGCAACCAATCAAATTCGGGACTGACGGCTGGCGAGGCGTGATCGCCGAGGACTACACCGTCGCGAATGTACGCCGCGCCGCATCGGCGATCGCTAATTACGTGCTCAAGAACGAGGACAGCAGTCGAGGCCTGGTCGTCGGCTACGACACGCGCTTCGGCTCGCGCATGTTCGCCCAGACTGTAGCCGAGGTTCTTGCCTCGGCTGGAATCAACGTCCGCCTGGCGAACGACTACACGCCGACTCCGGCGCTTTCCTTCGGCGTGAAACATTTCGGAGCTGCCGGCGGGGTGATGATTACCTCCAGCCATAATCCCTTCAACTGGAATGGAGTGAAGTACAAGGCGTATTACGGCGGCTCAGGACGTCCGGCGATCATGCAGGCGATCGAGGCCGAGCTGGACAAACCTCTTCCTGCAGGTCCCAAAAAGGGAAGCATCACCGACACCGATTTCAAAGCTCCCTACATCGACGCCATCAAGAAGTTCGCCGATCTCGACAAGATCAGCTCCGCCGGATTTAAGTTCCTGATCGATTCCATGTACGGCGCGGGACGCGGCGTACTCGCCGGCATCTTCGCGGAGCGCGGAATCAAGCACGTCGAGATCCGCTCCGAAGTGAATCCCCTGTTTCCCGGAATCAATCCTGAGCCCATCGAGCCGCACGTGCGCTTGGCACAAGAAATGGTTGTCAAAGAAAAATGCCACGGCGGCTTGATCACCGATGGCGACGCCGACCGCATCGGCGCTGTCGCCGAAGATGGAAGTTACGTCGATTCGCACAAGATCTACTCGATCCTGCTGCGCTGGTTGTTAGAGCGCAAGAAATGGCCGGGCGAAATAGTGCGCGCGTTCAACACGACGAAGATGCTCGACCGCATCGCCGCCGAGCACAGACGCAAGCTGCACGAGTGCGGCATCGGCTTCAAGAACATCTGCGATCTTATGCTGGAACGCGAGATTCTCGTGGGCGGCGAAGAGTCGGGCGGCATCGGCATCACACGCCATCTCCCGGAACGGGACGGTATTCTGAATGCCCTGCTCATCGCCAATGTCATGGCAGAAGAAAAGCGCACGCTCGCACAGCTCGTTCAGGACCTGCAAGATAAATACGGCGCACACTACTATGCACGGCTCGACATGCACATTCCCAACGAGCTAAAAGATTCAGCGATCATCCGAGCCCGCAGCGGAGTGAGCGAGATCGGCGGATATAAAGTGCTGCGCGTCGAAACGCTTGACGGAGTGAAGTTCTTTCTCGACGCTCCGAAAGGGAAACCCGGCACAGCCGCGCCTCCTGCGGAATCGTGGTTGTTGCTGCGAGCATCGGGAACCGAGCCGTTGTTGCGCGTGTACTCCGAAGCAGGCTCGCCTGAAGTTGTGCAGCAGTTATTGAAGTCGGCCGAAGCGTTTGTGTACGAGGGAGAGTTGGCAGGGACGGCTGCGCAATAAGCCTTGTTCACCACGGAGCCACGGAGAACACGGAGAAAAGCAAAAATAGATTGAACACGGAGGACACGGAGGCAACGAAGGTAGGATCGTAGGTTTCGTAGCCTGCATATTCGCTCCTATGGTCTCATCTGAACGCGAATGCTGTTGAACGCGAATGCTGTGTACCTGAGCACAAAGCTATACACATCAAAAGACAAGCCTCTGCGTCCTCCGTGGCCTCCGTGTTCAATCCAGAATTTGCTTCTCCGTGATCTCCGTGCCTCCGTGGTGAAATAGATGTCGATGACAATCGCGGAAAACACACCGGCATTAACTTCGCACCCATCGCAGAGCGAAGACACTCCCGAAGCGCGCCAATATAGCCGTATTCGCCGCTGGCTTTCGGTATTCGATACCTCACTGGGGATCGTGTTCCTGATCGTGCTCCTCGCGACCGGATGGACGGGCGATCTGCGCGACGTTGCAACTCGGATGGCGCGAGAGCATTACGTCCTTGCGGTTTTCTTTTATGTGTTGCTGCTAACCATCATCAGCAAAGGTCTGAGCCTCGCGCTCGACATCTACAGTTTTCGGCTCGAGCACCGTTTCCATCTTTCCAACCAGAGCACCGGAGCGTGGATCGTCGATGAGCTCAAGGGCTGGGTCGTGGGGCTGGTTTTGATTTCGCTGCTCACCGAGCTGGTGTACTGGATCATCCGCAGTTCTCCGCAGCACTGGTGGCTCATCTCCTGGGCCGCTTTCACTGCGCTGTTCGTTGTATTCGCGCAGCTTGCACCGGTGATCCTCTTTCCCATTTTTTACAAGTTTGTTCCGCTGGAGAACCAGGCATTGCGTGATCGATTGGTGCGCTTGAGCGAGCGCGCAGGAACACACGTGCGCGGAGTGTACGAATGGAAGCTCTCGGAGAAGAGCAAGAAAGCCAATGCCGCGCTGACCGGACTCGGCAACACACGGCGGATCATCCTCGCTGACACTCTCTTGCAGAACTACTCCGACGACGAGATCGAAGCCGTGCTCGCTCACGAACTCGGTCATCACGTACACGGGCACATCTTCAAAAGCATCGTGCTGCAGATGGCAGTCACATTCGTTGGGTTCTGGGCTGCGAATGAGGCGCTGCGGTATGCGACTGGTCCGGGAAGAATGTTCGCAACGCTTTCCGATTTCTCCAATCTACCTTTGCTTGCTCTGGTGTCAGCAGCGCTATCGCTGATTCTGTTGCCCGCGCTCAACGCCTATTCGCGCTTCAACGAGCGCCAAGCCGATCGCTATTGCTGGACGTCGGTGCCGAGTGTTGATCCATTCATCACGGCGATGGATAAGCTGAGCGCACAGAATCTATCGGAGAAGATGCCATCCCGCCTGGTGGAGATTTTGTTCCACTCACATCCAGCCGTATCGCGGCGCATCGCCGCAGCTCGTGAGTTCGCTAAGGTTCGTGCTTCTTAGCTGTCGTCGAGCGGCTGTATCGCCTAGCGACGCCGATTCCGTTTTTCCGGCATTTGGGCGCTCACGCTGGACAGGACCTTCTGGAACGCCTCCTGCGCGCTCATCTCCTTCTTCCCGCCCTGGTTCTTGCGATAGGAGTGTTCGTTGCCGCAGGTGCGGCAGCGAGTCTTCTGGACTTCTTCTCCGCTGATAGTGACCACGGAATGATCGGTGGTGCGCTTGCAGCGCGAGCAGTAGTCGTCGATGTCATCGCCAAGTCTTGGCATAACTCCTCCAGCTTTCTGCGCGGAATACTAGCACGATGAGCTGCGACGCAATGTTCCGGGCCGCACTCGAAGAGGGTTGGGGTTGGTACACTCTTGCCATGCGCTCGCAGCGCGGCATTTTCATTACGTTTGAGGGTCTCGATGGTTGCGGGAAAACGACGCAGCTTACGCGCCTTGCTGAAACACTCAAGGCTCGCGGCCTGGACGTAATCGCAACGCGTGAGCCCGGCGGCAGTGCGATTGGCGAGCGCATTCGTTCCATCCTGCTCGATTCCAGGACTGCTGGTCTGTCTTCCTTCGCGGAACTCGCGCTGATGTTTGCCGATCGGGCTCAGCATGTGGAAGAAGTGATCGAGCCTGCGCTCAAAATGGGAAAGATGGTGTTGTGCGATCGCTACACCGACAGCACCGAGGCTTATCAGGGATATGGGCGGCGACTTGGCTCTGAGGTGGTTTTGAATTTGCATCGCGAACTTTGCCGCGACCTCTGGCCCGATTTGACACTCTTGCTCGAGACGGATGTTCACGCGAGCGTGAATCGCGCGCGCAATCGCAACAAGAGCAACGACTCAGCCGAAGGCAGGTTTGAAGCCGAAGATGCAGCCTTCTTTCTGCGTGTGCAGAAAGGTTTTGAGAGCATCTCGCGCCGCGAGAAGAAACGTGTGGTACGGGTTGCACCGGGGAGTATTCACAGGGTTGAAACTGAGATTCTGAAGATCCTCGAGACGCGCTTTCCGAATCTGGGAAGTCGCAAGACCAAGCTGCCGACCGCAGTTGGGAGCCGAGCCTGATGCCATTCCGCGACTTTCACGGCAACAGCGAAACTGTGGCGCGTATTCGCGAGATGATCGCTCGCGGGCGTTTTCCTCACGCCGTGATCATTTCCGGCCCGGAAGGGGCAGGGAAGTACACGCTGGCGCAGATGATCGCGAAGGCGCTGAACTGCCTCGAACAGCCGCAGTCCGAAGGCTTGCCCGAATTCTGCGGACGCTGCAGCAACTGCACGCGCATTGCTGAAGCCGACGATCTCGATGCTCGCTTTGCCGAAGCTGTTGAAACACGGGAAGGCATGCGCGAGGCGGACAAGCGCGAAGCCCGCATCATGATCCAGACGCATCCAGAGGTTCTGGTCGTGCCACCCGATCCTCCGCAGATGCTGATCAAAGTTGGACAGGTGCGGCAGGTAATCGATTCGGTCTTCTACAAGCCGGTGGAAGCGCGGCACAAGATTGTCATCTTCACCGAGTCGTCCTTCATGAAGGAGGCGGCGAATTCTTTGCTGAAGGTTCTCGAAGAGCCTCCGGAGTACGCGAGCCTCATCCTGCTCACGACCAATCCCGGCGAATTGCTGCCGACGATTCGCTCGCGGTGCGTAACTTTCACGCTCGGAGCGCTTCCTGTTTCGGAACTCGAAGCAGCGATTGCAAGCTCGCGCAAGGAGCTGAAAGCTCAACAACGAGAGCTGATCGCGCGACTCTCAAACGGAGCCATGGGGCGCGCGCTCAGCTTCAGGCTCGACGAATACATCGAGGCTCGCAGCCATGCGCTGACCATTCTGCGCAGCGCGGTTGCAGGCAGCGATCACAGCGAACTGTTCAAGGTCACAGAAACCTATCGTGCCGGAGCGGAGGGGCGTGAACAGACCGATCGTCTGCTGCGGACGCTCTACGCGCTACTTGAAGACTTGCTCATGCTGAAATCGAGCACACCCGAACTGGTACGCAACACGGATATAAAAGGCGAGCTGGGCAGAATCGCGCAGTCGGTGGATTTTGACTGGATTTCGAATGCTTCGCAGCGCCTTGCGGAAGTTGAGCGGGGCATGAGACGGAATCTGCTGCGGTCCCTTTCGTTGGACGCGTTTGCGACTTCGCTGGAGCCTGGATAAAGCCAATTTCACCACGGAGCCACGGAGAGCACGGAGAACAGCCACAGGCAAATCGAACACGTAGGGCGCCTCCCGCAGAGATAGTCCTTTCTGAAATAACAACTCAGACGCCACGACTCACGCCCAAAGACGCACACTCCAAGGCTTCCTCCGAGTCGTACTTCTCAATCTTGTTCTTTCGCTTTTCTACTGGTTTCCGTTCCGGGTCCCGGTTCAGCGTGGCGCGATAAAACGCTATACTGAGCCTAATGTCCACCGCGCAGAAAACGTTTTACCTCGAGACCTTTGGCTGCCAGATGAACGTGCACGACTCCGAGAAGGTGATCGGCACGCTGGTGCAGCAGGGGTACACGCAGGTGGATACCGTCGAGTCGGCTGACTTGGTCCTTTACAATACCTGCTCCATTCGCGACAAAGCCGAGCAGAAAGTCTTTCACCGCCTCGCCGACTACAAACGCCTGCAGGCGCAAGGCAAAAAGTTCGGCGTTCTGGGATGCGTCGCGCAGCAGGAAGGCGAGAAGATATTCGAGCGCGCGCCGCATGTGTCGCTGGTAGCCGGATCGGCTTCCTATCGCAATCTCGCGCAGATGCTGGTGCAGATCGAGGCAGGCGAGAAGCGCGTCGCCGGCCTTGATGACCGCCAGACCGATCAGACGTTCGACACTCCGTTCACGGTTCGTACGAATCCCTATCGCGGCTACATCACCATCATTGAGGGCTGCGACAAGTTCTGCGCTTACTGCGTGGTGCCGTATACCCGCGGCAAAGAACGCAGCCGGACCTCGGACTCAGTGTTGGAAGAAGCGCGACGACTCGCCGATTCCGGTTACTCGGAGATTCAACTCCTCGGGCAAAACGTGAACTCTTACCGCGATCCCACGGGGAGGAAAACGTTTGCGGAATTGCTGGCTGCTGTAGCCGAGGTCCCTGGCATTCGCCGCGTGCGGTTCACAACTTCGCATCCGCGCGACTTCACTCGTGACATCGTCGAGGCCATTGAATCCGTTCCGCAGCTTTGCGATCACGTGCACCTTCCCGTGCAGAGCGGATCAAGCCGCGTGCTGAAAGCCATGCTGCGCGAGTACACCCGCGAGGACTATCTTGAGCGCATCGGGTGGCTCAAGTCGGCGAAGCGGTACATCAGTTTGACCACTGACGTCATCGTTGGTTTCCCCGGCGAAACCGAGCAGGAATTCGAAGAGACGATCACCCTTCTCGGTCAGGTGGGATACGACGGCGTCTTCTCGTTCAAGTACTCGCCGCGTCCAAACACTCCGGCAATTCGTATGTCAGACAGCATTCCTGACGAGGAGAAATCGAAGCGCTTGACGATCTTGCAGGAGCGCCAGCGCGAGATTCAGCGAAGTAATTACGAGAAGCACGTAGGCGAAACACTGGAAGTAATGGTTGAAGGCAGAAACGAAGCGCGCGGGCAGATCATCGGACGCAGCTCGCAGAACAAGACGGTGAACTTTACGACTGCGTCCCCGATTCTGCCTTCGACCGGAAGCTACGCGCGCGTGCTCGTAACAAAAAGCTTCCCTAATAGTCTCGTGGGAGAGATGGTGCTGAATTGAATTTCGCGATTTCGTGATTTCGTGATTTCGCGATTGAAAATCATGAAATCGCAAATGAGATGGAACGGCGTGAGGTCGGTGAAAACTGCCGTACTTAGGTTGAGGAGCAAGCCGGCGGTAGCCAGATGGCGAGGGTTGACGGTGCAAACCTGGCGATAGCCAGGTGAGCAAGGTTTGGGTGGAAGCCCCTGGCTTTAGCCAGGGGTGAGCACGGCTTCGAAAGCCGTGCGAATCTGGTGAGCACGAGTGGCGAAGCGCTTTAGCGCTGGCGTAGCGTGGGTAGGTCAATTTTGCGAGTGATTTTTGCGATTTTCAAAATCACGAAATCGCGAAATCGCGAAATGATCCGGGCGGAGGTGAGCGGTGGAAGTTGAAATGAAAATTCGCGGATTGATGATGGATCCAGTCACCAACATGCCGATCGTCGTGCTCAAGGACCCGGCCAGCGACGCCGTCCTTCCTATCTGGGTCGGGATTTACGAAGCCAATGCCATTGCTTTGGAGATCGAGAAAGTCGCCACTCCCCGCCCGATGACGCACGATCTCATCAAAAACGTCCTCACCGGACTGGAAACCAAGGTCCACAAAGTCGTCGTGACCGAGCTTCGCGACGACACCTTCTTCGCCGTCATCTGGATGGAGCGCAACGGCAGCCTCATCAGCGTAGATTCGCGTCCCTCCGACGCCCTTGCCGTCGCTATGCGCCTCGATTGCCCTATCTATGTCGAGGACGAAGTGCTGAAATCCTCCAAACTCGCGGCAACTGTCTCCGACAAAGTCTCAAATGAGGAACTCCGAAAGATGCTGGAGAACATGAACGACGAAGACTTCGGCCGCTACAAGATGTAACTCCGCCGTTCATTGCTGTAGCAAGTACTCTCCCGGTAAGTAGTTCCAACTAGCTGAAACCACAGCAGCTTACGCCTGCTTCTCTTTTGCGATCGGTCTCGTGTCGCAATTCGGCGCGCGCACCGAGAACAACATACCTCTGCTGAGTAAGCATCTCTGCTCGGGTCGTCGGTAGTCCAACGCTTCGGCCCAGAGGTGTTTGGTTGCGCCCATTTGAACCGACAGGATCAGGCTTCGGTTCCGTTTTGAAACACCATCGCGCTTTTCTATTTCTGGCGCTATCGGGGTGCCTATGCGCATGCAGCGGCTCGCGCAGCCACACCTCATCAGGAAATAACCCGCAACAGGAGCCGAACTACTCCGCCCAGGCATACAAAGGCAAGCTGGAGCCCGACGACGGCCAATGGACTCGTCCCGCAAAAGACTTTGCTAGTACGCGTTACAGCGCCCTTGACCAGATCAATACCTCGAACGTTAAAAACCTGAAGGTAGCCTTTACCTTTTCTACCGGCCAGGAGCGCGGACACGAAGCTGCTCCCATCATCGTGGACAACACGATGTACGTAATCACACCATGGCCCAACGTGCTCTTTGCGCTCGATCTCACCAAGCCCGGCGCTCCGGTGAAGTGGGAATACCAGCCGCAACCCACGCCGTCATCGAAGGGCGTCGCCTGCTGCGACGTGGTCAATCGCGGCGTCGTCTATGACAACGGCAAGATCTTCCTCAACACGCTCGACGTGCAAACCGCGGCCGTTGACGCCAACACGGGACGCGAGTTCTGGAAGGTCCGCCTCGGCGACATAAATAAAGGTGAGTCGATCACCATGGCGCCACTCGTCGTCAAAGGCAAAGTTCTGGTGGGCAACAGCGGCGGCGAGTTCGGTGTGCACGGCTGGCTTGCTGCCCTCGACGAGAACACGGGCAAGATCGCCTGGCGCGCCTACAGCACCGGCCCAGATAAAGATGTTCTGATCGGAGCAAAGTTCAAGCCCTTCTACGCGCAGGATCGCGGACAGGATCTTGGAGAGAAAAGTTGGCCGCCGGACGCATGGAAGATCGGCGGCGGCACCGTTTGGGGATGGATATCCTACGATCCCGAAACGAACCTCATCTTTTACGGAACTGCTAATCCAGGTCCGTGGAATGCTTCAGAGCGCCCCGGCGACAACAAATGGACCTCGGGTATTTTTGCCCGCGATGCCGATACTGGAGAGGCAGTCTGGTTCTATCAGCTAAGTCCACACGATCACTTCGACTACGACGGGGTAAACGAGAACATCCTGCTCGATCTGCCGATCAACGGTCAGACGCGCAAGGTTCTCGTCCATCCCGACCGGAATGGGCACGTCTACGTAATCGATCGCACCAATGGCGAGGTGCTCTCGGCCAATCCATTTGCCTATGTAAACACCAGCACGGGCGTCGATCTCAAAACGGGACTCCTGCAGTACGTCGATGAGAAGAAGCCCATAACGGGAACGGTAGTGCGCGACATCTGTCCGGCATCGCCCGGCGCGAAAGACTGGACGCCTTCAGCATTCTCGCCGCGCACCGGACTGATCTACATCCCGCACAACAATCTCTGCCAGGACGAAGAGGACGTAAGCGCGAACTACATCGCCGGAACTCCATACGTCGGCGCGAACGTCCGCATGTATCCCGGACCGGGCGGATACGGCGGCGAGTTCACCGCTTGGGATCCGATTCAGGGCAAGGCCGTCTGGAAGATCCCCGACCGATTCCCGGTTTGGAGCGGCGCAGTCGCGACCGCAGGCGACGTGGTCTTTTACGGCACGATGGATGGATGGTTCAACGCCGTGGACGCGCGCAGCGGCCAGAACCTGTGGAAGTTCAAAGCCGGATCGGGAATCATCGGCCAGCCCGTCTCCTACAAAGGTCCTGACGGCAAGCAGTACATCGCCGTGCTCTCCGGCGTAGGCGGCTGGGCGGGAGCTGTAGTAGCCGGCGGCCTGGATACACGCGATCCCACCATCGCCCTCGGGTTCGGCAATGCAACGCGCGACCTGCCGCACTACAGCACGAAAGGGGGAATGTTGTATGTGTTCTCTCTTCCGTAAAGGGATTTTGGGTGGAAGCCCCCGCTCTTCAGGCGGGGGCGCGCGGCTTTCCAAGCCGCGCGTGTACGAGGCGCTGCAAGCGAATCGCGCTTTAGCGCTGGCCTGTTTTTTTAGTAACCGAGCTGCCCTCTCGAACTGTCATCCTGAAGCGCATCTCTTCCACCCCACAAAGCAAAACCAGTTTTGTGGGGACCCCGGTTTGCGCGAAGGATCTCCCGGAATGCGTCCGGCTGAAATCCCCTGTCGAGGCTCTTCGGCCCATGCTGCCGGGGTTTCTCGTGGAGGAGCCATACCGGCGGCAATTAAGTCCTGCACATCACGGGAGATCCTTCGCGCAACAAATGCGCTTCAGGATGACAGGGCTGGAGGGCATGGCGCGCTTAGAGTGAGTCCAAGCCGGCGCGCGATTCGCATCGCTGCCCTCGCGTTCGCGATCGTCATTTTCGCTTTTCCCGTTCTGGCACAACCCACGCTTCGCGTCTGCGCCGACCCCGCCAACCTGCCTTTCTCGAACCGCCAACAGCAAGGCTTCGAGAACCGCATTGCCGAACTCGTCGCCCGCGACATGCACGCGCGCCTCAGCTATCAATGGCAGCGCATGGGACGCGGCTTCGTCCGCGAGTATCTAAGCAGCGGCAGATGCGACATGGTCGTCGGCATTCCGGCGAATTACGCGCAGATGCTCACCACCCGCCCGTACTATCGCTCAACTTACGTTTTTGTCTCGCGGCGCAGCGCGCGCGTTCAGCCGGCGAGCTTCAACGATCCTGAATTGCACACCATGAAAGTAGGCGTGCAGGTGCTCGACGATGACTACGCACCTCCTGCACACGCGTTAGCGCGCCGCGGAATGCAGGCGAACATCGTTGGATTCGAGACTACCGGTGCTGACGCGCCTTCCATCATTCGCGCAGTCGCAAACAAGAAAGTAGATACCGCCGTCGTCTGGGGACCGCTCGCCGGATACTTCGCGAAGCAGTATCCAGGCAAGCTCACGCTCACCCCGGTACAACCCGAAGTCGATCCTCCGGGACTGCCGTTCACGTTCGCAATCTCAATGGGCGTACGCAAAGGCAATAAACAACTCCGAGACAAGCTCCAGCACTTTCTCGATCACCATCAGCGCGAAGTTGAAAGCATTCTGCGCAGGTACGGCGTGCCCCTGATCGAAGATCAGCAGCCAGCAGCGAGGGGGAACTGATGCGCCTCGATCGCCTCGCATTTCTCCTCGTGGGTGCAGCGTTGCTGTTGCTTATCGCCTGCCAGCGTGAAGACCGCCGCTTCCGCGAGGCTCCTCCTTCAGCGGGTGTGGTGAATACGATCCAGGTAAGCGAGCTGCATCCTGGCGGACAGCAGATCGCCACGCCTCCGGTTCCGAATTCGTACGAAGAGAGCGCCTACGCGGTGTCGGAAGGCAAGCGGCTGTTTAACCAGTTCAATTGCGTCGGCTGCCACTCGAATGGCGGCGGCGGAATTGGGCCGCCGCTCATGGACAACCAGTGGATCTATGGCGGCGAACCCGCGAACATCTTCGCAAGCATCATGGAGGGCCGTCCAAACGGCATGCCAGCGTGGCGCGGACGCATTCCCGAAGATCAGGGATGGGAGATTGTCGCCTACGTGCGCTCGCTCAGCGGACAGTTGGCGAAAGATGTTGCTCCGGGACGCAGCGACCACATGTCGGGCAAGAAGCCTGAAGCGAACACCTCGCGCGAGACGCCGACCGGCATCACAGGAGCTCCGACGCATCAATGAAGCTTCCCCGCGCAGCCGCGTATGCCACGCTCCTCATCCTCGCCGGATGCCAGAGCAATCACTCGATGCTCTGGAGTTCTGCCAGCAAACAGGCGTCGGACATCGAGTGGCTCTACTGGTTCATTTTCTGGATCTGCCTCGTCGTCTTCGTGCTTGTAATCGCGTTCTTCGCCGGAGGACTGGCGAAGTCGAACGTCGATGAAGAAGAGATGGCGCCGGTGATGGAGAGCAACGAGCCGGGAGACCGTCGCGCCAAAGTGGGAGTGAGTATCGCTTTGGGAATCACGGTCGTTACCCTCTTTGTTGTGCTGGCGCTAAGCATCGTGACCGGCAAGACCACCGAAGGACTCACCTCGAAGAATCCAATCACCATTGAGGTGACCGGACACCAATGGTGGTGGGAGCTGCGTTATCCCAATCCGCAGGCCGATCTCACGGTCCTCAGTGCGAACGAAATTCACATTCCCGTGGGCAAGCCCATTGTGGTACTCACCGCCAGCCGCGACGTGATCCACAGCTTCTGGGCTCCGAACATCGATGGCAAACGCGATTTGCTGCCGGGATATCAATCGGCGTTCACGTTTCAGATCGACAAGCCTGGCATTTATCACGGGCAATGCGCCGAGTTCTGCGGCGAGCAGCACGCTCACATGGGATTCGAGATCGTCGCTCAGACCATGGACGAGTTTCAGGCGTGGCTCAACCAGCAGCGCAAGCCGTCGGTTCAGCCGCAGGATGCGAAGGAGGTGCATGGACGCGATGTGTTTCTAACTCACTCCTGCGTTCTGTGCCATACGATTCGCGGAACGGACGCAGGTTCGAGAGTCGGTCCCGATTTGACACACGTCGGCAGCCGACGGCTGCTCGCAGCAACGGCGATCAGCAACGCTCCCGGCTCGCTGGCGGGATGGATCACCGATCCGCAGCGGATCAAGCCCGGCGTGTTGATGCCGGCGAACCCGCTCGCGCCCGGCGATCTCGACGCATTGGTCACGTATTTGAGGAGTTTGCAGTAACGAAGGATTGGGTGATGAAGAATACGGCGGCGAAATCGAGTGAGTTGGTTTGAACGAGCTGTCTTGAACGCGATTTGTGCGAACGGAATTCGCCTCGACAAAGGAAACATGCAAAACGGCAGTTGATTTTGGGTGGAAGCCCCCGACTTGAGTCGGGGGTCGCGAGGTTTTCCAAGCCTCGCGATCCATGGCAGCGAAAAAAGATATGCGCTTTAGCGCCGGCGCGCGCGAAGCGCGCGTGCGTGGGCCGGCGCTAAAGCGCGTTGAAAGCAGCTCTTGTAAAGACACGGCTAAAAGCCGTGCCCCCGACTGACGTCGGGGGCTGCCACCCGAAAGGCGGAGAAAGAAGCATTCCAAATGCGGCACGAAGCATGGAAAAACGCAGCCGAAAAACAAGCGGCTGCGCCAGCGCCTACGGGCGCCGGTTCCGTTGCTGCGGCAGCGCAACCATCGCGCGTGAGCGATTGACTGAATAGCACTCTATGACGCCTTCATCCAATCCGAAAATGGCTGTTGCCGAGCCGCCGGTAGTGCCTCCGCCAACCGCCGATCGGCAGCTTCGACTCCAGCGCGCGTGGAAGGAGCCGACTGGCTTCTTTGGATGGTTCACGAAGGTCCATCACACCAGCATTGGCACGCGATTCATCGTCACGGCGTTCATCTTCTTCGTCCTTGGCGGACTGCTGGCCATGCTGATGCGCCTGCAACTGGCGCGCCCGGAGAATCGCTTCCTCGGTCCCGACAAGTACAACCAGTTCTTCACCATGCACGGCAGCACGATGATCTTCCTCTTTGCCGTGCCGCTGATGTTCCAGGGATTTGGAATCTATCTCGTGCCGCTCATCGTCGGCACGCGAAACATCGCGTTTCCGCGACTGGCGGCCTTCAGCTACTACATCTATCTGTTCGGCTGCATTTTCTTCTGGGTAGGACTGCTGCTGAATACCGGCGCCGATCGCGGATGGTTCGCTTACGTCACGCTCTCTGGTCCGGACTTTTCGCCCGGCAAGCGCGTCGATTTCTGGGCGCAGATGATTACCTTCACCGAGACCTCGGCGCTCGCAACGGCGGTGTGCCTGGCCGCGACGATCCTGAAGCATCGCGCGCCAGGCATGTCGCTCAATCGCATGCCCATGATTCTCTGGGAAAAGCTGGTGCTGTCGTTCATGGTGATCTTCGCCATGCCGGCGGTGATGCTCTCAAGCAGCATGCTGCTGCTGGATCGGACGGTAGGCACGCAATTCTTCAATCCCGCCGAAGGCGGAGATGTCCTGCTCTACCAGCATCTGTTCTGGTTCTTCGGACACCCTGACGTTTACATCATCTTCCTTCCCGGCACGGCGATCGTCACCACGCTGGTCACGTGCTTCTCGCGGCGCCACATCTTCGGATATCTCGCGCTCGTGGTCTCGACCATCAGCATCGGATTCATCGGCTTTGGCGTGTGGGTGCATCACATGTTCGCCACCGGGCTTCCCCAAATGGGAGAGAGCTTCTTTACCGCTGCGACGCTGATGATTGTGATTCCCACTGCCGTTCAGTTCTTCTGTTGGATTGCAACCATCTGGGAAGGGCGTCTGCAATTCAAGTTCCCGATGTGGTGGATCGCCGGATTTTTCTTCGTGTTCATGATCGGCGGACTCTCGGGGCTGATGCTTGCGTCGGTGCCGGTCGATACGCAGGTACACGACACGTTTTTCGTCGTTGCGCACTTCCATTACGTGCTCATCGGAGGCGCGGTCTTCCCGATGTTCGGCGCGCTGTACTTCTGGCTGCCGAAGATGATGGGACGCATGATGAATGAGAAACTCGGCTACTGGAACTTCTGGCTGTTCTTCATCGGCTTCAACATGACCTTCTTCACCATGCACTTCCTCGGGCTGCGCGGCATGACGCGGCGCGTGTACACGTACCTTCCCGAAATGAACTGGGGCTGGCTGAACCTGCTGGCGACCGTCGGCGCATTCCTGATGGGAGCGGGCGTGCTGGTGTTCATCATCAACTTTTTCTGGAGCCGCGTGCACGGACGCATTGCGGGCCCAGATCCGTGGAAGGCGGGGTCACTGGAATGGGCTGTTCCGTCTCCGCCTCCGCACTACAACTTCGCCGAGCTGCCGACCGTGAACGGACGCGAGGCACTCTGGGACGCCGAGCCGAATCAGCCGATCGTGACCGGCGTGCGCGATGACATTCGCGAGGTGCTGATCACCGATTCGCTCGACGGCGATCCTGATTCCAAAATGGACTCGCCCGAGCCAAGCGCATGGCCGTTCTGGGCGGCGATTGCCATCACTGGACTCTTCGTCGGATCAGTATTCAGCGCGAGCTCCGTCGAGTACACCTCGATTCCCGTGATCATCACCCTCATCGGCTGGTACTGGCCCAAGTGGCGCGAGACACGGCAAAGAAAGGCGACCGAAGTATGGAGCGACTAAGCGAACGCCCGGCGCTCGACGTCTCGGCTTTGCCGACAGTCGTCTTCGGGCCGCGCAATCCGGTGTGGCTCGGAACCATCTTCTTCATGCTCATCGAAGGCTCGATGATCGCGATGGTCTGGGCCACGTATTTCTACTACCGCACGCGATCGAGCGAGTGGCCTCCGGGAGTGCTTCCGCCAAACCTGACGTGGGGAGTGGCGAACGGCATCGTGTTCATCTTGAGCCTCGCTCCGGCATGGTTGATTCGCCGTAGAGCACGCGCCGGGGATGTGGTCGGCTGCCGCATCTGGCTCAGCGTGCTCGCGCTGTTTGGCCTGGTGAACATTATCCTGCGCGGATTTGAATTCGCGAATTTGAACTGCAAGTGGTCGGCGAATGCGTACGCCTCCACCATCTGGGTGCTGATGGGCGTACACTCCGGACACTTGCTGACCGACTTTATCGAGACAGTCGTGCTCGCGGTGCTCGCCTTTACGGATCGCGTGGACGGAACGCGCTTCACTGATTTCGATGAGAACTCGATGTACTGGTATTTCGTCGTAGGGATAGCGCTGGTGAGTTATTTCGTGGTGTATGGGGCTTCGAGGTTGTTTTGACGAGGGCAGCTTCATTGTCGGACTGGAGAGGGCACGGCCTTGGCCGTGCGCGAACAGCCGCGACTCCCTTTTCGGGAAGCACGACTCTCCTATCCTGTCATCCTGAAGCGCATCTTTTGCGCGAAGGATCTCCCGAGATGCTGCGGACTGAAATGCACTCCCCTGGCTCTCCGGCCGACAACGTTGAGGTGCATCGTGGAGGAGCCAAGCCGACCGCATTGAAGTCCCATACATCGCGGGAGATCCTTCGCGCAAAAGATGCGCTTCAGGATGACAGTTCCAGGGCGAGAGATATCAATTTGGCACAGGGCGAGTGCTCGAATGCGTGGAGCGGCCATGACTGAAACCCAACCCATCGTCGATACCCCTCGCCTCGAATTCGCCGTCTGGTGGGGCGTTGCCGCCGGACCTGTCGCATGGGCTTTCGACCTCGGATTCAGCTATGCCGTCGCGCCTCACGCATGCTCGACCGGGCATTTCTACGTGCTGCACATCATTTCGCTGATCTGCTTCATCGTTGCCCTAACCGGATTCGTGCTGGCGTTCGGGACACAACGGAAGATGCCGGAGCGGGCTGACAAGCAAGGACACGCTCCGCGCGACCGCGCATTCTTTCTGTCTTTGGTGGGAATCACGATGAGTTTGTTTTTTGCGGTAATCATCATCGCGGGAGCTGTGCCGCGATGGATCTTGAGTCCGTGTTCCTGAAATGAAACGGCTGTGCACAACTCGAATCATGTGGCTTGGAACGCTGCTGTGCATTGCGGCAGTTCCGCTTTGGGCGCATGACAATGGCGCACATGCAGCAGCTACGACATGGACTTGGGAGCCATCGGTTGTAATTCCCATTCTGGGTTCAGCGGCATTGTATCTCGTCGGCAGTCTGCGGATGAAGCGGCGATCTTTTGGTGGGAGCCCTCTTCCTTCAAGCGTGGGAGGGCGGCTTTCTATGCTATGCGGGTCGGCTGATGTAGGGAAGGGCACGACTTTAGTCGTGCCGTCGAATAGCCCCCTCTTATTTTCATTTTTTGCGCGCTTTAGCGCGCAGGCGCGTGAGCATGTGAAGAAGCGTACCTCAGCGGCTAAAGCCGAAACCAAAACGGCACATGATTACGGCACGGATAAATCTGTGCCCTTCCCTGAACCACAATCTCTGTTTTCTGGTCCTGCGCAGAGCGATGCGAAGAGACGAGCAGGCGCGCGTCTCCTGAGCTGGCCATTCGCTTCATATTTCGCCGGAATCCTCGCGCTCATCATTGCGCTGGATTCTCCTGTGCATCTCGTAGGCGAGCAGTTGTTCTGGGTACACATGACCCAGCACGAGCTGCTGATGCTGATCGCTGCTCCGCTTGTCGTAATGGGAAGACCACTCGTACCGTTCTTGTGGGCGCTGCCGCAGTCGTGGCGCGAAAGTCTTGGGCGATTATCGAAGACGAAAGTCTGGCGCAGCACATGGATTGCGATTTCTTCTGCCGGAGCAGCGTGGATTATCCATGCCGTGGCGCTCTGGATCTGGCATGCTCCTTCGCTGTTTGAAGCCGCGCTGCGCAGCGAGGCCGTTCATGCGGTGCAGCATCTTTGTTTTCTCGGCAGCGCGCTTCTGTTTTGGTGGACATTAATTCATGGGCGTCATGGACGGCTCGGTTACGGAGCCGCGGTCGTGTACGTGTTCACGACGGCGGCGCACAACAGCATCCTCGGCGCGCTGCTGACGTTCGCTCCGCGGGCCTGGTATCCAACATATATGAGCACGGCGCAGAACTGGTCGTTCACTCCGCTTCAGGATCAGCAGCTTGGCGGACTAATTATGTGGGTGCCCGCCGGAGTCGTCTTGCTGGTCGTGGGACTCGCGTTGTTTGCCGCATGGCTGGGTGAATCGCAGCGTCGCTTTGAATACACGCGCATGGCTGCGCTCATGAAGGAAGCTCGAGGAGCTGCTCATGCGCGCTAAAACCGTTCAGACGTTTGTTTCGATCGTCGTCGTCGTTTTGGTGGCGCTGTTGTTCAGCGCGTGGGCGCGGCAGGGAAAGACGAGAACCTACGCGCACGCGGCGGAGATGCTGCACGGAAATCCGGTGCTCGGTCCAGACAAGATTCGGAAATACGGCTGCTATACCTGCCACACGATTCCGGGGGTCGCTGGTGCAAACGGTCTGGTGGGTCCTCCCCTTTCGGGAATTTACGAGAGAGTCTTCATCGCCGGCGAGGTGCCGAACACACCGGAGAACATCACACGCTGGATTCAGCATCCCCACTCAATCGAGCCGAATACGGTGATGCCCGAAATGGGAGTGACGGATCAGGACAGCCGCGACATTGCGGCCTATTTGTACACGGTGCGGTGAAGGATGTGGAAGCATAGGTTTGGATGAACAAACTACTTAGATCTGTCATCCTGAAGCGCTTCTTTTGCGCGAAGGATCTCCGGAAATGTTTCGGACTTGATTTCCGCCTGCTTGGCTCCTCCACCATGCAGCTCAACGTTCTTGGCCGAAGAGCCTCGGAGGTGCATTTCAGACTGAAGCATCTCGGGAGATCCTTCGCGCAAAAGAAGCGCTTCAGGATGACAGATCAACCGAGCACCACATTCTCGAACACACTTTGAAGACCGCTTGAAACAAAGGAGAGAACCATGAAGCCGCCCACTCGTTACCTTGCTGGTGCGATATCTCTGCTCCTGCTCGGCGGTGGCCTTGCTCATGCCCAAGGCACCGACTGCTCCAAGGTCCCCGACTACAACAAACTCAAGACCACGCTGACGCAGGTGGTGAAAGAAGGGAAAGACGCGAACGGCGGCATGGGCAATCAGGAATGGGCGGTGGTGGTCAATCGCGATGGTACCGTGTGCGCCGTGGTCTTCAGCGGACCGGACCGCTCGAAAGAGTGGCCGGGCAGCCGGTTGATCGCTGCGGAGAAGGCGAACACAGCGAATGCGCTCAGCCTCGATGACTTCGCTCTCTCCAGCGGAAATCTTTATTCGGGAGCGCAGCCCGGCGGCAGCCTCTACGGTCTCGCGATGTTGGGTCCCAATCCCACGGCGGCATTCGCCGGTCCACCAACAAAATTCGGCCAGACCGATGACCCGATGGTGGGCAAGGCTATCGGCGGCGTGATCGTCTTTGGCGGAGGACTGCCGCTCTACACCCACGACGGCAAACTCATCGGCGGACTCGGCGTGAGCGGCGATACGTCCTGTACCGATCACGTGATTGCGTGGAAGGTCCGCAACAAGCTCGGACTCGACGCCGTTCCGATGGGCGTGGCGCCGGGCCAGAGCGATAACCTGATCTTCGACATCCAGAACGGAGTCAGCGCGAGCGGCTTCGGCCATCCAACCTGCAAAGGCGGAAAGCCGGCGGAGGAGATTATCAAGAAGCTGACCGACACGATGCCGACTGGCCCGAAGAAGTGAGTGAAGCTGGGGACCGCCACGGCGAGAGTCCGAGTTGGAGGTCGATCTGCGGGCACACAGTCATGAATCGTGACAAAAATTCCCTGCGCGTTTCCCTGTATCCAATCCAGCGAAGTGTCGAACTAGACCGTAAGTTCCTGCAGAGCTTCGACTTGGCACGATAATCCCTACGTTCGCTGTTAAGTTCCCTGGTTGCGACGAAAAATTGCGCATTTTGGGCAGAATTCCGCGATTTTTCGTCGGTATTCTTGAAAGTCACTGTAAAAGTCGCTGTTATCGCAAATTAGTCCAAAAATACTAGCGACTCGGCTTAGCTGCGCGGCTACACTCTGTGGCCAACCTTCATGGAACCGTTCTGGCAGCGCAAGAGTGTGCGGGGGCTGATTGCTGTTGTGGTGCTGGTGCTCGTCTGCGGATATGCGGCGCTGCTGTTTGCTGTGAATCGCGCCATGCATGAGCCGCCGGAGCAGTTTGGGCGCTTCATGTCGAAGATGCCCGCGGCAATCTTTCTGGTGGCGCCGTTTGAGACCATGTGGACGCGGGCGCGAGAGGGCAATTTGCGCATTGGTGATCCCGCACCTGATTTCAATCTCCCTACTCAGGACAAAACGGCGCACGTAAGCCTCTCGTCGTTTCAATCTGGGAAACCGGTGGTGCTGGTCTTCGGCAGCTACACTTGACCGCCGTTTCGGCGGGAGGTTCCCGCTCTAAACAGGCTTTACGGCGAATACGGGTCGCGTGTGCAGTTTTATGCCGTGTACATCTTGGAGGCGCATCCCAGCGACGTTTGGCAGATGGAGAGCAATGTTCGCGATAAAGTCGTCTTCGCCAGTCCTAAGGACATTGCCGAGCGCGAGAGCGTGGCAGGGATGTGCGTGCGCAAGCTGGGAATAAAGTTTCCCGCGTTGATCGATGACTTCAGCAATAGAACGGAGCAGGCCTATACCGGCTGGCCTGATCGAATCTACCTGATCGACAAGAATGGGCGGGTCGCCTACAAGAGCCGTCCGGGGCCGTTTGGATTTCATCCCGAGGAACTTCGGTCAGAGCTGGCGAAGCTTCGGTAACGTTACTGTACTGAAGTGGAATGTCGCGAGCCCTTGTTAAGGTCGATAGTTTAATCAGCATGTTCGCGCGCAAGCTGATCTCGTTCCTTTTTCCTTCCGAGCCAAGTCACTCCATGCTGCCAGAAGTGGTCATCTGGCCGGCTGCGAGCAACGGTCGGCGTATGGTAGCTGTCTGCGCTCGCTGCAGGCGTTCATTGCGCTCTGGATTCAGTGCTGAGGCTGTGCAGGGTCCGTATCACCATACTTGCGAAGCTGCTGAATTTGCCATCAGCAAGTAAATTCGCGGAACTGTTCTTTTTCGGGACCGTATGTTTTTATAGTGAGCCGGAAAGGAGCAGACCATGTTCTGCAATAAATGCGGAGCGCAGTTGGATGGTGCCGGGCAGTTTTGCCCGAAATGCGGTGCGGCGGTCGGCGTCGTGCCTTCTGCTGCGTACTCGGCCAGCGCCGCGATTCCGTACTCAGAGCCGAAACTTGCGCGGCGACTATCGCTGCTCGTCGTCCTCTGGACCATCTATGGCATTCTCGAAGCGCTCCGGGCAGCCGCCTTTCACTTCTTCACTGGGATGTCGCGCTTTGCATGGTGGTCTGGTGGCGACTGGAGCGGATGGGCTGGCCATTGGGTGATTGGCTGGATTTTAGGCATGGCGGTTCTGAGCGCAGGGCTCGCTTTTGCTACGGCCTTTGGACTTTACCAGCGCGCTTCGTGGGGGCGCGGAGTGGCCATCCTCGCGGCGATCTTCGCTCTGATTCATCCGCTGTTGGGGACGATTCTCGGTGTGTACACGCTTGTGCTCATGCTCTCCGGCGATGCGGCCGAGCAGTACAACCGGCTCGTGCGAACTTAGGGATTGGGTAGAATGTCTGTCCATGGCAGAACCTACGGCAGAAGAACTTAAGGCGCGAATCGCAGAGCTGGAGCAAAAGCTGTCGTCGCGCAAGACCGGCAGACTGGAATTTCGCGTCAGCGAAAAAGGCGGCGTGAGCGTGTACGGACTCGGGCGCTTTCCCGTCACCTTGTATTACGAGCAGTGGATGCGCCTGCTCGGGCAAATCGATGAGCTGCGCGCCTTCATCGAAGAAAACAGGTCGCGACTCAAAACCAAAGACGCTGAGTGACGCTGAGTAAAGAGCGCCAGGCTTGTCCGTTGCGGCTTTGGCATGTAGTCGGTGAGCCACGACCTAACCGCTTCCTTTAACAAAACTTAACCTCAGTTCCTGCTGCATTTGTTACTACTTTTCCTTCGGCGTACTCGTCTAATCAGAAGTGGAATGGCGAGAGTCGCTGCCGATGGGAGCGACGAACGCCAGCACCTGCCGCGATTCTCTTCTGAGAGTTTCCGACCCTTCAGTCAGCAATGGTCATGCGCTGAGATGCTGTAAATTAGAGGGTTCGGCTCGCGTGCCGGAGTCGAACATATGCATATGGCGCAAGATCTTACGGAACAGCAAGACGTCCAGGGACCGGAGTTGGTGCCGCCTCCATCGCATCCGAAAACCAGTCGGCGGGCGGTGGTATGGGTGATTGTCATCTTTGCGCTGATCGTTCTCGGCGCTCTCGGTCTGCGGACGCTCTCCAAATCTCACGGCGAACAAGCTCAGGCTCGGGGCGGAGGTGGACGCCGTGGCGCAGGCGCCGACGCGAATCGTCCAGTTCCGGTTTCGGCATCGGCTGCCCAGCAGCGCGATGTTCCCGTGTACTTCGAAGGTCTTGGCAACGTTCAGGCCTACTACACGGTTACGATTCACAGCCGAGTCGATGGCCAATTGATGCAGGTTAATTTCCGCGAGGGCCAGCAGGTTCATAAGGGAGACGAGCTGGCGCTGATTGATCCGCGTCCGTATGAAGTTCAGCTTTCTCAGGCGGAGGCGACCAAGTACAAGGATCAGGCGAATCTCGAAAACGCGCAGCGTGATTTGCAGCGATACGCCGATCTCTACAAGCAAGGCGTAATCGCGCAGCAGCAATACAACACGCAGCAGTCGGTGGTCGCACAGCAGGAAGGACTGGTTCGCGCCGACGACGCGCAGATCAATAATGCGAAGCTGAACCTGACCTACTGCCACATCAAATCGCCCATCGACGGCAGAGTGGGATTGCGGCTGGTCGATCCCGGCAACATGGTGCATGCCTCCGATCAGAACGGAATGCTGGTTATCACCGAACTCCAGCCCATTGCGGTTCTCTTTACCCTGCCCGAAGACAATCTGCGCGACGTGCTTCAGCACATGCGTTCCAATCGGCTTGAAGTGCAGGCGTGGAATCGCGATGACACGCAGCAGATCGCGGATGGCCGCCTGGAAACCATCGACAATCAAATTGACCCTAATACCGGAACGTTTCGTCTCAAAGCCGTTTTCGACAATCGCGACAACGCACTCTATCCCAATCAATTCGTCAACGCGCGTTTGCAGGTGTACGTCCGCAAGAATGCGATCACGATTCCCGCTGCCGCTGTACAGCGTGGATCGCAAGGCACATACGTCTATGTGGTGAAGCAGGATAAGAGCGTCGATTCGCGCAATATCAAAATCGCACTGACCGAAGGAACGGTCGCTGTACTCGATTCCGGCGTGAATCCCGGTGAGCTTGTGATCACCGATGGCCAGGAGAGGCTCCAGCCTGGCAATAAAGTGGAGGTGCAGCGCACAGGGCCTCCGGGCAGGATCGCTCCCGCAGACCAGGCGCTGGGAACCAATAGCGGTCTCTGAGCATGAATCCGTCTCGCATCTTCATCCTGCGGCCGGTGGCCACATCGCTGCTGATGGTTGGCATCCTGCTCGCCGGCATCGTGGCTTTTCGGCAGCTTCCCGTTTCGGCACTGCCTCAGGTCGATTATCCGACGATTCAGATTTTGACGTTCTATCCCGGCGCCAGCCCGGACGTAATGACCTCCTCGGTAACTGCGCCGATGGAGCGACAGTTTGGCGAAATTCCCGGATTGAACCAGATGACCTCCATCAGCTCCTATGGAGGCTCGCTGATCACGCTGCAGTTCAATCTCGAGCAGAACATCGATATCGCAGAGCAGGAAGTGCAGGCGGCGATCAACGCGTCCGGCACATATCTACCGCGCGATCTGCCCAACCCACCGATTTACAGCAAAGTAAATCCGGCGGATACGCCCATTCTCACTCTGGCGCTCACGTCTAAAGAACTTCCGTTGAGCAAAGTGCAAGATTTGGCGGACACCACTCTGGCGCAGAAGATTTCGCAGCTTCCCGGAGTGGGACTCGTAACCCTGAGCGGCGGCCAGAAGCCCGCAGTTCGAATTCAGGCCAATCCAACGGCGCTCGCGTCTTACGGTCTGAGTTTGGAAGATCTGCGCAGCGGACTTGCAGCGGCGAATACCAACCAGGCAAAAGGAAATCTGCAGGGGCCGCATCAGTCATTTAGTATTGGCGCGAACGACCAGATCTACTCCGGCGCTGACTATAAGCCGATCATCATCGCCTATCGAAACGGCGCTCCAGTCCGCGTGCAGGACGTTGCCAATGTGATCGACGGCGTGGAGAACGCAGAGCAGGCCGCGTGGATGAACAACACTCCGGCCGTCATCATGAATGTGCAGCGGCAGCCGGGCGCCAACATCATCAGCGTTGTCGATCGCATCACGGCGCTGCTGCCGCAACTCAAGGCGACGCTGCCACCGTCGGTCAACGTGAGTGTTCTCACCGATCGTACTGTCACAATTCGCGCCTCGGTGAAAGACGTCGAATTCGAGCTGATGCTCACTGTTGTGCTGGTCGTGCTCGTGATCTTTATATTTTTGCGCCACGTGGCCGCGACCATTATTCCCAGCGTTGCGGTGCCGCTCTCGATTGTGGGCACGTTCTGCGTGATGTATCTGCTGGGATACTCGCTCGACAACCTATCGCTGATGGCGTTGACCATCTCGACAGGATTCGTCGTCGATGATGCGATCGTCATGATCGAGAACATCAATCGCTTCATCGAAGAGGGCCACCCTCCGCTCGAAGCGGCGTTGATGGGTTCGAAGCAAATTGGCTTCACCATCGTTTCGTTGACGGTATCGCTGATCGCCGTTCTCATTCCGCTGCTTTTCATGGGCGACATTGTCGGCAGGCTCTTTCGCGAGTTTGCGATCACGCTTAGCGTCACAATCCTGGTCTCGGCGTTTGTTTCGCTGACGCTCACGCCGATGATGTCGGCACGTCTTCTCAAGAAGTCGGACACTGCACATGAAGGCTGGTTTTATCGAACCTCGGAGCGATGGTTCAATCGCGTGATCGAGGAATATGGGCGAACGCTGCGCTTTGTGTTGCGGCATCAAACCGAAACGCTGTTTGTCACAGTCGGCACTCTGGTTCTCACGCTCTTCCTGTTTTACATCGTTCCCAAAGGATTTTTCCCGTTACAGGACACTGGCGTAATCCTCGGCATTACCGAAGCTCCGGAAAGTACATCATTTCAGGCAATGTCGGCGCGGCAGCGGCAGATTGCAGACGTGGTGCTGAAAGATCCGGATGTTGAGAGCTTGTCGTCGTTTATCGGCGTGGATGGCACGAACATGACGCCGAACGTCGGACGCATCCAGATCAACCTCAAGGATCGAGAAGACCGCAAAGCCTCAGCCGACGAAATTATTCGCCGGCTGCAGCCCAAAGTGAACCAGATCTCCGGCATGACACTCTACATGCAGCCGGTGCAGGACATCACCGTCGAGAATCGCGTTAGCCGCACGCAATATCAATACACGCTGGAAGACGCCAACGCTAAGGAACTCGCGGATTACGTTCCCAAATTAGTACAGAAGCTGCAATCTGTCCCTGAATTGCGCGATGTCGCCAGCGACCAGGGTTCAGGGAGTCTCGAAGCAGATCTGGTGGTGGATCGCGATACTGCTTCGCGCCTCGGCGTCACGCCGCAGATGATCGACGACACCCTCTACGACGCCTTCGGACAGCGGCTGATCTCGACGATCTTTACGCAACTCAATCAGTACCACGTCGTGCTCGAAGTTGCGCCGGATCAGCAGGTTCACCCTGACGATTTGCAGCGCATTTACGTACACTCATCGCCGGGAGGAGCTCCGCCCGCCGCCAGCGGAGGCGGAACGGGCCTTCCTTCTGTCGGGGCTGCAGCAGGAAGCGCAACGTCCGCAAATTCAACCTCGTCAGGCGCTGTACAGGGCACCACCGGTACAGGGGTTTCGCCTGTGCCGAGTGTCGCTTCGGGAAGATCGCAGATCGTTCCTCTCAGCGCCTTTGCCCGGATTGAAACCACTACGACTCCAGTGGCCATCTACCATCAGGGGCAGTTCCCGGTGGCGACGATCTCCTTCAATCTCGCTCCGGGCGCATCTCTCGGAGCGGCGACGAAGGCGATCGATGCCGCTGAGTCCCAAATTGGGATGCCTGCCAGCGTGCACGCGAGCTTTCAGGGAACGGCTGCAGTCTTTCGCAGTTCCCTCGCGAATGAGCCTTACCTGGTACTGGCTGCGCTCATTACCGTTTACATCGTTTTGGGTGTTCTCTACGAGAGTTACATCCACCCGGTAACGATTCTTTCCACCTTGCCTTCTGCCGGTGTAGGCGCAATTCTGGCGCTGCTGATCTTCCACATGGAATTTGGTGTCGTCGCACTGATTGGAATCATTCTTCTGATCGGCATTGTGCAAAAGAACGCCATCATGATGATCGACTTTGCGCTTGAGGCACAAAGAGAAGGTGGAAAGCCGCCTGAAGAGGCAATTTATCAGGCCTGCTTGCTGCGCTTTAGACCGATTTTGATGACGACATTCGCGGCGCTCTTCGGAGGACTGCCGCTCGCGCTGGGCACAGGTACCGGTTCGGAGCTTCGCCATCCACTCGGAGTAACGATCGTAGGCGGCTTGCTGGTGAGTCAAGTCCTCACGCTCTATACCACGCCGGTCGTGTATCTGTACTTCGACCGACTGGCGCGCAAGTTCAGCCGATTCCGAGTTGGGAATCCGGTGGAAGTACCGGCAGGAGCGGACTAGTTCTTCACCACGGATGCACAGAGACACGGAGGAAAGCATCTTGATGAGCTTCTCCGTGACTCCGTGTCTCCGTGGTGAAAAGGCATTTTGATGAGTATCTCGACTCCATTTATCCGACGGCCGGTCGGCACGTCGTTGCTTAGCATCGCGCTGCTGCTTGCCGGAGCTTTGGCGTACAGCAAGCTGCCGGTTGCGCCTCTTCCGGAAGTCGAGTTCCCGACTATCTCAGTGAACGCCGGACTCCCAGGAGCGAGTCCGGAAACCATGGCCTCTGCGGTAGCAACGCCGCTGGAGCGTCAGTTCGGACGCATCGCCGGAGTCACTCAGATGACTTCGTCGAGCGGTTTGGGATCGACGAACATCACGCTGCAGTTCGATCTGAACCGCAACATCGACGCCGCCGGACGCGACGTGCAGGCCGCGATCAACGCCGCTCGTGGTCAGCTTCCCGCAAATCTGCCCAGCAACCCAGGCTGGCGAAAAGTCAATCCTGCAGATGCGCCGATCATGATCGTTGCGCTCACTTCCAGCGTCATGACGCAGCAGCAGATGTACGACATCGGCGATACGGTGCTGGCGCAGAAGCTCTCGCAAATCGAAGGCATCGGGAACGTGTTTGTCGGTGGGAGTTCGCGCCCGGCGGTTCGTGTTGAGGTCAATCCGCTGCTGCTCAGCAAGCTTGACGTCGGCATCGACGCAGTGCGCTCCGCCATCAGCTCGGCGAATGCCCATTCCGCCAAAGGCGAGATTGCGGGCGGGCGCGACGCTTATCTCATCAATACCAACGACCAGCTATTTAAAGCCGATCAGTATCAGAACTTGATTGTCACCTCCCGAAACGGAACACCGGTGTTCTTGCACGAAGTCGCCGACGTGGAGGATTCGGTTGAGAACACCCAGAACGCCGGCCTCGCGAACGGCAAGCCCGCTGTTCTGCTGGTGATCTTCCGCCAGCCGGGAGCGAACATTATCGGCGCCGTGGACCGCGTGCGCACGATGCTCCCTCAGTTGCAGGCATCGATCCCTCCTACCGTGAAGCTCCAGGTGGTGATGGACCGCACCACCACGATTCGCGCCTCGGTGAGCGATGTCCAGTGGACGCTCGGCATCTCGGTCGTGCTCGTGATTCTGGTTGTATTTGTCTTCCTGCGCAGCGGATGGGCAACGATCATTCCCAGCGTGGCCGTCCCGCTTTCCCTAATTGGGACGTTCGGCGTGATGTACATGGCCGGCTACACGCTCGATAACCTCTCGCTGATGGCCCTGACCATCTCGACCGGGTTCGTCGTCGATGACGCGATCGTCGTAATTGAGAACATTACGCGCCATCTCGAAGCAGGTATGCAGCCGATGGCCGCAGCTTTGCTGGGAGCTCGTGAGATCGGCTTCACTGTGCTCTCCATGAGCACCTCTCTCATTGCCGTATTCATTCCCATTTTGGCAATGGGAGGAATTGTCGGGCGGCTCTTCCGAGAATTCGCGGTCACTCTGAGTACCGCTGTAGCGCTGTCGCTCGTCATATCGCTGACCACGACGCCGATGATGTGCGCGAAGTTTCTGCGATCGGAGCACGGACAGAAACATGGGCGCTTCTACAACGCGGGTGAGCGCGCTTTCAACTGGCTGCTGAACAGCTATCGCCATTCTCTGGATTTGGTGCTCGATCATCAGCCATTGGTTTTGTTCATCACCATAATGACGGTGGCCCTGAGCGTGTACCTGTACTGGATCATCCCAAAGGGATTTTTCCCACAACAGGACACGGGCCGTATTTCGGGCGGCATTCTCGCCCAGCAAGATGTCTCCTTCGAAGCAATGAAGGTGAAGCTGCAGACCTTGAATGACATTGTGCTCAAGGATCCTGCGATCGATACGGCCATCAGCTTCACCGGTGGCAGAGGCGGCTTGAATTCTGCCAGCATGTTCATCCAGCTAAAACCCCTGGGGGAGGGAAGGAAAGAATCTGCGTTCGATATCGTGAACCGGCTGCGTCCCAAGCTCTCGCACATTCCCGGGGCACAGCTCTTCATGGTTCCAGTTCAGGACGTGAACGTCGGAGGACGCCAGAGCAATTCGCAATTTCAGTACACGCTGCAGGGCGATAATCTTCAGGACTTGCTGCTATGGGCGCCGCGTTTGTACGAAAAAATGCGCACCATGCCCGAACTGCGCGACGTTTCCAGCGATCAGCAGAACCACGGTCTCGAAGCTACTGTGGTCATCGATCGCGACACCGCGTCGCGATTGGGAGTTTCTCCGACTGCTATCGACAGCACGCTCTATTCCGCATTTGGTCAACGGCAAGTTTCGGTCATGTACAAGGACCAGAACCAGTATCACGTGGTGATGGAAGTCGATCCACGCTTCAGTCAGAGCCCGGATGCGTTGAAGAATATTTACGTCCACTCATCCAGGGGAATGGAGGTTCCGCTCAGCAGCTTTGCGCATTTCGAGATGTCGGAGACGGCGATTTCGGTGGCCCATCAAGGACAATTTCCAGCGATTACCATCTCTTTCAATCTTGCTCCGAATATTTCTCTCGGACAGGCCGTTGATGCTCTGCAGAACGTTGAACGCACAATGGGTATGCCCACGACCGTGCATGGCGGATTCCAGGGCACGGCCCAGGCTTTTCAGGATTCTCTCTCAAGCGAGCCAATATTGATTCTCACCGCTCTCGCGGCGGTCTATATCGTTTTGGGAATGCTGTACGAGAGCGTCGTTCACCCGCTGACCATTCTGTCAACGCTGCCTTCCGCAGGTGTCGGCGCTCTCATCTTCCTGCTGCTCACGAATACTGAATTTACGGTCATTGCCATGATCGGCATCATTCTGTTGATCGGCATTGTGAAGAAGAACGCCATCATGATGATTGACTTCGCCCTGCAAACAGAGCGAGAAGGCGGGAAGTCACCAGAAGCCGCAATCAGGGAAGCGTGTTTGTTGCGCTTCCGTCCCATCATGATGACCACAATGGCGGCGATGTTCGGAGCGCTGCCGCTCGCGATTGGTAGCGGAACCGGAAGTGAACTGCGCCGCCCGCTCGGTATCGCGATTGTGGGTGGACTGTTGGTTAGCCAGATGCTGACGCTGTTCACTACACCTGTCGTTTATCTCTATCTCGACCGCTTCCGCTTGCGCTTCTCGCGGAAGGCCCCGATTCGTCACCGTCCGGTGCAGCCCGCAACCGGAGACTAGATCAGCACTCTGCCAGTGCGCATCCCAATGCTCACAGCCTCTGTCCGTGAGCCAGCGCCGAGCTTTCCCAGAATTGAACTAATGTGAAACTTCACAGTATGGGTGGAGATGCCCAGCCGCGCCGCGATCTCTTTGTTGCCTAGCCCGTCCGCCATCATGGACAAGACTTGCTGCTCGCGTTCAGTGAGTTCCTCTTCGAAATTCTCTTTTCCCACGTAGCGCTGCTTCGAATGAAGGAAAGACGGATGTACCACCTGTAAGCCGGAGCGAACGGCTTCCAGCGCAGCGCGGAATTGGGCTACCTCGATTTCCATCGGTAGGATGGCGGAGATGCCCGCCTGCAACAGTCGCGAACGAGACTGGGTGAGGCGGGCGTCTTTCAGGCACAGGATGCAAACAGCGCTCTGGGCCGTAAGAACGTCCAGGCCTTCAGCGGAATCAGGTAGTGTGAAATGCCGGTCGATGCCAAAAAGAACAAGGTCATGCTTCGACGATTCCGGAACAACACGCATGCCGGCGCTCCGGGCGAGCTGATCAAGTTTTTGTCGGACCAGCGACGATCCAGCAGCAATAGCAACCGAGACTTCACGCTCTCGCACTCCGGCAGTCCCTCGCAGCGAATTGTTAGCGAAAGCAGTTCTCATGGCTGCACGATTAGATGTTTCAGTCTCGCGGTCGGTCCGCCAATTTCACTTTGGCTGACGCGAGCTGTCCGCCACGAACGTATTCGACCTCCACGGCGTCTCCACGCTTTGCAGTAGAAAGGGCATACTGGATATGCTCGATGCTTTGAACGGAGGTGCCGGCAATTCCGACAATCACATCGCCCAGCATGATTCCCGCTTCGGCGCTCGGGCTGGACGGCTCAACTTGCATCACCATGAGCGCAGTCTCCGATTGCAAATTGACCTTCGCTTTGAGTTCCGGCGGGATTGCGATTGGCTGCATTGCCAGTCCCAGATAGGGACGGAAGACGCCGCCGTGCTGCAGGATTTCATCGAGCACGCGATCGACCGTGGCGCCTGGAACGGTGATGGTTGCCGAGCGCGCGAGAGCAGAGGTATTCATACCCAGCACACGCGCGCGCGAATCCACCAGAGCGCTGCCGGATTGTCCACGATAGAGTGTCACGTCCGGACGTAAAAGGCTGTCGATGCGACCTCCACGCCAGGTCTGCCACGACGCACCAAGGCGAGCGATGATGCCGGCGCTCGCCGACAAGTCGCCGAGCGTGGAGCGTCCGATGGCCAAGACGACCTGGCCCACGCGTAGCTCGCCGGCATTCCCGAATTGGGCCGTTGTGGAGGTCGAGTCTTCAACGCGGAGTACCGCAAGATCGGTTCCTGGATCTCGCCCAGCTAACGATGCTTTCTGGCTCGAGTTATCCCACAAAACAATCTCGTACTCTCCGACGCGCCGAAGCATGTGGCTCGCGGTCACGACAATTCCTGAGCCCCACAGAATGCCGCTCGCCGCGATCCGGCTGCCGCCGTGTACGGCAACCACGAACTTTCCCGCTTGCTCAGCTACTTCGGCGAATTGCCCGGAAAGCGTGTCCCACTGCGCCTGAACTGCTATTGCCATTTTTTCTCTCCAACTGCTTTCAAAGGAATTATTCGCACAGGCGGAGAGGGGACACATCAGCCAGATGGGCAGATTCGCCAAGACTGGAACAAAACGTACAATTGTTGCGTAACAAGAACAGGAGGCGTGCGATGTTCACCATGCTTGCGTTTCTGTGCGGAGTGGCAATGTACTTTCTGCCGGCGATCATCGCGCATCAGCGTCGGCACGTGAGTTCAGGCGCGATTTTCCTGTGGAACTTCTTTTTGGGCTGGTCGATCATCGGTTGGATCGTCTGCTTCGCCTGGGCATGCAGTGGCGACACGCGCAGAGAGATTGTGATTCTTCCGCCGGCTTACCGTCGCTGAGCCTGAGCAGAAGCTGGATTCGAGCTTTCAACGCCCGAACGGGGTTGGGTTTGTGAGATCGGCAGCATGCGACCCCCTTTCAAGCGGAAGCGTTCGCCGCGCCAGGAAACAGAATTTCCGGCATAGCTGCAGATCCAGGTTGCCAGTGCAAGCACATCCCGTAGCGGCAGGAGCCGTAAATCCCGAAAAAGGAAACGATCACGCAGAGTCAGCCAGCCCACGTTGTAAGCGGTGGCTGTTCGCGCCATGGATGCCGCGATCAAAAGCAGCCATGACCACCAAACTCCCGGGGCGATGAGTACGAGAAGAATCGACCAGGGCAGCGGGTAAGTGAGGACAAGACCGCGATATCCTGCGGGGCGTGAAATGCGCATCGTCCGCGCCCAACGCAATTGATGTCGCCAGAATTCCCGGAACGAATAGGGCGGCACGGAAGTCTGAACGACGATGCCGGCGAGTTCCACTTTGAAACCAGCGTCGGCAATGCGCTTGCCCAACTGGTAGTCATCTGCAAGGTAGTCCACCACAGCTTCGAGCCCGCCGGTCTTCTCAAGAACCGCTCGCCTCATTGCCAGAGTCGAGCCCAGGCCAAATCGCAGGCCGCCTTCCATATAACGCGCGGTAAGCACGCCCGCAGCAAAGTCTGTGGAGATGCCCAATGCTTCTAGACGTGAAGCCAAGGTATTGCCCGGACGTCCGCGGTATAAGCACGTCACCATTCCGACCGCCGGAGATGCGAAACCCGACATGACCGACGTCAGGTACTCAGCAGGAACGTGGATGTCGCCATCGTTCACGATCACATAATCGTGTTTGGCTTCGCGCAGCAGGTGGATCAGATTGCTGACTTTGCGATTCGTGCCGAAAATCTCGGAGCAGATGACGAGCCGAATGTTACGAGCAGGGAATTCGGCAATGAGTTTCTGCACCAATGGAATCGCCGGATCGGCGCTGTCGTTCACTCCGAAAATGATTTCGTAATCGTTGGTGTAGTCCTGCACGCAATGGCTGCGGAAAGCGTCATAGGACTCGGCATCCGCTCCTTTGATCGGTTTCAAAACGGAAACTGCGGGAGCGAAGGCGGTTGGCGCTTGTTCGTCGCTCATTGATTTACGAAATCGTCGTGCGCTCCAAATCGCAACGAAGCAGAAGCCGATTCCGCAAAGGGTGAGTACCGACAGCGCAGATTGGATTGCGAGACGCAGCATCCTTTGACTAACTTCTATCTCTTCGCGCCGTTCGCGTCAAAAAAATCGGGCGGACTCAGAGAGTCCGCCCAGTCGCTTGTCTGCTGTTCGTTTTTGCTGTCGCTTTTAGAACCTGTTCGGAGCTATCGCCCCATAATCCTGTTGAATTCGCGTCTCTGCTCTGGCGTCAGGACAGCCACAAAACTGTCCTTTGTCTGCTGCCTGATCCGGCGGAAGCTCGCGCTTTTCTGCGCGTCTGTTGCCTTCAAATCCTGATGAAGCGCCGCCACTTGCTCCTGCTCTTTCTCAAGCAGGTTCTGCAAGTCAATCTTCTGTCCATTGGAGAGGTCGAGTTGCTCGGCGACCATTTCCAAAATGTTTCGCTGTCCCTGAATGACTGCGGGCTGCGCGGCCTTGCTAGCCGGCTGGCTTGGATATGAGACTGAGGCTTTCTCCGCTGCCCGTGCAGGCAAGTTGGGCAACAGCGTCAATGCGCAAATCAGAACGGCGAGCCTTGGTCCCATTCACAGCCTCCACTTGCCTCAAACCCGCAAGCGGAACAACAGTTGCAGAGTAGCTGATTATCATCAAGATGCGAAGGTGACTTCGGTCACTTGCAGTTCTGGCACGTCAAATTGGCAGGCGGAGTTTCCACGCCGTGTAGCTCATGACTTCGCGCAGTTTGAGGCGAATGCGTTCCCAGCGGCTGGGCAGGCGTGAATCGGGGCGCGGCGAAGCGTACACCGTGATTCCTTGTCTTCCGAGCATCTGCTTGACGCGAAACATGTGATAGCTGTCGCTGACCGCGAGACAGGTGTGAATCCCGTTCTCGCGGAAGATATTCGCGACGCGCACCGCCGACTCGCTGGTGTCGTTGCTCTGAGTCTCCGCGATGATGTTCCGATCTGGAACTCCGTGCGCGACGAGGTAGTCCCGCCCCACTCCGCCTTCGGTAAAACGACGATCCTGCGCGCCTCCGCCGGTGGTGACGATCAGCGGCGCCATGCCTTCGCGGAACAAGGTGTAGGCGTGGTCAAGGCGGGCGCGATAGACCGGCGAAGGACGTCCTGCATATTCGGCTGCGCCGAAAACGACGATCGCGTCAGCCTTCTGCGATTCGTCTTTTTCCGCCTGCTGATTCACCAGCCAGTAAATCGCCCCGACCCAGATCAGAGCCAGCACGAACAGCGCCACGAAAATCCGAAGCCACACGCTCGATTTATTCGTGCTCGACATCAGGCCAGAGGATAGGCGAAATCTCTTCCGCGGGGATCGCGCCTTCGCGAATGATCTGCCACTGCATGGGATTGCCGCTCAGATCGACGATCGTGGTCGGCACATCGCGCTGCGTGCGGCCGCCGTTGACGATGATCGAGATGCGATCGCCCATCTGCTCGCGGACACATTCCGCAGTCGTGCACTCGGCAGCGCCGAGCAGATTGGCCGAGGTTGCCGTGATCGGCGAGCCCACCTCGCGGATGATCGCCACCGGAATCGGAGCGTCAGGCACGCGTAATGCGACGTTCCCGGTGTTCGCCGTGACTTTCAACGGCAACCGCGAGCTGGCCTTCACGATAATCGTCAGCGGTCCCGGCCAGTATTTGCGGGCCAATTTGTGAAATACATCAGGAGGATTTCGGGAAAGGTCAGCAGCTTGGTCAACGCTTTCCACGAGCAGTGAGAGCGGCTTGTGGCGCGAGCGGCTCTTGATCTCGTAAATGCGTTCGACCGCGCGAAGGTTCACCGGATCGGCGGCGAGGCCGTAAAAAGTGTCCGTAGGCATCCCCAGCACCTGCCCCTGGCGGATGCGCTCGGCAGCATAACTTACTAGATTTGGTTCCGGCTGGCTGCTGTTGATCTTCAGAAGTTCTGCCGGCAATTTTTCCTCGTGTTGGCGCGAAATAAGTGAAACAGGCGATGCTAAGCATAAATCATGAGAGCCGCATCGTCATCCAGAACTGGAAAACTGGCGCGGAATACAATGATTTCCAGCCATGCTAGTGTCCTCCCAAAGCGGGCAAAGACTGCGTCCGGTCTCGAGTCGGCAAAACGCGCTGGTGAAGAAGCTCCGCGAAGCCTTCGTGCAGGGAACCTCGGACGACGGCTTTTGCGCAGTCGAAGGAATTCGCCTGATCGAAGAAGCGATTCGCAGCCGACTCAAAGTGCATGCGCTGTTTGTGCGACAGTCGGCGCAGGCGAGGGCTGAACGCATCCTCGACCAGCTCAGCAAGCACGCAGAAGCCCTGCTCCTTCCGAACGACGTCTTCGACAGCGCGGCCGTGACTGAGCACCCGCAGGGAATTGCGGCTCTGGTCCAGACGCCGCGTTTCGATCTTGAAGCCGCACTGGCTCCGCGTCCGGCATTGGCGATTGTGGCCGCGGGAATCCAGGACCCGGGAAATTTGGGGACGATGATCCGCTCAGCCGAGGCATTCGGAGCCGGTTCGGTGATCTCCATTGAAGGCACGGTGAGCCAATGGAACACAAAGGTTATTCGTGCCTCTGCAGGCTCCGTGTTCCGGCTTCCAGTCATAAAACTGCCATCCGAAGAGCTCATCGCGGAACTGAAGTCTCGCGAGATTACGGCCATTGCGTTGATCGCGCCGCGCTCGTCGCAAATCGCCGATGGTGATGGCAGCAGTCCGCAAAATGCACGCAGGTTGCAAGACTCCGACCTCACGCGCTCCTGCGCTTTGTTCGTCGGCAACGAAGGCGCAGGGATCCCGCGCGAACTGCTCTCAGCCATCGACGAGTTCGTAAGTATTCCGCAAACGCGGGTGGAGTCGCTCAACGCCGGAGTCGCCGCATCTGTTGCGCTGTATGAGGCCCAGCGGCAGCGGAGCGCGCGCCCGTGAATCTTTTTTCTTCTTTGCCCGACCGCGAGACTGCGAAGAGCGCATCCACGCCGCTGGCCGAGCGCATGCGTCCGCGCACTCTGGACGAAGTTGTCGGCCAGGAGCATCTGCTCGCGCCTGGCAAGCCCTTACGCCTCCAGATCGAGCGCGATGATCCTGGCTCGATCATCTTCTGGGGTCCTCCCGGAGTGGGAAAGACGACGCTCGCGCAAATCATCGCGCGTGTCACGAAAGCTGACTTCATCGAGTTCTCGGCCGTCCTGAGCGGGATTAAAGAAATTAAGCAGGTCATGGCCGACGCTGCTAAAGCGCGCGAATTCGGAACACGGACGATCGTCTTCGTAGATGAGATTCATCGCTTCAACAAAGCGCAGCAGGATGCGTTCCTTCCTCACGTGGAAAAGGGAAACATCCGTTTGATTGGCGCGACCACCGAGAATCCGTCGTTCGAGATCATCTCGGCTCTGCTCTCTCGCTCGCGCGTCTATACCCTGAAGCCCCTCACGGAGGAGCAGATCGTATTGCTCCTGCGCCGGGCTCTTTCCGATCGGGAACGCGGCCTCGGCACGATGGACGTCGCCGCTGAAGACGAGGCGCTGGCGAAGATTGCGGCGTATGCCAGCGGCGATGCTCGCTCTGCGTACAACGTGCTGGAGATCGCGGCGAAGCTGGCGCAGGACCATTCTGGGAATGGAAATCGGCCAATCATAACTTCCGAAATCGTGACCGACGCACTACAAAAGCGCGTTCTTTTGTACGACAAGGCGGGTGAGGAGCACTACAACCTGATCTCCGCGCTGCATAAAAGCGTGCGCAACAGCGATGTGGACGCGTCGCTCTATTGGCTCGGCCGCATGCTCGCCTCTGGAGAAGATCCGCTCTACATCGCTCGTCGAGTGGTGCGCATGGCAATCGAGGACGTTGGCCTCGCCTCTCCACAAGCTCTCAGCATCACGCTCGCGGCTCGCGATGCCTACGATTTTCTGGGCACTCCTGAAGGCGAATTGGCGCTGGCGCAAGCCGTGGCTTACCTGGCATTGGCCCCAAAGTCGAACGCGATCTACACCGCCTTCGGAACCGTCACAGAAGACGTGGAGAAAACCGCCGCCGATCCTGTGCCGTTGCACCTGCGCAATGCCCCGACTGGATTGATGAAAGCCTTTGGCTACGGTCAGGGCTATCAATATGCGCATGACCTCGAATCCAAAGTGGCCGACATGCAGTGCCTGCCTGATAATCTCCGCAATCGCCGCTACTACCACCCAACCATGGAAGGCTTCGAACGCGAACTCAGCAAGCGAATGGAAGAGATCGCACGAGCGAAGAGCGAAGCCACGAACCTCAAGAAAGAATCTCAGTAATCGCAAGAAAGAATCTTAGTAACCGAGCAAGCCATATAAGTGCCGCGCCTTTTGGGGCACGCTTGGAACTAGCCAGGAGTGCAACTCCGGGTAGGTGGCGAACAGCGTGGGAGTCCCGCGTTTTGTGCGGGGCGATTGCGGGTTCGCTGCCTTCCCACAAAAGCCAGGCGTCCCGCCAAAATCGCGGGACTCGGGATTGGTGATCGACTTACCCGGCATTTCATGCCGGGCTACTTCCAATCGTGCCGCATAAAGCGCGGCACTCAATAATGATGGACCTATCTCCGCTTCGCTCTTTGTTCGAGCGTAAACGCGAACCACAACGGATTTGATCCGTTGTACTGCACTTTGCGCTTTTGCGTCGTAAATCCCATTCGCGAGGCCGTGATCGTGCATTGATCGCACGGCTTCTCCACAGGAATTTCATATTTCCCTTCGCGCCCCGATGTCGCCGTTCCAATCTCTTTTCCTGACGCATCGGTCAGGACCACTTTCGTCCGAGGGAGCGGCCAGCCATCGGTGTCGCTGACGAATCCGCGAACACTGCCGCGCGGCGGAAGACCTTCAGGAGCGATCGCACGCGCCTGGTACGCCGGGCCGCGCAGAGGACGTCCGCCAAACTTGCCGGTGGTCTTCTCGTGCTCGAGCGCAAGCACGCCGTTGACGAACACGTACTCGATTCCCGCACTGGGCTGATTTGGATCGGCGAACGTCGCTTTATCGATGACCGTTTTGGGATCGAAGATCGTGATGTCGGCAAAGTAGTCCTCGCGCAGCAGTCCGCGATGATCGAGACGTTCGCGCTGTGCGGGAAGGGAAGTGAACTTACGGATGGCATCTTCGAGCCGAAGCACGTGCTCTTCGCGCACATATTTGCCGAGAATTCGCGTGAAGCTGCCATAGGCGCGCGGATGGGACTTCGATTCGCTCAGCGGACCATCGGGCGCGACTTCGCCGTAGTCGGTGCCTACAGACACCCAGGGCTGCTGCATGGCGAGGCTAACGTCGTTCTCGCTCATGCTGAAGTAAGCCGCGCCGATTCCGTCTTTGCTCTGGATGAGCAGATCGCAAAGCGTGTCGAACGGATCTTTGTTCTGCATCTGCGCGACTGCGGCCAGAGTCTTGCCTTCATACTGTTTCAAGTCGGGAACGATGGTGGAGACGAGCAGAACCCCCTCCGGTCCGCCGACTCCGCGCCACATGTTCTCGTAGCCGGCGCCGTTTTCAAGATCGGCGCGAATCTGCTGCCTCGTGGTTGGATCCTTGAGACGCGCAACCAGCGCTTCGGAGCCACCCTCGTGGTACTTGGGAGGAATCAGCGCGCCTAGCGAAGTTGCCGAAGCAATGTACGGATATTGATCGGCGGTTACGTCAAGCCCGTTCGCTCGCGCCTCTTCGATTTTCGCGATGACCTGCGGCATCTTTCCCCAGTTCTGCTTTCCCGAAACTTTCAAGTGAAAGATCTCAACAGGAATCCTCGCCTCGCGGCCGATGCGGAAGGCTTCATCGAGCGCGTCCATCTCCTTGTCGCCTTCGTTACGCATGTGCGTGGCGTAGATACCGTTGTACTTTGAAGCGATTTTCGCCAGATCGATCAGCTCGTCGGTTTTCGCGTAATTGGAAGGCGCGTAGATGAGCGCGGTCGAGATACCCATAGCGCCGTCGAGCATGGCGTCGCCGACATACTCTTCCATGTCGCGCAGCTCGTTGGCAGTCGGCGCGCGATCGGCGAGACCGATCACCTTCTTTCGCACCTGGCCGGCCCCTACGTACGTTCCCAAATTGATCGCCGGAGCTTCTTTGATGAGCCGATCGAAATACTGGCTCAGCGTTTCCCAATCGAGCGTGAGATGGAAGTGCTCGAGAAAGTCTTTTTGCTCGGTCAGATCGGAGGCAGCGAGCGGCGCGACCGACTCGCCTTCGCCCGTGATCTCCGTCGTGATGCCCTGCGTGAGCTTGCTGATTGCGCGCTTATCGATGAGCAAGTTGGTTTCGGACTGCCCGAGCATGTCGATAAATCCGGGCGCGACGATCAGGCCGGTGGCGTCGATCGTCTGCTTGGCTTTTACGTCATCGGCTGCGTGTCCGACAAACGCGATGCGATCGCCGATGATGCCAACATCCGCGTAGAACCATGGATTTCCGCTGCCATCGACAACTTTGCCGTGGCGAATGAGCGTGTCGTACTGCTGAGCAAACGCGAATGAGGTTAGTAGGGTGAACAGCAGCAGCGCGGTTTTTTTCATGACGTTTTTGGACAGCGGCAAAATAGCAGAAAGAAGCCAAAAACAGAACTTGCCTGTCTTACGCGTGTCTCGTCACAAGACTAAGATCGCCGCGATCACGACAGAGCAGGCAGTCGAGACCAGATTTACTGCGTTGTTGCGAAGCCATCCACGCAATTCAAGTGTTGCTCCGAGAAAACTATCGATAAACATTCCGCCGATTGCTGCGATCATTGCCATGGCGGCGTCTCGCGGGTTCAGGATGCCCGTTGCCACTGTCTCCATGCAGACAAGGGCTGCAGCGCAGATTCCCAGGACGGTTCCAGAAGCACTGATCGCGCCGTCAGTTCCTGCCGCAACCAATTTCCACGACGTCACGAGCCGCGCGTTTCCAGCCAACGCCTTGCCCATCTCGCTCGACACGGTATCGGCAGCAGCTTCCGCCAGCGCGGCGATGCTTGCGACGAGAAGAGGCGCGTGCCACGCAGTCAGTTGAGAGAGTGTCGCGACCATTGCTGTGACGCCGATATTAGCGAGGACTTGCGCTCCATCGCGTCCTTTTCCACGCTCAGCGATTTGCAATTCATTTTTGCGTTGACGGCCAAAGCGGGTCGCGAGATACGTCAGGACAAATACCAGAAGTACGGCGCAAAACATTGGTGGACCGCCTGCGAGCGTGAGCGCAAAGGTGGCGATCAGTCCCGCTGCGGCTCCAGTCAGGTTCACCCCGCGCAGCACGTACGCCAATGTCGCGAACAACACCGTGACCAGAGCAGCGAATCCCCACTGATGCGGCCGTGCCGAGTTCATAAGTAACGCTGCCGACAGCGCCACAATGGCGAATCCAAACGCGATCCATCCGATTCGGGAAAGCTGCGCGGCGAGGCTGCGCGAGGCGGGTTTCAGCTTGGAAGGCGCGGAGGACGGCACGATTGGGGGTACCTGCATCGTAACAAAGGAGACTGTCTGTAATCTTGAATTTGCGCGTCTAAGGGTTGAGAATTACGCTCCTGCGCTGTGCAGAAGCTCTGCCCTGCGATGGCGAACGCGCGCATCGTCGCGTGTCCGCTGAATGAGAGGAAAGTTCAATGGCTGCTTCGGTTTGGTCTGGGTACTTAACCTTTGGCTTGATCTCCATGCCTGTGCGTCTGTTTTCCGGCGCGCGCGCGAATCACGTTTCATTTCACATGCTTCATCGCGATGATCACGTGCGCGTGAAGCAGCAACTCATCTGCCCGGAAGAGGACAAAGTTGTCAGCCGCGATGAGGTCGTGAAGGGCTACGAGTTCCGCAAAGGCGAGTACGTGATCATCGAGCCGGAAGAGATCAAGAAGATCGAGCCAAAGACGGCGAAGTCGATGGAGATCCTCGAGTTCGTGAAGGCCGATGAGATCGACCCCATCTACTTCGAATCGTCGTATTACCTCGTCGCCGAAGAAGCAGGGAAGCGGCCATATGCACTATTGCAAAAAGCATTGCACGACAGCCGCTATGTCGCGGTAGCGAAGCTGGCGATGCACAACCGCGAGTACACCGTATTTCTGCGTCCGTACAACAACGGTCTCATGCTGCACACCATGTACTACGAGGATGAGATCCGCAAGGTAGAGGACTTCGGCAAGCACGATGTCGAGATCAAGGAAGCCGAGCTAAAAGTGGCGCATCAGCTCGTGCAAGCGCTCGCAGCCGACTGGGAGCCGGAGAAGTACTACGACACCTTCGAAGCCAACGTGAAGGAACTGATCAAGGCTCATCTCGAAGGCAAGCAAGTCAGCGCAGTGGAGAAGCCGAAGAAGGCCGCTCCTGTTGTCGATTTGATGGACGCTCTGAAAGCCAGCCTCGCGCAAATGGAAGGCAAGAAGAAAGGACCGCAGCGCGCGACCGAAGCTCAGCACGAGAGCCGCGTGCACGTGATGGGCGAAGGAGAAGCTCCGGCGCGAAAGACGGCGAAGAAGAGGGCTAGAGCTTAACCTAAGCGATTCGAACCTGTAAACCAACCAAGCGCAGCTCGTAGCAGAGCATCACGCCCGCGGTACGTAGGACCACTGGTGATAAACCCGCTGCACTCAAACGCCATGAATTGGGATCAGACCATACTGCTTATCGTCCTTCTGCCCTTCTACTTTGTTGCTTTCGGCCTATACCAGTTCATGGTTTTTTCGGTGAACAGGAACGTCGAGCCGTCGGAGAGAATCCCTCATTCACTTTTCTGGCGTGGATGGAGCCTCGTCAGAGACACTTACAAGACGTTGTATCCGAGAAGCTTGGTATATCAGCTCTCGCTGGCGTGTGCCGTTACGGTCGCTCTCATCGCCCTCGCTTTCGCGGGAGTGAGCGTGTGGGAGTACGCCCAGAGGTAGGCCGGTGGAGTGGCCTGATTTTGTTTCGGAGTGTGGCACCCACAGCGAGGTATGGCAGACAAAAGTCAAAGCCCTGATTCGAAGTAGGATACCCACCTGCCCTAGGTCGTGTCGTTAAAGATTCTCGATATTCTTCGGGTATCTGCCCCACCGATTGAATTGAGCCTTCGTCAGATGGCTATACGCCTCAGTCGAAGCATAACGAGCATTCCAGGCGAAATTGACGTGATGGTACGCGTGGCGCAGCCCAACCTGTAATCGTGCAACGTGAATCGTGCCTTTCTTGGCCTCTTTCTTCAATTTTGTAAGCTCCTCAATGGCTTCATCAAGATTGCGTTCGATAATCATCAAGTTCAAAGCGCGCCTCTTAGCCACAGCCACCTCCGAAACGATGAGAATTGAATGAAGCAGATCCATCTTCGTTGAACTATAGACGGCCGGGTGCCCCGCCCTGTTCCCATTCTGGTACACCGCATCATTCTCGACGGCTCGGGGTGCCCCACTCTCGCGTGCCGTTCGCGAGGGTGGGGTATAAAGTCAATCACCTGCAACCCTGTTTGGTTTCACTATGCGCAGCCTGGGATTTGGGTTTAGTCCCTCGATCCAGACCACGCTCTTCTCGCCAAGATAGTAAGCGCGGAAGCTGCTCCACGCCCACAGTTCCGGAGATGGCACTAATCCTCGCTTTACGGGGTTACGATGCATATAGCGCAGCTTCTCGATCATCTTCCTGCGAGTGTAGACGTTGAAGTCATAAAAGCGAGGCTGAAATAAATGACGCTTCTTCTGCTTTCGATTTTCTCTCCATAAAGTGGGTTGATTTTGGAACTTTCGCAGCGGAGGCAGCAGGCGATCAGCCACTCTTTGCTTCAATACCTGCATCACCGTGGAAGGCGTGCCGATTTCAGGCTCGCCGATCAAAACGTGGAAGTGCTCGGGCATGACGACATAGCCGACAACCTCAAACCGATACTTCCGCCGAACTTGCTCAAAAATGCGGAGGAAAACATCGCGAGAACGCCCGCTTCCCAGAAGCTGCTCGCGTTTATAACAGCTACAGGTAATGAAATGAAGGTCATGATGACCGTAAATCCGTTTCAGACGCGATGGCACGGCGCGCCATTATAGACGTGCCATCGTCCTCGCAGCCCATCCTCGCGAACAACACGCGAGAGTGGGGCACCCGAGTCCTGGACATGTGTGCGGTGTATCAGAATGGGCAGTATCGAGGCACAATATGCCAGCCACTATGGCTTTTCTTCGCAAAGGCACTATTCTAGCGTTTGTTTTCGTGTTGAAGTTTTCGGCTGCTGCCCAAATGCAGCTGATTGAAGTTGAGGAAGTGCAATTATCGAGATCGAACGCTGGCGTCGTGATTGACCCTGCTGGCGCAACCATACCCAACGTGACCATTGAAGAGCGCTCGGACGATTGGAAGATTGTGCTTCGCACAACCCACAGTGACAAAGAAGGACGGTTTCATTTCTCACGGCATCGAAACCGGATCATCCATTTGGAATTCTCATCTCCAGGATTCAATCGCCTCCGAATCAGAGTACGAGTTGACAAGAAAGGTGAAGCAAAGCTCGTAGTCAAGATGACGATTGCCACTTGATCAATGAGCGTTATCGCCTGATTTCAACAACAATCATCTTGGTGAACATGGACAACCCGAATTGGACCTTCTATCACCACGACGGATCGACTGAAGCAGAGGTCATGCCGCGATTGGTTGCAGAGTTTCCGGGATTTCAATCCCGATGGGAAAAGCACCTCGAATTCTGGAAGGGTGAACCCGCAGGAAGCTACAACGACATTGCCGAATTTGTTCATTTCGTCGTAGAAGATCTCTATCCAAGCGGTGACACTCAGAACATCCAACGTGCGTTCGATCTGATGGAACACTGGCTCGTAAATGGAGACCAAAATCTTCGCAATCTAATTGCAATCGGATTTCTAGAGTCTGTTCAGAATGTTGCATCCTGGCAGGCGTTTGGAAAGGAAGCGTTCCTTCCATTTCTCGGGCCGCAGTGTCGTCAAGCATGGAATGAAATTGAGAGGGCTTGGGCTGGCAAAACAAGTTTGATGGAAGTGGTACGGCGCGAAAACAAGAACCGCGAGTAGTTGGTGAAAATCGCAATTTCACTCATAGAGTAGGGAATGCCCGTCATCGCCAATCTCGATGCGGAGGGCCATTGAGGCCGCACCTCCACAAATATAGACATTTGGCGGAACGTACTCGGTAACGAATTGCTTTAGCGGCTGGATCACACGTGCCGATGGGCCTGTCTCTAACTGTAACGGTACTCTCGTCATACGTGATCTGGGGTGCCAACTTCTCGTATTGTGCTGCGCCAACGGAATCGATTTCCGAACAGTAAATGACGTCGCCCAATTCAAACCGGTACGTTAGGGCGCTTCTTGTTAGGGGCGCGGTGCAGTCCGTACAAACAAAGAGCGTCTTCCTAACACTTTCTAAGGCGGCCTCGGTTAGCATGGGATGGCCACTGACGACTGATGCTGACTCAAGCCTTCCATCCTTGCCCACCGCTATATCCAACTTCACAACTCCCCAGATTCGCGCTGTTTTCGCGATCTGCGGATACGTGGGCGCCGCCAGCCGTTGAATCGATATTCGCGGAATCTGGGCAGCCCCTTGGGAAGTCGCTCCCGTACATACAAAGAGCAGCCCCATGAGGAAACCGACAGGAGCCCGTTTCATGCCAACAACAGGGTACTCCGCCGATGATTGTTGTGAAACCGGAACTACGTCCATTACGCTGGTCTGCCGAACCGTGAGGACTCAAGTGATAGGGATCTGCTAAGAGCGCGCGTCCCCATACGCACTTTATAATTATTAGAGGTAGTCAGTCCTTCCTGAGCCATTCTGGTTCTTCATTGCGACTGCATCCCCGAGAGCTTTAGCTATGCCCAAGCCGACCATTGCCGTTGCTATGTCTGGAGGAGTGGACTCCTCCACGGTCGCGGCCATGCTGCGTGCCGAGGGGCATCCGGTTGTGGGGCTCACGATGCAGCTCTGGAACCAGCGGCGGCTTGCCGGACGCGAGGGCATGCCGGAGCATGTGCAGGGGCGCTGCTGCTCGATTGAGGACGTTTACGATGCGCGGCACGTCGCCGAGCAGCTTGGGATTCCGTATTACGTCGTGAATCATCAGGAGCGCTTTGAGCGCGACGTGGTGCGTCCGTTTGTGGATGAGTATCTCTCAGGCCGAACGCCGATTCCGTGCTCGCTCTGCAACAATCACTTGAAGTTCGATCAGCTTCTGATTACGGCGCGGCAGATCGGCGCGGACATGCTGGCGACCGGCCACTATGCGCGCATCGAGTACTCGGCGGAGCGCGGACGTTGGCTGCTGCTCCGCGGACGCGATCACAGCAAGGATCAGAGCTACTTCCTCTTTGGGCTAACGCAGGAGCAGCTCAGCAAGACGCTGTTCCCATTAGGGAACATGTCCAAGCCCGAAGTTCGCGTGCGTGCGCACGAGTACGGACTCGCGCTCGCTGAGAAGCCTGACTCGCAGGAGATTTGCTTCATTCCCGGCGGTGACTACAAGCGGTTTATCGATGCCTATCTGGACGAGCAAGGCGAGGAGCTGCCGGATACGTCTGGCGAGCTGGTGACCACCACTGGTGAGGTCGTTGGCCATCACGCCGGCATTCACAACTTCACTGTCGGCCAGCGCAAGGGACTCGGCGTCGCAACAGGTTCACCTCTCTATGTGATCGAGCTGCGCGGTGACAAGCGGCAGGTGATAGTAGGCGGCGGCGATGATCTGCGCTCGCGAACGTTGTACGCCCACCGCATGAACTGGATCGCCTACGAGTCGCTCGATGCGCCGATTCGCGTGAAGGCGAAGATCCGCCATCGCCACGAGCCAGCGGATGCAGAGGTTTGGATGGAGGGCGATCGAGCTGTCGTTACATTCGAAGAGCCGCAGCGGGCGATTACTCCTGGGCAGGCTGTGGTGTTCTACGACGGCGATGTGGTTGTGGGCGGTGGTTGGATTTGCTGAAGTTCCGCTCGGTTCTCAAAACGATACGAGAATTGCAGTCCGGTTTGGTGGAAGCATCCGACTTGAGTCGGAGGCACACGGCGGAAGCCGTGTGTCTAGGCAACGATAAGTAGAACCGCGCTTTAGCGCTGGCTTATGCGCCCAGCGCGCTCGGTGATGATTGTTTCTCGACGGTACGTCTTCCTCGCAATATCCTGCCAGTTTTACGCTTGACGCATTTATCTCCAAGCCAAGAGCTTATTCGAGGACCGCGGAAGCCAATCACGTTTGAATAACGTTGGCGAGCTTCCGTGTAGACAGTTGTTAACTCGTCGCCATCCCGTAAGCGCGCTTCGCACGTGAGCCAGCGCTAAAGCGCGGTTCGCATGGGCATTGCGTTAGACACACGGCTACGCCGTGTTCCCCCGACTAAAGTCGGGGCTTCCACCTGAAGATCGCGCCAGCGCGCGATTAAGGAAGACTTCTACTTAAGAAATGCGCGGGTGCTTTACGCCAAATTCAACGCGCGTTTGAACGAGCCGCGCTCGTTCATGATTTTTTCCTGCAGCAGCGTGATGGCGTAGATCAACTGCTCCGGGCGCGGCGGGCAGCCGGGGACGTAGATGTCCACCGGAATTACCTGATTCACACCTTGCACCAGCGCGTAGTTGTTGAACACTCCACCCGAGGTGGCGCAGGCGCCCATGGAGATGACCCACTTGGGTTCGGGCATCTGCTCGTAGAGGCGGCGAATTACCGGGGCCATTTTCTGAGAGACGCGACCGGCGATGATCATCAGATCAGCCTGCCGCGGTGATGGACGGAAGACTTCAGCGCCGAAGCGCGCGATGTCGAAGCGGGAGGCGCCCATCGACATCATTTCGATTGCGCAGCAGGCGAGGCCGAAGGTCATGGGCCAGATGGAACTCTTGCGCATCCAGTTCACAACCTTGTCCAGCGACGTGAGAAGCACGCCTTCGGGGACATCCTCGCCGAAGTTCACCTCCTCCACCCGGCGGCGGTTGTTCTGCATCTTCAAGGATTCCTGGTAGCGCTCTAGTTCGCTCATATCTGCCTACTATTTTACGCTGTCGCGCAGTCGAGAGGCTAAGTGAATTTTCACCACGGAGGCACGGAGGGCACGGAGGTTTTTTGGCTGTCATTCCGAACCGCGGTGGTATCGCGGTGAGGAATCCCTGTAAGCGAGGAAAATCTAAGCGAGGAAAATCCTAAAGCGATTGTTCACGCTGTAATGTAGGCAAGCGAATTAAACGTCAATCGCGCGACGAGACGCTTTGGACGTTATAGGGATTCCTCACTGTCAAAGACGGCGGTTCGGAATGACAACCCAAAAAACCTCCGTGTCTCCGTGACTCCGTGGCGACAAACGCTGGCGGATACGCGGCGAAAAAAGTGCTTCCGAATTTCTGCTGTTCGTCGCATAATTCCCGACACATTTCCAAGCACGACCCTGGGTACCGGCCATGTATTTGTGTCATGTTTTCTGCCGTTCGTGTTTCCGTTGTTCTCCCGCCAGATTCTTTACCAGCTTCCTGGGTTTTGCTGCGCTGCTGGCGATCGGCGCAGGCGCGCTTCCTCAGTCGATGGACGATGTACACATCGTTCCCAAACCGGAACCGCACAAATCGACTCTGGGCATGACTCCAGCCGAGCGGCTCAAAGTTGATGTCGAGATGGTGCTGGTGCCGGTCACGGTTACTGACACTCAGAACCATCCAGTGGTCGATCTCGCCGAAAACAACTTCAAACTTTACGAAGGCGACGCGGAAAAGAAGATCCAGTACTTCAGTACGGAAGACGAGCCGCTCTCGGTTGGCATTCTTGTGGATTTGAGCAGCAGCATGGCCAACAAGATCGATGCGGTGCGCGAGGCGGCAGCGGAATTCTTCAACAACGCCAATCCGCAGGATGACTATTTTGTTATCACTTTTGCGGACAAGCCCAAGCTGCTCGCGGACACCACGCAATCATTCGAGAAGATTCAGGCGTCGCTCAACGCCGCGCAGCCCAAAGGCAATACGGCTTTGGCGGATGCGATCTACATGGGCATGGCCAAGCTGCGGAAGGCGCGCTATTCGCGCAAGGCGCTGCTGGTGATCTCCGATGGCGGCGATAACAACAGCCGCCACAGCCTGCGCCAGATCAAGAACATCGCGCGGGAATCGGATGTCCAGATTTATGCCATCGACATCTGCGATGCGCCCAGCATTCTGCTCACGGAAAAGCTGGAGCAGCGATTCGGTCGGCAATGGTTGACTCAGGTGACCGAGTCCACCGGCGGACGCACGATCGCGCTGGACAATCCCGCCGCCATTCCCGAAGCTGCCGCACGCGCGAGCCGCGAGCTTCGCAACCAGTATGTGCTCGGCTATCGGCCTCCGCCGGCAACGGAGAATCATAAATTCCGCAAGATTCGCGTGCGCGTGAGCCGGAGCGACAGCTTTCTCCCTCTGCAGGTGTACTACCGCCGTGGATATGTGCCGAGGAAAGACGATTGAGAATCGGCACACGTTTCCCGGCCTCGACTTCTGATCTTCACGGGAAGCCAGAAGGGGCCCGTGGACTCGGCGGACTGAGTGGACTTTGTGGACACCGCCGGCGGCTCTGTTACTGCTGCCTCAGCAATACGTCAGAGAGTTGATGCGCCTTGAGGGCGAGATTGTAGGCGCGATCAAGGTCTGAGTCCTTTAACGCTGAACGCGACTGGACGATGTAGCTGCGAATCTGAGACACCGTATTCTGTTCATCATTGCTCAGCGTGCGTGTGAGAGCGCGCAGATTCTGCTCGGTTGAGTCGAGCAACTGTGTGGTGCTTTGCTGCCTCTGCGATGCCGCAGTCCGCGACATGTCGGGAGAGATCTGTCCGACGTCAGCATCGGGAGGCTTCGCCGATGCCGTCGAAGTTGCCGGAGCGGCGGGCGTCGGCGGCTGGGCTGTCGAAGAAGGAGGGTTCTTCTTTGCTGTGCTGTTCGAAGTTGCAGGATGACGTCGCGCCGAGCGTTTTGGCTTGGAAGGCGAAGGCTTCTCCGGCGTCTGTGGTTGTTCTTGCGGCTGTTGTGCGGGCGGCTGCTCCTGCTGCTGCGGCTGAGTCGTTGGCTGAGTTGGCTGCGTTTGTTCGGGCTTCTGCTCAGGCTGCTGGGTAACTGTAGGCGCCTGCGCCTGCGGCGGCGGTACTGCAGGTTTCTTCTTCTTGCAGCCTCCGGCAAACAGCAATGCGAACGCCAGTACCAGCCCGAGAACTCGTGAGTATGAGAACGATTGCATGCTTATGAATGAGCTACCAGATTGCTCGGCTGCTGCCGCGGCTCAGTGCGCGCCAGTGGCAGCGTGAGATAAAAAATTGTTCCTTCGCCTACGCGGGTGTCAAAGTGTATCGATCCATTATGCAATTGCATGATGCGATACGTCATTGCCAGGCCAATGCCGCTGCCGCTCTTTTTCGTCGTGAAGTAGAGATTGAAGACTTTGTCGCGAATCGCAGGCGGGATGCCGGACCCGGTGTCCTGCACTTCGATCTGCGCTTCCTCGCCATTATGGCGATGCGTGCGGATGGTTAGCGTCCCGCCATTGGCCATCGCCTGCGCGCCATTGATGACGATGTTCAGCAGCGCCTGCTTGAAGAGATCGGAATCGATCTTCGCAGGCAGAGGCTCGTCGCTGATTTCAGTTACGAGCTGCACGCCATGGCGTTCGCAATCGGGACGCGCGACAAACGCGACCTGGCCGACTACATCGCGCAGATCGACCTCCGACAAGCTGAGTTCCACCGGACGCGTGAAGTCCACGAGCGTTTGCACGACACGATCGAGGCGCTGGATTTCGCTGCCGATCACGTCCATGTGGCGCTGCGTATCGGCGTCGGGATCTTTGAGTTTATTGCGCAGGATCTCCAGGTGTACAACGATCGAGTTGATCGGGTTCTTGACTTCATGTGCAACGCCCGAGGTTAGCTTCCCGATATTCGCAAGTCGGCGCGAGACCTCGATTTCGTCTTCGATCTTCCGCATTGACTCACTGTCGCGCATAGTGAGCAGCGCGCCCAGCTGCTGCCCGCCTTCTTCGATGAAGTCGAGCGAAACTTGTACGTCGCTGCCGTGATCGCCGGTGATCTCGACCATGTCCATCGGTTCGTGCATAGCGAAAGCGTTGAGAACCGCTCGTCCGAGCTGGGTCTGGCGCGAGAAGATTTCTTCGGCGTGGCTGCCCAGCATCTCCGAGCGCGGCTTGCCGAGAAATGTTTCGATCGATGCGCTGACTAGAACGGCACGGCCATCCTGTGTGAATAGCATCAGGCCATCTTGCAAGTTGGCCATGATCTGATCGACGTTCTCCTGCAGAGCGGAGAAGACTTCGTTGACGGTCCGCATCTGCCGGCCGATGCGTTCAATTTTGGAACTCACGTTGCCGTATTCATCTCGCCGCGTGAGCTCCTGCGGAATGGGTGCAGTAATTTCGCCTGCGGTCATCTGATCCAGGCGGCGGGAGATGGCTTCCAGCGGACGGAGAGCACGGACTGACAGGCCCGCTGCAAGGATGAGGGAAACCAAAATGGAAATAGCCGAAAACGCCAAAGCGCGCGAAAGCGGCTTTTGTAGTGTCGTCTTGAGAAAAACGGTGGAAACGCCGACCTGTACGGATCCGAATGGATGACCGTCACGCTCGAGCGGAATCTTGACCACGTAGGTCTGAATCGGTCCATAGACCAATTGAACTTGATGCCAGAACTTGGCATTTGCCAAGTCATGAAAATCAGGGCGCGTCGGAACTAACTTTCCGACCATCTCCGGATTGCTGTGCACGATCGCGCGTCCATCGGGACCGACGACAGAAGCGTCGCTAATGATGGGGGAATAGCCGATCAGCGACTCGATCTCGCCGTTCACGCCGGGGTCGGTTTGCAGGCTCTCTTCCACCCAATCGTTTACCTGCTGCGGATTATTCGGATCGATGCGCGTGCTGTTGATATCGGTCTCAAGCGCCAGACGCGAGAGGTGAATGATTTGATCTGCCGCCTGCTCAGATTGATTGAGTCCGTTGTTAACTACGAGATGGACAGTCTGGGCGACGTAGATGGTCGAGAGCGTCACCACGATGGCCACCACCATCAGGGTGATCGCAATTACCAGTTTGGTTCTGAGTCGCATGAATGCTCAGCTTCTCCCCGCCATTCGCGGCGGAGGCGACTTACTGGTTGGCAGCATCGGCCAGGTTGCTGCCGTTTGAGCCGTACTCCTTCAGTTTGTTGTGCAGAGTCTTCAGGCTAATTCCCAGAATCTCTGCCGCTCGTGTCTTGTTATTGTTCGTGCTCGCTAGCGTACGCAGGATCAACTGCTTTTCCGCTTCTTCTACGGTCGTTCCCACGCCGAGATGGATCGCATTGGGATCGAACTCTGCCGCTTTTACTTGCGAGCTGCCGAATCCTGGCGGCAGGTGACGCGTTTCAACCAATTTGCCGGTTGCGAGAATCACCGCGCGTTCCAGGGTGTTGCGCAGTTCGCGGACGTTTCCAGGCCAGCTATATGCCTGGAACGCACGCATCACTTCATCATCCACGCCAGCGATCTCACGCCCATGTTTTTCATTCAAATCGTTGATCAGTGCCGCTGTGAGCTCCGGCAGATCTTCCTTGTGCTCACGCAACGGCGGCATGTGAACGTTGAAGACATTCAGACGATAGTAGAGATCGTTGCGTAGCTGTCCGTTTGCGACCGCCTCTTCGGGAACCTTGTTCGTTGCGGCAAGCACCCGGACGTTCACTTCCGTCTCCGTTTTGCTGCCGAGGCGGCGCAGCTTGCGATCTTCGAGCACGCGCAGCAGTTTGGCCTGCGTGGCGATCGGCATCTCGCCGATTTCATCCAGCAGCAGCGTGCCTTCTTCCGCTAATTCAAAACAGCCGGCGCGACGCTCTAGCGCTCCGGTGAATGCGCCTTTTTCGTGGCCGAAGATTTCACTTTCAATCAGCGTTTCGGGAATCGCGGAACAGTTGATGGCAACGAATGGCTTCGACTTGCGCGGACTCAGCTCGTGCAGCGTGCGCGCGACCATCTCTTTGCCCGTTCCGCTCTCGCCTGTGATTAAGACCGAAGCGGTACTTGGCGCGACGCGTTCGAGCAGCGCGAAAATCTCCTGCATCTTGCGCGACTTGCCAACCAGGCGTCCGAGTACTCCGGCATCGCGCAGTTGCCTGCGCGTGACTTCGAGCTCGCGTTCGGTATCTCGCTGCCGCGAGGCGTTCTGCAAAATGGCTTTCAGGCGCGTGGGATCGACGGGCTTCTGGATGTAGTCGTAGGCCCCCATCTTCATGGCATCGACAGCGCTGTCGATGGTGCCTTGCGCAGTGAGAACCACCACGGCCATCGGCTCCGCCTGATCTGCAAGACGCTGAAGCAGTTCCATGCCGTCCATGCGCGGCATCTTTAGATCGGTGACAACGATGCTGGGAGCCCAAGTCATTACTTTGTCGAGAGCTTCGAGGCCGTCGCGGGCGGTTTCGGTCCGATATCCCCAGGCTGAGATCAGCTCGGCGAGACCAGTTCTTGCGTTTTCTTCGTCTTCGACGATGAGGACTTTGTCGGGCATAGTCTGGCTGCTGGCTTCGGCCACTGGCTTCCGGCCAACCGGAGCGCGCATCTCAATCGAGAGTTGCCGCTCCCACTAGGCTATCACTGCGCACGCGCAAAACTCGTTGTCAAATCCAGACCCAAGCCCGGTAGCCGATAGCCAGAAGCCAGCAGCCCATTAAGATGCAGAACTGCTGCTGGATGGCCATTCTGTGGCAAAGGCAGCAGAACAGCTCTGGAATGCATCCCAAGCTGTTGACGTAAATAGCTGCATTTGGACGGGTGATGCGTCTTTTTAAAACCTTCCTGGTTCTCCTGCTGTTTTCTCTTCCCAGCTTCGCAGTGAAGCTGCGCGAAATCGCTTTGCTTGACATCCCTGGCCGACCCGGCTTTGAGACCTTGGCCTTCGCCAAGGGGTACCTGATCATTGCCCACAATGGGGCAGGCACGGTCGATATCTTCGATCCGGCAAAGCGTCGTTTCGTCGCGCAGATTTCTGGAATTGTGAGCGCCCGAGGCGTAGCTGTGGATGATGCCGCAGGGCGCGCCTACATCGCCGATGCCGGAACGAATTCGATCGACGTGGTAAACACCAGCAACTGGCACGTGGAAGATCGCATTCAACTCAGCCGCGCCCCGGAGAATCTGCTGCTGGTGCCGGGCACGACGAACATCATTGCAACAAATCCTTATGCGCGATCTCTGACTTTGGTCAGCCGTCAGATCAATCGCGAAATGCAGATCATTGATGTGGCCGGTGATCCCGACCTGATGGCCTACGACCCAATTCGGAACGCGGTCTTCATTACTCTCGAAGATCAAAATCTTGTAGTCGCCTACGCAGTATCGCTTGAACGCGACGCTAAGCCGATTAAGACCATTAGGCTGAACGGCTCGCAGCCGACCGGGATCATTTTGGAACCGACTTCGCGCACGCTCTTTGTCGCTGTGCGTTACGCCGTGCTCTCAATCGACGCCGATTCGGGCGCCGAACTGAGCCGCGTGCCCGTGGCTGCTGGAACAGACCGCTTGTGGCTCGATGCAACGGACGGAGCTCTCTACGGCGCTTCGAGCGACGGTACCGTGACGACGATCAAAGTCAACGGCCGCAAGCTCACCTATGACAGCGAGGTTAAGACAGATGTGAAGGGTCACAGCTTGGCCTTCGATCCTGAGCGGAAGCTCATCTACGTTCCGGGCGGCCATGAAGGCAAATCGAAGATGGTGATCCTGAAGCAGTTTGGTGCGCTGCCTACGACTTCGGATGAAATCAAGACGGCAGCGGTGACGAAATAAGCTGCTCACCTTCTCAGCGGCTAAGCTCCTAAGCTAAAAACAAAAGCCTCCAACTGGAGGCTTTTTTGTTCCGTTCTTTCGTGCTTAGATCGAGCTCATGTTCGCAAGGAACTCGCTGTTGGAGCGTGTCTTGCCTAGCTTGTCGATCAGCAGTTCCATTGCTTCCACGGGCGAGAGCGGGTTCAGTACCTTGCGCAATACCCAGATGCGCGCCAGATCGTCTTTGGGAATGAGCAGTTCTTCCTTACGCGTGCCGGAACGCTGAATATCGATGGCCGGGAAGACGCGTTTATCGACCAGCTTGCGGTCGAGGATGATTTCCATGTTGCCCGTGCCTTTGAATTCTTCAAAGATCACATCATCCATGCGCGATCCGGTTTCAACGAGCGCGGTGGCGATGATCGTGAGCGATCCGCCTTCTTCGATGTTGCGGGCGGCGCCGAAGAATCGCTTTGGACGCTGCAATGCGTTCGAATCCACACCGCCGGAGAGCACTTTGCCCGATGGCGGCACGATCGTGTTGTAAGCACGGGCCAGACGGGTAATTGAGTCGAGCAGAATCACGACGTCGCGCTTGTGCTCGACCAGTCGCTTGGCTTTTTCAATCACCATTTCGGCGACCTGCACGTGGCGGGCTGCCGGCTCGTCGAAAGTCGAAGAGATGACCTCGCCTTTCACCGAGCGCTGCATGTCTGTAACTTCTTCCGGACGCTCATCGATCAGCAGCACGATCAGCACGACTTCAGGATGGTTGGTTGTAATCGAGTTTGCGATCGCCTGCAGCAGCATCGTCTTGCCGGTGCGAGGCGGAGCGACAATCAGTCCACGTTGCCCTTTGCCGACCGGCGTGAGCAGGTCCATCACCCGCGCGCTGATGTTCTCGCGCACGGTCTCCTGCTTGATGCGCTCCTGCGGATAGAGCGGCGTCAGGTTGTCAAAGAGAATCTTGTTGCGCGCCTCGTCGGGCGACTCGAAGTTGACGGCTTCAATCTTTACCAGGGCGAAGTACTTCTCGCCTTCGTGCGGCGGACGCACCTGGCCGCTGACCGTGTCGCCGGTTTTGAGGTCAAATTTGCGAATCTGCGACGGAGAAACGTAGATGTCATCCGGACCGGGCAGGTAGTTGTAGTCGGGAGAGCGGAGGAAGCCGTAGCCGTCGGGCAGAATCTCCAGCACGCCTTCGGCGAAGATGTGTCCTTCTTTTTCGCTCTGCGCTTGCAGGATCTTGAAGATAAGGTCCTGCTTGCGGAGTCCGCTGGCGCCCGGTAGTTCCAGGGAACGCGCGATGCGGGTTAGTTCTGTAATGTTCTTTTCTTTCAGTTCAGCGATGGTCATGATCACCTACGGAGTTGTTGCAAAAAGGAGAGGTATGGAATTTTGAGAAACTTCTGAAAAAATCTTGCGAAGGATCCTTGGGGGAGAACGCCGCGCCGGGCGCGCGGCAGAGGCTGCTTAAGCAGCCTGCCGCTGCGGCTCGAACGCTTCTTCAGTCGTACCCATCACTCGGTCAGGAGCATTGGCCTTACCCACACGGGTAAGGACTTCGTTCATCGTCTCTTGTACGCGGGTGTTGGGCTTGTGGAACTTGCGAGTCGCCTTTGAAGCGACCTGGCACAGAAGGTAACGGTTCTGTACAGTGCCGAGAGCATCATAAATCAAATCAGAGCGCATGATAGGTAATTTTCCTTTCTTTTTAGAATCTTAGAGATAGAGCTAATAGCCTTCTCGGAATCGTTTGGGGGCCCAGGTAAGCAGTTGCTTACTATTAGACGGCGCAGAAGCCTAAAAAGTCACAGAATCATAATTCCTGACTACTTGCTGCGGAATTTTATTCCGGGGAGAACTCTGGCAGCGCGATAGGAGATGCCAAACCAGCTCGCCGAGTTGCTCGAATCTACAAAGCCAAGCTGAAAACCGCTTAGCGCCATGCAGAAGCGGTAGGGTATATGGTCGCTCCTTGAGGGTCAAGCAAAAAATCTGGGAGGTATGTAAATAATTGTTGATGCTGTAGTTACGGGCAAGCTGACTGTGGACGAAGTGGACTTTGTGGACGCAGTGGACGGTTGTTGCCGAGGTTCTCGCCCTTGTTCTTAAACTCGTGAGCTTGCTGTGGTCAAGTTGTCCACAAAGTCCACTTCGTCCACAAAGTCCACTTCGTCCACAGAGTCCACTTCGTCCACAGAGTCCACTTGTCCACTTCGTCCACTCTCCGTCCTTTTCGCCCAAACATGTTCCCCGGTCTCGCTCAAAATCTTCCCCGGTCCCTGTAACCTTTCCCCCCATGCTCAGTTTTCATCTTCGAAAGGGGCGGCGGGCTGAAGAGCAAGCCATGGCCACAGCGCATATCGGAATCCCCGGCGAGTCGGGCCTTACGTCGGTGAAGGCCGGGGCCGACGCGCATCGCGCAATGACCAACACGCTTCCAGACGAAGAACTTATGTTGCAGGTGCGAGAGGGCGTAGGAGAAATGCTGGCGGTGCTGTTCGACCGTTATCAGAGCCCGCTATTCAACTTCTACCGCCGCCTTACCGGTGATCGCGCTGTGAGCGAGGACCTGGTGCAGGACGTCTTCTTTCGCATTCTCAAATACCGTCAGAGCTACAAGCCGGGCACTCCGTTCCGTGCGTGGATGTATCAGATCGCGCGCAACGCCCGGCTCGATCACGTTCGCAAACATCCTGAATCGCTCGAATTCGAGCCGGAGATGTTGCCTGCGGTGGTGCCGAACGACCCGGCCGAGAGCGAGCAACAGACGGCGTTGCTGAACAAAGCACTGCTTATGCTGCCGGACGACAAGCGCGAGGTGCTCGTGCTGAGCCGCTTTCAGGAACTCAAGTATGAAGAGATCGCGCGCCTGCTCGACTGCGAAGTCGGGACTGTGAAAGTCCGCATCCATCGCGCGCTGCGCGAATTGCGCACGATCTTCGAAAACCTTTCCAGCGCGAAACCCATACCGTCTGCTGGAGGCGAGAAAGGAATTCTGCAATGACCTGCGATCGATTCGCGCAAATCCTCTCCGACTACTGCGAGCGCCGCCTGTCGGCAACCGATATGGCATTTGCTCGCGAGCATACGGAACTCTGCGCACAGTGCCGCGCCGATGTCGAAATGTGGCATAAGCTCGCCGCCCTTCCGCAAGAGGAGCCCAGCCCCGCGTCACGCGCTCGCTTCGAACACATGCTGAACGCATATCAGGAAGGACGCTGGGAGAAGCAGGGGCTGCAGCGCCAGCGCGGAAGCTGGTTCGCAGCGTGGATGCGCAGTGCCTTCGCTCCTCCACTGGCAAGCGCACTCGCAGCATGCCTGCTGCTGGTTGGTTTCATTGCCGGCGAGCATTACACGTCATCACATCTGGTCGAAAATCCTCAGATGTCTGCCATGCAGACAGAGCTGACGAACCTGCGACAGCTCGTCGCGCTCTCGATGCTCGAGCAGCAATCGGCCAGCCAGCGCTTGCAGGGTGTGAACTACAGCACGCAGATTGATCGTGCTGATCCGGAAATTACAGGTGCGCTGCTGCACGCGCTCCGCTTTGACAGCAGCGTGGATGTCCGCCTTGCAGCGCTGGATGCGCTGCGCCGATACAAGGAAGATCCTCAAGTGCGCACAGGCTTACTGAATGCGCTGCAGGATCAGCAGTCGCCTCTGGTGCAGATCGCCCTGATTGATCTGTTCGTCGATATGCGCGACAGCGATGCGAAAGACCATCTGCGCCGGATTGAGCAGGATTCCAAAGTGAATCCTGCAGTGCGGCAAAGAGCACAGTGGGGTATTCAGCAGTTGAGCTGAGGAGGAGACGGTCGGCTTAAAGGGTGTGAAGGGTGTGATGGATGACGGGACTAGAGAAAAAATCGGGTTCTTAGCACTGTCATCCTGAAGCGCTTCTGTTGCGCGAAGGATCTCCCGAGGAGCTTCAGGGCTAGTACGCACTCTCCTGGCTCTTCTACCAAGAACCTGGCCGAGGAGCCGCTTGAGTGCAAATGAGTCCGAAGCATCGCGGGAGATCCTTCGGCCAACAAAGGGCCTCAGGATGACAGGATCAGAGAGGGATGATGTAGGTTCCGGTTTGGGAATTATATGAGCGATAAATTCAACACAAACACACTGTGCACCACGTCGAAAATTGTCATCAGCCTGCTGCTTGCCTTCGGGCTGAACAGAGCAGCGGCGCAGTCTCCAATGCCGATGCCGAGAGTGCTGGTCGCAGCTCATCCTCACCCCCATCCGCACGTGCATATGCACGATTTCGAAGAGTCGGGAATGACAGTCACCGAGCAGGAGACGATTAACAAGGCGATCCCGCTACCAGCAACAGGGGCACGCCGGAGCGTCATCATCGACAACGTCTGGGGAGCGGTTCACGTTGTGGGCACCGATGCGAATCAGGTTGAGTTCGTCGCGAAGAAAACGATCCACGCCGAATCGCAGGACAAAGTCGCGCAGGCGAAGAAGGACGTAACGCTCGAAATCACGCAGCCCACGAATGGTGTGAGCCTATACGTGAACGGCCCGTTCCGCTGCAACTGCAATTGCGATTGCGGAAGCTGCACGAACAATCGTGAGCACCAGGGCTATGTCGTTGTTTATGACTTCGACGTGAAGGTGCCGCGCGATGTGGATCTCACTGTTCGCACCGTAAACGACGGGGACGTGACCGTGAGTGACGTTAGCGGACAATACTCGGTCCACAACGTGAACGGCTCGATCGACATGACCAATGTCGCCGGTTCGGGCACGGCAAAGACCGTGAACGGCGAGCTGAAAGTTCTATTTCGGGACAATCCCCGCACCGATTCATCGTTCGCCACGTTGAACGGCGACGTCGATCTCTATTTCCTGCCCAAGTTCTCGGCCGATCTGCGATTCAAGACTTTCAATGGCGACGTGTTCACCGATTTTCAGATGGCATCGTTGCCGCCGCGCCAGCCTGTCGAGGAGAAGCAGGGCACAAAGTTTGTATTCCACGCAGACCGATACACCGGCGGGCGTGTTGCCGCCGGCGGACCGGAAATCAAAGTCGAAACCTTAAACGGAGATATTCATATTCGTGAGCGTCATGATTAAGAAACTTACATTCATTCTTTCATTCATCACCATTGTGGTTGGAGTTCTTTCGGCTCCGCTATGCAACGCGGCAGCAGTTGGTAGCGGGGACCGAGTCGCGGTGCCTCTGAGCGATCCGGCGCGCCCAGCGTTTGTGAAGGCCCATCTGCTCAACGGCAGCATCGCCGTGAAGGGCTACGAGGGCAAAGAGGTCATCGTAGAGGCCAAGGCTCGGTCTGGCGACGACGATCGGGATCGAGAGGGCGGCGCGGCGGGCATGCATCGCATTCCCATTAACAGCACCGGACTCGAAGTCGAAGAAGAAAGCAATCGCGTAGATATTGGCGCGGCCTCCACGCAGCGCACGATCGATCTCACCATTACCGTTCCGGTACACACATCGCTGAGCCTGCATACGGTGAACGATGGTGACATCTCTGTCTCCAACGTCGATGGCGAGCTCGATGTAAATGACGTGAACGGCTCAGTCACGCTCAAGGGAATTTCCGGCACGGTGGTCGCGCATGCGCTCAACGGCAAAGTGCTGGTCACGTTCAACCGAGTGAATCCCAGCAAGCCTATGGCGTTCAGTTCATTGAACGGCGACATCGACGTGACCTTCCCGGCAGACCTGAAGGCCAATCTCGTGATCAGCTCCGATCGCGGGGACGTGTTCAGCGACTTCGACGTAGCCATGGCAGCGCGCGCTCCGCAGCAGGTAGCTGAAGACAGCCACAGCCAGGATGGACGCTATCACGTCAAGATCGACAAGACGCTGCGAGGAACCATCAACGGTGGAGGGCAGGAAATCCAATTCCGGAACTTCAACGGGAATATCTATATTCGGAAGGCGGGAGTAAAGACGCAATGAGGCAGTTTCGAGTTTCTTGTTTCAGGTTTCGGCAAAGCCGGTTGCCAACATCTCTGCTGAGGACTGGCTTTGCCGAAACTCGAAACTCGAGACCTGAAACTGTTTCTTAGAACGCTTTGCTTCCGCGGCAATTGCTCGTTCCCGGCCAGCGAAGATAGATGCTCATCAAGCGAACCATTCTGCGGAAGATGCGACGGCTGTGCTTCATTACCAGCCCTCGCTGCGTGGAAGCAGCCAGGCCGCTAGTGCGGGTTCCGGCATTGGATCTTCGGGATGTCGGCGGTTCCAATCGGTTCGTAGCGCGGCGTTCCAGACACGCATATCGTGCTCGTAAGCGGCGTTATAGAAGGTTCCGCTGCAGGGAAGTGAACCGGCTGCGTGCCACTGGCTGCCATCGGCAAATGTGATATCCGTCACCTGCACTTCGACCGCGCGTACTGATCTCCATTGGGGACCTAGGTGCTGGGCTTCGGAAAGAGACGATTCCATCATCAGCCCGGCTTCGCTCGGTTTCACCTGGGAATCGACAATGTAGGCCTTCAAGGCCGGATGGCGCTGGCCGAATGCGTCGATCAGCGTGAGCTGAAGCTGGGTTCGCGATACGTTCTTCTCACCGTGGTTCTCGAACCACACAACGATGTGTTCCCCGCTGCGGAACGGGACGTTTGTGCCTGCAACCGTGGGTCTTAAGGGGCAGGCAGCGGCTGGCGAACGGTCCTGTGCCGCGCAAGCCGAGCACACGAATAGCAAGGACGCCAGAACTTTCAACGACTTGCCGCCCAAGACACGCATTCAATGTGGAGCATAGCAGTGCTGTGCCCAAGGACAACGTTACGGCGGTACCGTGGGCAGGGACAGTGGTAATGCAGGCAGTTCGGTGTGAAGGCGTTTCGGGTTTCGAGTTTCAAGTTTCGGCAAAAGCCAGATTTCAACATCTGTTTCGGGGCGGCGACTCTTTTACGGACTTCGCTTCGCCGAAAGCTGAAACTCGAAACTTGAAACCTCCTTTTTTGCCCTACACGAGCGTCAGTACTGTTCCCGGTAGGGAATGGGGGTGAGTCTGACAGGCGTGACCCATTGGTGGTCTGACCCATTCGCTACCCGCGAACGGTACCGACTTCTCGCTTGGTGAACCAAATTGCCTAACTTGTCGCTATGTTTTTCTTGAATTCCATTCTGAAATTCGGCTACTCTGTCCCGCACTCGGGCCGTCCTGTCACTTAGGCCAGCCTCCCCCAGTCCGACCGGGGCTTAATCGCTTCTCCTCAATTCATCTATGCGGCTTCTTCTCACGGGCTCGTCTGCTGTCTGTAAGAGGCAAATCCCTTTCCTGTTGTCTGGAGGTTCCCTTCCATGAAGCTTGGTTCCTTTTTGGCACGAATTGTCGCTGTTGCTGGTCTTTCGAGTCTTGTGTTGCTGAGCGCCGGCAACCTGGCCGCGCAGGATCGCTCAACTGTCAACGAATTGGACGTGCGCTCCACGCACGAGCCGCCGCTCATGCGCGTTCACTGGGCTCGGGATTTTGCTCGCGCCGCGCGGACTCGGCGGAGTCCCGATATGACCTGGCACAACGGCGCCATCATGACGTCGTCCGCTGTCACGGCAATCTACTGGGGCACGAGCTGGACATCATCTGATCCGAAGGTCGCTGGATTGCAGTCGTTCTATCAGGGCTTCAGTGGCTCCAATTACGCCAAGACCTCCGACGAATACACCGGCACGAACGGACAGGTCGGGCCGTCCAACTCGTACGGTGGCTACTTCATTGACACGACTCCTGCCACAGGCGGGAATCAGGTGTCGCCGATCCTGGCAGAGGTCTGCAAGGTGATCCCGAATCCGGTGTCGAATGGCTATTACCCGGTTTATACCGATGTAAAGCGCGGCAGCGCCGGATACTGTGCGTGGCACAGCTATGGCACCTGCGGGAGCACGCCGGTCCAGATCGCCTTCTTCTTCGACCTCGATGGCGACCCCGGCTGCGATCCGCAAGATACGCAGACTGGACATCCGCAAGGGTTAGCTGCGCTGGCCAACGTCAGCGCGCACGAGCTCTCGGAAGCCCGCACGGATCCGCGCAACGGCGGATGGTACGACTCGTCGGGCAATGAGAATGGCGACAAGTGTGCCTGGACGTTCAACGTTCCCTACGTCACGTTCACGAACGGCTCGATCTGGAAGGTCCAGGGCGAATGGTCGAACAGCGCGTACAACTCGGGAACGGGGTATCCGAATAGCTCAGGTCAGAGGGGTTGTTTGGACGGACAGTGATCCAGTGCGGATCTACAACAGGCGGCCTGAATGGCCGCCTTTTTTGTGCCACGCTTTGGTAGAATGTGTACACAAGGTACACAAATGAAGACAACAAAGGTTGCCATCCGAGAATTTCGCGAAAAGCTGGCGGATTACCTCGAATCAGGAACTCCTCTTGCTATCACGCGACACGGTGAGACCGTCGGATTCTATATCCCGGCTCAGCTGCACGATCGAGCGGCGAGAATTCGTGCTCTGCGCGCAGCCGCGAAGCAACTTGATGACCTTATCCTCTCCTGGAACACGAGTGAAGAAGAGTTGATGAGCGACTACAAACGACTTAGAAAGCAATCACGGCAACAGAAGCGGCATGCCGAGTAGCGGATGTAGTCGCAAAAATCATCGTTCTTGACTGATTTGTATGGCCAAGAGCTTTGCGGCGCGGGGAACCTGCTGTTCTTCGAAGACGAAAGCAACACCAGATTCCCCGGAGCGCACCCCTCATCACGGAAATCGACCCTTCATCGCGGCGCTCCGAGAGATGACAGTGTGGAGGGTCAGGTCCTTGAGCGGGATGAACAGCAACCCGAACTGCTGCACGGACTAGCGCTCACGTCCAGTAGCTCCGATCCAAAGTCCTGTACTGAATCGCTTCAGCGATGTGCTTCGACTGAATCTCGGGACTGCCGTCAAGATCGGCGATTGTGCGTGCAACTTTGAGAATCCGATCGTGCGCGCGAGCGCTTAGGCCCTGCTGTTGCATGGCGCGTTCCAGCAGGCGCTCGCAGTCGCTGGAAAGCTCGCAGTAGGTGCGAATCTGGCGCGGTCCCATTTGAGCGTTGCAAAAGATGCGTTCGCCTGCTGCGGCAAAGCGGTTGAGTTGTACTTCTCTCGCGCGCAGGACACGTTCGCGGATCGTCGCAGAATCTTCGGGCGCCGAATTGCTGCGAAGCTCTTTGTAGTTCACCGCCGGCACATCGATATGGATATCGATTCGATCCATCAGCGGACCGGAGATCTTCGAGACGTAGCGCTGAATCATTTCGATCGTGCACTTGCAGGTATCGCGAGTGGTGTCGTTAAAGTAGCCGCAAGGGCACGGATTCATCGCAGCCACCAGCATGAAGCGCGCCGGAAATGTGAGCGACATCGCAGCGCGCGCGATCGAGACTTGTCCGTCCTCTAAAGGCTGGCGCATCACTTCGAGCACGTTGCGCGGAAATTCCGGCAGTTCGTCGAGGAAGAGCACGCCGTTGTGAGCCAGCGAGACCTCGCCTGGACGTGGAACCATTCCTCCTCCGATCAATCCTGCGTCGGAGATGGTGTGATGCGGCGACCGGAATGGACGCACACCGACAAGTCCCGCTCCCGGCTCGAGCACGCCGGCGACGCTGTGAATCTTCGTCGTCTCGAGTGCCTCTTCAAACGTGAGCGGCGGAAGGATGGTCGGCATGCGCTTGGCGAGCATGGTCTTTCCCGATCCGGGAGGGCCGATCATCAGGATGTTGTGTCCGCCTGCGCTCGCGACTTCCAATGCTCGCTTGCCCGATTGCTGCCCGCGCACTTCTTTGAAGTCCACCGTGAACTGCTGAGCTCTGTCGAGCAGTTCGGCCCGGTTCACTTCGATCGGCGCGACTCCATTTCCGGAGTTGATGAGGTGTACTACCTGCAGAAGCGAGCGCACGGGATAGACTTTCAAGCCGCTTACTACTGCCGCTTCTCGCGCATTTGCCTCGGGAACGATCAAATTAGGAATCTTGCGTGCGCGCGCCGCAACGGCAATCGGTAAAGCGCCGCGAATCGGGCGAATGCTTCCATCTAGGCTGAGTTCGCCGACGAACACGTAGTCAGGCAGCTCTTTCTTGGTAAGGGAGCTGTACGCGCCAAGGATGCCCATGGCCATCGGCAGGTCGAATCCCGAGCCCTCTTTCTTCAAGTCGGCGGGAGCGAGATTGATCGTCACCTTGCTCCGCGGCATCTCGAAACCGCAGTTCTTCAATGCCGCCTGAATGCGTTGGCGGCTCTCGCGCACGGCTGCGTCGGGCAGGCCAACGGTCATGAAGTTTTCCTTCTCGACTGGATGAGGTCCGATATCGACTTCTACGTCGATGAGGTTGGCGTCGATGCCATAGACGGCGGCGCTGAGCGTGGTGAAGAGCATGGGCGCAGGGGAGTATAAACCAGAGCTGCTAGTTCGTTAATTTACAATGTGCAACTCACGATGAAGACCTTCATCACCGCCGCTCGTCTGTTTACACCCACAGAGGTTGTGGTCGATCCAATCGTAATCATCGAGGACGGGCGCATCTCGGCCGTGAGTTCGCGCGCTCTCATGCAGGTTCCTTCGGGAGCCCGCCATCTGGATTTTCCGCAACTCATCATCGCGCCTGGCTACATCGATATTCACGTACACGGCGGAGCCGGCCACGACGTAATGCAGGACGATCCTTCCGGGCGCGTCGCCTTCGAGAAGGCAATGGCAAAGCATGGCGTGACCAGCTATGTCGCCACAACCGTCACAGCTTCCATGGACCGCGTTCTCGGCGCGCTCGACCGTCTCGGCAACGTAATCTCCGCCGAGGACGAAGAACATCAGCATGTGGGAGCGCGCCCGCTCGCGATCCATCTTGAGGGACCATTTATCAGTCCGGCGAAGTGCGGCGTGCATCCGACCGAATTTTTGATCGCGCCGACGCCGGAGCTCTTCGAGAAAGTTTGGGAAGCGAGTGGCGGAACCTTGAAGCTCATGACCATCGCTCCTGAGCTTCCTGGCGCGCCTGAGGTGATTCGCGAAGCGCGCAAGCGTCGCGTGTACACCTGCATCGGACACTCAAACGCGACGTTTGCGGAAGCCCTGCGCGGGATTGATTCAGGCGCGGTGGGCGCCACGCATACGTTCAATGCCATGCGGGCGCTCGATCACCGCGAACCCGGCATTCTCGGCGCCGTGCTGAGCAGCGACAAGATAATGGCGGACATCATTGTCGATGGCATCCACGTCGCTCCGCCGATTGTGAAGCTGTTTCTCAAGACCAAAGGCCTGGAGAACGCGATTCTCATCACGGATGCCATGAGTGCGACGGGAATGCCGGACGGATCTTATCAGCTAGGCCCATTCCAGGTCGAAGTGCGAGGAGATCGCTGCGAATATCAGGGCAGGCTGGCGGGCAGTGTACTCACTCTCGATCGCGCGGTGCGCAACGTGATCACCTTTGCTGATTGGACGCTGCAGCAGAGCGTGACTCTCGCAACGCGAAATCCTGCTCGTATGATTCGCGCGGATCGCAAAGGAACCATCGCCGCAGGAAACGACGCCGATCTGGTCTTTCTCACCAAGGATGGCGAAGTGGTGAACACGATGGTCGGTGGCAGACTCTTGAACGACTAATTCCTTCCTTTGTTTTCGCCCACGATTGTGTAAATTATTGATACACAGTTCGTGAATTTGTCCGACTGCGCAAGTGCGATTGTGCAGGCAATCCTAACAATTCGAGCTTGCCATGGAGACAAAGAACTCAAACAGCCGTCCTGACAAAAATGGCTTTCCGCATTACATGCTCAAAGAAATCTACGAGCAGCCGGAAGCCGTTCGCCAAACCATTGAAGCCTGCGTAAATTCCGCCGGGCACATCGCGCTGCCCGGATCGGGAATCAGCGACCACGATGTAAAAACCCTGCGCAAGATCGACATCGCTGCCAGCGGCACCAGCCGCCACGCCGGCCTCGCCGGTGAGTTCATGATCGAGCGCATGACCGGCATTCCGGTTGAAGTCGATTTCGCCAGCCAGTACTGCTATCGCGATCCTATTGTCGAGCGTGGGGAGTTGGCCGTCTTCATTTCCCAATCTGGAACGACAGTGGATACGGTTGCAGCGCTGCACGTCGCGCGCAAAAAAGGCGCGAAGACGCTCGCCATCTGCAACGTGAAAGACACGCCGCTCACGCGCGATGCCGACGCCATGGTGCTCACGTATGCCGGCACGGAGACGTCCATCGCGGCAACGAAAAGCTTCACCACGCAATTGACAGCGTTGTTTCTGTTGGCCGCGCATATCGCACGCGTTCGTGGGTGCTCCGATGCTGCCGTGGATGCTGCGCTGCGCCTCGTTCGCAAGCTGCCCGACGAAATTCATCACGTGCTCGAGCAGGACAGCCAATGCCTCGCCCTCGCCCGAGTTTTTTCGCAGTACGAGTCGTTTCTCTTTCTCGGCCGCGATATCGATTACCCCATCGCGCTCGAAGGCGCTCTCAAATTGAAGGAAGTCTCGTACATCCACGCCGAGGGCTATCCGACGGGCGAGATGAAGCACGGGCCCAGCGCGATGATCGATGAATCGCTGCCGCTCGTTGTGCTCGCTACGCGGGACGAGTCTGATCCATCGTCGCGTTTGCGCTATGAAAAGACAGTTTCGAACATCCGAGAGATTGCCGAGCGAGGGACTCCGGTGCTGGCGGTAGTCACTGAAGGCGACAAAGAGGTGCGCAGAGCGACTCCTCACATAATCGAAGTGCCTGACGTTCCTGTGCTGCTGCAGCCTATTCTTGAGGTTGTGCCGCTGCAGCTATTCGCGTATCACATCGCTGTGCTGAAGGGCAGAGACGTGGATGCGCCGCGGCATCTATCGAAGTCGGTGATTGTGGAGTGATGTTTTTCACCACGGAGACACGGAGAGCACGGAGGAAAGCGCAGAACTGATTCATCTGTTATCGTGCAGCCCTTAAACCTAGCTTTTCTCCGTGTCCTCCGTGTCTCCGTGGTGAAAAGGAAGTTAGCGTTCGATCGCCATCGCCACAGAGTTCCCCCCACCCAGGCACAGCGCAGCGATGCCCTTGTGTGCATTGCGGCGGATGAGTTCGTAAAGCAGTGTCACTAGGACGCGCGCGCCGCTGGCTCCGATTGGGTGGCCGAGCGCGACAGCGCCGCCGTTCACGTTTACTTTGTCCATGTCAATGCCAAGCTCGCGGACGACCGCGACTGACTGTACCGAGAAAGCTTCATTGATCTCGTAGAGATCAACTTCGTCCGGCTTCCATCCAGTCTTCTTCCACAGATTGCGGATGCCATCGACGGGCGCCATCATGACCCATTTTGGATCGACGCCGCTCGTGGCCTGCGCGACGATGCGAGCCAGGGGTTGCAGCCCGAGTTGCTTTGCCTTGCGCGCGCCCATTACGACAACCGCTGCTGCTCCGTCGTTAATGGTCGAAGCGTTGCCTGCGGTAACAGAACCGTCCTTCTTGAATGCCGGCTTCAAACTTCGGAGAGTTTCGACCGTGGTGTCCTCACGCGGTCCTTCATCTTTGTCGAAGATGGTCGCCGGCTCGCCTTTTCTGCGCGCGGGAATCTCAATCGGCATTACCTGCGATTTGAAGCGACACTCTTTCCACGCCTGCACGGCCTTGCGATGCGAGTTGACGGCGAATTCGTCCTGCTGCTCGCGAGTGATGCCGTACTTCTCAGCGACGTTCTCGCCGGTCATTCCCATGTGGTAGTTGTTGTAAACGTCCCACAGACCGTCGTTCACCATGGAATCGATGATCTGCGAATTGCCGAGGCGATATCCTTTACGCGCTTGCGGCAAAAGGTAGGGAGCGTTGGTCATCGACTCCATGCCGCCGGCTACTACGATTTCGGCATTCCCGGTTTGAATCGCCTGCGCGGCGAGTCCCACCGCTTTCAGTCCCGACCCACAAACTTTGTTGATGGTAAGAGCGGCGACTTCGGGAGGCAGTCCGCCATTGAGCGCTGCCTGACGTGCCGGATTCTGACCGAGTCCGGCAGAGATCACGTTGCCCATGATGCATTCGTCCACGCGCGTGGGATCGAGATTTGCGCGCTTGACTGCTTCTTTCACGACCATCGCTCCAAGCTGCGGAGCAGTGAAATCGGTAAGCGCACCCTGGAACTTCGCGATTGGAGTGCGAACCGCGGAGACGATGACTACCTCTTCGAGTGCGGGAGGGAACTCTACTTTTCCGACCGGCAGCTTGCCGGAGCCGACGACTACATCATCCATAAGAACCTCTGAAAAGTGCCTCAACACTCGCGCGCAGACCCGAAGGACAAGGACCGTTGCATCATCGCGAGCGCAACCCTTCATTATAAGATGGCTGTAACTGACCACCCGGTTCGCGAGGAGCCTGCTTGAGCGACTTCATCTCACCTGCGTCATCCACGATTACAACTGCTCCCGAGACCGCGCCGATTGAGCCCCAGCGCGAACACTTTCCATGGCACTACCTCTACACCTTCGCTCTCGTGGCAGTAATGATCTTCATGTCCTTCGCAGGAGCGAAGCAGCAAGGACAGTTCGCCGCCCGGCGTGGACACTTCGTTTTTTACGCGCTCACGATCGGAACCGAGCTCGTTCTACTCGGGCTCACGTATCTCGGGATTCGCTTCTCGCGCATGACGCTGAGCGACGTGATCGGCGGACGCTGGGACACGATGGAAGATTTTCTGCTCGATGTCGCGGTTGCGTTCGGATTCTGGATCGTCTCATTCGGCGTTCTGATCGGACTCGGGTATGCAATGCACATGGCGAAGCCCGGAGCGATCGACGAAGGAAAGAAGACAATTGAGCTGCTTGCTCCGCACGGCGGACTCGAACTTGCAGTGTGGATTTGCATGAGCGTAGTTGCCGGCTTCGTGGAAGAGATCGTCTTCCGCGGATATTTCCAGCGCCAGTTCTCGACGCTGCTGCGCAACGTGTGGATCGGCATGCTCGCATCAGCAGCAGTTTTCGGCCTTTCCCACGCATACGAAGGACGTCAGCGCATGTTGCTGATCTTCGTTTATGGCGCGATGTTTGGAACGCTCACGATTTGGCGCAAGAGCTTGCGCCCTGGAATGATGGCGCATGCATGGCACGACAGCTTCGAAGGAATCATTCTTGTGATCGCGGACAAATTGATGAAGAGCGGCGTGATCAAGTGAAGTGATCGAGCGAGAATTTCCATAAGCAACGTCGGAAAATCGTCGCGTGAATCGATCAGTCGTCGGAAATGCGACGAGGTAGAACTCAAATAGGAACTCACGTCAACCATTTTTTGCTTGACATCGTTTTTTAATGACTCTATACATTCAACAATTGCAACAAAACATCGTTGCTAACTCGATTGAAGAATCGAAAGGGAGAATAGAACAATGGCAACCAAGAAAGCCTCGAAGAAAAAGTCAAGCTCGAAGAAGAAAAAGTAAGAGCTGACAAGGCAAAGTAAAACGGGGGACGCGATGAGCGTCCCCCTAAATTTTTCCCCCGCACATCCCGCTGTCCTTCCCGAGTGCTCTTGCCTTGTCATTCCGAACGCCTGTTGTTGGCGTGAGGAATCCCTACGCGGTTCGAATGTCGTATCGAGAATGCCAGCACTGTAGAAGTCTGTAGGATTCCTCACTCCTGCTCGCGCAAACAGCCCGCGCGTGCATCCGTTTGATTTCATAACCACGACGGCTCCAGTCACCCGATACACTTTGTTTGCTTAAGACCAAGAGCTCGGGCGAAAGGAGCCAGTCATGATGATTATAGGGTGCGATTTTCATCCGAGTGGTCAACAAG